>OJTK01000016.1_pt1:0-97500 | contig 98615 bp, 84 predicted proteins | sample 1599701 | NCBI WGS metagenome assembly OJTK01 (sample SAMN04436884, study PRJEB24849) | human gut metagenome | biome: human gut; feature: NICU; material: stool | host: Homo sapiens | place: USA: Saint Louis, MO | collected 2012-03-05
ATACCTGCCTGTCACGCAGGGGGTCGCGGGTTCGAGTCCCGTCCGTTCCGCCACTTATTAAAAAAATTAAGCCTGCTGATAATGCAGGCTTAATGATAAGAAAATTTAGGGGCGTAGCTCAGTTGGTAGAGCACCGGTCTCCAAAACCGGGTGTCGCGAGTTCGAGTCTCTCCGCCCCTGCCATATAATAATCCTTTGCTCAGGCAAAGGATTTTTTTTGCTTTAAATTTCCCGCCGATCCTCCTCCGTCCCTGGAGGAGTGCGTCTATCCCAATATATTGTGCTTCAGGATCTCACGAATCTGCGCTTGTTTGTCGCTGTTTTGTAGCCAAATTGCATAGAGGGGTCTTGAAAGCGTCGCACTGTCGGTCACCGTATGCAGGTTATTTTTCTCCTGCGCCCAGAGCACGGGCAACCATGTACAGCCCTTAAGGGCGCTGAGTTGCTGGTACGCTAATTCGGCAGAACTGGTGGTCAGCAGAGGAATATCATCATTTCCGATCAATCCGGCTTCATTTTGTTGAAAATCCGGCCCCCATTCCAGGCGTAAATAATTCAATTCATTCGTGTACTTAGCCGGTGATGAACAATAAAGCGCTAATGTAAAATTACCCAGTAACTGGCTGCTTAGTTCATCCATCTTCGGCGATTCTGTCGTGATCAAGAGATCAAGCTGGCGTTCATGCAGCTGTTTGACCAGCGATTGGCGCTGCGCAATCCGCGCCTCAAACTGGAGGTTATAGGGCTCCGTATAGAGCTTGCCCAGCCATCCGTTAAGCAGACATTCCCAGAGAGAAGCGCTGGCACCGATCGAAAATTCATTATGTCGGGAAGCATTCGCGACCTCCTTGCGCGCAGCTTGCCAGGTATTCATCAGGGTTTCGGCGTAGGGCAGCAGTTTCTCTCCGGCTGAAGTCAGACGGATATTATTACGATGACGGGTAAAAAGGTTCACCCCCAGCTGGTTCTCCAGCTGACGAATACGAAAGCTAACTGCTGACTGCGTCAGATAAAGCGCCTCTGCGGCTCGGCCAAAGTGGCGAGTTCTGCTCACCTCAAGGAAAGTCTTCAGCAATTCCGTATCCACACTCTTCTCCGCAAAATTATTTGTCGTGATGATTTAAATGTTTTGTTTGACGCTCTGTCAAGCGTAACTAATACTCCGCGCCATAATTAGCTCGGCCAAAGAATCAGGAGCGTGTAGGATGGCGGAAAGCTTTACGACAACTAATCGTTTTTTCGACAATAAAAATTATCCGCGCGGGTTTTCCCGTCATGGAGATTTCACCATCAAAGAGGCGCAACTGCTGGAACGTCATGGTTATGCCTTTAATGAACTCGAACTAGGTAAACGCGAGCCTGTCACCGACGATGAAAAACAGTTTGTTTCGGTATGCCGTGGTGAACGTGAGCCCGCAACGGAAGCAGAACGCGTCTGGATTAAGTACATGGCGCGCATTAAGCGTCCGAAGCGTTTCCATACTCTGTCCGGCGGCAAGCCGCAGGTGGAAGGTACGGAAGATTACACAGAAAGCGATGATTAAGAAAAAGGGCGTAAGCCCTTTTTTTACGCCATCATTTTTTGTAGATGGCTCAACATTCTGTCTATTGCCCTATAGCCGAGAGCCTCCTGCAGATGATGACGTTCGATGCAATCGACGGCTTCAATATCCGCAATAGTCCGGGAAACTTTAAGCAGGCGTTGCCAGGCGCGGATTGAAAGTCCAAGCTGAGTTAGCATCTGCTCCAGCCAGATAGCGTCATCTTGATGAAGCCGGCAGCAGATTTTCATCTCATCATTTCCCAGATGCGCATTAAGTTTTTTCTGTCGTGATAGCTGTCTTTCGCGTGCGGCCAGAACACGTTGACGCACGCTGGCGCTACTTTCCTCCTCGTGTGTTCCCTGACTGAGTACTCCAGGCGGCGGAAGTGGGATCTCCAGAGAGAGATCGAACCGGTCGAGAAACGGGCCGGATAAACGGCCCAGGTAGCGTAGCGTCTGTTGTGGCGAGGCGCGATTATGCTGGCCCTGATAGTGCCCTGTCGGGCTGGGGTTCATCGCTGCAATAAGCTGGAAACGGGCCGGATAATCAATTTTGGCGCGCGTGCGAGAGATATGGATAACCCCTGACTCAATCGGTTCTCGTAACGCATCCAGTACCCTGCGTTCGAATTCAGGCAGCTCATCCAGAAACAGGACGCCATTATGGGCCAGCGAGATCTCTCCTGGTGCCGGAATTGAGCCGCCACCCACCATGGCCGCCAGGGAGGCGCTATGATGCGGGGCGCGAAAGGGCCTGCGACGCCAATTTTTCGTCGCACGCGTGGAATCGACCAGGCTATGTATTGCCGCGCTTTCCAGCGCCTCCTGGTTACTCAACGGCGGTAGCAGTCCCGGTAATCGACTGGCGAGCATCGTTTTACCGGTGCCGGGCGGGCCTATCATCAGCAGGTTGTGGCCACCTGCGGCGATAATTTCCAGCGCGCGTTTCCCCTGCTGCTGGCCAATAACATCACGCAGGTCAACCGGTGTATCATCCGAATACTCTCCTTCTGAGAGTGGAGGAGTGAGGGGATTGCGACCTTCGAGAAAAGCGCAGACTTCCTGGAGATCGGTGGCGATAAGGCAGTCACTGCCGCCGATTAATCCTACCTCCGGAGAATTCTCATTAGAGATAACAATCTTCCGACCCGCTTTTATTGCCTCCATGGCGCTGGATATGGCACCAGGAACGCCACGCAGAGCGCCTGTAAGCGCCAGCTCGCCGACAAACTCATATTGATTTAGCCTGGTAGCATTTAGCTGCTCTGAGGCCACCAGAAGCGCGAGAGCGATAGGTAAATCATATCTTCCACCTTCTTTTGGCAGATCGGCCGGAGCCAGATTAATGGTGATTTTTTTCGCCGGATAAGCGTAGCCGCTGTTGATAATCGCACTACGTACCCGGTCACGCGCTTCTCTCACCGTTGTTTCCGGCAGCCCTACCATGGTCAGGCCAGGGAGTCCGTTGCTGATATGAACTTCAACCGTGATAAGCGGTGCGCCGATCCCGAGAGCGGCGCGGGTGTAAACAATGGCGAGTGACATAAAACCTCCTGAGAGCCAGGATTATGTCGGGGATCTGTTATCGAGTAATTCGGCAATATTAAATTTTACATGCTTGCTTCCAGCCAATTTTTGGCCCATTGCCACTTTGCACTCGCTTTGGATACTGGCTCGCAAAACACGGTTGTCAGTCAGGAACAGAAAAAGTGCTGTGGAGTACGCCACAAATTGAAATATTTTCATTTCATATTTTTTCTATTAAAAACAATTGTTTTTTCGTAAATGGTTAGCAAGGTAAGAAATGCGGTCATAAAAAAATCTTGTGTTTAACGTGATGTCTGTGGTACCTCTTTAGGTATTCCTTCGAACATGAAGCCAGAAAGAACATAAAATGACAGCCCTTCTACGAGTGATTAGCCTGGTCATGATTAGCGTGGTGGTGATTATTATCCCACCGTGCGGGGCTGCACTTGGACGAGGAAAGGCTTAAAAAACAAGCCTTAACGAACTAAGACCCCCGCACCGAAAGGTCCGGGGGTTTTTTTATAACTTAAAAACAGAAAAGAGGAGCAGACGATGGCTGGTAGCATAAAATTCTGTTTCTCTCGATCTACGACGGGGAAGTAACTATGAATGGGGCGCGGTGGGTAGTACATGCTTTGCGAGCACAGGGAGTCGATACCGTTTTTGGCTATCCGGGTGGAGCAATTATGCCGGTTTACGATGCATTGTATGACGGCGGCGTGGAACACCTATTGTGCCGGCATGAACAGGGCGCGGCTATGGCGGCTATCGGCTATGCCAGGGCTACCGGCAAAACCGGGGTGTGTATCGCCACTTCGGGGCCTGGCGCAACCAACCTGATCACCGGCCTCGCCGACGCGCTGCTTGATTCCGTTCCCGTTGTTGCTATCACCGGCCAGGTTGCCGCCCCGTTCATTGGCACCGACGCATTCCAGGAAGTTGATGTTCTCGGTTTATCGCTGGCTTGCACCAAGCACAGTTTCCTGGTGCAGTCGCTGGAAGAACTGCCGCGCATCATTGCCGAAGCTTTCCACGTAGCAAACTCCGGGCGCCCCGGTCCCGTGCTGGTCGATATCCCAAAAGACATCCAGCTGGCTCAGGGCGATCTCGATCCGCATTTTTCCATGGTAGCCGACGACGTTGATTTTCCATATGCGGATATCGAATACGCTTTGCAGATGCTGACTCAGTCGCAGAAGCCGATGTTATACGTTGGCGGCGGCGTGGGGATGGCGCAGGCGGTTCCGGCGCTGCGCGAATTTCTTACCGTCACGCAAATGCCAGCGACCGCCACCCTGAAAGGACTGGGGGTGGTGGCGGCGGATTATCCCTACTATCTGGGGATGCTGGGGATGCACGGCACCAAGGCGGCCAACCTGGCGGTACAGGAATGTGACCTACTGATCGCGGTAGGCGCCCGCTTTGACGATCGCGTCACCGGCAAGCTGAATACGTTTGCCCCGCACGCCAAAGTTATCCATATGGATATCGATCCGGCTGAACTGAACAAGCTCCGTCAGGCGCATATCGGCCTGACCGGCGATTTGAATGTAATGCTGCCCGCGCTGCAGCAGCCGCTGTCTATTGATGCCTGGCGTCAACGTAATGCGCAGCTGCGCGCCGAGCACGCCTGGCGCTACGATCATCCGGGCGAGGCCATCTATGCTCCGCTGCTGCTGAAGCAGCTTTCCGAGCGCAAACCAGCAGATTGCGTCGTGACCACCGATGTGGGCCAGCATCAGATGTGGTCAGCGCAGCATATGACCTATACGCGTCCGGAGAATTTCATCACTTCCAGCGGATTAGGGACAATGGGCTTTGGCCTGCCGGCAGCAGTAGGCGCGCAGGTGGCCCGCCCCGATGATACGGTTATCTGTATCTCCGGTGACGGCTCCTTCATGATGAACGTGCAGGAGCTGGGCACCGTAAAACGCAAGCAGCTGCCGCTGAAGATAGTCTTACTGGACAACCAGCGTTTAGGAATGGTTCGACAATGGCAGCAGCTGTTTTTTCAGGAACGTTATAGCGAAACCACTCTTACCGATAACCCCGATTTTCTTACTCTGGCCAGCGCCTTCGGCATCCCTGGTCAACACATCACCCGTAAAGACCAGGTTGAAGCGGCACTCGACACCATGCTTTCGAGCCAGGGGCCTTACCTGCTTCATGTCTCAATCGATGAACTTGAGAACGTCTGGCCGTTGGTGCCGCCCGGTGCCAGTAATGCAGAAATGCTGGAGAAATTATCATGATGCAACATCAGGTCGCCTTGCAGGCTCGCTTTAACCCTGAAACCTTAGAACGCGTGCTGCGCGTCGTGCGCCATCGCGGGTTCCAGATTTGCGCGATGAATATGGAAACCGCCGCCGATGCCCGGAATATTAATATCGAACTGACCGTTGCCAGCCAGCGGCCCGTCGAATTACTGTTTAGTCAATTAAGCAAACTGGTGGACGTCGCCTGCGTCGAGATCCAGCAACCTACATCACAACAAATTCGCGCCTGAGCGCAAAGGAAGAATAATGACGACGAAAAAAGCTGACTACATTTGGTTCAATGGCGAGATGGTTCCGTGGGGCGAGGCGAAGGTTCACGTGATGTCCCATGCGCTGCACTACGGGACGTCCGTATTTGAAGGCATCCGTTGCTACGACTCTCACAAGGGACCGGTGGTGTTCCGTCACCGTGAACATATGCAGCGTCTGCATGACTCAGCCAAAATCTATCGTTTCCCGGTTTCTCAGAGCGTCGATGAGCTGATGGAAGCCTGTCGCGAAGTTATTCGTAAAAACAGCCTGACCAGCGCCTATATCCGTCCGTTAGTCTTTGTCGGCGACGTTGGCATGGGCGTTAACCCGCCTCCGGGCTATAACACTGACGTGATCATCGCGGCGTTCCCGTGGGGCGCCTACCTGGGTGCCGAAGCGCTGGATCAGGGGATCGATGCGATGGTTTCTTCCTGGAATCGCGCGGCGCCAAACACCATTCCGACCGCGGCCAAAGCCGGCGGTAACTATCTCTCTTCGCTGCTGGTCGGCAGCGAAGCGCGTCGCCATGGCTATCAGGAAGGTATCGCGCTGGACGTGAACGGCTACATCTCTGAAGGCGCCGGTGAAAACCTGTTTGAAGTTAAAGACGGCGTGTTGTTTACTCCGCCGTTCACCTCTTCCGCGCTGCCGGGCATTACCCGCGACGCTATCATCAAGCTGGCGAAAGACCTGGGCCTGGAAGTCCGCGAGCAGGTATTGTCCCGCGAGTCCCTGTACCTGGCTGACGAAGTCTTTATGTCCGGGACTGCCGCAGAGATCACCCCAGTACGCAGCGTTGATGGTATTCAGGTGGGCGAAGGCCGCTGCGGCCCGATCACCAAGCGCATTCAGCAAGCATTCTTTGGCCTCTTCACCGGTGAAACCGAGGATAAATGGGGCTGGTTGGATCAGGTTAATCAATAAGCATAAAAAATGGGGCGACACGCAACGCCCCATTTCACCGAAACTGGGAGTAACTAAAGCATGCCTAAGTATCGTTCCGCCACAACCACTCACGGCCGTAATATGGCGGGTGCCCGCGCGCTGTGGCGCGCCACTGGAATGACCGACGATGATTTTGGTAAGCCGATTATCGCCGTGGTGAACTCTTTCACCCAGTTCGTGCCGGGCCACGTTCATCTGCGCGATCTCGGCAAACTGGTTGCTGAGCAAATCGAAGCCGCTGGCGGCGTCGCCAAAGAATTCAACACCATTGCGGTGGATGATGGTATCGCCATGGGCCATGGGGGTATGCTTTATTCACTGCCATCCCGCGAACTGATCGCCGACTCGGTGGAGTACATGGTTAATGCCCACTGCGCTGATGCGATGGTCTGTATCTCCAACTGCGACAAAATCACTCCGGGGATGTTAATGGCGTCTCTGCGCCTGAATATTCCGGTAATTTTTGTTTCCGGCGGTCCAATGGAAGCCGGGAAAACCAAGCTGTCCGATCAGATCATTAAACTTGATCTGGTCGATGCGATGATTCAGGGCGCTGACCCGAAAGTCTCCGACGATCAAAGCGATCAGGTTGAACGTTCCGCCTGCCCGACCTGCGGCTCTTGTTCAGGGATGTTCACCGCGAACTCCATGAACTGCCTGACTGAAGCGCTGGGCCTGTCGCAGCCGGGTAACGGCTCGTTGCTTGCGACTCACGCCGATCGCAAGCAGTTGTTCCTCAATGCGGGCTCGCGTATCGTTGAGCTGACTAAACGTTACTACGAGCAGGACGACGCCTCTGCGCTGCCGCGTAATATCGCCAATAAGGCGGCGTTTGAAAACGCCATGACGCTGGATATCGCCATGGGCGGCTCTACCAATACCGTTCTGCATCTGCTGGCGGCGGCGCAGGAAGCGGAAATCGACTTCACCATGAGCGATATCGATAAACTTTCCCGTAAAGTGCCGCAGCTGTGTAAGGTCGCGCCAAGTACGCAGAAATATCATATGGAAGATGTTCATCGCGCGGGCGGCGTATTGGGCATTTTAGGCGAACTGGATCGCGCCGGGCTGCTGAACCGCGACGTGAAAAACGTGCTTGGTTTGTCCCTGCCGCAGACGCTGGAGCAGTACGATATCACCGTCACGCAGGACGAAGCGGTCAAAAAAATGTTCCGCGCTGGCCCTGCGGGTATCCGCACAACGCAGGCTTTCTCTCAGAACTGCCGCTGGGATACCCTGGATGACGATCGCGCAGAAGGCTGTATCCGCTCGCTGGAACATGCTTACAGCAAGGACGGCGGTCTGGCGGTTCTGTACGGCAACTTTGCCGAGAATGGCTGCATCGTGAAAACCGCCGGCGTTGACGACAGCATCCTCAAATTTACCGGCCCGGCTAAGGTATACGAAAGCCAGGACGCGGCTGTGGATGCAATCCTCGGCGGCAAGGTTGTCGCCGGTGACGTGGTGGTTATTCGCTACGAAGGGCCGAAAGGCGGTCCGGGGATGCAGGAAATGCTCTACCCGACGACCTTCCTGAAATCAATGGGGCTGGGTAAAGCCTGCGCGCTGATTACCGATGGACGCTTCTCCGGCGGTACTTCGGGTCTTTCCATTGGCCATGTTTCTCCGGAAGCCGCCAGCGGGGGCAATATCGCGATCATTGAAGATGGCGACATGATTGCTATCGATATCCCGAACCGCGGTATTCAGCTGCAGCTGAGCGATGCCGAGATTGCGGCGCGCCGCGAAGCTCAGGAAGCGCGCGGTGATAAAGCATGGACGCCGAAAGATCGTGAGCGTCAGGTTTCCTTTGCCCTTCGCGCCTACGCCAGCCTGGCAACCAGCGCCGACAAAGGCGCGGTGCGTGATAAATCGAAACTTGGGGGTTAATAATGGCCGAGTCGCAACCCCTGTCCGCCGCCCCCGAGGGGGCGGAATACCTCAGAGCGGTACTGCGCGCGCCGGTATATGAAGCCGCGCAGATCACGCCGCTGCAAAAAATGGAAAAGCTCTCGTCGCGCCTCGATAACGTTGTGCTGGTGAAGCGTGAAGATCGTCAGCCGGTGCACAGCTTTAAGCTGCGCGGGGCGTACGCGATGATGGCGGGGCTGACGGAAGAGCAAAAATCGCATGGCGTGATTACCGCTTCGGCGGGTAATCATGCGCAGGGCGTGGCTTTCTCGGCTTCTCGCCTGGGCGTGAAGGCGCTGATCGTCATGCCAACCGCCACGGCGGATATCAAAGTCGATGCGGTGCGCGGCTTCGGCGGCGAAGTGCTGCTGCACGGCGCGAACTTTGATGAAGCCAAGGCCAAAGCCATCGAGCTGGCGCAACAGCAGGGCTTTACCTGGGTACCGCCTTTCGACCACCCGATGGTGATTGCCGGGCAGGGTACGCTGGCGCTGGAGCTGCTGCAGCAGGATGCCCATATCGATCGCGTATTTGTCCCGGTCGGCGGCGGCGGTCTTGCGGCGGGCGTGGCGGTGCTGATCAAACAGCTGATGCCGCAGATTAAGGTCATTGCGGTTGAGGCCGAGGATTCTGCCTGTCTGAAAGCCGCGCTGGATGCGGGTCATCCGGTTGATTTACCCCGCGTCGGGCTCTTTGCCGAAGGCGTAGCGGTTAAACGTATCGGCGATGAGACTTTCCGTCTGTGTCAGGAGTATCTCGACGACATCGTTACTGTCGATAGCGATGCCATCTGCGCGGCGATGAAAGACCTGTTTGAGGACGTACGCGCGGTGGCTGAACCTTCCGGGGCGCTGGCGCTGGCGGGGATGAAAAAATATATCGCTCAGCATAATATTCGCGGCGAACGCCTGGCGCACGTGCTTTCCGGCGCGAACGTCAACTTCCACGGCCTGCGCTACGTTTCCGAACGCTGCGAGCTGGGGGAACAGCGTGAAGCGCTGCTGGCGGTCACCATTCCGGAAGAGAAGGGTAGCTTCCTCAAGTTCTGCCAGCTGCTGGGCGGCCGTTCGGTCACCGAATTTAACTATCGCTTCGCCGATGCGAAAAATGCCTGCATTTTTGTCGGCGTGCGCCTGAGCCGTGGTCTGGAAGAGCGGAAAGAGATCCTCAACCTGCTGCACGAGGGCGGCTACAGCGTAGTGGATCTCTCTGACGATGAAATGGCTAAGCTTCACGTGCGCTATATGGTGGGCGGGCGTCCGTCGCAGCCGCTGCAGGAACGTTTGTTCAGCTTCGAGTTTCCGGAATCCCCCGGTGCCCTGCTGAAGTTCCTGCATACCCTTGGCACCCACTGGAACATTTCTCTGTTCCATTATCGCAGCCACGGTACCGATTATGGCCGCGTGCTGGCGGCATTCGAACTGGGCGATCACGAGCCTGATTTTGAAACCCGCTTGCATGAGCTGGGCTACGATTGTCACGACGAGAGCAATAATCCAGCGTTCAGGTTCTTCCTCGCAGGTTAGGCTGCGCAGCGCTTATCTGGCCTACGATCGGGTTGTAGGCCGGTTCAGGCATCCGGCACTAGTGGCCAGGCAGCAAATTCCAGAATGCATTAATCAGCGGCTCATGCAGCCGCTTTTTTGGCGCGCAGACGCCGAGTTCAAAAGGGGTCTTCTCGTCGCTGCGCTCCAGAATCATTACGCGATTGCGTACTGGTTCCGGGCTATTTTCCAGTACCACTTCCGGCAGCAGCGCGACGCCGCAGCCCAGTGCCACCATAGAAACCATGGCTTCATGTCCGCCCACCGTAGCGTAAATCGACGGATTACTGATTTTATGGCGGCGAAACCACAGCTCAATGCGGCGGCGCACGGGCCCTTGATCGGCCATAATGAAGGGTACCGTTGCCCAGTCGGGTTTCTCCACCGAGACCTGGTTGCGAACCGGACAAGGCAGCGCCGGGGCGATCAGCACCACCGCCAGATTCTCCAGCATAGAAAACGCCACCGCGCCAGGCAGCGTCTCGGGTTTCCCGGCAATCGCCAGATCGGCCTCACCCGTGACCACTTTCTCCATCGCATCGGCGGCATCGCCGGTGGTGAGCTTTATTTCCACCGAGGGATGTTCGGCGCGGAAACGATCGAGAATCGGCGGCAGATGACTGTAGGCGGCGGTCACCGAACAGAAGATATGCAGTTCGCCCGACAGCGACGGACCTTGCTGATCGATAGCGTGGCGCAGCTGCTGATACTGCAACAGCGTCTGCTGGGCAAAGGTGCGGAGCTCTTCTCCCGCTTCGGTAAGCGTTACCGTGCGGTTATCGCGGACAAACAGCGGCTGCCCAAGGTCTTCTTCCAGGCGCTGAATCTGCCGGGAAAGCGTGGAGGGGCTGACGTGCATCGCTCGCGCGCTGCGGCCAAAATGGCGGCTTTCCGCCAGATGCAGGAAGGTTTTTAGATCGCGTAAGTCCACCGGCGGCACTCCACAATTTTACATTGCAGAAATTGCAACGTGACGTTGTGAATATATCAATTTCCGCAATAAATTTCCTGTCATATAGTAAGTTCATTCTCTCTTGCACAGACACGGCAAGCGAACCGAACAATAAGACAGCACAACATCACGAGGTATCACCATGGCTAACTACTTTAATACACTGAACCTGCGCCAGCAGCTGGCGCAGCTGGGCAAATGTCGCTTTATGGGTCGCGACGAATTCGCCGATGGCGCAAGCTACCTTCAGGGTAAAAAAGTGGTCATCGTCGGCTGTGGCGCTCAGGGCCTGAACCAGGGGCTGAACATGCGCGACTCCGGTCTGGATATCTCCTATGCGCTGCGTAAAGAAGCGATTGCCGAAAAGCGCGCTTCATGGCGTAAAGCGACCGAAAACGGCTTCAAAGTAGGTACCTACGAAGAGCTGATCCCGCAGGCTGACCTGGTGGTCAACCTGACTCCGGACAAACAGCACTCTGACGTTGTGCGTTCCGTTCAGCCGCTGATGAAAGACGGCGCGGCGCTGGGCTACTCTCATGGCTTCAACATCGTGGAAGTTGGCGAGCAGATCCGTAAAGATATCACCGTCGTGATGGTGGCGCCGAAGTGCCCGGGTACCGAAGTGCGTGAAGAGTACAAGCGCGGCTTCGGCGTACCGACCCTGATCGCGGTTCACCCGGAAAACGATCCGAAAGGCGAAGGCATGGCGATTGCTAAAGCCTGGGCTGCGGCGACCGGCGGTCACCGTGCGGGCGTTCTGGAATCTTCCTTCGTTGCGGAAGTGAAATCCGACCTGATGGGCGAGCAGACCATCCTCTGCGGTATGCTGCAGGCCGGTTCTCTGCTGTGCTTCGATAAGCTGGTGGAAGAGGGTACCGACCCGGCATACGCCGAAAAACTGATTCAGTTCGGCTGGGAAACCATCACCGAAGCGCTGAAGCAGGGCGGTATCACCCTGATGATGGATCGCCTGTCTAACCCGGCTAAGCTGCGTGCTTACGCGCTGTCCGAACAGCTGAAAACGATCATGGCGCCGCTGTTCCAGAAGCATATGGATGACATCATCTCCGGTGAATTCTCCTCCGGCATGATGGCTGACTGGGCCAACGACGATAAGAAACTGCTGACCTGGCGTGAAGAAACCGGTAAAACCGCGTTCGAAACCGCACCGCAGTTTGAAGGTAAAATCGGCGAGCAGGAGTACTTCGATAAAGGCGTTCTGATGATCGCGATGGTGAAAGCGGGCGTTGAGCTGGCATTTGAAACCATGGTGGATTCCGGCATCATCGAAGAGTCTGCTTACTACGAATCACTGCACGAGCTGCCGCTGATCGCCAACACCATCGCTCGTAAGCGTCTGTACGAAATGAACGTGGTTATCTCCGATACCGCTGAATACGGTAACTACCTGTTCTCTTACGCTTGCGTACCGCTGCTGAAAGAGTTCATGAGCACCCTGCAGACCGGCGACCTGGGCAAAGCGATTGCCGAAGGCGCGGTAGACAACGCTCAGCTGCGCGACGTGAACGAAGCCATTCGCGGCCATGCTATCGAGCAGGTTGGTAAGAAACTGCGTGGTTACATGACTGATATGAAACGCATTGCGGTTGCCGGGTAAATAAAAACGACGGTGGTGGGGGGATACCCTCACCCCGGCCCTCTCCCACAGGGAGAGGGAGCAAACATTCAAGGCCTTCTCAGCGAGAAGGCCTTGTTGTTTATTTCCGGTACAGCACTTTGATGATGTGATAACCAAACTGGGTGTGCAGCGGGCCGGTGGGCTCCAGCTCCGGGCAGGAGAAGACGACTTTATCAAACGCCGGCACCATCTGGCCCTGGCGGAATTCACCTAAATCGCCGCCGCGTTTGCCTGACGGGCAGATCGAGTGCTTCTTCGCCAGTTTACCGAAATCGGCGCCGTTTTTAATTTGCTCCAGAAGATCCAGTGCCAGCTGCTCTTCTTTAACCAGGATATGCAGTGCTGCTGCCGTTTTTGCCATGATCGTACCTTGATTGAATAGGGGATGAATCAGGGCGCAATAGTAGCATGGGCTAGCGGCGATACAGCACCTTAATGATGTGGTAGCCAAACTTGGTTTTGACCGGCCCGTAAGGTTTGAGCAGCGGGCAGCTGAAGACTGCCTTATCGAACGGCCCAACCATGACTCCTTGATTAAACTCTCCGAGATCGCCGCCGTTGCGCCCGGAGGGGCACTTTGAATAGCGCTTGGCCAGATGATCGAAGCTTACGCCACGTTCCAGTTTGGCGAGGATCTCTTGCGCCAGCTTCTCTTCTTTAACCAGGATGTGCAGGGCTGCTGCGCTCTTTGCCATTATTTTGTTCTCACGTCTCAAAGATATCCCGTTACTTTACCATCCGCTTTGGTCGTGGACATATACTCTTCGCCATCGCGGGACAGATGTCTCGCCTGATAGACGGAAGCGGGAGATGAGCAACACTTTTATCCGGCGTATTCCCCCCTGCCAGGACAGCCGTCCTGTCCTTAACGTCGTGGAGCGAGATAACATGGACACAATGAAAAAACCTGACTTTTCAGTTAGCTGGCTTTCCGGGCTGAGCGAGATTGTCAGCGATCCGCTGCTCTATGAATTACTGAAATATTGTCCTCTGGAGATCATGCGGCGCTGGCGCTTCGAAGAGATCCCGCGCGGTGATTTTATCTGCCGGCAGGGTGACGTGTGTCAGCGGTTTTCGCTGATTATCGCCGGTGAGGTGGACGTTTTCTATGAGGCTGAAGACGGGCGCCGCTACCGCCAGGCCCGTTACCGTAAAGGCGACATGCTGGGCGAGCTCGAGATCTTTGAGTCGCGTCATTACATCTGCTCGGTGGTGGCGGTGGGTCATGTGCAGCTCCTGAGCCTGTCGCAGGAACATTTCTGCCGCTGGCTGGCGTTAGATAACCATTTTAACCAGCGGATGCTGCGCTTTTTTAGCCAGCAGTATTACCAGCTGTCGAAGAAGGCCAGCAGCGACAATCTTTACTCGCTGCATCAGCGGGTATGTCAGGCGTTATGGCTGCGTTATCAAAATGATGGCGCCAGTGAAATCTTGCTGGATAAGCAAAATCTCAGCCAGGAATTCGCGGCGACGACCCGCAGTATTAACCGTATTTTGCATGACCTGAAAGCGCTACAGATTATTGATACCGATGGTGAACGCATTGTGTTGTTAGCTCCTGAAAAACTGAAGCAGGAGGCTGATATCGGATAACCGCAAGAGTAAGGAGGCGGGAGAATGTCGCTGCAACCCCATATCCAGTTAAGCAAAGAGATGACCGGCGCGCGGTACGCGCTGCTGCCGGGCGACCCGCAGCGGGTCGACCGCATCGCCAATTTTCTTGATAATCCACAGCCGCTCGGTCAGAACCGGGAGTTTCGCGCCGCGCGCGGCTGGTATCAGGGCGTCGAGATTTTGGTACTCTCCACCGGAATCGGTGGCCCCTCCACCGCGATCGCCATTGAAGAACTGCGCCAGATCGGCGTAACCACTCTGATTCGTATCGGCAGCTGCGGGGCACTGCAGGATAATCTTACGCTCGGCGACGTGATTATCGCTCACGCCGCGGTGATGGATGACGGTACCAGCCGAACCTATGCGCCGGCGGGCTATCCGGCCTGCGCTGACCCACAGCTGACCTGGGAACTGATGGCGCAGGCGCGGCAGATGAATATCCCGGCCGCGTGCGGTCTGGTGCGCAGCCATGACAGTTTCTATACCGATCGTGAGGCGGAACTGGATGCGCAGTGGTCGGCGCGCGGCATTCTGGGGGCGGATATGGAGAGCGCCGCCCTGATGACTATCGGCGCGCTGCGCGGGCTACGTACGGCTTCATTACTCAACGTGGTTGTTGCCCATAACGGTTGTCTGGATAGCAGCATCAATGATTATGTCCAGCAGGAAGCGCTGTGCCAGCAGGGCGAAGAACGGCAAATTACCCTGGCGCTACGCGCCATTTATTCCGCTAGCCAGCAAGGAGGTTTGTGATGGACTTTTTTAGCATTAACAATGTGATGGTCAACATTCCTCTCGGCGAAGGCGGCTATGCGCTATCGTGGATTGAAGCCATCGGTACCATATTCGGCCTGTTGTGTATCTGGTGCGCCAGCCGGGAAAAAATCATCAACTATCTGTTTGGCCTGATCAACGTCACGCTGTTTGCGGCCATTTTTTTCCAGATTCAGCTCTATGCCAGCCTGCTGCTGCAGGTGTTTTTTTTCGCAGCCAACATTTACGGCTGGTACGCGTGGAGCCGGCAAAACGAGGCGCAGGAGGCCGCGCTCAAGGTACGCTGGCTTTCCCGTCAGCAAACCCTGGCGCTGGGCGGCGTCTGCGCGGTGGCGATTGTGCTGATGACGTTGTTTATCGATCCGGTGTTCGCGACGCTCACTCGTATCATGATTGCCCTGCTGCAAACTTTCGGTATGCAGGTTGCGATGCCCGACCTCCAGCCCGATGCCTTCCCGTTCTGGGATTCCACCATGCTGGTGTTGTCGATTGCCGCCATGGTGCTGATGACGCGTAAGTTCGTCGAAAACTGGCTGCTGTGGGTACTTATTGACGTGATTAGCGTCGTTATCTACGCGGTACAGGGCGTTTACGCCATGTCGCTTGAATATGTCCTGCTGACGGCGATCGCGGTGATGGGCTCGTACAGCTGGATCAAGAGCGCGCAGCGTAACGGCTATACTCCGCTTGCCGCATCCTGATTGACCGATTTCCAGGCTGCCTGAATGGGCAGCCTGTTGCTCTCACCGCCCCTCTTTCTGCTACAATCCCCACCCCGTTCGAAGATTGAGCAAAATACACCCATGCGTTTAAATCCTGGCCAACAACAAGCCGTCGAATTCGTTACCGGACCGTGCCTGGTGCTGGCGGGTGCCGGTTCCGGTAAGACCCGCGTTATTACCAATAAAATCGCCCACCTGATCCGCGGCTGCGGCTACCAGGCGCGCCATATCGCGGCGGTTACCTTTACCAACAAGGCGGCGCGCGAAATGAAAGAGCGCGTCGGGCAAACGCTGGGGCGTAAAGAAGCGCGCGGCCTGATGATTTCCACCTTCCACACGCTGGGGCTGGATATCATCAAACGCGAATACGCTGCGTTAGGGATGAAATCCAACTTCTCGCTGTTCGACGATACCGACCAGGTGGCGCTGTTAAAAGAGCTCACCGAAGGGCTGATCGAAGACGATAAAGTGGTGCTTCAGCAGCTGATCTCCACGATCTCCAACTGGAAAAACGATCTGAAAACCCCTGCCCAGGCCGCCGTCGGCGCGAAAGGGGAGCGGGATCGGATCTTTGCTCACTGCTACGGACTGTACGACGCGCATATGAAAGCCTGTAACGTACTCGACTTTGACGATCTGATCCTGCTGCCGACCCTGCTGCTGCAGCGCAACGAAGAGGTGCGGGAGCGCTGGCAGAACAAGATTCGCTATCTGCTGGTGGATGAATACCAGGACACCAACACCAGCCAGTACGAGCTGGTGAAACTGCTGGTGGGGCAGCGGGCGCGCTTTACCGTAGTCGGCGATGACGATCAGTCGATCTACTCCTGGCGCGGCGCGCGGCCGCAGAACCTGGTGCTGCTAAGCCAGGATTTCCCGGCGCTGCAGGTGATCAAGCTGGAGCAAAACTACCGCTCTTCCGGGCGTATTCTGAAGGCGGCCAACATCCTGATTGCCAACAACCCGCACGTCTTCGAAAAGCGCCTGTTTTCCGAGCTGGGCTATGGCGTAGAGCTGAAGGTGCTCTCCGCCAACAATGAAGACCACGAGGCGGAACGCGTGGCTGGCGAACTGATCGCCCATCACTTTATTAATAAAACCGCCTATAAGGATTACGCGATCCTGTATCGCGGCAACCATCAGTCGCGGGTTTTCGAAAAGATGCTGATGCAAAACCGCATCCCGTACAAAATTTCCGGCGGCACGTCGTTCTTTTCCCGTCCGGAAATTAAAGACCTGCTGGCCTATCTGCGCGTGCTGACTAACCCTGATGACGACAGCGCCTTCCTGCGCATCGTCAATACGCCGAAGCGCGAAATCGGTTCGGCGACGCTGCAAAAGCTGGGCGAATGGGCGATGGGGCGCAATAAAAGCATGTTTACTGCCAGCTTCGATATGGGCCTGACCCAGACGCTGAACGGACGCGGCTATGAGTCTTTGACCCGCTTCACCCACTGGCTGCGGGAGATCCAGCAGCTTTCAGAGCGCGAGCCGATTGCCGCCGTCCGCGATCTGATCCGCGGCGTGGATTATGAATCCTGGCTCTATGAGACTTCGCCCAGCCCGAAAGCCGCCGAAATGCGGATGAAAAACGTCAATACGCTCTTCACGTGGATGACGGAAATGCTGGAGGGCAGCGATATCGATGAACCGATGACCCTCACCCAGGTCGTGACCCGTTTTACGCTACGAGACATGATGGAGCGCGGCGAGTCGGATGAGGAGACGGATCAGGTTCAGCTGATGACGCTTCACGCTTCAAAAGGGCTGGAGTTCCCCTACGTCTACCTGGTTGGCATGGAGGAAGGGCTGCTGCCGCACCAGAGCAGCATTGATGAAGACAACGTCGATGAAGAACGCCGTCTTGCCTACGTGGGTATCACCCGCGCGCAGAAAGAGCTTACTTTTACCTTGTGCAAAGAGCGCCGTCAGTACGGCGAGCTGGTGCGACCGGAGCCGAGCCGTTTCCTGCTGGAGCTGCCGCAGGATGATCTGATTTGGGAGCAGGAGCGTAAAGTGATTTCGCCGGAAGAGCGTATGCATAAAGGTCAGGCGAACGTCGCCAACATCCGGGCGATGCTGGCGAAAGCGCGTAAATAGCGGCTAGCGGCCGTTTTGCTGCTGAATCTGGAACTGACGTAGCTCTTCGCGACCCGGAGCACCGTCTGCACCCGGCCGGGTGACGACAATAGCCGCTACTTCATTGCCCAGCAGCGCGGCCTGGCGCAGATCCATCCCGCAGGCCAGCCCGGCGATCGTACCGGCGCAGTGGCTGTCTCCAGCGGCAATCGTATCGTAGACCTTCACGCGGCAGGCAGGAATATGCTGCGGTTGTGCGTCAGGTTCAACCACCCACGCGCCATCTTTATCGAACCGACAGATCGCCCGTAAATGCCAGTCGCTGGCGAGCCGTGAAGCGGCGTCAAGGGTCGCGCTATCCAAATCGTATAAACGTGCGCACAGCACGCTGAGTTCATCGCGATTCAGAGTGAGCACAGGAGCTTTGCCCAGCAGCGCCTGGATAAAGTGAATATCCAGATCGTTCAGACGCGGGCCAAAATCGACAAACAGCGTTTTATCTTCCGTAAGGTCCAGAATCCACTGGCGCAGCGCTTCGCTGGCCAGCTCGTAGCCAGAGACATAAATTATGGCGTCCATCGGCTGCGGAATTTGTGCCAGCAACTCGTTGTTCCAGTGCTGCTCGCAGCCCTCAATGGTGATAAACGTCCGCTCTTTGTTCGCCTCGACGAGTGCCAGACACCAGCCGTTATCGTGGGTGGGGTGGCGCAAGAGGACGGGTAGGTTTTCCAGCGCCATTTTCTGTGCAACGGCCTGCCCCCACTCGCCATTGCCCACCGGTATCGCGTTTATCAAAGGGAGTTCAAGGCGCGAGAGCGCGCGGGCGACATTAAACGCGCAGCCGCCAATCTGCCGTCCGCCATCGCGGGCAGAAACATCGCTACCGCTATGCGGCAGCGCATCGAGATGGAGAATCATGTCGCCAAAAGCGGCGCCGATAACCACGATCGGCCGCCGCGGCGACAGCAGGTCAGCTGTTATTGTCACGGCTGGCCTCCTTTCTTGCGCCGAACGCCAGATACAGCGCCAGGCTCAGAATAAAAGAGACAAACAGACCCAGGCTAGAGTCCGCGAAAATGCCGACCGCGAAAGGTCCGTCGATAAACCCGGTTTTGGATACCATCAATCCCGCCAGCGCGCCGACAATCCAGCAGCCCAGCGCGGTGCGGTTCGCTCCGCTGTCCCTGAATAAATCAGCTTCAGCATATCCGGCTCGGCGGCGAATCCGATAAAAATCGACCATAAAAATGGCGGCCCAGGCGGCCAGAAATACGCCGCAGAAAATCAGAAACGCGATGAAAGGGCCGAGAAAATCTTTCGAGACAAACAGCACGTAGAGCGCGATCCCCAGCACCAGAACGGCATCAAGGGCTACGGCGGAGCGCTGCTGGAGCTTAATCCCCATGCTTAACAGGTTAAGGCTGGCGGAATAGAGACTCAGCACGGCGATGGTCACGACCCCGGCGGTCGCCGCGGCCAGATAGGGGATTGCCATCCAGGAAGGCAGCAGTTTGCCAATCGCTGAAATGGGGTTCTCGCTGGAGGCCAGGTCGGGGATCTGGGCGGTAAGCAGTATCCCGGTGAGCATCAGCAGCAGTAGGGGGAGCGCGGCACCGCTGACAACGGCGAGAAAAATAGGCTTTTCACCGGCGTCGGGACGCTGATCCCGGCTATAGTCGGCGCCGGCGATAGCCCAGCTGATGCCGGTGCCCGCGGCAATAATTGATACCGCCGGCAAAAAGCCGGTGAGCCAGCTGCCTGAAGGCAGCGCGAGGATGGCCTGCCAGTCTGCGGTGAAGAGTAAATAGATCACTACCAGCAGCGTCATGGCGCCAAAGATCCGGGTGATCCATTTTTGCATCATCAGCACGGCATTTTGTCCGAGCACGCTGACCAGTACGGTCAGCCCGCCAAACAAGAAAAGCGACAGCGCGGTGGTGGTCAGGCTCTCTTCAAGACCCATGGCGGCAAACAGCGCGACGAGGGTGAGCGTGCCGGTAATGATATTGACCGCTTCCCAGCCCATCAGATTCACCCAACAGAAGCTGGTGGGCGCGATATTGCCGCGTTTGCCAAAAATGACCCGGGAGAGAGTGAGCGTCGTGGTGCGGCCGATTTTGCCGGCGATGCTGGTGACGCCGACCAGCGCAAAAGAGGCGACGCCCGCCACGGCGGCAAGGAGCGACTGCCAGAATGAGAGGCCAAACGCCACAATGACCGCGCCGTAAACGACACCAAGAATGCCAATATTCGCGGCGCACCAGACGAAAAACAGCTGGACCGGTTGTTGGGTCTGGTGGACCGGAGGAACGAGACCGATCCCTAATTCCGCCATTCCGGGATCTGCCGTCTGGATATTTCCATCGTATGAAGCTTTGCTGTCCATAGTGATGCCCTCAGTGAATTATGCGAAGCGGTATCCTGCAAGCCGCTGTGCGTAAGGCGCGAAGTCGATGCTGTTGGCCTGCTTAATCTGTTGTATAGGTTCTTCAGGAAAAGCCTCTATGCCATGAAGCGCGCCGCAGATGGCGGTTGCCATCGCGCCAATAGTGTCGGTGTCGCCGCCTAAATTGGCTGCCAGCATAGCGCATTTCATGGGCTGCGTTTTTGCCAGCTCGACCAGCGCAATCGCTGCGGGGACAGACTCGATAATATCCATACCGGCGCCGATATCCTCATAAATACGTTCGATACCTGTCAGGTGGTCAGTCTCTCCGGAGATCGTTTCCAGCGCCAGGTGGATACGGTTCCCAAGAAGTGGACTAAAAGTGGACTCGTAATGGCGCTGGGTTTCATTTGCCAGCGAAGCCAGCTCCGTTTTGATTAACGGCCATTCGGCCCCTTCAATGGCGCGGCTGATCGCCCAGGCAATGACCACCGCGCCGGCGATGGCGATGTCGGATTTGTGCGTCGGCAGGCAGGATAGCCGCACTTGCTCAATGAAAAACGCCCTGTCCTCGGTGGGCAGTCGACAGCCCATCGGCGCCACGCGCATTGCCGCACCGTTGGTCACGCCGTTGGCCGCGATCTCATCCAGCGGTTGCCCCTGTTCGAGCGCGATCAGAGAAGCCTTTGAGGTTGGGCCGAGAATATTTTTCTCAAATGCCTGGCAGCGTCGGGCCCACAGCAGGATGTGTCTGGCGATGGCCAGTGGATCGGTCACGCCGTTGTTTTCATCAAGCGCATCCATCAGCGCGATGCACTGATGGGTGTCATCCGTGAACTCGGCGGCGCGAAATTCGCAGGCAGCAATATTCTCTTTCGGTCCGGGAAGAAAGCGTTCAATCCAGCCAAAATGGTTAATGATTCGACGTTTAGGCCACAGTTCAGAGGGCATGCCCATCGCATCACCGATGGCTTGCCCAAAAAGACAGCCAAGGATGCGGCTTTCGGCAATATAGGTAGGGCGAATATCAGACATCGTCGGCTCCCAGGAAGAAATGAATAAAAGTTAATCTAAAAATAGATCCAGATTAAGTCCAGTTAAAGTCCTTTATCATCATGCTGTGATCGCAGGCGCATTCTGAGAGAAAAATGCGGCGCTCAAAATAGTGGGGAGACGTTATGATGGGGCTATTGATTCCAGTATGGATCCACTATGATAAATCCACTGCCACTGAATTCCGCAAGGCCACGAAATTATGTCGCAACCGTTGCTTGAGTATATAAAAGGGCGTCTGAATGCAGAGGCTCCCGCGCCGCTTTATATTCAGCTTAAACAAGCTATTGAAGCTGCGATGACGGAGCGGTTATTGACGCACGGCAGCATTCTGCCCTCCGAGCGCAAAATGTCGCAGACGCTGGAACTATCGCGCGTGACGGTGGTTAAGGCCCTTGATGCGCTGCTGGAAGCCGGGTTGGTGATTAAGCGCCATGGAAAAGGGACCGAGGTGAATCTGCCGGTAAGCTATAACCTTGCCAGCGGCGGGTTTTCTGCCCAGCTACAAAATTCAGGAACGGTGTCCAATCGATGGCTGGTGCGGGAAAAGCTGGCGGCGGATGATTTTCTGGCTCGTGAGTTGGAGATCGCGGTCGGCGATCGGGTGGCGAAAATTAAACGCGTACGTCTGGTCGATGCCCTTCCGGTTTCTATCGAAACCATGTTTATTCCCGAGCATCTCTTGCCCCGCCCGGATTTACTTGAAGGGTCGCTGTACGCGCACTGGGCGGAAAATGCTATTTTTCCCGATCTTCAGGATTACTCCTTGACGGTACATGTTCCTTCGGGGGAAGAGCTGAATTTGCTCGACTTGCCGCAGGGGGTGCCATTGATGAAAATTACGCTGAAAAGCCGTAATGCTCAGGGCGAGGTGCTTGAGTACGGTACCGCCTTCTGCCTGAGCAATTACTTTAATTTTGATTTCAGAGTGAAGCTCCAGTCGTTGCCTGGCGGCAAACCAGACGTCGTACGCAGAAAAGAGGCGTGATGCCAGTATCCGGGCGATGCTGGTAAAGATGCCCTTCAGGCGATGCATTGTTGCCAGGCGGCGGAGAAGGGCATTACCAGCAGCAGCGAGGGTAGCATGTTCGCCGTTGGAAAAGCGCGAATACCGCAGAGTCGAAAACCCGTCGCCAACATGACGATGCCGCCGCAGGCCGTAAAATCCGCGATCATTGACGGAGTGATAAACACCATAATAAAGCTGGCGGCGAAGAAGAGGATCGCAAATACAATTAGCTGGGGCACAAAAATAACGGCGATGATATACCCCAGCGCGGAGGCAAAAATAGCGGCGGTGAAGAAGTCGAGAATAGATTTAGTGATCAATATTGTCGCATCTCCGGTCATTCCTTCGGTTAATGCACCAAAAATACCGGTTCCGCTGGCGCAAAACAGGATCAGTACGGCGATAAACTGGTTGGTAAAATCCTCTGGCTCCATACCGGAGTTGCCGTTGGTGGGAAAAACCTTCTCGATAGGACCCCGAAGCTTCATTGCGGCATTTTCGATAAGCTTTTCGATATGCAGCAGGCTACCGATAATGGTACCCACGATGACTGCCAAAGCAATAGGCGGCAGATTTATCAACTTATTGAGAAAAAATACACCCATACTGATGGATATTAATCCGGCGATTAGCGGTAAGGTTTTTTTTAAATGCTCAGGAATAAATCGGTTGAGAGAAGCGCCAAAAATGGCACCGATAAGCAGTGAACCACTGCAAATAAAAATACCTAGCGGCATGATATATTCTCCATAAATGAAAAGGGCCTGTTATTAGGCCCTTTAGTTGTAATGGGATGGGTTATTTAATATTAAACACGCGGCTAGCGTTGCCCCAGGCAATTTTATCTTTCAGTTCAGTATCCATTTCCAGCGGATCGAACCAATCGCAGGCCTGATGAATATCTTCATAGGGATAATCGACGGAAAACATCACGCGATCCGGGCCCATAATATCAAGCGCATTTTGCAGCGAATAAGTATTAAAGTGGCCGCTGGTGGTCACGATAAAGTTATTCTGCAAATAGTGCATTAATGGTTTTTCTGCTTTGCCGAGGCCGCAGCCGAAACGCTGGCGATAGAGACGATGCTGCGTTCGTGGCAGCATATGGACCAGTCCTTCGCCTAAATGGCCCAGCACCAGATTCAGGTTTGGATAGCGGTCAAACAGTCCGCTCATCATCAGGCGAATCGCATGAACTGCGGTTTCCTGCGCAAACCCCCAGGCGGAACCGATCAGGCTTTCATAGCCGGTGTAGATACCGCGCGCAGTGCCTTCTAATGGTTCACGAGGATGCAGATAAACGGGAACGTTCAGCTCATTGACTTTATCCCAGAATACCAGCATCGATTCATCATCCAGGTACAGGCCGTGTTCGCTATCCTGGACATTGGTATAACCGTTAATCAGCGCGCCTTTCATTCCCAGTTTTTTTACTGCGCGATCCAGCTCTTCGGCCGCAGCTTCGGGATTTTGTAATGCTAAAGTAGCGAATGCGCTGAATTTATCCGGATTGGGTTTAACGTAGTTCTCGATGATATAGTCATTGGTTTCGCGAGCAAAAGATACGGCTGTCGCTTTATCTAAAATAGATTGGGCCCCAGGTGAAGTTAAAGAAAGGATAACATGGTCAATATTCCTCTGGGCCATTTCATTCAGCTGATAGCTACGATCTAATAAGCGGCGCTCAACGTCCTGCATGTATTCAGAACCATTTCTTGAGGCTTCACCCGTTGCATCCCACAGGCTGTTATTTTTAGGTGTTGAAACGTGTTCTTCTAAAGCGATTTTACCACGCATAATCTATTCCTCTAATCGTTTTCGATATTATCTGATGCGAGGAGAATAGGATTTTTTACGTATTGGCAGCAATAAGCAGAATGTAATACAGACTATCAGGAAAACTAATACAGTATTATGATTTGAGGTCTAAAAATTAATAGATGGTTGTGTTACTGCCCGTTGTGGGTAAGTTGACGATCAGCGACCGTAGCCAGATATGCCCCGGATCGCGATGTAGACGCTGATGCCAGACCTGGCGAATAGCAATTTCCGGTAACGAAAATGGCAACGGCCAGCTGCAGCAGGGATAGCGATTAATAATATGGTTCGCCAGCTGCTCGGGGACGACGGCAAGCAATTCGCTATCCGCAACCAGTTCGCCTGCGCCTAAAAAGCTGGGGAGGGTGAGGGCGATACGGCGCGGCATGCCGTACTCATTAAGCAATTTATCGATATCGCCATGCCCTGTGCCGTTGACGTGAACGGCAAGATGCTTTTCCAGCCGCCAGTTCTCGGCAGTAAACGAGTCTCGGATCCGCGGATGGTTTTCTGCCGCCAGGCAAACGTAGGATTGATTAAACAGGCGTTGCTGATAAACGCTATCCGGTAGCTGCATCAGATAGCCAATAGCTAAATCGCATTTACCCGACTCAAGCGCGCCCAGCGTTTGATCGTCGATATTCAATACGGAAAAAGTAATGCCTTCGGCGCGCTGCTGCTGTAGCAGAGCCTGCAGCGGCGGTAACAACGTCATTTGGCTAATATCGGTCATGCCGATAGTGAAGTTACGCGTATTGGTTTGGGGGTTAAATTCAGGATTGCCGGGAAGTTGGTTATCGACTAGCTGAAGAATGGTAAAAATGGTCTGGGCGATATCATCGGCGCGAGGCGTGGGCACCATACGTTGCCCGATTCGCACAAACAGGGGATCGTCAAAATGCTCGCGCAGCTTTTTCAACAACAGGCTGCCGGTCGGCTGACTGACGTTGAGCGCTTCGGCGGCAGGAGAGACATTCCCCAGGCGGAAGAGGGCGGAAAAAAAACGTAGCGATTTGAAGTCCAGTTCTTCTCGCATGATATTCCCCTGATTGGGCTATTTTGCTGCGCCATCCTCGTTCAGCAGTAGCGGCCAGTGAACGTAGCTCTGCCACTGGCACTCCTGTTCGACCATTTCCCGGCCCAGCGGATGATTTTCCATCCACCCATGGGGCAGCGTTAATGTCAAATTTTCATCGACGGCAGCCAGCGTAATCATCGGCAGCAGGTCGTCGCGTCGGCGGCTGGCAAACAGAATAGCCAGACGCAGCAGACGACACATATGCTCCGCGACTCTCGGCGGAACCGCGTTTTGTTGATGAAGGGAAGAAAGGTCGACGGTGCTGGTTTGGTTTAACAGCAGGGTCGCCAACAGCTTCTTTTGCGCGGGGGTAAAGCCGGGCAGGTCCAGATTGCGCACCAGCCAGGCGGCGTGCAAAGGCGCCTGCTTGTACTCCACGCTCAGGCCGATTTCATGCAGCTGGCAGGCGCTTTGCAACAAATCGAAGCATAGCGGCTCAATTTCCCAGCTGTTTTCCACCTGATGAACGAAATGGGCGGCCAGCTGGGCAACGCGCTGCGCCTGTTCGGTATCAACCAGAAACCGGCGCTGAATATTACGTAAGGTACGACTGCGAATATCCTGATCGATCGACAGGTGCAGCATGCCGTAGACCAGACCTTCACGCAGCGCGCCGCCGGCGAGCGTCATGCACTGAATGTTCAGCTCGCTGAAGATGGCCATGAGAATCGCCAGTCCGCTAGGAAAGACGAGCGCGCGTTCAAGGGTCAGGCCTTCAATCTCCAGCTCTTCCAGACGACCGCACTGAATAGCGCGCTGTTTGAGCTGCTGTAGTTTGGCTAAGGTGATGCGTTCATCCATCCCCTGCGCCATCATGATTTCTTGTAACGCCTGGACCGTACCGGAAGCCCCGACGCACACTTTCCAGCCGTGATAGCGCAGAACATCGGCGACGGGACGCAAAACTTCACGCGCGGCGGTTTCGGCCTGGTCAAAGTTTTCTTTGGTCAGGCTGCGATCGGCGAAGTACCGTTCCAGCCAGGTCACGCAGCCCATCGACAGGCTAAAAAGCGAGGTGGTTTGCGCGCCGGTGCCGGTAACCAGCTCGGTGCTGGCGCCGCCAATATCCACGACCAGACGCTGATCCGCGCCGCCGGTTGTATGCGCGACGCCCTGATAAATCAGGCGCGCTTCCTCTTCGCCGCTGATAACCTGCACCGCGCAGCCGAGGATTTCCCGCGCTTTTTCCAGAAACTCACCGGCGTTAACCGCCAGGCGCAGCGTCGCCGTAGCGACCACGCGGATTTGCGTCGGGGGAATATCCTGCAAACGCTCGGCGAACAGGCGCAAGCATTGCCAGCCGCGCTCCATGGCTTCGGCAGAGAGCGTGTTGTCGCCATTAAGGCCAGCGGCCAGACGGACTTTGCGTTTGATACGACTGAGGGTCTGGATGCTCCCAGCCACCTCGCGTACAACCAACATATGAAAGCTATTGGAGCCAAGATCGATAGCTGCATAGAGCGAGGTGGAACTCATACACTTCATCCTTCAAGCTGCCTCTGCGCTGGCCGCGTTCTCTTTCCCGGAGCGCTTACCTGAGTAGGCTCATCGGGATTCGTTCTCTTGCCGCCTTGATGCAACTTGCATGATGTTGTGTATGGCATATTGCTTTAACCTGAACGACGACGATTACGTGGTGGACCGTTACGACGCGGGCCGTTGCCAGGGCGCGGGCGCGTGAGGCGCAGCGGTCTGGGCAGTTCGGTCATGAGCGCGTCAGAATTGTATTTGCTGACCGGAATTGAATGACCAATATAGGTTTCAATCGCCGGCAGGTTCAGCGCGTACTCTTCACAGGCCAGGCTGATGGAGTGACCGCTGGCGCCAGCGCGGCCGGTACGGCCAATACGGTGAACGTAGTCTTCGCAATCGTCCGGCAGGTCGTAGTTAAAGACGTGCGTAACGGCCGGAATATGCAGACCGCGGGCGGCAACGTCGGTTGCGACCAGAATGTCGATATCGCCGCGGGTAAATTCATCGAGAATTCGCAGGCGTTTTTTCTGCGCGACGTCGCCGGTTAACAGGCCAACGCGATGGCCGTCCGCCGCCAGGTGACCCCAGATATCTTCACAACGATGCTTGGTATTGGCGAAAATAATCGCGCGATCCGGCCACTCTTCTTCAAGCAAGGTCTGCAGGAGGCGCATTTTTTCTTCGTTGGAAGGATAGAACAGCTCTTCTTTAATACGGTGGCCCGTTTTCTGTTCAGGCTCAACTTCGACGTACTCGGCGTTGTTCATTTGTTCGAACGCCAGTTCACGGACGCGATAAGAAAGGGTGGCTGAGAACAGCATGTTCAGGCGCTGATTCGCCGGCGGCATACGGCGGAACAGCCAACGGATATCTTTAATAAAGCCGAGATCGTACATGCGATCGGCTTCGTCAAGAACGACAACCTGAATGGCGCCGAGGTTAATATGGTTCTGTTTGGCGTAGTCGATAAGGCGACCGGTGGTACCGATCAAAATATCCACGCCGCTTTCCAGTACTTTCAGCTGCTTATCGTAGCCGTCGCCGCCGTATGCCAGGCCCAGCTTCAGACCGGTAGACTGCGCCAGCGGTTCGGCGTCAGCATGAATCTGTACCGCCAGTTCACGCGTCGGCGCCATGATCAGCGCGCGCGGCTGGTTGACCTGGCGGTCAGCGATCGCCGGGTGAGTGAGAAGATAATGAAACGTTGACGTCAGAAACGCCATCGTTTTACCGGTACCGGTTTGCGCCTGCCCGGCGACATCGCGACCTTCCAGCGTAAGCGGGAGGGCGAGTGCCTGGATGGGTGTGCAATTATGAAACCCTTTCTTTTCAAGGGCTTCAATCACTGCCGGGTGCAGGGCGAAGTCGGAAAACTTCTGTTCTGTTAAATGTGTTTTGCTCATAGTGTGGTAGAATATCAGCTAACTATTGCATTAAGAAAGCGTATCCGGTGAAATAACGTCAACCTTTCGTTGGCTATGTATGAAATTATTCAAGGTGCGTCTGCGGCAACTGAACGAATCTTCGAAAGCTTAGACTACTAAGCGAGGCGAGGGTGACAAATCTGCGATAAGCCGGTTTGAACGTGGGTTGCTTTATCTTTTGCGGGGCAAAGTTCATGATGGACATTGTGACGCAGATCGATAAAAGAGGCATTCTGAAGAACAGCGTGCGTAACGTAGCATCGACACGTCGTTGATGGCCGCGACACCAACACACCAGGCTTATTCCTGTGGAGTTAAATATGAGCGATAAAATTATTCACCTGACTGACGACAGTTTTGACACGGACGTACTCAAGGCTGACGGGCTAACCCTCGTCGATTTCTGGGCAGAGTGGTGTGGTCCGTGCAAAATGATCGCCCCGATTCTGGATGAGATCGCTGAAGAGTATCAGGGCAAACTGACCATTGCGAAACTGAACATCGATCAGAACCCGGGCACCGCGCCGAAATACGGCATTCGCGGTATCCCGACCCTGCTGCTGTTCAAAAATGGCGAAGTTGCAGCGACCAAAGTTGGCGCGCTGTCCAAAGGCCAGTTAAAAGAGTTCCTCGACGCCAACCTGGCGTAAGCGGCTTGCTCTCCCGGCGTCCAGCCTCCTATTTTTTGCGGATCTCTGGACGCCCGGCGAGAGTCGTGCTAAGTTAATCTCAGACTTCGTTTTAAACATACCTTTGTTTGAATCTTGTTTTACCCAAAGCGTCCCGCAAAAATGCGCGTGAGGCTTATAATCCGGGCTTATCACTCATTCCGTTTAGTCGTTTCAGTTCTGCGTTCTTTCCTGTGACCAGGCAACGTACAGACACGAGATGAAGGCCGTTAACAGGCATGGATGTTCCTGCCATACCATTCACAACATTAAGTTCGAGAATTACCCCGAGTTTAAGAACCCACACCATTATGAATCTTACCGAATTAAAGAATACGCCGGTTTCTGAGCTGATTACTCTCGGCGAAAATATGGGGCTGGAAAACCTGGCCCGTATGCGTAAGCAGGATATTATTTTTGCCATCCTCAAGCAGCATTCGAAGAGTGGCGAGGATATCTTTGGCGATGGCGTACTGGAGATACTGCAGGATGGATTTGGTTTCCTCCGTTCAGCAGACAGCTCCTACCTCGCCGGTCCCGACGACATCTACGTATCCCCCAGCCAAATCCGCCGTTTCAACCTCCGCACTGGTGACACCATTTCCGGTAAGATTCGTCCTCCTAAAGAGGGTGAGCGTTACTTTGCGTTGTTGAAAGTTAACGAAGTTAACTACGATAAGCCGGAAAACGCGCGTAACAAGATTCTGTTCGAGAACTTAACCCCGCTGCACGCAAATTCACGTCTGCGTATGGAACGTGGTAACGGCTCAACGGAAGACTTAACCGCCCGCGTACTGGATCTGGCGTCGCCGATCGGCCGCGGCCAGCGTGGTCTGATTGTCGCGCCGCCGAAGGCCGGTAAAACCATGCTGCTGCAGAACATCGCGCAGAGCATTGCGTACAACCATCCTGATTGCGTACTGATGGTACTGCTTATCGACGAACGTCCGGAAGAAGTGACCGAGATGCAGCGTCTGGTTAAAGGTGAAGTTGTCGCTTCGACCTTTGACGAGCCGGCATCCCGCCACGTTCAGGTTGCCGAGATGGTTATCGAGAAGGCGAAGCGTCTGGTTGAGCATAAGAAAGACGTTATCATCCTGCTCGACTCCATTACCCGTCTGGCGCGCGCCTACAACACCGTGGTCCCGGCTTCCGGTAAAGTGTTGACCGGTGGTGTGGACGCCAACGCCCTGCATCGTCCGAAGCGTTTCTTCGGCGCCGCGCGTAACGTGGAAGAGGGCGGCAGCCTGACCATCATCGCTACGGCACTGATCGATACCGGTTCTAAAATGGACGAAGTTATCTACGAAGAGTTTAAAGGCACCGGTAACATGGAGCTTCATCTCTCTCGTAAGATCGCAGAAAAACGCGTCTTCCCGGCTATCGATTACAACCGTTCCGGTACCCGTAAAGAAGAGTTGCTCACCACTCAGGAAGAGCTGCAGAAGATGTGGATCCTGCGTAAAATCATTCACCCGATGGGTGAAATCGACGCGATGGAATTCCTCATCAATAAACTGGCGATGACCAAAACTAACGATGACTTCTTCGACATGATGAAGCGCTCGTAAGTTAAAAATGCCAGAAAACGCCACGCTATTGCGTGGCGTTTTGTTTTCCGGGTTTGTATGATCCAGCAAGGGAAAACAAAATGGGTATTAACGTATGATGTGTGCAGAATGCTGGCAGGCAGAGACGGCTTTAACAGTCTAAAATTTCTACAATAAATTTGTAATGTTCTGCTTTGCCCCTTCTGGAGTTGAGGCATCATCGTTATACTTCCCGGATTAACTATGCTGAGAGCACATGCGTTGTGAATTTACTCACTGCTATTACTGAATTAATCAGTATTTTCTTATTCACTACCCTGTTTATATTTATCGCCCGCAAGGCGGCAAAAAGAGTTGGGCTGGTGGATAAACCTAACTATCGCAAACGGCATCAGGGTTTGATTCCGTTAGTCGGTGGTATTTCAGTTTTCGCAGGTATTTGTTTTACGTTTGCCATCGCCGATTATTACATTCCCCATGCAAGGTTATACCTGGGGTGTGCCGGGGTGCTTGTGCTGGTCGGCGCGCTGGACGACCGCTTTGATATCAGCGTAAAAATTCGCGCCGTTATTCAGGCCGCTATCGCCGTCATTATGATGATGGTGGGTAATCTTCATCTTAGTAGCCTCGGTTTTATATTCGGCTCTTGGGAACTGGTGCTCGGCCCCTTTGGCTTCTTCCTCACGCTGTTCGCCGTTTGGGCGGCGATCAATGCTTTCAATATGGTAGATGGTATCGATGGGCTGCTTGGCGGCCTCTCCTCCGTCTCTTTCGCGGCAACGGGAATCATCCTGTGGTTTGATGGCCAGTACAGCCTGGCGATGTGGTGTTTTGCGATGATTGCCGCCATTTTGCCCTATATTTTACTTAACCTCGGTGCGCTTGGTCGTCGCTATAAGGTCTTTATGGGTGATGCCGGCAGCACCATGATTGGCTTTACTATCATCTGGATCCTGCTGGAGACCACGCAGGGAAAAACGCATCCTATTAGCCCGGTCACGGCGCTGTGGATTATTGCTATCCCATTGATGGATATGGTGGCGATTATGTACCGTCGCCTGCGTAAAGGGATGAGTCCATTCTCCCCGGACCGCCAGCATATTCATCACTTAATCATGCGCGCCGGCTTTACTTCCCGCCAGGCATTTGTCCTGATCACCCTGGCCGCCGCGCTGCTGGCCCTGGTTGGCGTGGTGGCGGAATACACCCGCATTGTGCCGGAATGGGTGATGTTAATACTCTTTTTGGTAGCCTTCTTTCTTTATGGCTACTGCATTAAACGCGCCTGGAAAGTGGCGCGCATGGTTAAGCGCATTAGACGCAGAATTCGGCGACACAGCGGCAATAATCCTAATTAACCAAGTCAATCTGGGGACGTGATGACTCAACCATTACCGGGAGCACAAACAGTGAACGTTGAGAATGAGCTGGATATTCGCGGGCTGTTTCGCGCCTTATGGGCAGGAAAAAGCTGGATAGCAGGTATCGCAGTGCTCTTTGCACTGATTGTTCTGGTTTATACCTTTTTTGCTCGCCAGGAGTGGAGCGCGACGGCGATTACCGACCGGCCAACGGTAAACATGCTGGGGGGATACTATTCGCAGCAGCAGTTTTTACGCAATCTCGATATCAAGGCCAATCTCGTCTCGGTCGATCAGCCTTCGGTAATGGATGAAGCTTATAAAGAGTTCATCATGCAGCAGGCGTCATGGGATACCCGCCGCGACTTCTGGCTGCAAACGGACTACTACAAGCAGCGCCAGTCGGGTAACGCTCGCGCCGATGCCGCCCTGCTGGATGACCTGATCAACGATATCCAGTTTATGCCCGGCGATGCGCTAAAAAGTGTCAACGATAGCGTGAAGCTGACTGCGGAAACCGCTCCGGATGCCAATAATCTGCTGCGCCAGTATGTGGCTTTCGCCAGCCAGCGTGCGGCAGGGCATCTGAATGACGAGCTTAAAGGCGCCTGGGCCGCGCGTACCATCCAGATGAAAGCGCAGGTGAAGCGCCAGGAAGAGGTGGCACGAGAGATTTTCAATCGCCGCATGGATAGCGTGGAACAGGCGCTGAAAGTCGCGCAGCAGCACAATATCTCCCGCAGCGAAACCGATATTCCACCAGACCAGCTGCCGGATTCAGAGCTGTTTTTACTGGGGCGGCCGATGCTGCAGGCCCGACTGGAAAATCTGCAGGCGGTGGGGCCGCAGTACGATCTTGATTATGACCAAAGCCGCGCCATGCTAACGACATTAAACGTTGGGCCAACCCTGGATCCGCGTTTTCAGACTTACAGGTATTTGCGAACGCCTGAAGAACCGGTAAAACGCGATAGCCCGCGCCGCGTGTTTCTGATGGTGATGTGGGGGATTGTGGGCGCGCTCATCGGCGCAGGCGTTGCGTTATCGCGTCGCCGTGTCCAGTGAATGCGGCCCGTGGTGAAGGACATTCAGCCTTTATCACCTAATCGAAGAGAATCGATGTGAAAGTACTAACGGTATTTGGCACGAGACCAGAAGCTATCAAAATGGCGCCTCTGGTTCATGCGCTGGCAAAGGATCCTCATTTTGAGGCGAAAGTTTGCGTGACCGCGCAGCATCGGGAGATGCTCGATCAGGTGTTGAAACTTTTTTCTATTGTTCCGGAATACGACCTTAACATTATGCAGCCGGGGCAGGGTTTGACGGAGATTACCTGTCGCATCCTTGAGGGCTTAAAGCCGGTGCTGGAGTCGTTTAAGCCGGACGTGGTGCTGGTGCATGGCGATACCACCACGACGATGGCGGCAAGCCTGGCCGCTTTTTATCAGCGCATTCCGGTAGGGCATGTGGAAGCCGGGCTGCGTACCGGCGATCTGAGCTCGCCATGGCCGGAAGAGGGGAACCGTACGTTGACCGGACATCTGGCAACGTACCACTTTGCGCCAACGGAAACCTCGCGGCAGAACCTGCTGCGGGAAAACATCGCCGACAATCGGATCGCGGTAACCGGCAATACGGTTATTGACGCGCTGTTCTGGGTGCGCGACCGGGTGTTGAGCGATGAAGCCCTGCGCAACGAACTGACTCAGCGCTATCCCTTCCTCGCCAACGGCAAAAAGATGATTCTGGTCACCGGGCACCGTCGGGAAAGCTTTGGCCGTGGTTTTGAGCAAATCTGCCATGCGTTGGCGGAGATCGCCGCCAACAATCCGGACGTACAAATTGTCTATCCGGTGCATCTGAACCCGAACGTCAGCGAGCCGGTTAAGCGTATTCTCGGCCACGTTGAGAACGTCATGCTTATTGAGCCACAGGATTATCTACCGTTCGTCTGGCTGATGAATCGCGCATGGTTGATCCTGACCGATTCAGGCGGTATCCAGGAAGAAGCGCCATCGCTCGGTAAGCCGGTGCTGGTGATGCGTGACATGACCGAGCGTCCGGAAGCGGTCAGCGCGGGAACCGTGTGCCTGGTGGGCACCGATAGCCAACGCATCGTCAATGAAGTCACGCGCTTGCTGCAAGATGAGTCCGCGTATCAGGCCATGAGCCGGGCGCATAACCCGTACGGCGATGGACAAGCGTGTCATCGTATTTTGTCTGCACTTAAAAATAATCAGGTAACGCTATGAATTTTTCTACCATTTCAGTGATTGGCCTTGGATATATTGGCCTGCCAACCGCTGCCGCGTTCGCCTCCCGGCAAAAGCGGGTGGTCGGCGTTGATATCAATCAACACGCCGTGGAGACCATTAACCGTGGAGAAATTCATATCGTGGAGCCGGATCTGGCGAGCGTCGTCAAAACGGCGGTTGAACAGGGCTACCTGAGCGCCACCACCGCGCCGGTAGCAGCCGACGCCTATCTTATTGCGGTGCCGACGCCGTTTAAAGATCTGCACGAACCGGATATGGTTTTCGTCGAATCGGCGGCGAAATCTATCGCCCCGACGCTGAAGAAAGGCTCGTTGGTTATCCTTGAGTCCACGTCGCCGGTGGGGGCAACCGAGCAGATGGCGGGCTGGCTGGCGGAAATGCGCCCCGATCTGAGTTTCCCGCAGCAGGCTGGCGAAGCGGCCGACGTCAATATCGCCTACTGTCCAGAGCGCGTTTTGCCGGGGCAGGTGATGGTTGAGCTGATTAAAAACGATCGCGTGATTGGCGGCATGTCGCCGGTTTGCTCGGCCCGCGCCAGCGAGCTGTATAAAATCTTCCTTGAAGGCGAATGCGTGGTGACCAACTCGCGCACTGCCGAGATGTGCAAGCTGACTGAAAACAGCTTCCGGGACGTTAATATCGCTTTTGCCAATGAACTTTCGCTAATTTGCGCCGATCAGGGGATTAACGTCTGGGAACTGATTCGCCTGGCGAATCGTCATCCGCGGGTCAATATTCTTCAGCCGGGCCCGGGCGTTGGCGGCCACTGTATCGCGGTCGACCCGTGGTTTATCGTGGCGCAGAATCCGCAGCAGGCTCGGCTTATCCGGACCGCGCGTGAAGTTAACGATCACAAACCAGAATGGGTAATCGACCAGGTGAAAGCGCGAGTCGCCGACTGCCTCGCGGTGAGCAACAAACGCGCCAGCGAGCTAAAAATCGCCTGCTTTGGCCTCGCGTTTAAGCCGAATATTGATGACCTGCGCGAAAGCCCGGCAATGGCTATCGCCGCGCAAATCGCCCGCTGGCACGGCGGCGAAACCCTGGTCGTTGAGCCAAATATTCATCATCTGCCGAAAAAGCTCGACGGACTGTGCGCTCTGGCGACGCTGGACGAAGCGCTGGCGAGCGCCGATGTGCTGGTGATGCTGGTCGATCACAAAGAATTTAAAGCGGTCGGCGGGGATAGCGTTAGCCAGCAGTTTATCGTCGATACCAAAGGGGTGTGGCGGTGAGCACGATTCTGGTCACCGGTGGCGCGGGATTTATCGGTTCGGCGGTGGCGCGCGAAATTATCACTGCAACTACTGATAACGTAGTGGTGGTTGATAAGCTGACCTACGCCGGAAATCTGATGTCGCTGGCGCCTGTTGCCGGGGATCCGCGTTTCGCCTTTGAACAGGTGGATATCTGCGATCGTGCCGAACTGGACCGTGTCTTCCACCACTATCAGCCCGATATCGTGATGCATCTGGCCGCCGAAAGCCACGTCGACCGCTCTATTGATGGTCCGGCGTCGTTTATCGAAACCAACATTGTCGGTACCTATACGCTGCTTGAAGCGGCGCGTGCTTACTGGAATACGCTGGGGAACGAAAAAAAATCGGTCTTTCGCTTCCACCATATCTCAACGGATGAGGTCTATGGCGATCTGCACGATAGCGGCGCGTTTTTTACCGAAACCACGCCTTATGCGCCCAGCAGTCCCTATTCGGCCTCGAAAGCCAGCAGCGATCATCTGGTACGGGCCTGGCAGCGCACCTACGGACTGCCAACGTTGGTGACCAACTGCTCGAATAACTACGGGCCGTATCACTTCCCGGAAAAACTGATCCCGCTGACCATCCTGAATGCGCTGGCGGGTAAAGCGCTGCCGGTTTATGGCAATGGCGAGCAGATTCGCGACTGGCTGTTCGTTGAAGATCACGCCAGGGCGCTCTATCAGGTAGCAACGCGCGGTGAGCCGGGCGAAACGTATAATATTGGCGGCCATAATGAACGGAAGAATATCGAGGTGGTAGAAACCATTTGCGATCTGCTGGAAGAGCTGGCGCCGCACAAGCCGAATGGCCTGGCGCGCTATCGCGATCTCATCACTTTTGTTGCTGACCGTCCCGGCCACGACCTACGCTACGCCATTGACGCGACGAAAATAGAGCGGGAGCTGGGCTGGACGCCGAATGAAACGTTTACCAGCGGGATGCGCAAAACGGTTGCGTGGTATCTGGCCAATGAATCCTGGTGGCGGCAGGTGCTGGACGGCAGCTATCAGGGTGAACGCCTGGGGCTGCATGGCTGAGCGCTTGAGGGGGGAAAAATGAAAGGTATTATTCTGGCAGGCGGATCGGGGACACGTCTGCATCCGATCACGCGCGGCGTCTCAAAACAGCTGCTACCTATCTACGACAAGCCGATGATCTACTATCCGCTCTCGGTGCTGATGCTGGCCGGGATCCGCGAAGTGTTGATCATTACCACTCCGGATGACCAGCGTGATTTCCAACGACTGCTTGGTGATGGTTCGGAGTTCGGCGTGCAGCTAAGCTACGCCGCACAGCCAAGCCCGGACGGGCTGGCGCAGGCTTTTATCATTGGAGAGGCTTTTCTCAACGGTGAACCATCATGTCTGGTGCTGGGCGATAACATCTTTTTCGGCCAGGGGTTTAGTCCGAAGCTGCGTAGCGTCGCGGCCCGCATGACCGGGGCGACGGTGTTCGGCTATCAGGTGATGGACCCGGAACGCTTTGGCGTGGTGGAGTTTGATGACGATTTCCGCGCGATTTCGTTGGAGGAGAAGCCAAAGCAGCCCAAATCCAACTGGGCGGTAACCGGCCTCTATTTCTACGACGGTAAAGTCGCGGAATACGCGAAACGGGTTAAACCCTCGGCGCGCGGCGAGTTGGAGATCACCTCCATCAATCAAATGTATCTCGACGATGGCGCGCTGACGGTTGAGTTGCTGGGCCGCGGTTTTGCCTGGCTCGACACCGGCACGCACGATAGCCTGATCGAGGCCAGCATGTTTGTGCAAACGGTGGAAAAACGTCAGGGTTTCAAGATTGCCTGCCTGGAAGAGATCGCCTGGCGCAACGGCTGGCTGGACGACGACGGCGTAAAGCGCGCGGCGAAACGGCTGGAAAAAACTGGCTACGGCCAATACTTACTGGATTTACTCCGTGCCCGTCCGCGCCAGTATTGAACCCCTTGAATGGGAAAACCGCTTCTTCGGCGTCAATAGCGCTATCGTACGCTTTGGCGACGATGCGCCGCCGCTGACGGCGCAAGCGCTGGCCGGATGGTCGCGGGTGCAGGCGAAAGTCGCGGCGGATGATGTCGCGCGTCTGGACGCGCTGCAGGCATTGGGCTTCCGGCTGGTGGAGGGCGAGGTCGATCTCGCGCTTTCGCCTGCGGCTTTTGATGATAGCGGCGCCGAGCCGGCGACCGAGGTGGATATCCCCCGGCTGCGCGAGCTGGCGGCGCTGGCCTTTGCGCAGAGCCGTTTTCGTGCCCCCTGGTACGCAGCCGATGCCAGCGGTCGTTTCTATGCCCAGTGGATTGAAAATGCGGTGCGCGGGACTTTCGATCATCAGTGTCTGGTGTTTCGCGCCCCTGATGGTGATATTCGCGCGTTTGTCTCCCTGCGCCAGCTCAGCGAGCGCGAGGCGAGGATTGGCCTGCTGGCCGGACGCGGCGCCGGAGTGGAATTAATGCAGGCAGCCCAGCGCTGGGCCGCGCTGCGTGGGCTGACGACACTGCGGGTGGCGACCCAGATGGGCAACACCGCCGCGCTTAAACGTTACATTCTTAGCGGTGCGAATATCGAAAGCACCGCGTACTGGTTATACAGGTGACATGATGATTCCATTTAACGCGCCGCCGGTGGTGGGAACCGAACTTGATTATATGCAGTCCGCGATGGGCAGCGGCAAGCTGTGCGGCGATGGCGGTTTTACCCGCCGCTGTCAGCAGTGGATGGAGCAGCGTTTCGGCACCGCCAAAGCGCTGCTGACGCCGTCCTGCACCGCTTCGCTGGAGATGGCAGCGCTGCTGCTGGACATCCAGCCGGGCGATGAAGTGATTATGCCGAGTTATACCTTCGTCTCCACCGCCAACGCCTTTGTGCTGCGCGGCGCGAAAATCGTCTTCGTTGATATTCGTCGCGATACCATGAATATTGATGAAACGCTGATTGAAGCGGCCATTACCGAGAAAACCCGCGCGATTGTGCCGGTCCACTACGCCGGCGTGGCCTGCGAGATGGACACCATTATGGCTATCGCCAGCAAGCATAATCTGTTTGTGGTGGAGGATGCCGCTCAGGGCGTGATGTCGACTTATAAAGGTCGGGCGCTCGGCACTATCGGCCATATTGGCTGCTTCAGCTTCCATGAAACCAAAAACTACACCGCGGGCGGTGAAGGCGGCGCGACGCTGATTAACGATCGCAAGCTGATCGAGCGCGCAGAGATCATTCGTGAAAAAGGCACCAACCGCAGCCAGTTTTTCCGTGGTCTGGTGGATAAATATACCTGGCGCGATATCGGCTCCAGCTATCTGATGTCCGATTTACAGGCCGCCTACCTGTGGGCGCAACTGGAAGCGGCGGAGCGGATTAACCAGCAGCGCCTGGCGCTGTGGCAGAACTACTACGATGCCCTGCTGCCGCTGGCGCGGGCTGGACGTATCGATCTGCCGATCGTTCCTGCCGACTGCGGGCAAAATGCGCACATGTTCTATATCAAGCTGCGCGATATTGACGATCGCAGCAAGCTGATCGCCTGGCTGAAAGAGGCGGAGATTCTGGCGGTGTTCCACTATATCCCGCTGCACAGCTGCCCGGCTGGAGAAACCTTCGGCGAGTTCCACGGGACGGATCGCTACACCACTCAGGAGAGCGAACGCCTGCTGCGTCTGCCGTTATTCTACAACCTGTCGAACGTCAACCAGCGCACGGTAATTAACTCGCTGCTGAGCTATTTCTCCTGATATGTCGCTGGCAAAAGCGTCTCTGTGGACCGCGGCGTCCACGCTGGTCAAAATCGGCGCCGGTCTGCTGGTGGTTAAGCTGCTGGCCGTGTCGTTCGGCCCGGCAGGGGTGGGGCAGGCGGGTAACTTCCGCCAGCTGGTGACCGTACTTGGCGTACTGGCGGGGGCCGGGATATTTAACGGCGTCACTAAGCTGGTAGCCCAGCATCATGACGATCGCCGGCAGTTGTACAACGTCGTTGGCACCGCTTCGGCGATGGTACTGGGTTTCTCCACCCTGCTGGCGCTGATCTTCCTGCTGGCGGCCGCGCCAATTAGCCAGGGGCTGTTCGGCCATCAGCAATATCAGAACCTGGTGCGGCTGGTGGCCCTGGTGCAGATGGGGATCGCCTGGGCGAATTTCCTGTTAGCGCTGATGAAAGGTTTTCGCGATGCGGCGGGCAATGCGCTGTCGCTTATCGCCGGGAGCCTGATTGGCGTGGCGGCGTACTATGCCTGCTACCGTTTCGGCGGCTACCAGGGCGCATTGCTGGGACTGGCGCTGGTACCCGCGCTGGTGGTGGTGCCAGCGGCCTTCGTACTGTGGCGACGCGGTAATATTCCGCTGAGCGCGCTGCGCCCGCGTTGGGACAACGGCCTGGCGGGGCAGCTGTCCAAATTTACCCTGATGGCGCTGATTACCTCGGTGACGCTGCCGGTCGCCTACGTGATGATGCGTAACCTGCTGGCGGCCCATTATGGCTGGGACGCGGTGGGGATCTGGCAAGGGGTGAGCAGCATCTCCGACGCCTATCTGCAGTTTATTACCGCCTCATTTAGCGTTTATCTGTTACCGACATTGTCCCGGCTAACGGCGAAAGCGGATATCACCCGCGAGATTGGCAAAGCGTTAAAATTTGTTCTCCCGGCGGTGGCGGCAGCAAGCTTAACGGTGTGGCTGCTGCGCGATTTCGCTATCTGGCTACTTTTTTCCGATCGTTTCACGGCGATGCGCGACCTGTTTGCCTGGCAACTGGTGGGCGATGTGCTGAAGGTGGGGGCGTACGTCTATGGCTATCTGGTGATCGCCAAAGCCTCGCTGCGTTTTTATATTCTGACGGAAATCAGCCAGTTCGCGCTGTTGACCGTATTCTCGCACTGGCTTATCCCGGCGCATGGCGCAATCGGCGCGGCGCAGGCGTATATGGCTACTTATATTGTTTATTTCGCTCTCTGTAGCGGCGTGTTTTTACTTTGGCGTAAACGGGCATGACAGCACTGATACATGTACTGGGATCGGATATCCCGCACCACAACCAGACCGTGCTGCGGTTCTTTAATGATGAGCTGGCCGTCGATGACGAGCAGGCGCGTATATTTATGGTCGTCGGTGAGGAGACAGGGATCCGCGCAGCCTATCCCGCGCTCTCCATCAGCTGTTATCCGGGGAAAAAGTCGCTGGCGCAGGCGGTTATCGCGCTGGCAAAAGCGAACCGGCAGCAGCGCTTTTTCTTTCACGGCCAGTTCAATACCGGCCTGTGGCTGGCGCTGCTCAGCGGCGGGATCCGCCCGGCGCAGTTTAACTGGCATATCTGGGGGGCGGACCTGTATGAGAACTCCGCCAGCCTGAAGTTTCGTCTGTTTTATCCCCTGCGGCGCATGGCGCAGGGCCGGGTAGGGCGCGTGTTTGCTACCCGCGGCGATCTGAGCTGGTTCGCCGCCCGCCATTCGGGCGTGCCGGGTGAGCTGCTCTACTTCCCGACCCGCATGGATCCGGCGCTGAATTCGCTAGCCGATAGCGCCCCGCGCGGCGACACGCTGACTATCCTGGTGGGTAATTCCGGCGACCGCAGCAACGAGCATATCGCGGCGCTGCGCGCGATTCGCCAGCAGTTTGGCGATACGGTTAACGTTGTCGTGCCGATGGGCTATCCGGCCAATAATAGCGACTACATTAACGAAGTTCGCGAGGCCGGCGCGGCTCTGTTCAGCCCACAGCATCTCCAGGTATTGAGCGACAAGCTGGCGTTTGATGATTATCTTGCGCTGCTGCGCCGCTGCGATCTGGGCTACTTCCTGTTTGCCCGCCAGCAGGGTATCGGCACGCTATGCCTGCTGATTCAGGCGGGGATCCCTTGCGTGCTGAATCGGGATAATCCCTTCTGGCAGGATATGTCGGAGCAGCATATTCCGGTACTCTTTACCCGCGATGCGCTGGACGTGAGCGTTGTGCGTGAAGCACAGCGCCAGCTGGCCGGCGTGGATAAAAATCAGATCGCCTTCTTCCGTCCGAATTATCTGACGGGCTGGCGACGAGCGTTGCGGATTGCCGCGGGGGTGGACGCATGACATTAATGCAATTTAGCGGGCTGCTGCTGGTCTGGCTGCTGTCGACGCTTTTTATCGCCACCGCCACGTACTTTGAATTTCGTCGCGTGCGCTTCAACTTCAACGTTTTTTTCTCGCTGCTGTTTCTGCTGACCTTTTTCTTTGGCTTCCCGCTGACCAGTATTCTGGTGTTTCGCTTTGACGTCGCGGTCGCCCCGCCGGAAATTCTGCTGCAAACCCTGTTGGTTTCCGTCTGTTTTTATGCGGTTTACTACGCCACCTACAAAACGCGGCTACGCTCGGCGACGCGCGGCCATTCGCATCGTCCGCTGTTTACGATGAATCGCGTGGAGACCCATCTGACCTGGGGCATTTTACTGGGGCTGGCGCTGCTCTGCGTCGGCATCTTCTTTGCGCACAACGGCTTTCTGCTATTCAAGCTCAACTCCTATAGCCAGATCTTCTCCAGCGAAGTTTCCGGCGTGGCGCTAAAGCGCTTCTTCTACTTTTTCATCCCGGCAATGCTGGTGGTCTATTTTCTGCGTCAGGATTATAAAGCGTGGATATTCTTCCTCGTTAGCACCGTCGCCTTTGGCCTGCTGACCTACGCCATCGTTGGCGGCACCCGGGCGAACATTATCATCGCTTTTGCCATTTTCCTGTTTATCGGCATCATTCGCGGCTGGATCAGCCTGTGGATGCTGGCGGCGGCGGGCGTGCTGGGCATCGTCGGTATGTTCTGGCTGGCGCTCAAACGCTACGGTATGAACGTCAGCGGCGATGAGGCGTTTTATACTTTCCTCTATCTGACCCGCGACACCTTCTCGCCGTGGGAGAACCTGGCCCTGCTGCTGCAAAACTACGACAAGATTGAGTTTCAGGGACTGGCGCCCATCGTCCGAGATTTCTATGTCTTTATCCCCAGCTGGTTGTGGCACGGTCGACCGACAATGGTGCTCAATACCGCGAACTATTTCACCTGGGACGTGCTGAATAACCATTCTGGCCTGGCGATTTCGCCGACCCTGATTGGCTCGCTGGTAGTGATGGGAGGCGTCTGGTTCGTGCCGCTGGGAGCGGTAGCGGTTGGGCTGATCATTAAATGGTTTGACTGGCTGTACGAGCTTGGCAACCGGGAGACGAACCGCTATAAAGCGGCGATCCTGCACAGTTTCTGTTTTGGCGCTATCTTCAACATGATCGTGCTGGCGCGTGAAGGGCTGGATTCATTTGGTTCCCGCGTGGTTTTTTTCCTCGTCATCTTTGGGATCTGCCTGCTGGCGGCAAAACTGCTGTACTGGTTCCTGGATAGCGTGGGGCTGATTCACAAGCGGGCTAAACCGCTGACGCAACCTCAAGTCTGATAAGGGTGTACATGACTGAGACCACATCCGCGCCGTTGTATCTGCTGAGAGGGCTACAACTCATTGGTTGGCGCGATATGCAACACGCTCTGGATTATCTGTACGCCGACGGCGAGATCCGTACGGGGACGCTGGTGGCGATTAATGCAGAGAAGATGCTGGCGGTAGAAGACAGCCCCGACGTTCGGGCGCTGATCGAAGCCGCAGAATTCAAATACGCTGACGGCATCAGCGTAGTTCGCTCATTACGTAAAAAATATCCTCAGTCGCAAGTGTCGCGAGTCGCCGGCGCGGATTTATGGGAAGCCCTGATGGCGCGCGCAGGCGCTCAGGGAACGCCGGTATTTCTGATCGGCGGCAAGCCCGAGGTACTGGCGCAAACGGAGCAGCAGCTTCGCCAGCGCTGGAATGTGAATATCGTTGGAAGCCAGGACGGCTATTTTGCCGCTGACCAGCGTCAGGCGCTATTTGAGCGTATCCGCGATAGCGGGGCGAAGATCGTCACGGTGGCGATGGGCTCGCCGCGTCAGGAGATCCTGATGCGCGACTGTCGGGACGTTTATCCGCAGGCGCTGTATATGGGCGTGGGCGGTACCTACGACGTCTTTACCGGCCACGTGCAGCGGGCGCCGAAGTTCTGGCAGGACCTGGGTCTGGAGTGGTTCTATCGACTGGTTTCGCAGCCGAGCCGCATAAAAAGGCAGGCGCGCCTGCTGCGCTATTTACGCTGGTATTACACCGGTAAGCTGTGACATTCCACTGCAAGCGGGCGGGTTTACCTGGGTATTCTGTGTAATGTCTTCACTCGCCTGATACTTTATTTGCCATTTCCCTCAAATTCATTAACCATTCGCATGCTTAAAACGCGACGGTCAGTTTACCGTCGCGCAGGCAGGGCTATTCCATTTTATTCATTCATAAAAATAACCGGTATAGACACATCCTGGTTGGGATGCGCTTAAACCCGGAGCAGGGCAAACACAAGAGGTTATATGACTGAGAAAAAAGCGGAACTTCAGCGGGGACTGGAGGCGCGACACATTGAGCTAATCGCCCTTGGCGGCACGATTGGCGTGGGGTTATTTATGGGCGCGGCAAGTACGCTCAAGTGGGCCGGACCTTCGGTTCTACTGGCGTATATTATCGCCGGGCTCTTTGTCTTCTTTATCATGCGTTCGATGGGCGAAATGCTGTTCCTTGAACCGGTAACCGGCTCGTTCGCCGTTTATGCCCACCGCTATATGAGCCCGTTTTTCGGCTATCTCACCGCATGGTCCTACTGGTTTATGTGGATGGCGGTCGGGATATCGGAGATTACGGCGATCGGGGTCTATGTCCAGTTCTGGTTCCCGGAGATGGCGCAGTGGATACCGGCGCTTATCGCGGTTGGGCTGGTAGCGCTGGCGAATCTGGCGGCGGTACGTCTGTACGGCGAAATTGAATTCTGGTTCGCCATGATTAAGGTCACCACCATTATTGTGATGATCGTGGTGGGGCTGGGCGTTATTTTCTTTGGCTTTGGCAACGGCGGACACGCTATTGGCTTTGGCAATCTGACCGAGCACGGTGGCTTCTTCGCCGGCGGCTGGAAGGGTTTCCTGACGGCGCTGTGTATCGTGGTCGCTTCCTACCAGGGCGTCGAGCTTATCGGCATTACGGCCGGTGAAGCGAAGAACCCGCAGGTCACGCTGCGCAGCGCGGTAGGCAAAGTGCTGTGGCGAATCCTGATTTTCTACGTGGGGGCGATTTTCGTGATCGTCACTATTTTCCCGTGGGATCAGATTGGCTCCAACGGCAGTCCGTTCGTGTTGACCTTTGCCAAAATCGGCATCACCGCGGCGGCAGGTATTATTAACTTTGTAGTACTCACGGCGGCGCTGTCCGGCTGTAACAGCGGAATGTACAGCTGCGGACGCATGCTCTACGCGCTGGCAAGGAATCGTCAGCTGCCTGCGGCCATCGCCAAAGTCTCGCGCAACGGCGTACCCTCGGCGGGCGTGGCGCTATCGATCCTGATTCTGCTGGTCGGTTCGTGCCTGAACTACATTATCCCTAATCCACAGCGGGTTTTCGTCTACGTCTACAGCGCCAGCGTGCTGCCGGGCATGGTACCGTGGTTTGTGATTCTGATTAGCCAGCTGCGTTTTCGTCTCGTGCATAAAGAAGCCATGGCCAGCCATCCGTTTCGCTCGCTGCTGTTCCCGTGGGCAAACTATTTGACCATGGCGTTCCTGGTTTGCGTGCTAATAGGGATGGGATTTAACGACGATACGCGTATGTCGCTCTTTGTCGGAATAATTTTCCTTGCCGCCGTGACGCTTATTTATAAGGTATTTAGCCTTGGTCGACGCGGAAATGTTGATAATGTGGCGCAATAAGCAACAAAATGCACAAAGCATGAGCAAACGATAATTTTCTTTAAAAAGGCACTAGACAGCGGGGTAGGAAGTCCGTATTATCCGACCCCGCAACGGCGCTAAGCGCCCGTAGCTCAGCTGGATAGAGCGCTGCCCTCCGGAGGCAGAGGTCTCAGGTTCGAATCCTGTCGGGCGCACCATTTACCCGGTGCTGGAGCTGCGGTGGTTTCAATACCGCGTAAAAGATTTGCAGTGGTGGCTATAGCTCAGTTGGTAGAGCCCTGGATTGTGATTCCAGTTGTCGTGGGTTCGAATCCCATTAGCCACCCCATTATTTAGAAAGTTGTGATATTGCGAAGGTGGCGGAATTGGTAGACGCGCTAGCTTCAGGTGTTAGTGTTCTTACGGACGTGGGGGTTCAAGTCCCCCCCCTCGCACCACGACTTTATAAAGAATTGAACTAAAAATTCAAAAAAGCAGTACATCGGCGAGTAGCGCAGCTTGGTAGCGCAACTGGTTTGGGACCAGTGGGTCGGAGGTTCGAATCCTCTCTCGCCGACCAATTTTGAACCCCGCTTCGGCGGGGTTTTTTGTTTTCTGTGTTTCCCATCACTCTCACTTCGCCATAAACGCTCATTCCCTCTCTTTTCATCGCGGTATGATTTAACGTTTCCCTCGTGCGTTATCAGGGATGGAACATCATATTCTCAAGGAAAGGAGCGAACATGCCGCAGCAGGTTCCGACGCGTGCTTTTCACGCGATGGCAAAACCGAGCGGTTCGGATTGTAATCTGAACTGCGCTTACTGTTTTTATCTCGAAAAACAGGCCCTTTATACTCAGCAGCCCGCTTTACGCATGGATGATGCGACGCTGGAGACTTATGTCCGTGACTATATTGCCGCCATTGAACCGCAAGATGAGGTCGCCTTCACCTGGCAGGGGGGAGAGCCAACCCTGATGGGGCTGGATTTTTATCGTCGGGCGGTTGCTTTGCAGAAGAAATACGGGGCCGGACGGCGGATTAGCAACAGCTTTCAAACCAACGGCGTCCTGCTGGACGATGAATGGTGTGAGTTTCTTGCGCGTCATCATTTCCTGGTTGGTCTGTCGCTTGATGGCCCGGCGGAGATCCACAACGAGTATCGCGTGACCAAAGGCGGGCGCCCGACGCATAAGCTGGTAATGCGCGCGCTGAAGACGCTGCAAAAGCATAATGTGCAATACAACGCGCTGGCCTGCGTGAACCGCAAGAGCGCGCGCGAACCGCTGCGGGTCTATGATTTTTTGCGCAGCGCCGGAGTCGAATTTATCCAGTTTATCCCGGTAGTGGAGCGGCTTGCAGATGAGCGGGCCGGGCAGGATGGTCTGATGCTGCATGGTCCAGGCGATTTAGAGGGCCGGATAACGGAATGGTCGGTTCGTCCTGAGGACTACGGCGATTTTCTGATAGCCGTTTTCGATCGCTGGATCAAACATGACGTCGGCAAAATTTTTGTGATGAATATCGAATGGACGTTTGCCAGCTTTGTCGGCGCGCCGGGCGCGGTTTGCCATCATCAGCCGACCTGCGGCCGATCGCTGGTGGTTGAGCATAATGGGGACGTCTACGCCTGCGATCATTATGTCTACCCGGAGTATCGACTCGGCAATATGCGCGAGCAGAGCTTTGCTCAGATGGTTGATTCTCCCGGACAGCAGGACTTTGGCAAGGATAAATATGCGAAGCTGCCCAGTCAGTGCCGTAAGTGTGAGGTATTGAAGGCCTGCTGGGGCGGTTGTCCAAAACATCGCTTTATGCCGGGCGATAACGGCGGACCGGGGCTGAACTATTTATGCCCTGGTTTTCACCGTTATTTCCGCCACCTGCCGCCGTATCTGAAAGCGATGGCCGACTTGCTGGCGCGCGGTCGCCCTGCCAGCGATATTATGCAGGCGCAGCTGATGGTGGTGAAAAAGTAAGATAAGTCCCCCGCTTGCGTGCGAAAGCGGGGGGAAGTATTACAGCTTGATTTGCACTTTTGGCGGATATTTTTTCAAAATTTCCATGTAATCATGAATTTCAGTCTGTAGCGGCACGCCCATCGGGATATGACGAACGCCGATGGCATCGCTTTCCTGCGGGTCGGTATACAGATTAAATACCGCCGTTCCTGCCGTCTGCATAACTGCTCCGGAGAAACCGCCCTGATAGCCGCTCTGGGTAAAGGCGTATGGCTGTTGGATGATCAGGTGATACTTGAACTCATCAATACGTACCGCGGAAAGCTGGCCGTTAAGGAAGTAGTGCTCAGCCTTACGGTTAGACTGCCCGTTGGCGGCGATGAAGAAGGATGACTGGTCAATGCCATCAATAAACGTATTTTTGGGCACCAGTTTAGCGACTTCGGCTCCTGGTTTACCCGCCAGGGCCAGCGCTGTGGGGAACAGATCGGCGAGATCGACAATACCGTCGGATTTACGCGACTGGATCATGCCTTTCCAGTAGACGAACGTCGGCACGCGAACGCCGCCTTCCCAGGTGGAGCCTTTCGCGCCGCGGAACGGCGTGCGGCCATGCGGCGGAACTTCTGCTTCCGGGCCATTATCGGAAGTAAAGACGATCAGCGTGTTATCGAGCTGGCCGTTTTTCTCCAGCGTTTTATACAGGTTGGCGAACACATCATTCATTTCTACCATGCAATCGCTGTAAGAGGTCCGCGCGGGTGAGCGCCCTGCGTATTTCGCGTTCGGGTAGTTATCGAAGTGACAGCCGCGGGTGCCGTAGTAGAGGAAGAACGGCTTATCGCTTTTCGTCATCTTGTTCAGGAACTCAACGCCGTACTGCATCCAGCGCTGATCCAGATCTTCCATATATTTCGGCGTAATATCAGCGATAGCTTCCTGCTCGCCGCCGCGTACCGCGTGCACATCATCCTTGCTGAACGGCAGATTTTTGATGTATTCGGAACGGGATGGGCTGAGCGCCACTTCCGGATTGACGTTAACATCGCGCCATTCGGTATACATATCGGAAACGGAGTTAAAGCCGCGGAAATCATCGAAGCCGACATTCTGCGGCTGTGAACCTTTGTTCTCGCCCATATGCCATTTACCGATGGCCTGGGTTACATAGCCTTGATCGTGCAGCAGCTGCGGTAAAGTCGTCAATCCTTCCAGCCCGCCGGGCATACCGTACATTGGCGGCATCAGGATCCCATGATGAACGGAATATTGGCCGGTCATAATGGTAGCGCGGGTGGGGGAGGAGCTGGGCTGGGAATAGGCTGAAGTGAGAATAAGCCCCTGGCTGGCAACGGCGTCGATATCCGGCGTGGGGTTACCTACCGCAACACCGCCGCCGTTAAAACCGACATCCATCCAGCCAACGTCATCCAGAATAAAAATAATGACGTTAGGTTTCTTACCTGTTTTTTTCTGTAAGTCTGCCAGTTTCTGCTGAGTCTCTTTATCCTGATTAGGATGTAGCATTACCGGCATCATATTATCGGCAATGTTAGTTGCTGGTGTGACCAGATATTGATTGGGGTGATCGTAACCGGCGAATCCGTTGCGTGCGGTGGCGACGGATGGCATATCTGCGGCGCTGACAATAGCTGGCAGCGCTGCGGCAATGGCTACAGCAAGTAGCCTGGGAGAAAAAGATAAATCCATTATAATAGCTCCAGATACATATTATCCAATAGGTAGGGAGCGAAACGCCATTTGTGGTAAGAAAGATAATTAAACGGGACGGCATGGCGTCACACTCAATTATTGATACTACGCTTTATATTTCATTATTGTAAGTGGTTAAGGGTTCGCATTAATTACGTAAATTTAAACTCGAGAATTATATATAATATTAATCACTCTGATTCTTTAATAAAGATAATTGATTATTTGTGCTTTTCTTTAGTACATAGTCCTCTATTATTGATGGCGGCTGACATATAGAGAGTCAGAGAGCAATATCTTTTAAGATAGAAATATTAGATAATTGCTATGTCGTAAAATCGAATATTTTTATTTTGTAATGAATTAGTGATTAAAAGGGGAATGAGTTTCCTGTCTACAGAAAACTCTCAATTTACTGTGCTAAGAGATGCAATCTTCAGGGATCCTGTGCGATAATAACCGGGTAGATGCTCATTCCATCTCTTATGTTCGCCTTAGTGCCTCATAAACTCAGGAATGATGCAGAGCCGTTTTACGGTGCTTATCGTCCACTGACAGATGTCGCGCAAGCCTCATCAAACACCATGGACACTACGTTGAGTGAAGCACCCAATTTGTTGTCAAACAGACCTGTTTTAACGCCTGCCCTGGTTTCAGAGCAGGCGTTTTTTTCTTTTCAGGGATCGGAAAGCGTTCAGGCAGGAAGAGATTCTCGCCCCCGGCGGAGGCGAGAATCGCATTATTGCTGCGGGTTGTTTTGCAGGGTTAACAGCAGGCCGTCGCGACGCATCGTCGCCGCTTCTTCCGGCTGATGCAGGCGGTCGAGGGTATCGGCCAGCCACGCGTAGTCAAACGCATCCGGGCGCTGCTTGAGCGCAGCGCGGAACGCAATGCTGGCTTCCTGCCACTCGCCGTGGCGCATGAGCGATTGTCCCAGCGTACTCCACAGCAGCGGGCGGTCGCCGACCGTTTTAATCTGCTGACGCAGCACTTTTTCCAGCTGTTCCGGATTATTGGTTTTCAGCCGCGGGATCGGCATGACCAGACGGTCGTCGTAGTGCTTTTTCAGACCATCGATAATAATCTGCTGCGCGGTATCATGGTCGTCGCTTTCGATAAGGCGATTCGCCATTGCCACCTGTAGCGCCACCTGGCTGCGGGTTTTACGGTTCTGGTTTTTCCACCAGCCGCGCAAACCTTCGCTGCCGCCGTCGGCCAGCGTTTTATCCATCAGACCAATCCACGCCAGCTGTTCCAGTTCGGCGCGGTGCTCTTCATCGCTGACGTCGGCTTTCGCCATTGACGGAATGATATCCAGCAGCGAATTCCAGGCTCCGGTACGAATGTAGGCCTGCTCGGCGAGGCGCAGGACCTCCGGATGACGCGGCGTGATCTCCAGCAGCTTGTCGATACCGTGGCGGGCGGCGTGGTTTTCATTACGCGCCAGCTGCAGACGTACGCGGGTGATTTCGACAGGAATCAGGTCGTCGCCGGCGAGCTCGGTGGCGCGCTCCAGATGCTGGTTGGCGCGAGCTTCATCCCCTCGCTGCTGAGCGGCTTCTGCCGCCAGCAGGTAGTTCACAACCGGCTGCTCAGCGTGATCGGCATTTTTCGCCATCAGCTTCTCAACCTGCTGATAATCGCCTTCCGCCAGCTTCAGCAGCGCCTGCTCGGTTTGCTTACGGGCGCGACGACGTTTGCGGCCCACGAACCAGCCGCGGGTATGCGCGCCGGTGCGGAAAATACGCCGTAGCAGCCACTCAATGGCAAACAGCACCACCATGGTGAGGATCATGATGATCGCTAGCCCGGTGACGCTGGTTTCAATGTTGTAGTTATCGGTCTGGATCAAGACGTAGCCCTGATGACCGGCGATCATCGGGCCAACAACGATCCCGGCAAGCAGCAGCGCGAAGAGTAAGAGAATTTTCAACATGCGTTACTCTCCTTGTGGCGCAGGGACAGGGGCTGGAGCCGGTGCGCTGGGTTGGGTTTCAGCCGGCTGCGCCATCAGATTACGAACGCGCGTCTGCATGAGCTTCTCAAGCAGCGCCTGGCTCTGCAGGCTCTCTGGTACGTTCATGGTGATGCTTTGCTGGCTGAGCTTATCCACATCCTCAAGGAAGGCTTTAGTGGTCGCGTCTTCAGTATCGTAGTAGGCGCGAACCCAGGTTGAGACGTTATCCAGCGCCTGTTTGTAGGTTTCTTCCTGATGACGCGGAACGGCCTGCGCCGCGACCAGCAGACGCGAGCGAATGTTTTCGCGCAGGTAGACGTCCTGGTTTGGCGCCAGCAGCGGCACGGCGGTCTCATCTCGGCGGCGAACGGTAATAAAGCTGTCCATAAAGTTCTGCCAGCTTTTTTGCAGGTTTACCCGCCACTCGCTAATGGAGCTGGACAGCTCATCGCTATCGGAATCCATCGGGGTGTCATCGTCATTATTGTCCGCCAGACGTAAATTATCGATCTGGTTGGCGAGCTGGTTAACCTTCAGAATGATGCCGTCATAGTCCACCTGACTTACGGCGGAGAGCGAGGCGATATCGTCGGTAATGGCGCGACGGGCGCTAATCAGACTTGGATCGTTCATGTCGGCCAGGCTGGCATCGGCGCTTTTCAGCAGCGCGGCGGCGGTCGTCACGTCCTGATCGCTCCACAGCTTACGTCCGGCCAGCTTCACGAGGAAATCAGCCTGCGCGAGCAGCCAGGTTTTTGCGTCGCTGCCGGAAATGACCGCGACCTTCTCCTGCACTTCTTCCAGCTTCTTCGCCAGAGCATCCTGCTGACGCTGCGCTTGCGTCAGCTGGTCGGCCTGCTGCTTAATGATGCCTTCAAGCTCGCTTTTTTGGTTTTCCTGCGCTTTTTGCAGCGCGGCGATCTGGCTGGATAGCCCGGCGCGGGCTTCGCTCTGGCGGGTCGCCTGGGTCTTCGTCAAGCCATAAAGACCTATGCCAGCGGCGAGGGCGATAGCGATAGCTATGGCGCTCAGAGCGAGGCTGGTTTTACTGCCGCCGTTTTTCTTTTCTACGTTATTTTCTGGCTGTGGCGTCGTGTCCACGGCCTCCCTGGTCTCTTCAACCACGGCGGATTGATTCTGTTGTTCCGTCATTATGGCTTCCAATGTTGAGAGTTATTGTAATGCGCGTAGCAGCGCATCGTTGTCGGCGCTATCGGCAACCTGGATATCCTGCCAGCCCAATTCCCTGGCCTGTTCGGCCAGACGTTCACTGACAACTAAAATGCGACAGCTCAGGAGCCAACGTTCGCGATACCACTGTGGTATTAGCATCCAGAGCTGCTGCAGCATCTCGCCGCTGGTAATAACCAGCGTCGAAACCCCGCGAGACTGCCAGCGCATTGCTTCTTCTGCGCCATCATAGTGCCTCGCACTACGTTGATAACATTCACAAAAAGTGACATCGGCACCGCGTTCGCGAAGCGTGTCGCCGAGTAATTCTCGTCCGCCGTTGCCGCGCAGGATGAGCGCTTTTTTCCCCGCAATGTTTTGTAATTCAGGTAATTGTAGCAAGACTTCGCTGATTTCCCGATCTAACGGGTAGCGAACTTGTCGATTGCTGACTTTATGCAGGGCCAGCGCGGTGGTGCGGCCAATGGCAAAATAGTCGGGCGCAGCGGGCCAGCGCAGCCCCTGCTGCTGGAGGCGAGAGTGGGAAAACTCAACGGCGTGCTGGGATAGCGCGAAGAGTAAATCGCCCGCCGCCAGGCTTGCCAACTGGCTGCCCAGCTCAGGGAGCTGTCGGCCTGGGGTAAACTCGATGAGCGGAAAGCTCCAGGCCACGCGTCCCAGCGCGCGCAGGCGGCTGACTAACTCTTCGCCTTGCGGCAGCGGACGGGTAACCAGAATGCTCATCGTGGCGCTTCTCCTGCGTAAACGACGGCGAGAATGTCGCGCGCGCCGTTATCCAGGAGTTCTTCGGCAAGGGAGACGCCCAGCGTTTCGGCATCTTCCGGACGACCGCGCCGCTCGCCGCGTACCGTGTGCGAGCCATCCGGCGCGCCAACCAGCGCGCGCAGCCATAGTTCACCGTCGATCAGTTCGGCATAGCTGCCGATAGGCACCTGGCAACCGCCTTCAAGCCGGGTGTTCATCGCCCGTTCAGCGCGTACGCGTATGGCCGTTTCCGTATGGTTCAGCGGGGCTAGCAGCGCTTTGGTCCATTCGTCGTCAAGGCGACACTCAATGCCGACAGCGCCTTGGCCGACGGCGGGCAGAGATTGCTCCGGTGACAGCGGTTGACGAATACGCACTGCCAGATTCAGACGTTTAAGCCCTGCGGCGGCAAGAATGATCGCGTCGTACTCGCCGCTATCGAGCTTGCTTAAACGGGTGCCAACGTTGCCTCGCAGGGAGCGGATGGTGAGATCCGGCCGCGCTGCGGCCAGCTGACACTGGCGGCGTAAACTTGATGTGCCTACGACGCTGCCGTGCGGCAGTTCATCAATGGAAGCGTAGTGATTCGAGACAAACGCATCGCGCGGATCTTCCCGTTCACAAATGGTCACCAGCCCCAGTCCTGCGGGAAATTCCACCGGCACGTCTTTCATGGAATGGACGGCAATATCGGCGCGACCTTCCAGCATCGCCAGCTCTAACTCTTTCACAAAGAGCCCCTTGCCGCCCACTTTTGCAAGGGGCGTATCAAGGATCACGTCGCCGCGGGTGACCATCGGCACCAGTTCAACGGAAAGCCCCGGATGACAGGCTTCCAGACGCTCTTTCACATAATGTGCCTGCCATAGCGCAAGCGGGCTTTGCCGTGTGGCAATTCTCAAAACTTTGTCTAACATGCTTGTTACCGTCATAGTCGACCACTAACCATCCTAACATTGTTGTCTTAGGGATGTTAGTTTTGTGGGGGTAAGGGTCGCGGCCATCATTTTAGCCTTTCATGCGTTTGCGGGTTGCCGCAAACGTAGTGAAGAATTTACACGTAGTAAAGGGTGCTACACTTGTATGTAGCGCATCTTTCTTTACGGTCAATCAGCAAGGTGTTAGATTGATCACGTTTTAAACCATTTGTCAGTCAGCAGCTCATCACAACCACACCGACGACGAATGGTGACGGTTTTTGTTGAAATACTGAAACTCTCCGTACTATTGTACGTCGGGTTTTTGAACATCAGGCGATATGTCTTGTACCTCTATATTGAGACACTGAAACAGAGACTGGATGCCATCAACCAATTGCGCGTGGATCGCGCCCTTGCTGCCATGGGACCCGCTTTCCAGCAGGTTTACAGTCTACTGCCGACATTACTACATTATCATCATCCGCTGATGCCGGGTTACCTTGACGGTAACGTTCCCCGTGGCATTTGCCTCTACACGCCTGATGAAACCCAACGTCACTACCTTGAGGAGCTTGAACTCAATCGTGGAATGCTGACCCAGGAACCGCCGAAAGGCGAGCTGCCGATCACCGGCCTTTACTCCATGGGCAGTACTTCTTCCGTCGGCCAAAGCTGCTCTTCCGACCTGGATATCTGGGTTTGCCATCAGTCGTGGCTGGATAGCGAAGAGCGCCAGCTGCTGCAGCGCAAATGTAGCCTGCTGGAAAGCTGGGCGGCGTCGCTGGGCGTTGAGGTGAGTTTCTTCCTGATCGACGAAAACCGCTTCCGCCATAACGAAAGCGGCAGCCTGGGCGGTGAAGACTGCGGCTCAACTCAACACATCCTGCTGCTGGATGAGTTTTACCGCACCGCGGTGCGCCTTGCCGGGAAGCGTATTCTGTGGAATATGGTGCCGTGCGAGGAAGAGGAGCATTACGATGATTACGTGATGAGCCTCTACGCGCAGGGCGTGCTGACGCCGAACGAATGGCTGGATCTCGGCGGCCTGAGTTCCCTGTCGGCGGAAGAGTACTTCGGCGCCAGCCTGTGGCAGCTGTATAAAAGCATCGACTCGCCCTATAAGGCGGTGCTGAAGACGCTGCTGCTGGAAGCGTACTCCTGGGAGTATCCCAACAACCGCCTGCTGGCGAAAGATATCAAGCAGCGCCTGCATGACGGTGAAATCGTATCGTTTGGCCTCGACCCTTACTGCATGATGCTGGAGCGCGTAACGGTCTATCTGCAGGCTATCGAAGATGAAACGCGCCTCGATCTGGTGCGTCGATGTTTCTATTTAAAAGTCTGCGAGAAGCTGAGCCGCGAGCGCGCCTGCGTCGGCTGGCGTCGCGAAGTCGTCAGCCACCTGGTGAAAGAGTGGGGCTGGGATGAAAAGCGTCTGATGATGCTCGATAACCGGGCCAACTGGAAGATTGACGAAGTCCGTAAAGCGCATAACGAGCTGCTTGATGCGATGATGCAGAGCTATCGTAACCTGATTCGCTTTGCGCGCCGCAATAACCTGAGCGTTTCCGCCAGTCCGCAGGATATTGGCGTGCTGACGCGTAAGCTGTACGCCGCCTTTGAAGCGCTGCCGGGGAAAGTGACCCTGGTCAACCCGCAAATTTCGCCGGATCTGTCTGAGCCGAATCTGACCTTTATCCACGTGCCGCCGGGCCGTGCCAACCGTACCGGCTGGTATGTCTATAACCGCGCGCCGGATATGGAGTCGATCATCAGCCACCAGCCGCTGGAATATAACCGTTATCTTAATAAGCTGGTGGCCTGGGCCTGGTTTAACGGCCTGCTGACGTCACGCACTCGCCTGTTTATTAAGGGCAACGGCATTGTCGATTTGGCTAAACTGCAGGAGATGGTGGCTGACGTGGCGCACCACTTCCCGCTGCGCCTGCCGTCCCCGACGCCGAAAGCGCTGTATAGCCCGTGCGAAATTCGCCATCTGGCGATTATCGTCAATCTCGAATATGACCCGACGGCGGCCTTCCGCAATCAGGTGGTGCATTTTGACTTCCGTAAGCTCGATGTTTTCAGCTTCGGCGAAGAGCAAAAGTGCCTGATTGGCAGCATCGATCTGCTGTACCGCAACTCGTGGAACGAGGTGAGAACGCTGCACTTTAACGGCGAGCAGGCGATGATCGAAGCGCTGAAAACGATTCTCGGCAAGATGCATCAGGACGCCGCGCCGCCGGATAGCGTGGAGGTCTTCTGCTATAGCCAGCATTTGCGCGGCCTGATCCGTACTCGCGTGCAGCAGCTGGTTTCTGAATGCGTTGAGCTACGCCTCTCCAGCACCCGTCAGGATACCGGCCGCTTTAAAGCGCTGCGCGTTTCCGGGCAGACCTGGGGGCTGTTCTTCGAGCGCCTTAACGTCTCGGTACAGAAGCTGGAAAACGCCATCGAATTCTACGGCGCGATTTCGCATAACAAACTGCATGGTCTGTCGGTGCAGGTGGAAACCAACCACGTCAGGCTGCCGCAGGTGGTGGATGGTTTTGCCAGCGAAGGGATCATTCAGTTCTTCTTTGAAGATGCGGATAACGATAACGGATTTAACATCTATATTCTTGATGAGAGCAACCGCGCCGAGGTGTATCACCACTGCGAGGGCAGCAAAGAGGAGCTGGTGCGTGACGTCAGCCGCTTCTACTCTTCGTCGCATGACCGCTTTACCTACGGCTCCAGCTTTATCAACTTTAACCTGCCGCAGTTTTATCAAATCGTCGACGTCGACGGTCGCGAACAGGTGATCCCGTTCCGCAGCCAGGTGATTGCCGCCGCCACCGCTTCAGCCGGTCAGGATGCTGCATCATCGCCGATGCTGCAGCACTATTCCTGAGAAAGGGTAGCGTGCGGTAGAGGGTTATGTAGCCCGGATAAGGCGTCAGCCGTAATCCGGGGAACTCGAATCACGCGCGCTTAGCGAAAACTCACCGCTTCACCGGCCTGCGCGGTCGCCGCCTGTTCCAGTAGATCCCAGAACGTTTCGCCGCTGCGATCGCACACCCACTCGTCGCCTTTCAAGTCGAAATGGTAGCCGCCTTGCTTCGTTGCCAGCCACACCTGGTGCAGCGGCTCCTGACGGTTAATGATAATTTTGCTGCCGTTTTCAAAGCTGATAGTCAGCACGCCGCCGTTGATTTCGCAGTCGATATCGCTGTCGCCATCCCAGTCGTCGAGGCGCTCTTCGATAGTCATCCACAGGGTATCTGCCAGGCGATGGAATTCACTGTCGTTCATGGTTCTTTCCCGCTTTTTTGATAGTGGCGGCAGTATAGCGCGAAACAAAAGCGCGCGCAGTGAGATGCTAAACGCTTGCTTTTACGTCTTCTCCTGCGATGATAGAAAGCAGAAAGAATGAATTACGGGCAACTATCCATGAAAAACGTTTTCCCAGCGCTTGCCGTTTTATTAGCGGTCCTCAGCCTGACCGGCTGTGGCCTGAAAGGGCCGCTTTATTTCCCACCAGCGGATAAAACGGCGCCTCCGCCGACTAAACCGGTTGATAGCGGTATCCAGAGCTCTACGCCGGATCGTAACGATCGCGGCGATAGCGGTGGTCCGACCCAGGTGAATTACTGACAGTTCCGCGCTGCTGGAGTAGATGATGCAGTTCTCTAAGATGCATGGCCTTGGCAATGACTTTATGGTCGTTGACGCGGTAACTCAGAATGTTTTTTTCTCCCCGGAACTGATTCGCCGCCTGGCGGATCGGCATCTTGGCGTGGGCTTCGATCAGCTGCTGGTGGTTGAGCCGCCCTACGATCCAGAGCTCGATTTCCACTATCGCATCTTCAATGCAGACGGTAGCGAAGTGGCGCAATGCGGCAATGGCGCGCGCTGTTTCGCCCGCTTTGTGCGCCTGAAAGGCCTGACCAATAAACGTGATATCCGCGTGAGTACGTCAAATGGCCGTATGGTATTAAGCGTGACGGAAGACGATTTGGTGCGCGTGAATATGGGCGAGCCGAACTTCGAACCGTCGCAGGTGCCGTTTCGCGCGAACAAAGCGGAAAAGACCTATATCATGCGCGCCGCTGAACAGACAGTATTGTGCGGCGTGGTGTCGATGGGTAATCCGCACTGCGTTATTCAGGTCGATGATGTGGAAACCGCGACGGTGGAAACGCTCGGTCCGGTGATGGAAAACCACGAGCGCTTCCCGGAGCGGGCGAACATCGGCTTTATGCAGGTGGTCAGCCGCTCCCATATTCGTCTGCGCGTGTATGAACGCGGCGCGGGTGAAACGCAGGCCTGCGGCAGCGGCGCCTGTGCGGCGGCGGCAGTAGGTATCCAGCAGGGTTTACTGGGCGAGGAGGTCCGCGTGGAATTACCCGGCGGGCGTCTTGATATCGCCTGGAAAGGTCCGGGCCAACCGTTGTATATGACTGGCCCGGCGGCACATGTCTATGACGGATTTATTCATTTATGAAACAAGTCGGGGAAGAACAGCAGGAAATCACCAGCGTGCTGAACGATCGCGCAGTGGTGGACTATCTGTTGCAACATCCTGAATTCTTTATTCGTAATGCGGCGCTGGTGGAGCACATGTCGGTTCCGCATCCGGTACGTGGTTCGGTCTCGCTGGTGGAATGGCATATGGCGCGGGCGCGGAATCATATCAACGTGCTGGAAGAGAATATGTCGCTGCTGATGGCGCAGGCGACGGCAAACGAAAGCCTGTTTCAGCGCCTGTTTGATCTCCAGACGCGGCTGGCGGCGGCCGATAGCCTTGATGAAATGCTGAACCGCTTTCATCGCTGGGCGCGCGAGCTGGGGCTGGCGGGCGCGACGGTGCGCCTGTTTCCCGACAGCTGGCGGCTCGGCGCGCCCTCTAAATTCACCCATCTGGCGATAAGCCGTCAGGCGTTTGAGCCCATTCGCATCCAGCGGCTTGGCCAGCAGCGCCACTATCTTGGCCCATTGAACGGTCCGGAACTGCTGGTGGCGCTGCCGGAAGCAAAAGCCGTTGGCTCGGTGGCGATGTCGCTGCTGGGGGGTGATGAAGCGCCCGGCGTGATGCTGTTCAGCAGTCGCGATCCTCAGCACTATCAGCAAGGTCAGGGAACGCAGCTGTTGCAGGAAATTGCGTCGATGCTCCCGGGGTTGCTGGAGCGCTGGATCGAGCGCGCATGAACGCCTCACCGCTGTTGCCTTCCGTAGAGCGCTTTTTACGCTATCTCGGCGTCGAGCGTCAGCTTAGCCCAATAACGCTGCTGAACTACCGCCGTCAGCTCGAGACGCTTATCGCGCTGGCGGAAAACGCCGGGCTGAAAAGCTGGCAGCAGTGCGATGCCGCCCAGGTCCGTAGCCTGGCGGTACGCAGCCGTCGTCAGGGGCTGGGGCCGGCGAGCCTGGCGTTACGCCTCTCCGCATTACGCAGCTTCTTTGACTGGCTGGTGAGCCAGGGTGAACTGGCGGCTAATCCGGCAAAGGGGATTTCGGCGCCGAAAACACCGCGCCATTTACCGAAAAATATCGATGTCGACGACGTTAACCGGCTGCTGGATATCGATCTTAACGATCCGCTGGCGGTACGCGACAGGGCGATGCTGGAAGTGATGTACGGCGCGGGGCTGCGTCTCTCGGAGCTGGTGAGTCTCGACATTAAGCACCTCGATCTGGAATCCGGCGAGGTGTGGGTGATGGGCAAAGGCAGCAAAGAGCGCCGCCTGCCGATTGGCCGCAACGCGGTGGCGTGGATTGAGCACTGGCTCGACCTGCGCGGCCTGTTCGGCGCCGATGAAGACGCCCTGTTCTTATCGAAACTGGGCAAGCGAATTTCAGCGCGCAATGTGCAAAAGCGCTTTGCCGAATGGGGCGTTAAGCAGGGCCTCAACAGTCACGTACATCCGCATAAGCTGCGCCACTCCTTCGCGACTCATATGCTGGAGTCGAGCGGCGATCTGCGCGGAGTGCAGGAGCTGCTGGGGCATGCGAACCTTTCCACCACTCAAATCTATACCCATCTTGATTTTCAACACCTTGCGTCGGTGTACGATGCGGCGCATCCGCGCGCCAAACGGGGGAAATAATGCGTTTTTACCGACCTCTGGGCCAGATTTCAGCACTGACATTTGACCTGGACGATACCCTTTATGACAACCGCCCGGTGATTGACCGGACGCTGCATGAGTCGCTGAGCTTTGTGCGCAGCTACCATCCGTCGCTGAGTCAATTTGACGCCAGCGAACTCAACCGGCTGCGCCAGACGCTGCTGGCCTCAGAGCCGGAAATTTACCACGATGTCACCGAGTGGCGCCGCCGCGCGCTGGAGCTGGGGATGCTCAACGCCGGGCTTTCTGCGGCGCTGGCGAAAACGGGGGCGGATGAAGCGATGGCCAACTTCGCCCACTGGCGCAGCCTGATCGACGTCCCGCAAGAGACGCACGATACGCTGGCGAAGCTGGCGGAAAAATGGCCGCTGGTGGCCATTACCAACGGTAATGCCCGGCCGGAGCTTTTTGGCCTGAGCGACTACTTCCGCTTCGTGCTGCGCGCCGGTCCGGACGGGCGCTCTAAACCTTTTGCCGATATGTATCATCTGGCGGCAGAGCGGCTGGAGCTGCCGCTGGCGCAGATTCTGCACGTCGGTGACGATCTGACGACCGACGTGGCGGGCTCCATTCGCTGCGGCATGCAGGCCTGTTGGATCAAACCGCAGGGCGCAGACCTGATGCGCACCGCTGACAGCCGTCTGCTGCCGCACATCGAAATTTCACGGTTGGCATCTCTGACCTCGCTGATATAATCGTCAGTAGTTCTGTATAAATTAACAGTAGCCCGGTGAACTGCACGTTGCCGGGCGTCTCATTTCCGGCGGTGCCAATGGACGTTTCTTACCTGCTCGACAGCCTTAATGACAAACAGCGTGAAGCCGTTGCGGCATCACGTACGAATATGCTGGTTCTGGCAGGAGCGGGCAGCGGTAAGACGCGCGTGCTGGTACACCGCATCGCCTGGCTGCTGAGCGTTGAGAACTGTTCCCCTTACTCCATTATGGCGGTGACCTTTACCAACAAAGCGGCGGCGGAGATGCGCCATCGTATTGGTCAACTGATGGGCACCACCCAGGGCGGTATGTGGGTCGGCACTTTCCACGGCCTGGCGCACCGGCTGCTGCGCGCCCATCACCTTGACGCCAACCTGCCGCAGGACTTCCAGATCCTCGATAGCGAAGACCAGCTGCGCCTGCTTAAGCGCCTGATTAAGGCGATGAACCTCGATGAGAAGCAGTGGCCGCCGCGTCAGGCGATGTGGTACATCAACGGCCAGAAAGACGAAGGCCTGAGACCGCACCATATTCAGAGCTACGGCAACCCGGTTGAGCAGACCTGGCAGAAGGTGTATCAGGCCTATCAGGAAGCCTGCGATCGGGCGGGGCTGGTGGATTTCGCCGAGCTGCTGCTGCGCGCGCACGAACTGTGGCTGAATAAGCCGCATATCCTGCAGCACTACCGCGAGCGCTTTACTAATATCCTGGTCGATGAATTCCAGGATACCAACAACATTCAGTACGCGTGGATCCGCCTGCTGGCGGGCGATACCGGCAAGGTGATGATCGTCGGCGATGACGATCAGTCGATCTACGGCTGGCGCGGCGCGCAGGTGGAGAACATCCAGCGCTTCCTCAACGATTTCCCCGGCGCGGAAACTATCCGCCTCGAGCAAAACTATCGCTCGACCAGCAATATCCTCAGCGCGGCGAACGCCCTGATTGAGAACAACAGCGGACGGCTGGGAAAAAAATTGTGGACCGACGGCGCCGACGGCGAGCCGATTTCGCTCTACTGCGCGTTTAACGATCTTGATGAGGCGCGCTTTGTCGTCAACCGCATCAAAACCTGGCAGGAAAACGGCGGGGCGCTGGAGCAGTGCGCGATTCTGTATCGCAGCAACGCCCAGTCGCGCGTGCTGGAAGAGGCGCTGCTGCAGGCCAGCATGCCGTATCGTATTTATGGCGGCATGCGCTTCTTCGAACGCCAGGAGATCAAAGATGCGCTCTCCTATCTGCGCCTGATCGCCAATCGTAATGACGACGCGGCGTTTGAGCGCGTGGTGAATACCCCGACGCGCGGTATCGGCGATCGCACCCTGGACGTGGTGCGCCAGACCTCGCGCGATCGCCAGCTAACGCTATGGCAGGCCTGCCGCGAGCTGTTAAAAGACAAAGTCCTGGCCGGGCGAGCCGCCAGCGCCCTGCAGCGTTTTATGGAGCTTATTGACGCGCTGGCGCAGGAGACCGCCGATATGCCGCTGCACGTGCAGACCGACCGGGTGATTAAAGACTCCGGTCTGCGCATGATGTACGAGCAGGAGAAAGGCGAGAAAGGCCAGACGCGTATTGAAAACTTAGAGGAGCTGGTGACGGCAACGCGCCAGTTCAGCTACAACGAAGAAGATGAAGATCTCATGCCGCTGCAGGCGTTTCTCTCGCACGCGGCGCTGGAGGCGGGAGAAGGGCAGGCGGATACCTGGCAGGACGCGGTACAGCTGATGACCCTGCACTCGGCGAAAGGGCTGGAGTTCCCGCAGGTCTTTATCGTTGGGGTGGAAGAGGGGATGTTCCCGAGCCAGATGGCGCTGGATGAGGGCGGCCGCCTGGAAGAAGAGCGCCGCCTGGCCTACGTCGGCGTCACCCGCGCGATGCAGAAGCTCACGTTGACCTACGCGGAAACCCGCCGCCTGTATGGCAAAGAGGTGTATCACCGGCCATCGCGCTTTATCGGCGAGCTGCCGGAGTCGTGCGTAGAAGAGGTGCGGCTGCGCGCGACGGTGAGCCGTCCGGTCAGCCATCAGCGGATGGGGACGCCGATGGCGGAAAACGACACCGGCTACAAGCTGGGCCAGCGCGTGCGCCATGCCAAGTTTGGCGAAGGCACGATCGTTAACCTCGAAGGCAGCGGTGAACACAGCCGCCTGCAGGTTGCGTTTCAGGGGCAGGGGATCAAATGGCTGGTCGCGGCGTACGCCCGGCTGGAAACAGTGTAACAGTAAGAAAAATATCATAATTTTGTAATATTCTGCTACCTTTATACGTTAAGGAGCTTGATTTGCTCTTTAGCGTTCCGTTGCGTGTTGACGCCGTTTTTGCGCTGGCGTAACATGCGCGCACGATTACGCTAAGAGGACATTCGCCTTGGACACACCCAGTAGATGCTGGCTCAATTTCCTGCCCATCAGGAACAACTCCTAAGGCTATCCTCTTATGCTGATAGCCTTAGCGGTTGTCGGCGACTCGTTCTATTCCCGTCGCTCTGAGTCAGGCTTAATGGTCTGAAACCCAAATTGTTTCTGTGTGCCCACCGAACTGTCCGATAATTTTTTGCATTGGGAGTCCCGGTCATGCTGAGCGCATTTCAACTGGAAAACAATCGTTTAACGCGGCTTGAAGCCGACGAGATCAAGCACCTCGCCAGTTCGGTGTGGGTCGATCTGGTCGAGCCTGACGACGATGAACGTAGCCGCGTGCAAACGGAATTGGGCCAGAACCTGGCGACGCGCCCGGAGCTGGAAGACATCGAAGCGTCAGCGCGTTTCTTTGAGGATGAAGACGGCCTGCATATCCACTCATTTTTCTTTTTTGAAGATGCTGAGGATCACGCCGGTAACTCTACCGTGGCGTTCACTATCCGCGAAGGGCGTCTGTTCACCCTGCGCGAGCGGGAGCTGCCCGCTTTCCGCCTGTATCGCATGCGCGCCCGCAGCCAGTCGATGGTGGACGGCAACGCCTACGAGCTGCTGCTGGACCTGTTCGAAACCAAAATTGAGCAGCTGGCGGATGAAATCGAAAACATCTATAGCGATCTGGAAAAGCTCAGCCGGGTGATCATGGAAGGCCGACAGGGCGACGACTACGACGAGGCGCTCTCGACGCTGGCGGAGCAGGAAGATATCGGCTGGAAAGTTCGCCTGTGTCTGATGGATACCCAGCGCGCGCTGAACTTCCTCGTACGTAAAGCCCGTCTGCCGGCAGGCCAGCTGGAGCAGGCGCGTGAGATCCTGCGCGATATCGAATCCCTGCTGCCGCACAACGAATCGCTGTTTCAGAAGGTTAACTTCCTGATGCAGGCGGCGATGGGTTTTATCAACATCGAGCAGAACCGCATCATCAAAATCTTCTCGGTGGTCTCCGTGGTGTTCCTGCCGCCGACGCTGGTGGCATCCAGCTATGGGATGAACTTTGAGTTTATGCCCGAGCTGCACTGGAGCTTTGGCTACCCCGGGGCGATTGTCTTTATGATGCTCGCCGGTCTGGCGCCGTATCTGTACTTTAAGCGCAAAAACTGGCTGTAAAAAAAGGAGCTTCGGCTCCTTTTTTTGCGTATTGGTCTGGCTTTATGCCCTACGTGTCCGGCGTATCGTGTAAATCGCATCCATCACGAAAATCGCCAGCGCCACCCAGATAAAGGCGAAGGTCACCATTTTATCCGCGCCCGGTACTTCGCCGTAGAAGGTCACCGCCAGCAGGAACATCAGCGTCGGGCCGATATACTGGAAAAAGCCCAACGTGGAGAGGCGCAGACGCGTCGCCGCGCCGGTAAAGCACAGCAGCGGAATAGTGGTGACCACGCCTGCCGCCATCAGCAGTAGGTTCAGCGACCACGGATTCTGCCCCATGTGGCTGGTCGGGCTATCGGCGATGCCAAACAGATAAATCGCGGCGACCGGCAGCAGCCAGAGCGTCTCAAACAGCATCCCGGTTTGCGCATCCACGGCGATCTTTTTACGCAGCAGGCCGTAAAAAGCGAAGCTGAACGCCAGGCCCAGGGCGATAATCGGCAGCGAGCCGAAGGTCCAGAGCTGTACCAGCACGCCGCAGGCGGCCAGCAGCACCGCCAGCCACTGCATCCGACGGAAACGCTCCCCGAGGAAGATCATCCCCAGCAGAATGTTCACCAGCGGATTGATAAAGTAGCCCAGGCTGGCTTCCAGCATATGATGATTATTCACCGCCCAGATAAACAGCAGCCAGTTACCGCCCACCAGCACCGCAGAGAGCGCCAGCAGCAACACTTTTTTTGGCGTTTTCAGCAGCCTTTTGACCTGCGGCCACTGGCGGCTGACGCTAATCAGCGCCACCATGAAGAAGAAGGACCAGATCACGCGGTGAGTCAGGATTTCATCGGCGGGAACATAGTAGATAAGCTTGAAGTACGCCGGCGCGATACCCCAGATAAAATAGGCGGCCAGGGCCAGCAGAACCCCCACCCGCGTTTGTTTAGCATCCATCGGTACAAATCCATTGCCAAAGAGAGTAATGTTACTCGATTTAGGCCGATCAACCCACCATATACGTCGCCGTGGCGCTGGCGATATACACCTGCTCTTCGTTATGTAGCTCGACGCGGGCTACCGCCACTTTGTTACCGGCGCGCAGCAGGCTGCTGGTGGCGGTAAAGCGTTCCCCGCGGCCTGGACGCAGGTAGTCGACGCGCAGATCGATGGTGCCCATCCGCGACAGGCGCTGGCGCAGCTCTTCTTCATTGATGGTGTCGTGCCGGGTGAGCGTACTGCCGACGCATACCAGTCCCGCCGCGACGTCCAGCGCTGAGGCGATCACGCCGCCATGTAAGATGCTCTGCGCCCAGTTGCCGACCATCATCGGCTGGTTGTTGAAACTCAGCTGGGCAAATTCCTTTTCATAACGCTCCAGCTCCAGTCCTAAGGCACGATTAAACGGCATATGGTAGACGAAAATTTCTCCCACCAGCTTCAGGGCGGCGGCGGCGGTCAGTTCAGACATAACAGCATTTCCAAAAGTTAATGAAATGTTGATTTTATGCTTCTAAAATATTGATTTCTACTTTAAGAACGGATAACAGGTCAGAAGACGTATAAATAGGTAGAATGCTGCCTGGGTTAAACAGAAATAATAAATATCCATCCAGGAGAACAGCAATGCGTATCTCTTTGGCCTGCCTGCTGGCGTTTATTGCGCTTCCGGCTGGCGTTCTGGCGCAGGACGCGCCGGTGAATAAACAGGTCCACGACACCCCGGCCGTTCGCGGGAGCATTATCGCCAACCTATTACAGGACCATGATAATCCGTTCCTGCTCTATCCCTATGAGAGCAACTATTTGCTCTATACGTGGACCAGCGATCTTAACAAAGAAGCGATTCGTAGCTACGACTGGGCCGAGAACGCGCGTAAAGATGAAGTGAAGTTCCAGCTCAGCCTGGCGTTTCCATTATGGCGCGGGATTTTGGGCGAGAATTCGCTGCTGGGCGCTTCTTATACGCAAAAATCCTGGTGGCAGCTCTCCAACAGCAAAGAGTCCGCGCCGTTTCGCGAAACCAACTACGAGCCGCAGCTGTTCCTCGGTTTCGCGACCGATTACTCATTTGCCGGCTGGACGCTGCGCGACGTTGAAATGGGATATAACCACGACTCTAACGGCCGTTCCGATCCCACTTCCCGCAGCTGGAACCGCCTCTATACCCGGCTGATGGCGCAAAATGGCAACTGGCTGGTCGAGGTGAAGCCCTGGTACGTGATTGGCAGCACCGACGATAACCCGGATATCACCAAATATATGGGGTATTACCGGCTGAAAGTAGGCTATCAGCTGGGCGACGCTATTCTCAGCGCCCAAGGGCAATATAACTGGAATACCGGCTACGGCGGCGCCGAGCTTGGGGTGAGCTATCCGATCACCAAACACGTGCGCGTCTATACTCAGGTTTATAGCGGTTATGGCGAGTCGCTCATCGATTATAACTTTAATCAGACCCGCGTTGGCGTCGGGCTGATGCTCAACGATCTGTTTTAATCGTTGCACTCTGGCTCTCAGGCGCTGAAAATAGCGCCTGTTTTCTTTTCAGGCATATGGGGTCAACGTGGCGCAGGCGGAAGTATTGAATCAGGAATCGCTGGCTAAGCAGGTTTTACAAGAGACCTTCGGCTACCAGCAGTTTCGCCCGGGCCAGGATACCATTATCGATACGGCGTTGGCCGGGCGCGACTGCCTGGTGGTGATGCCGACCGGCGGCGGCAAGTCGCTGTGTTATCAGGTGCCGGCGCTGGTGCTGGGCGGTCTGACCGTTGTGGTATCGCCGCTTATTTCCTTGATGAAGGACCAGGTCGATCAGCTGCTGGCTAACGGCGTGGCGGCGGCGTGCCTGAACTCAACGCAGAGCCGGGAGCAGCAGCAGGAGGTGATGGCCGGCTGCCGCAGCGGGCAGATCCGCCTGCTGTATATCGCCCCGGAGCGCCTGATGCTGGATAACTTCCTCGAGCATCTTACGCACTGGAATCTGTCGATGGTGGCGGTAGACGAGGCGCACTGTATTTCCCAGTGGGGCCACGACTTCCGTCCGGAATACGCCGCGTTAGGGCAGCTGCGCCAGCGGATACCGCACATCCCGTTTATGGCGCTGACCGCCACCGCTGATGACACCACGCGTCGCGACATTGTCCGCCTGCTGGACCTGAACGATCCGCTCATCCAGGTCAGCAGCTTCGACCGTCCCAACATCCGCTATATGCTGATGGAGAAGTTTAAGCCGCTGGATCAGCTGATGCGCTACGTGCAGGACCAGCGCGGCAAGTCGGGCATCATCTACTGCAATAGCCGCTCGAAAGTTGAAGATACCGCCGCGCGCCTGCAAAGCCGCGGTATCAGCGCGGCGGCCTACCACGCCGGGCTGGAAAATCATATCCGCGCCGACGTGCAGGAGAAATTCCAGCGCGACGATCTGCAAATCGTGGTGGCGACGGTGGCCTTCGGTATGGGTATCAACAAACCGAACGTCCGCTTTGTGGTGCATTTCGATATCCCCCGCAATATTGAATCCTATTACCAGGAGACCGGGCGCGCCGGGCGCGATGGGCTGCCTGCCGAGGCGATGCTGTTTTACGATCCGGCGGATATGGCGTGGCTCAGACGCTGCCTTGAAGAGAAGCCCGCCGGGCCGCTGCAGGACATTGAACGCCATAAGCTCAACGCGATGGGGGCCTTTGCCGAAGCGCAAACCTGCCGCCGCTTAGTGCTGCTCAACTACTTTGGCGAGGGGCGCCAGGAGCCCTGCGGCAACTGCGATATCTGCCTTGACCCGCCAAAACAGTACGACGGTTTAATGGACGCGCGTAAGGCGCTGTCGACGATTTATCGCGTTAACCAGCGCTTTGGTATGGGCTACGTGGTGGAAGTGCTGCGCGGCGCCAATAACCAGCGTATTCGCGATATGGGGCACGATAAGCTGCCGGTCTACGGTATCGGGCGCGAACAGAGCCATGAGCATTGGGTCAGCGTTATCCGTCAGCTTATTCATTTGGGGCTGGTCACGCAGAATATTGCCCAGCACTCTGCGCTGCAGCTTACCGAAGCCGCGCGTCCGGTCCTGCGCGGCGACGTGACGCTGCAGCTTGCCGTACCGCGTATTGTGGCGCTGAAGCCGAAAGCGATGCAGAAATCCTTCGGCGGCAATTACGATCGTAAGCTGTTCGCCAAGCTGCGCAAACTGCGTAAAGCGATTGCCGATGAAGAGAATATCCCGCCCTATGTGGTGTTTAACGATGCGACGCTGATTGAAATGGCCGAGCAAACGCCGCTGACGGCAGGAGAGATGCTCAGCGTCAACGGCGTCGGTACGCGTAAGCTTGAGCGCTTTGGTAAAGAGTTTATGGCCCTGATCCGGGCGCACGTGGATGGCGATGATGAGTAGTCAGCCGGACGAAAAAGTGCAAATATAGTTTTCGTCCTGACTATTTTCCTGCGAGTTAATCATGTTGACGCTTTTCTTCACCGTGGCGCTGGTGCATATCATTGCGCTGATGAGTCCTGGCCCGGACTTTTTCTTTGTCTCACAGACCGCCGTTAGCCGCTCTCGCAAAGAGGCGATGATGGGCGTGCTGGGGATCACCTGCGGGGTAATGGTGTGGGCGGGCGTAGCCCTGCTCGGCCTGAACCTGATTATTGCGAAGATGGCCTGGCTGCATACCATCATTATGGTCGGTGGCGGCCTGTATCTGTGCTGGATGGGCTTGCAGATGCTGCGCGGCGCGCTGAAAAAAGGCGAAGCGGCAGCGGCGGTAGAGCCTCAGGTTGAGCTGGCGCGCAGCGGCCGGAGCTTCCTGAAAGGGCTGCTGACCAATCTGGCGAACCCCAAAGCGATTATCTACTTCGGCTCCGTTTTCTCGCTGTTTGTCGGCGACAGCGTCAGTTCCGGCGCGCGCTGGGGGATTTTCCTGCTGATCGTGCTGGAGACGCTGGCCTGGTTTACGGTGGTTGCCAGCCTGTTCGCCCTCCCGGGCATGCGCCGCGGCTACCAGCGGATGGCGAAATGGATCGACGGCATTGCCGGTACGCTATTCGCCGGCTTCGGTATTCATCTGATTATTTCGCGCTAAGCGTTCTGCGGCCCGCCTAAGAGGTTATGGGTGGGCCGGGTATTAATGACGGAGCTGCTGCAAATCGTCGGACGTCAGACCGGTCATTTCCATCACCGCCGCCGCATCAATACCCCGTTCGAGCATGGCCTTCGCGACGCTAAGAAGCGCGGCGCGTTTGCCCTCTTTTATGCCCTTCTGCATACCTTCCTCAAGCTACTTTTCTGCCAGAGTCATCAATACAGTAATTTGCTGTTTATCTATACATCAGGCGTGGCGCGCGGAGGCCAGCAGGGCGCCGACCAGCATAAACAGCGAACCAAAGATCTTGTTTAGCGCTTTCATCTGCTTCGGCCCCTTAATCCACGCGGCAATACGCTGCGCCAGCGTGGCGTAGCCAATCATGACGATAATATCGACCACAATGGTGGTGACGCCGAGCACGAGGTACTGCATCACCTGGGGCTGGTGCGGCACGATAAATTGCGGGAATAGCGCGGCGAGGAAGACGATGCTTTTCGGGTTGGTCAGATTCACGAAAACCGCGCGCTTAAAGAGTTTGCCGCGGGTCTGCGCTTGCGCAAGGGTATTCAGATCGAGAGAGCCCGCGGCCCGCCACTGCTGAATGCCGAGCCAGATAAGATAAGCGGCGCCCGCCCATTTAAGGATTTCAAAGGCCAGCAGCGAACGGGAAAACAGCGTACCCAGGCCGATGCCTACCAGCACAATATGGATGCCCAGTCCGGTCTGTAGACCGGCAATAGAGGCCGCCGCGCCGCGATAGCCGTGGTTGATTGAGGTGGTCATGGTGTTTATCGCCCCAGATCCCGGTGACAGGCTGAGAATAATCGATGTCAGCAGATAGGCAAACCACCACTCGAACGTCATGAGAAACTCCCTGATTGTCTGTTTTTATGCCACAATACGCTATTGTGTAAGCATTGTGTGATACACGATAAAAAAACGATTTTCAGCGGTTATCAGGGGTGTAAGCCCGATGTTTTTGCAGCAAAAGGACTGGGAAACACGAGAAAACGCGTTTGCGGCCTTTACCATGGGGCCACTGACCGATTTCTGGCGTCAGCGGGAAGAGGCTGAATTTACGGGCGTGGATAACGTTCCGGTGCGCTTTGTTCGCTTCTGCGCCAAAAGTCATGATCGGGTCGTGGTTATCTGCCCGGGTCGCATTGAAAGCTACGTTAAGTACGCCGAACTGGCTTACGATCTTTTCCGCAGCGGTTTTGACGTGATGATTATCGATCATCGCGGCCAGGGGCGCTCCGGACGCATGCTTTCTGACACCCACCGCGGGCACGTCGTTAATTTCAGCGATTACGTCGACGATCTCGCCGCGTTCTGGCAGCAGCAGGTAGCGCCCGGACGCTGGCGGAAGCGGTTTATACTGGCCCACTCCATGGGCGGCGCCATTGCGACGCTATTTTTGCAGCGCTACCACCAGCATTGCGATGCGATGGCGCTCTGCGCGCCGATGTTCGGCATCGTTATGCGCCTGCCTGACTGGATGGTGCGCCATATTCTCGATTGGGCTGAGGGCCATCAGCGCATTCGTGAAGAGTATGCCCTCGGTACCGGCCGCTGGCGCGCGCTGCCCTTTGCGGTCAACGTCCTGACGCACAGCCGCCAACGCTATCGCCGCAACCTGCGTTTTTACGCCGATGAGCCGCAGCTGCGTGTCGGCGGGCCGACGTTCCACTGGGTGCGCGAGGGGATCCTCGCCGGCGAAGAGGTGCTGGCCGGTGCGGAAAAAGACGTCACGCCCACGCTATTGCTCCAGGCGGAAGAAGAGCGGGTGGTCGATAACCGCATGCACGATCGCTACTGTGAACGTCGCGCCGCGGGCGGCCATCCCTGTGAAGGGAATAAGCCGTTTGTCATAGAAGGGGCATACCATGAGATCCTTTTTGAAAAGGACGCCATGCGCTCGGTCGCGCTAAACGCTATCGTCGATTTTTTTGGTCGACACACTTAATCCGGCGAAACGCTCGTCGCCCTGCTTAGAGGTTAAAATTTTTATGTACCAGGTTGTTGCGTCTGATTTAGATGGCACGCTGCTTTCTCCCGATCACTGCTTAACTCCCTACGCCAAAGAGACGCTGAAGCTGCTTACCGCACGCGGTATCAACTTCGTGTTCGCGACCGGCCGCCACTACATCGATGTTGGGCAAATTCGCGATAATCTCGGCATTAAATCCTATATGATCACCTCGAACGGCGCTCGCGTGCACGATAGCGAAGGGCAGCAGATCTTCGCCCACAACCTCGACCGCGATATCGCCGCCGACCTGTTTGAGATGATGCGTAACGATCCGGCGATTGTGACCAACGTCTATCGTGAAGATGAGTGGTATATGAACCGCCACCGTCCGGAAGAGATGCGCTTCTTCAAAGAGGCGGTGTTTAACTACAAGCTCTACGAGCCGGGCGAGCTGGACCCGGAAGGCATTAGCAAAGTCTTTTTCACCTGCGATAAGCATGAGCATCTGCTGCCGCTGGAGCAGGCGATCAATGCCCGCTGGGGCGATCGCGTGAACGTGAGCTTCTCTACCGTCACCTGCCTTGAAGTGATGGCGGGCGGCGTGTCGAAAGGGCATGCGCTGGAGGCGGTGGCGAAAATGCTTGGCTATAGCCTGAAAGAGTGTATCGCCTTCGGCGACGGTATGAACGATGCGGAGATGCTGTCAATGGCGGGCAAGGGCTGCATTATGGCCAACGCGCACCAGCGGCTGAAAGACCTGCACCCTGAGTTGGAAGTGATCGGCAGCAATGTCGATGATGCCGTTCCCCACTATCTGCGTAAACTCTATCTTGACTAAAAAAGATTGACGATTGTTTTATTAATGAGCAGTTGTCAACCTGTCACTTCGCTACAATGGGTGTTCTTTACTCTACGAGACATTCATTGTGGCGCTACTGATTATCACCACCATTCTGTGGGCCTTCTCTTTTAGCCTGTATGGCGAATACCTGGCAGGCCACGTCGATAGCTATTTTGCGGTGCTGGCGCGCGTTGGCCTGGCGGCGCTGGTGTTTTTGCCCTTCCTGCGCACCCGCGGGCAGAGCCTGACCACTATCGGCCTGTATATGCTGGTAGGCGCGATGCAGCTCGGCATCATGTACATGCTGAGTTTCCAGGCCTATTTGTACCTGACGGTATCCGAGCTCCTGCTGTTTACCGTTCTGACGCCGCTCTACATCACGCTGATTTACGATTTAATGAGCCGTCGCCCTCTGCGCTGGGGCTACGCCTGCAGCGCGCTGCTGGCGGTTATCGGCGCGGGCATTATTCGTTATGACCAGGTGACCAACCATTTCTGGACCGGTCTGATCCTCGTTCAGCTCTCCAACATCAGCTTCGCGATTGGCATGGTGGGCTACAAACGCCTGATGGAAACGCGTCCGATGCCGCAGCATAACGCCTTCGCCTGGTTCTACGTCGGGGCATTTCTGGTGGCGGTTGTCGCCTGGTCTATGCTGGGGAATGCGCAGAAAATGCCGGAAACCTCGCTACAGTGGGGCATTCTGTTGTTTCTTGGCGTGGCGGCATCGGGGATTGGCTACTTTATGTGGAACTACGGCGCCACCCAGGTCGATGCCGGTACGCTCGGCATCATGAACAATATGCACGTGCCCGCCGGGCTGCTGGTGAACCTTGCCATCTGGCAGACGCAGCCCCGCTGGCCAAGCTTTATTATTGGCGCTCTGGTGATCCTGGCCTCGCTATGGGTCCATCGACGCTGGGTCGCTCCGCACTCCGCACAAACGGCAAATGGTCGCAAGCGTGATTCCGCGCTGAGCGAATAAACGCTTCGGTGACCGGCTGACGCTGCTCGCCGTCGCGCACCGCGGCGTACAGTCGGCTCCACAGTCCTTCGCCCAGGGTTTTGGTGACCACCAGACCCTGGCGCTCAAAGCTCTCCACTACCCAGTGAGGCAGGGCGGCGATCCCCATCCGCGCCGCCACCATCTGAATTAGCAGCAGCGTATTGTCGACGCTCTTCAGCTGTGGACTGATCCCCGCCGGCTGCAGGAAGTGACGCCAGATATCCAGACGAGCGCGCTGTACCGGGTAAATCAGCAGCATTTCGGTCGCTAAATCCTCAGGCGCAATGCGCATCTTTGCCGCCAGCGGATGGTCTGGCGCCATCACCAGACGCACTTCGAAATCAAACATGGGCGAATAGTGCAGGCCGCTGCGCGGCAGGATATCCGAGGTCATCACCAGATCCAGCTCGCCCTGCTGCAGGCCCGGCTGCGGGTCGAAGATCACCCCGGACTGGAAATCCACTTCCACATGCGGCCAGCGGGCGCGGAAGCTCTCCAGCGCCGGGGTGAGCCACTGGATACAGCTATGGCATTCGATAGCGATGCGCAGCCGGGTTTGCTGCGGCTCGTTGCAATCCTGCAGGGCGCGGCTGATTTGCGGCAGCACCTGATTTGCCAGCTGGAGCAAGATCTCTCCCTGCGGCGTAAAGCGCAGCGGCTGGCTTTTGCGCACAAACAGACGGAAGCCGAGGCGCTGTTCCAGATCGCTGAACTGGTGGGACAAGGCGGATTGGGTCTGGTGCAGGGCCGCCGCAGCGCCTGCCAGAGAACCGCTATTCCGCAACGCCTGGAGCGTTTTCAGGTGTTTAATTTCGATCATGAAAGTCCTTCACTTCGGCATGAATAATTTGCGCTTGAGGAATATACAGTAACTGCCAATTATGGATGTGTAAACATCTGGATGGCTAAATCCTTTATCTTTCGAATTTATGGTGCGTTGGCTGCACTTCCTCACCCCAGTCACTTACTTCAGTAAGCTCCTGGGGATGAGCAAGCTTGCCGCCTTCCCTAAATCCGAAATCTTTCGGATTGAAATTATGAGGCTCAAAAAAATGACAATTATTAATCACACCCTCGGTTTCCCTCGCGTTGGCCTGCGTCGCGAGCTGAAAAAAGCGCAAGAGAGCTACTGGGCGGGCAATACCGGCCGCGAAGAACTGCTGGCTGTTGGCCGCGAACTGCGCGCTCGCCACTGGGATCAACAGAAGCAAGCCGGCGTTGACCTGCTGCCGGTGGGCGATTTCGCCTGGTACGACCATGTTCTGACCACCAGCCTGCTACTGGGCAACGTGCCGGCTCGTCATCAGAACAAAGACGGCTCCGTCGATATCGATACCCTGTTCCGCATTGGCCGCGGCCGCGCGCCGACCGGCGAACCGGCTGCGGCGGCAGAAATGACCAAATGGTTTAATACCAACTACCACTACATGGTGCCGGAATTCGTCAAGGGCCAGCGGTTCAAACTGACCTGGACCCAGCTGCTGGATGAAGTGGATGAAGCGCTGGCGCTGGGCCACAAGGCGAAACCCGTCCTGCTCGGGCCGGTCACTTACCTGTGGCTCGGTAAGGTTAAAGGCGAGCCGTTCGACCGCCTGAGCCTGCTGAACGATATTCTGCCGGTTTACCGGCAAGTGCTGGCTGAACTGGCAAAACGCGGTATTGAATGGGTGCAGATTGATGAGCCGGCGCTGGTGCTGGAGCTGCCGCAGGCGTGGCTGGACGCCTTCAAACCGGCTTACGAGGCGCTTAACGGCGAGGTTAAGCTGCTGCTGACCACCTACTTTGAAGGCATTACCGATAACCTCGACACCATCACCGCGCTGCCGGTACAGGGTCTACATGTGGATCTGGTCCACGGCCAGGATAATGTCGCTGAGCTGCATAAACGCCTGCCTGCCGACTGGCTGCTCTCCGCCGGATTGATCAACGGCCGCAACGTCTGGCGCGCCGATCTGAGCGAGAAATACGCGCAGGTTAAAGCTATCGTCGGTAAACGCGAGCTGTGGGTCGCTTCTTCCTGCTCCCTGCTACACAGCCCGATCGATTTGAGCGTGGAAACGCGGCTCGATGCGGAGGTGAAGAGCTGGTTTGCCTTCGCCCTGCAAAAATGTGAGGAGCTGGCGCTGCTGCGCGATGCGCTGAACAGCGGCGATACCGCGGCGATTGCTGAATGGAGCGCGCCGATTCAGGCCCGTCGCCACTCAACCCGCGTGCATAACGCGGCGGTGGAGAAGCGTCTGGCGGCCATCACCGCTCAGGACAGCCAGCGCCAAAGCGCCTATCAAGTCCGCGCCGCAGCGCAGCGCGCCCGCTTTAAGCTGCCGGCCTGGCCGACCACCACCATCGGTTCTTTCCCGCAGACCACTGAGATCCGCGGCCTGCGTCTGGACTTTAAAAAGGGCAATCTGGATGCGAACAACTACCGTACCGGCATCGCCGAACACATCAGACAGGCGATTATGGAGCAGGAGCGCCTGGGCCTGGACGTGCTGGTACATGGTGAAGCCGAGCGTAACGACATGGTGGAATACTTCGGCGAACACCTGGATGGGTTTATTTTCACGCAGAACGGCTGGGTACAGAGCTATGGTTCCCGCTGCGTCAAACCGCCGGTGGTGATCGGCGACGTCAGCCGTCCGGAGGCGATCACCGTTGAGTGGGCTAAATACGCTCAGTCGCTGACCGAAAAACCGGTAAAAGGCATGCTGACCGGCCCGGTGACCATTCTTTGCTGGTCCTTCCCGCGGGAGGACGTCACCCGTGAAACGATTGCGAAGCAGATTGCTCTGGCGCTGCGCGACGAAGTGGCGGACCTGGAAGCCGCCGGTATCGGTATCATCCAGATCGACGAACCGGCGCTGCGCGAAGGCCTGCCGCTGAAGCGTAGCGACTGGGATGCGTATCTGGCGTGGGGCGTGGAAGCTTTCCGTATCAACGCGGCGGTGGCGCAAGACGACACGCAGATCCACACCCATATGTGTTATTGCGAGTTCAACGACATCATGGACTCTATTGCCGCGCTGGATGCGGACGTCATTACCATCGAAACCTCGCGCTCCGATATGGAGCTACTGGAGTCGTTCGAAGAGTTCGACTATCCGAATGAAATCGGGCCGGGCGTGTACGACATTCACTCCCCGAACGTGCCGAGCGTGGAGTGGATCGAAGCGCTGCTGAAGAAAGCCGCGCAGCGTATCCCGGCCGAGCGCCTGTGGGTGAACCCGGACTGCGGCCTGAAAACCCGCGGCTGGCCGGAAACCCTAAGCGCGCTGACCAACATGGTCAAGGCCGCGCAGAACCTGCGCCAGGCCTAATGGAGAGCGACCCGACTCGTGGCGGGTCGGGGTAAGCAGAAGAGCATTAAGAACGTCCAACCAACAAGCCGCGATCCTGTGTATTGAGTTTGCCCAGGAAGGATCTCTTTGGCTAAAGTTAAGCGTTTCCTGAACCGGGCGAATGTCGCTCTTCGGAGGTAAATGATGACTGAATATAACGATCAAAAGGGATATTTGCGTTTTGCCATTAACCTGGGCAACCCGGTTCTCACGACACTTCTGCCGGATGGCTCTCCGGGAGGGGTAACCGTTGAGCTGGCGAACAAGCTGGCGGCAGAGAGCCAGCGCGAAGCGCGGTTTGTGACCTGGCCGACGGCCGGGCAGGTAGTGGATGCGGCGCTGCAGGATCAATGGGATATCGCTTTTCTGGCTATCGACCCGGCGCGGGAAGATAAGCTTCGCTTCACGCCGCCCTACGTCACCATCGAAAGCTCGGCGATGGTTAAAAAAGAGAGTGAAATACGGTCGGTTCAGGAGATGGACCGCGAAGGTGTGGTGATAAACGTGGGCAAAGGTGCGGCCTACGAGCTGTATCTGATTCGCACGCTAAAACACGCGACGATGCGCCAGTACGCCACTTCTCAGGAGGCTATTCAGGCATTCATCCACGGCGAAGGCGATATGGCGGCCGGTATTCGCCAGCCACTGGAGCAAGCCGCGCAGGAAAACCCGGCGTTACGCGTTCTGCCCGACAGCTTTAGCCAGATACGCCAGGCGATATGCGTCCCGCGCAATGCGCCGCAGCACTATGAATTTATTTGCCGCTGCCTTTCTTCATGGATAGCGGACGGTACTATTGCCGGGATGGTGAAGCGCCATATCGGCAATAGCTGAACTTTAACCGCGCTGACCGCCATGCTGGGCAAACCACGCCAGCATCCGCTGCCAGCCGTCCTTCGCCGACTCTTCATGATAGCTGGCGCGATAGTCGGCGTTAAAAGCGTGATCGGCCTGCGGGTAAACCACGATCTCCGCCGTGGCGTTGGCCGCCCGCAGCGCCTGGCGCATGGTTTCCACCGTATCCTGCGGAATGCTGTCATCTTTCGCGCCATACAGCCCTAAAACCGGCGCGTTGAGATCGACGGCAATATCCACCGGATGCTTCGGCGAATTCAACGTTTTCTCGCCGACCAGTTTGCCGTACCAGGCGACGGCGGCTTTTAGCTGCGGGTTATGCGCAGCGTACAGCCAGGTAATGCGCCCGCCCCAGCAGAAGCCGGTAATCAGCAGGCGATGGGCATCGCCGCCGTGGCGGGAGGCCCAGCTGGCCACGTGATCGAGGTCGGCCAGCACTTGAGAGTCCGGCACTTTTTTAACCAGCCCCTGGAACAGAGAAGGGATGTCGCTGTAATCATTAGGGTCGCCCTGGCGGAAGTACAGCTCTGGAGCGATAGCCAGATACCCCTCTTTCGCCAGACGGCGGCAAATATCGCGAATATGTTCATGCACGCCGAAAATTTCCTGAACCACGATGACGACCGGCAGCGGGCCGTCGACGTTCCCCGGGCGGGCGTGGAATGCCGGCATGTTATCCCCCTGCGAAGGGATTGATGTCTCTCCGGAGACGATGTTCTCATCTGATGTGTGAACGGCAGTGGCGGCGTGCGGCGTGGCTGCAGGTGCAAAGCCGGTTTGCTTAATTGTCGTCATGGTATTCTCCGTACCCTTAATTTGTTAGCGCAGCAATAACTATAGCTGCTCTGGACAGGACGTTAACCAAACACAGTGCCCGAAACAGGCTATCTTTTGTTCAGGCTTCCGCGATTTAGCTTGTTAATGTGATGTATATCACCCTTTTATGGAAAGTTATTGCAATGAATTTCATTCGTGGTGATTGTTGTCACAAAATTGAGCCGACAGCTTCTGTAAAGTACCGTTTTGCTTCTGCTGATAATTCGACCCACAGAGGAGTTTTTTATGTCCAAGTCTGATGTTTTTCATCTCGGCCTCACCAAAAACGATTTACAAGGGGCTACGCTGGCTATCGTCCCTGGCGATCCGGAGCGTGTGGAAAAGATCGCCGCGCTGATGGATAAGCCGGTTAAGCTGGCATCTCACCGTGAATTCACCACCTGGCGCGCGGAGCTGGACGGTAAAGCAGTGATTGTATGTTCTACCGGTATCGGCGGCCCATCGACCTCTATCGCCGTGGAAGAACTGGCCCAGCTCGGCATCCGTACCTTCCTGCGTATTGGCACCACCGGCGCCATCCAGCCGCACATCAACGTAGGCGATGTTCTGGTGACTACCGCTTCTGTCCGCCTGGACGGTGCAAGTCTGCACTTTGCGCCCATGGAGTTCCCGGCGGTGGCTGATTTTGAATGTACTACCGCGCTGGTTGAAGCGGCGAAATCTATCGGCGCAACCACCCATATCGGCGTGACCGCCTCCTCCGACACCTTCTATCCGGGTCAGGAACGTTACGACACCTTCTCCGGCCGCGTTGTGAGCCGCTTTAAAGGCTCGATGGAAGAGTGGCAGGCGATGGGCGTGATGAACTATGAAATGGAATCCGCCACGCTGCTGACGATGTGCGCCAGCCAGGGCCTGCGCGCCGGGATGGTTGCCGGAGTTATCGTCAACCGTACCCAGCAGGAAATTCCGAACGCGGAAACCATGAAGCAAACCGAAAGCCACGCGGTGAAAATTGTCGTGGAAGCGGCGCGTCGCCTGCTGTAGTTCTTCTCCTTTCCGTAAAGGGCCGGACTCTCCGGCTCTTCTTTTTTGCGTAGCGCCTCGCAGGAAAACCCTTTCCAACTGGACGTTTGTACAGCACAATTCTATTTTGTGCCGTAAGTGGTTGCCGCAGGGGGCGTTGTGGATATTTCGATTATTATGAGTGCCGTTGCGGCGCTGGCCGTGGGCCTGATTGTTGGCTGGCTGGCGACGAAAGCGCACGCCGATCAAATTCGCGCCGATCTTATCGAAGAGCGGCGCGAGCTGGATATTGAACTGAGCGCGGCCCGCCAGCAGCTGGTGCAGGAGTCCCACTGGCGAGAAGAGTGCGAGCTGCTCAATAACGAGCTGCGCAGCCTGCGCGATATCAACGCCTCGCTGGAAGCCGATCTCCGTGAAGTGACAACCCGTCTTGAATCCACTCAGCTGCATGCCGAAGATAAAATCCGCCAGATGGTCAACAGCGAGCAGCGGCTTAGCGAGCAGTTTGAGAACCTGGCGAATCGCATCTTTGAGCACAGCAACCGACGGGTGGATGAGCAGAATCGCCAGAGCCTGCACGGCCTGCTGACGCCGCTTCGCGAGCAGCTGGATGGTTTTCGCCGTCAGGTGCAGGATAGCTTTGGCCAGGAAGCGCGGGAGCGCCACACCCTGGCCCATGAAATCCGTAATCTCCAGCAGCTTAATGCGCAAATGGCCCAGGAGGCGCTAAACCTGACTCGCGCGCTTAAGGGCGATAACAAAACCCAGGGCAACTGGGGCGAGGTGGTGTTGACCCGCGTGCTGGAAGCGTCCGGGCTGCGGGAGGGCCATGAATATCAGACCCAGGTGAGCATCGAAACGGACAACCGCTCGCGGATGCAGCCTGATGTGATTGTCCGTTTGCCGCAGGGGAAAGACGTGGTTATCGATGCCAAGATGACCCTGGTGGCCTACGAACGCTATTTCAATGCCGAAGATGATTATACCCGTGAAGCGGCGCTGCAGGAGCATATCGCTTCCGTACGCAACCATATGCGCCTGCTGGGGCGTAAAGACTACCAGCAGCTGCCGGGGCTGCGCTCGCTCGACTACGTTCTGATGTTTATCCCGGTGGAGCCGGCCTTCCTGCTGGCGATCGATCGCCAGCCGGAACTCATTAGCGAAGCGCTGAAAAACAACATTATGCTGGTGAGCCCGACCACGCTGCTGGTGGCGCTGCGGACTATCGCCAATCTCTGGCGCTATGAGCATCAGAGCCGTAACGCGCAGAAAATTGCCGAAAGAGCGGGGCGGCTGTACGACAAAATGCGCCTGTTTGTTGACGATATGTCCGCTATCGGCCAGAGCCTGGATAAAGCCCAGGATAACTACCGCCAGGCGATGAAAAAGCTCGCTTCCGGGCGAGGCAACCTGCTGGTGCAGGCGGAATCATTTCGCGAGCTGGGCGTGGAGGTTAAACGTGGGATTAATCCTGACTTAGTCGAACAGGCAACCGCACAGGATGAGGAATACTTCCTTACAGATGACGGTAACGTTCAGGAAGATAACGATTTTTCTTCCGATACGGCCGCTGCCGCCGCGTATGATAACCGCCCTCAGCCGCGTTGAAGCGTATGGGAAGTGCGCTAAACCTGTTACACTCAACGAACATTTTCTTGATAAGCAAGCAGGCATTGAGATGGTTGAGGATTCACAAGAAACGACGCATTTTGGCTTTCAGACTGTCGCCAAAGAGCAGAAAGCTGACATGGTGGCGCATGTATTTCATTCTGTGGCCGCAAAATATGACGTAATGAACGACCTGATGTCGTTCGGCATTCATCGTTTGTGGAAGCGTTTCACCATCGACTGCAGCGGCGTCCGCCGCGGGCAAACCGTATTGGATCTGGCGGGTGGTACCGGCGATCTGACGGCGAAATTCTCTCGTCTGGTGGGCGAAACCGGCCGCGTGATGCTGGCGGATATCAACGACTCAATGCTGAAAATGGGCCGTGAGAAGCTGCGCAACATCGGCATCGTCGGCAACGTGGAATACGTCCAGGCAAACGCTGAAGCGCTGCCTTTTGCGGACAACACCTTTGATTGCATTACGATTTCTTTCGGTCTGCGTAACGTGACCGACAAAGAAAAAGCGCTGCGCTCCATGTATCGCGTATTAAAGCCAGGTGGTCGTCTGCTGGTGCTGGAATTCTCGAAACCGATTATTGAGCCGCTCAGCAAAGCCTACGACGCCTATTCTTTCCATATTCTGCCGCGCGTGGGTGAGCTGGTTGCTAAAGATGCCGAAAGCTATCGTTATCTTGCTGAATCTATTCGAATGCATCCCGATCAGGAGACGCTGAAAGGTATGATGCAGGACGCAGGGTTTGAAAGCGTCGACTACTACAACCTGACGGCAGGCATCGTTGCGCTACACCGCGGTTATAAGTTCTGACAGGAGGGACGTTATGCCTTTCAAACCACTGGTTACCGCCGGTCTTGAGACGGTCCTCAACGCTTTCCTCTGGCGCGATCGGGCGCTGAAACCCGCCCGCCAGCGTCTGCTGGGGAAAGTGCTGCGCGTCGAGCTGCAAGAGCTTTCCGATCCGGTGGTGCTGGTTTTTAGCGAACGCCAGCTGGATGTGCTGGGCGCGTGGGAAGGCGAGGCCGACTGCACCGTGCGTACCCGCCTGAGCGTGCTTCCGCAGCTACGCAATCGCCAGCAGCTTACCGCGCTGATTCGTAGCGGCGATCTCGAAGTAGAGGGCGATCTGCAGGTGGTGCAAAATACCGTCACGCTGTGCGATCTGGCGGAGTTCGATCCGGCTGAACTGCTCGCCCCGTATACCGGTGATGTTGTTGCGGAAGGCTTCGGTAAAGTATTCCGCGGCGGCGCTCGCTTTCTTCTGCATGGCGCTCAGCGCCAGCAGCGCTATGTTGCGGAAGCGATTACCGAAGAGTGGCGCCTGGCGCCGGGTCCGCTGGAGCTGGCCTGGTTTGCAGAGGAAACCGCTGCGGTGGAACGAACCCTGGCCGCGCTGGAAAAACGGCTGGAAACGCTGGAGGGCAAATGACGCCAGGAGAAATACGGCGCCTGTATTTTATCGTCCACACCTTTTTGAGCTACGGGCTGGATGAGCTCATTCCCAAAATGCGTATCACGCTGCCGCTGCGAATCTGGCGGCGGATGCTGTTCTGGATGCCCAATCGCCATAAAGACCGCCCTCTCGGCGAGCGACTGCGCCTCGCATTACAGGAGCTGGGGCCGGTGTGGATCAAATTTGGCCAGATGCTCTCGACCCGTCGCGACCTCTTTCCACCCCATATTGCCGATCAGCTGGCCATGCTGCAGGACCGCGTCGCGCCTTTTGACGGTCTGCAGGCCAAAAAGCAAATTGAGCAAGCCATGGGCGGCCTGCCGGTAGAGGCCTGGTTTGATGACTTCTCGATTGAACCGCTCGCTTCCGCTTCTATTGCCCAGGTGCATACCGCACGTCTGAAAGAGAACGGCAAAGAGGTTGTCATTAAGGTGATTCGCCCGGATATCGTACCGGTTATCAAAGCGGATATGAAGCTCATCTACCGTCTTGCCCGCTGGGTGCCGCGTCTGCTGCCGGACGGCCGCCGTCTTCGCCCGCAGGAAGTGGTTCGCGAATACGAAAAAACGCTGCTGGATGAGCTCAACCTGCTGCGTGAATCAGCTAACGCTATCCAGCTTCGCCGCAACTTCGAAAAGAGCCCGATGCTCTATGTCCCGGAAGTTTACTCGGACTACTGCAGCGAAGGCATGATGGTGATGGAGCGGATTTACGGGATCCCGGTGTCCGACGTCGCCGCGCTGGAAGCGCAGGGGACTAACATGAAGCTGCTGGCTGAGCGTGGCGTACAGGTCTTCTTTACCCAGGTTTTCCGCGACAGCTTCTTCCATGCCGACATGCATCCGGGCAATATTTTTGTCAGCCGTAACCACCCGGAAGATCCGCAGTACATTGGCATTGACTGCGGTATCGTCGGCTCGCTGAACAAAGAAGATAAGCGCTATCTGGCGGAAAACTTCATTGCCTTCTTCAACCGCGATTACCGCAAAGTTGCGGAGCTGCACGTTGATTCCGGCTGGGTTCCCGCGGATACCAACGTTGAAGAGTTCGAGTTTGCTATTCGTACCGTCTGCGAGCCTATTTTTGAAAAGCCGCTGGCGGAAATCTCGTTTGGCCACGTGTTGCTGAACCTGTTTAACACGGCGCGACGTTTCAATATGGAAGTGCAGCCGCAGCTGGTTCTGCTGCAGAAGACATTACTTTACGTAGAAGGTGTAGGTCGCCAGCTCTATCCTCAGTTAGACTTGTGGAAAACGGCGAAACCGTTCCTTGAGTCGTGGATAAAAGAACAGGTGGGCATTCCGGCTCTGGTGCGGGCGTTTAAAGAAAAAGCGCCGTTCTGGATCGAAAGAATGCCGGAAATACCTGAGCTGGTGTATCAGAGCCTGCAGCAAAGCAAGCAGTTGCAGAATAGCGTCGATACCATCGTGCGCGACATCCAGGTGCGACACGTGCGCCAGGGTCAGTCCCGCTATCTGTTTGGTATAGGCGCGGTTTTATTACTGAGTGGTACGCTGTTATTCATCCACCGTCCCGAGTGGGGCATGATGCCGGGCTGGCTGATGGCCGCTGGCGTCGTAACCTGGCTTATCGGCTGGCGAAAGACGAACTGACGGCGGTCGCCTTTATCACCGCGCATAATGTGTATAATGCGTCCTAATAATCATCATCTGTCATAGGGGAATGTGTATGGGTGGTATCAGTATTTGGCAGTTACTCATTGTTGTCGTCATCGTGGTTCTGCTTTTTGGGACAAAAAAGCTGAGCTCGCTCGGTTCAGATTTAGGAGCGTCGATCAAAGGCTTTAAAAAGGCCATGAGCGACGAAGATAAACCGGAAAAATCCGCACCCGATGCCGATTTTGCGGCGAAAACCCTTGCTGATAAGCCGGATGATGTAAAGAAAGACGAGACTAAACGCCACGACAAAGAGCAGGTGTAATTCGTGTTCGATATCGGTTTTAGTGAGCTGCTGCTGGTATTCGTGATTGGCCTCATCGTTTTGGGGCCGCAGCGACTACCGGTAGCGGTAAAGACGGTGGTTAGCTGGATCCGCACGCTGCGGTCGCTTGCGGCTACCGTACAAAATGAAATAACGCAGGAATTAAAACTGCAGGAGTTTCAGGAAAGCCTTAAAAAGGTGGAAAAGGCCAGCCTGGACAACCTGACGCCCGAGCTAAAAGCTTCAATGGATGAGCTGCGTGAAGCGGCTGAATCTATGAAGCGATCCTACTCCGCCCACGATCCTGAAAAAGCCAGCGACGAAGCCAACACCATTCACAACCCGGTCGTTAAAGGGAGTGAAGAGCAGCGCAAGGACGTGACGCCGGCGACGGCTGAACACCAGGCCAGCGCGCCGGAGCATGCGCCTGACCCCGTGGCTGAAGAGCTTTCCGCTTCGCAGAGTGAAATCCCGACAGTGAAAGTAAAAACTGCCGTGTCGGCTTCCGATTCTTCCTCCCCTGTATCGAGTGATAAACAGTAAAAATGGGCGTAGACGATACTCAACCGCTAATTACGCATCTGATCGAGCTGCGCAAGCGCTTGATCAACAGCATTCTTGCGATTCTGGTCATTTTCCTGGCGTTAGTCTATTTCGCCAACGATATCTATCAGCTGGTTTCCGCGCCGCTTATTCGGCAGATGCCGGTTGGCGCGACCATGATCGCGACGGATGTGGCCTCGCCTTTCTTCACGCCGATCAAGCTGACCTTTATGGTATCGATAATTTTGTCGGTACCGGTCATTCTGTATCAGGTCTGGGCCTTTGTGGCGCCAGCGCTGTATAAGCATGAGCGTCGGCTGGTTATGCCGCTGCTGGTCTCCAGTACGCTGCTGTTCTATATCGGTATGGCTTTCGCCTACTTCGTCGTTTTTCCGCTGGCGTTTGGCTTTCTGACCCACGCGGCGCCGGAAGGCGTACAGGTCTCTACCGATATTCGTAGCTATCTCGACTTTGTGATGGCGCTGTTTATCGCGTTTGGCGTCTCGTTCGAGGTTCCGGTGGCCATCGTGCTGCTGTGCTGGATGGGCGTCACCACGCCGGACGACCTGCGTAAGAAACGCCCCTATGTCCTGGTTGGCGCATTCGTTGTGGGGATGCTGCTGACTCCGCCGGACGTGTTCTCGCAAACTCTGCTGGCGATTCCGATGTACTGTCTGTTTGAGGTCGGTGTCTTCTTCGCGCGGTTTTATACCGGTAAACGCCTGACGCGTGACGAGGATGCCGCCGCCGAAGAGGCGCAGGGTAAAGAAGAATAACGCTCAACCGCCCGCCAGGGCGGTTGCCATATGGGAGCGATGATGTTTGATATCGGCGTAAATCTGACCAGTTCGCAGTTTTCCCGCGATCGCGATGAGGTGGTGTCCCGGGCCCGGGCGGCGGGCGTCACCGGGATGCTGTTGACGGGAACCAACCTGCATGAAAGCGCGCAGGCGCAGCAGATGGCGCGCCGCTATTCGGGATGCTGGTCAACGGCCGGCGTTCATCCCCACGACAGTCGCTGCTGGACGGAATCGGTAGCGGCAGCGGTCTATGCGCTGGCTCGCGAGCCGGAAGTCGTCGCGGTTGGCGAATGCGGCCTCGATTTCAACCGCAACTTTTCGACGCCTCAGGAGCAAGAAGCGGCGTTTAGCGCCCAGCTGGCGCTGGCAGCGGAGCTGTCGATGCCGGTATTCCTGCACTGTCGCGATGCGCATGAGCGCTTTCTGGCCCTGCTGGTTCCCTGGCTTGATAAGCTCCCGGGGGCCGTGGTGCATTGCTTTACGGGTAGCCGTGAAGAGATGCGCGAATGCGTTGAGCACGGTTTATTTATTGGTATCACCGGCTGGGTATGTGATGAGCGTCGGGGGCTGGAGCTGCGAGCCTTGCTGGCGGATATTCCGGCAGATCGCCTGCTGGTTGAGACCGATGCGCCGTATCTGCTGCCGCGCGATATGCGGCCAAAACCCGCTTCCCGCCGCAATGAGCCCGCCTACCTGCCGCATATTCTGACCAGCATCGCGGGATGGCGCGGGGAAGAGGCGCAGTGGCTGGAAGAGATTACCGATGCTAACGTCAGAAGACTCTTTGGCGTGCGCTTTTAGGCGCCGTCAGATTTTATAAAAATCAGTATTTTTCACGCTCTGTAGCACCTGCTTGTTAAGCAAATTCAGCAGCAGCATAGAACGGGCTTCACCGTCCGGTTCGGTAAAAATAGCCTGCAGACCCTCAAAGGCGCCATCGGTAATCAGCACGCTATCGCCTTCATGCGGCGTTTCCGGATCGGTGATCCCTTCCGGTTTGTAGATGGAAAGCTGATGAATGACGGCAGACGGCACGATAGCGGGCAGCGCGCCGAAACGCACAAAGCTGTTCACACCGCGCGTTGCGCTGATGGTGGTGGTATGAATCACTTCCGGATCGAACTCGATAAACAGATAATTTGGGAACAGGGGCTCGCTGACCGTCGTGCGTTTACCGCGGACGATTTTTTCCAGCTCGATCGTTGGCATCAGGCAATTCACGGCCTGCCGCTCAAGGTGTTCCTGGGCGCGTTCAAGCTGCCCACGTTTGCAATAAAGTAAGTACCAGGCTTGCATAATGACTCTTTCCAATGCTACTAGCAGCAAGCATAACAAAAGCCCGGTACGATCGCGAAATCATTGCGGGTGAAAACTAAATTTCAGCGTTCTTTCACGCTAATTTAACAAAAATACAGCATAGCTCCGGCGAACGCCGTATAATCAGCCGCCTGTATAGAGGTCAATAACAACTCCATGAAATACCACGATCTACGCGAATTTCTGACATTACTGGAGCAGCAGGGGGAATTGAAACGGATCTCCCTGCCGGTCGATCCTCACCTGGAAATCACCGAAATTGCCGACCGCACATTGCGCGCTGGCGGTCCGGCCCTGCTATTCGAAAATCCTAAAGGCTACGCCATGCCGGTGCTGTGTAATCTTTTCGGCACGCCGCGGCGAGTCGCGCTGGGAATGGGGCAGGAGGATGTCAGTTCGCTGCGCGAAGTGGGTAAGCTTCTGGCATTCCTGAAAGAGCCGGAACCACCAAAAGGCTTCCGCGACCTGTTTGATAAGCTGCCGCAGTTCAAGCAGGTGCTGAATATGCCGACTAAGCGTCTGCGTGGAGCCCCGTGCCAGCAAAAAATCATCCACGGCGATGAGGTGGATCTGACCCGCATCCCGATCATGACCTGCTGGCCGGAAGATGCCGCGCCGCTGATCACCTGGGGGCTAACGGTGACCCGCGGTCCGCATAAAGAGCGGCAAAATTTGGGTATTTATCGCCAGCAGCTGATTGGCAAGAACAAGCTGATTATGCGCTGGCTATCGCATCGCGGCGGCGCGCTGGACTTCCAGGAGTGGTGCGCAGCGCATCCAGGCGAGCGTTTTCCTGTTTCCGTCGCGTTGGGCGCCGATCCGGCGACGATTCTCGGGGCGGTGACCCCGGTTCCGGATACCCTCTCCGAGTATGCGTTTGCCGGGCTGCTGCGCGGCACGAAAACCGAAGTCGTTAAGTGCATCTCTAACGATCTGGAAGTGCCCGCCAGCGCGGAGATTGTGCTAGAAGGATATATTGAGGCCGGAGAGATGGCGCCGGAAGGCCCGTATGGCGACCATACGGGCTACTACAATGAAGTGGATAACTTCCCGGTCTTTACCGTCACCCATATTACTCAGCGTGAAGACGCCATCTACCATTCGACCTACACCGGACGTCCGCCGGACGAACCCGCGGTACTGGGCGTTGCGCTGAACGAAGTGTTCGTCCCCATCCTGCAAAAGCAGTTTCCTGAAATCGTGGATTTCTATTTACCGCCTGAAGGCTGTTCCTATCGCCTGGCGGTGGTCACGATGAAGAAGCAGTACGCCGGTCACGCGAAACGCGTCATGATGGGCGTCTGGTCGTTCCTCCGTCAGTTCATGTATACCAAGTTTGTTATCGTCTGCGATGACGATGTCAATGCGCGCGACTGGAATGATGTGATTTGGGCGATTACTACCCGTATGGACCCGGCGCGTGATACGGTACTGGTAGAAAATACGCCAATTGATTATCTGGATTTTGCCTCACCGGTTTCCGGTTTGGGTTCAAAAATGGGGCTGGATGCCACAAACAAATGGCCTGGAGAGACCCAGCGCGAGTGGGGTCGTCCGATCAAAAAAGATCCTGAGGTGACGGCGCGCGTCGACGCCATCTGGGACGAACTGGCTATCTTCAAATAACAGTAAGCGGGGCTACGCCGCTGTTTTGCACAATAGACCCGACAGAGGGGACGCATGACAACCTTAAGCTGTAAAGTGACCTCGGTGGAGGCGATTACCGATACTGTGTATCGCGTTCGATTAGTGCCGGAAGCGGCGTTTGCCTTCCGGGCTGGTCAGTATCTGATGGTCGTGATGGACGAACGCGATAAGCGCCCATTCTCCATGGCTTCTACGCCGTCGGAACAGGAGTTTATCGAGCTGCATATCGGTGCATCTGAACTTAACCTGTATGCGATGGCGGTGATGGATCGTATTCTGAAAGAGCGTGAAATCGAGGTCGATATGCCGCATGGAGAAGCCTGGCTGCGCGATGATGAAGAACGCCCGCTGATTTTGATTGCCGGGGGGACGGGCTTCTCTTACGTGCGTTCGATTCTGCTCACCGCGCTGGCGCGCAATCCGAACCGCGATATCGCCATCTACTGGGGCGGACGCGAAGCGAAGCATCTCTACGATCTGGCCGAGCTGGAAGCGTTAAGCCTGCAGCATCCGGGCCTGCGCGTTGAACCCGTTGTTGAGCAGCCTGAAGCTGAGTGGCGTGGCCGTACCGGAACCGTGCTCACGGCGGTTCTGCAGGATTACGGTACGCTGGGCGAGCATGATATCTATATCGCCGGCCGTTTTGAGATGGCGAAAATTGCCCGTGACCTGTTCTGCAACGAGCGCGGCGCGCGTGAAGATCGCCTGTTTGGCGATGCCTTTGCGTTTATTTGATAGCCGCTCTGAAAGCATCCGGGCTTTTGGCCTGGGTGCTGTTTTTACCGGTCATCGCTGAAGTAAACGTACAGCGGCCGATCGTTTTCCAGCAAACAGAGCATTTTCCCTACCGGGTTCCCTTCTTTTTCCAGCGTAGCGGTGAGCTGCGTCGCGATATGCTGGCTGCCTATCTTCTCATCATAGCGTTCGGTATTAATGTCGGTGATGACCAGATGCTTTAGCCGATCGCTGCCAGGGTCCTGCGCCATTTTACTGATCCCCCTGGAAAGGCATGCCTGAGCGCTATCCTGTTCGCTGGCGAGCGCTGCGGCAGAGAACGTGGTTAGCAGAAAAATGATTGGGAGTGTTTTCATCACTCTTCATTATCCTTAATAATCATTAGGTACATGGCGATAATAACGGATCGGTAGAAATAAAAAACCCGCCCCTGACAGGCGGGAAGAACGGCAACTAAACTATTTCGGGGATTAACTCTTCGATTAAACCCGCTCAAATACCGTCGCGATCCCCTGACCTAAACCAATACACATGGTGGCCAGGCCGAACTGCGCGTCTTTACGCTCCATCTGGTTGATCAACGTAGTGCTAATGCGCGCGCCGGAACAGCCGAGCGGATGGCCCAGGGCGATCGCGCCGCCGTTGAGGTTGATCTTCTCGTCTATCTGTTCCATCAGCCCCAGATCTTTAATGCACGGTAGGATCTGGGCGGCAAAAGCTTCGTTCATCTCGAACACATCGATATCGCTGGCGCTGAGCCCGGCCTTTTTCAGCGCCAGTTTTGACGCGGGAACCGGGCCATAGCCCATGATGGACGGATCGCAGCCGACGACAGCCATCGAGCGCACGCGAGCGCGAGGCTTCAGGCCCAGTTCGCGGGCGCGGCTTTCGCTCATTAACAACATTGCTGCGGCGCCATCGGAGAGGGCGGAAGAGGTTCCCGCCGTCACGGTGCCGGTGACCGGATCGAACGCGGGTCTCAGCGCGGCCAGCGCTTCTACCGTCGTCTCCGGGCGAATGACTTCATCGTAGCTGTAAGACTTCAGCACGCCGTCGGCGTCGTGACCGCCGGTCGGGATGATCTCCGTCTTGAATGCGCCGGACTGCGTCGCGGCCCAGGCGCGAGCGTGGGAGCGGGCGGCGAACTGGTCCTGCATTTCCCGGCTGATGCCGTGCAGACGCGCCAGCATTTCTGCCGTCAGACCCATCATTCCGGCGGCTTTGGCGACGTTACGGCTCAGTCCGGGATGGAAATCCACGCCGTGGCTCATCGGGACGTGGCCCATATGCTCTACGCCGCCAATCAGGCAGACGCTGGCATCGCCGGTCATGATCATACGCGCCGCGTCGTGAAGCGCCTGCATAGAAGAACCGCACAGCCGATTGACCGTGGTGGCGGGTACCGAATGCGGGATCTCCGCCAGCAACGCCGCGTTGCGGGCAATGTTGAAGCCCTGTTCCAGGGTCTGCTGGACGCAGCCCCAGTAAATATCGTCGATCGCGCTCGCCTCAAGAGACGGATTACGCGAAAGCAGGCTACGCATCAGGTGCGCGGAGAGATCTTCCGCACGCACGTGGCGAAAGGCGCCGCCCTTCGAACGGCCCATCGGGGTACGAACTGCATCGACAATGACAACCTGTTCCATTGTGACTCCTTAAGCCGTTTTCAGGTCGCCTGGCGCACGGGCAGGCTCAACCGGGGGATAGTACGGTTCGTTATGACGCGCTTTGCTGCGCAATCCTTCCGGCACGTCGTATAGCGGGCCGAGGTGCTGGTACTGCTGCGCCATATCGAGATATTTTGCGCTACCGAGCGTATCGAGCCAGCGGAACGCGCCGCCGTGGAACGGAGGGAAGCCCAGGCCATAAACCAGCGCCATATCGGCTTCCGCCGGGCTGGCAATAATGCCCTCTTCGAGACAGCGCACCACTTCGTTGACCATCGGGATCATCATCCGGGCGATAATCTCTTCATCGCTGAAATCGCGCTTCGGCTGGCTGACTTCCGTCAGCAGGCTATCGACGACAGTATCCTCTTCCTTCTTCGGCTTACCTTTGCTGTCTTCTTTGTAGCGCCAGAAGCCAAGGCCGTTTTTCTGGCCGAAACGCTTGGCGTCGAATAGCGCATCGATCGCATCGCGATACTCTTTCTGCATTCGCTGCGGGAAGCCCGCCGCCATGACCGCCTGCGCGTGATGCGCGGTATCAATGCCCACGACGTCCAGCAGATAGGCGGGCCCCATCGGCCAGCCAAACTGTTTTTCCATCACTTTGTCGACCTTGCGGAAGTCCGCGCCATCGCGCAGCAGCTGGCTGAAACCGGCGAAGTAGGGGAACAGTACGCGGTTGACGAAGAAGCCGGGGCAGTCGTTGACCACAATCGGCGTTTTGCCCATTTTGCTGGCCCAGGCGACGACTTTGGCAATGGTCTTATCCGAGGTTTTATCGCCGCGGATCACTTCAACCAGCGGCATGCGATGCACCGGGTTAAAGAAGTGCATGCCGCAGAAGTTTTCCGGGCGCTGCAGGACGCTGGCCAGCTCGCTGATAGGGATGGTCGAGGTGTTGGAGGCCAGCACGGTATCCGGGCGCACCTTCTCTTCGGTTTCCGCCAGTACCGCTTTTTTCACTTTTGGGTTCTCAACGACGGCTTCGACCACGACGTCCACGCGCTCAAAGCCGGCGTAATCCAGGGTTGGCTGAATAGTGGAAATGACGCCGGCCATCTTGAGCCCATCGATTTTGCCGCGCTCAAGCTGTTTATTCAGCAGCTTCGCCGCTTCGGTCATGCCCAGCGTCAGCGATTTGTCGTTAATATCCTTCATGACCACCGGCACGCCTTTCCAGGCCGACTGGTATGCAATACCGCCGCCCATAATCCCCGCGCCCAGCACGGCCGCGTGTTTTGGCGTGTCGACATCTTTCGTCAGCTTCTTCGCTTTCGCTTTGACGTACTGATCGTTGAGGAAGATACCGACCAGCGCGCGCGCCTCGTTGGTATGCGCCAGCGGGACGAAACTTTTGTTTTCCAGGTTCAGCGCTTCTTCGCGGCCAAAGCGGGCGGCGGCTTCAATGGTTTTAACGGCGGTAAGCGGGGCCGGGTAGTGTTTCCCGGCGGTTTGCGCCACCATGCCTTTGGCAATGGTAAAACTCATTGCGGCTTCAATTTTACTCAGGTGAAGCGGCTCCAGCTTCGGCTGGCGCTTCGCTTTCCAGTCCAGGTCGCCGTTAATGGCCTGACGCAGAATGGCTACTGCGCCATCGATCAGTTTTTCATGTTTAACCACGCCGTCGACGAGGCCGATTTTTAAGGCCTGTTCGGCGCCGACGTCTTTACCTGCGGCAATGATTTCCAGCGCGCTGTCCGCGCCAAGCATGCGCGGCATCCGCACCGAGCCGCCAAAGCCCGGCATGATGCCCAGCTTCGTTTCCGGCAGACCAATGCGCAGGTCCGGCGTCGCCAGGCGATAATCGGTCGCCAGTACGCATTCGCAGCCGCCGCCCAGCGCATAGCTGTTGACTGCGGAGATGGTCGGAACCGGCAAATCTTCCAGGCGATTAAATACGCTATTAGCGAAATGTAGCCACTGGCTGAGCTGTTCTTCGGGAACCAGGAACAGAGAAAGAAATTCGGTGATATCCGCGCCGACGATAAAAGCGGCTTTTTCGGAGCGCAGCAGCAGCCCTTTAAGATCTTTTTGTTTTTCCAGTACGTCCAGCGCTTCACCGAGGCTGGCTACGGTTGCGGTATCGAGCTTGTTGACCGAGCCGGGGGCATCGAATACCAGTTCGGCAATGCCGTCTTCCCGCCAGTCGAGGTACAGGGTGTCGCCTTTGTAGAGCATGTCAGTCTCCTGAATCCAGCAATATGATCTGGTCGTACCAGATGAGACGGAGTGTGGATTTTATGTTAAGAAATTGCAAATAAGACTTTAAATAAATGCTGGTCGGATCACACCCGGTAGAGATCACCCCGTTTGAGGTCATTGTGCTAAGATGCGAAACATCACGATCTCATAAAATCAAAGGATAAAAGATGGAATCCCTTGCCGGTCTCTATAAAAATCATATCGTTACCCTACAAGAGCGTACCCGTGATGTTCTGGCCCGCTTTAAGCTGGATGCCCTGCTGATTCACTCCGGTGAACTGTTCAACGTCTTCCTTGACGATCATCCGTATCCGTTCAAGGTCAACCCGCAGTTCAAAGCCTGGGTGCCGGTTACCCAGGTCCCTAACTGCTGGCTGCTGGTGGACGGTGTCAACAAACCGAAACTGTGGTTCTACCTGCCGGTCGACTACTGGCATAACGTGGAACCGCTGCCAACTTCGTTCTGGACCGAAGAGGTGGAAGTCATTGCCCTGCCGAAAGCGGACGGTATCGGCAGCCAGCTACCCGCCGCCCGCGGCAATATCGCGTATATCGGACCGGTACCGGAACGCGCGCTGGGGTTAGAACTCGCGGCGGATAAAATCAACCCGAAAGGGGTGATTGATTATCTGCACTACTACCGCTCTTATAAAACTGACTATGAGCTGGCCTGCATGCGCGAAGCGCAGAAGTCGGCGGTTAACGGTCATCAGGCCGCTCATGAAGCGTTCCTCTCCGGGATGAGCGAGTTTGATATTAACCAGGCCTATCTGACTGCTACCGGCCATCGCGACACCGATGTACCGTACAGCAACATTGTGGCGCTGAACGAACACGCTTCCGTTCTGCATTACACTAAGCTGGATCACCGCGCGCCGGCGGAGTTGCGCAGCTTCCTGCTGGATGCGGGCGCGGAATATAACGGCTATGCGGCGGACCTGACGCGTACCTGGGCGGCGCATGGCGATAACGACTATGCTCAGCTGGTTAAAGACGTTAATGATGAACAGCTGGCGCTGATTAGCACCATGAAGGCGGGCGTGAGCTACGTGGATTATCATGTCCAGTTCCATCAGCGTATTGCCAAACTGCTGCGCAAACATCAAATAGTCAAAGAGATGAGCGAAGAAGCGATGGTGGAAAACGACCTGACCGGACCGTTTATGCCGCACGGCATTGGCCATCCTCTGGGTCTGCAGGTTCATGATGTCGCGGGCTTTATGCAGGATGATACCGGTACCCATCTGGCCGCGCCGGCAAAATATCCCTACCTGCGCTGCACGCGCGTGCTGCAGCCGCGGATGGTATTGACGATTGAACCGGGCATCTACTTTATCGAATCGCTGCTGGCGCCGTGGCGCGAAGGGCAGTTCAGCAAACACTTCAACTGGCAGAAAATTGAAGCGCTGAAACCGTTTGGCGGTATTCGTATTGAAGACAACGTCGTGATCCACGAAAACAGTATTGAAAACATGACGCGCGATCTGAAACTGGCGTAATGGAAAGCTGGTTGATACCGGCCGCGCCGGTCACCTTTGTGGAAGAGATCAAAAAGAGCCGCTTTATCACGCTGTTGGCGCACACCGACGGCGTAGCGGCGGCAAAAGCGTTTGTCGAGTCAGTTAGGGCTGATCATCCGGATGCCCGTCACCACTGCGTGGCGTGGGTCGCCGGGCCGCCAAATGACTCGCAGCAACTGGGATTTTCCGATGATGGCGAACCGGCGGGGACGGCGGGTAAGCCGATGCTGGCGCAGCTTATGGGCAGCGGCGTCGGCGAGATAACCGCTGTCGTCGTGCGCTACTACGGTGGTATTCTGCTCGGCACCGGCGGTCTGGTCAAAGCGTACGGCGGCGGCGTGCATCAGGCGCTTGCGCAGCTCGCAACACAGCGCAAGACGCCGCTGACCGCATATACTTTGCAGTGTGAATACGGGCAGTTGGCCGGGATTGAAACGCTGTTGGCTCAATTCTCAGGGAAAATTGTCGAGAGCGAATATCAAGCGTCTGTTCAGCTGCGCGTGGCGCTTCCTCAGGCTGAAGTGGCGCTTTTTTCAGCAAAACTGGCTGATTTTAGTCGCGGTTCGTTGCAATTACTGAAGATTGACGAATAATCCCCACCTGATTTTTTTGCATATCAAAGGAAGCGCCAGAGATGCATTTTCGCGCGATAACCCGAATCGTTGGACTGCTGGTCATTTTGTTTTCGGGGACAATGATCCTCCCGGGATTAATAGCCCTGATATATCGCGATGGCGCGGGGCGGGCGTTTACACAGACCTTTTTTGTCGCCCTGGCGATCGGCTCGCTGCTGTGGTGGCCTAACCGTCGTGAGAAGGGCGAACTGAAATCCCGCGAAGGATTTCTTATCGTCGTGCTGTTCTGGACGGTGCTCGGAAGCGTCGGCTCGCTGCCCTTTATCTTCTCTGAGCAGCCTAACCTGAGCATCACGGATGCCTTCTTTGAATCTTTCTCGGGTTTGACAACGACCGGGGCAACCACGCTGGTAGGGCTTGACTCATTACCTCACGCCATTCTTTTCTATCGCCAGATGCTGCAATGGTTTGGCGGGATGGGGATCATCGTGCTGGCGGTAGCGATACTGCCGATACTGGGCGTCGGGGGGATGCAGCTGTATCGGGCGGAAATGCCCGGGCCGCTGAAAGATAATAAAATGCGGCCGCGAATAGCTGAAACGGCGAAAACGCTGTGGCTTATTTATGTCTTACTGACGGTGGCCTGCGCACTGGCGCTGTGGTTTGCCGGTATGCCGGCGTTCGACGCCATCGGGCATAGCTTCTCGACGATTGCGATTGGCGGATTCTCTACCCATGACGCCAGCGTGGGCTACTTTAATAGCCCAACGATTAACTCCATTATTGCGATTTTCTTGCTGATATCGGGCTGTAACTACGGCCTGCACTTTTCATTACTCAGCGGGCGCAGCCTGAAAGTGTACTGGCGCGATCCCGAATTCCGCATGTTTATCGGCGTGCAGCTCACGCTGGTGGTGGTATGTACTCTGGTGCTGTGGCTGCATGATGTATACAGTTCTGCACTCATGACGGTGAACCAGGCGTTCTTCCAGGTTGTTTCGATGGCGACAACGGCAGGATTCACTACCGACAGTATCGCGCGCTGGCCGCTATTCTTACCGGTCCTTCTGCTCTGCTCGGCTTTTATCGGCGGCTGCGCCGGGTCGACGGGCGGTGGTTTGAAGGTTATCCGTATTCTTCTGCTTTTCAAGCAGGGTAACCGTGAGCTTAAACGGCTGGTACACCCTAATGCGGTATACAGTATTAAACTGGGGAACCGTGCGTTGCCGGAACGTATCCTTGAAGCCGTTTGGGGATTTTTCTCCGCCTATGCGCTGGTGTTTATCATTAGTATGCTGGCGATTATCGCCACCGGCGTGGATGATTTCTCGGCCTTTGCTTCGGTCGTCGCGACGCTGAATAACCTTGGCCCGGGACTGGGCGTGGTGGCGGATAACTTTGCGACGATGAACCCTGTCGCAAAATGGATCTTGATTGCTAATATGCTGTTTGGTCGTCTGGAAGTGTTCACCTTGCTGGTGCTATTTACTCCGACTTTCTGGCGCGAATAACAGGAGTGCCTGTGAAAACTTTGATTCTATTTTCTACCCGCGACGGACAGACGCGTGAAATCGCCTCCTATCTGGCATCTGAATTAAAAGAGCAGGGGATTGATGCGGATACGATTGACCTCAACCGTACTAATGAGGTGGAGTGGCCTTTATACGATTGCGTCGTGATTGGCGCATCAATCCGCTATGGTCACTTTCATCCCGCGCTGGAGCGGTTTGTCAAAACGCATCTTCAGTCGCTGCAGGCGCTGCCGGGAGCATTTTTCTCGGTTAACCTCGTCGCGCGTAAGCCAGAAAAACGAACGCCGCAGACCAACAGCTACACGCGAAAGTTTCTGCTCAACTCGCCCTGGCAGCCGCAGCACTGCGCGGTATTTGCCGGAGCGCTTCGTTATCCACGCTATCGTTGGTACGATCGGTTTATGATTCGCCTTATTATGAAGATGACCGGCGGCGAAACGGATGTTAGTAAAGAAGTGGTGTATACCGACTGGCAGCAGGTGGGCAGATTTGCGCGGGAAATTGCGCAAATGACCAGCAAATAGCGCGTTAAATCACCCTGGCGATGGAAAGTTGAGCGAACGAAAAGTTTTTTGAAATTTCCCCTTGTCACTTCGGAATTACTCCCTATAATGCGCTCCCACTGACACGGAACAACGGCACGCAAGCCGCCGGGTCAGCGGGATTCAGCGATGAATACCGACAGAGAAAAGCAAAATTAAACGCTTGACTCTGAATGAGGAAAACGTATTATACGGGACCTCGCAACGGTGAGCGAAAGCCGCGTTGCACTGCTCTTTAACAATTTATCAGACAATCTGTGTGGGCACTCAAAGTGACATGGATTCTTAACGTCTTCGGACGAAAAATGAATACCAAGTCTCAAAGAGTGAACACGTAATTCATTACGAAGTTTAATTCTACGAGCATCAAACTTAAATTGAAGAGTTTGATCATGGCTCAGATTGAACGCTGGCGGCAGGCCTAACACATGCAAGTCGAACGGTAGCACAGAGAGCTTGCTCTCGGGTGACGAGTGGCGGACGGGTGAGTAATGTCTGGGAAACTGCCTGATGGAGGGGGATAACTACTGGAAACGGTAGCTAATACCGCATAACGTCGCAAGACCAAAGAGGGGGACCTTCGGGCCTCTTGCCATCAGATGTGCCCAGATGGGATTAGCTAGTAGGTGGGGTAACGGCTCACCTAGGCGACGATCCCTAGCTGGTCTGAGAGGATGACCAGCCACACTGGAACTGAGACACGGTCCAGACTCCTACGGGAGGCAGCAGTGGGGAATATTGCACAATGGGCGCAAGCCTGATGCAGCCATGCCGCGTGTATGAAGAAGGCCTTCGGGTTGTAAAGTACTTTCAGCGGGGAGGAA
>OJTK01000032.1_pt1 | contig 68878 bp, 68 predicted proteins | sample 1599701 | NCBI WGS metagenome assembly OJTK01 (sample SAMN04436884, study PRJEB24849) | human gut metagenome | biome: human gut; feature: NICU; material: stool | host: Homo sapiens | place: USA: Saint Louis, MO | collected 2012-03-05
GAGCCCTGACAGTATTTCAGCGTCTGCTTCATCATTACGCCGCTTACAGCGCCTGGGGCGACGTGCCCACAGAGCTTGTTCCAGAGCATCCAGCACGAACCTTGCTTCCATCGACGATGAGACCCGCCAGCCAACGATCGTGCCTGCGAACACATCGATGATGAACGCCACATAGGCGAAGCCATGCCAGGTGCTAACGTACGTAAAATCTGCACACCAAAGCTGATTGGGACGTTCTGCCACAAACTGGCGGTTTACCAGATCCGCTGCTGCCGCTGTTTTACGACCGATCGTGGTCTTGATGACTTTGCCACGGAGTACGCCCCGAAGACCTATTATTTTCATCAGGCGTTCAACAGTACACCGGGCGACGCTAAAGCCCTCGCGGAGCAACTGACGCCAGACTTTTCGTGCCCCATAGACACTGTAATTTTCTCCGTAAACGCGTTTTATCTCCTGGATGATTTGAGCATCGCACTTTTCTCGTTGGCTACATTTCTCAGGATGTAGCTGGCGTTGCTGATGCCAGTAATATGTCGACGGGGCAATATCCAGTTCGCGACATACCGGCCCGACCCCGTGTGTACCACTCAGACGCTGCATAAGTGGCATTATTTTTTCCAGTGGCGGTCGAGCTCCGCCTGAGCAAAATAAGCTGAGGCCTGGCGCAATATATCATTGCTGCGGCGTAGCTCCCGATTTTCACGCTCCAGTTCTTTTAAACGCTGGCGCTCATTGGTGCTCAGTCCACCATCATCAGTGCTGACGGGGCTGACACCACCACGGACATCATTTTTATGCTGACGCAACCAGGCTCGTAGGGTGTCGTAATGGCACCCGATTTTTGACGATATGGCACGAATGGCATCCGGCTCAGAGTCATACTCATCACGGTGTTCCAACAACATTCTGACAGCGCGCTCACGCAGTTCAGGGGGATAGCGTTTGGCGGATTGTGATTTCATTTTGGGTCTCCTTTCACTGAGAGTTTAGTCTCCAAGAAACCCGGTACGGTTCATAGATCATGCCTGTTCAGAACACTGAATGAAGCACGGGAAATTACCGAGCGCTGGCTGATGGAATATAACGGCGAGCGACCTCATGAATCTCTGAATAATCTGACGCCGGAAGAGTACCGGCTGATGGCTGAAAAACCGGAACTCTCAAAAAGTGCGTGGAACTAAAACAGGTGTGCTTACATTACGAGCTAGAGTAAAAAAAGGGTCAAGAGCAGTGAAGCGCTATGAGGCGAATAAACAGGCTGCTAAAACCCACCGAGGCTGACAACATCTGTCCCGACCACTTCCCTACGCCCCTGGCTTCCTCCGCTGGTGCGCCACCGCTCAGCCTGAAAAGGCAGTCGGAGGTAGGATGTTTTTACTACCGCTTTCAGGTGTTATAGCGCGGTACGTTCTCGATGCCGAAAGATTCCCGGAGACACCATGAACCTCAGACAACAGCAACAGCAGGCGTTTGACCGCAGCGGAGAAGCCCTTATTGTAGGCGACGTCAGCCACTGCCCGCTGCCACCGGAGACCCTCGCCGCGCTGGGACCCGATTCACCGTATGTGGTGCAGGTATACGGTTCTGGCCTGACCGGTGAGGTTTACCGGTTGCGCATCGGCTGCGAGGAGTATAATTTAAAAAAACGACGCGCTGTCGCTGGCGTTGCCAACCTTAACGGCCAGCTGTCGTTTTTAAATGAAGTGCAGAGCCGGCAGGCATTGCAGCGGCTGAAGGATAACCCTGTCACCGCCCCGAGCTTCGCCCACATCGTCCCAACGCTGTATGCTGATTATCGTCTCGGCATTCTTCTCTCTCCGTGGATCGATGGCGAGCTGATTCACCAACTGACCCCGTCGCTGATCGCCCAGCTATTTACTACCCTGGAAGCTTGCGAAGAACAGGGGTTGATGGAGTGGGATCTTTGTAATGGAAATCTGTTGGTGGACCGGGAGGAGCATCTGTGGCTATTCGATTTTGGCTATATGTATCCCTTCGATCCGCTCAGGGAATTCAACAGCAACGGTCTGGCCGATCCCCTTTTTCACTTTGTCGAGCGCTTTGAGACCCGCTTCTTTTTTAACTGGCTGATGACCCAGGTCCCCGGCGCGGAGCAGCAGCTGGCGCACTATCGCGATTTGAAGCGACTAGCGGTTGAAAGCTACCGGCGTAAGCTCGCCTGGCTACGCGCCCGGTGGGCTGCCCCGCAGGTGCAGGCTCATTTTCAGCAGATAACGGCACGCTGGGAATCAGCGCTGGCGGACTCTGCCGCGCTGAGCCAGTTATTTTTCCTGGAGGCCTTCCGCTCCCACGTACTGGATATCGAAGATGATCTGCATGGCCAGTCTTGTACCTTGCTCACCTTGCAACGCATTGACTGGGTTATAAACCAGATTGAACACCATTATCGCTTTATCGCCGATAAAGGCGGCCTGTTTTACGACAACGAAGGGAAATCAAAGCAAGTGCTGCTCAGCAACTATGCGCAGAAGCGGCAACAGGCGCAGCGGTACCTGCTGAACGCCTCCACGGCAGGTTAGCTACGCTCGCGCCCCTGCTTCTGCTTCGTGCTCTAGTCATTTTGAGACTGGCTCCTGTCAAAATCGATTTAGAATACTGCTATTTTGAACTGGCGAGCAATGCATCCAAGCCAATAATTTCACGACTGCTCTGAAGGTATAATGTCAGTTCAACAAAATGTGCTCCCAAGCCACCGGTAATATCCGGGTTAGTGCCTCAATACCCTTGTCACTGTTTTCGGCTTCCAGACCATCCTGCAATCGTGACAGGATCGCTGAGATGTAATAAACGATCTCGTTGGAAATCAGCCGCCCGCACCGATTACTGATGTCTGCTTCAATGTCATTTTTCCCTGTTAACTCTTTCTTTCCACCGACTTTAGCGATGGCGGCACGTAGCTGGTGATAAGATTCAATCCAGTTCAGGGAACGCCGGATGTTGCGTTCCAGCTGCGGATCGCGCAAATATCTTAGCGTATAGGTGTTGCGTACCAGCCGGTCATATTCAAATACCGCCTGTCTTGTCGGATACGCCGTTGTATATGTGCACAATTTACGGATCAGCGTTCCCTGAGTCATTTCCTTCATCTCGAGCGTGGCGACGATACGCTCGAGATTGCTTTTTTCACGGGTGATAAGGTCTTCGCCACTACACCTGCAGAATCTGGAGTTGCGCAGCCATCGCATTAAGCTGATTTTTGCTATCTTAATTCTCGACATGAAGCCTTGTAATATCAGCTAATGTTTGCTCAAGGTTACACCCTGCATCAGTATAAATCTGGTTGAAGTCTTCAACGGTATTCATAATTCAATCTCATGAGTGCCTATCTTCGCCGGATAAGTAAGCTACATAGTCCCCTAGCTTATACAGTATTGCTTAACTTGAAGGCAATCGTAAGCCTTTAGTGGGTGCCATATTGCTAGTTATTTATCGGAAAAGCCAACGTCCACTGCAGGAGTTCATCAACTTAGTTGGCAGGCCTGTCGCCAGAACGTAGCCAATAAAACAGTTGTAATCAATACTCGCAGGATATAAATATACTGCATCATATTCTTACATTTTTTTTGATGATATCGATAGTTCATCATTGACCATATCATTTTCAAGCTCATGAACGGTTAATATCCGGCATTTTCTTTCCGGTGCCATTTTTTCGTATTCAGTTAGATAAATATCACTATGAATATGTTCAGCCATGATTTTAACTAGTAATTTGTTATTGGTATATAAGCCATGTGTTTCTTCCCGATGGGAAAGCATTAGAGCATTTTTCATATCAATCACTAGCATGAAGCGATGTGATGGATAAATCTTTTCATCTATTTCAAATCGAGAGTACAATTCGATAGATTCATGTGGTAGCGCGAGTCGGTTAAATGAGAACACGATAATCCGAACCCCGCGCTCAACGGCATTAATGAGTTCTTGAGCAATGAGTTCAAGATGGAAGTCAGTGTTCAGGTAAACTTCGATTTGAGCCAGTTCGAGCATTTCTCTGGCTTTTTGTAGTGAATTATCAAAACCAGAGACGTTATATATGAACTCTTTCTCTTCCTGTAGCATCATACGTGAGAGTTCTTTTTTTAATACATTGATGTTTTCAATGGTTTGCTTTTCTATGTTGCTGAAAATAAGCTCGGGAGATTTTGCTTGATACTCTTTAGTATTGCCATCGGCCATAAAAATGAAGCCATTTTTATATAGACTATCAATTGATGAGTAGACGCTAGAACGTGATAATGATATTTCTTTTGCTATCTTATAGCCGCTAGAACGACCGTTTTTTAGCAAGTTGATGTATACATTGGCATCTGTCTTTGTAAAGCCAAAACCCATAAGTGTTTTTACCAGTTCGTTCATTAACATAACCTCACATGCAACATAGCCCGTCTGTTAGTTTATCATTACTTACAACGCAAGGGTAGAGGTGTATTGCGCCTTTTCCTTATTAGCCATCGCCGCATCATAGGCAAAACGATATTCTTCATAATTTAAGCGAATTATTTCTGGTAGATAATTATTTGGACAGTGTCGGCTTAATACACTTTTTAGACTTAACGGAAAGTCTGAGTGTATTGTTGCTAATCCACTGAGCACTAACAATCTAGGTTTAAAAACCATTATTGGATCAAGTAAGGCTCTGGCTAGTTGATCCATCCACATTCGGTAGACTTTTTGCGCCCATGCATCACTGCCATCAACTCCCTGAATTATTTCTAAGGCACTCTTCCGCTGAAGAGAGAACTGAAAATACTGTCTTTCGATCCCGGATGTCGAAATGAATTGATGAACGCATCCTATCCCGCAGCATTCGCAAACCGGAGATATACCATCAATGAGTGGCTGATAATTTTTCAATGGGAGATGAGCCCAGGAAACATTTATTGCATGGTCAAATACGCTATCATCGTTGTATTTATCGACTACACAAAGTTCACAGCCAAAATCAACGACAATACTCATAATATTACCTTTTAGCCCTGATAATAAGGACGTATCTAGGTTTTGTAAAACAACAAGTGCTGGGCCGAAAGACTGGCAATGAATACCAGTCTTCTTATCTATAGCCATTTCGAAAAAATTGGTTATTCTATCTAACGGCCCCCAGCGGGACACGTTGCTTTGCATAATGCTGATACCGACAAAGTCAATATTTCCATAGGTCCGCTGGATACTAAAAATCATATGTAATACGGTATCTACACTTTGCTGGCAGTCTATTGGTGTTAATACCTGAGTACGATAACAAACTTCACCATCGTCTATTAACACGCCACGTATCCAGTCAATCGCAAGTGAGATACCGAGTTTCATGATATGATGTCCTTATGGTCCAGACCTATAATATAAAACCCAAAAGGTGTCAGAGATAGTGTTCTGCCCTGATAATTAATAGCTAAAGATTCATCACTATTATTAAGGAGGAAATGTACTTCTCCTCTGCTAAAAGCGACAACTGCCGGATGGTCGACATTATTCCAGTGTATTTTAGGATCATTCCATTCGGAATGTTTTTTCCTCCATAGAATAAGATCTTTAATAAATGACTTAAACTCTAAATCCTGCTTTTGTTCATCCCATATCATACATTTACGATTATCTTCCGATCCCATTGCTCTGCTGCCATTCATACCAACTTCGCTACCGTAATAAATACAAGGAGAACCCACCTGACTAAACATAAAGAGATAGGCTAACCGGGCTTTACGTTTATCATTACCACACAGACTTAATAAACGTGAAGTATCATGGCTTTCAAGAAGATTAAACATAACTTCATTAACGTTACGTGGATAGCAAAGATAGGCATGGGTAACAATATCTATAAATGTTTTTTTGTCATATGCTTGTAAAGCGAAATAGTCAGTAGTTGCTTGCATTAGAGGATAGTTCATCAAGGAGTCAAACTGGTCTCCGCGCAGCCATGGCATGCCTTCATGCCAAATTTCACCGAGAATATAACAATCAGGTTTTATGCTTTTTACCGTTCTACGGAAAGCTCGCCAAAATTCGTGGTCGACTTCATTGGCAACATCAAGGCGCCAGCCATCAATATCAAATTCTTCAATCCAATATCTCGCCACCTGCAGCAGATAATCACGACAAGCGGGGTTTTCAGTATTAAGTTTAGGCATTTCAATAACATTACCAAAGGTTTCGTAATTGAAATTACGGAAATCCCACTCATTTATATCACCAGATGGGTATACCGGGAATTTTTTAATCCAGAACCAGTCTGCGTAAGGTGATTTATCACCATTTTTTACAACATCTAACCATAATGGTGATTGATTACCAATATGATTAAACACTGCATCCAGCATGACCTTCATTCCTCGTTGGTGAGCTTTTTGCACCAATTCTTTAAACCGATCGTTGCCACCGAAATGGGGATCAACGTTAAAATAATCTACGGTATCATATTTATGGCTAGCGTTAGCCGTAAATATGGGACAAAGGTATAAACCGTTAACGCCAAGATCTTGCAAATAATCAAGTTTGTTAATAATGCCCTGCAAATCACCGCCCATAAAGTTTTTTGAATCTGGAGGCGTTCCCCACGGTTGTACGTTTTCTGGCGATATCGATGGATCGCCATTGCAAAATCGTTCAGGAAAGATCTGATACCATATTGTTTTTTTAACCCATTCTGGCGTAGAAAGTACATCACCTGGATTGATATAAGGGAAGCAAAAAAAGTTGGACAAGTTACTCAGTTCTGTCTCTGCTACAGGTGGTTTACTTATATCAACACAGCGTCGTTCACCAAATAATAATTTTTCCCCGTTATTTCCGTATAATATAAAACCATAGCGGCTACGTCGTTTGCACGGAGTAAATGCGGCAAACCAGTGGTCATAGCTCTCGCTTTGTCCCTCTTTTTCCATGTGAACTTCGTTGCCGCCGCTCCATCCATGCGCGTCGCTGCCGCCAAGGTTTCCACCATCTAGGCCACCTTCCTCCCATTGATAGGGATCGCCGATCCACAGAGAGACTTTCGCGACCTCGCCTTTGACTGTGCGAAATCTAATATGTAGGGTTTCTTTATTATAAGCGTAGCTATCGGCACTCTTTGCGGAGTGGCTTAATGAACTAATTGTAATCATATCTTATCCTGATCTTATTCTTTTACCGCACCGCTAACCAGTCCGGTAGTAATATGTTTCTGTGTAACAATGAAAAGTAACGTTATTGGTACAGCAACTAATAATGCACCAGCAGCAAATAGCGTAAAGTTTTCAGCTGAGTTGGAGGATATCCAGCTAAAGATACCAATTGCCAGAGTCATTTTATCTTCACTGCGTAAAATTAGAGTTGGTAAAATAAAGTCCATCCATGGGCCGGTGAATGAAACCAATGCCACAAATACGAGAATAGGTTTAGCAAGCGGTAATGTAATTTCAAAAAATATAGTTAGATGCCCTGCACCATCAATTTTTGCTGCTTCATCCAATGACGTAGGGATTGCATCAAAATAACCTTTAACCAGCCATGTCATAAAAGGTAGGGAACCAGTAACGTAGACTAATAGCAAACCAATGTATGTATCAATTAGATTCATCTTTGACAATAAGATATAAATTGCGGTCATGGAAAGAAATGCCGGGAACATCTGTAACACTAAAATGCTCATGAGTATTTTTTTTTTGGCTTTGAAACGATATCTTGAAAAAATAAATGCCGTTATTGTTACTACTACCAAAGAAATAAGCATGTTACAGGTTGCGAGTATAAAGGTGTTTTTGTACCATTTTAAATAAGGCGTTCCCGTAAGTAGATTATGGTAATGTTCTAATGTAAATGATATTTCAGTAAAACCAGAACTAAAAAGATTGTTCCCAGGCTTTAGCGATGACATAACTGTCCATATTACTGGCCCAAGGACAACAAGTGCATTTAATAATAAGAAAAGATAGACTAAAATCGTCATTATCTTGCTAATAATGTTTCTCATTTACATCCCCACATCTTCTTTGAATGATTTCATTCGCCTAAATTGCCAGATCGCAAATATCGATAAGAACAGGAAAATAATGATTGAGATGACAGAAGCAATTTGATATTGCTGAAAATCAAGGGTTAATTTATAGATCCACGTAATCAAAATATCAGTATGTCCGGCAAAGCGATATTCCGGGTTTATCGGCCCACCTTCTGTTAGCAGGTATATTGCACCAAAGTTATTGAAATTATGTGCAAAGGTCATAACCAATGAAGGGGCGACCTGGTGCAGAACCATCGGTAACGTGATTTCACGGAACTGTTGGAATTTACTAGCACCATCCACCTCACTTGCTTCGTATAGGTCACGGGGAATATTGGTCATTGCTCCGGTGATTAGCAGCATAAAGTAGGGAGCGCCAACCCATACACTTACCGCAATTACAGTCATTTTAGCTATTAATGGATCGGAAAGAAAACCAATTGAATCAATACCCCAGCTATTTAATGTACTATTTACTGGACCAATTCCATTCAGAAGCAGACGGAAAATAAGCAGGGTAACGAACGCCGGGATCGCATAGGGTAAGATGAATACGACTCGCCAGGCTTTCTTCGCTATAATTTTTTTGTTTTCTAACGCGAGGGCTAACAGAAATCCAAAGCTACAAGTGCATATAGTTGCAAAAAAAGCCCATAGCACAGTCCACACACCAATACCAACGAACGTTTTAGACCAGATCCGAAGCTCAAAGAGGGTAATGAAATTCTTCAATCCGACCCAATCAACAAGATTTTTAGGTGGGATATGATGAGGAGCCGAGTAGTTTGTTAGTGATACCAAAACGGTGATGATCATCGGCATAATAATAAAGGCAATGCAGGCAATAAATGCCGGAGCCAACATGATAGTAGCAAAACGATTATCGTAAATCGTTCGTAACTGTTCCGTAAAGCTCTGATGGCACTTTTCACATACCTGCGCATCCTTAATATTTAACCAATAAACAAAAATTGAAAAAAATAAAAAAATGAATGCAACAACACCTTCAACCAACATAAAAATTGAATTGTCACCAGCTACAATATCAAACCCACTACGTGTTTGGGCCACGGTGCCTAAAGTGATGAGTCCCTGCGTTGCGTTGAGTAATAAATTGATGTTGCTAATAACTACAATCTGGAATAATAAAAAAACGGAGCCTTTTATCCAATGACCAGAAATGAGCTGCGTAGCGCCCATAATAAGAAAAGATGCCGGAAATATACGCATGCTTTTTCCCTCAGACAATAACATAGTTACTCCTGAAATTTGATTTGCTCATCAATGATATTACGAGCACGGTCAAGTGCTGCTTTTGGCGTTTGGTCATTGATCCACATATCGGTAATCGCATTTGCCAGTGGGGACCATAAATAACCCATTTCCGGAATAGATGGCATGGCATCAGAGTGAAGCCCTTGTTTAATAATTGCGCTCGTCGCTTCATTTGCAGTTGGTAGGATTTTGTTCATCAGATTCGGTACCGGAGGTATAGATTCTGTCATCTCATAGCGTTTCATTAACATTTCATCAGATGAGAGATAGTCAGCGAAAAGTTGTGCCGCCTTAGGCGATTTACTATAAGAAGAGACGACCGCCAGGCGAACCGTAGAAAACGAACGTGGTTGTTTTCCTTCAAGAGTAGGTATGGGAACAACGCCAAAATTAATTTTACTGTTGTTATATCCCTGGATTGCCCATGGACCGTCGATGATGGCAGCTACTTTGCCTTCAGAAAATAAGCCTCGACGCACCTGTGGATTACGCATATCTACCGGATTAGATGGGTTTGCAGTTTTAAGTCGTTTCATCGCTGCAAGCCCTTTTTGGGCTAATTCGGAGTTGATTCCTAGGTCCTTGACGTTTGTCCCTTCCTGACCAAATTCGTAAGCACCATACAGGGTTAGAAACATTCTTGACTCATAATAGTTTTGTACATCCCATAACAAGGTATATTTATTTTCCTTAACATTATTAAATTCAGCACTTAGCTGGATCAACTCTTCAAATTTATCTGGCGGCAACCGAAGGATATCCTTGTTATAAAATAATGCGACGGTTGCATAACTTACTGGAAAACCATAATTATTTCCTTCATAGCGTGAAGCATTTATTGCATTAGACATAAATTTTTTATTTATACGTTCTGCCGAGATCAGATTTTCCATTACGCCACCGGCAACAACCATTCGGCCTAAAAGATCGTGCTCGATTTCGGCAACGTCAGCAACGCGCGTGGATCCACCATCCTGTATCATTCGCGAGGCGGCATCTATTGGCGCCAATCCCCTAAACGTAAATCTTACCTGGCTGTTATATGTTTTATTAAAGTTTTCAGCAGCATATTTCATATAATCTAGCGTAGAAATATCCGTCCATATTAGAAGATTTGCTTGTTTTTCAGGTGCAATACTCTCTCCCCAAGCTGCGGGAACAAGGGCCGTCAGACCGAAGAGCAGAACAGCGTCTAGCAATTTTATTTTCATAGTTACTCATTTTAGTAGTACGTAGTGTACCACTATGATGCATGCGTCCTTTTTTATGTCAACATGCGGTCTACCCAGATAGGTTTATTTGTGATGTTTCTCAAAAAACATCAGATGTTTGAACAATTTTTGTGATTCTGTTCTCCATTTTTTAGGTATGAATCCAGTCCCTTATTGGCAGCAAAAAATAGGCTAAAAATGATATCCTGAATTTAAAAAAAACATAAAACGTGATTTTGGTCACAATTTTATCGAAAGATTAGTGACTTGAATCTCGTTTACGTTATTGCCATGAGGAAAAAAAAATTAAATGAGAGAAATTTAATAGGCGTCCATGAGGAACTACTAATCATGATAAAATTTAACGCTATCCCTCAGCATTCTCTTCCGATGTTGTGATAGCTGAATAAGGAAGTACTATGAAAAAAAAATTACTCTCTGCCTCTATTGCTCTTGCTCTCACAGCGCCCGTACATTCATTTGCAGCCAGCGATCAGCGTGGGTACAAACCTGAAGACGTCGCTTTTGATGAAAGTTTTTTTTCGTTTGGTGGCCATGTAGGGACTTCTGTTGAATATGAAGATAAGGTAACTCGTGGTTTCAATAACACGGATAAAAAGGAGAAGACGATTACCAATGAGGTTTTCAACTTTTTTTATAACAATCCACAATGGAATTTTATGGGTTTTTACTCTTTTAAAATAGAAAATAGAGAGCAAAAGGAGCCTGGTTATTATGAGAATGAAGATGGTATTAAGCAGCTTTTTTCATTGAATAAAGGTCATGATCTTGGTAACGGTTGGGCTACTGGTTTAATTTATGAGCTAGAATATACAAGAAGTAAAGTTTATTCTCCGGATGTTAGTGGTCTACGTAAAAACCTTGCCGAGCACAGCATTAGACCATATTTAACCTACTGGAATAATGATTATAATATGGGATTCTATTCTAATCTTGAATACCTTTTGAGTAAAGAAGATCGCAATGCATGGGGGAAAAGGCAAGAGCAGGGATATAGTGCATTGTTTAAACCCTACAAGCGTTTTGGTAACTGGGAGGTCGGTGTTGAATTCTATTACCAAATTAAAACTAATGATGAGAAGCAACCAGATGGAACCATTAATGAGAAAAGTGATTTTAATGAAAGATATATAGAGCCTATTGTTCAATATAGCTTTGATGATGCCGGCACGCTGTACACGCGGGTACGTGTCGGGAAAAATGAAACTAAAAATACTGATCGTAGTGGTGGCGGTAATGCTGGCATTAACTACTTCAAAGACATTAGAAAAGCTACCGTTGGTTATGAACAATCAATAGGTGAAAGTTGGGTAGCCAAAGCTGAGTACGAGTATGCTAATGAAGTTGAGAAAAAAAGTCGATTATCAGGATGGGAAGCTAGAAATAAGAGCGAGTTAACACAACATACCTTCTATGCTCAGGCACTATATCGCTTTTAGTCTTAACGTAAGGGGCGTTTATGTTCAGTGTTATGGAAATCGCCACTCTGTTATCCGGGAGCTATACCGGTGATGGAGCAATTCGGGTTAACTTTATACGGCCAATTCGCAGTCCTGATGTCGGCGGCCTGGCTATTGTTTTCGCCAAACAAGACTTGCAATTCTTATCTGGCTCACATGCTGACGTGCTGATAGGACCTGATGAAATACTGGATAGCCCAGCGAAGGCACATATTGTTATCTCACATTTGGATGTTGAGCGCCTTAATCTTTTTCTTCGTTCTTATAAAGTAAAAAGGTTTCATCTCAATGATCAAGGGAATACGTCGGCACTCTCAGATGTTTATATTGGAAAACATTGCCAAATTGGTGATGGCTGCATTTTTATGCCTGGTGTGAAGATCATGAATGGGGTTATTATTGGGGATAATGTTGCTATCCACTGCAACACTGTTATTAAAGAAGGAACTATCATCGGAAATAATGTAACTATCGACTCAAACAATTCGATTGGTAACTACAGTTTTGAGTATATGGCTTCAAGAAATGGTAAGTATCAACGAGTAGAAAGTGTGGGGCGAGTCATTATTTACGATGATGTAGAGATCGGGAGCAACAATACAATAGATCGTGGAACATTAGGTAACACGACGATTGGTCGGGGAACTAAAATAGATAATCAGATTCAGATTGGACATGACTGTCATATTGGTGAAAACTGCTTAATAGTATCACAGGCTGGGTTTGCCGGTCATACAACTCTTGGTGACCATGTTATCGTACAGGGACAGGTTGGGACCTCCGGCCATATAGCGATTGGTAGCCATTCTATTATCAAGGCAAAATCAGGTGTAAGTCACTCCTTCCCTGAGAATAGCGACTTATTTGGTTACCCGGCAAAAGATACCCGTGCTTATTACAAAAACATTGCCGTTCTTAACATTTTAACAAAAAATCATCAATTTAAAAAAAATCGATCTATATCGGACACATGGAGGAATCGTTTTTTTAATTTTTTAAACTCCTAAATTTTGAAGAGAATAGAATTTTATCGTGCCAGTACTTAGTCACTGACGTTTTTCGTCATTGTCCACTAAATTTTTGAAGGATGGTATTTGTTATGAAACGTTTAAATTTAATTATTGCTGCCGTATTCACTATGCTTTATGCCTCTGCTGTTTTTAGTACCTCAGTTAACGCACAGGGTTCCGCTGATAATCCTTTCTATAATTGTGCTCTGCCTTCCGTTGACGAGCGTGGACCGATTCGGCCTTCTTTATATGTTGTTGGTACCTTTCCTGAAGGACAATGGATTCAGCAAGAAAACCGTAAAATGCTCTATAAAGGCAATGGTATATATCAGTTAGTTATAGATGAAAAAGCCGGTAATCTTAGCGTTCAGTTCGCTACGATGAGCTGGAATCCGCAATTCACTGCAGCGGGTCTGGAGTTAACAGTTGGACAAGTTAAGGATCTGAAACGAGCAGGTTTTGCAAAAAATACAGCAGTAACGTTACCAGTTGCTGGCCGCTACGTCTGGACGGTCAAAATTGCTGAAGATAAAAAGCCACTTCAGGTTGCCGTTGCACAATGTAAATAATTAAGCTGCTTCCAGCAGAATAGTAAACATACGTCGTGGCTAATATTTGGACGATGGTAAGTATAGTCTTGTTAGCCACAGATGTCTTTCTTCTTATGGGGTAAATCATGGCAACGGTTAGTTTGCGGAAAATTGAAAAAAGATATGAAAATGGCTTTAAGGCTGTCCATGGTATCGATCTCGAAATCCATGACGGTGAATTTATGGTTTTTGTCGGGCCTTCCGGTTGTGCGAAATCAACAACTTTGAGAATGATTGCCGGTCTTGAAGATATTAGCGGAGGCGAAATTTATATCGGAAATAGAAAGGTTAATGACCTTCCGCCCAAAGACCGTGGTATTGCCATGGTTTTCCAAAACTATGCACTTTATCCGCATAAAACCGTTTTCGACAACATGGCTTTTGGTCTCAAAATGCAGAAACGACCTAAGGATGAGATTAAACGCCGGGTTGAAGACGCGGCCGAAAAACTTGAAATTACCGAACTGCTTTATCGTAAGCCGAAAGAAATGTCGGGCGGACAGCGCCAGCGTGTCGCTGTTGGCCGGGCGATTGTACGTAAACCTGATGTTTTTTTATTCGATGAGCCTTTATCAAACCTTGATGCCAAGCTCAGGGTATCGATGCGGATGAAAATTGCCCAACTACATCGTTCTCTGAAAGAGGAGGGGCATCCTGCTACAATGATTTATGTTACTCACGATCAGACTGAAGCGTTAACTCTAGGAGATCGCATTTGTGTTCTTAACCATGGGAATATCATGCAGGTTGATACACCTACTGATCTTTATAATTATCCTAATAATAAGTTCGTTGCCAGTTTTATCGGTTCACCATCAATTAATTTGATAGATACTGCTATCCGTAAGAATAATGAGAGGTTGTATGTTGAAATTGCTCCTGGCGTTGAAATATTAATTCCACATAGTAAGCAAGTGTTGCTTGAAGGTTATATTAATAAGCCTGTATGTTTTGGTATTAGACCAGAGCATATCTCTCTTGCTAGCGATGATGATGACCTTAATACCTTTGAGGGAGTTTTAACGGTGGTTGAAAATATGGGGAGCGAAAAATTTTTATATTTTATCGTTGGTGGGAAGGAACTTATTGCCAGAGTTGATACACAAGATATTAATCCATTTCATATAGGGAAAACTTTAAGATTTAATCTTAATACTGCCTTTTGTCATGTTTTTGATTTCTATAATGAGAACAATCTGACAAATGTAAGAGTGTGATTTTTTCTTAGCTCACCTCATCACAATATATCACCACTGCACTGCAAAATATACGTGTGTAGTGGTTCCTGAATTCACGATCCTTATGAAGTCGCTTTTATTGACGCTTCGATTATTTTCATCTCGCGTTGTAGTTGTAGTTGTAGTTGTAGTTGTAGTTGTAGTTGTAGTTGTAGTTGTAGTTATAGTTATTTTTCAATTTAAGTGGAGTTAATATAAAGTAAAACTAATATTTTCACTAACTTTATTAGGACTAGATAATGAAAAGAAACCGTTTTTTTAATACCTCGGCTGCTATTGCCATTTCGATTGCATTAAATACTTTTTTTTGTAGCATGCAGACGATTGCTGCTGAACCAGAAGAAACTTATCTTGATTTTCGTAAGGAGACGATATATTTTCTATTCCTTGATCGTTTCAGCGATGGAGATCCAAGTAATAATGCAGGGTTTAATTCTGCAACCTACGATCCTAATAATTTAAAAAAATATACTGGAGGAGATCTCCGGGGGTTGATTAATAAACTACCCTATTTAAAATCACTTGGTGTTACTTCAATCTGGATTACTCCCCCAATCGATAATGTGAATAATACTGATGCTGCTGGCAATACTGGATATCATGGTTATTGGGGAAGAGATTATTTTCGTATAGATGAACATTTTGGCAATCTCGATGATTTCAAAGAACTGACTAGTTTGATGCATAGTCCTGATTATAATATGAAACTGGTTCTTGATTATGCCCCTAATCATTCGAATGCTAATGATGAAAATGAATTTGGTGCACTATATCGTGATGGTGTGTTTATTACTGATTATCCTACAGATGTTGCCGCCAATACGGGCTGGTATCATCACAATGGTGGGGTAACGAACTGGAATGATTTCTTCCAAGTGAAGAATCATAATCTATTCAATCTATCAGACCTCAATCAATCCAATACTGATGTCTACCAGTACTTGTTGGATGGTTCTAAATTTTGGATCGATGCTGGTGTGGATGCTATCAGGATTGATGCCATCAAGCATATGGACAAGTCTTTTATACAGAAATGGACCAGCGATATTTATGATTACAGTAAGTCTATCGGCCGGGAAGGATTTTTTTTCTTCGGTGAATGGTTTGGTGCCAGTGCGAATACTACAACAGGTGTTGATGGTAATGCTATCGATTACGCCAACACTTCCGGGTCAGCGTTGCTGGATTTTGGATTCCGCGATACTTTAGAAAGAGTTTTGGTAGGACGTAGCGGAAATACAATGAAAACGTTAAATAGTTATCTGATAAAAAGACAAACAGTCTTTACCAGTGATGACTGGCAGGTTGTTTTTATGGATAACCATGATATGGCACGCATTGGTACCGCTCTGCGTTCAAACGCCACTACTTTTGGTCCTGGAAATAATGAAACCGGTGGAAGTCAGAGTGAAGCTTTTGCTCAGAAACGTATAGACCTCGGTCTGGTTGCGACAATGACTGTACGTGGTATTCCTGCCATTTATTATGGTACTGAACATTATGCCGCTAACTTTACCTCTAACAGTTTTGGTCAAGTTGGCAGTGATCCTTACAACCGAGAGAAAATGCCAGGATTTGATACGGAAAGTGAGGCTTTCTCCATTATTAAAACACTGGGTGACCTAAGGAAAAGTAGCCCGGCAATTCAAAATGGAACTTATACTGAACTATGGGTTAATGATGATATATTAGTATTTGAGCGGCATTCTGGGAACGATATTGTTATTGTTGCACTTAATCGTGGTGAGGCTAACACAATTAATGTTAAAAATATAGCGGTTCCTAATGGGGTATATCCGAGTTTGATTGGGAATAATAGTGTTTCAGTAGCAAATAAACAGGCAACACTAACACTTATGCAAAATGAAGCTGTTGTCATTCGCTCACAATCAGATGATGCGGAGAACCCTACAGTACAAAGCATAAACTTCACATGTAATAACGGTTATACGATTTCAGGTCAAAGTGTTTATATTATTGGTAATATACCTCAGTTAGGTGGTTGGGACTTAACTAAAGCGGTAAAAATATCACCGACACAATATCCACAATGGAGTGCGAGCTTAGAGCTTCCTTCTGACTTAAATGTTGAATGGAAGTGTGTGAAACGTAATGAAACCAATCCGACGGCTAATGTTGAGTGGCAGTCTGGTGCAAATAACCAGTTCAATAGCAATGACACACAAACAACGAATGGCTCGTTTTAATTAAAATTTAGTGGACCAGCGTTCCAATCGATGGTCCACTATTCGTACTCCGGCCATAATTATTTTTGACTAATACTCTTACAAATTTTCAACCTAGGCTGATGTGACTACATATTTTTGCTGTACGCGGACCTGGTCGTCTGCGTCTATTTAGAGTGAAGATGTATATCCATTTCACCCTCACGAAATACTAAATAGCTGCGCCAAATAGTAGATCATTTTAAGGGAACTCAGCCCGGATTATGCGATCTGATCAATCGCCAAACCAACCATAATCACCAACCGGACTAAGCGATGTCGATCATAGCACCAATACCCCGTACCGAACGACGCCTGATGCAAAAAACTATCCATAAAACTCGCGATAAAAATCATGCCCGCAGGCTGACCACTATACTGATGCTGCACCGAGGAAGTCGTGTTTCCGACGTCACCAGAATACTTTGCTGTGCCCGTTCGTCCGTGGGACGCTGGCTCAACTAGTTTACCCTGTGTGGCACTGAACGCCTGATATCACTGCGTACGGGCCGTGAACCCCAGTGGCCATTTGAGCAAATTTGTGCACTTCTGGTACAGCTTGTCAGCCGTTCTCCCGCTGATTTTGGCTATCTACCCGACCGCAGAGTGGTAGCCATTGGTGATAAGCTCCATCTGCATGACAACGCTCAGTTTATTCGTGAGCGTACAGCGAGAGCCGTCTGGTCATAACCTGATGTATTCGACAAAGTGGTGTATACCAAATAGTGGTGGGAACCAAAGTGTCAGATATGCAAGAAAAATGTGACTTCAGGCAGGCGTAAAGGCTACCTAGACTGGCCCCCTGAATCTCCAGACAACCAATATCACTTAAATAAGTGATAGTCTTAATACTAGTTTTTAGACTAGTCATTGGAGAGCAGATGATTGATGTCTTAGGACCGGAGAAACGCAGACGGCGTACTACACAGGAAAAGATCGCTATTGTTCAGCAGAGTTTTGAACCGGGAATGACGGTCTCCCTTGTTGCCCGGCAACACGGTGTGGCTGCCAGCCAGTTATTTCTCTGGCGCAAGCAATACCAGGAGGGAAGTCTTACTGCTGTGGCCGCAGGAGAGCAGGTCGTTCCTGCCTCTGAACTTGCTGCTGCCATGAAGCAGATTAAAGAACTCCAGCGCCTGCTCGGCAAAAAAACGATGGAAAATGAACTCCTTAAAGAAGCCGTTGAATACGGGCGTGCAAAAAAGTGGATAGCGCACGCGCCCTTATTGCCCGGGGATGGGGAGTAAGCTTAGTCAGCCGTTGTCTCCGGGTGTCGCGTGCGCAGTTGCACGTAATTCTCAGACGAACCGATGACTGGAAAGATGGTCGCCGCAGCCGTCACTCAGATGATACGGATGTGCTTCTCCGTATACACCATGTTATCGGAGAGCTGCCCACGTATGGTTATCGTCGGGTATGGGCGCTGCTTCGCAGACAGGCCGAACTTGATGGTATGCCTGCGATCAATGCCAAACGTGTTTACCGGATCATGCGCCAGAATGCGCTGTTGCTTGAGCGAAAAACCGCTGTACCGCCATCGAAACGGGCACATACTGGCAAAGTGGCCGTGAAAGAAAGCAATCAACGATGGTGCTCTGACGGGTTCGAGTTCCGCTGTGATAACGGAGAAAAACTGCGAGTCACGTTCGCGCTGGACTGCTGTGACCGTGAGGCACTGCACTGGGCAGTCACTACGGGCGGCTTCGACAGTGAAACAGTACAGGACGTAATGCTGGGAGCGGTGGAACGCCGCTTCGGCAACGTGACCTGCCCCCAGGATTAGATACAACCTTCAGTTAGTAATGTCAGTTGGTTTTTCTTCATATTTCCCGTTTCGCCAGCCCGCTGCAAATTCAGCCGGCGTCAGGGGGTGGGAAAAGCGTTACTGCGCTATGTCATCGCATGGGCTGAAACTCACGGTTACCGGCAGTTGATTGCCATCGTCGGTGACAGCAATAATGAGGGCTCGCTAAAAGTCCATCAGCAGGTCGGATTTACAGAAATAGGTGCATTGAAAGACATTGGCTTCAAGCATGGTCGCTGGCTCGACACGGTATTGCTGCAACGCAATCTGGGCGAGGGAAACAGCACTATACCATCGGATTCAGGTCTCGTGCTCTGAGTCAGCAATAAGGGGGTATCAGCCCCCTTCATGGTTATTTTGATCGTTTACTTGCATTATCAGTAAGCGTATTGCTTGATAAGATAATTGACCTGAACAGGGGAGGTCAGCGATTTTGGCCTGATTAGCTGGATCTGCGATTTCACCTGAGCCGGAGCATAACCCAGTTCGAGCATCAGAATAGCGGCCATCATACCTGTCCGGCCAGAACCACCGTGACAATGGATAACCATCGTCGCACCTGACTCGACTAACCCCAATAAAATATCCTTCTGTTGAGCAAAGGCCTGTGCAAATGGCGCTTCAGGCGCACAGCTATCTTCAACGGGCAGGTGATACCAGTCCATACGAAGTTCAGCACAAAGGGACGGGAGCGTATCGGCTTGCTTTTCAGTCATTTCAGCCATCGTCATCATAGTGATAACGGTCTGAGCACCTGCTTCTTTTAGTGATTTTAAGGAATCAACAATGGAAACCCCTTTAGTTCCAGGGCAAGGGGTAAAAATTAGCTTAGCGCCATTGTCTAAGGTAAGAATATCAAACGGATGTATCATCGATAAAAACTCCATACTTACTTTCGTATACGTCAATTCATCAGGCTATCGTTCCGCCTCTAATGCGCCCATGCAGCCTGTGCAGGCATCATTCCTTTTTGCACGTGACTCATAAAAAGCAGAATAATGTCGCTATGGAAAGCATCATCAAGGGTGGCTGGCAAAGTAAAATATAAAGGGGCAAATGCCCCTTAGGATTCATTTCAGTCGTTTACCTGCATCATCAACGACTTTTTCACCATCTTCTTTGGTGAACGCGTGTTTTTGTGCATCCGGAAGAATATCCAGCACCACTTCTGAAGGACGACACAGCCGGGTCCCCAGTGGCGTCACCACAATCGGGCGGTTAATCAGAATAGGATGCTGTAACATAAAGTCGATTAACTGCTCGTCAGTAAAGCGGTCTTCCGCCAGCCCTAATGCTTCAAAAGGCTCGACATTCTTACGCAGCAGCGCTCGTACTGTGATCCCCATATCCGCAATAAGTTTAACCAGTTCATCGCGTGATGGTGGTGTCTCAAGATAATGAATAACGGTCGGCTCTGTACCGCTGTTACGGATCATCTCAAGCGTGTTGCGAGAGGTGCCGCAGGCTGGGTTGTGATAAATGGTAATGTTGCTCATATCAGTATCTCATTACAAAGTGAAAGAGAGACGTAGCGCCAGCGCGGCCAGCGTTACAAACAGCACAGGCAGAGTCATGATAATCCCGGTGCGAAAATAGTATCCCCAGGTGATTGTCATCTTCTTCTGTGAAAGTACATGCAGCCAGAGTAGCGTTGCCAGGCTACCAATAGGCGTAATTTTAGGTCCCAGATCGCAACCGATGACATTGGCATAAATCATTGCTTCTTTGATGACACCCGATGCGGTGCTGCCATCGATCGACAATGCGCCAATCAATACAGTAGGCATGTTGTTCATGATGGATGACAGGAATGCTGTCAGGAATCCCGTGCCAAATGTGGCCGCCAAAAGCCCTTTGTCTGCAAGTAAATTCAACACGTCAGAGAGGTATTCTGTCAGCCCGGCATTACGCAACCCATACACAACCAGATACATTCCCAGTGAGAAAATCACAATCTGCCACGGTGCACCACGCAGGACTTTACCGGTGTTAATGGCATGACCTCTTTTAGCCACGACAAAGAGGATAGCAGCACCCACAGCTGCAATAGCGCTGACAGGAATACCCAGCGGCTCAAGCACAAAAAAACCTGCCAGCAGAAGGATTAATACAATCCAGCCCGTTCTGAACGTCGCCGGATCTTTGATAGCAAGAGCAGGTTCTTTCAGTCGGTTCAGATCATAGGTCGGGGGGATATCTTTGCGGAAAAACAGATGCAGCATCACCAGCGTGGCAATAATGGCGGCAATATCCACAGGCACCATCACGGAAGCATATTCCGTGAAGCCCAGATGGAAGAAGTCAGCAGAAACAATATTGACCAGGTTCGACACAATCAGCGGCAGGCTGGCGGTATCGGCAATAAACCCTGCAGCCATTACAAATGCCAGCGTGGTGCTTTTACTGAATCCCAGAGCCAGCAACATGGCAATCACGATCGGCGTCAGGATGAGAGCTGCACCATCATTGGCAAATAGCGCTGCTACCGCAGCACCGAGCAGAACGATATAAGTAAACAGCAGGCGACCCCGGCCATTTCCCCAGCGGGAAACATGCAATGCTGCCCATTCAAAAAAGCCAGACTCATCCAGCAGCAAACTGATGATAATCACGGCAATAAAGGTTGCTGTGGCGTTCCAGACGATATTCCATACCACCAGAATGTCGGTAATGTGTACTACCCCAGATATGAGTGCCAGTATTGCGCCAAATATGGCGCTCCAGCCAATCCCTAACCCCTTCGGCTGCCAGATAACCAACACGATGGTCAGGATGAAAATTGCTCCTGCCAGTAACATAAAACCTCCTGACAGGGCAGCATGACTGCCCTGTATATAGTAAAAATTAACCTGCGAGCTGTTTGAGTTTGTCTATACCGGTTGGCTCTGCCGCAAGAACAGGAACCAGTGCAACACGGGTAGCATGCTGGTTCTTTACAGCCTCGATTTGAGGCAGTTCCTGCTGCGCGCGCTGACGAAGCAGCGGTGAACGGGTTTCAGCGATGGAAAGACTGTTATTGATAATCCAGCCCCATGGATGAATCCCGGCACGTTCAAGATCGGCTTGTAAATTTGCAGCCTCAAGAACGGGGGTCGTTTCCGGCAGAGTGACCAGTAATACTTTTGTTCTTTCCGGATCCTGAAGCTGCATCATTGGCGTAGAGAAATGGCCTTTATCTCCCATTTTCTTTGCTATCTCCCGGTGGTATGCCCCGGTAGCATCAAGCAGCAACAATGTATGTCCTGTCGGTGCCGTATCCATGACGACAAACCGTTTACCCGCTTCACGGATCACCCGTGAGAAGGCCTGGAACACAGCAATCTCTTCGGTACACGGAGAGCGTAAATCCTCTTCCAGCAGATGTTTCCCCGCTTCATCCAGGTCACGTCCTTTCGTTTCAAGGACATGCTGGCGATAACGTTCTGTTTCATCATGAGGGTCGATTCTGCTGACCTGCAGGTTATTGAGGCTTCCATTGAGGGTTGTGCTCAGGTGTGCAGCAGGATCTGACGTCGTGAGATGCACATCAAATCCCATTTCGGCCAGTCTGACTGCAATGGCCGCAGCCATGGTTGTTTTACCCACGCCACCTTTACCCATCAGCATAATCAGGCCGTGTTCATTAAGGGCAATCTCATCAACCAGAGCAGACAACGACGATATCGCTGGTTTTTGCAGGGCGGACACTTCAGCAAATGAAGCCGTCTCAGGTTGGGAGGTGAGAAGTCCCCTTAAAGCAGACACACCGACCATATTCACTGGTTGAAGGAATAATGTGTCAGTAGGGAGAGCGTCCAGACCAGCGGGAAGACTTGCCAGCGCCTCCTGCTCCCGGCCCCATATTGCAGCCGCCAGGGTATCGTTGACTGCTTCTGTCTCAGGTAACACGCCGTTGATGACCAGATACTGATTTTTGAGACCTATCGCCGCAAGCTCATCATGAGTACGGGCGACTTCCTGAAGCGTTGATTTTTGCAGTCGAGCCACTAAAACCAGCCTCGTACGATCCGGATCAGACAATGCCTGGACGGCGTGTGAATACTGCTCACGCTGTTTCTCCAGCCCTGCCATCGGGCCAAGACAGGAAGCACCATCAGGATTGCTCTCAATGAAGCTACTCCACGCACCGGGCAACTGGAGAAGACGAATAGTGTGACCGGTTGGCGCGGTATCAAAGATAATATGGTCAAAGCGGGTCAATAATGATGCGTCAGTCAACAGACCGGTAAATTCATCAAAAGCTGCAATTTCGGTGGTACATGCACCAGAGAGCTGTTCGTTAATACTGTTAACGACATCATCCGGCAGAATGCCTTTGATAGGATCAACGATTCTGGCCCGATATTCCTGGGCGGCGGCCTGAGGATCAATTTCCAGCGCTGAAAGACCCGGTACAGAGGCCACCGGCAGAATGGTATTGCCAATAGTCTGGCTGAACACCTGGCCTACGTTTGAAGCCGGATCGGTGCTGACAAGCAAAACCCGCTTGCCTTGTTCCGCCAGGCTGATAGCGGTGGCACAGGAAATAGAGGTTTTACCGACGCCCCCTTTACCGGTAAAAAACAGGTAAGGTGGGATATTCTGTAAAAATTTCATATGTCCTCCTGACATTTCAGCAACAAGAAGTATTACCACCGCAGCAGCTTTTAGATGCTAATCCTACTTTCTCCAGCGGTATTCCGAACCAGCGGGCCAGCTCTGAGCGTTTCGGATAACGCCCCGCCATCACCATTTCTCCATCCAGCAACAACAATGGAAGCCCTTCAGCCCCGGATGCCTCAAGGAATGCTTTGGCTTTTTCGTTCTGTACAAAGCTCATGGGTTGCTGTGCCAGGTTATAACGATCAACCTGAATTTCACGCTGTTTTAGCCACTGTACATCCGCAGAAAAATCAACCAGAACCTGATCAATATCTGTACCGCAGACGCCGGTACTGCAACACATAGCCGGGTCAAACACCGTTAACGTTTTCATCATGAACACCTCACATTTGAAAAATCATATATGTTCAGGCAAATTTTTTAGATGCAGACAGCCTTGCCGCTACCAGAGCAGTTAGCTGATGCCAGCTTATGGGCGATAGCCTGTACGTCGTCCTGTTGGCTTAACCAGGCCTGCTCAATAACCTGAGCAGCCCATGAAGGAATATGCGGAGATAAGCGGTAGTGAACCCATTTCCCATTCTTGCGATCCAGCAACAATCCGCTTTCACGTAGCATCGCCAGATGACGGGAGATCTTAGGCTGCGACTGTTCCAGCGCCGTGCAGAGATCGCATACGCATAGTTCACCCATCTCTTTGAGGAGAAGGACGATACCCAGACGGGTTTCATCGGACAGGCTTTTAAAGAGTTGTAGGGGTGAAATTGATGACATCGTGACCTCCTGCGTTGAATGAATAGTGTCGCGCTTCTAAACCAGGAAGTCAAAAACATATATGTTATATCGAATTCGTTTAGTGTTAATTCTTCATTGGTAGATAACAGGAACAACGGAGTCGGGGCAATACGGGCAAAATTTCATCTTTGTTGTGAAAAGAAAAAGTTTAACGATAGGGTACTGATAAGTAAGGCAGCACCATACAATGAACAATAAATCACCTTAGCGTGGGATTTTTTCCGTTTTCCAAGCGGACCCCTGATACCGTGGGAAATGACGACATTCCAGTGGATAGCGGGCATGGGCAAAGTCCAGGGGATTGTTGTTGGTCACCGAAAGTTTGCTGTAGACAGCGACAGGAAAAGACGGGAAGAAGAGCGACGGTATCAGCTGCGATGCCAGAAATTTGATGCATGGTCAGAAAAATGGATCACCGTCTACAGACTTAATAACTCCCGTTTGTGGACAGATGCCGCCATACGCCGCTGGCTTGGCGTACCCCTGCAGCAGGGCAAATATAAGGTTTTCTCTGTTGAAGTCGTCAGGATGGCGGAAACACGCCCGGACTTTCAGGCGTGGCGACAGATACGTATCGATAAAAAACGAACTATGGATAAATACTCAGAGATCCCCTCTCTCTGAATGCGAATAACCGGCTTGTTCTCAAGCGTCTGACCCCACTTTACATATGGGCCTGACGTGTGACTGAATCATGGAGAAAGTTTATGAGTATCGAAGCAAAGCAGTTTTTACCGGCAGCGGCAGAAGAGTGCTGACAGAGTATGGCAGGCAGGGAATGGGATCAGTTGATGGTGTCGGCTCTTCAACCGAGAAAATGCAGGACTACGTCGCTGCAGCTGTTTTTAAAACTGCGGCCAACTGACAACCAGCAGCTCGATGACATTATCAGTTGGATACAACTTTATCAGTCCTGAATGATGCATGATGATACAACGCGGCTTGTGTTTCTAACCGACGAAAGCATGACAGATTTGTATAGCGTTTCTATATACAAAGGCTATAATCGTATATAAATCTGCTAAACATGAGGTATCTATGAAACCAGACGTTCGTGAAGCTCCGATCAATATCCGGGCCAAAACATCACAGCGTGACCTGATCGACATGGCCGCAAGCCTGGTCTCAAAATCACGGACTGATTTTATGCTTGAGGTTGCCTGCAGGGAAGCACAGGACATTCTACTTGATCAACGACTGTTCCTCCTCAATGACAATCAGTTTGAGGCGTTTATTGAAGAGCTTGACGCCCCAATAACGCCGGAGCGCCAGGCGCGAATCGATAACCTGATGAACCGCAAATCACCATGGGAATGAGAGCGCCTGAATCCCTGACGGCTGAACATAACATCGCTGAGTTCTGCTGCCAGGAGCCTGCCCTTAATGAGTGGTTAAAGAAGAAGGCTCTCAGAAACCACAGTACCGGCATTTCCCGTGTCTATGTCGTCTGCGCAGAAAACTCGAACCGGGTCATCGGTTATTATTGTTTATCTTCGGGTAGCGTCCACCGTAACACAGTGCCTGGGGCCTATAGACGCAACGCGCCTGAAGTCATTCCGGTCATTGTCCTGGGACGGCTTGCCATCGACCAGGCCTGGTCCGGGAATGGGCTTGGTGCCGCACTTCTTAAGGATGCTATATACCGTACGCAAAACATTGCCTTTCAGGTCGGGGTGAGAGCACTGGCCGTGCATGCGCTGAATGAAGAAGTTAAATGTTTTTACACCCGTTTTGGCTTTGAGCCTTCCATAGTCAACACGCTGACATTGTTATTCCCGATAAAAGTCTGAATGGTTTTCTGTATTCTGATTTTTTAATCGACTCCAGGAGTCTGCGGACAACCATCTCATTTGCTTCTCCGCTGTGTGCCACAAGCAGTCATTGCTAATTCCTGACTGCAACCATTGGCGAGCAACTCCGCCAGTCGATATAACCCAGAGTTTATGCCTGCACATGCGTTAATGACCAAGAGCTTTATTTCTCGGACGTAATGTAGCGACTCGGAGTCCTTGGCAAAGAGTTGATAAACGAGCCGTTGAATTATTAGACGGGATTTTTTCTGCTCTGCATGGAGTGTGACATTATCGACATTAAGGAAAAAATGGGGGTAGTGCCTTGCGGCCCACCCAGTCACTGTTAATCTGATTAACGTAGACGCTCTATCTCCTTGTCCCAGTAACTGATTTCGTTCTGCAATTGCTGGTATCTGGACTTAAACTCGCTGGATGCACTTTCCACATCAATTTTTTGGTAAAAAAGCTGTTTAGCATCCGAATCAAGGGCATCCCACATCATCGAAAATGTCGCGCCCTGCGCCTGTGCTTTACGCCGCTCGGCAAAGTGCCGTTCTGATCGCTTTGTGGTATCTACGTATGCAAACGATAAACCGAATAATACCAGAAACGTAGTCACTACGATGGTGACAGGGGCATTCAGTTTGAAATAGTAGATGGCAACTGCATCAAGAATAATTACTATCCCCGTGTATATAAGCGATATGAATATTACATTAAATAATCTTCCCATAAGTTGACGCATAATCTTTTCAGTTAGTCAGATATTTATAGGAAAAGTATACACCCCACACCTGGGTTTACCATCCAACTAAGCATAGTAAGACATGCGGCTTACTGTAGTAGACAAACAAACATTGAAAAAATGCAGGGGTTGAACATCACGCCAGTGACAAGGAACCTGTTCTGTTTATGGCATGGCTGATACTATCTCAGTTTCGAAACAGTCAGAATACGCCACAAGAGGGTAATTGAATGAACGTTGACTTCGAGCCAGATGATTATGATAACCTTAAGAAAGCGGTTGCGATACTGGAGTCACCCCCGATCATCGCGAGATTGTCGAACATGTTAGGTTCGCCATTAGAGGCTGCTGTTAAAAAACTCCCACCGTCCGTTTCAGGCAAGCTGAACTCCGCCGTTGAAGCAGCATTGCATAAAGCCGCTGATATAGCTTTGCGTAGTCTTGATAATGATCCAAACAAGTCTGCATCCACAAAACTTCATAAACTGTATGCTGCTTCTTCTGGAGCTGTTGGTGGGGCTTTTGGTTTTACATCATTACTCGTCGAGCTCCCTGTGTCTGTGACCATTATGATGCGTTCTGTCGCTGATGTTGCACGAAGCGAGGGTTTTGATTTGACTGATTTGACCACAAAAAGAAACTGCATTGAAGTGTTTGCCCTTGGAGGCGTGACGAATAAAGATGATGCGGCTGAAACTGGATATTATCTGTCGCGTAGTTTTTTAACTGAATCAATGCGTCAATTATCAAAAGAGTTAACAGAAATCGCTGCAAAACAAGGTACTAAGGGTGTTGGTTTTGTAGCTCCAAATCAGGCGGCTAAATGGTTAAGTGATATTATTGAAAAAGTCGCCAGTAGGTTTGGTATTGTCATCACAAATAAGTTTGCTGTTCAGGCCGTTCCTATTATAGGTGCTGTTACAGGCGCGACAATAAATACACTTTTTACAAATTTTTATCAGGATATGGCTCGTGGGCATTTCATCATAAAAAGGCTAGAGAATAAATATGGTGCTGACAAGGTAAAAACAGAGTACGTGAGTATTTGCTCGAATCAAGCAAACCAAATAAAAAGCTGAGAATCTACACTATTACGAAAGGAATTGTCCATGTACCAAACCGCCGGTTCTATTAAAACGCTGTTAGATAAGGTTAAGAACCACGATTATATCCTTCCTGCTATACAAAGGGAATTTGTATGGCGGCCAGACCAAATCTGTCAGCTATTTGACTCATTACTTCAGGGCTACCCCTTTGGCACTTTTTTGTTCTGGAAGATAAAAAATGAGAACCTCAGTCAGTATCAGTTCTTTGATTTTATGTGCAATTACCATCAAAGAGATCGCATACATTGTGAGAAACTCATCATCACCAATGACCAAGACCGTATAGCTGTTCTTGATGGTCAGCAGCGGATGACCGCCCTTAATATTGGTTTACGCGGTTCGTATACCTGGAAGACTCAAGGTAAATGGTGGAAAAGCCCTGATGCTTTTGTTAAGAGGCGTCTTTATCTCAATCTGCTTAAATCACCGCAACTTGAAGACGATACTCACTATGAGTTCGATTTTCTGAGTGAAGAAGAGTCTAAGTATTCCGATGAATACCATCAATGGTTTCTCGTACCACGGGTCCTCGAAATAGATCCTTACGATATTCACGGGGAAATCTCAAAAATGGATTTACCAAAGGGGCGTGATGTCGAAGCCGGAAAGATGGTTTCGCATCTTCATAATATAATACATAATAAACAGCTAGTTACCTATTATCTTGAAGAAGGACAGGAACTGTCTAAAGTTTTGAATATTTTTATCCGTATGAATAGTGGAGGTACACCGCTTTCCTATTCAGATCTCCTTCTGTCTATTGCAGTGGCTCAGTGGCAAAAACTGGATGCTAGGGAAGAAATTCACAATTTAGTCGATGAAATGAACCGAGTCGGTGACGGTTTTAACTTTAGTAAAGACCTTGTTCTAAAAGCTGGATTAATGTTAAGTGAGCTCAAGGTTGCATTTAAAGTTGAAAATTTTAACAAAAGCAATATGGCTTTACTTGAACAGAACTGGACCGAGATCAGCAGTAGTCTTCGGTTAGGTGTAAATTTGTTGAGTAGTTTTGGTTTTTGTAGCTCAACACTTAAAGCAGATAGTGTTTTATTACCAGTTGCATATTACCTTCATTGTCGCAATCTTGATGCGAATTACCTTTCGCACAGTAAGTATGCCTCTGACCGATTACTTATCAGAACCTGGTTAATTAAAACCCTGTTAAAGTCGGGCATATGGGGAAGTGGTCTAGACTCATTACTGACCAGTTTTAGAAGTATCATTAAAAATTGCAACGAAGAACGGTTCCCTGCGCCAGAAATAACGGTGTTTATGGCAGAAAATGGAAAAAGCCTGCGGTTTGAAGAAGAGGAAATGCAATCCCTTCTGGATATGGATTATGGTAACCCTAGAATATTCCCGCTTCTTTCTTTGTTGTTCCCAGGGCACGACTTTTCCCATCATTTTCATGTTGACCACATTTTTCCAAAGTCTCGATTTACTAAAAGTCAGTTGAAAAAAGCCGGGATTGATGATGATAAAAAACTTGAAGAATGGATTGATATGGCAAATCGTGTACCAAATCTTCAATTGCTGGAGGGAGGGCAGAACAATGATAAACGGCAGAAAATGCCACATGACTGGTATAGAGTCATGTGGCCTGAACCGCTGGCATATGTCAATCATCTTCAAACACTGGCGATAGATTCGTTACCTGAAAATATCAATGAGTTTGATGATTTTTATCTGCGGCGTCGTGAGACTCTCATGAGCCGGTTACATCTTCTTTTGAGCTAGAGACCCAGTATTAATTGACGAGGATAGCCCCGCCTTGACGCCGGGGCTATCTATAGTTAATGGTAAGATTTGTTGCGTGACACTTAGAACACTAGGAATTGGGGGGCTGGGGTTAGTTAACCACAAGCTGAACCACCACAAGTCGCCCTCCTTCCTCGGGAGAGAGAATAAACTGAGCGTTGTCATTCAGACGGAGCTTATCACCAATGGCTACCACTTTACGGTCGGGTAGAGACATCAATCCGTGTATCCCCTCGTTGACAAGCCACCACTGGTCATTATGAAAAACGAAATACCCCACTCGTTTTTTCTGGTCAGCTGTTGTTCTTTCATTGGGTGCAACCAGCCGGTTAACGTGCCAGGCATATACGGACTGCCCGCTCCAGACCATTAGCCGGTGGTCATCAGGCCTAAACGACCCTGCTTTTCTGGATGAATACAGATTCAGGATCGGAAGCTTACCTTTGTAGGGCGTCCCACAGTATGGACACGCCGGTTTCGTTTTGCCGGAAAAAACGTACCACTCCTGCTCACAGGCATCATTCTGGCAAGGCTGTACTAAATCGACCGTTTTTACCAAGGCCGTTTCCCATTCATCCGCTGTCGGCCGTTTTGACGGATCATGCAGCCCGTCAATAAATGCCCGGTCGAAAAGGGGTGTTAAATATGGTCCCAGGACGGTGTATGGTATTTTCTGAGGATCTGCCCAGGGAAGCGAAAATGAGGAGACCTGGCTGATTTTAACCGCGTTGCTGTGGTCTGTCGGATGTTCGATAAAAAGAGCCTTTTCCCCCATAGCAAGAGCTTCATCGCGTACCTCATCGTCCATATCATGGATTTTTCCTCCACGTAACGGATGACGAAAAAGCAGATACATATAAATCAGTACTGAAAGCGCATGCCGATCGGTGGATATGCTTGGCAGTACACGCTTAGGGTCATCTTTGGGGAGGTGGCTTGTTTTGACCACTTCAGGGGCAATGAAATCTGGTGTGCCAACCACGTCGGGGGGATATTTGCCAGGTACAACCAACCCGTCAACATCGATGATGCACGCGTGGCCCAGTTCAGGGTCTATCAGGACATTTTTATAGCTCAGATCACTGTGGCACAGTCCTGCAGCATGCATTCGCCTGACTGCCCGGGTTAACAGTAAGCAAACTTTGAGGTAGTTGAGAGTATTGCCCCGTTCACGAGGATCGAGGAATTTATTTTGATTGTTGGCGCTGGCAAACCATTTTCCTTCTTTTTCCCGTCCTTTGATCCCGAGAAAATCGTTATTTTTGGATCCATACCGGAAAAAAAAGTGCTGCCGATAGGAGGGCACCACAATCCCCACCTTGTCGCCGTGCTCGACAACATCTGTAGGCCAGCAAAAAAGACCTTTCCAGTACTCTCCTCCTGATTGTTCGAAAATATTTTGCCGGTACCTGCCCGTTATCATATTGATACGTTCGCGGGCCTGGTCATTCTGGGGTTTATGGTAGAAGGCTACGACGTATGATTTATCCGGAGAGAAATACACATCTTTCATTGAACCCGAGCCGATGACTTCATCGACGTACTGAATGGTTTTACCATCCGTAGTTTTACATGTAACAATATTTGCCATGAATACCCACCTGTGCTCCCATTAAGCTCACCAGAGAACAACGATTGTCCGATCATCATGATTGCCCGGGGAGAAAAAGTTTAACCACTCCACCAGCTGCGATGAGGCCAGATCAGGAACAGAGAGAAGGGGATTCAGCTCTGTCATTAACGTGTCCCATTTCGTCGGATTCTGTAGTCCGTTATCTGTCTCAAACCATGGATCGGATACACCATCAGTCATCAGAATAAGGTGGGAGACATCACTCCACTTACCTATACTGATGCGTTTACTGAAACCTGTATCACTGACGGCCTCAGCGTCAAGGAATCGTGTCTGTCCGGCATATTCTCCACTATCGGGGGCTCCCAGGACTCTGACCTTTCCGACCGGACCATATGCAGCAATAGCACCATCGCCAAGCCAGAAGGAAGCAGCAAACAGTTCAGATCCTTCACGAAAAGTGACTGTCGCCAGTAGAGTTGTTGAGAATGACTTTGCTTTGTCCTGAGCCAGAATTGCTGCACTGCTGATGTTATGCACAGCCAGTAACGCAGCCTGCCTGAAATGGTGATTCATGAAATCCCACACAGCCCGCTGGTCTTCGCTGTTCCAGCGCAGCACTCTGTCTTTGAGTTCATGACCCTTTTCTGCTTTTAGTTGACTGAAAAGGTAGTTACCAACGGTGTCAGCCACAATGCGTGAGCCTTCACGAGAAAACCTGGCACTACCCGCTCCGTCTGCCACCAGCAACACGTTCCATCCGGATTCATCACTGACATTGATATAAAAATCATCGTCGCGGAAAGTACCGGCATGTTCGTGGGAACGTCCACGTCGACTAGCGCCGACGATATTTACAGTTGCAGAGCTGATATTCCGATGATCGACACTTTCTTTGAAAAAAGGAGCGTCAGTAGGGGGGGCAATCACTTTCCAGAGGCTTTTGGGGTCAGGATTAACAATAAAAAGTAACTTTTTTTCATTATCGGGATGTGAGGGACATGACCATTTCACTGTCATATCAACATTCCCGCTGAATGCTGGCGTTCCTTTCAGGCGCTTCTCTTTTTTACAAAAGAACAGACCGATATCCTGAGAAAAATGAATATCTGTAACTTCGGCCGTAACACCGCTGTCAGTAATAATATCTACCAGTGCGTCAAACGATTCGCCGACCCTGGCATTTGCAAGAAGAATCGACACGTCAGGCGCTTTCTGGAGGGCAGGAGAATGCTCTGCCGTCTTTTTGTGGGGTATTTCCCCCGGTCTGAGTAAGGTCTTCTCAGACTGAGGAGGTTCAGCTGTTTCCGATGTATCGTCACTATTTGTAATACTCGACGTCTCTGCTTCTGCCGCAGCTGATAAAGCCGGATGAACATCAGTAATTGCTGATTCAGCCTGTACTGAAGATTGCTGATTAGTCGTGTCAACGAGCTCATGTTCAGGAGGCTCATTCATCTCCTGCCCGGATGTTTCTGGGTTGATTTGTACAACATCCATTTGCGCATCATGGTCGTTGTTTTGGTTTGCATCGTTCTGAATGGGAGGTGTCGATTCTTCATCATTGAACGGAATTGAGCTGCTTTCCTGCTGACTGACATACACGGCGTCAGCCTCATTATGAACAGTGGCATCAGACAATGTTAACCCTGGCCCTAGGTTTATCACACACTCTCTTAAATCATTTATAAGCCCGCAAATGGCCGGATCGTTGCTGAGTTGTAGTGCGACCTCAGCGTCGAATTTCCCCGCAGACTCTTCCAGAATAAGAGAGACAATTTTATGCTCCAGTGAACTCAATTCACTCATCAGCCACGTCCTCTACTAACGTTGAAATCGGAATGACCACCGTCGTCCTGAAAGGACAGTCCTTTCTCGCACCATGGACAGATAACATCATCGGGCCCATCGATGCAAAGAAGCTTCCCACAGCTGCACATCGCGAAAGCGCTACTGTTCCCACAATGCGGGCATCCAGGTACACCGTGGAGTTCACTGGTATTAACCTGAACGCCTGATGCGGCCGTATCTGTCCATGAGAAGTAGTCTTCATCGATCGGATAGCAGCCTGCAATATTGAAGGTATTTAGGTTCAGGTCAAATGCAAGTCCTGACACCTTAGCCGGTGGCCGTTCATACTTCATGAGATAGGGGCGACGTGTTTTGCTGCAACGCCCGGTCAGAACCACGCAGTTATCATCGTAAGCTCTGGTGATTTCATCTTTGGCGAGTTTGACGATATAGTCGGTCTGTTTCAGTGGCGGTTGAGTATCTTCTCCTACGCTTCTGCTGTGGGCAGTGACGGAAGCGGTGATCCACTGAATGAAACGCGTGAAATCTCCGTCCTGGCTTTCCGTAAACAATAAAACGTTTTCAGTCAGTTGGCGAAGCACACCAAGGTCTACCGAATTCCCCATACCTACCGCTATCAGGTTCACTTTTTTGGCGTAATAATCATTCCAGCGTTTTACTTCACCTGAAATATCATCGGTAGGACGTCCATCGGTGAGCAGGTAAACCAGGGGTTTCCAGTCCCCTTTTTCTTCAAGGCTGGTTTTACGCACCTGGGAATCTATTTGTACCGTAAGTTCCCGTAGCGCAGCCCCAAGGCTTGTCCCGCCTCCGACAGGAAGGCGAGGGGGATAAAAAGACACAATATCATGGAGGGGAACAATAGTTCTGGCGACACCAGCAAATGCAATAACCGAAATCCAGGCCGTTTCGAGTGCATGGGGGTCCTTACGCAGATCGTTAACGATCATCTGTAAGCCATCATTCATCCTTTTCAGATTTTCACCAATCATGGACTCTGAACAGTCCAGAACAAAGAATACGGGAAGCCGTCTCATAAGAAACTCCCATCACGCCATAAATTACGTCCATTTCTTAGATGGACTGATACAAAGTATGGTCAGGTTGTCCTCCTGCCATACCGGTAAGAACTTAAAGGACCAGCTGTATCTCAGGTGGAGGAGGGGGAAGCGTGTCTGAGGAAGCGTTTACCCCCGCACTCGAACTTCCTGATGCCACACTTGCGCTGACCCATTTGAAAAAGCCAGAAAAGGCTGTCGAATCAAGAGTCTCCAGCGCTACAACTTTGGCAGTCAGTTGCTTAAGATGCTCATGCCCGGCTTTAGGACCCACAGCACAGGCTATGATGGAGCCAAATGAACGGTTATGAACCTCTTTAACGGCTTCACCATAAGCCCACGCGTCAGAAGGCGTGCCATCAGTCATCAGGAAGACCAGCGGGCGCCAGTCACCTTTTTGTTCTCCATCAGATCGACGTATGTCCCGGTCCACACAACTCATCAGGCACTCCAGTGCAGCTCCCGTAAATGTCCCTCCCGCACTGGGTACCTGAATATCCACAAACTGAAAATCAGCCAGAGCTGTCAGAGGGACATATTCCCGGGCTTCATTGTCAAAGGTGATGATAGAGATATGGACACTTTCCAGAGCGTAGGGGTCCTGTCGCAGGGCACTCAGCATCGCCTGAACACCGACATTCACTGAATGTATTGATTCGCCCCGCATCGAGCCCGAAGTGTCGATAAGGAGATAAACAGGTAGTCTGCGCATTTAGATATAATTCCTCAGATGGCTGACGAAGGAATCTGTGGTTGACGGCTCACCGATCGCATTCAGTTTCCAACCGGTTGGTTCCCGAACGAGTTCAGCAAAAACCATCGATCGCTGACCGTTAAAAGATGCGCCTCCTGAAAGGTCGAACCGGGCCATTTCGACATTTCTTCCATCCACGGCCCGGATAAATGCATTCTGTACTTTACCGAAGTGCTGCTGTAATTTTTCGCCGTTGTAGATTTGAACAATGAAGACAATTTTTTCATACTTCGGATCGAGACTATTTAGTTTTGCAATTATTTGCTCATCGTCTCCGTCTCCGGCACCTGTCCGGTTATCGCCGGTCAACCAGATTTGCCCAGACTTATGGCGAAGACTGTTAAAGAACACAATATCGCCATTAACCAGCGTGGGTTTGCCGTTTTCAACATTTCCGAGGTCAGTTACCTTTCCGGCGTCGTTGCAAAGGAAGGCGATGACATCAAGGTCATACTCTTCCTCTTTCTTACCGAAAAGCCCACCGAGAAGACCTTTTTTTTCTTCATTAATATCCCAGCCAAGGCCGATAGTGACCGAAGAAAGGTCGAATTCATTTTTACGCAGGCTGACGCCTTGCCCTTTTCGTAAGCTGACTGTCATGGGATCCCCTCTATTATTAGTATCTTATAAAACAACGTTCACTTCAGGCGGTGGAGGAGGTAAATCATCGAGACCGATAACCTCTTTTTTACCCGCTTCAACTTTCTGACTACCTACAGAAACACTCGCCGATACCCATTTGAAGAACGCTTTGATAGAAGAGCTGTCAGCGGTATCCAGCTGTAGGACGATTTCAGTAATTTCTTTCAGTACACTGGTGTCCGCATCATGGCCTGCCGCGCAGGCTACAACGACGCCTTTCCTGGCTGCTTTAAAATCATTAAGGCCTTTTCGCCAGTCGTCTGTCGGAGCGCCATCAGTCATCAGGAAAACCAACGGCCGCCAGTCTCCTTTTGTATCTGCCGTTGTTTTCATGACTTCTGAGTCAATTCGATTCGCAATCAGAGATAAGGCTTCGCCCAGTGCTGTAGTTCCGCTCGCGGTCAAAGAGGGCAGGTTGAAACTAAGCAGATCCGTCAGAGGAACTGCCTGGTGTGCTGAAGAACTGAAAGTAATAACCGACACAAACGCAGTTTCTAAAGCATATGGGTCCTGCTTCAACGTGGTTAGTAGTGTCTGGACGCCATTTTTAACCGCCTCAATAGGTTCACCATGCATTGAACCTGAAGTATCAAGTAACAGGTAAACGGGGAGTCTTCTCATAATCAAAGTTCCTTGCGATAAAAGGTGGGGGGAACAGTGGCACTTCTGGACATTTTTATCTCTGACTATAGGCCCTTATATCACTAATACCAGCTCTAAATCTGATAGTTACCTATCCATACGGTATGAAAAAATAGATAAAGTTGGGTCTTTTCAGACTACGCAAACCCGCACTCCTGTTAGGAATTTTCCCATTACCAGGGTAATGTACTTATCGGCCGATTTATCTGGAGTCACATTAGGACTAACCTGCTAGTGTTGCTGATCGCTACTACCAGCTTAACTGCCTGTTAGGACCGGAAAAGCATTCAGAGACGCAGTGGGTAGGATACCTGGAGCGATAGACAGGATGATTTACGTCATTACGGACAACCAGTTTCTGTACGTAGGAATTGAGTTACTTCTTTGCAAGCATGAGATAGCTGCTTCGCGACTATCGGTGAACCACCTCTCCAACCATGTGATATGCAAGGATAATATTTACTTCATTGAACGTCCTCTCCATGAGGAAAACGTCCAATTTCTGAGTAAACTCTACCGTTCAGGTGCGCGTTTCTGCTTTTTACTGCAACATGCGATAGAGAGTGTCAGAAATGATGACACACAGTTTATCGACATCACGACACGGTTAAATATTTTTACCTATACCGTGTTGAAAACTATATCTGGCAGTGCAAATCTGCCTGCAGCAAATACTGTACGGCTGACTGACAGGGAATTTACGGTAGCGCGTCTGGTTCTTTGTGGTCGTTCAGATGAAGACATAGCCACTGTATTGTCAATCACAAAGCGGTCTTCTCAGGACCATATAAATCGCGTGCTGAAGAAATTGGGTGGAAAATCCGTAGCAGACATCTACCTACACCGGAATGTGATTTACGGAAGTTGCTCCGCTAGGTAAAACCTGTAGAAACAGTATAGGTGATCGGCCATCGTTCTTTTGTCCAACGGCAAAATGGGAAATACGGAAGGAGAATATCTCTGACTGTAAGGCACGTGTGGGCGACTTTACCTACAAGTAAAAAGGGGCCCTTTCTGTCGGTACCCCTGGAATGCTGTTATTCCGGCTTGTTTTTCAACTGAACTACCTTAATAAAGTCCTCGACCTTCATTTCAGCGAGAGTCTCTACCGCCTCACTTCGGGACGTGCCGGTAAGTTCGGCCAGTTTGTCTATTTTCCGGAGTACCCGGCGTCGGATTGATAAAGAGACTGCCGTCTTCAGATCTTTATCCAGCACCACTTTCGTCGAAATATCCTGCGCTTTCTGTTCAGCGTTTTGAGTGAGTGCTTCATTCATTCGGCGCAAAGTTTTTTTATCGAGCTGCCCGGGACTAACTAACTGATAGGAATGACCGGCTTTACTGTATTTTATTTCAGCTGCATAGGACTCCCGAAGCTCCTTCAGCGCACGACTGAGGGTAGGTTCAGAACAGTCAAGAATGCTGATGATTTTTGCCGCAGAAACGGGTTTTCCCGTACCCAGTAAGCTCGCCAGAGTATAAATTCGTTCCTGTCGGGTATTTAGTTGCATAGTCAGCTGGTGCCTGCAGTTATCATAATAGGGTCAATAGCCTGAAACAGGAAAGTTGCGCTCATTTTTCGGACCAACGCCTGAACACTCAGCACCGTGATAGGGTCCACATCTTTAAGGTTCGTGTAGTTTATTTTTTCCATATGATGGCGGTCTATCCTGCAGGAAAGAATGTACTCATCTTCAAGGTAACCCGTTTGTTTGCTGATCCGCTGAGTAAAGCCGGAAAGCACGGCGTGTTCAAACGGAAGCGTCTGAAATACGATGGCAGCTAATCGCATCAGGCAACCGTGGACGTGTCTTGCATAACTCTCCCGGACCGCTTTCTGTGTCATCGTTTTTTCAGTGATATCCGTTCCCTTTGCATTGACGACATATACCTTATCAGGCATATCCTCAATCTCAGGTAAATCAACATCAAGCCAGACCATTGATTCGTCAGGCCTGACTTCAAAAGTCACAAGCGTTTCACGCGGCCATTCCGTTTGTGAGAGCACCTCTGCCAGGCAATCTTCAAAGTAACGGGCATCCGATCGGAACTGCTCGCGTGCAACGTCAGCAGTGAGAGAAGAGTTTTTTTCATGTTCCTGAGCTTCATACTGCCAGTTTGCATACTGTTCAGCCCAGGCGACACGTTGTTTCTCATACCGTTGTTTAAGCAGTGTGTTTTCGCGTTCAACGTCCGCTACTTGCTGTTGCCACTGTCGCTGGTTCTCATTCTGTCGTTCGGTGCGAGCCGCATCGGTTTCGAACCATCCCCCCAGAAAACCACGACCGCTACGTTCGTCTGGTGCGGACGGGAGAGGACTGTATTCAGGTTTGGCAGGACGAACAGGCGCGGGCCGGTCGAACGTCCTCTGGTGGAGCTCAAGATAATGTGATTCGAGCGATGCCCATGTGTTCCCTCCCACAGGTGAAGGGGAAAGCTCATGAATACTGGAAATGGCCGTTATAGCGGACATCAGACTTTCCACTTCCTGCTCCAGCTCTTCCCTCAGTCCCGGATTAGCCTGAGCTCTGTTGTTCTGTCGCTCCCGTACTATCCGGTCAATACGGGTCCGATAACTCAGTCCAGTGCCCGGCAACCCCAGATTGGCATAGGTCCCGCGCTTCCCAAAAGACAGTGACGCCCCCCGGGGTCCAACACTCAGGCTGGGGGCTCCATTGCTCAGGTTTATCCTGACGCCGGGAATAATGCTTATCGACTTCCTGAATCTGAATCCCATGCTCTGCCCCTTATTGCTGCTGAGAGAACGGGATCAGCCTCATCCCGTCCGTTTTCTGTCCTGTCGTCAGTCCGTAAACCTGGCCCCGGGCCAGGATCCCCTGAGCCCACCGCCGGTGGGTCGCCGGTTCGCACATCGCCCCCTGAGATTTAAAGACTGCCTGTGTGGAGTTCAGAATACGCAGCGCATCTGAATGCTCGCCAGGCGAGACCTTCAGTGCCCCCTCAATCACACTGATCTGCTCCGGATGGATCGCGGTTTTTCCCACCAGCCCGTGAGCGATATCCATCGCCAGCTCGCGCTCCATGACGCCATGGTCATCAATGTGTTCGCATACCGGAGCAGTCAGCGCAAAATCACGGGGTGCAAAAACCGAAACCAGCATTTTAATGACATAGCCCATTGGCGTGTCGTAGAGAGTCAGATCCCGTGGCCGTCGCAGAGAGACCACGTTCATCAGGTCGTTCCCCCCGATGCGCAGCGCAATAATACGTTCCCGGCAGTCATGGTCCGACAGTTCAGAAGCCAGCGCCTGCATTTTCAGAACGTCATAGACCTCTTCTGTTTCAAGCGTCGGCATCATGCTCAACCGGGTACCGGCCATGATGTCCCACCATACCGGCAACGTGGAACGGGTGAATTTCGGTAGCACAAACCCATCAACTGCACTCAGCTCCATGTTTTCAGTCAGCCATCGCCCCATGTCCGGATGACGGGGGCGAATAAAAACCAGCGGCCACTCGTCGTCTCCATGTTGGAATTTCGCGTCATTCAGCCTTTGCAAAAACAGTGAGAGATTCTGAAGAGCAAAGGGAACATCATGCTCACTGACCGCATCTTCCAGACAGACCACCAGAGACCGCAGACCGGGTATTTTCCCTTCCAGCACAACTTCGGCAAGATCCATACGGGTTGCTGGCATATACAGCGTTGCACCGAGATCCCAGGGAGTGAATTGTTTTTTCATCAGCGTACCTTTTTGATGATGGTAACTGCACGATACTGGCCGAGAGCGTCCCCGGCTTCCGTCACCGCGATACCTTTCTCTTTTGCCAGACCGACCAGAAGAGCGACATCCGGGTCATCCATCTGCCGGACAAACACATGATCGGGCACACGGCGCAGAACTGCCCGTGTCGCTTCAGCAATGCCCGGTTTAATCCGGTTAATGCTGTCCACCTCATAACGTTCGGCCAACCCTCCGATGACGTCCCGGCTCAGCTGCCAGCGTGCGGCATTGTGCCCGGCGTCCCAACCTGAAGCGGGAAGGTCTCGACCGTCAAGTTGTTCGCGGAAATGCGCTACCGTATTCACTAGCATCTGGCTACATTCAAAAGACTGAAGGTGATCGCAGACCACGCAGCCATGCAGGCCTTCTTCAGTCCAGACAGAGCGCGAAATCAGACCTGATACAGGAGCACCCATGATACCGAATGGGATCAACCAGTCATCGTCACTGGCGGCAAGCCAGGCACATCCGCAGGGATCTGCCAGCACAACCAGACGAGGTTGTACCGGGTAGCCGGGGCGGTCCTTCAGCGTGCGTGACAATTCGCCGGTAATGGCTCCTTTTCCCGTCCAGCCGTCGACAAACACAATGCCCTTTGTGCCATGACGTGATTCGATGTAGTCGAGCGCCGCAGCGTCAATACCCCGATCGCGGATAATGCTGATACCGTAATGGTAAGACCGTTTTCCCATTGCCCGTAGCGCCTGATGGAGCATCACACCAAGAGGGACACCGGCTCTGACCAGACTGACCAGAACCACGGGGTCATCACCGGCGCGTAAGGCCAGTTCACGGCTAAGCTGAGAGACCTCCCGCGCCAGCCGTGCTGCCCCCGCGTCCAGCGCACGGGTGAAAAGATCCAGATGCCAGCGGGTTGGCTCAGGCTCCTGACTCAGCATGTCGGAGTAATGCATTTTCCCTGACTGAATCAGTTCTTCCTTCAGGTCAACCGGCGTCATCTCCATAGCAATGGGTTTCAGCAAAAACTGAACATCGTCCGGTTGATACGAACCAGAAAACGAAGTGATGTGAGACATGTTATTGCTCTCCAAAAATATGCTGTGAAATAGCCTCAGCAAACTGGCTCTGGCGTGGGAGACCAAACCAGCTGCACAGTTTCATGAACCGATGGTCACTCAGGCTGTCACCCAGCCCTATCACCGGGAAAACCCCGCGCTCCTGACGGAGTTTTTCCAGCAACCAGGAAACGGCCAGTCCTTTTTCTACCGGGCAGGGTAACCAGGCAATGTTGTTGCTGTTGCGGTGGATGTAAAACCCTTCGGTCGAAAAGACGCGCTCGATCTCATCCCCGATAGCGTTCAGTTCATCAAGCTTCGTGCTGTCGCAGTGCTTCATGACCAGATACACCGGCGTACCATCATATTCGTAGTTGAGCCGTGCCCAGGCATTGATGCCCCGTGCTTCCATGAGTTCGGTAATGATATGTTGCATTGACGTTAAGCGGTCGGCGTAGGAGGACAGGCTCTCCAGCATATGGGCTTTCCAGTCGCGGTCTGGCGTACCATCAGGACGAAGGATCACCGCACCATGAGTGGTTACGGCCCAGGAACGGAAGGGGATCTGCACCCGGCTGATTTCTTCCGTTCCTCTGGCCGTCACCGGAATGAGATCCGCATGCTCCAGCAACCAGTCCACCAGCATGGCCTGCTCTTCGGTCATAAAGCTGCGAGGTGTGAGACTGCGATCCAGTGCGCCGGTCCGGAAGGGTTCAAGGGCAAGTTCATCCACCATTTTTCGGCGGGTCTGGAACAGGGTGTCATCGAGGTCGCTGAATACGACGGGCTTATTCATAGGTAATCACCTCTACGGCAGGAGCGACGGCGGAAAGCGCCTCAAGCAGGCGGGGGTCCACGCTCGACGCCGGAGTTTCTGTGCAAAGCAGGATGCGGTCAAACCGCTGGTGGGCGACGTTATAGACAAAATTCGGGATACCCAGGCCGTAATTATCGCTGAAAGCAATGGCGGACTGGATTGCAAAGCCGGTTGAAATCGGTGATCGGGTGGTGGAACTGTAAAGGACCTGAGCGCCCGCCGATCCCAAACGTTCAGCCAGCAGGAACGGTTCCCAGACGAATTCGCCGGTGCCCAGCACCAGAATGTTTTCCCCGTGCGAAACCTTCACCTTAAGGCCCAGGTCACTGGCCGGTATCTGCATCCCGAGTCGCCCCCAGGATTGTTTGCCGGTGATCGGGATGTTCCCCCTGGAGGTCACATTAACCGGGGGCATGACGGGCAGCGGGGCATCCGGTTCGGGTGTCCAGCGCCAGTTGCCTGAGATGAGCGATACAGCGTGAACAGGCAGGGGGCTGTTCTGACTGAGGGCCTCTCCGCTCCAGTCAGTCAGCGTGACAGCAATAACCCGTCGTACCTGCCGGAGTGCACCCGATGCACGTAATGAGGCCAGAAGATTGAGAAACGTTTTTCCCGTCGTGGCTTCATCATCCACCAGCACCAGCGTCTGAGCTTCTGCCACTGTGCGCCGCATATCCGGTGTGGAGGGACAGTAGATCAGGTGGTCAGTGGCATGACTGTGCTCTTCTTTAAACTCGCACAGCAGTTCGCCATCGACCGGATGGCGTGTTGATGTCAGATAGACACAATCAGGGTGATGCTTACGCACCTCATCAAACACTCCCGCCCCAAGGCCGACAGCCGTCTCGGCCATCCCGATAAAGACCACAGGCCCGTCCAGTGTCCCAAGGAACTGCTCCGCCAGCTGTGTGTAAACATTGCGCATGACCTGAGGCGAGACAGGAATATGGCGACCCAGCACTTTACTGACAAACAGAAATGCGCGTTTAGGATTCCGCCGTTCGGCGATATCAAAGAGATCAGTAAGAGGATAATCGGTCACCTGGCTGCTTACCTCAATCCGCCCACAAGATAATGTCTTTTGATAAACGGAACATCCATCCATTACTGACATATTTATCTCCATTAATCTATTCTGTTGGTCAATAATGCCGGGTAGCGAATGACGTCGGTGACAGAGCGGACGACTGCAGGCGAAAAATCAGTTTTCGCTGACTGCCTGATCTGATCCTCATCCATCAACCCCAGTGTATGGAAGGCATACAGACCCGGCAGATTCACGCCACTGTGCTGCGTATAACCGATACCACCTGATGGTCGCATGTTAATTTCCAGCAACAGTGGTTTGCCTTCGGCATTATGGCGGGTCTGAACATTAACCAGGCCGTCTGCGTTCATTAAGCGGGCGCAGTCGATGGCAAGTTCAATCGCTTCCCCTTCATTCTCCAGATACTGAAGCACGCCTTCCTTACGCCGCCCGATAGCGGCCAGGACCGTCCCTTGACTGACCACCATATCCACGGAATATTCTGGCCCGGATAAATAAGGCATCAGCACCTGAGGTGTAAAGGTCTCCATTTCGGCATGTGCAGACAGATACTGTGACGGGCGGATAACACGGCTGTCGGGATTATTCAGAAATGCAACAGGGGAAACATTGTCATCAAAACGCCAGAATCCCATGCCATAAATGCCGGTCACGGGCTTAATGCAGAGACAATCAGAAGGAAACGGCGAGTGACTCAGCAAATTGCGAAGTTCGTCGAGAGAGGTGACCCGAACAGATGGTACAACCGGGAGACCTTTTTTTGCCATGAACTCCGAAAAAGTAACTTTTTCGTCAGCGAGCTCGAACCATTCAGTCCCGGTCGCGCCTGTTGTCAGACTCACGGACGGGGATTGAATGGCATCTCGCTGACTTTCAAACCATTTACAGTTTCGCCCGGTATGAATCGCATTAATGCCATGGTTCATCGTGACGGAGTGAATGAAAGAAAGACGGTCATCTTCATTTTTAGGTTCGATTAATGAGAGATCTGAAACAGAGAGAATTTCATTTCTTTCATTACGGTGAGAAGAAATAACCTGAATGTCTGTTTTATTTTTTTCTGCAAAAGATTTAACAGCGAGAATAATGTCTCGCTGGGATGACAAACCTTCCATAAACCAAATTTTCTTTTTCATCTTTTATTGAGTTTTCCTGAAGACGAAAGGGAGTGTATTTCTGATTAATGAGTCTATGAACCCACCCGCTTCATGTCAATCATAATATGATAAACACTGGCTGATTTTGAAATGGCGCAAACTTATATATAATTCAATATATACAACATGTTACCCATCATTTAATGCCTTGATGGCAATGTAATGAAAGGTAAATATCGAAAACCTACCATTTTTTACCTTGCGAGAGAACTTTGTCATGATATGATTTTCATTGTACCAAATTAACTATTAAATACCCATTGTCTCAGTCAATACCTTTTAAGGAATGAATATGGTTTCTTTAAGTAAAAACCAGACGGTATCACTCAGCAAACACTCTACTGCTCTCAGTCAACTTCAGTTTGGTCTTGGATGGGATCCGCTAAAGAAGAAAGGGATTTTCGGGGGCCTATTTGGCGGCAATGATTCTATCGATCTGGACGCTGGTTGCGTTCTGTTGGACAGTGCCGGTAATAAAATTGACACAATCTGGTTTCGTAAACTGAAATCGACCTGCGGCTCAGTGGTGCATACCGGCGATAACCTGACGGGTGACGGTGATGGTGACGATGAAGTCATCAACGTCTATCTCAGCAAATTGCCTGCAAAAGTTGAATACCTGGCTTTTACGGTTAACAGTTTCCGTGGACAGACCTTCAACGATGTGGATAACGCCTTCTGCCGCGTAGTAGACCAGACCAATAAAGAACTGGCCCGATACAAACTCACCGAACAGGGTTCACATACCGGGATCATTATCGCCTCACTGCGACGCAATAACGGCAACTGGGACTTTACTGCCCATGGTAAAGCCAGTACTGGCCGTACAATTGATGATATGCACGCGGACATTGTCAGTACGGTTGTTAGCTCATGAACCTGACTCCAGGGGGAAATGCCCCCGTTCCCGCTCAGGAACTCCGCGTGCGGATCCTCTCCGGTGGCTCTGTCGATGCCTCAGCTTTCCGTCTGTTCGCCGATGGAAAAGTGCAGGGAGACACCGATATGGTCTTCTACGGACAGCCCCGCAACGACGATAACTCTGTCAGTTTTCATGCCGAGGGAAATAACAGCGCTTTTATCGTTGACCTTAGCCGCCTCAAATCAGAGGTACAGAAAGTCGCTTTTACGGTGACCTGTGACGGCAGCCACACCGTCTCGGCTCTGAATAATCTTTCTATCCTGGTTGAAAGTGGTGCTTCTCAACTGATAAGCGGGCAGGTCGAACTGACCGGACGGCAGGAAGCTGCTCTTATCCTCGGTGAATTCTATCGGCGTAACGCTGAATGGAAGTTCCGGTTTATTGCCCAGGGGTTTAATGGTGGGCTCAAGCCACTGGCTGAACACTTTGGCGTCAATGTCTCTGATGAACCTCCACCGTCCACACAACCGCCGACCACACCGCCCCCAGCTCCAAATAAAGTGAGCCTGAGTAAGGTGTCGTTAACCAAAGAAAAACCGGCTATCAGTCTTGCCAAGAAGGATAACTTTGGTGAGATCCGCATCAACCTTAACTGGCATCGCGGAAGCAACTCCGGTGGTTTACTCGGTGGGATGTTCGGCTCTAACAAAGCGATCGATCTTGATTTGGGGGCGTTCGTGGAGCTTCAGGGCGGTTACAAATCCGTGGTCCAGGCTCTTGGCAATGCCTTTGGCAACTATCATCACGAACCTTTTGTTCAGCTGCAGGGCGATGATCGTACCGGGGAGGCCTCGGATGGCGAATGGATGCATATTAATGGTCGGGAGTGGAAGGAAATCAGTCAGGTACTGATATATGCCTTCATTTATCAGGGTGTCCCCAGCTGGGATAAAACCGACGGTGTTGTGACTCTCCATGTACCGGACCAGCCCCCCATTGAAACCCGTCTGACCGAAGGTGATAACAAACGAACGCTGTGTGCGATTGCCCGTCTGGTAAATGACAACGGGTCCATCCGGGTAGAACGCATTAACCAGTTCTTCAGAGGTCAGGAGGAGATGGATAAGGCATTTGGCTGGGGATTTCGCTGGTCTAAAGGTTCCAAATAACCGAACTATTGAGGATGTGAAAATGAGCTTTTTTGACAAAGTAAAAGGGGCGCTGACCTCAGGGCGCGAGGAACTGACCCGCCAGGTTGGCCGTTACAAAAACAAGAAATTTATGCAGGGTACTGTTGCTGTATGCGCCCGTATCGCGGTTGCCAGCGACGGCGTCAGCGCAGAAGAAAAACAGAAGATGATTGGATTTCTGCGGGCGTCAGAAGAACTGAAAGTCTTCGAAACGACTGAGGTTATCGAGTTTTTCAACAAACTGGTGACCAGCTTCGACTTTGATCTGGAAATCGGCAAAGGGGAGACCATGAAGTATATCCTCGCCCTGAAAGACCAGCCAGAAGCGGCGCAACTGGCTCTGCGTGTCGGGATTGCGGTTGCCAAGAGTGACGGTAACTTTGACGCAGATGAACAAAATGCCGTTCGCGAAATTGCACGTGCTCTTGGCTTCGACCCGGCTGAATTCGGCCTCTGATAAACATCCGTTAAGGGTACATTATGGTTTCAACACACATCGGTTTCCCGACTGAAACAGTGATTGTTTTTATTGCGCTGTCAGTCGGTGCCATCTTTATTGACCTGTTCATGCACCGGCATGACAAGCCAATTTCCCTTAAGAGCGCGGCCTTATGGTCCGTTTTCTGGGTTATCGTTGCGATGGCATTTGCCGGTTTCCTCTATGTTCATCACGGTGCAGAAGTTGCCAGCCTGTTTGTTACAGGTTATGCCCTGGAAAAAGTGCTGTCAGTTGATAACCTTTTCGTCATGATGGCTATCTTCTCATGGTTCTCAGTGCCTGACCGTTATCGTCACCGTGTGCTGTACTGGGGGATCATTGGAGCCATTGTCTTCAGGGGGATCTTCGTTGCCATTGGTACCGGACTCCTCAGCCTTGGACCTTACGTAGAACTGGTCTTTGCTGTGGTTGTCGCCTGGACTGCCGTTATGATGCTGAAAAGTGGTGATGACGGTGATGAAATTGAGGATTATTCCCAGCACCTCGCCTATCGTCTGGTCAAACGCTTCTTCCCCATCTGGCCGAAATTGTCCGGGCATGCGTTCCTGTTAACGCAAAAAGAGGTGGATGTAGAGCTGTCTAAGCCCGAAAACAACGATGTCACTGTGGGTCGGGTAAAAAAAGCGGCCTTATATGCGACGCCGCTTATGCTGTGCGTGGCGGTTGTGGAACTCTCTGACGTCATGTTTGCCTTCGACTCCGTCCCGGCAATCATTGCGGTCAGCCGTGAACCTCTGATTGTCTACAGCGCGATGATGTTTGCCATCCTTGGCCTTCGTACCCTGTATTTTGTCCTGGAAGCCCTGAAGCAGTATCTGTCTCAGCTGGAAAAGGCCGTTATCGTCCTGCTGTTCTTTATCGCGATTAAGCTGGGACTCAATGCCTCAGATCATATCTGGCATCATGGCTACAGTCTGTCCGCGACCACCAGTTTGTATGTTGTATTAGGTGTGCTGGCACTGGGGATTCTTGCCAGCGTCATCTTCCCGGAAAAACCGGAAGCAGAAAACAAAGAGAGCTGATTTCAGCTGATTAATGATTAACGAAAGAGGATAAATTGATGAGTGTTTCACTATCCAAAGGCGGCAACGTCTCTCTGAGCAAAGCAGCCCCGACGATGAAAAACGTTCTGATCGGTCTTGGCTGGGATGCCCGTTCTACCGATGGTCAGGACTTTGACCTCGACGCTTCCGCCTTCCTGCTGGCCGCAAATGGTAAGGTTCGTGGTGATGCCGATTTTATTTTCTATAACAACCTGAAATCTGTCGACGGTTCAGTCACTCACACCGGTGACAACCGTACCGGTGAAGGCGATGGCGATGATGAGTCCCTGAAAATCAAACTGGATGCAGTCCCGGCTGATGTGGACAAAATCATTTTCGTCGTGACCATTCACGATGCTCAGGCTCGTCGTCAAAGCTTCGGTCAGGTATCCGGTGCATTCATCCGCCTGGTGAATGATGACAATCAGACAGAAGTCGCCCGCTATGACCTGACTGAAGATGCCTCTACCGAAACCGCCATGCTGTTTGGCGAACTGTATCGCCACAACGCGGAATGGAAATTCCGCGCGGTCGGACAGGGTTATGCCGGTGGTCTGGCTTCCGTTTGTGCGCAGTACGGCATTAACGCGTCCTGATAAAAAGTAACTTTTCACACTCTTTTTCACTCCGGGGTGATTAACCACCCCGGACGACAACGATTAGCAGGAGCAATAAAATGGCAGTTTCTCTCGTAAAAGGCGGTAATGTTTCTCTGACCAAAGAAGCCCCTTCCATGAATGTGGCGCTTGTAGGCCTTGGCTGGGATGCACGAGTCACCGATGGTCAGGCGTTTGACCTTGACGCCTCCGTTTTTCTGGTCGGTGACGATGGTAAAGTATTGTCTGACTCTCATTTCGTTTTCTATAACAACACCACCAGCCCGGACGGCGCGGTCCAGCATCAGGGTGACAACCGTACCGGCGAAGGCGACGGCGATGATGAACAGGTCAAAATCGAACTGGCTAAAGTCGGTGCTGAAGTCAAAAAACTGGTGTTTGCTGTCACTATTCATGAAGCTGAAGCCCGTAAACAGAACTTCGGTATGGTCAGCAACAGCTACATGCGTGTTGTGAACAACGATAACGGCGCTGAGATTGCACGTTTTGACCTGTCTGAAGACGCATCAACAGAGACCGCGATGATCTTCGGCGAACTCTATCGCCACGGTACTGAATGGAAATTCAAAGCCGTTGGTCAGGGGTTTGCTGGCGGTCTGGGTGCGCTGGCTAAACAGCACGGCATCAACATCTGACAAATAGCGCATATGAAACCCCGGCCTGCCCGGGGTTTCTTGTATCTGCTTACACACTTGTATTGCTCATCATCACAGAGAGAAAAGATGCAATTACAATCAGGACAGAATATCCCGCTTCATACATCGACTCTGGACCTCAGGCTTGACTATCCGGCATCATCCGGTTTTCGTAGTGAACCTGAAATATGCATATTTATGCTGAATGCAGAGGGTAAGGTTACCGGCGATGCTGACTTTATCTTCTATAACAATCTGAGTGCAGCTGGTGGTGGTGTAAGACTATCTCCCGGCCACCAGAATGCGAACGTGCATATTGAACTTGACCGTATTCCTGTCACCATACAGAAAATCGCGATAACCCTTGTGATTGACGGAAATGACACGATCAGCGCACTGTCACAACTCAGGCTAACGGCAACCGGAACAGCTGAATTTAATGTCGATCTTAATGGCCGCAGTGAGAAAGCGGTGATTATGGGCGAGATTTATCGACACAAGGACAGCTGGAAACTCCGAGCACGGGGGCAGGGGTTTAACGGCGGACTGGAGCCGCTCGCTGTCAGCTATGGTGTTGATGTTGCACAGCCAGTTGATACCCCGCCACAGGCTTCCCGTATCAGTCTGGAGAAGAAGCTGGAAGGGAAAGCCCCCGCGCTTATCAGCCTGGCAAAAAAAGCCAGTGTTTCTCTTGCCAAGCATAAGCTGGATACCGTTGCAGCCCGAGTGGCTTTTGTTCTCGATGCCTCAGGCTCTATGACCGGCCAGTTTAAAAAGGGACATGTGCAGTCCGTTCTCGACCGTATAGCTGTCCTGTCAGTCCAGTTCGACGATGACGGCACGATGGATGTATGGGGCTTTGCTGAGCGTCACAAGAAATACCCTGACGTCACCCTGGACAATCTTGACGGATATATTGCTGCTATCCAGAACACGGGTAAACGCTCTGCCTGGGAAATTCTTCCGGGCCTGGGCGGGACGAACAACGAGCCGCCGGTTATGAATGAGGTGATCGACTTCTTCAAGGACAGCACACTGCCGGTCTATGTTGTCTGCATTACGGATGGTGGGATTAGTAAAACCCGTGAAATCAAAGAAGCCATACGCCGCTCGGCCAACTACCCCATTTTCTGGAAATTTGTGGGCCTCGGAGGCTCGAATTACGGTATTCTCGAAAAACTGGATACCTTTAGCGATCGGCGAATCGATAACAGCAACTTCTTTGCCATCGATAACTTCGCAACGGTGAAGGATGAGGTACTGTACGAGCAACTGCTGGAAGAGTTTAAAGACTGGCTGGAGCAGGCAAAAATAGCGGGTATTCTGTGAGCCTTCGCCCCGGAAAGGGGCGATAATTTACCGGATAGTCAGTTCGAAAGGTACTTTTCCCCGACGCCAGGTTGAATGGAAGTGCCGCCAGTGTGGATCAGTTGCAGCTGACAGGAGTTCGTAATCCCCTCGTGTGTCTCCCCATGCCCGCAGATGATAATCTTTCAGAGGACCATACTCTTTTTCCAGCCGGATAATTTTCTGGCTACACCGGCAGTTATGCCCACTGATACGCCCGGTAAGTATCCCTTCTTTGACCTCAAGCTGCGTGCCTATCACTTTGATGCCCAGCCTGTCGGCAAATGGCCTGAGTACCATTTCTGGTGAAGCAGAACATAATGTCACTTCCGCGCCGGAAGTCACTTCATTCGCCACGGCCATCAGGCCTGCAGGACGCATAAGCCGACTCCAGTAGACCTGGCAAAATTTCTCAGCATTTTTGGATAGCCATTTCTCGTCAACCCCAGTAAGGAAGGTTGTGATGAGAATTTCTTTCAGTTCATCACGTGTCATCTTCTTCCCCATACAGCGTAACGTGGGAAGAGCCATGGTGACGATACGACGGGAAAAAGCTCGATTGCCAAAGGCAAACCGCAGAAAAGGGATAAAGCTGTCATGCCGCGTTAACGTACCGTCAAAATCAAATACAGAGAGCATGCGGGGCTGAATGACATTCATCGTAATGTTCTTCCTGGAAAAATGGGGGAACTGCTCCCAACAGGTAACACTATACCATTCAGGCAATAATATCGGTATTGGTTCACCAGAAGGCGAAGAAAGTTACTTTTTATGATGTTCGATTCCCTCATCAAAGCAAAAGTTAGTCACTTATCCGAATCCGACTTGAACTGGAAGGTAAAACGCGCGATTTAGCTCTGTTCAATATGGCACTGGACAGTAAGCTTCGAGGCTGTGATCTGGTCAAACTCAAAGTATCTGATGTTGCATATGGTAGCTCTGTTTCGAGCAGAGCAACGGTATTGCAACAGAAAACCGGTAGCCCTGTGCAATTTGAGATAACCAAAGGGACAAGAGAAGCTGTTGCTGCATTGATAAAGCTTGGCAATTTGCACAGTAAAGACTTCTTGTTTCGGTCTCGGATCGGAACTAACCAGCATATTTCAACCCGGCAATACAACCGAATCTTTCATGGGTGGGTAGAAAAGCTTGGTCTCGAAGAGACGCTTTACAGCACACATTCCATGAGAAGAACAAAACCTTACCTGATCTACAAGAAAACCAAGAATCTCCGGGTGATCCAACTTCTGTTGGGTCATAAGAAACTGGAAAGCACAGTCCGTTATCTGGGCATTGAAGTCGATGATGCGTTAGAGATTTCTGAATCGATTGAAGTCTAAGGTTATCAGGGCTGCAACAGCAGCCCTGTGCCAATAGCGGACATAAAAGAAATTGCGATACCTTGAGTGGTGAAAAGCCGTTTCCGCTCAGTTTTTAATGTTGAGAGCGGCCTCCTACAGTGAATCCAGCAAATGCTAAAGGAACATTCACTCATTTACTGTATTAACGCCTCTTGCTGGTCGCTGACGCATAGCGCCCGGCGGATATCCATTGATGCGCTTAAAAGCTCTGCTAAACGCTGCCTGTGAGGCATAGCCGAGGCGAAGAGCAACGGTGTCAATTGAGATCTTATCGTGAATAATCCAGTGACCTGCGATGCGCATTCGCACCTCCCTTGCATAGCGCAGGGGAGGTATGCCGATGATTGATTTGAAGCGTTCAGCAAAAACAGAACGTGACACATGTGACTGTGCAGCAAGTTCAGCAACAGACCACTCCCGACCCGTATCGCGATGAATGGCCAGAATTGCACGGGCGAGTCGTGGATCACGTAACGCAGCGATCAGGCCAGCTGCGTTCTCGCTGCCGTTTTCGATCCATCCACGCACAATCATGGCAGCCGCCACTTCTGCGAGGCGGGCCAGAATGCCCGCGAAGCCAGCGCGTCCGGAACAGATTTCAAATTTCATCGCGCCCAGAATGGGAACCAGCCCCGGATAGATCTGTTCATTTGCCTCAACCACTATGGCTTGCGGCATCAGTTTACCAAGACCCTGCATTCCACCGAGATCGAACTCCATACAGCCATAAAACAGAACCGTGCTGGGTGTCGGATGCGAACTCGGGCAAGTATTGATTCCGCTGACGGCCTCGCCTAAAGGAGCAGAGCCTAACGTGTCGATATGTTGAAATGAACAGCTGACATCCGATACAAGCTGGTGATCCTCACCCTGCGGCATGAATACCATGCTGCCAGCTTTCAGTTCGTGCAATGTACCATCGTGTGTGCGAAGCAGAGCAGTACCTACAGCGATGTAATGAAAATAGGCATGTCCCGGTCTGTTGCTAAAACCCACGCCAAACTCAGAGCCAGTCTGTAAACGGCGATACTGCACGCCACGCAGGCGCATTTCCAGCAGCAATTCACTGATGAGCTCGGATGTAAGGGCAAAATGTCTGTTCACATGCATAATCGGAGTTTCGGGTAAAAAATCAGGATGTAGCATCATAGATCGTCCAGCGACTCAACTCTAGACTAGGCGTTATAATTTTTCTCCAGGTAGAGTGTGTTATGAGAAATGAAGCAACTGAAGCTGTATCCGCGAGTTTGAATAGTTCGGAACCCAAAGAATCCGCATGGATGGCCGTTATTTCACTGACTATGGGTGTGTTTGGCTTGCTGACTGCAGAATATCTTCCTGCCAGCCTGTTGACCCCCATGGCTGCCGATCTCGGTGTGACCGAAGCTCTAGCTGGTCAGGCTGTGACGGTAACGGCTGTGGTGGCCCTGTTTGCTGGTCTGATGGTTCCCCGCCTGACGCGTAATTATGATCGCCGAAATGTTTTGCTTGGTTTTACCGTGCTGATGATTGCCTCCAACCTGCTGGTCGCACTTTCATCCAGTCTGGCTGTTCTGTTAGTCATGCGCATTTTGCTGGGCATCGCGCTGGGAGGCTTCTGGAGTATGGCTGCTGCCGTCGCTATGCGGCTGGTCCCTGCTAAAAGCGTCCCGCGCGCTCTCTCCATTATTTTTAGCGGTATTGCTGTCGGTACCGTGGTTTCGATCCCGCTGGGGAGCTATTTGGGTGGGCTTTATGGCTGGCGTAGTGCTTTTATCGCTGCAACCGCAGTAGGCGTGCTGACACTGATTTTTCAGCTGTTTACCCTTCCTGGAATGGCTCCGCGTAGAATGATGATAACAGCCTCTGTCATGGATTTACTCCGTCGCCCAGGCATTGCGATGGGTATGACGGGGTGTGTGATTGCCCATACCGGTCAGTATGCGCTGTTTACCTATATTCGTCCGGCTCTCGAAAATATTGCCCAACTTGATGTGGATCGTTTGTCTTTGATACTGCTTGGATTTGGCATCGCTAATTTTATCGGTACGCTGCTAACCGGGTGGCTGATGGAGAGAAGCCTGCGTCTCACACTGATACTCATGCCAGCGCTTGTCGGTTTCGCGGCATTAAGCATGATTTTGCTGCCACTAGAGGAAAAAGGATTGGTGTTGTTCGTCGCGTTGTGGGGGATGGCATTTGGTGGCGTACCCGTTGCGTGGTCAAATTGGGTAGCGCGTTCCGTTCCCGATCAGGCTGAAACCGCTGGCGGCATGGTAGTCGCAGCAGTTCAGTCCTCAATTGCGGCGGGTGCTGCGTTGGGAGGATTACTCTTTGGTATCAGCGGCGTAACAGGTGTTTTCATCACCGCTGGTTGCATAATGTTTTTTGCCACGCTCGTTATTGGACTAAAGGTGAGGGTCGCTCTGACCTGACCACTTCCCCTGTAAGAAAGTTTCAATGAAGGCCAGCTGAACCAGGTGGCTGGCCTGAAAAAAACAGCGAGATTTCCTCCTCCTTTTCCGCTCTATTTGTTATCCGCTAGTCGTTGTCAGCAGATCTTCAGCGTCAAGTGTTTGTCTGCTGTGTGCCAGATATAGTCATTCGAACCCTGAGGGTTACACTTTTAAGTGATTCAGGGTATGCGCTTACTGGTTACGAATATTGTGCCAGAATCATGTGATCTGATGATTGCCGCTTTGCTTTCGAGCCAGTAAGTGCTCCACGTTCGCTAACGAATACTCAGGGCATGCAGATAAACTGCTGACTATATTTCTTTCGAAGGGCGTGGAATGCATACCAATCCCCGTTTAAAAGGAGTTGGTGATGACTGCTATAGATCAGTTTGCTGCTCATGTTGGTCTGGATTGGGCGGATAAAAAGCACGATGTCTGCGTTCAGTTTAAAAACGGTGAGCGCACATTCCATGTGATTAACCATACGCCGGAAGCGCTTGATACCTGGCTCAATGAGTTGCACCAGAAGGTCAAAGGCAGGATCGCTATCGCCCTTGAACTGAAGAAAGGCCCGGTAGTATATGCTCTCCAGAAGTACCCCTTTATTACTGTCTTTCCTGTACACGCGTTATCATTGGCCCGCTATCGGCAGACCTTCTGGCCAAGTGGCGCGAAGGATGATCCTCAGGATGCCGAGTTGGCGTTAGATCTGATGCTACGCTACCCCCAAAAGATTAAAGCCATCGAACCCGACAATGCTGATATCCGTTTACTTCTACAACTAGTCGAGCAGCGTAGGCTGCTGGTAGAAGACAAACGCCGCTTTGTTAATCGGCTCATTAACACGCTTAAGCAGTATTATCCTCAACCCCTGGAATGGTTCTCGCATCGGGACAGTTCATTGTTCTGTGAGCTCATAATCCGCTGGCCAAGCCTACAACAGCTCAAACGTGCCCGGAGTAATACCGTCCGTCATTTTATGAACGCAAGAGGTGGTCCCGCTGTTGCGTATACAGAACAGCGGGTTACAAGCATTGCCAACGCGATTCCCCTGACCACTGATAAAAGTGTCATCGAGGCGAACGCGCTAATGGCAACAGCTCTTGCATCACAAATCAAACTTGTAGGTGAACTTATCAGAACCTACGACGAACGAATCGAATCGTTATTCGATACGCTTCCGGATGCAGAGCTGTTCAAATCACTACCGGGCATGGGGCCGTGTATGGGCCCACGTATGCTTGCCGCACTGGGTGATAACCGCGACCGCTTCAACAGCGCTGAGGAAATTCAAAACTACGCAGGTATTGCTCCGGTGACTGAACGGAGTGGCCAGAAATCCTGGGTTCACTGGCGATGGCAGTGTGCCAAGTTCGTCAGGCAAACCTTTGTCGAATGGGCTGCCAAGACGGTTAACTCATCATACTGGGCCAAGCTGTATTATCAGGGGCTGCGAGAAAAAGGAAAATCTCATCAATCAGCGATCCGAGCTCTGGCATTCAAATGGATAAGGATTATTTACCGCTGCTGGAAGACCAGAACCCGTTATGACGAAGCGAAATATTTGCTGGCACTGGAAGCGCGAAAATCGCCCTTACTAATGCCGTAGAAAGCTTGTCGAATGTCTCAGGGCGTGAAGCGGACGTTTTCTTTGAGCCAGAACTGCCAAATTTCTATCAGTATCAAAACCATTAAACTGTGTGTGCCGCAAAGCGGTTTTCAGGTAATCCGGGACTGAGATCAGATTTAGCTTTGAGCAATGCACCGTCATATTCAGACAGCGCAGTGAGTCCCACTGTAGCCGTGGTGCAATAGAGACGGGTAAAACCCTCACCGGCGAGTGTCGGACAGGTGCTCTGGATTCCAGGTGACGTCAGAATAGCGTCTGTGGTCCCATCCGGGCGGTAACGGACAACACGGTTCCCCCCCCATTCAGCATTCCATAGATAGCCCATCTCATCCACGCAGGAGCCGTCAGGCGCGCCGCTGCCTTCGCTTTCGGCGAACACGCGCTGGTTCTGCAGCGAGGGGTAATCACAGCACATTATCCGACCCTGCATCGAGTCACAGTAATAGAGCGTGCCGCCATCGGGGCTGAAACAGATGCTGTTCGGTATAGCGACATCGGGCAGTGCAAGCATCTCAACAGTCAGCGTTGCCGCGTTGAGTCGATGAAACTTACCGATGACTTTAACGGGATAACCGTCATCCATCGTCCCGAAGACAAAATTACCGGCACGGTCACATCGTCCATCACCTATGCGGGTGCCGGTGTCTCCCGGTGAAGCGGCCACTGGGGTAATTAACCCGCTGTTGAGATCATAGAAAGCCAGCCTTGACGCGAATCCCATCAGCAGAATGTGACTTTGTTCAGTCAGTGCAAAGGAGCCGAGGCGTTCAGGCAGCGACCAGCGCATCACAGCATCATTGCCTTCTTCTATGGCGAGCAGTTCACTGGCTTCAATGTCAGTCCAGTAGAGCCTGCGGGTTCTTTCACACCACAGCGGGCACTCTCCGAGCGTATTCCTGACCTCAGCTGCAATTGAAAACATGATAATCCTCCGGATATAAAAGGTCGTACTGCACGAGGGCAAAAGTGGATAACGCAGTTACTGCAGAAAACGTGCAGAGAGCCGATCGCCGAAAAGCATGACGGCAAGTCCGATCAGCATGACAACCATTCCCCCCAGCCTGAGTAACGAAACCGGACGCCGCACAGCGCCCAGCAAGCCAAAATGGTCAATCATCTGCGAGGAAAGTAACTGTCCGACAATCGCCAGCCCGAGCAGAGCTGAAAACCCGATTTTCGGCGCAAGCACGACATAGCTGAACAGGGCACATGCGCCTATCATTCCGCCCGCCAGACTCCAGAGGGGTTGCGACGGGATCGCCGCTAGCGATGTCATCAACCCACCCCGCAGCAGCGCGTAAATCCCCAGACTGAACGCGCCCGCCGTAAATGAAAACAGCGCCGCAGTGACCGGGTCGCCGCCCAGTCCCTTTGCCAGCTGGCTGTTCAGGGTCGTCTGCAGGGTGATCCCCAGACCTGCGGCAAAAGCGATTACGTAATAGATCATGCCCATGCTTTTCACCCTGGTCAGTCGGCCTGCACCAGCGGCAGGAAGGTGTCAGCAAAAATGTCAGGCTGGTAGCCAGAGGCTGCAAAAAGGTGCTTACGCGACTCATCAATCGCCGCACGTAGTCGCGCGCTGTCTACGCCCAGCACCTTACCGTTCTGTTTAACGATGCGTCCGCCGATCATGACGGTGTCGATGTTGCTGCGCTCGGCGGCATGAACCACCGTGCCAAAGGCATTGCCGGACGGGTAAAGATTGAGATCACTGACGCTAATCAGCACCAGGTCGGCTTGTTTGCCTGGCGTCAGGCTGCCCACTTTGTCCTGCAGCCCTGCACAGACAGCGCCATCAAGAGTCGCGGCTTTAAGGAGTTGCGCCGCCGGAAGCGTTTTCAGCGCATGTTCAGAATCGCAGCACTGCTGCTGATGCATGCCCATCACGCGCTGCAGGTAAAAGGCGACGCGCATCTCCATAAACATATCGGTGCTGTACGACGTTTCATTGTCTACGCTCAGGCCAGGGTTGATGCCATGACGCTGCGCGGCCTCAATGGCGAACATCCCGCTTTCGATGCCATAGTGCGAATCTGAGCGCGGGCAGACATTCACCCGGACACCGGCCTCCCGTAGAATTTTCCATCCCCGGTCGGGCAGCGCCGTGCAGTGATTGAAAATATTGTCCGGACCCAGCAGCCCTTGCTGATGCAGCGACTCAAGTTCAGACCCCATCTCAGCGCCAAAGAACTCAGTGACAATCGACAGTCCCAGCCTGCGGGCCTCGGCCCACAACTCCGGCTCCAGCTGGGCCATGACGGCGAGAGAGACCAGGCTTTCAGGGTTGTCGGTGAAATACTTATCCTGCAGACGCTGCCAGTTTCCCGGCCAGTGGGCTTTATCCCATTCGCCAGCTACCGGTGCGCCGGAAGCATGAATGGCACGAATGCCGGTATCAAGCAGGGCCTCCACGGCGGCATCGGAATGCGCTGCGGTTCGGCTGTTGTGCGAGTTATCGATCATCATGGTGATGCCCGCGTCAATAGCGCCCAGCGCCGTCAGCAGGTTGCCAACATAGATATCGGCAGGACGGTAATATTTAGCGAAGGAGAAGTGCGTGGCGTTGCTGTAGTCGTCCAGGCAGGTGGCGTTTGGGTTAATGCGGCGCAGCTGTCCTTCCCATGCGTGACGATGAGAATCGACCATTCCCGGCATGGCGATCATGTTGGTGGCATCAATGACATGCGCACCCTGCACATCAAGGTTCTGGCCCACGGCGGTAATCGTTGAGCCGTTGATGAGAATATCGCCGCGCTCAATGTTACCGACGTTCCCGTCCATGCTCAGTATCGTCGCGCCACGAATCAACGTAGCCCGTGAAGTGACATTCTGATTGTTAACAATATTTCGGATGTAGTCGGTCATTAAACCTGCCTCTTTCCTGATTAATGGGGAAACGATACGCCACGTCATTAGCCTAAAAAAGATGCTTAAAACGTTTTCATAATTCATAATTCGCGAATAATCAGACTCACTTTTACCCAGGAGCAGGACGATGGATCGGATTCAGGCTATGCAGGTCTTTATAAGAGTTGCTGAAGCCGGAAGCTTTGTGCGCGCGGCAGAGACACTGTCACTGCCAGCTTCCACCGTCACCAGCACGATTAAAAATCTGGAGAGATACCTGCAGGTGCGTCTGCTTAACCGGACGACGAGGCGGGTCAGACTCACTCCTGAAGGCCTGCAGTATCTTGCGCAGTGCCGGGAAATCCTTTCACTGATTGAACACACGGAATCCAGCCTGACCGATTCCGTCAGGCGGCCCCAGGGGCGACTGCGGATAGATATGCCCGGTGGGATCGCCCATTTTATCGTCATGCCGAATCTGAAAGATTTTTACCGGCTCTATCCGGATATTTATCTGATGATTGGCGTCAGCGACCGGCAGGTTGATCTTGTTCAGGAGGGTGTGGATTGCGTCATCAGAACCGGGGAATTAACCGACTCCACGCTGGTTGCCCGTCCCCTTGGCCGGTTTCGCTGGGTGACCTGTGCCTCGCCGGACTATCTCAGGGAGTACGGTATCCCTGAGATGCCGGAAGCGTTGTCGCAGCATCGTGCGATCCATTATTTCTCCGGTTCGGGAAGACGGACCAATGAACTGCGTTTTACGCGTGGCACTGAGATGCTTTCCGTTCCGGTAGAAGGAGACGCAGCCGTTAACGAAACGGGACTCTATATCAGACTGTGTCTTGAGGGTTTTGGGCTGGCGCAGCTTGCTGAGAATGTGATTTCGGAGAATCTGCAGCAAGGCAAGCTGGTCGAGGTTCTGGCGGACTGGCAGCCACCTTCAGTGCCGGTGACGATGCTCTATCCGCATCAGCGTTTTCTCTCTCCCGCAGTGCGTGCTTTTGCTGACTGGGTCGCCGGGCTTTTTAACGATGGCGCAGGTCAAAAACGGTCTTCTCTGTAAAAGGTCGCCTTAAGTAGCAGGAATATTTATCGGAACGATAATGGAGAGTATCCACAGCAGGAGAACAGAGCGCTCTCCTGCAGTGTCAGCAAATTCAGCCCGGCTGCTGTGCCGGTTCCAGGTGTGCATTTCGTCCGGCAGCCATTCCTGTGCAGGCACCAGCGACCGCGATTGCTGCGGTCATCAGTAATGGCAATGTCCAGCCTCCGGACAACTCCTGTACTTTGCCCAGCAACAGCGGACCCATCGCCGCCATCAGATAACCGACGCTCTGCGCCATGCCTGACAGCGCGGCGGCGTCACCGGCATTTTTGGTACGTAGCCCGATGAAGGTCAGGCCCAGCATCATACTGGCACCCGAGCCGAAGCCGAGAAGAGCAGCCCACAACATCGCCAGATTTGGCAGGTATAGGATGCCGATAAAGGACGCAGCGGTTAACAGGCTGACGCCGGCAGCGGCTGCTTTCTGATCGTTGAGGCGATGCAGCGTGGCCGCCAGAATCAGGCCGGGAATAGCTGTGGTCAGCTGAAGAATGCCGTGTACTTCACCGGCCTGGGCTGAGGAGAGTCCACTGTCCGTTAGAATGGCGGGTAGCCAGCCGACAGCAACATAAAACGGCATCGCATTCAGGCCCATAAACAAGGTGACCTGCCATGCCAGAGGCGAGCGCCAGACCGCGACGGTCGCCGCTTTTTTCTCACCCTCTCCTGGCAACTGATGCTTCATCTTTAACTGTGGCAACCATAAAAGCAACGCAAGCAGCGGTGCAATAACCAGCATGGCTAACGCGATGTTCCAGCCCCAGCCCTGCGTCAGAGGAATGACAATGGCTGAACCAATAGCACCAGCCGCGCCCATGGTGATGGAATATACCCCCGTCACGGAAGCCACGTTGCCAGAAAAGTCACGTTTGATAAGGCCAGGCAGCAGGACATTGCCGAGGGCAATCCCGATACCTATCAATATGGTTCCGCCATAAAGCGCCCAGACACTGCCTGCGGAGCGAAGCAGGATGCCCGCTGAAATCACGGCCAAGGCACCAAAAAGGGTGCGTTCAAGACCGTACTTGTGTGAGATGGATGCGCTCAGCGGTGAAAAGGCGGCAAAGGCCAGCAAAGGCAGCGAGTTAAGCAACCCAACGGCAGTAATACTTAGCCCAAAATCATGGCGAATAGACTCTAAAACGGGTGCGATAGCGGTAAAAGGAACACGCAGGTTGATAGCTATAAAAAGGATGCCGGTCACAAGTATGATTGAAGACCACTTGTTCGTAGTGTGGGACATAAATTTTGCTTTCTCTGGTAAAAAGAAAGACTTTAAAGGACGCATGAGTTACAGAATATAGATAATCTGACAACATATAACTAAATCATGCCAGTTAATAAAAAACCGGTGACCTCACCGGATGAGTTTAATGCCGATGCTTTCAGTCAGGCTGCTATCGCGCTGCATGTATCATCGTCAGGCGAGTATGCAGGTCAGAGTCCGCACTCTCACCGTAAGGGACAACTTATTATCTCTTTGCGCGGTGCAGTGAGCTGTGAGGTTGAGGATGCGCTGTGGCTTGTTCCACCGGGACATGCTGTCTGGGTTCCGGGTAAAATTCCCCACAGTTGCCGGGTCACGAAGAATGCAGATACCTGCTTTTTGTTCATCGAACCCGGCGCGGCAGCGATGCCGGAAATCTGCTGTACCCTGGCGATGACTTCTCTGGTCCGCGAGCTTGTTCTGTATCTGGCAGAGCAGGGACAGGCTTATTCTCCTGACAGTAAAACTGCCAGGCTCGCAGCGGTGCTGCTGGAGCATATTCCGGATGTGCCGGTTGAAGCGCTCCATCTTCCCGTATCCGATCATCCTAAAATCCGGAATATGGCGGAGGCACTTTTTAATGAGCCTGATGATCGGCGAACGTTAAAGCAGTGGGCTGCACATCTGGTCACCAGCGAACGATCGCTGGCCAGGCTGATAAAAGAGGCGACAGGAATGAGCTTTGGTCGCTGGCGTCAACAACTGCATTTGATGATTGCCCTGAGCCATCTGGCTGAAGGTCAGTCCGTGCAGCGTGTAGCCGGAACGCTGGGATATGATTCGGTCAGCGCGTTTATTACGATGTTCAGAAAAGCGCTGGGTAAATCACCGACGCAATATTTTTCGTCTCTAAACTAATGCAAAACAACACAAACCGAATTTTTATAAAGAACGTCAACGTCCGCTGTTCGCTCACAGCGGACCTTCAACCCTGTAAACTCGTCCACTCAGTGCCAACAGCAGACGTTACTTCTTGCATATTTCAATTTTCTTCTCCCCACAGCGGTGTATCTCCTAACGCTTTAGCAATAAAATCAACAAAGCTGCGAACCTTGAAAGGAATACGGATCGCGCTGGGATAAACAGCCTGAATAGTAAGTTCAGTCGTCCGGTATGCTGGCAGCAGCTTTATCAGCTTGCCCTGCTTAATATGCTCGCCAAAAACAAAGTTGGGCCCGTAAGCAATGCCTGTTCCGGCCAGTACAGATTCGAGAAGCAACTGAATGTTATTGGCAGTCATACGGCATGGGCCTTCAATACTGTGCGGCCTGCCTTGTGCATCATAAATCGTCCAGTCTCCCGCTGAAACCGCCTGGCTGAACGCCAGTCGAGGCGCACGGGAAAGATGATCCGGCGTCTCTGGTGTGCCATGTTTTTTCAAATACTCCGGTGAGGCGCACAAAACCATCCTGCAAGGTGCCAGCCGCCGCGTAACCAGTGTCGGATCCTCAAGACGCCCAACTCGGATGGCAACATCGATTCGATTTTCGAGTAGATCGGCGTATTTATCCTCCAGTACAACGTCCAGACTGACCTCCGGAAATTGCTCCAGATAGCGTGATACGATCCTACCAAGATGCATTGCACCGAAGGCGACCGGTGCTGCAACGCGAAGCAACCCCTTCGGTGTTTTCTGAACATCACTGGCTTCCCGGTTCGCATCCTCAAGAACCTCAAGAATAACTTTGCAACGTTCATAATACCGCTCACCGGCATCCGTCAGGCTAAGACGGCGTGTTGAACGCTGAAGAAGTCGTACATTTAGATCAGATTCTATAGCGCTGACATGCTTTCCTGCCATTGCAGCCGAAAGCTTAAAACGTCTCGCGGCGGCGGCGAAACTGCCTTCATCCACTGCCGCGATAAAAATCTGCATGCTGGTGAACCTGTCCATTACTTACCACCATTCGATAATCAGAGTATCGGCTGTCGACACAATTACGCTGATTATCATCACTCATGACAGCAATTACCATTACCTTAATTACATGAAGAGGCATGAGACGATGAAAATTAAGGTGAATGGAACGGGTATCCACATTGAGCAACAGGGCAGCGGTGAAATTGCACTGGTATTTTTGCATTATTATGGCGGTTCATCCCGTACCTGGGAGAGCGTGATAAGTCAGTTACCTGACCACTACCGCACAGTTGCAATCGACCACCGGGGCTGGGGGGGCTCAGACGCACCTAAATCAGGATACCGAATTGGTGACCTTGCTCGGGATGCCGAAGGGGTTATTTCAGCGCTTGAGCTTAAACGCTACATTCTTGTTGGCCATTCGATGGGGGGAAAAGTTGCCCAACTGATGGCGTCGCGTCGGCCTGCAGGTCTTGAAGGCCTGATGCTTATCGCTCCCTCTCCACCTTCACCTATGCGTCTCACGCCTGAGCAGCGCGATACGTTATCCAGCGCATATAACAGCCGCGAATCTGTCGGCTTTGTGATTGATAATGTCCTGACAGCGGGGGCACTAAGTTCTGCTCTGCGTGAACAGGTAATCGAGGACAGTTTGAGGGCCTCATCCGAGGCCAAAGAAGGCTGGCCTAATACGGCTATCGGCGAAGACATTACCCAGGAAGTGGCCTCAATTAATGTCCCTGTGACGGTCATTTCAGGGGAGTTGGATCGTGTAGACCTTCCGGCTACTCTGCAAAGAGAATTGCTGCCCCTTATTTCACATGCATCAATGTATATCATTCCAGACGTCGGACATCTCTTGCCTCTGGAGGCCCCTACAGAGGTCGCCAGCCACCTGTTAAAATTTACAGCCGCCATTGAAGGGGGGACAGCAGTCTACCATTCGCCTGTCGAAACGATAGCCGCGTTTGATGATGCTTTCAATGCAGGCAGGGTTGATGACCTGCTGGCTCTGTTCAGTAACCGTGCCACTATGAAAATGACTGATGGTGTGGTCATCGAAAGCGATCCTGAAAAGCTTCGGGACACTTTTTTGTCACTGACATCATCCCAGCCAGTTATCAGAAACCATATCCGCTCGATCCTCTCCGCCGGTGAAATTGCTCTGCTTATTATTGACTGGACTTTGACCATAACCACTAAGGATAGAACACTGCACGAAGAGTCCGGTACAGCAACGCAGGTGTTGTTGCGAAGCGTTGACGGAGGTTGGCGGCTGCTGATTTCAAATCCATCAGGAACGTAGTGAGTTCAGTAAGAATAGCTTGCGCTAGCAATATCGCGTGGCTGCAGAGAGGTAAGTGACATCCGCCACCACCCGCATGCCGTTTTAAGGCATGCGGTAATAACGATGAGCGCAAGATTGCTGTTATGTCTTGCTGATTTCGGAGCGCCTGCTTTTCGCTCAAAGCTGTCTGTCAGTTTATCAAAGAATGCCCAAATGACTTGCGAACAACAGTCAACTGACGAGCAAATGAAGCTCAAACGGTTACCATCCTGATTCAAATTGCCGTAGGATTTGTGTTAAAGAAGAATCATACGCCTCAAGGCTTACAAAAAATGCATCGCCTGAAGGCTCACTCGATAATGCTTTCACCATCATTAACGCTATGCGTTATATAAGGACTAGGCTGGGAGGCGTTGTACGGCAAGGGCTGAGAGGGAAAATGCGCAACTTAATCGATGCAACGTTGATTTTGCCATAACTTTTTATTAACTTAAAAGTATTAAGCCGTCCTTAGGGGCTGTCAGGGCTGAAACTGACAAATTACAACATCTCTGATGGCAAAGCCTGGCCGACAACAGGCAATAATGATTTAATGGCAAAACCTGGCCAGAACAGGTATCAAATCTATGGCTTTCCTAACTTTTCAGTAAGTTATGAATGTATGCCTCAAATCTATCAAATGCGATTTAGCTGCGTCATATTTCAATATGATTATGTTTTATAAGCATTTTATCAAATATACCTAACGCTAATAACTCTCACGCAGAACCCTAATCTGATGGGGATATTGCCTGCGGTAAAAACTCACAACTTTTCTTCCAGGGCGAGAACAGTCCGAGCCCGCCTGATACAGGCTAACCGGGGCGAACAGGCGCTATGGGTCATGCTATTCATAGTGGTCGCTGGCTGCAGACCGCGGACCAGATGTTCTTACAACTCAGCAGGCTTCTTATGTTCGATGCAGAAATGATAGTAAAGCAATTACAGGCAGAAACACGGCAGCGCAGGAAAAAGCCCTACAGGCGCAATAAATCGCGTCTGGACAGATATCGAATGGAAATACTTGCGCTAAGGCGGCATGGTGCTTCTGCATCTGAAATTCAGCGTTGGTTACGAAAAAAAAGAGTCTGTGTTGTTTTAACAACAGTCACACGCTGGTTGGAGAAGAATGATGGCCAAATTCTCAGTCAAAAAAACTGACCGGGAAATAGCAAAACGGCAGGCCGCTAACGTAATGAAAATTTTGCAGGCTGATGTTTTTCGCTCAGTTGGCACAGTGAGAAATTATCAGGCAGCCCTGACGCGGATTGCCCTGTATTTCAGAATAAATGGCGGAATAAACCTACAGGATGTTACGCCTGAAATGGCCACGGTTTATTTCCATCAAAGGGCTGCTGTTGTTGGTCAGAAAAGCCTGGATATGGAACGTCAGGCTCTACAGGCAATGATGATTCATCTGACGCAGGAATTACCCTCCGGAGAAGTTCTTGAGGTAGTGCATTCTTTGAAAGAGAAAGAATTATCATCGAGATCATATACATCAGAACAGATCTTCCTTATTTCATCGCATCAGTCCGATAAAAATGGTCTGGCAACACTGATTGCCTACAATGCGGGATTACGTAGCCACGAATTATTTACGATCTGTGAGTTACAGCAACGCCAACCGAATATCAGGCCTGTTTCGGCTAAAAAATTTATGGGACGGTCTGGGAAGGCGTACACGGTGCAGGGAAAAGGCGGGCTAATTCGGGAAATTAGGTTATCCACTGATTTGGCCGAAAACCTGGAGACAACACGATTACCAGAACCGATAAAAATCACTGATCGTGGTGTCCACTATGACCAATTTTATGCCATCGCAGCAGGGCAATCCTGGAGCCGATCATTCAGCACAGCCAGTACCAGAACCTTGGGCTGGTCTGCGGGGAGTCATGGGACGCGACATAGTTATGCGCAGGAACGAATGGAAGAACTTCAGAGTCTCGGATGCCATTATGCTGAGGCACTTGAGATTGTCAGTCAGGAACTGGGGCATTTCAGACCCGAAATAACCGAGGTCTACCTCAGGTAGTGTATTATACTGTAATGTACATATTTTTTGGATTTAAAATTAAAAAAAATATGCGTTTTATTTTAATAAATATCGATAATTTATTTTTTATGGGATTTAACTCCGTATTTTAGGGTTTGCTATTCGGCTCCTCTTTCGCTCGTAGTAGTTTGGATATGTGGTCAGTCGTTAACAGGCGTCTTGATATCTAAAAATACTATCGGAGAATTTAATTATGTTTCTGACGGATGCTTATATTAAAAAACAACTCAGAGAGTTAAATGCTCGGAAACTGAGTGGGGAAATTATCGAAAAAGACAGTCGTCTATCAGATGGTAGTGGACTATACCTGTTGATTAAATCAAATGGCTCTGCTTATTGGCGACTGCGTTACCGATTTAATGGAGAAGATCGGCTGATATCTCTTGGTGAGTATAAATATATCCCTTTGGCATTAGCACGTGAAAAACGAGAAGAGGTCAAAAGAAATATTGCCAGAGGAATTGATCCAAGAGGGACGAAGGATGAAGAAGGTTTTTTAACATTCCGTGAAGTCGCTATGCAATGGCATGCGAGTAATCGCCAATGGTCAAAGGAACATAGTAGACGCATTCTTAAAAGTCTACTGGATGAGGTTTTTCCAGTATTTGGTGACGATAATATTAAGCTCCTCAAAACGCAGGATCTTCTAAAACCTGTTAAGCAAGTTCAAGATTCAGGGCGTTTAGAGTTGGCATCGCGTATTTATCAGCGTATTAATTCAGTTATGACTTTGGCTGTTGATAATGGATTGTTGGAGTTTAACCCCATTGCGCACAAATCGGGGGCTCTGATAAAAAGAAACTCGGAGCATCGTGCTGCACTGGAATTAGAGAACATACCAGAGTTCCTTAAACGCATAGAAAAATTTAAAGGCAGAAGATTAACTCAGTTAGCTATGACATTTCTTTTACATACTTTCGTGCGCTCAAGTGAGCTGCGTTTTGCGCGCTGGAAGGAATTTGACTTAGAAAATTCATTATGGACTATCCCATCGGTCAGGGAGGAAATACCGGGGGTAAAGTATTCTTATCGTGGTTCTAAGATGAAAACACCCCACATTGTACCGTTGAGTCATCAAGCATGTTCGATTATTCAGGAAATAAAAAGCATTACAGGAGAAAGAATATTTGTATTTACCAGTGATCATTTCCCTAAAAAACCAATGAGTGAGAATACTATTAATCATGCCTTACAATCGATGGGATACGATACCAAAAAAGATCTTTGTTCTCATGGGTTCAGGACTATGGCATGTAGTGCCCTTATTGAGTCTGGGAAATGGAGCCGAGATGCAATAGAAAGACAAATGAGCCATCAAGAAAGAAATAATGTTCGTGCTGCATACATTCACAAAGCAGAGCTTATTCCAGAAAGGCAAAAAATGATGCAATGGTGGTCAGATTATCTAATGCAGTTGCAACATGGATTTCATCATCCATATGACTTTGAAAATAATAGTAAATAAATTTTTATGAGAGGTGAGAAATGGATAAGTTGCTTACGTTTGATGAAGTAATTAACAGAACTGGATACTCCCGGCCAAGAATCTATGAATTAATCAAATTGGGGGTATTCCCAAGAAAGATAAAAATAGGCTCAAGAAAAGTAGCTTTCATTGAAAGTGAAATTAATTCCTGGATCCAAGAAAAAATCAGCTCATCTACAAAGTAAATGGCAAGGAAAAATAAACTGTCTTTCTGGCAGAGGGGTGCCTTTGTCAGAAAATAGTCTCTAATTATATAACGGAAATGATATTATGAACGATGAAAACATCAGTAACAATGTGAAAAAAATTTCCAGCGTAAATGGAATGCCATTAAGTAAAGGGTCTGACGGTTATAATAAGCAGCAATGTTATGTTATGAAAAATCACCTTCCAGACCAAACATTATGCAGCATTTATGGTCCCAGCGGTTCTTATAAAAGCTTTTTGGCGGTGTCATGGGCATGTCACATTGCAACTGGAGTTAATTGGGCAGGAAATAAAGTAAATCAGGGGGCTGTTGTCTATATAGTAGGGGAAGGAGGAATTGGAGTATCTCGTCGGGTTAAAGCTTGGGAAAATATATATCAAAAAGAGACTGATAATCTTTGGTTAGTTAATAGGCCTGTGTTTCCGGTGAGAAGGTCAGAGATTAGTACTCTTGTTGAGTTGGTTAAATACATTGAGGATATGAGTCATTTTCCTGTTCGACTAATTATTTTCGACACCCTTGCACGTTGTTTTGGTGGAAAGGATGAGAATGATGCCAGAGATATGGGTGCATTTATTGAAGGTTGTGACTCATTAAAAAATAAAACATCTGCAACCGTCCTTGTTGTACATCATTCAGGCAAGGATGAATCTAAGGGTGCCAGAGGGTCAAGCTCATTTAGAGCTGCACTTGATGTTGAGTTTAATGTTAAAAGAGAGGCCGAAGAACAAGCATTAGTTCTATCTTGTACGAAGATGAAAGATGCAGAAGAACCGAAATCTAACGCTTATGAATTGCAAAAGTCAGAGTTATTTGTCGATACTGATGGTGAGTCAGTCTCTTCTCTGGCTGTTATTGACAGTGCGAGAAGGCCAAAGTATTTATTTCCTGAATTGTCTGAGGTTTCTAACCTCACTCTAAATCATAAAATTCTTTGGGGAATAATAAATAATCGTTTGGAAAATGGTGAAAAATGCACAAAAAAATCAATTCGTGATGATTTGAAAAGTCAGGGAATTGATATTAAACATTTTACGCGATGGTTGAAGAAGCTTGTTGATGATGGGGCTCTGGTGGACAACGGTGAAGAAATTCTGCTGCCCTCTCTACCTGAAGCGCCATAGAAAATGGTTACTAATGATCTTGACCCACCATCTCCGGACAGCTTTTGTATCTTAGGTTAACGATGCACG
>OJTK01000041.1_pt1 | contig 62269 bp, 52 predicted proteins | sample 1599701 | NCBI WGS metagenome assembly OJTK01 (sample SAMN04436884, study PRJEB24849) | human gut metagenome | biome: human gut; feature: NICU; material: stool | host: Homo sapiens | place: USA: Saint Louis, MO | collected 2012-03-05
GAAGAAACTAAAGATAAAGAGAAAAAACTAAAAATAGAAACTGAAGGTGATTATAACGAAAGGGCTGCTAGTAGCCAGGGGTATTATTTACTGGATAAAAAACTGATAAAAAGCAATAGAACAACTACCTCTATTGAACTTTGTGATTTGATGACAAAAAATAAACAGTTTATTCATGTAAAGCATAGAAAAGGCGGTTCGGCTGGTTTAAGCCATTTATTTGCTCAAGGTAGTGTTTCTGCTGAGATTTTACTTGGTGACAAAGAATTCAGAAAAGAGACTAGAAAAGTTTTAAAGAAAGTAAGCGAAGGTTTGCAGGAAAGTGTTCCGCTTGACAACTTTAAAAGCGATGGGGTTGAAATCGTTTTTTTAATTTTAGGTGAAGAATCCGCGAGCTTAAAAAACAACTTACCATTTTTTAGTAAGGTAAATTTATCTAAGGCTTTTGAGAATCTTTCCCAAAGAGGATTTGATGTTACTATTGCTGGTGTTGATACAGAGGAAAAACCAAGTTTATAACAAAGTGCTGTCGTAGCCCCCTGGTAATTGTCATATTTTATGGGGGGCAGAAGTATATTATATGGGTGTAACCCTTGACCTTGGCCCAAAATCAATGCAGTGCTAAATCAGAGATCCTCGTCTTTCCGGAGACTTCGGACGAATTCAGCCGGAGTCATGTCATTTAATGATGAATGCGTTCTCTCATGATTATATTCCCTGCGCCAATTGTTGAGTTTGTCCTGCGCGTCTTCCAGCGAGAGGAACCAGTGAATGTTCAGGCATTCATCCCGCAGACTGCCGTTAAATGATTCAATAAACGGGTTATCCGCTGGTTTTCCGGGGCGGGAGAAGTCCATTGTGACACCGTGCTCATACGCCCATTTATCCAGACTTATCGAAATAAACTCGCTGCCGTTATCTGTCTGAATACGTACCGGCAGGCGCTTGCCCAGCACCCGCAACCCTTCCATCATACCGACCACATCCTCACCTTTCAGCGACTTTCCGGCATGGATCACCAGACACTCCCGACTAAAATTATCGACTACAGTCAGCGCCCGGAAACGTCGTCGGTTAAACAGGTTATCCGACACGAAATCCATACTCCAGCACTGATCGACACCGGTCAGGACGGGACGTTGCTGACGATGTGCTGCACTGACATGCCTGCGCAGGCGTACTCTCAGCAAGTTCAGTCCTTCCAGACAATAGATCTTGTGCGTTTCCTTGTGGTTAACAGGCCAGCCTTCCCGTCGTAACTGAATATGAATACGCGGGCAACCGTAGCGGATCCAGGTTTCCGCTATTTCCCTGATGCGCAGGGTTATCGCCCGATCATCCCGCCGGCTCTGCCATTGGTAAACGGTTCTGCTCTGCATCAGCAGTCCGCATCACCGTCGACACGGATACGGTAAGCCTCCCGCAGAAAATGCACCGCCTGATGCTTCTGAGTCGGCCTCAGAACTTTTACTTCAGTACCTCCTGCAGCATCTCCTTGCCTAGACTCAGGTCAGCCACCAGTTTCTTCAGCCGCTGATTTTCATCCTCCAGTTGCCGCGTACGCAGCAGTTCCGTAACACCCAGACCGGCGGATTTCTTCTTCCTGTTGTAAAAAGTGGCCTCAGAAATACTCATCTTTCGGCAGACTTCCCCGACACGAGTGCCCGTTTCGGCCTGTTTCAGCGCAAACGCAATCTGTTCTTCGGTATAGCGGGTCTTTTTCATGGCGATGTGCCTCTCTGTGAGATGGAAGAAAGACCGGAGACTTCAGTTTAGCCTGGCACTGTTTATAGGGGGGGAGGTCACCTGAGAGCGTGTGGACTTGGGCCCAGTTGGAGGACTGGACCGCAGTAAAAGTGGAAATTAATGAACAGAAGATGGGTGCTACGGATCGGAAGTACGTCAGCAGAACAGTTTCTACCCTGCTTGGCTCGGCTGCAGAAATCTCCGTGCGCTTTGCTCCATGCAGGGGCGAGGCTTCACGCTTTCTCCGGCTCTCCCCAGCCCGTGTCGATATTCAGCTCAACTAGCTTTTGCAGCGTGCTGAGTTCATAAGCGCGATCCGTCCATAAAAGTGAATTGCTTTCTGGACGATCAAGATTAAGCCGTTCGCAGAGAAATGTATTCAGACCCGGGAGGTTCGCATCAGGGGAGCTCAACTGAAACGTTCTCAGCGAAGCTGCGATAAGAAGTATTTCATCAGTGTTGCAGGTATCAGAGATCTTGCACTCTGTGAAGTTGCTTAAAATGGCAACAAAGTCATTATAACGTCTGATTAAATCGATATTGATCGGCCACAGAAGATTGCGCTTAATTTGTGTGAAGTTTTCTGCCCGGCTGCAAAGTTGTTGCTTAACCGTTGACGTTAACTCGGTTTTGCACCACAAACGCATACGCTCATAGTACTGTTTTATCGTGGAGTTCGTTGTTGTTATGCCTGCTCGGTGGGCGGAATATTTTTCTGCGGCCAGGGACGTCGTGAGTTTACCCTGACGGCGTTCCTGCCAAAGCCAGTGGCTGAATTCTACTCCCGCCAGCATTACCGTTACATTAACGCGAGAGCCGGAGGGAAAAGGCAGCAAAAATAAGTCATCACGGGCCCAACGCAATGTGCTGTGCAATGCATCCCAGACGGAGGGGGGCAGACGCGCCTCTGAACTGAACTTGTGGACGGTATCACCGTACATGATTCGGTCAAGCTCCCTCTCCAGTGACAGGTAAAACCCCGAAATTTCACCGCGCTCAACACACTCTTTCAGTGCTTCGGCGCTGAATTTCATTGTAATGACGTCCTGCTCGTGTGCAGGCTTGAGGTATCTGGCAAACGTGATGATTTCCCGGCCTATGGATGCTGCGAGCGGAAAGTCAGGGTTCTGTAACGGATGGTTGATACTAAAGCCAATCGCGGCAGGGATTGCGTTCATTCTGTTAACCAGATCGATGGCAATGAACTCATGCATTTTCTCGCGGATGACACTGATCTGAGCTGCACTGGGTGTCTTGTCCTTGGCCGGCAGGTCTATTTCTCGTCGCTGCAGTAGAGTAAGCAACGCTTGTTTTTTCAATTCCTGGAATGGCGTTTCAATCCATTCATGCAGATTAAACAGCGCGTCCATCATCGCGTGATGAAAGATCATTGCTCGAATAATGGCTTCATGTGGATAGTGCAGGCGCCAGATATTGAGGTTTTTCCAGGGAAAATTCATGTTGTCCATGATCCCGGGGAGCAATTCACATACGATCTTTTCATAACGCCCGAGTGAACCGGTGGGATCACGCCAATTTTCACGCAGGCTTTTACCGATTTGGGTCAGATATATGCTCTGCGACTGCCCCGCATCCATCGCGGTAAAAAGCGTGTGAAGCACATCCAGGCGACGCGTATCAGCGAGAGGCTGAGGGTTCCAGTGCCTGTCACTCCGCAGTGCATATCGTGTTATGTCCTGCTGTACGTCATCAATGACCAGTGGATCGTGAAAAACTGCTTCAGCGAGCTTAACCAGAGCATTGAGGTTGGTCACCGCTTCATTTTTGCTCGCTTTAATGCGCTCAATGACCATCAGCAGCTGCAGCCACTCCGATAAGCATGCCAGGGCACAGTCAGTGAAGCCATTTGTAGTCGGCAATCGACTATCTCTGGCTAATTTTTCAGCGGACAACGAGTATTCTTCATTGGTCAAAAACGTATCCTCGGGCCGGGTCTGACACGCAGTAAACACCGCTTGCGATATTTACACGTTAAAGAGAATTTTTATCATATTCATAACTTTTATTATGGTGCATATTGAATATAAATTTCATTAACTTTGTATCAGTTTTGTTTTTTTTAATCAATTTTAATTATTTTTTTTATTTTTAAATATTCAAATTTGTTTTTATGTGCATGATTTTAATGAATTATTTCCCTTGATGCCGAGTTTTATTTTCAGTAGGATTATTTTGAAAATTAACCGGAGGATTTATGTCAACAACAACCAACATTTATTTGAAAAATCTGCTGGCGGGTATCTACAGCACGATGAAAATCGGCCGCGACAGCCTACGGGTTGGCAACGATGGCTATCACCTTCTGTGCGCTATTCAGGACTATGGCGAACAGGAAGTCGTCATCGCTCTGGCGCGCATTATCGCGGATGAAGAGGGCATCAGCTTTATTGAGGCGAGTTCGAAGGCCGCTCATTACATTCAAGGTGTGCTGCACGCATCTGCTGGCAATGGCTACGGTAAACGCGCCCGCGATAGCCTGGCGGGATAGTCTGTCTCCCCGGCTGCTCGGCCGGGGGCTCGAGTACGCAGCAGCGGCTTGTTAGAACATCCGACTGCGTTCATACCCAAGCCCAAGGTGTGCGGGAGGTAGCAGTTATCTGGCTCCACCAGGCTTCCGAAATAGGATGGCACACAAAAAAAGTGCGGCGCTATCTGCTGCCATCGCTCGGGGATCAACTGCCGTTCGTAGCATGTAGTTGCAGTTCAAACGGCCTCATTATCTCCCACAGTCTCTACTTGAACATGGAAATAAATGGCTTTAATAAAATATTTACGAACGCCTTTAAGCGCTCGCATAAAGGTTCCCTCTGTGGAGGCCGTCAGCCCAGCGCTTTGTGTGATTTTCTGCTCAGGGGCGATTTTCACAAAACAATAAGGATGAAGTATGCCAGTCAAGAGTGTATTTATTGGAACCCGTGTTGCGGACAAACGCTATGGTCCCCAGAGCCGGGATATGGCTGTTTCTGAACTCATTTCGTTAGTGCGGCCTTATAACAGACCGGCTCAGTACGTCCTGCCTGATTTTTCTGGTCTGGTACGGCATCTGGATAACAGGATGCGTCAGAATTTTGCACAGCAGAAAGAGGACAAATTTTGCTGTGAATACCGCATTATATCTAACCTCTGGAGTCAGTCCGGATCAATTGAAAATCCATCCCATCTCAGTCACCGGTTCGAAAAATTGATGGATAGAACGATGGAGTTCCTGGCTCAGAGCCATGACGTCATGCCCGAATTTAACCCTTTCAGCCTCAACTGGGATGACGATAAGAAAGTCAATAAACAAGGGCAAATGTACTGTTTGGCCCTATTGTTTCATATCATCGCCCGGGCTGCATATGAACCCGTGTCACTGGCAAATGATACGACATTAAAAGCGCACTGCCAGTGGATGAAAGACTGGATAAAAAATGTATTGAATGACAAATATGTCGATGATTTGAAGCTTTATACCGCGTTGGTTAGGCCGGATTATTTTTCCGTTTTGCAGCACCTTCGAGGTACTGCTGAGAGTCCGGATGTGCAATCGTACCTGGCTGACCAGGTCAGGGAGGCTAGGAAAAAAACAAGTGAAAGCACCAACAACTACGATCATGAGTGGCGCATGTCCCTTTTTTACAGAGAATTCGGCGACGCCGACTACCGCATACTGGGATGTGCTTCGCGATCTTCATTATCGTATTAATAGGCTTGAATTACTGCTCCTTGACCTAGCAACGAATCAGGTGAACTTTGATGCTGCATATGAAGCGGGATTGTGGATATCTGAGCAGATCATCCGGATTGAAACGGACGTGGCTGTACTAAAAATTTAGGTGTTTACTCGAAAGCTTGCAGACATACTAGCATCGTGGTGTGTTAATCAACGGGGAGCAGGTCAAACAGTTTAAACGCTTCGCCATAGATAATAAATCTCACCGAGAGGCTCAGGTAAAACTGATTAAATCCCATATTAGCCACTTGACGGATTTGAGGAAAAAACATTCGGAATGCATTCGGGAAATCGAAGCTACTGGAAATTATAAAGCTATCAGTGAAGAGATCCATAGACAGGAAAAACACATAGAAGAACTAAGAAAATTATCCGCATTTACACCAGAAGAAGAGAGCTCCTACCTTCGACTAAATAAGCGCGCAGAAAATCTTATCTCACGAAAGGATATAATCGAAAGACTCGATGAGGCAAGAAGACAGATGCGCACCAGCTTAGCTCTGCATGCTCCAGGTATCCTAAAATCTCTGATGGCTCAAGTCCGCATAGATTCATCACTTCCCGAAAATTCAACCTTTCTTGATAATAGTATGGAGCTGCTTAATAAGGGGCTGTCTTCTGCGATTGAGGAATTTCTGGCCAAAATAGATATCCGTTTTGTTGACGCTGGCCAATTGACGGTGAAAATTCACACCGAAAGCGAAATGACACAGCAGGAACTTAATCCTCTCTCAGTAAAAATTACCGATCAAGAGTCGCTGAAGTTGGCAAATGAATCTCTTGAAAAAGAAAGGGAAAAGCAGAGAAAAATTATACAGTTGCTTGAACGAAGCAAGTCTCTCCAGGAAGAAGAAGATGCGACCAGAGACTACATCAGGAATGCGTACAGCTCACTCTTCGGTTTGTATCAAGCATATATCAGCGAGCTAAGAAAGCCAGAATACAGCCCGCCAGGAGAGATAAGCATCTCCGCAACTATTTCTCTTGATGAAGAAAAATTTGAGAAGTTTACGGGATCTTTCGACCGGCGTGGCAATATTCAGTTCCTCTTGGGCAGTCTCATTGATATGAAAGGAAACTATCAGTTCAATGTGACGCAACATGTTGCTCGAATTTCCGAAATTGATGAACGCTTGAAAAGCAATGATGGAAAGCTACCTGCCACCCGTCGTGGAGTTGAGGAATCCGATATACTGAATAGCCTTTACGATGATTGTTTCAATATTGATTTTTCCGTCAGGTATCGCAATGATGACATCATACAGATGTCGCCTGGGAAACGCGGGTTGGTTCTGCTTAATCTTATTCTTTATCTGAGCCACTCCCGTCATCCGATCCTCATAGACCAACCTGAGGATAATCTGGATAACCGCACCATTTACGCTCAGCTTAATGATTTTGTTCGTATGAGAAAGAATGATCGTCAGATCATTATGGTCACTCATAACGCCAATCTGGTGGTGGGTACAGATGCAGAGTGCGTTATTGTATCTAACCAACACGGGCAACGTTCAGGGATCGAAAATGCAGAATTCCGTTTTGAGTACTATACGGGGGCTCTGGAATGTTCCTTCGGTGCAACTGATACTTCAGAGAAACTTGAGGCGAGGGGGATAAGAGAACATGTTTGCGAAATCCTTGAAGGAGGAATACAAGCATTCAGGGAAAGAGAACGGAAATACGGTTTGTAATTTTCTTTAATCACATCCCGGTGGGTATTTCACCGCCGGTTTAGTTTAACTTCACCAAGGCAAAATTTAACGTATTGGCTAGGTAATTCCCACTGATCCCTCAGTAAACCAGAATCATTGCTGAGTACCGCTGGCTCAATAATCGCAGCACTATTTCTGGTTGTAGCTGGCGGGGAATGTCTCAGCATATTTTCGTCAGTGTTAGCAGAGATAAAACCTATCAACTTCTCAACGTATTTTCCTGATATGTCACATTTATCCTTCTGTTTTAAATGGTTAATTTCATAACCAAGCCAGAACAAACCGCCCCGGTTAGCAGAATCGTCTCGCCCGGTAGGCATGCTGGCACTAGCAAGAAGTTCCTGTCAGTGCCAGTCCCCGACTCAACACCACCAATCTGCTTTTCACCACTGCGAACTAAGGGGCGCTACGCCCGGCTATGCAGGGGCAGGTTTTTCTCCTGTGCGCTTTCCGTTCTCCATATCTGCTTCCGGTTAATCGTTTCCCAATACAACCCGTCCCGCAAGGGTAAATAGCACGCATGCTGCGCCCTTGCTGGCCGGAACGATGTCGGGAAAGCGAACCGTCAGGCGATACGAAGACGAAAATCACACACTGATGGAGAAAGAACCATGACGATTTCCCTGCATACCACCCGGACTAGCGCCCCTAACACCGCAGCGGCGACCAGCGTATCCCCGCTGGACCCGTCAGGCTCCTCAAAAACGAAATTTTCTAAAACCAGAACGGATATTTATCAGACCGTTACCGAGAACATCATTTCAGCACTTGAAGCCGGTGTAAAACCGTGGTCCTGTCCGTGGCAACGCGTATCGGGTATGTCTGGTCTGCCATCTAATTACGCAACCGGAGCAGCCTACAGCGGTATGAATATCATGCTGTTATGGTGCAGCGCATCTAAACAGGGTTTCAGCGATTCTCGATGGATGACCTACAAACAGGCACAGGCAGCAGGTGGACAGGTTCGCAAGGGTGAGCATGGCACAACAGCTATTTTCTACACCACGCTGGAGAAGGAAAACGACGCCGGAGAAGTTGAACAAATCCCTATGCTGAAAACTTTCACCGTGTTTAACGTCCAGCAAATCGACGGCCTGGCCCTGACAACTGAAACTGTCAGCCCGGAAGCAACCTTTGATTCGGTGCCACAGGCTGAGAACCTGTTGCGGAAGAGTGGCGCAAACATCATCGAGAAAGGACAAAACGCTTTTTTCAGCCCATCAACTGATGAAGTCTGGTTACCTGAGCGCCATCTTTTCGCTGATGCGGCTAATTTCTACGCTACCGGCCTGCATGAGCTGGTTCACTGGAGTGGGGGTAAAATACGCCTGAATCGTGAAATGAAAGGGAAGTTCGGCAGTGCGGATTATGCAGAGGAAGAACTGGTGGCGGAGCTGGGAAGTGCTTTTCTGATGGCGGATCTGGGGATTGATGGAGAGGTACAGCATGAAAGCTATATTGCTTCCTGGCTGAAAGCGTTGAAAAACGACAAGCGTTATATTTTCAAAGCGGCCAGCGCCGCCTCTAAAGCACATCGTTACCTGATGGATAAACTCTGAGACCGGAATCAGACAACCGCAAGGGAATGCGGTTACATGGTTTTTAACCGGCAACGCTGCAAGGCGCAGACTGAGGCGGAACGCAGCACAGCGAGTACCGAACAGTCTGCGCCTCGCAGTGGAATGAAAAATTACCGGCCTGGCGGTATCGCCGCCAGGCCGGTAAGGCCATCACGATGGCCTGAGTAAAAGCTTACGTAGAGCTGTGTAATGACAGACGCTTTAGTTCATCAAAGGTATAAATGTGAAACACCCGACGATGGCGTTCTTCCAGCGGGATGTGCTGATGGTTGATGATGACATGCCTGATGCTGTCAAACAGCAGTTCAAGCGCACGTTTTTTCTGCGAATCGGGTACTACATAAAATACGTAAATCCACTGTTTTTGGGTACGGGCCAGTAAGTGGCTGGCAATGATCGACTGATAACGGGCCCGGGTTTTCAGGCGGCGCTCGGTTTCAATGGCAATAACGTTACCGTCAGGCAGGGTCAGTACCCCGTCCGGGCGATGTTTCACCTGATACTGGCTGAGAAAGGTGGCCCGGTCGCCGTTAATCCATCCCGACGCGCCTTTCTTCTCCAGAATAAGTCTGGTGGACTGATTATCAATATGGTGTTCCAGTGTCCAGCCGGTGATTTTTGATGGTTCAAACCGCGCAGGAAAGATTTTATCATTCGGCGTCAACACCACCGCCAGCCCGTCGCTGGTGATCCCCCATAATGAAATCTTCATTGTCCGTAATTCAAGCACATGCTTCTGGATTAACCCCATTCGCTCCGTTTTTGCCAGCAGTGAATAAAGCGATTTGTGATCCCGGAAACCAAATAACAGCATCAGCGTTTTAAAATCGCTGTAGGTTTCTTCTTTCAGGAAGTTCAGCAGTTGTTTTATTTTTTCGCTGTTACGCGTCTGGCGCTTGTGATATGACGAAATCAGCATAAGCGATCCTTAAAAATTCAGAAGGGACAGGTGCTTTTCATCATCAGGTTTTGGTTTTACCGGTTTTACTTCGATTTCGTCGAAGAAAAGAGCCGGTTGCGATGTCGTCACCTCCGGTGCGGAAGTTTTATCATCGTCGCCAAAATCCAGCGCGATTTTCACCGGTGCCGCCGCTACGGCAATATCAGCGGAAACCGAGAAGATTTTTAGCTGACGCTTTCTGACCTTTATCGGTGAAATCAGTGAAGCAGAAGGTAACGTTTTTGTCGTAAAGATAAAGCTGACAAAATCGGGCAGGTTCAGGATCATATTGCTGTCAATAAAGAAACGTTCGGCCTGGCGTATGGTGCGCTCACTGTCGATGGACTCCGTCAACATATTATCCGTTTTAGCCTTGCGGAGTTCGTCATCCACCAGAATCGTGCCTGACATTCTTGCCACCCATTCCGCTGTATCCGGGTCCATAACCCGGTAAACCAGTTTGAATTTGGCATTTTCAACGACCGCGCCGACAACGGCGTCGCCTTTCAAATCTGCCGGGCAGTCTTTTAAATCGGCAATCGACTGATGGTCCATAATAATATGCACGCCTTTATCGCGTGCAGCACCTAAACCTTCCAGCGCTGGTCTGGATAAATGGTATTTCAGTTCGGAAAGATAAATGGCAATGGGGCGGGGAATGTCTGTTACTCGATCGCGCCTTTCTGCTAACTGGTACAGGCGAACGAGCAGCATACGCTGTGCGGTAATAATTTTGCTGTTTCGCATTGAACCGATGACATAACAGCAACCGCCTTCATCCAATATTTTTTTGAGTGAAAAACCCTCCGGTGAGTTAATGGCATTGAGTAAGGCCAGTTCCTCAATCTTCCCAAAGAACGCTTTGATTTTTTCGGCAATACCCTGAACGTAATCACCGTTATAAACATCACGGATTGTTGTCGATGGATTATCACTGACAAATTGCGCGGCCATACGGGCGGCTTTGCGATCATCAATGCGATAAAAATCCGATTCCTGCCCTTTTTCCGCCAGGCTGAAACCGGCAACAAACAATTCTTCCAGTTCAACGGCAGTAATATCTTCAATCAGGTTTAACTGGTATTGCTGTTTCCGCAGGTCAATTAAGGCAAAGGGTTTTCCTGCATCCTCGCAGGCTTTGCGGTAAAGATGCGGTGCCCATTCATCATCCTTGGGGTCCATCACAAACACACCTTCACCGGTCAGAATACTTTGATAAAGTAATATGCCGGCGGCTACCCCTTTGCCGGCCCCGGTGGTGCCGATAATATCCGCGTGCTGTTTCTGCCAATCTTTTAACGGGAGATACATTGGTTCGTTCTCCCTGTCCATGCCGATAAATAGCCCTTTACTCAGGTCGATATAATGCAGCGGGTTATAATGCAGTGTTTCCGGCAGCAGGGATTTTACGGTGCGGACATCAGTACGTAATTCCCGTTCAAGGGTGGTCTTTTTAACAAGGCGTTTCTTTATTTTGTCCAGTTCCGGCGTGAATACCCGGCGAAGCATAATATGAAAAATAATCCCGGTTACAGTGAAAGCAATCCGTACTGACCACGCCAGTGCTGAATTATCACTGGTGAGTCTGATTTTATACAGCCACTGAAAGGATCCGATAACTATCGGAGCCAGCGTGCCGGAGAGAAAACACAGCAGGGAAAAAGCCATAATCAGTTTTTTCCAGAGCGGGGCTTTCTGCCGTTCATCGCTTTTCATTGATGCAAAAAACGGCATCGTCAGCCCCGCTAATAATGCCAGCATCAGTTGTTGCTGTTGCACAAAAGCGAGCAGCGCCAGCATCCCGTTCACTATCGGCGACAGTGAAGCGGTAAGCTTATTTAAAATCATCGTGCCTCCTTCGTCAGCGATTCACCCCATGACATCACCCCATCAGTTCGCCCAACGGTGTCGGGCGAAAAGGCGGGGCGAGCGTATGGGGCGAAGAAGGTGGCCGCATTGCGGCCATATGCAGAAAAGCATGCTTCCCTGCACGAAACGGCGTGTGCCAGTACATGCGGGCTGGACGCCCTTATTGCCTGTCACATGGGGGTAATGTCGTGGCTGAACGCCGCGCCAAAACCCCCAGGGTCAACGGCGGCACACCGTCGCCCGCTACGCGCGACCACCCCCTTTAAGACGGTCGCTTTCGCCTTTTTCTTCCCTTTACTCGTTCCTCGTAGCGGGAATAAAAGGGAAGCTGACCTTTAAAGAGGGTGGTCGCGCCACGCTACCGGCTTTTGGCCGGAGACTTATCTGCGACGGTGTGCGGGGCGATGCCCCCCAAATAAACCGCTGTCGTGGGCGACAGCTTTTCGCTCGCTGGGGCGGCGAAATTTATCCGGCTCCCCCCGGCCTGCAAAATCCGCGTGGGCGCGGCTGTTTGCAGGTGAGGCGCGGTGCCTGAATTATTTTCGCTCCTTAACCCGCGAAAATATTTCTGTCCGCTGCCTCATTTTTACGGCCCCTGTTTCTTCGCTCCTTAATCCGCGAAAAACAGAAGCCATAAAAACCTGAAAACCGTCACGCTCTCCGCCCGTCTCGCCAGTATTAACCACGAACGCGGCCATATTTACTGATGACCTGACTGATAGCCGCCGGGTCTGCCGAAACACATTCAAGTAAAAACGATTTTCTGGCATCGGCCGTATGGTCAGGAAGAAAACCGTGTTTATTCTCTTTCACGATATTAAAGAATGCCCGTTCAGCGGAATGACATTCACTGCTGCCGCTGTTTCCCGTTGTTTTACCGTACATGCATAAAACCACTTCGCAGGCTTCAGCGGTCGTTGCGGATGTTGAACATGACGCCATAACGCCGAGAAATAATAAGGAGAGTATGACTTTCTTCATTTCAGTCACCGGTATGATTAATGAAAGGTTGCGTATTTAGGGTAATGTTATTTGCCAGAGTTATTGTCTGAATGCCTCTTTCATGCTTTTTAAATGAACTGGCTTAAAGTAAATATCACTCATCCGGCGCACATCGCCGTGTATGTCAATACTGACGATGACATCAATGCTTTTAAGTACCTTGCGTAACAGCACATCAAAAGGAATATTCCGGCAGTCGGGGTTTTCATAGCAGCGGTCAATGATCCCTTCAATACATTCTTCCGGGCTGCCTGCATGCAGGGAGGTGATTAATCCCTCATGCCCGGAACCAATAATTTTAAGCGCGTCCCATGCCTCCCGCCCACGAATTTCCGCCAGTAATATCCGGTCAGGGTTCATCCGATAATTAGCACGGATCAGCCTGCCGGGGGTGACAATGGCATTATCCCCGCCATCCGCCGGGTAAAAAAGATGCACATAATTGGCGTGGTGATAAAAATGGATTTCGGGATTATCTTCGATTGTGGTCAGCCGAAGATGCAGTGGAATATAATGCAGCAGCGTTTTCATATAGGTGGTTTTACCGGAGCCGGTTTCACCCACAATAAAAATCGTTTTGCCATATTCCACGGCCTTTTCCATAAAACGGGGGATATTCCCGCTGTGATATAACTGAACCAGTGCATCATCCTGGCTTTCCGTTTTCTCCTGACCAGCCACACGCTGATAAAATCCTGCATCAATCCATGACTGATGTGTTTTCTGCTCAAACGAAGGCTTGCGCAGCGTAATGGATACCGTATTACGCTCACAGGCCGGGGGAATAATCGCCTGAATACGTTCGCCGGATCTTAATGTTGCAGAAAGGATGGGTGATGTATCGTCAATATTGTCGTCTTGCCAGGATGCCAGCGCCCTGGCAAAGGCATGACACTGACGCAGCGTGATCGGGGATGCCTGTTTATGCCAATTCCCCCGGATTTTCGTATGCAGTTCGCCCGGTCGGTTAACGGCAATTTCTGTCAGGCCATCCTGCGCAAGAAAATCACCAAAGAGCCGGTTTTTCATAAAGTCCAGTGACAGGTTTTCAGCGTTCATACCATTTCTTTTTCAGCCGTAGTTGATAAACAGAGGAAAAATCAATATCCGTGCCGGTCATGATGCCGATCACATCGCCCTGGTTCAGGTACATCGTGGGCGGGATACTGATGCTGTTTTCCAGCGTCGTTTTCGCCATTTCCGCCGTGGCGGCGCGGGTATTTTCGGTATAGTCGGTATTGCGGTCTTTACCCGGCGCGGCATCTGATGCCGCTGCTGCCACGTCCTGTACGGTACTCAGCATCAGGGCGTTGCCGAAACGCTCCCAGAAATGGCTGTCGATCCAGCCCGTGATCCCCGCCTCGCCAAGCGGGCCGGTGGCCTGCGTATCGGTGAGCGGGATTTGCAGGCTGCCGGGCTCCGGCGTGCGCAACTCCGTCCACAGTACAAACATCCGGCTGCGCCCGTGTTGCAGTGCCCCGGTGCGGTAGATACCACGGGCAACTGTTCCCGCCGGGATCAGCATTACATGGTTACTGGCGCTCCAGACATTCTCACCGATCAGGCAGGAGATATGACCGCCAACATCGGACACGAAGCGCCGCATCATCGAACACGGAATATAGCGATCCACCGGGATATAGAGATCGGGATCAAGGCCCAGCCGCCTGACACCGGTGACGCGTGCGACGCCCGGATTGTCGTTGTTATTGCTGCCTGCCGGTGCTGTTGTATCCGGGCAGCGCAGGCGTCCATCTTCGCCACTGACCAGTACCGACTGACAGGATGTGTACGCCGTGGAGGCTGACGGGCTGCCCGACGTTCCCGCATTGCTGCGCGATCCGCTTCGGGACGTGCGTATATCGTCGCCTGACCCTGTACTGCCGCTGTTCAGCCCGTCTGCCAGCGCTGCCGCCTTGTTCAGGGCGGGTGGCCCGGGCGGCAGGGCTGGAGTGGCAGGGGGGCTCTGACTGGCAGGGGCTACGCTTTCCTGCCTCCCTGGCCCGAAGAGGCCAAACGGATTACTGTCCATGCCCAGATTTTTACGCTCCTGCTGCACCGCCCCGGAGGAGGGCGGCGACGCGGTGTCAGATTCTTTCTCATCACCCCTTTTCAGGGCGCTGAGAAGACGATCGCCACCGGATGCCAGCGCGATGACCAGGACCAGACTCAGCAGGCTGACGATCAGCGTGCGGTGACCGGAAGCTTTACGGAAACGGGTCACTTCCGGCTTACCGGGCGGCGTTTTCTGCTCCGGCTCCTGATATGCCATTGCCGCGCGGGCGCGTTCACGGGCTTCCGCTTCCCGTTCGGCGGTGGTTTTTTCCGGTTCGTCCGGGAAAGATTTGTCGGTCATTTTGCCTCCAGCGTAACGGACGGCGAAACGGTGTCACTGTTGGTCAGCGGGATACGCCCGAATCCGTCGTTTTCGATCCCCACCACTGAGCTCCCGTAGCGCAGAACCAGCTGCGGAGATGCCGGAACCACCATCACGGTGTAGTTGCCCCGTTTAACCGTTCCGGGCGTGACCGCCTGCTCCTGACCGTTAACCACCCGGAAAACGGAAGGCAGGGTTTTCGCGGGAGAAAAACCGATATAAGCAAAACGACCGTCATCCCAGGCAAAGTCCGGGGCAATGGAGGCTGAACCGGCGGCTACACGCCTGGTGTAGCGCCAGTTGCGCGGCGTGGCCGGATGCCGGAATGCCGACGCTATCCGCTGTCGGTCCAGCGCTTCCTGCTGTTGTTGCTGGCGGGTGGCACTGGCGGCGGCTGACTTTTTCCGCAGTTCGTCAGGATAGTGGTAGCGGATAATGAATGCCTGGGCGGGAGAGTCTTTATCCAGTACGTTCAGCTCCAGGCTGTAGTCGCGTTTCGATGTCACCACGAACAGGTTGGTTTTCCAGTCTTTTGCCGTCGGCAGAAAGACCTGGCTGATGTTGTTGCCGCTGGCATCCGTGACTGGCTGGGCGATGGGATTCGGGCTGACACCCACCCGGTTATCGCTTTTCGTCACGGTCCAGCCTCTGGGAAAACCCGCCTGCGCATCGATGACTGTTTCATCGTCATCAAATACCAGCATGGTGACGTAGCCGGGTCGGGTACTGACGACCGTGACGTTCTGGCTGTTGTACGTGACGTTCTGCATCCGGCTGTCATACGCGCTGCCGCGCGGTGTCGCCGAGCTCCATGCCACGCATGACGCCAGTAAACCCGTGAGGAGCAGAATGTGTTTCAGCATCATTCCCCCCTCAGCTCTTTGTCGCGCTGGTAGCTGGTGACGATAAAGCCCAGCGGGTTCACTTCGCGCTGGCTGTCGGTCAGTTGCCGGTGCGGGACGTAGCGGTATGTGAGGCGGATATTCCAGACATCCGTTTTCACGGAATTATCAGCAATACGGCGGATAGTGCGCTTGATACGCAGGGTTGCCAGATTATCCGGCCCGGTGGCAGGCGCATGCACATTGGAAATAATGTCGATATCAACAATATATTCCGCCTTGTTAAAAATCACGTCCGGTGCCTGGTCGCCGTTAAACCCGTCCAGATAGTCCCGGTTCACGCTGTCGCTGTTAAATAACTGCACGTCGTCATAATCACGCTGGAGGGAGAAATAATTATATCCTTCGCGGAGCCTGACATAGTGTGCTGCCAGTGAATGCGCCAGTGCCTTTTCAGACGAAATATCCCGCTCCTTTACGCGCGTCATATATTCATAGCGCCCGGTTTGTTTATCCACTGACCATAATTCAGTGTCGGTGGTTTTCAGCGGCAGCAGAATAATAATGGTCGCAATCGCCATTGCGGCCAGAATCAGTCCGGCAGCGGCCACCCGCCAGGCGGTTCTTCGGGAACGCTCTTCCTTTTCCAGCAGGATGGATTCAAAAGAGCGGGAAACATTAACAATGTTCTGAATATCAGACATGGTGAGTGAGCTCCTGAATGATGGCGGGGGAATTTACCGGCTCGGGTTCGCCGGATACCGGCGGAAGGTCGCCCTGATACTGTACGCAGCCCGTGAGCGCGCACAGCATCAGAAGGAAGATGCTGAATTTCATGGAAGTTCCTTATTACAGGGATGCAGAAATGCCGCACCGGTGGCGCAGGCCACGGCGTGACGGGGAAAGGAAATTAAGGGTCGGGAGGATTAACGGTGACGCTGCCGGTTCAGGCGTTTCATGCTTTCGATGGCGGCGGCGCGTTTCTGCCAGGCGCTCACGGTTTTACCCGCGCCTGCGCCAGTGAGTCTGCCGGTCGCCGCGGCGACGGCCATGCCGCCTTTCGCAGCCAGGCGGGCACCGCCCTTTATCCCCGGCCCGGCCAGGTCAGCGGATTTGTTCGCCAGTCCGGTCAGACCACTCATGGCCGCCCCCTGTAACACCGCCTGTACAGCGGCTCCGCTGAGGGCGCTGGCGAGCTTCGCCGAGAACCAGACCACCACACCCGCTGCAATCCCGGCCAGCAGGCACTGTGCCGCCAGCGTCACCATGTTGCTGACATTGGATGTCCGGGTCGCTGCATCAAGGATTTTATTCAGGTAATTGATGGCGATACGGATGGATAAGGCGGAAAACATGATCGTTAATATTGCCGCGAAAATCGTTTTCAGCCAGTTATCAAACATCGGCTTAAGAAAACCGTACAGCAGGCAGAAAATAAAGAGCGGCGCGGTGGTCGTCATTAACAGGATGATAATTTCAGCGAGCAGGTTGACAAAGGTGGCAGCCAGTAACAGAACGATCGCGCCGCCCCATACCAGCACTTCGGCAAAGCCACCATTCAGTTTGACGTAAGTCGAGGTGTCCATACTGAACAGTGTCTGCCCCAGTGTCTGTGCCTTTTCCCAGACGGTATCAAGCAGCGCCCAGACGTTATCATTGCCGCTGACACCGTCTTTGAGTCCCTGGATAGCCGCTACCGCCATATCCAGCCAGCCATCCCGGTTTAACGCAAAGGTGGTGATCAGTAACATTCGCCCCACATCCCAGACGACATCTTCAACCGGGGCCCGGAGTTTGCCAGCCAGCGTCTGATAACCGCGATACAGTATAAATAAGGTAAAAGAGCTGACGATGATAACGCTGATCATCGTACCGTAAGTGGAAGACTGACCTTCCAGTACGGCATTCAGTCCATCCATGATGTTTTTGTCCATACCCACAAAAATACCACCGGACATGGTGCCTCACCTGATAGATAAAGAAAGGAAATAAAAAACAGGGAGAATTCCCTGTTTTGCTGGAGGAGATATTATTGTGTGACGGATTTTCTCTTTTCGGCTTCTTGCTGAAAGAATGTCTCAAATTTTTCTTTTATTCCGGGTTTGCCAATTTGAGCGAACATAATGGCAGCCCGTTGAGCAAACTCGCAGTTATCGCTTGCCTCGCCATCCTTCAGGCATTGCGTGTAAACCGCATATGTTTCGTCAGGATGCTGCTTATACCAGGTTTCGGATTTGGTTTCCTTGCAGCCGGAAAGTAATATCACGCCTGAGAGTGTGCATAAGGTGAATAAGGATCTGACCACGGATAACCTCCTTATAAATTATTAAGGTCAGCAACAGGTGCCGATAGCTGCTGCTGTTCAAAGGCTTTCTGTCTTTGCTGTTCCAGCAATGTCGTTCGCTGTTCAGCCTGTCTGACAGACATCTCCCACTGATTTGTCAGCGCATTTAACTGTACGCTTTTCGCCGCGATGGCGTTAGCCAGATCCTGAGACTCTTTCGAATCCTGTGCATTCGATATACGGTCAGATAAGTCTGATATATCGCTGAGTGTGCTGTTGATCCTGTTTTCAACGTCAGTGGTATTCTCAATCGCCATTGCCTGATTGAGGATTATCTGTTTACAACTGTCGGCCAGGGCCTGAGACTTTATCCCTTCCTGTTCCTCGCTGCATACGCTGAATGATTTGTATTTACTGTAAAGGTTTTGCAGTTCAGAAGAATATGAACTGTTTTGCGTGGTCAGCAGATCATCCAGTGAAATACTGCTCTTACGGAGATTATCAATATCGGTTTTCAGGCTTCGGGCATCGCTGAGAAAACCCTGAATATCCCGCACGCCGGTTGCAGTAGCTAACTGTTTTTTATACGCATCAAGTTCACTTTTATAATGGGTAACCGTATCCTCCCATTGCTGTAATTTCTGCATCCACTGGTTAATGGATTCGGTATTCTGCACGGCGTCGAAAACCGGTATTCCGGCGCTGAACGTCTGCGTCGGGAAAAATAACGATAATGCCAGAAAGGTATATCTGGTACGCATATCAACGACCTCCGTATTAATATCAGATTGCCCGCTCAAGGAAGGTTTCTTTCCATTCATCAGGTCGCATACCGTCCTGATAGATGGCATCGAATATTTTCAGGTTGTCCTCACTGCCGCTGAGGAGCCGGGTGAGTTTACCCAGCCCGGACAGATCCATTTTTGCCAACGCCACAAACGGGCGGGTTTCCCCGGCCCGCAACGGTGTTTTCAGGATGACCATATAATGCTCGCCCGGATCAAGGTTCCTGACAGTCTCATAAACGCTGTCCGGCACTTTCATTTTCTCCACGTAATCCGCATGACTGGCCTTCGGGTTGGCGAGGAAAATCTGGGTGCCGCACTGTTCAATAATCGCCGGGGCGATGGGATGTCTGACGATTTCATCCGGTGACTGTGTTGCGGGGACGAATATGCCGTTCAGCTTGCGGATAACTTTCAGCATATTGAGCGAGAAACGGGAAAATTCGACATCGGACAGCCAGCGCCAGAACTCATCCATAAACATCACCAGGCGGCGACCGTCCAGCAGGCTGGTCACGCGATACAGCAGGTAAAAGGTCACGGGGCCGCGAATATCGTCATCATCCAGAAATTCGGTGCCGTCGATACCAACGTTATCGACATCGCTGATGGTGAAAGTATCAGCCTCGTTATCAAACACCCAGCCGAACTCGCCCCCCTGTGCCCACTGTTTCAGGCGGATACGCAGCCCGTTGGTGCGGGCGTCTGTGGTCGGCGGCTCCGGCAGCACTTCCAGCAGCCGGGTGATCCCGAACCGGCGGTACTCCGGCGGATAGTCCAGCATGATGGTGTCAACGGCGGCACTGATCCGCTCCTCATCGCGCGGATCGAGCGGCTTACCGTTGCGGCGGCACAGCATGCGCACCAGCCGTTTGATGAAACTGATGTTCCGGCGGGTTGGCTCCAGCGCAAACGGGTTGAAGCCGGTGGGCTCGCCGGTACGGATGCGGAAATAACGCCCGCCCGCCTGGCGGATCGCCATCTCCGCCGCCCGGTCCTTATCGAAATACACCGTGGTCAGCCGTTTGAGGGTGGCAGAAGGCGCAAACGACGCCGGGTTACGGTACTTCTGCATCAGTTGTTGCAGGATGGTCATCAGCAGGGTTTTGCCGGAGCCGGTTTTCCCGATAATCGCCGTATTTCCCGGCGTTTTCTCACCGGTGTCATCCCGTCCGGCCTGGCTGTCGTGAAGGTTCAGGTAATACCCGCCACCGCCGGGCGATGTGAGGATGGCGATGGCTTCCCCCCACGGATTGCCGCTGCGTTTGTGGGGATGGAAGTTATGCAGGCAGGCCATATCGGCAAAATTCTGGCTGCTGACGGCCACCAGTCGGGGACGCAGCGTATAGACGCCCGGCAGTTGCGCCAGATATGCGGCGGGCAGTGACAGGGTGGAGAGCGTCGTCATAATACCCAGATCGGCGAAGGGCTGGGCCAGAACGTTAGTGTCCTTCACCACCTGCCCGGCACTGTCTGAGGAGATCAGCAGGGAAAAGTGGAATTTACCGCACGACACATGCCCGGACTGGAGCAGGTCGCGCAGGACAATCAGCTCTTCGCGCTGGGAAATCGCGTCGTCGTCCGCTGAGTTCAGCCGTTTTTCCGCCAGCCGGATATGATCCTGCGCTTCATCCCGCGCCATGCAGGTAAAGGACTGCGTCAGAACATACTCGCTTTCGGCGTACAGCAGTGCGTCCAGCATACCGGTATGGGTTTCCGGGGAATAATCCTTAATCTCGAGGCTGCGGAAGAAGCGGGAACCGCTGACCGTCTGGCATTCACCGGTGTCGGTGGTGAAAAAGACGTCTGGCGTACTGAGCGTTTCATAAAATGGTGAGCGCGTTACGGCCACTTTCTGCCACTGGCCGGTAAGCAGACGATGAAAGAACGCCAGTTGTGAGGAATACACCCGCTCGTTTTCTTCATATATCCCCAGCGGCATTGCCATATAGCGGGATAACGCAGACTCCAGCGCGTCGCGGTATTCCAGCATGATTTTGAGCGCGTCCTCCAGTGCTGGCTGGCGTTTACCGGGCGGCTGCGCTTTCATGGTTTTTTTCTCAATCGCAGAGAACGGCGCGTAGCAGACGGTAAAAAACAGCCGGTGCCGCCAGAACGGTTTTTCTTTTACCGGCTGGTAATACCGCCGTGTTACCTCATCGGAAAAGGGAATACCCGAACGGGCTTCAAAAGTATCATGGTATTTTTCACGGAGCCGGTGAATATAGAATGTTACCGGCAGCCCCTCATACGAACGAATAACGTTATTCAGGTGCGTGGCCATCAGGGTCAGGTGATGTTCGTCTTCACATTCAAAGACTGTGCCGCCCAGCTCCCAGGTGGCAACAAAATCACGGTGACGATTTCTGATGACGTAGGGGTGAATATGGGAGGAATACGGAATATATTTATCCAGCGTAATACGCTCGTTTAATTTCATTTTCTGAATAAACTCCGAGACATCAACATTATCGTACTGGTTTGCCAGAAGGGCATTCGCGCCAAAATGGGTATTGGTGAAAAGCCGTCCACGGGTTTTAAACGCCAGCCAGAGCAGGCTGAAATAATGAATATCCTTTCGGGCTTTATTTTTCATTTCCGCCCAGGCAGGAATGAGCAGAACCGCCAGGTAATAGCTGACATAGACCGCCAGCAGGACGATGGCCCCGCTGACAAGAACGAACGGCACAAGAGGAATACCCATAATGGCGGCAGGCCGCGTAAGCGCTTTATTCAGCGTAGCCATCGTTGCCTCCCTTATGACGCCCAGTAGGCACCGAAGCCGGATGCACCGACAATCAGGATCGCGCCGATGATGACGTTACGCATGTCGTGCAGGCTCTTGCCGTCGAACAGCACCTTGTAGCCCACCCACATGGTCGCCAGCGTGATGGTGACGGCGGCCAGTCCCAGCAGGCCGGTCGAGGTATTGTTCAGTGTTTCATTGGCCTTGTTAAAACCACTGTCCGCCGCCAGCACCGGGGAAGACAGCAGCACGGAAACAACAGCGGAGTAACGGCGTTTACGCATGATCATTTCTCCTCATCAGGGATAACAGGGATAGCGCCGCGAATGACGGAACCGGGATAATGCAGGGAAGTCAGGATCGGCGCAGTGGCACCGGCAGGCTCGCCGCGCAGCACAACGGCGGGATAACGGACAGACGGCTGTGCGTTCCGGTCAGGGGCACGCTGCCGGTCTTTCCGCGTGGACGGGACGACATAGCCAATGCGCTGCACGTAGCTGGTCTGGTTAAAGGCGGATTCCGGCCGCTGGCCGGTTTCAAAGTTGCCGGAGTAGTAACAACTGAGCGCCCGTTTCAGTGTTCCGCCGCGCCGGTAACAGTCGGCGAGAATGCGCTCAAATACCGACAGATTGATGCAAGGGTTAAGCAGGTCGCTGGCCGTGACGCCGTAATGGCGGAAATTGATGCTGGTGATTTGCATAAGGCCGACCGAATAGCGTCGGCCCTGTGCAGCCAGCTGTCTGGTGAGGCGGATCGCCTCCGGCAGACTTGTGGGGAAATGTGAAATCACGCCCCGGCTGTCTGGCAGAATTTCAGCAATGGCGTAAGGGTGGAAACCGGATTCGACCCGTGCGACATCAAGCGACGTGGACGGGTGAATACTGGCGGCGCACTGCACCGCCAGTGCCAGAAAGGCAGTGGTGGAAAGCATGCTGGCCTCGTAACAGAGAGACCGGCGGCTTATAGAAAAATACGCCGCCGGGGGAGAAGAAGAGAAAATGGATTAAGCGGCAGAGGCATCCTGTGAAATGTCACTTTCTTCTCTCGGTTCAAGTAGCACCAGTCTGCCGGAGACGGCAATACCGGGTATCAAAACGATATTCAGACCGGGCTTGCCGTTATGTGCGAAGGCCACGCCAACTTTTGTCCAGTACGTGTTTTTTTCGCCCTGAGCATCGGGCTGGCTTTCCTGGGTAACAAAGACGTGATAAACGGGTTTTCTCATGGAATTTCCTTTAATTAAAAACAGTAAATGAAATAAACCAGTCACATCCCGGTTCTGCATTCCGGTTTTAACGGGTCAGCGAGAACATTCAGCGGCACCCTGAATTGTGGTTACGTGACAGCCCGATCCATTTTGTTAAAGAGCAATACCCGGCCCGGACGAATTAACGTCCATCTGGGCAACCATGCTGTAATGGCAATTTCAGGATCGGATATTTAGCACAGGATATAAACGAAAAACTCAAAATAAAAAGAAGAGAGATTAATAAATGGAAAATTTAAGATGCTATGAGAAGGATAAAAGTATAAAAGTATAAAAGTATAAAAAAGAAAATAGAGACTCATTTAAATTTAATGAGAATGATAAGGACGTGCAGAGAAATAATATCTTCGCACGTCATTGTTGCCATGATTAACGTTTACGGCACTCAAGTTTTTCCTGACATTCCGTACACGTGGTTACGCCCGGCAATGTCTGTCGTCGCTTTTCAGGAATGGGTTTACCGCATACACGACAGTGGAGTAATGACGGTTCTGACCAAGGTTTAAAACGATTCTGTTCAATCATCTCCTCCAGTCGCTGCTCATTAAATTCCTGATCGCGGTCGATCTCATCCGGCATGTGGCGTCCTCCTGTCAGCGGCAGCGTCCTGTTCGCACAGTGCGATACGTTTCCAGACCATGGTGAGTGATAGCCCTTCGACCTTACGCTTCAGGGCTTCCGTTACCTGCATCATGGCAATCAGTGCGTCAGGCGATTCGAGGTTGCCCACCCGGCACTTCTGCCATTGCCGCCAGATCTCGGCATCTGTCTCTTCATCCGGCTCAGGTGTACGTCCATATGGCACGCTGACACCCAGCAACCGTCGCTGAAGGCAGACATCATTAGACGTCAGGCCAAAGTAGTGGTTGAGCAACGCGATAGAACCGCCCAGCCGGATAGCCCGGTTAATCTGCTGCTGCTGTCGGTATTCCTGTCGGGCCTGCGCCAATAAATGATGCAGAACATCATGGCGGACACTGACCGAAACAAAGGGAGCCGCCGCCCGGCTGACAGCAAACAGTTCATCGAGTGATAACTGATTAAGAGCATTCATTTCTTCGAACGTGAATCCGAGGGACTCACAGTGACGAATATTGCCTTCTTTCAGAGCGTGCAATGCATCAGTTAAGATGGTGTAATTAATTAATGGAATCATTCTGTTATCTCCTCAAGCTATATGGAAAAGTTGAGCAAATAAACGGACATTTTTAACTGATCTAACGTCCGGCTAACTTAAGATTGATCCATTCATCAATTTCCGATTCGAGCCAGGCCACACTGGCCGGGCCAATTTTTATTGAACGTGGGAAAGAACCATTTTTCATATACAAGTAAATTTGAGAGCGTTTCAAACCGGTTTTTTCTTCGACCTGTTTTAAACGTAATAACTGATGTGATGTCATTGTATTCTCCTATTGTGGAATGACTGGTGCATGTCCAGAGAAAATAAAAGAACACAGCAGTAAGCTTAGGAAAAGCCGATAGCACCTTATTACTGATGGGAAGATCCTTAGTACGGTTTTGTAGTGAATAAATAATACGTTATTAGTTGTATAAGGATGTGGAGAAGGATAGTTGTGCTGCTGTGTAGTTTTCAGCGTTTCGCTGCTGCAATGGTGTCATGGCTTAGCGTGATAATGAGGACAATAAAAAGATGCGGTTAAATACATTCATTGTGAATTTCAGTCAGGGGGGCGTTACCACTCTGGTGGTAATGCGCTATGAAGCATCGCCATAGAAGTGTTCTGTGTGGTCGAAACATATATGCTCAACTACTTCCTTAACACAATGCTGAATTGATTGTGCTTCCCGATCATGTATAGACCGATCCAACAGATATAATACCGTCCTTTGATTCTTGTTATCGTTAAGGCGGCTGAGGCAATAAAGTCCTGGCTGGAGGTTCCATGCGGTAAAGATTCTGTAGTGTGATCCCCCGCACAGGAAGACGGATATGGCAGCTCTATGACTCACCTCTGGTTTCTTGGAAAACTTGATGTCGCTAATTATCGGTTAAGTGTGCGCTTGTTTTCCGTTCGGCAAAATAGTGTGCTGGTGTACTGCCCATGGTTTTTTTGAACATGGTGATAAACGCATTAACCGATTCATACCCCAGATTAGCTGCAACATTCTGAACCGAAACGCCGCTGGCCAGTTCCCGGAGAGCAATTATCAGTTGCAGTTGCTGACGCCAGCGTCCGAACGTCAACCCGGTTTCGCGCAGCATTAAACGCGCGAGAGAACGCTCGCTAAGCGCCAGTCTTTTTGCCCATGTTTTGAATGTGCTTCGGTCATCAGGTTGACTGACCAGAGCATCAGCCATGGCGCGGATTTTAGGATGCGACGACACAGGGAGGCTCAGTTTCTGCTGAGGCATGGTGGCTAATTCATCAAGTGTTACTCTGGTCAGTCTGGCTAGATGGCTTTCTGGTGGGTATCCGACGCCCTCGTGGGTTAAACGGGCAATGAGTTCTTTGATCAGACCAGAAATGGCCAGAGTGCAGCATCGCTCCGGCAGCTCGGCGGCTCCAGGCTCGATAAAAAGATAGTTGAGATGCGCATTCCAAGTAGCTTTTGCGCTGTGCGGCACTCCCCCAGGGATCCAGACGGCACAATCAGGCGGCACGATCCAGATATCATTTTCGGCGCGACAAATGACCGCTCCATAGAGGGCAATAATCAATTGCCCTTTGCGGTGCGTATGCACAGGCACTTCGGCCGCGTAATCGACAAAATCCAAATGACGCGCGACTGCGGGGCAGGAGGTGGTATCCGGATCGAACAGCGTATTGGCGAGTGGGGGCAACATAGATTGGCAACATTTAGGTATTTTTTGACAGAATAGAGTATTTAAGTGGATATGCAAGCCGGTAATAATTTCCGGCATGAAAAAATTAACGCGAGTTACTTTCATTTTTTTACACACGATATGCCATCGTCTTCGCGGTATGGCTTCTCCTTCACTACTGAATGATGCGAACGCTCTGCTCTATTCGGCGAAGAGTTTTACCGCTGCGATGCTCGCATACTATATTGCATTATCAATTGGCCTAGAGCGGCCTTCCTGGGCAATTATCACCGTATATATTGTTTCCCAAACCTCCGTCGGAGCATCGCTAAGCAGAAGTTTGTATCGTCTGGTGGGAACGGTAATTGGCGCTGGCATGACGGTATTAATTGTACCCACGTTCGTGAATTCACCCGTATTTTGCAGCGTGATACTGGCAGGCTGGATTACATTCTGCCTCTATCTGTCCTTGCTGGAACGTACGCCCCGGGCCTATGGTTTTGTCCTTGCTGGTTACACTGCGAGTCTGATTGGCTTCCCTGCTGTATCCGATCCTGGCGCGATTTTTGACATCGCTATCACTCGGGTACAGGAAATCATGATCGGTATCTTCTGCGCGGCACTTATTCATCGCTATGTATTGCCCGCGCGCATCTCAGGTCAGTTCAACAGTAAATTATCGCAGACGCTGCTCGCGGCGCGACAGCGTATCGCAGAGACTTTAACAGGCAAACCCGATCCTGTTTCCTCGCCGCTGCATATGGCACTGGCATTGCAGTTCCTGCAGGGCATCAGCCATCATATCCCTTATGATTTTGCGTTCTCTGTACCGGTCCGGCAAGCGAGAAAAAGGCTTCATGACAGGCTTGCGCGATTAGTCATTGTTAACTGTGAGTTACGTGACCGTTTAGCGCTGATAGCGAAGATACCTTTCGATGTGCAAATTTTAATGGATGATGTTGAGGTCTGGCTGGCCTGCAAAGATGAAGGAAAATTTAAAAGCGAGGGGGAAGCGCTCAAAAAACGCAGTGAAAAATTACTGCAGCGCTATGTCGTACATGAGTTGACGTTTGTAGAAGCACTGCATGTAAGTTTTATGCGCTACCTGACAGAGGCCATTGTCCTCGTGCAGCAGTGCTATCGTCTTTCGGATGCCATTCATCACGCGAATCAGATGCCTGCGCACTCAGAAATGAATAACGTGAAAGGGTATGTATTCCACCGCGATCCTCTTACTGCTGCCCGCACCGCATTGGGCGCTTTCACCATCATTTTGAGCGGCTGCATGGTGTGGATTTTCTCGGCATGGCCTGATGGCGGTACGGCAGTATCTATCCTTGGCGTTTGTTGCACACTGTTTGGCAGCTTCGATACGCCTGCCCCGCATATTGTGAAATACATCATTGGTTCCCTCTGGGGAGTTGTGATAAGCCTGATCTACAGCTTCGTTCTCCTACCGCAAGTCAGTGATTTTATCGTGCTGGTAGTGGTTCTAGCTCCGGTATATCTGCTTGCCGGATCGCTCCAGGCACGGCCGCCCACTACTTTTATGGCGATGGGGATCACACTGACGCTGCCTATTTTGTGCGAGCTGGGTGCTCATTACAGCGGGGATTTTGCCGTGGCGGTGAATACCTCTATCGCATTATTTTCTGCAACTGGCTTTGCGGTATTCAGCATGGGCTTTCTGCAGACTGTGCAGGCAGATGCGGCAATAAAACGCCTGCTTAAATTATGCCAGCGCGATATTAACCGCAGCGTGAAAGGTGTGTTGAATACTGATGAAACTCTCTGGATCAACCTGATGATCGATCGGGCTGCGTTGATACTGCCGCGTTTGCCGCGCAGCGGACAGTCATCAGAACAGGCATTGAATCATCTTTTGCACACCCTGCGTATAGGCCTGTGTGTAATGCGATTACGCCGATGGGATGCGCATGCAGACAAAGAAATAAAAGAGGTTCTCACTTGTCTTACACACTCGACGGATATTAACACCTTACTTGAACGGATTGTCAGCCTGACTGAGCGTAGCCTGTCCGTAGCAGATGAACTATCGCGGCATCATGTTAATCAACTGGTTGATCTTTACTGCGCATTAAGCACTCAGGAAATGGAGCATGCCGATGATCAATGATTTCAATATTGAGGGCGTTTTTGTACCCGGTCTACTGTTAATTTCCCTCGTCGCGCTCACCTGTACGCTATTACTCGTGCAGCTTTTCTCGCTAAGCAAGGGTTACCGTCGCTTGCCGTTTCGCCCGATGATCGATTTTTCCATCTTTATTATTACTTTTTACCTGTTGTTGCAGGGACTGACCGAACTGGGGTTTTTAAAATGAAATCGTTACTTTCTCTACTGGGCCGCTATTTGCTGACGCTCAGCGCTGTGGCGGTTGCTACGCTTTTGGCTTTTATTCTCTGGAAACATTATGTGCAAACTCCCTGGACCCGCGATGGTCGGGTTCGTGCGGATGTGGTCCAGATTGCGCCGGATGTCTCTGGACCGGTTCTGAATGTGGCCGTCCGCGATAATCAGTGGGTTAATCGGGGCGATGTGCTCTATTCCATTGACCCGCACTGGTTGAGGTTGGCAGTGGTCAGCGCCCAGGCTGATGTTGAGGCGAAACGTCATGAAATGCTGATGCGCCAGGATGCGGCGAGGCGACGCTCTCAGATTAAAGGGGTGATTTCCAGCGAGGATTTACAACAAACAGCCAGCGCAGCAAGCGTCGCTGCGGCTAATTACCACGGTGCACTGGCTGCGCTGGACCTTGCAGAGCTTAACTTATCGCATGCTATTGTTCGCTCTCCGGTTACGGGCTATGTCACACATTTGCGGCTTCGCCCTGGTGACTATGCCACAGCGGGAGAAACTAAACTTTCCATCATTGATGCCAATAGTTTTTGGGTGGTTGGCTATTTTGAAGAGACTAAGTTGCAACATATCCGCACGGGAAATACTGCACACATTACGCTGATGGGATTTAAGCCGGTGATCACGGGGCATGTTGAGAGTATCGGGCGCGGAATAGATGATAACAATGACGAGACCGGGGGGCTTGGCCTGCCTAATGTCGAGCCAACCTTTAGCTGGGTGCGGCTCGCGCAGCGTATCCCGGTTCGGATTCATATTGACAGATTGCCGGAGGGAGTTGAATTGGTGGCTGGACTGTCTGCGAGTATATCCATCACACCATAATAAAAAGTATGGTTTCTATTGAGGATTTATGCAGAACTTAGGGATTGTCAGCTCTTGAACTATATGCCTGATGAAAATGTATTTCTAGTAGAGTAATTCTAAGGTTTCGGTTATGAAAAACAGAAAAGATTTTGTAAATGACTTAATTATCTGGATAAGCAAAAATATAGAGATGCCACTAAAAATTGATGATGTGGCTATCAGGTCCGGATATTCAAAATGGCATTTGCAGAGACTGTTTTTTTCTGAAACAGGGCAGAGCCTGGGAGGTTTTATCAGAGAGAAAAAATTATGTCTTATTTTAGAGGCTGTTATCACAACAAATGAACCTTTGATAAATATCGCGATGCGATTTGGCTTTGACTCTCAGCAATCATTAACCAGGGCATTTCGGAAAAGGTATAATGTCCCACCGCACCGGTATAGAAAAAATGCCGTAAATATTAAAAGCAAGTCTTCTAGGGAGTAAGGTAATTACTCGTATCATAAGGATGAGTTTTTAAATCGTTAGTAACTATCTGGATTACGGACGGGTTCATCTAGTAATCATGGTCTTAGTACCTCAGTTATAGATTTGTTGAACGAAATGAAATCACTCATTTATTTCATTGTAAATGAATCTAAGTCTTTCTGTGCAATGTATGTTTTCGTGTTTTTACATGTGTAATGTATTGGTGAGTAAGTTTTGGATTCATTAATTGGAATATAATTACGAACCCATGTGTGTATTTAATAGTTGGATAAAATAAGGTTAATCTATCTTGCGCATTTTGGATTCGATCGAACCTATGCAGGTCGGCTAAATCCTCCTTGAATAAGGAGTGGTTTTTATGTATATGTGGGGCTGTGAGCATTTAAGTACTGTTTTGTTTTTACATTTCTAATGCTTGGTAATTGATGATATGTATTGATACCCGTAATGCAGAAATATAATATCCCTTGAGGTGACAAGGAAAAAAGAGTCAAAAAAACTAATTATGTCCGTATTACTGATTTTAGAGTCCTTAATACGGACATTTGGGTTTGGTAAAATTCACTTGCGTCAATCCGACATTGATGTGGGGGAACCGCGTACGAGTGCAGTTTTTAACGTATCACCACTGAGCCTGTCGGTAATGCCTTCGTCAGATGCCCATTGTTCGAAAATAGATAGTAGTTTGTACGGTTTACTAATTAATGGACGGATGACTTCATTGTTTTTACAGGCCAGCCAGAAAAAACGAGATAGTGGTGTTGATATTCGCGTCGCAGATAATGGGGGCACTCTGCTATTGGTTATGATGTCAATGACTTTATCAAGTTCAGCATGTCGAATAACAAACCAGGCATCCCGAGGTAAAATATGAGCCGGGAAATACTCTTTCCCCAGGTAGTTATTTATCCTCTTTGAGAATATATCTTCATGTACATCTGGTGAAATGTTTTTAGGGAGTTGCATAATTTTTTGTGTTATTCTTTCTTCCCATGTCATTTTATCGAATAGTTGAAATGGTTCTCCTTGTAAGCTAACTGTTATGCCATGATTAAAATCAATAGCTCCTGTTACAGGTAATGGTATTTTAAGAGATCGGGAAAGTAATTTTTGCACTAGAACATATTCATATCCAATCAATAGAGTGTCAATCACTCTCTCTGTGGGAATGATATATTTGCCAGTAGTGCTAACAATAAAATTATGTCCTTCAATAAACGCTTTTTTGTCAAGAAGGCATAAACGATTTATTGATGACATATCACATGGTCTGAGCCTTACTTTGTAGCTCGATCTCTGTATTTTTCGTAATGTAATTGGCGACTGAAAGTAAATAGAGAGATGAATGCTGCCATGTAATGCATGCCTGTAAATGTCACTTTTTTTTAATTTTCAGTCCTTTTTTATTTATCACTTCGACTGCTTCACGGATAGTCAGCCAGTCAGGCGAACTATAGTTTGTATTTGATAGTGTTTGTTTTTTTGACATAGTGGTTTTCCTCTATTTCTGTTTTTTAAAAAAAATACCATGAATTTTCCAGTGAAATTAATTTCATGGTGCGGGATCTATTACGTTATAATATTTGGATTATATTGATACGGGGGCTTCTTAGCGTTTCAGTCCCCCATATCCGGCCTCATATTTCGCAGTGATTGAAAAGAAGAACAAATATCAGGTTAAACTAATTCAATTCTCAAACATTATTTAAGTTGAATGGAAGACATTACATAAATCTGTCTGCTCCGCCTGATGCTTCAATTGTCTGTCCAGTAACAAACTGATTCCTCCCAGAAAGTAGGAACGTAGCAATTGCAGCAATATCTTCAGGAAGTCCAAAGCGGCCCACAGGCGTTTTCTCTTTACCCAGTAATGCCATTACCTCTTCGTCTGTTCTGTCAGCCAGTTCAGGACGACGATTGCGAACATTCGGTAGCATGTTCTGCGCCCAGTTATCCGTCGCGACAGCACCCACTCCGATCGCATTGACCAGAATGCCATCCGGAGCCACGCTAAGTGCTAAACTACGGGTCAGGTTGTTGATAGCGGCGCTCAGTGCGTGTGAGACGGTAAGTTGCGGATTAGGGTAGATACCGCCAATGGATGAGATATTGACAATACGCCCCCAGTTTCGTCTCTGCATCCCGGGGATGATTACCTTACAAAAACGTCGCATGGCGGAGAATTTGGTCTCAGTCATTATCTGCCAGTCTTCTTCCGAAGTGGTTAACAGCGTGCCCGCATGGGCTCTTCCGGCATTGTTCACCAGTAAATCAATACGCTGAAAAACTTTTTCCGCTTGTTCAACCACTAAAGAAGGTAGTTTGGGATCAGTCACATCCCCGGCAATAGGCAGCACCGAAACACCGTATTTCTCTGAAATTTTTTTCGCAGCAAGAATCAGCTCAGGTTCTCGTCTGGCCACCATGACTAAATGCACACCATTCACGGCCAATTCTTCACAAATGCTGAAACCAATTCCGGTATGGGCTCCAGTTACCAGAGCCACTTTTCCAGTCAGTTTTAAATCCATTTGTTGCTCCTCAAGTTAAGCACAGTCAATAACATGAGCAGTATTAGTAACAAATCTCTTTTTCAGGAGCTTGTGCATCAGAATTCAGATGTCTGAAAAAAGCGGTCAAAGAGTTGGGTGTCGCCTTTGCTTATACTCCAGACAATATTGAGTTTAGTGCCAGGAGTGGTCAATGCGTTCGGACAATCACGAGCTTTCTTCTACCAGGATTCTTATGCTGGGGATTATTTGTTGTATTGTTGTGGCTAATATTTATTTTAATCAATCTGTCCTGAATTTAATTGCCGGATCCTTTCCCAATGAATGGGGAGCTGTTTCTTTGATCCCCATGGTCACCCAGGTAGGCTATGCGGTGGGCTTATTCTTTCTGATCCCCCTTGGCGATTATATTGAACGTCAGTGGCTTATCCTGCGTCAAGCGCAGGTGCTTTTCCTGGCAATGATCGGCATGATGTTATCCCCAACGGCGACAGTGTTGGTGTTCTTCTCCTTCCTTACCGGGATGGCTGCAACAGTAGCTCAACAGATAGTGCCGCTTGCCGCCTCGCTCTCAAGAACTTCTGCACGAGGTAAAACCGTTGGTACGGTGATGAGCGGTGTCCTGGCAGGTATCCTTGCTGGCCGGGCTATCGGAGGCCTTATTGGTCAGTATTTCGGCTGGCGTGGCGTCTTTTTATCCGGCGCGATCATGACATTGCTGGCTATATTTTTCATCTTACGCATTTTGCCTACTCAGTCGTTGTCAACGCCAAAGTTTAACTATCTGGCGGTATTACGTTCATTAGGACTGCTGTGGAAAAACGAGCCGCAGGTGCGTGGTGCAACTCTTACACAAGCAATGCTGTTTGCCTCCTTCAGCGTGCTGTGGACCGTGCTCCCTTTCTGGTTAGCTCATCGCTACGATTACGGTGCAGGGATAACCGGCGCCCTAGCTGCTTTGGGGTTAATCGGTATTCTGTGTGCGCCTCTGGCGGGAAGTTTCAGCGATCGTCAGGGACCATTCCGAATGGTTGTTTTTGGTGTGATACTCATGCTGCTAGCCTGGACTGTTTTTTGGAGATGGAACAGTATTGTGGGTATGGTGGTGGGCATTCTACTACTGGATGCGGGTGAGCAATGTGTACTGATAGCTAATCAGCACACGATTTATTCTTTGCGTCCGGATGCCAGAAACCGTCTTAATACATTATTTATGTGCGTTATGTTTATTGGCGGAGCATGTGGCTCACTGACTGCCACCTGGTTATGGGAGACAACTCATAGCTGGGCGCTGATTTCTTCAGCAGGGGGCGGACTCGTGATCATGGGGATGTTGATAGCCGTAAAACGTAAATATTCAGGCCCCTATTCGGGCACATAGCGCAATAGCACTTCTTACATCCGTCGCATTGTCTGAGTCATCAACATCATGTAAAGCGTCCTGTATCAATTGTTTAGCAGCCCATTTTTCCCCGGCTTCAGCCTGCAATGTCGCCAATGAATAAGCAATACGGAGGGCCCAGCCATGAGCCTGTTGCTGACGCGCTTTGTCCAGGGCCTTCTCCAACAGCAGGCGTTGCTTCTGAGGAGGTAATTGAGTGGCAGAAAGACGCATCAGCTCAGGCGTGCACCAGTTTTCATGATCCTGGCGGGTGGCTCTCAGCGATAACCCGGTATCAATTTCTGACAACAAGGGGGAATATTGCCAATCTAATCCCATCGCCCGCAACGAGCTAAACAGTGTGGTTTGACTAACATCGGTATGACTGAACTGTTTGGCCCAAACAAGAAACAGCTCGCCGTATGTCTTCCAGAAATATAAATCATGCCTTTTTGCCAGATGAATAAGCCAGTTTGCGGCCTTTATAACCCAACGCGGATTACGATCCAGTGCTGCTGTCATACAAGCGCCTTCAGCCAGTGCACAGCAAAGAGAACAGACATGCTGCAAACGAGCGGCTTTTTTAACACCGCGCCATGCCATCTGTTTCGCGGCCTTATACTCACCCTGTAACCAGAGTAAACGAGACAGAAAGGCCTGACCGGCGCTCTCTTGATCAAGACCAAAACGGAAAGAGTGACTTAATTCGCCATGTTCATACCAGTCAAGAGATTGCTGGAGATAATCACGCCCGACATAATGACGCCCCAAAAAATGCAGGGATACACCGAGAATACGCAGCCCGGTTGCCATCGCCTCCTCGTCACTAATGGACCGTGCCAGCTCGCACATAGATTGCGCATGCTCAAGCGCTTTATCCAACTCGCCAGTACGCAGATAATACAACCATAATCCGTAATGAGCCTGTAAACGTATTTCTTTGTCGTCGAGCTTTTCTGCAAGTGCAAGCGCGGTTTTCCAGGCTGAATGTGTTTCAGGCGTAGGGCCTTTTGCCCAGGTTGACGCCTTACCTGCTACAGCGCTGAGATTCATTCTCTGGCGTAGCGTTAATACTACCCGAGAAGTATTTTCATAAAGCAAAGGATAGATATGGCGCTGACATTCATCGTAGAGTGAATATTCAATCCAAAAAGGGGTCATCGCTTGTAAGATCTCAAGCCCCTTAGAGGGAGCGGCCCCTTCAGCCAACGTTTGCTGTAATATGCTCCGCAAATCATTAAGCATATGGCTATAACGTTCACGCCACTGTCCCGTTGGCAGCATAAACCAATCACCTTGGGCCTCTTCTACCAGAACTTTATAATAACCGGTAAAACGGGCTTCAAGAACAGTATATTCACCCTGTTGCCTGAGTTTATCGCATGCGAACTGGCGCATGGTTTCCAGCAGGCGGAAACGGGTCTCTGGTACCTGAGTACTGACCTGAATCAGGGATAAAGACAGCAATCTTTGCAGATCGTCAACAACCTGCCAGCGATGCTTGTCTTTAATCAGCAGAAGGTCACTTACTGATTTCACACTGAACATATCGGTATAGATCCCCAGAGAGCAAAATAATCTTTGTTCACGAGTGTTGAGTAACTGATAAGTCCACTCCAGCGTGGTCAGTATTTTCTGATGTCTGGGCACCAGAGAGCTGTGCGTATTGCTCAATAGCTGGAAACGGTCTTCCAGTCGGCTATAGATCTCTTTGACACTCATGACTGGCAGACGGGAGGCCGCAAGTTCAATCGCCAACGGCAGACCGTCAAGATGACGGCATAACTCGCCAATCAACGACAGTTCGCTGGCTGATGGATGGAAATTATGTCGGTTGGCCTGCCCACGTTCGATAAAGAGGCGGACACTGTCAAAAGTCAGTAACTCGTGGGTATCAGCCTCTTCGCTCTCAGGAACTTGTAATGGCGGTAGTAGATATTGTTGCTCGCCGGCAACCTGTAACGCTACCTGGCTGGTCAACAACAGTTTTATATGGGGAGCCAGGCGCAGGAGCAACGTAATCACTGGTTCCAGTTCACTAATTACATGTTCACAGTTATCAATCAGCAGTAAACATCGACGCCGTGCAAGCTGTTGCCGTAAATCGGCATCATTATGAATGGCAGCTAATGGAAGATGGAGCGCTTGTGAAATAACAGATAGCAAGCTGGATGCTTCGGTGATATGCGCCAGTTCAGCCACACATATTCCATCAGGAAAATGCGAGTGTGTAAGGCTGACGACTTCCCATGCCAAACGAGTCTTACCCACGCCCCCTGAGCCTGTAACCGTCACCAGACGGTATTGATCCAATAAGGTGCATAATTCCTGCACAGCTTTATCACGCCCCAGAATCGATGCGAGAAAAGGGGTAACAGCGGGCTCAGGTATTTCTGATTTAGAGAGCGGTTCAGTTGGCAATTTGTTGATATTAAAGCGATAACCACAACCAAATTCAGTAATCAGTAGATGGCGGTCATGTCCCAGTATGCGGCGTATAGCAGAAATTTGTGCCTGAAGATTATTTTCTTCGACGATTTCATTTCCCCACACTTGAGTAAGTAAAGATTCTTTACTTACCGCTTTACCTCCAGCACTCACCAGAACAACCAGAACATCAAAAGCTCTGGCAGAAATTCTTACTGGCTTACCCCGATGTAACAGAATCCTTAGCTGTGGCCAGATTTGCCAGTCAGCAAAGTGAATCTCATCAATTGATATCATGGTGTTGAGATCTTCTGTTTTGAGCATCACGAACTCTCGGTATGGAGTAAGCCATTTCTAACGAAAGTGGTCATCAGAATCAGGCTACATGTTGAATGTGCTGCATCGGCGTATAACTATTCAATACCACTTTTACCGTTAATGATTATAAAGCCAATAGTGCTATGTGGCATAGCTTTGCGATCAAGCTGGTGATGAAAACTGAATTTCGACGAACGATCCACGCTGACAATAAGACGACGATTGGCATCCAACGAAGCGATCAAAGGCTAATTATTGCGATGCCGGTCAGCACCACCACTGCACCGGCAATCCGGCGTGCCAGATGATTTTCACGAAAAAGCCAGTACGAAAGAAGGGAGCCGACAATAATGGATGTTTCCCTGAGAGGAGCGACGAGTGCCAGTGGCATGCTCTGCATGGCTGTCAGTACAAGGATATAGGCAAGGGGAGAGCATACAGCAATGATAAGGATTGGGATGATATCCACACGTACAGCAGTTGGAATGCGATTTCGTCGCCGCATCGCACCAGGGGTAAGAATCAGACTCTGTAGCAGGAGTGTGCTGGCGTAGTAGCGCACTGGATCTAGGTGCAGAGAGATTACCGAATAACCGTCCCAGAGTGTATAGCCAGCGATGGCGGTGCCTGTCGCTGCCCCCCAAAGCATTCCCTGTAGTGGTCGGCTTCCGCTCCTGAACGGATTGCCGGTGACAACGAAAATACCAGCGATAACGATAAAAGCGCCGAGTAAAGCGCCTGGTGAAATCCGTTCTCCCATGAGAAGGGTTGCAAACAGTATCGTCAGAACTGGTCCACTTCCTCGGGCAATCGGATAAACAACACCCAGTTCGGCGCGCTCGTAGCCAGCCTGCAAGATTAGAGAATAAGCGATATGAAGTGCAGACGAGATAACTGCGCCGACAGCGAGTCTCCAGTCGAGTTCCTGTTGTCCCTCAACTATCAGAATGAGGCTGAACGGGACCCACAGCAATGATGAGGCACAGCTGTACGCCCAGACGAACACAAGAGTGTCTTCCCTCTTGTATTTTGAGGCTATATTCCATACTGCATGAGCTACCGCAGCAGTAAGAATCATTGCTACCGTGCTGAACTGCATCAGGACATATCGGGCAAATCAATACCCGCCCGTTCAGCCCGGCGACTTTGTTCTTTATCCCGCAGAGTGAGAGCAGCGACCAGCGTATCAATAACGACGAGCTGGGCCAGTCGACTCCCGGCAGCGGCCATCTGTGCCGGGAGTGGCATTCCGCCAACAACGAGCGAAACGTTGGCGAGTGTCGCCAGTGGGGTATCGTACTGGTTAGTTATTGCAATAAGCGATGCTCCTGCCGAGGATGCTGCATCAGCGATGGAGAGTGTGGATGATGTGCGCCCTGTTGAACTGACGACGATTATGACATCGCCTGGACCGAGTAGACGAGCAGCAATCATCGCTGATAAATAATCCTGGATACTGACGGTTATCACACCCGCCGTCCGCAAACGAAAGACCGCATCAGCGGCAACCGTCGCAGAGGGACCAGCACCAAATGCAAATACCTGGCGTGCGCTCTGGATTAAATCGACCGCCTCATCAAGTGCGGAGATTTCGATAGCACCGCTGAGCGCAGTCAGTGCGTCTACACCAGCACGAATTGATGTTTCCAGCACTGATGCCAGCGTCGCATCCGCTGTAAGAACTTCAGGCGGGGCAAAGAATTGGGCAGTGCCACGAGCCCGGGCAATCTCTATCTTAAGTTCAGTGAACCCGGTGAACCCGATCGCTCGTGCAGCGCGTATTACTGTCGGCGGTGATACACCAGCACGGGTGGCAACCTGTGCTGCCGTGCTTGTACCGACAAATAAAGGATCGACAAGCAGGAGATCGACAACTTTAGCCTCACTTGCAGCGAGGTCGCCGCTTCGGGCGTGAATGCTGCCAAGCCATTGCTGTAACCGCTGCTCACCTTCTGAAATTCTATTACCATTTTCTTTATTCATGTGTAATATATTACATGTCCTTTGGGAAGGGCACAACCACCACGTAATTAGATTCTGTTGCAAGGAGTCCACATTCATGAACACTGAAATCAATACAGTTGTTGCTGTTTTAGGTCCAGGTGCCATCGGCACAACAGTCGCGGCGGCGTTACACGAAGTCGGCCGCACACCATTGCTGTGTGGACGTACTCCCCGCGATCGCCTGACCTTGCAAGATGGCAACCGCTTTATCACCGTACCCGGTCCGGTACAGACGAATCCGGCACAAATCACTCGCACGGTTGATCTTATCTTTCTGGCAGTCAAGTCCACACAAATCGACGCGGCAGCAGAATGGCTCAGGGCGTTGACTGGCCCGGAGACGGTTATATGCGTGCTCCAGAATGGGGTCGAACAGTTGGACAGGCTCGCTACGTACTCTCTGCCCGGACAGATCGTTCCCGCTGTCGTGTGGTTCCCTGCTCAAGCGCAGTCCGATGGCTCGGTACGCTTGCGTGGTGAGGCGCGCCTCAGCGTGCCAGACGCACCAGCTTCCCGTGTAGTGGCCGCAGCGCTGCAAGGCACGTGGTGCTCCGTAGATCTGGCCGCGAATTTCAGCTCCCTGGCCTGGCGCAAGCTGATGCAGAATGCGGTGGCTGGACTCATGGCACTCACGCACCGCCGCTCAGGCATGTTTGGCCGTGCTGATATCGCCAGGCTTACGCTGGCTTATCTGCAGGAATGCCTGGCCGTGGCACGTGCAGAGGGCGCTGAACTCGGAGACGAAGTGCCGCAGGAGATCCTCGATAAGTTCCGGGCGGCTCCTGCAGACATGAGCACCTCCATCCTCACGGATCGAGAAGCTGGCCGACCGCTTGAATGGGATATCCGCAACGGCGTCATTGCGCGTCGCGGCCGGGTTCACAGCATTCCAACGCCGATCAGCGACATCCTGGTACCGCTTCTTGCGGCTGCGAGCGATGGCCCTGGTTGATCTTAAAGCCGATGATTGCACTCTTACTTCTCTTCTTCGTCGCTCTCGGTGCCGGAGTACTCAGCGGTGTCGTCGGCACTGGCTCGTCGTTAATCATGCTGCCCGTCCTCGTCGCCACGTACGGGCCACGGATTGCTGTGCCTGTTATGGCGATCGCCTCCCTTTTCGGCAACATCGGACGGGTGATTGTCTGGTGGCATGAGATTCGTTGGCGACCGGTGTTTGCCTATTCGTTGGCGGGAGTTCCTGCGGCTGTTCTCGGGGCGCACACGTTACTTACGATTTCTCCTGGCACAGTGGAGGTATTCCTGGCAGCTTTCTTCCTTGCGATGATCCCGCTGCGCCGTCTCATCAGACGATCGAACCTCCACTTGAATCTCTGGCACATGAGTTTTGCCGGGGCGATTGTCGGGTTTCTGACCGGATTCGTGCTGTCCACCGGGCCGCTCAGCGTGCCGGTATTTACCGGGTACGGAATGAGTGGAGGCGTATTTTTGGGATCAGAGGCGGCAAGCGCAATCCTGCTCTACGCTGGCAAGCTAGCTACGTTCGGTATATCGGGCGCACTCGCGCAGCCTGTCCTCACACATGGACTTGCCATCGGCATCGCATTGTTCGTCGGTTCGATGATTGCGAAACGTCTCGTCCAGAAACTCCAGACGCATACGTTCGAGCTTCTCATTGATGCCGTTCTCGTCGCTGGGGCAGTAGGGATGATCCTTGCTCTCAAATGAAATGGCACGCCAGGGCTGACGGCGCAAGCGTGTTGTTGTTGTGTAACAGCTTTCTACAGGCAGCGACGGGTCGGGGTGGAGGGGTTGGCAAGCCATCAGAAATGAATAAAGCCGTACCAGGGTATGCTGATACAGCTTTTTGTTATTGGTCATGCAGCTTCGTTGTTTTTATCCCGCCCTGTGTTAAAAGGTGGTACGTATGCGACCCGGCATGTATCGATATAATCTGACCACCACTGCATCATCGCCTTGCGGGCTTCCAGATGCTCAGCCTTATGAATGTAAGCCAGACGCACGGTGTTGCGCTCCTGGTGACTCATCTGGCGTTCCACTGCATCCTGCGACCATAAGCCAGACTCCATCAGGGCACTGCATGCCATTGCCCGAAAGCCATGTCCGCAGATGTCCTGTTTCGTGTCGAATCCCATAAGGCGCAGTGCTTTATTAACCGCGTTTTCGCACATCGGCCTGTACGGGTTATGGTCGCCGGGGAAGACCAGTTCGTAAGCCCCGGATATTTCCTTAATCCGTTTCAGAATAGCTATAGCCTGCTGTGAGAGGGGCACGATATGAGCAGTGCGCATTTTTGCACCGCGCCCTGAATAACGCACACCCACAATGGCTTCGCGTGTGGCGGGTATCGTCCAAATTCTGTTTATGAAATCAATTTCTGACCAGCGTGCAAAGCGCAGCTCACTGGAGCGAATGAACAGATGCAGCGTCAGCAGGACAGCAAGCCGGGTCAGTTCACGGCCCTGATGATATGCTTCAATGTGTTCAATCAATTCAGGCAGCCGCTCCAGCGGCAGGGCGGGATAGTGGTGTCTCATGGGGGGAGCCGTCACGCCATCAAGATTTGCTGCCGGGTTGGTGTCGATAAATCCCTGATGGACCGCATGGCGCATGATGTTACTGAGGTGCTGCCGCGTGCGGGACGCGACTTCCAGCAGGCCCTTTTCCTCAATACCTTTCAGCAGGTCAATGAAATGATGGGGTTTAAGCTCCGTGACGGACAGATGACCAATTACAGGAAAGATATGGTTGTTCATGCTGGCAAGCAGACGGTCAGCGGTGTTCTGCGACCACTTTTTATTGTTTTTATGCCATGCCAGCGCCACTGTTTTAAACACCTTCTCTGGTGTGCAGGCTCTGCGTTCAGCAGCCCTCTGCTGTGCCGGGTTGATGTTCAGCGCCAGCATCTTACGGATACCTTCGCGCTGCTGGCGGGCATCAGACAGGGAGACGGCAGGATAGGCACCCAGTGCAATGCGGGATTCTTTGCCGTTTATACGATATTTAAGATACCAGTGACGTGAGCCGCCTGGTTTGATAAGAAGGTACAGACCGTTAGAATCAGAAACTTTGAAGGGTTTTGCGGATGGTTTTAAGTTGCGGATTTTTGAGTCGTTAAGGGACATTTGGGGGTCACTCCGTCATCGAACTAACCTGACCCCAGATTTGACCACCAATTTTTCCCGATGCGGAGGGTAAAATCAAAATGCACCGGGAAGAGTTTTCACGCTAACCTCTTGAATCAATATCAGATAAGGATTCGCAAAGATGCATGCAAACAGGAAATTGGCTCCTCTGACTGGGTCGCATTTGCGAGCATGGGGCTATTACAAAAACCAATATGACTAACTAGCAGTAATCCTTAGTTCTCGGGCGGAAGACGAAATGTCATGCTGTTTCGGCAGCAATCCATATAGATTCATAAATTGACATTTTAGCCTCCACGTCGGCAGCGGTGTTGGGAGCAGAGGTTCTACATCTTAAACTGAAGCATTTAAGAAACATTGGCTTCTGGCTGAGTCATTGCCACCGATAAATACCACAATGAGTAGCTACGCTACTTGTGACGTTTTCTACCCCCCCAGGCTTCAACGCATAACGGTAGTCGCGTTACACCCATGGTTATGTCTATCTACAGAAGGGCGAACTGAAGCTTAAATTTTAGAATAACAATGTAGCTCTTAACTATGGCGCAAATATTGCATATTAAAATTAGATAGAATGAGACTATTTAGAATGTTAACGCGAAGATATTTTATAAAGGTTTTTTCATGACACATTTCACACTCAAGCAACTTAAATATTTCGTCACTGTGGTTGAGACCGAAAGCATCGCCGAAGCGTCACGCCAGCTGCATATCGCCCAGCCTTCGATTTCGGTCGCCATCAAAAACCTTGAGGACGCTTTTGAACAGCAGCTGTTCATTCGCCATCATGCACAGGGCGTATCGCTCACCTCCAGTGGGAGACGGTTCTACGAAAAAGCAAAGGAGTTGCTGCGGTTGTCCTATGAGTTTGAGCAAAGTTCACGCGCAGAAAATGAGCTGGTTTGCGGCACCATCGCCGTGGGTTGTTTTGAATCGGCGGCTCCGCTGTATATGCCCAAGCTGATTGCAGGTTTCAAAAAACTCTATCCGGAAATCAATATTCAGCTGTACGACGGTGAACAGCATGAGCTGATGCACGGTTTACATCGTGGCCGTTTTGACATGGCATTTCTCTACGATCTTGACCTGGACAACGCGATTCAGAAAGAACCGCTGAATGCGCCGCATAAACCCTATGCGCTGCTACCGGCGGCGCATCCGCTGGCGAAAAAAAGTGCGGTGACATTACAGGAACTGGCAAGCGAACCGATGATCCTGTTGGATGCGGTACCCAGCAAAAATTACTTTATCAGCATTTTCAAAGAGAATGGTTATTACCCTGAAGTGGCCTATAGCTCTCCGTCAATTGAAATGGTGCGGTGCATGGTCGGGCAGGGGCTGGGCTTTTCGGTGCTGGTGACCCGGCCCTGTTCGGATATGACATACGATGGGCAGCGCTTGGTGCAACTGGATATTATCGATGAAATGGCGGCATCGACGCTGATTATGGCTTATCTGCAAAATAATGAACCCACGCGGCCCACGCGGTTATTTATGGATTATTGCCGCAGTGTTGAATTAACTCCGGCCGTCAGCAGCCATTAAATTGTTACTCTACCCGTTGCGGGTAGAGCAAACGTCAGTTGTATTTAACGTAATTCAAGCCAGGTGGTTTTTAATTTGGTGAATTTATCAAAGGCATGTAAAGACAGGTCGCGGCCAAAACCCGATTGCTGATTGCCACCAAAAGGAACGGTCACATCCAGCGCATCAACGGTGTTGACCGACACCGTTCCGGCGTTCAGTTTGCGCGCCACACGATGTGCCTGATTCAGGTCGTCCGACCATACAGACGCAGCAAGGGCGTAAATATGATTATTCGCCAGTTCGATGGCTTCCGACTCATCATCAAAGACTTTTACCGCGAGCACCGGACCGAATACTTCATCACGCCATAAGTTAACGTTTTCGCTTTCAATCTCAATCACCGTCGGCAGGATGTAGTTAGCGACTGTCTCGATTTCGCGTTGCTCGCCACCCGCGCGCACAATACCGCCCTGAGTCACTGCGGTCTGAATAAAATCCATCACCTTATCTTTATGCGCAGTCGAAACCATCGCGCCCATCCTCGCATTGGGGTTAAGCGGGTGGTCAGGTTGCCAGCCGTGCAACTTCGTGATCAACTTCGCCATAAAGTCGGGATAGATCTTACGCTCAACTAATAATCTGGAGTTAGCTGAACAAACTTCACCCTGGTTGAAACAGATACCGAAGGCGGCTTTTTCGGCGGCTAAATCGAGATCCTGGCAATTGGCAAAAATAATGTTGGCGCTTTTGCCACCACATTCCAGCCACACCTGCTTCAAATTGGATTGGCCGGAATAGGCCATAAAGGCTTTGCCCACCGCGGTTGAACCGGTAAAGGTCAGCACATCAACATCGTTATGCTGGCCCAGCGCAGCACCGGCTTCGATCCCCAGCCCGGTAACAACGTTTAACACCCCGGCGGGCAACCCGGCCTCCAGCGCTAGTTCTGCCAGTTTCAGTGCGGTGAAAGGCGAATTCTCCGAGGGTTTCAGGATCACACTATTTCCGGCTGCCAGCGCTGGGCCAATTTTCCAGGCGGCAATATCGAGGGGAAAATTCCACGGCACAATGGCGGCAACCACGCCGACAGGTTCACGGGTGATGGTTGCCAGGGTACCCGGACGGGTGGGGGCAACCTCGTCATAAATCTTATCGATACTTTCTGCGTACCAGGCCATCACATGAGCAGCACCAGGCACATCAACGTTATAGGCATCGAGCACCGGTTTCCCCATGCTTGCGCTTTCCAGCAGCGCCAGTTCTTCCCGGTGCTCCAGCATCAGCTCCGCCAGCCTGCGCAGCACGGCTTTGCGTTGCGCTAAAGGACATTCAGACCAGATACCAGAGGTAAATGCCTGGCGTGCTGAACGCACCGCAGCGTCAATATCCTCAGCCTGGCAAGCGGTGACGTCCGCTAACACTGCATTGGTGGCGGGATTCACCACCGCCCAGGTTTTCTCCGCTTTGGCGAAGTAAGGTTTACCCCCGATAAGGGCATGCGTGCTAAAGCGTTGTTGGTTCAGCAGACCTTGCCAGTAATCACGATTATGCATAAGCGTTCTCCTTATTCGTCTCGGTCTCAGCTACCGGCGTTCCTTGCAGGATCATGCTTGCCGCACGTTCGCCAATCATAATTGAAGGCGCATTGGTGTTGCCGCTGATAAGCGTCGGCATAATTGATGCATCTGCCACGCGCAAATTTTCCACGCCATATACCTTGAGAGTGTCCGGTGCGACAACACTCATTTCATCCCGCCCCATCTTGCAGGTGCCAACCGGATGGAAAACCGTGGCGCAATATTCTTTGACGTATTGATGCAGCTGTTCGTCAGTCTGGATATGTTTGCCCGGCAGCATCTCTTCGCCATGCAATGCATTGAATTCCGGCTGAGCCAGAATATTCCTTGCCACTTTTATCCCTTCCACCAGCACGCTGGCGTCATAAGGATCGGCGAGGAAATTAAAATCAATAGCGATCTGCCCATCACGCTTTAACTGCAACGCGCCGATCGACCGCGGACGTAAAACGCAGGTGTGAATCGCATAGCCGTGGCCCCATTCAAATAAACGGCCACGATGGCTGCGATAACCCGGCACAAAATGGAACTGAATATCGGGTTCATCGCTACTGAGTTTTGTCGCGGCAAAGCCACCGGCTTCAACATAATTGGTGGTTAGCCAACCGTTGCGACGAAAGAGATACTGGAAGGGGGATGTCAGGATCGGTTTCCAGGCGGCGAGGGAAAAACCAAGCGTCAGAGGGTTTCTGGAACGCACGGTGACCAGACCATCCAGATGGTCCTGAAGATTTTTGCCCACCCCGGGAAGAGGGTGCACCAGCGGAATACCTGCGGCCTCAAGTTCGGCAGCAGGCCCGATACCTGATTTCAGCAGAATATGCGGTGAGCCGATCGAGCCGGCCGAAAGGATGACTTCATGGCGGCAGAGAATTGACGTGGGTTGATCGCGGCCATGCTCAGTTATTCGCACGCCTTTGACCGCTTTGTCTTCAATGATCAACGTTTGCACGGTGCAGTCAGTCATCACGGTCAAATTGCTGCGCCCAATATGGGGATGCAAAAATGCACGATAGCTTGATAACCGTTTGCCATCCTTTTGCGTGACGTTGTAAATGCCGACCCCCGCCAGCGATTTACCGTTAAAGTCGGTGTTCTCCGCTAATCCGACCCGCTTGCCCGCCGCGACAAACAGCGCTGATACCGGATTGGGATCGCGCGGTTTATCGACCAGTAATTCGCCGTTAAAACCATGATATGCCGGGTCCTGAGACAGCAGATTCTTTTCCGATCGTTTGAACCAGGGCAGGACATTATTCCAGCCCCAGCCCTCACAACCTTGCTGTTCCCAGCGGTCATAATCAGAAGGTAATCCGCGAATATAAATCATGCTGTTCATGGATGAGGAACCACCCAGCGCCTTGCCGCGCGGGACGTGGATTTGCCGTCCCCCCAGGCTTTTTTGTGGCGTTGAATAAAAGTTCCAGCTGAACTTTTTGCTTTTATACAGGGTGATGGTGCCCGCAGGCGTCTGGATACGCGGGGTTTCATCACGGCTACCGGCCTCGATAAGGCAGATCTTGAGATCTGCCTGCTCTGCAAGCCGGGCGGCCAGTACTGAACCTGCGGAACCACCACCAATAATGATGTAGTCATAGGTCTTGCTATTGTTCATAGTCATTCCGGTGATTATTTAGCAACAGAGGTTTGCGCCACTGCCTGAGTACGGCAGAGGAAATAATAAACAGGTGAGACGATGGCTAAACCAATAATCCAGGAGATGTCGGCACCACCTAACATATTTGCTGCCGGGCCGGTATAGATGGCGGTAGACATAAAGGGAATCTCGACGATGATGCCCAGCAGATAACAGAAAATGGCTTTTGAATTGAAGTAACCGTATATGCCACCGTCGCGACGGAAGAATGAAGCGACATCATAATTACCGTGGGCCACCAGATAGTAATCAACCAGGTTAATTGCCGTCCACGGCACCAGCACATACAGCAGCATCAGAATAAAGTTGGTGTAATTGACCAGAAAGTTTTCCTGACCATAAATCGCAATCAGCACTTCGATAAGGATGGTGACAATCGAAACCACAATGCGGGCGCCAGAAAGTGGCGACCATTTAGGCAGGAATGTCTGGCCGAGCGTCAGGGTGCAGAGCACGCCGCAATAGAGGTTCATTGCATTGGTCGCGGCAATGCCTAAGGCAAACACAATAATTACGGTGGAGGATAATCCGCCGGTCATATTCACAATGCCGGTGATTAAATCACCATCCACGATGCAAATAGAAACCAGAATGCCAAGAATCATCGGGAACAATGAACCCAGTACGCATCCCAGGTAGCTACACCAGAAGACACTTTTTTCGCTGATATCTTTTGGCATGTAGCGGGAATAATCGGATACATAAGGCGCATAGGCCAGCTGCCATAACGCGGCGATGGAAATGGCACCGAGGAATCCGCTGAGATTAAAGCCATTACGTGCGAGAAAATCAGTCGGCAGACCATGCACGAAAACAATCCACGCAAAGGCCGCGAGCAAAATAATACCGGATACCCACGACATCACCTTGGTGTAGGCATGAATCAGGTTATAACCGAAGGCACAGGCGACCAGGCTGAGTACCGCAGAAACCAGGATGCCGGTATCGGTAGAAACCGGTGCGTAGATGGCGTGCAGTGACTGACCGCCCAGCACCAGGTTCGATGCCAGAAAGCCGATATACATGATGACGACTAACGCCACCACCAGCACGGAACCATAAGAACCAAACTGGCCGCGGGTTTGCACCATCTGCGGCACACCTAATTGTGGCCCCTGCGCGGAATGCAATGCCATAAACAGCCCACCGGCAAGGTTACCAATCAATACGGCGAGGGTGGCCCACATAAAAGATAAGTGGAAAATACTCACCGCCAGCGCACCGGTAATCACGGTAAGCAACATGATGTTTGAACCAAACCAGATGGTAAAAAGATCCCGTGGCTTGCCATGACGTTCATGCGCGGGAATGGGCTGGATGGTGCTCAACTCTATTGTGGTTGCAACAGCATTATCTTTTGGGTTGTTTGTCATCATAGTTATCTCAACAAAGTCATTTGCAGGCTTGCCGCATGGCTGCGGTTATAATCACCCAAAAAATTGGGAGGGGTGAAAATAACGTTGATGGGATGTTGCAACAGTTGGCTATAGAGAGAAATGAAGAAAAATATAGCCAACTAATATAAAAAAAAGATGCAATCTCGCTTATGGATTGGCTGCCCCAAATTGGAACGTTAAAGAATGACAGGTGAGATATTTTTGAATTTAATTAACTATTTGATTATTAACATCTAAAATGCCACGTTCTGGCTGAATGCCTTATTTTGGTGCGCGTCTGCTCGTCACTGAAGCATCGTTGGCAATATTAAATATCGTCAATTTTGCAAAATTAATAAGTAAAAATGTTGTCTGTGAATCGCGTTAATTTGATTTATCTCAGCACCTTTTTATCTTGCCTGTGCAGAGCGGATGCGGCTTTAACAGGGCTTTGTATTTTATTTCGGCGGACAAGGTTGCCAGCAGGTTAAATATTTTCTATCCAGACGCTCACTTTATAATATTTTACCGCCTGCACGTGCTCCAATAGTCTTGGGTCCTTCTTAAGTGGTTAATCCCCTGCGTGATGCGGGATGAAGGACGTTGAAATGACATCATTAAAAACTGAAACAGATACGCTGATTATTGGCGCGGGTCAGGCGGGGGTTGCCATGAGCGAACACCTGACGCGTCTGGGCATTCCGCATCTGGTAGTGGAGAAAAATCGGATTGCCGAATCCTGGCGTAGTCGTCGCTGGGATTCGCTGGTTGCCAACGGTCCGGCCTGGCATGACCGCTTTCCGGGGATGGAGTTTCCCGGCTGCTCACCTGACAGCTTCGTGGCGAAAGAACAGGTTGCCGATTATTTTGTCAGCTACGCCGCCATGAACCAGTCACCGATTCATACTGGCGTCGAAGTGTTAAGCGCTGAACGCAATCAGGGGCGCAGTGGTTTCACCGTCACCACCTCCGCAGGCGTGATCAATGTGCAGCGTATCGTGGCCGCTACCGGTCCTTTCCAGCGTCCGGTCATCCCGGCGATTGCTCCTCAGCATAGCCAGGTACAACAGCTGCACTCGGCAGACTATAAAAATCCGCAGCAGCTGCCGCAGGGGGGCGTGCTGGTGGTTGGTGCCGGTTCTTCCGGCGTGCAGATTGCTGATGAGCTGCAACGTGCCGGTAAGCCCGTATGGCTGTCGGTGGGACCGCACGATCGTCCACCACGTTCCTACCGTGGCCGGGACTTCTGCTGGTGGCTTGGGGTACTCGGTCTGTGGGATGCCGCAGCCAGCCAGCCGGGCAAAGAGCATGTCACCATCGCCGTCAGTGGCGCACGCGGTGGGCATACCGTCGATTTCCGTCGTCTGGCGGCGCAGGGCGTTAACCTCGTTGGCCTGACTGAAAGTTTCACCGCTAACACCGTACGTTTTCAGGATGACCTGGCGGTGAATATTGCGCGCGGCGATGCTAATTATCTCGCATTGCTGGATGCTGCTGACGCGTATATCGACCGTAACGGTCTTGATTTACCGCCTGAACCGCAAGCACGTGAGTTCCTGCCAGACCCCGCCTGCGTAACCCATCCGCAGCTGTCACTTAATCTGGCCGAAGCTGGCATCACCAGCATTATCTGGGCGACGGGCTACGTGGCCGATTACAGCTGGCTGAAGGTTAATGCCTTTAATGACCAGGGCAGACCGCAGCATCATCGTGGTGTTTCCAGCGAGCCTGGCGTCTATTTTCTCGGCTTGCCGTGGTTGTCACGTCGTGGTTCCACCTTTATCTGGGGCGTCTGGCACGATGCCAAATTTATTGCTGACCAGATCGCTATCCAGCGCCAGTACCAGCATTACCGCGCTCCCTCTGACTCGCTTTAAGGAACTGTTATGCCTACTCATCAACGTATTCGTATGTTCAACACCAAAGAAACCTATCCGAATCAGACGCTGGACAACGATCTCTGCCAGGCGGTACGCGCTGGTAATACCGTCTACGTGCGCGGCCAGGTCGGTACCGATTTTGCAGGCAATCTGGTCGGGCTGGGCGATCCCCGCGCTCAAACCGAACAGGCGATGAAAAACCTCAAACAGCTGCTGGAAGAAGCCGGTAGCGACCTGAGCCATATCGTGAAAACCACCACCTATCTTACCGATCCACGCTATCGCGAGCCGGTTTACCAGGAAGTGGGCAAATGGCTGAAAGGGGTGTTTCCGATTTCAACTGGTCTGGTGGTTTCGGCGCTGGCACAGCCGCAGTGGCTGATGGAAATTGATGTGATTGCGGTGATCCCGGATGACTGGGAGGCGAAATGACGCTTTCGATTGCCGCACGCTGTGCGGAGTCCGGCCAACTCGGTATCGCCATTAGCTCGTCGAGCATTGCCGTCGGCGCGCGTTGCCCGTGGCTGGTGGCCGGAGTGGGGGCGGTATCCAGCCAGAACATTACATTACCGGCACTGGGGCAGCAGATTCTGGCGCGGCTGGAGGCGGGGTTAGCGCCGGAACAGGCACTGAAAAGCGCGCTGGCAGAAGATCGCTTTAGCGAGTATCGCCAGGTGACTGTCATTGACGCCAGCGGTCGCAGCGCCGCCTTTAGCGGTGACAAGACGCTGGGTATTTATCATGTGGTGCAGGGCAAAGAATGCGTGGCCGCAGGCAATATGCTGGCGGAGCAAGCGGTGATCGCCGCAATGGTGACGGCTTTTGAAGCCACCACCGGTGAACTCACCAGTCGTCTGATTACGGCGTTGCAGGCGGGGATCGACGCTGGTGGTGAGGCGGGGCCGGTGCATTCTGCTGCCGTGAAAGTAGTCGATGATTACACCTGGCCGCTGGTGGACCTGCGCGTCGATTGGGCAGAAGAAAACCCATTGGCAGAGCTGCACAAGTTGTGGCTGGCGTATGAACCGCAGATGCAGGCTTACGTCACCCGGGCACTGGATCCACGCGATGCCCCGAGCTATGGCGTACCCGGCGATGAGTAACGCGGTACGCGACATCCTCGCGGCACTGCTGGCGTTTGATACCACCAGCCGCGAATCCAATCTGGCGTTGATTGCCTGGATTGAAGATTTTCTGGCGCAACGGGGTATCGCGTCGCAACGCATCATGGATGACAGCGGGCGCAAAGCCAATCTGTATGCCCGGCTGGGACCGGGCGGTGACGGCGGGGTGATGTTGTCCGGTCATACCGATGTGGTGCCGGTCGATGGTCAGCAATGGACGCTGCCGCCGTTTGCCCTGACACAACAGGAAGGGCGCTACTATGGCCGTGGCAGTGCCGACATGAAGGGCTTTCTGGCCTGCGTGCTGGCATCGCTGGATAACTTTCTGACCCAGCCGTTGCGCCTGCCGCTGCATCTGGCTTTTTCCTATGATGAGGAAGTGGGCTGCCTCGGGGTGCGCAGCATGGTGGACTATCTGCGCGCGTCTGCGGAAAAACCCGCCATGTGTATCATCGGCGAGCCGACAGAAATGCGCCCGGTGTATGGACACAAAGGCAAGGTGGCGATGCGTTGTCAGGTGCATGGCCGCGCCTGTCACTCGGCCTATGCACCCTCTGGCGTCAATGCCATCGAATACGCGGCCAGGCTTATCAACCAGCTGGGCGCAGCGGCGCAGCAACTGAAGCAGATCGAGGATGCGCGTTTTGATCCCCCCTATAGCACGCTCCAGACCGGTATGATTCAGGGCGGCAGCGCGCTGAACATCGTGCCGCAGGATTGTCAGTTTGATTTTGAAATCCGCTATCTGCCGGGCGCTAATGTTCAGGGTGTGATGACCGAGGTCGAGCTGTTCTCGCAACAGCAATTGTTACCGCAAATGCAGGCGGTGGCAGCCGAGAGCGCGATCCGTTTTCAGCCGCTGAGCTACTATCCTAGCCTGCTCACCGATCCGCAATCGCAATTCGCGCAGTGGCTGGCGCAATGGAGTGGCAGCAATGATTTCTCAACCGTGGCGTTTGGCACCGAAGGGGGATTGTTTGATGAAGCGGGGATTGCCACCCTGATTTGCGGGCCAGGCAGCATGGCGCAGGGGCATAAGCCGGATGAGTTTATTGCTATTGAACAAGTAGAACACTGCATGAGTATGCTGGTAAATTTATGTAAATGGATGCGTACAGTTCCTTTAAAATGAAACAGTCAATAGTTAGTTAAACCTAATGAAGCTAACCGTAAAAACGGCTCTGGTAAAAAAGACCTCAAAACACCGACCGGTAGTTTTGAACTGGCACCACCGCGTGATCGCAACGGCACGTTTGAACCGCAACTGGTAAAAAAGCACCGGACCAAACTCTCCAACGGGATAGAACGTAAGATCATCCGCATGTTCGCTCTGGGGATGAGCTATCAGGATATCGGCCGGGAAATTGAGGATTTATAAGCGTTAAGCGTGTCCAGCGCCACCATCAGTGCGGTCACCGATAAAGATATCCCCGAATTTAAACAGTGGCAGCAGCGACCCCTTGTGAAGGTCTATCCTTTTGTCTGGTTGGATGCCAGTCACTACAAAATCCGCGAAGAAAGCCATTACCAGAGCTAGGCTGTATATACCGTTCTGGCACTGAATCTGGAAGGCAAAAAAGAAGTATTGGACCTGTATCTGTCGGAAAGTGAAGGCGCTAACTTCTGGTTATCCATACTGAGTGGCATGCAAAACCGTGGCGTTGAAGATATCCTGATCGATTGCGTGGACGGACTGACCGGCTTCCCTGAGGCGATTAACAGCATTTATCCACAGACTGAAGTGCAACTGTGCGTTATTCATCAGATACGCAACTCGATCAAAGACGTGGCATCGAAGTATCACAAAGCGTTTATGGCCGATCTGAAGCCAGTGTACCGGGCTGTGTCAAAGAGGCCGCAGAGACGGCACTGGATCAACTGGAGTCAGCAGTATCCGGTGGTGCTCCTGTCGTGGCGTCGTAAATGGGAAAAACTGTCAGCGTACCTGCCTTACCCAAGCATCATATCCATCTGAAATCGTCCACCGTGGCAAGTCAGGCTCCCCAAGTGTCCTGTTTTTTATTCATATTGCAAGTGGAGTCTTTAGCTTTAAGCTCCTCTTTTCGTTTAAGGCAGACTGTTGATTTAAAACAAGCTGATACACATTCTGGGTAATAATGCGGTCTATATGTGACGCTTACTGATATGGCTCAAGCGGTATTATTAAAATGGAATACATCTTAAACAGCCATATGAGTCTGAGCGCTAACAACAGTACCAAAGTACGTAGATATCTTCCCGCAGACTGGAACTATTTCAGATGAAAATCTTAATACAGCTATCCATAGCAGTGTAAATGCCGCATATATCACTGTAATCGCTTACACAGAGAACCGCTTCGTATGAGAATTGTCTTACGTGTTCTTAACGATTACTGGGATAAATGATGAAAGTAAGTCGCAGAACTGCCTGGATTATTATGTTAATTTTTTTGCTGTCTGGTATGGGGTGGTATTTTCGCCGCGGTCGTTTATGGAGCAGAGCCTGATAAAAGAAAACCATCACAGCCCGCAGACAAAAGCAGTGAAAGCATCCAGGAAAAAGTAAAATCGCTTGATTTGAATGATAAACAGCGAAAGTTTCTGGAGTCACTCATCGAAAGTAACAAGAAGGATTGACAGTTCTGTCTTGCAAAGACCCTGCATGACACACGAATTGGCTCCGTACCTGATGCGCAACCTTCCTTGGTGAGGGAAAACACTATCCGAATAGTGTAATCGGTTACATGTAAGTTAAATAATTAGAGTGTAAGGACAAAAAAAATGTTCTTTTTTCACAATGAGGCCTGATTTATCAAGAGCTAGAAGAATGCTTTTGAATGCCCGGATTAAAAGACCTACACAGCTTAAGCTGACATCTGGTTCGATTTGTTATTTCACAGAGATGAGCGTCTTCACAACGTGGCCAGATCACCTTGACGCCGTGATGGTATCAGAAACAGCTATAACCAGCAGGCACTGGTGGCCCTGCAGTATCTTTTTATGATGGCATAAAAAAAGCTCTAATGACATCAGTCTCAGAGCTGAACTGAGTTTCATTAGTCACTAAATTGTCGGAGTGGCATGAAATCATCCTCACAGTGTGCCCCCTTTTGACCATGGCGTTCAGGACGATCAGGAGTTTAAGCATGCAGGCAACCAGCGCCACCTTTTTCGCCTTTCCGGCTTCAACTAACCTGACATAAAAGCCCCTGATTGCCGGGTTAAACTGAATGGCGGTTATCACCGCCATGTAAAGCGTGCACCCTACGCCCGCCCTTCCGCCAAAAATAGTTCGTCTTCCCCGCATTTTTCCTGAGTCCCTGTAAACGGGGGCGACACCGACAAGCGCGCTGATTTCCCTGCTGGGCAGGGTGCCCAGCTCCGGCGGTTCGGCCAGCAGGGTGGCGCCAGTGATTTCCGCCACGCCATTGACGCTGGTCAGCAGGCGGGCCTGCTCCCGGAAATGTTGCCTAACCTGACGATTCATCATGCGGGTCACAAGGGCAAGCTCTGCCTCGAAGGCCGTCATGACACGGCTGAAACTTTCACGGCTATAAGAAATCCATGAGTTCGGATGATGGAGTAGCATTGCTTAACTAGGCCCTTCAAGGGCATGTGATTGCACTCCGTGAATCATGGATTATAAAAAATATATTTCCTCAGGGAAGCTTATTAACATTCTTCCCGAGTGGCATGAACCGATTAGCCCTATACAGATTGTACGAACCAGTCGGAATTCAATTTCGATAAGAATTTCAATGTTTTCAAATTTTCTGATTGAATTTTGTCGGATGAATTAAACAGATAGGATTAAGACCGGGAGTAAAATCCCGGCTGAATATAAGATTGAGATAGAATGTTACTGGACTAATGTTGTGACAGTCATTCGCAGTGCACTTTCCAAATGCCGTACAGAATTTAATGATAGAACTATGCATTATCACTCCATAGAAGACCTGTCCTTTGGAGAATGATATGCCGTTTGCGTTGTTAGCGTTGGCTATTAGCGCTTTTGCGATTGGTACAACACAGTTTATTACTACAGGATTACTGCAAGATATTGCAAATGATCTCCATGTGTCTATTCCGCAAGCCGGATATCTGACCTCTGGAAGAGGCTGGGCGTATATTCATTCGCAACGAGCGTTCGACGTCTCTATTAGGTCGAATGGCAAGCGCAGAGGAAGTAGCTAATTTGATCGTTTATCTCAGCTCCGATAGGGCTTCTGCCACTACAGGTACTGCCGTGCGAGTAGATGGGGGGAGTTTTGCGCGGTGTTATCTGAACCTCCGAGTGATCTTGTCAGAGAAATCGCTCCAGCAAACCAAATAAGGTTATTAAAAAAGCAGATCCTAAAGGGATAGGATCTGCTTATCCTTTTATTCTCCTAGTGATTCATTACTGGATTAGGCAGCATGATTATTTTTCTGACTGCTCCAATTATAGGGGGGAACATATTTTTCCCTGCATTCATCTATATAATCTGACCACCATTGCATCATTGCTTTACGCGCTTCCAGGTGCTCCGCTTTATGTATGTACGCTGCTCGCACGCTGTTACGCTCCTGATGACTCATCTGCCTTTCAATGGCATCCTCTGACCACAGGCCGGACTCAATCAGGGCGCTACAGGCCATTGCCCGGAATCCGTGGCCGCAGACATCCTCTTTAGTATCATAATCCATTAGCCGTAAAGCCTTATTAATCGTATTTTCACTCATTGGTTTATACGGATCACGAATGCTGGGGAATATCAGTACCTGATCACCAGAGATTTCTCTGATCTGTTTGAGAATGTCGATGGCCTGTTGGGAAAGTGGCACAATATGCTGCGCACGCATTTTTGCACCTCGCCCAGAGTTGCGAACATTGGGAATTGTTTCTCGGGTAGCGGGGATAGTCCAGAGCCTGTTTCTGAAATTAATCTCCGGCCAACGGGCAAAACGCAGTTCACTGGAACGGATAAACACATGAAGAGATAGCATGATTGCCAACTGAGTTAACTCCCGTCCCTGTTTGTAGTCGTCAATGCGTTTCAGCAGTTCCGGCAGACGTTCCAGGGGCAGGGCAGGATAGTGACGTTTGATGGGCGGAACGGTGACGCCTTTCAAGTCTGCAGCCGGGTTGTGTTCAATCAACCCCTGATGTAAGGCGTGCTGCATAATGCTGCTTATGTATTGTCGGGTACGAGAAGCTATTTCCAGCAAACCTTTATTCTCAACGCCTTTCAGCAGATTGATGAAGTGCTGAACTTTCAGTTCTGTTACCGTCAGATGACCAATTATCGGGAAAATGTGGTTGTTCATACGGCCAAGCACGCGATTGGCGTGATCTTCCGACCAGGTTTTATTGCTTTTATGCCAGTTCAGAGCTACGGCTTTGAAGGCTTTTTCCGGTGACCGGGCTGCCTTTTCAGTGAGACGCTGTTGTGCCGGGTTTATCTTCTGTGCAAGTAGCTTACGGATGTCGTCACGCTGTTGCCGGGCGTCGGTCAGAGAAACATTAGGATAAGCACCTAAACCGAGGCGAGATTCTTTACCATTAATACGGTACTTGAGATACCAGTGACGTGAGCCGCCCGGTTTGACAAGAAGATACAGACCGTGAGAATCGGAGACTTTAAAGGGTTTATCAGAAGGTTTGAGGGTGCGGATTTTCGCATCGGTAAGGGACATATGGGGGTCACTCCATTATCGAACAAACCTGACCCCAGATTTGACCACCAATTTTTCCCGATGCGGAGAATTAAATGAAAATACACCGGGAAGAATTTTCACGCTAACCTCTTGAATCAATACCAGATAAAGACTCGCAAGGAGGCATGAAAACAGGAAATTGGCTCCTCTGACTGGACTCGAACCAGTGACATACGGATTAACAGTCCGCCGTTCTACCGACTGAACTACAGAGGAATCGTGTGAACGAGGCGAATACTACTGGTCTCGTATTTTTGTGTCAACTCTAAATTTAACTTGCTGATTCAAATGGCTAAATTTAGCGCAGGTCGTTGTTTTAGTGTACTACCGGGTTATCGCTATCATCTGGCGGGCTATTCTCACGTAATCTCTTCAGCGGATCCTGACGATAAAAAAGGCAGAAACGCTGCCAAAGCGCGGGAAAGCGGGGAGCAAATAGCTCTGGCGCGCTGAAGAAATATTCAGAGAGCACGGCGAAACATTCGGCAGGGTCGGTGGCCGCATACGCATCGATACTCGCGGCGCTTTCACCGACCAGGTCTATCTCATCCTGAATATTGTTCATAGCGGCATGGAGATCGTGTTCCCAGCCCGCCACCTCGCGCAGGGGGATGAAGGGTACGCCGCTTGCGCGATCGCCATTGCGGGTATCCAGCTTATGCGCCACTTCATGGACTATCAGATTGAAACCGGACGCATCGAAGGAGTCCTGAATATCCAGCCAGTTGAGAACAATCGGCCCCTGCTGCCAGCTTTGACCTGATTGTACGATTCGCTGGTTATGCACCAGGCCGATATCATCTTCCCATTCGTCATCGACGACGAACGGGGCAGGGTAGATAAGCACTTCGTGAAAACCATCTAACCATTCGATACCCAGCTCGAGAACCGGCAGGCAAAACAGTAGCGCGATACGAGCGCTGTGCAGGGGAGTAAGCTCGAGCCCCTGTAAGGCAACCAGACGCTTTTGTTGCAAAAAGCGGGAAGCCATCTGCACTAGCTGCTGCTGCTCATGTTCGGAGAGGTTGGCTAATACGGGAATGGCAAGCGCCTTTTCCCAGGGGATTTCCGCGTTGCCGGACTCTTCATCTGCTTTCCAGGGCCATTTAAATATCATATTGCTCGCAAAGTCGTCACTTGAACTGAATTAAAGAGACAGGAACTATTAAAATGCCAAAGAACCTGGCATTATAGCAACCTCAACAGCGGAGAGATGCCGGAGCGGCTGAACGGACCGGTCTCGAAAACCGGAGTAGGGGCAACTCTACCGGGGGTTCAAATCCCCCTCTCTCCGCCACTTTTCAACAAAATCAATCAGTCACAAAGCGCTTTTGATTTTGCCCTGCATGAATCCCTGCATTAAAATTTCTTTCTATCGCTCTGTTTTCTCGCCTCTAACGCTGTCTTTTTTACCATGTTGCCTCTTGTTGGGCATCCACTTTTATCCTCTTTAGCTCACAAGCTCACACTCTTAACAATAACTTAGCCCGTCGCGCATCCCTGATAACAAAGCAGTTAACTGCCCTTGCTACACACGGATTCTGTAAGAGTATCTTAAAGAGAATGGATGATGGATGAAAAGGAGCGAACTCAGGAAAGCAGTAAAAGCATGGTTTGTTGTCGAGTGAGCGCTATGAGGCGATAGAGAAACTTATGACCCTGGCCGGAGCTGCCTTGATAAAAACTATCCCGCGCGGATCTGGCGCGGGATCATGTGCCTGTATACGGGAATGATGAAAAGTTTCAATAGTGAGTGGTTGAACTCCTCATGGCATCGCCCGTTTTTATAATGATGCAATCAGTGGTGCATTGCTCCTTTGCCGTCAGAATAACATTTTCTGGGAGCCTGAAATGCATTGACTTGCTCATTAAGATTTGCTCCGCCATCCCCTTGATAGCCCAGGGGGCCGCAAGGGAAATATTGCCAAACTCGTCATAACGTTGTGTTTTAGTAAAGGCATTATAGGCGGGATCTTGAATGTCAAAAAGAACATCCCCCGTAAATGTTTTTCCCACCTTGTAGGAAAGCGCGCTTGCTAATGCGTTTAACTCCGATTTTTGTGGGATAATGAAACCATTAAAGATATTGTATGATGCGGCGATCATCGCGAATACCGTCAATATGGGTAGCGCTTTTTTTGCTATATTGAGTTTGCTTGTCAAGGCATCTACCCCAATAATTATAAGAGCGCATATGAAAAATTCCAGTGCTATCAGCGACCTATATGCAGCCCAGTTTTCCTTGACTAGTAAGTTTGGAGAGTAGGCACCAATCCCCATGATAATGAACATGAGAACTTTCATAGGCCCTGATTTGCCTTTTATTATTGAAAGTAAACCTATTGCGCAAATTATTAATGAGAGAGTTGTGAATAAGGGGCCTGGGGTTATATTAAAGTTGTTGATGGCGTTAATCAATGGTTCTTTTATAAACCATTGTAATTTCTCAAGTGGATTATTAGTTAACTCGGCACGTGCAATTGAACTGCCATATAACCATACAGGTACAAATTTTGAAAACAGCAGACTGCCAAGCATGCCGATAAATAAAACAGCGCCACTGATTAAAACAATATTCATGGAAAATGGCTTGTCTTTTTTCAGGCAGTTATCAAGCATGACGAAAAATAAAAATGCCATCGCCGTTGGTTGATATATAGCAAATGCAAACCATAGAATAATGATGGATGCTGCAAATCTTATAATTGTCGTGTTCTTGTTTACGGGTTTTAATGTAGCATAACTTGTTCCGGCAAGGAGTATAGAGAGTACAAACGGGAAACATGTCGCCCATGCACTATATACCTGTATTGCCGGCGTCAGGCCTATTAATAAAGGGAGGGTAATTGTTGTGATGTTACGCTCGAATATGTTTCTTTTTTCTATAAATAAAAAGAGGAAAAAGCAAAGCGCAAATACCGTTATTATTGTAAAAAATCTAAGATAGGCAAGGTCGTTGATATTGTGAACTAGCGTAAAGCCAAGTCGCCTGGCAACGGCATACAAGGGTCTGCCGGATTGCATATCCCATTGAAACGGAGAACCTTTCCCTGAAAAAACATCGGATAGTGTCGACCAATCGTCTGAAAATGCGTAACTAAATATAATAGTTGGGCTATAAACTAAGAAAATTGCTGCAAGGTAAAGCATGGCAATAAATTTTTTAGTGCAAGGAGACATCCGTTCGTCCTCAGTGTTCATTGCTCGCCTCTCATTTCGTGCTTTGCTACCTCTTCGATAAAATATTTTGGCCGATTTTTGGATTCCATATATATTTTCCCAACGTATTCGCCAATTATCCCCAAAGAAAGCATCTGGACACCGCCAAGGAAGAAAATTGCAATCATTACAGATGTCCAACCCGCAACGGTATTTCCCAAAATCTTCTCAATGAAGGCATAGATTGCAGCTAGTGAAGATAGAAGGCATGTGATAACCCCAGCGGCGGCGATCATACGTAACGGGGTAATTGTCAGAGATGTTATTCCTTCTAACGCCAGTGCTACCATCTTTTTCAAGGGGTATTTTGATTCGCCTGCAACCCTTTCATCTCTGCTATAATAAACACTGCTAGACTTATAACCCAACAGCGGAATTAGCCCTCTTAAATATAAATTTTGTTCTTTAAAATCCTTTAATGCTGTCAGTGCGGTACGGCTAAGAAGCCTAAAGTCCGCATGGTTAGGAACCTGATTGACACCGAGCCCTGACATCAGAGAATAGAATTTATTGGCTGTTGCCCTTTTGAATACTGAGTCACTACTCCTGTTATCGCGTACGCCATAAACAATCTCAAACCCTTCATTATATTTGTCTATCATTTTCTCAATGCAACCTATATCATCCTGTAAGTCTGCATCGATACTTACGGTAACGTCCGTATCCGCGTTTGCCAACCCCGCCAGCAGGGCTATCTGATGGCCCCGGTTCCTTGATAATTTCAGGCCGCGGATGAATGACTTTTCCTGTGATGTGGATTTGATTTGTTCCCAGGTGTTGTCTTTACTGCCATCATCGACAAAGAGGATATAACTATTTCGAGCGATTTTTTCTTTTGCCAGGAGGTTTTTTAATATAGTGGTGAGCCCCTCCAGACAGTATGGGAAGGCGTCTTTTTCATTATAACAAGGAACAACGATTGCTAACGAAGGTATTTGACTCCTCGCGTTGTTTATATTAATTTCTTTCATTTCATTGACCAGTATTTGTTTAGAATAAAACCAGCTGTAGTGTAAATAATCATACCTACAACTTGTGCTGTATAGATAGCATTAGGTATGACGATGAAAAAAACTTTTATTGCTATTAAATTTAAAATATAACAAAAAGCGCATGTGGATACGAATTTGATAAACCTCAGAGGGCTCAATGTCTTTGAGAAAGTGAACTTCGCATTCACAACAAAACTGAAAATAATGCCAACGACATATCCTGTTGCGTTTGAAGGGTAGACTCCCACGCCGGCCTGCATCAGGCCAAATATAGCAATTGCCGTAATTGCTGTATTTGCCAGGCCAACGATAATGTACCTGACCGCTTCTCTGGATGTGTTTTTTTTCAAGGTATGATTAATCATTTATTGATTTACATCAATTTTTAAAGGGGCAGTTAAGAGACTGAATGCGCAATTGAGATAAGCAATGAGCTCCTGGAATATAAGTATTTGACGCCAACTCGTGGTCTGTGTCAACCAGGGTTTTTATTACAGTAGACATATTCCTCTGTGGGTATTGTTTTACGCTTCTCCACCCGAGTTTGTTTGGACATGATTATGCCGAATGGCGAGGATATAAAAGCCGGAGAGCTATCGGAGGCGTGAGTTCTGGTGCGGCGATTACCAGGCAGCCCTGCGGTGTTTGTTAATTTGCTACTCTTCCCTGCTTAGTCACCTCCTTGTAACTGAAATTTTCAGGACTGAATTAGCATCAAATGATTTTCCGGCATGGGCATTCTTCAGGCTAAAGACTTACAGGATCAATCACCACCTCCCCAGGAGGTGGTTTAGGGGTGACAACGAAAAAAGCCCGCATTAAGCGGGCTTTAGGTTAATGAGACAATCTTAGAACTGGTAGGTGATACCTACAGCGAACTGATCGTCAGTGGCTGCGCCACTTACCGCCGCGTCTTCATCATCGATCAGATTGAATTTGTATGCGGTGTAAACGTTGAAGTTTTTGTTGAAGTAGTACCAGGTACCCAATTCAACGTAGTTCATGATATCCGCATTGGTGTCTTCTTTGGCGCCAAGGTCTTTACCTTTCGCGTAGACATAGCCCAGGGACGGACGCAAGCCGAAATCAAATTGATATTGAACAACGGCTTCTATGTTCTGGGTGTGATTGGCAAAACTGCCAAAAGTCGTTTTCTCCAGCGGAGTCATGTTACGGGATTCGCCATACATGACTGATGCATACAGATTATTTGCATCGTATTTAGCCGCCAGGTTCCAGACTTCAGCTGTTTCGCCCCGCTTGTCCGCAGCTTGCTCATCAGTACGATCGGAGTTGCTGTAGGCGCCAACGAAACCGAAGCCGTCGATGTTGTAGTTAACGGAGAAACCGAAACCGTCGCCGTTTGATTTTTTCGCGGTGGTGTCGTTATTTTTACCCTGATACTGCAGAGCAAAGTTAAGGCCATCAACCATGCCGAAGAAGTCGGTATTACGGTAGGTTGCAACACCGTTGGTACGACCGGTCATGAAGTTGTCGGTGTAAACCAGGCCGTCGCCGCCCCACTCAACCAGCATATCGGTATAACCTGCCGCGTCATAAACCACGCCGTAGTTACGACCATAATCGAATGAACCGTAGTCGCTGAATTTCAGACCGGCGAATGCTAAACGGGTAGCGCTGCCCTGCTGACCTTCCGGTTTGTCCGCTTTGATGTTGTATTCAAACTGGCCATAACCGGTCAATTCGCTGCTAATCTGGGTTTCGCCTTTAATGCCGAAACGCGCATAGGAGGTATCGTCAGAATTGTTGTTGTCGCCATCATGGGTCATGATGTGTTCGCCAACCATTTTGCCGTAGAAATCCAGTTTGTTGCCGTTCTTATTATAGATTTCTGCTGCATTAGCCGCGCCAGCGACTAATAAAGCTGGAACCAGAATTGCCAGTACTTTTCTTTTCATTATATATTCCCTTTTAATCATAATTAATATGAATTGTGTCATTCCTTCCGGGGTGACTATTTGATACTAGCGATTAAGTTCATTTTTCTTTAAATTAAATATGTAACTAAATTATATCTAATATTACAAAATGTTTCCGTTATATTCATTATATTCATTCGTGCAGGAAGATGACCGCCAAGCATCGTCAATACAGTAGAGACAATCACT
>OJTK01000107.1_pt1 | contig 26237 bp, 41 predicted proteins | sample 1599701 | NCBI WGS metagenome assembly OJTK01 (sample SAMN04436884, study PRJEB24849) | human gut metagenome | biome: human gut; feature: NICU; material: stool | host: Homo sapiens | place: USA: Saint Louis, MO | collected 2012-03-05
CAACCTGATTGCTTTTATGCTCGTGAACTTCATCAATAAGAGCGCAATGTGGTCGTGGACCCGACTGACCGTCATCTGAACTAATTGGGCGAAAGAATGAACCAGCCTGAAGAAAAGCCAGGTTCCACTCTTTTCCGGCGCCGCCAGATTTCTGTATGCGTGCGGAAAGAGCCGGAGACTGATCGACCATCGCCACCGCATCACGAAAGAGGACCATTGCCTGGTCTTTTTTCGTTGCAGCAGCATAAACTTCAGCACGAGGTTCTTTATCTGCAGTGAGACAGTAAAGACCTATCCCGGCAGAAAGGGGGGATTTGCCAGATCCTTTTCCTGATTCCACGTAAACCATTCGGAACCGGCGAAAACCTCTGGCATTTTTCCAGCCAAAAATCGAACCGACGATGAAACACTGCCATGGAAGCAGAACAAAAGGCGCACCTTCAAAATCGCCCCCGTTAAGCTTGAGGACTTTCGCAAAATAATCAATGGAGCGCTGTGCTGCCTCAACATCCCAATGGAGCCCTCGTGCATGGCAAGATTCAAGATCCCTGAGGTGTCTCTGGCAGGCATTTCGAATGTCAGGACCGGCCAGTTCTTTTCCAGAGGTTACATCCTTTGCATACTGCGTTGCCGGATCAACCGAAGAACTTGTCGAGCGTGTCTTCTTCGGGGGTTTCGCCATTCACTTTCACCTTCGTCCTTGCCGCTGGTGTCAGACCGAATTCAACCAGGTAACTTTTAAAACGACGGTCAGCATCAGCCAGCATTGAAACTGCCGGGTTGGCCTTTATCAGAAAACCACCCTCGGTCTGGACGGTATAAGTTCTGCCCTCTACAGCGATGGTGTCGCGCAGTTGCAGGATATCGGCATAAATATCGCAAAGCCTTTCAAGAGCCAAAGTATCTGCAACGGTGAGAACACCCATACCATCGAGAAGCACAGTCAGCCGACCCCATGCCACCTTACCCCAGTCGGTAAGATGAGCTGGGGGGCTTGGAATTTCTTTAGCTGGCGTGGGTTCTTTATCGTTGAGTTTTCGTTTGCCCGGGTTGCCGGTAACCACTTTGAGGTGGGTCGGTTTCGGGCGTCTTCCTGCCATCGGAACCTCCCGGAAAAAAACTTTTCATTTCGCGGTTGTGCACAAAAAGGATGGGCGGCGGTCATTTGGGTTCGAGGTTCTGAACTTTTGACCCGCCCCTCCCCTATGGAATTGACGTCATCTGAACCAGTGAGAATTTGGATCAAGCGGAATACCATTTTCATCGCAGCCGATAACGGTGCCGCGCTTCTCCATTCGCTGTTTCGTTGAGTCATGGTGCTGCTTACACAGCGCTTGCCAGTTCTTCCGGCTCCAGAAAAGCTTTTGCGCCTTCGCTATTGCCTGGCTGTCGCCAGAGCGCAAAGCCTCTTTTAGTTTGTGCGGGATGATGTGGTCTACCACCGTTGCCGCTGTCACCCTGCCTTGCTCCTGGCACATGACGCACAAGGGGTGCGCACGCAGGAAGATAAGACGCTCTCGGTCCCACTTGCTGCCGTAGATGCGGGGCTCTTTGTTCACGTAATCGCTCCTTGAGCATTATCACAGGCGCTCAACGAGTGCCTGCTGTAATGCCTTAGCTGGCCTGCTCAGCGCCGGTATCAAAAAGCGCCAGCGCTTCGGTCGCTTCCTGGATGGCCTTGCGGGTCTTCGAGACAATCTCACTTTCAGTGAAGACACGATCGAAAGAGTCAGCGAATAGCTCAGCTTTCAGATTGCTATCACCAACCCAGTCAATGGCCAGCTTGGCCGCTGCGGTGTCGTAGTTAACTTTCTTGATGATAGTCAGTCGGATTTGTTCTGCAGGTGTAATTTCTGACATGTTTTACCTCTGTGCGATGTGGGGAGCATTATCGAAGCCACTCGGCAGAATGACTCCTGTAATGCTTTGCCACTTCCCGGAGTGGCCACGCTCATGCCCTTGAGTTGCTGTCGCATCATCGCCGCTTATCACCGGTGCGCGTCTGGCACTCGCGCTGCTTTACCGGAGCTTCTTTTGATATAAGAACCTTGACCCGTCGCTACACAGGCTCGCTCAATGGCGACTCAGGAGAGCATCATTACTGCTCCATTGCCTTTCAGCTGCGGTCTATCCGCTTATTGCTTCATTGCTTTATCCTCTGGTGGGGATTGTTGGTGATTTATCCCTTAGTGGGGTTAACAGTCAGCATCTGGCCGGGCAACAGCGCGGCATGCCCACATGCAGGCTTCCTGCATTTTGGTGCGCGCGATAGCCAAGCTGCGCATAGCTTCATCAATCTCCCGGCCCTGCTCAGCGCTTAACATTGCCGGGCCATTACGGACAGCCAACAATTCACCTCGCTCGGTTTCAAGCAAACTACAGAAGTGGCGGCTGACGCCTTTAAAGCGGTTCATGCGCTCAATGTCGCCAGCGGTTAATGTGCGGTAGCCTTTTACAGTGCTCCCGTCCTGCGGTTTAGCTTCACTCATTTCGTAGCCTTTTCGGTTGGTTTGGATAAGCAGCAGAAAAAAAATCATAAATATCTACCGCTTACGCTTGTTGTTTCTGAGCAGGCTCCTAGGCTAAAAGAGCCATTACATAAAAGACCTTGCGTTTACTTACCCGTGGACCTCAAGGATGAGGCCATTCTTTTAACTCACTGAGTAGGGGAAATGCTCTGGCAATTGGCCTGCACTGATTTGTTGTGCGCCAGAATGTCGCGCTTGGTCTGCTTATCCAGCACATCGATATCGTGGTCAGTAAGGTAGATAATCCTTACCCAGCTGCACGCGGTATCAACGACTACCGGGGCGGGTAAACTTTTCGCGCAGCTCCCGATCAACATAGTCATCAGGCATATGGCTAACAGTCTGCTGTACATCGCTGGCCTCTTTCGTGACTTCTGCCTTACGTTCTGCCGCGGCGACGGTGGCGACGGCGTTCTCTTCAGTACGCTGCAGATCGGCTTTGGCTTCTGCATTACTGGTTCCGCGTGCATGGCCGATGCCGAATGCCCCAGCGATAGCACCCAGGATGACAACCACCAGCCCCGCGATAGCTTCGATTCCCATAATCACCCCACCAGCACCGATTTTGCTTTCAGGAAGCGAGCGCGCCGGTTATTAATCCCGTTTTGCCCGCCGTTGATAATCTGCGTCACTCGGACAAGATCACCCGGATATTTCAGGCAACCTTTTGAGACATAGAACCATGCTGCACTACGGGCCGCGTAAGAGGACTGCTCCAGTAATTCTGGCTGTGCCACCAGATCAGCCTTCAGCCCGGCGCTGCAGTCCCGGTAATTAGAAAGTCCGGTTATTTGAATAAGTCCGCGCCCTCGATAAACCCAGCCATCAGTTGCCCTGTTGTTACCCAACCGCTTGCTATAGACAATGTTGGCGATAGCCCGCTGGCGCTCCAGGGGTAACACTTTTTCCGACTGGCTGCGCCCGAGGGAATTGGCCTGATCCTGCGTTAACCTGCCGTAACGAACAAAATCAGCAAGCCCGGCGATGCTGTAGTTGAAATTCTCCACTACCCTGTTAAACCCGAGGCTTTCATGGCCGCACTGAGCAATGAACATTGCCTGGTCGATAGCGGAAGTGATGCCGAACTCTTTCATCGCGGCTGTAATATGCTGAAACCAGCGCGCAGCTAACCCGGCGCTGATGCCAGCCGCCTTCTGGAATTGTGATTGATTCATTAGTGCCTCAGTGTATCGACCAGACGCGCCACGTTACCCCGTGCCCACAGCACGGCGGCGCATATCATCACGTTTGCCATTACCACCAGCCAGTGGGACTGTACGTAAAGACCGAAGATAAATTGGAAAGGAATGCTCGCGTAAATCAATACCAGCAAGTAAGCAAGAATGGAGATACCAGGGCGATGCCTGGCACCGCGACGTTGATAAAACATCAAAGCGCAGACAATAACGGCACATATCACCGCATTGGCCAGCGCTGCCGGGTCATTTATTACCACTCGAACCTCCTCCCCTTAATCGGGAAAGTAATCCGAACAGGCTGCTCAAGTCCTGGCTGTTAATGAAAGTCAGGACCTTGATGGTGACAGCAGATGCCACCACCGCACCGAGCGCATCAAGCGGACGATCTGTATAGCCTGTCCAGGTAGTAAATTTTGAGCCTAATAATCCTGCAGCCAGAACACCGACAATAAACGACGTCATGAAGTAAGCTATTTGCCTTCCACGTGTCAGGTTTGCGGTCGTTGCCACATAAAAAACCGCGCCGCCAAAAGCACCAAATACCACACCAAAATCGGTATGAGTGATAACGCCATATACGACGGAACCAATTAACCCGCCACCAAAAATCAGGCCGGTACCAGTTAAAGGATCGGACATTAAGCCCCCTCTTATTGCTGTGAGTCCTCTCAGAATTGAGGGGAAAAAGAAAAGGCCGCCAATAGCGCAGCCCTTAAATGCTTTTGGTTAGTTGAAGTGCCTTAATCAGGCGAAAAAAAAGCCCGCTCAGAGGAACGGGCAGAAAGGTAGGCATTCTGATTTTGTAACGGTTCGATACGCACCTAATAGCCCGAGCTACCGATTTACCAGGAGAGCGCTCATTATTCCGTTACTGCCTTTTAAACATAGCTGGAGAAGCCGAAACGGCAACCCCACTACCAAATAGCTTAGTAGCATTGCATATGGTGCCGGGTGCCTCCCGGTGGGCATGTCCCAGCCGACATGGCCCGCGCTGCATTTACAGATCACTGTAAGTGACTGGTCGCCCCTCCGCACAGGGGGATTCACCATGCCGTTAATCTAATTTGTAAACTTTGTGTTAGTCAATATGTAACACTCTGTCAAAGGCACCCGAAGATGCCTTTTGCACAGTGTTAATCACTAGATTTAATAAGCGGCCAGAGTAAAGCGATAACCCCAGCCACTAGCACGCCATCAGCAAGGATGGACATCATTTTGCTGGTGAAATCGATGGCAACCACCAGGAACAACAAAACCCCGGCGGCCGCCCAGCGCAGTTTGCCGATCACAGGTACTGATCCAGAGGAAGCTGGAGAGCCTGAGCGATTTTCTTCAGCTGTTTCTCTTCTTCTTCACCGATACCGTCGTTATCAGCAACATCAAGGCACAGGCAAAGAACATCAACAGCGTCATTTGTACCGGCAACATCAGCCAATTCACGCAGCGCCTGAGCGTTGGCAGAACGTGGTGAAGCTTCGTAACGAGCACGAATATTACTGCTCATTTGTGCGATTTCACCGGCGAACGGCGCGAAGGCTGGCAGCGCCGAAATTGTTTTTTCCAGCGTGGCGATTTCTTTCGCATCGCAGGTACCATCGGCATACGCAATCGAATAAGCGCCCCACACAGTCGCCTCAACCGCATCGCGATTTTCCATTTTCTTAACTTCAACAACGGCTTTACGTGCTTTCTTTTTGAAGAGACCAAACATAGTGACTTTCCTTTTAGCGGGTGAGCCAGCGCTCAGGAATGATCAGCCCACAGAGATAGTCACACTGACTATTCCCTATGGCTCACCCCTGAAAGGCTCTGTGGTTAAGTAGCGCCGAGCGTGGCGCAGATATAAAAAAGGCCCGCAAATGCGAGCCTATGGTTGTGTGGTGGTGAGCGCCCAACTCTCACTTAAAGCCAATCGACAAATTTTTATCGCTGCTTTATGGGCCGGGATTAACCGATATGTTCTTTCACCACAATCGTGCTTTGTTCCGCTTACTGGTACGGAGCGCTCAACATTAGTTTGCGCAGATCCAAATTGTGGCCCTGCTTTAAAGTCACTTTGCGCGCAGCTGGGACATGTAAGTTACGCATTGTGATCGGGATTCGCTTCAGACGCTGGCCCCGCTGCCGTTCTGGTGCTGGTTGACGGAATCGAACCGCCGACATCCTGCTTACAAGGCAGGCGCTCTACCTGCTGAGCTAAACCAGCAAATTACGCATTTCCATGACCGTCTGATCAAATCGCTCCTTCTCAAGCTCAACACCGATACCATTCCGACCGAGCAAAGCGGCCTGCTTAAGCGTTGAGCCAGATCCAAAGAAGAAATCCGCGACTACCTCACCAGGTCTGCTGCTTGCTTTGATGATCTGCTGCAGCATATCGGCAGGCTTTTCACATGGGTGCTTCCCTGGGTAAAACTGAACCGGCTTATGGGTCCAGACATCGGTATATGGCACCGTGACAGAAACGCTGAATGGTCTACGTAGACGCTGATACTCCTGCTGGAGTTCTGCGTATTTCCGGTTAAGTGATTGCCAAGTTGCCAGCAGCTGGTGGTGAGGCCTCTCCAGCTCATTGCGTGCATGCTTGTCACCGGCAATTTGCTGGAACAATGCCTGGAGCTTCAAATAGTCGGTTTCGCTCGGCAACTGCCACTGGCTAAGACCAAACCAGTGGGAAACCATATTTTTCTTTCCCGTTGCAGCAGCAATTTGAGCAGAGGTTACCCCCAGAGACTCTCTGGCATCACGGAAATATGAAATTAATGGAGTCATGACATGCTGCTTAAGCTCGCTGCATTTGACAGCGAAACCATCATTTTTCGGCCTGTATGGGCCCTGATAATGATCAGCAAAAATGATCCGCTCAGTAGCCGGGAAATATGAACGCAGACTTTCTTTATTGCATCCATTCCAGCGGCCTGATGGTTTGGCCCAGATGATATGGTTGAGCAGGTTAAAACGCTCTCTAACCAGTATTTCAATATCGGAGGCTAAACGGTGCCCGCAGAACAGGTACATACTGCCGGAGGGTTTTAATACCCGCCAGAACTCGGACAAACATCTATCCAGCCAACGTAAGTAATCCTCGTCCCCTTTCCACTGATTATCCCAGCCGTTCGGCTTTACCTTAAAGTAAGGCGGGTCCGTAACGATTAGGTCGATAGAGTTATCAGGTAGCGATGGAAGATATTGCAGGCAGTCAGCATTCACCAATTCAATACTGGATATTTTTACAGTGTTTTTCATAGATCAGTAAGCGTAACTCTGGTAGGCTCACTATGCTTTTGCGCTAAAGCAGTGGGCCATGGTTCGCTTGTGACCTTCTACATGAGCGAATGGCTGGCCAGGTGCTACAACACCCACCAGCCGCCCATTTTCACAGCAGGAAACCTCCATTACTGGAGGCGCTTGTAACACCCAAACTGGTAATCAGATAACCCCGCCATCACAAGCTGCGTCAGTATTAACTGGCAACGTTCGCGTGTCAGGTGCGTATTCTGTGCAATCTCTCCAGCCGTTGCAGGCTTGTCGCTTAAAGCGCTCAAAACCGCTTTGGCTGTTTCTGTCATATCTTGCTGATTTAGCATGTCTTTTACCCTTTCATTTGGCGTGACACACAGATAACTCTGGTCGAATAATTCAGCAAGCTACAAATAACCGCCACTGCGAGAAATGTGATTCGCAGCCATAAAAAAACCCGCTCGGAGGCGGGTTTGATAACGTTGAACATACAATGCCCATCGTTAAGATTAAATTTGCACAAAAACGGCAACTTTGCAAGTATCGTGTCGCTATTTCATGCGAAATTTATCAAATTAGTCGTTTTTGTAACTCTCCGGAGTTGAGCATCAGTAAAACTCTCCTCCACAAAACATTTGGTCACCAGGCTTTCATAAAAAGGTTTCCAGCTATAACGCCAGGTACGCTCCGGCAAGCCAGGTAACTCTGAAAGGATGCCGCGGTATGCGTTGGAGGATTTTGGCCTGCTAAACCCGCGGCCTTCACAACGCTTACATGTCTTGTAGACAGGCACTCCCTGAAGTTCTGATTCTTTGCGATCAAGTGTCTTCCCCGTCCCGCTGCACTGGCAGCGCTTACTGATTTTCCCGGTGCCATGGCATTTCACACAAAGCACGTGATCGACTTCCTGCACCTGCCGCTTAACCTCGAAATCCGAAGGTGACTGCCTGAGGTCTTTTGCCCATTGCGGTAATCTCATTGTGTAGTGGCTTTTCTCGACCATTTTAACTTTCTTCACGAACCCCTTACCTGCGCATTTCGTACAGTCCGTAGTATCCGCAGCTGATGAGGCGTAGTCGTGATATGCGAACCTGGCGATGATCAGCATGCAAAGAGGAAATTTCTTGCCGGCGGCTTTCCTGACTGAGCGGGGAGCATTCTTCTTTGCATATTCGGCCAACCAGTGAATTGAGGCCATGCGGTCATTCTCGCTGATGCCAGCCTTACCCAGGAACATGGATAATCCGATCCCCGCTTCGGCCTGCGTCATCCCCAGCGCAGCCATAACGTCAGTTACGGTGAGTTGTTCGCCGGCAGTTGCTCTCCCGCTATCTGATATATGCATTCCTTTCGGGGCAAAGAATTTTGGAATTGATTCGATATTCATGCTCAGCACTCCATACACTTATTCTTTAAAAATGACGCCAATGCCAAGCGCACGATCAAGAAAACGGATTAGCAGCTCCAGCTGCGAACCATACTTCTCTTCAAATGCGATGAGGTTGGCATGTAGTTCATCGTGATGCGCTCTGCACAGCGGTATCACGAACAGGTCATGGGCTTTGGTTGCTGTTCCTCCCATACCATGCCCTATTATATGGTGTGGATCGTCAGCTGGTTGCCTACAGCAGGCACATTCCTGTGTTTTTACCCACTGGGTGTATTGAGGACAAATCCAGCGCCGGCGCTTCGGTCGCAACATAAATGCTTCAGGGCAGTCCGGATCCACGCCCAACCGGAGAATAGGTCTCCCAGCATCCTGATCACCCGTCTCCAGATCCCCTGTTATGGCATGGCTTTCCCTCTTATCCAGACGTTTTTTAAGTATGTCGGCTGCGGGTATTGCCGGGATGATGTCGCTGTCCCTGTATACCGAACGGTGCGGCTCTGGAGCTATCCGCAAGGCCTTTTCAGCCATAGCCTCCGTTATCGCATCAGAAATCCCAGACTGAACAGCCCACCAGCACAACTCTGCCAGGGATAATGTCCTTTCCCGGGTGCATCCAAGCGAAAGCAGGACCATATCGATGACCCAGTCGATAACATTACGGCTTGCTATTTCCTTGATCGCCGGATCCGGCTCATCTCGAAGCTTATTGTCGCAATGCCAGCATAATAAAACGGATCCTGGATCTTGCCTTAAGATGACTGTTTCGATGTGGTGATATCCCTCATCATGATTCTGGCATTGTCTTACAGCCAGGCTAAGCCATCGCTCCAGCCCCTCAATACCTCCCGCAGCTGTGATGACACGTGGATCGGTAAAGAAAGGAACAAGGCTGCGATCTACGGATAACGGCTGGCGAGCGTCTGGCACTTTCCCCGTCGGAAAACCGGCCATGTACTCGGGCTGTGGAGTTATTAGAACACGCCCCTGAGCAAAGAGGCTCATCAGCTCCTTTCCCGGTTTAAAGAGTACTACGCCGAGGCGGGGCACAATCTCTGGTGTTAGTAATCCGCGCAAGATCATCCCCTACTGCGTGACAATGCCGAGCAGTCTCAGAAGCTCGGGAAATTTTGATTCAAAAAAATGTGGCTGAGTCTCCCGGGGATTCGCAGGGCTGGTGATATTTTTCCCGTAAAGGCAGCCTTTGGCTGTTACAGACCAGAATTTTTTTACTCCGTTTAATCCGCTCCGGCTTTGCCGTTCCTTCTGATCCACGATCCCGGCACGAGCCATTAAGTGATATGCCTGGTTTGCAGTTAGCCGTATTCCATGGGTTTTAAGCAGAGCACTAAGCGAGAGTGTAGGCCGACTGGATCCATCCATGGCGCCGGCTGGAGCATCAATAGCATAAGCAGGCATTAAATCTGGAAGCCCGGCCGCCTGTTGCAATTTCTGGTAAGCACCAAGTTTGGAAGAATTTGAGAGGTTTAATGTTCGGGATGCTGACTCCAGCAAAATGACACCAGCCTGAATACGATCGGAGGTCAGCGTTGTCATAGTATTTTGCACCGCATCAAACGTTCTGATGACTTTCAGATTGAAGGCGGCACTAATCCACATAGCATAGGCATACACCAATTCCTTGCAGGCGTATGTCCCAGGGTTGATCCCTCCTCTCACAACATCGACAGGAGCAAACGCCATATCTGGCGTTAGCTCAGCAATCAACTGAGCTGCCATCTCGGACCGAAGCCAGCGGTTAGGATTATGACGTTCTTCTCCACCAGCTGCGCGCTGAAAGTCATTTAAACAAAATCGACCTGCTGAATCCCGGCGAACGAAAATACCTTCTATCGCCAAATGAGAGTGGTTTTTGGGCGCACCATAGCCCATAACTTGGTTAGCCATATTTATCTCCATACACTTTAACGTGACGATCGGGCCTGCACGCCCGGTTCGTTTACACACCTTGAGATTAATGCCTGATTGCATAGTCTTCAACCTACCACTGAACAAACATCCAGCACTTTATTGAATGCCGTTACGGTGATCTCAACTCTCCCTCCCTCTGCATTCTCACCCCACTCGATCGTCATTCTCTTAACCTGGCTGTCATCCTCCCAGATACCGGCGTATGTAAGTGCGTCGAAAAGCGCCTTGTTGTAGTTGTCCAGATCGCGGCGGCGGTAATCAGGCGGATGCAGGACAATGACTACCTCCGCTGGTGAAGCGGAGGGTTTTGGGACTGCTTTCAGCTGTTCGATAATCGCTGCTCTTACAGCATGTTTGAATTTGCGGCCGGCTTCGCTGACCAGCAATTTACCTTTTGCAGTCCCCTTATTTGGGGACCGCCAGTAGGAGTTCACACTGGGCGGGAAAGGAAGAATAAATTTCATTCATCCTCCAAAATCAACTTGAGCTCAAAGGGAACCTCCCCTCCGCAATAGCAAAGCTGTCCCAGGTCAGACATAAGGCTCCATAGGGTCATTGACGAGTAGCCATTTTCGTCTGTCGCCAACGGTACAAACTCTCCGAATATCCCCGGATAACGTATACGGTTCTCTTCGTGTTGTTTTTCCAAATGATTGAGGGAAACTTCATTAAGTTTCACTTTCACGATGCTGTTGAGGTTAACGACCAGCTCCTTTCGGGAAAACGAAGGAGTGATGCTGATACCGCGAGATACCCCGCGGGTGATTGTGATGGCCCCTTTTCTCTCCAGTGCCTTCAGGTGGCTTGCCGCCGCATTGGGGGACCGGCACCCCAGCATGCCGGTCAGCTCGTAGGTAGTAGGCGGGAAACCATTCTTACGCTGGTATTCGATCAGGAGGTTCAGAACCTCCTGCTGCCTGAGTGTCAATTTCGTCACGCGGCTCGCTCCTGTTTGTTAACACACATTTCCGGCAGATTGGCCCTAACCAGCGCCTCAGCGAACGGGGGCGGAACGGCATTGCCGCAGCGTGCAACCTGCTTATCCTTCGCATACTTCACCCCGCGGTAATCCCGATCGATGATGTACCACTCCGGAAAGCCCTGCGCCCGGTAAAGCTCATGCGGTTGCAGCATTCGCATCCCGATATCAACGATGCGGTAAGTCACTCCGCCGATATCCACCAGCCCGGTGCTATCCTCCCCGCAATATTGCTGCAGGAACGCCAGCACCTGCTGCGCGCGCTCTTCGTCATAGTCCGCGACCGCCAGAGTCGTTTTAACCTCCCCTACGTGCTGCCCGCCGGCAGTAATAGTCGGCATCGGCTCGTCAGTTGTCTGGCCATCACGGCAGGTACCGCGGAGTTTTATCAGGTGGGACGTGACCATTGCAGCATCAGCCTTTGTCGTCATGGTCTGTAGTGGCTCGCTAACGTCTCGCGGCCTGCTCTGCCCAGCACGACCGCCAACACCAACAATCTGTGCAGTAACCAGCGCGTGATGATCGACAGTGGTAACTGAATGAGCGGGTTCGCCCAGGTCAATACCGGCGCCCTGGTAGTTCCCGCCGTAGTGTTTCGCCAGAAATGCTGACACCAACTGAGATTTACCTCCCCCTCCAGCGGTAATCGTAGCGCTTGGCTCGTCTACGCGGTGGCCGACGCTGCCACCGAATTGCCGGGCGATAACTGGAGCGACGACGCAGGCTCGTGACTCTTTCAGGATGGTGTGAGCAGGTTTATCAAGCGGGCGCGGTTTCGCCTGGTATTCGCTGCCACCGTTGCCAGCGAGGAAAGGGACAAGGCCCGCCTCAACAAACCCCAGCGCATGACCATTCCCGCCCGGGCGCCTGGACGTGCCAGCCGTCACCGTTGGTACCGGTTCGGTGACTGGCTGTCCGGTTGCGCCGGTGCGGAACTTTGTCAGATGAGGTACCGCAATTGCGTAGCCGTGGGTTTTCGTAATCGTCTGCAGCGGTTCAGAGAGAGCCTGCCCCCGGAAGCAATCGTATTTGCCTTTAGTGGTAGTGTGATTGCACTTCACGATAAACGGCGACGCGCTCTCGATAACAAAGCGTTGAATGCCGCGCGCGATCCGCTTCAGCGTATTCTCTGCCAGAGACTTTTTGCGGTCGAAAATGCTTGGTGCTGGAATTGACCAGTCGATGCATTCTGCAGCTGTGCGCCATGGTGCCAGTTTGCCAGAAATCACCACCGGCGATTTCGGATCCCCGTGAGTAGCTGCCGGCCAGACTATCGGCTGCCCGTCCCGTCGCATAACCATGAAGAAACGTTTTCGGATAGTTGGCGCGCCGTAGTCGCAGGCTCGCAATTCGCGATAATCGACGTCATAGCCCAGCCCGGTAATCAAACGCATCGCCTGTTCGCTATCCGGCGATAACTCCAAAAATTCGCAGCATTCCAACAACGCAGGGTGATCCGCTGAAACTCCTGATGTCAGCATGCCTACGAACGCCTCGAACGTTTCACCAACGCGGTCCGGATCCGGACGCATTTCCGCCGCCAGTAGTGGACCCCACGTTTTAAACTCTTCGACGTTCTCCAGCATCATTACCCGCGGACCAACATCCAGCGCCCAGCGAAGAACGATCCACGCAAGCCCACGAATCGCTTTTTCAACTGGTTTAGCTCCTTTCGCTTTGGAAAAGTGGCGACAGTCTGGGGAGAACCAGGTCAGGCCAACAGGTTTGCCGCTGGTTGCTGCGCCAGGAGAAACATCAAACACGCTTTCGCAGTAGTGCAAGGTATCCGGATGATTGGTACGGTGCATGGCCACAGCATTTTCATCATGGTTAATGGCAATATCGACACTACGCCCAATAGCCATCTCAATCCCGGTAGAAGCGCCGCCGCCTCCGGCAAAGTTATCAACGATAATTTCACGCATGGCTAACCCCCTGCATACTGCTGACCAGTCCGCTGGCAATAGTTATGATTTCGGTACTGGGCGTACGCTCAAGCCACAGCTGATTGATGTGTGCCTTCAGCTTGTTTTGCTGAGACTCGTTAAGATGATTCACGCCTTCGACTCGCTCAAATACCAGGCCTACTTCCAGTGGCCATATCCGGCTTTCGGGTAAGGTCTGTTTGGCAACGGAGAGAGCTTCACGGACATGAGTGCGGATCAGACTGCTGTTGAACCAGCTCGCTTGATCCAGTCTACCGACAATATCGATGAACTCAGTTACCGGGCATGTGTCGACAAACTCTGCATACACCGAGTTCATGCGTTCTATGGTTTCTTCACGTGCAATTGTGGATCCGAGATCAACACCGTTAAGCCAGCCCACCAGCGCTTGTTTCGCAGTTTGTTTGATGATCAGGGATTGAGCTGTGGCGATCGTTTCTGAGTTAACCGGCGTAAACTCCGGTTTATCCACTGAATCAGCCGCCCAGGTATGACCAAACTTTGACTCGGCAAAGGTGTACTCGGCTTTATCTCCAAAAGCCGCTACCACGCAAGCCCAGGATCGTATGCCGCTTTTCGCGAGGATTTCGTCCTGAAGAAGTGGGATTTCAGTTTCAGCTTGCTCTGTCTGAGGCTGATCCATTACTGGAGCTGTTGCCTGTTTACCCACGGCGTACTGGGCCAGGGCCATACTCGCGCGCCCCTTGGCTTCAAGAGCCACACGATCGATATAGCTAAAGCGCTCCCCTCGCCATGACTTATCAAATACAACAATCGCCCCGGCAAAGAAGGCGCTGGTCGGCTTCTGCTTATCGTCCGCCGGCTTAAACCAGGTAGGAAGATCGAAACCGATGCGACCGCGAATAAAACAGACATGATCCGCATCTTCAGGCCACCATGTCTCACTCGTTGCTGACTTCACCAGAAAGACATAACGACCACCCTTTTCACGCTGAGCGGATGCATAACTCATGATGTGGGTCATGCCTGTGATCGCCTGCTTTTCGTGATACTGAGAACGGCTATACGGCGGATTTCCAAATGCCGCGCCGCCGAGTTCTATCAGTCGCCCCGCCCAGTCCTGCGTCAGGGCATTGTCTTCTGCTGAGTACCACGCAGGGCATTTTGCGTTGCTTTCGTCTGCAAAGAGGTCCAGCACCAGCGGGCCATACATAGCGTTAACCCCCCAGAACAACAGATCGGGCGTTCTCCACTGGTCGCCCACCTCCTTGAGATAATGGGCAGGGGCAGCACGTAATGCATCCAGAGCATCACAGTATTGGCTTCTGGTGATTGGGAGTTCGGCCTCATCCACCAGCATTTCCCCTTCGCTGGTCGTGTTCAGTCGATGCACAGATCACCTCCGCAGTAATTCCCGGCTAACAGACACTCAGTGTGTGATTTCCCCATGCGTGCTTTCCTGAGGCAGGCATTTTTCTGACGAATGTAATACTCAAGAGTTTTCTGGCTGCAGCTTGAGGTACTGAGCTGGTGCCATACAGTAGCGGCCCGGCGATACAGGCTGCGCTCTTCGAGTTTTTTAGCGGCTTTTTCCTGTTCCAGGTTGCCTCTGGACTTAAAGTCGTCCTGTAGGTCATCGCAGCAGGATGCATTATTGATGACTCGATAAATAAAACCGCATGAGGTTGCTTTGGTTTCCAGGCGCCCTTCTGTGTACAAGCGATATACGGCACTTTTCACAGAAACAGGTTTGCAGTCAGGAAAGGCGGCAATGATATCGCGCATTTTCTGATCTGGGTTTTTAGAAATGAATTCAAAGGCCATTTGAGTAATGTTCATCCACGAAACCCCTTCGGTATGGTTGTTTGCACTGCACCAATTTGGTTGATATCCCGCGGCTTACTTCTGTCCCAGCATTCCCGTGGCGGTCGCCCTTTGGCATCCCAGCGGATAGCGCTCTGCAGATAGCCCTCGAATTTTTTAGGCCCAAAAAGTGTCTCGGGGCGCATGTACTGGTATTGCTCGTCGTTGCCATGCCAGTGCTCATGCTTAACGTCGATAACGAGTTTCAGATCTGGAACGGTATGCCCCTCACGCAGACGTGCCCGAATGTTTTCGAGGGAAGTTTTTGACTTCTGAAACCGGGAGCCACTGACCTGATTCAGATGCGTAAGAACTTCGATCGCATGATCGGTAATTACCACTTCAGGATCTGGCTTACCGTCTGGTTCCACAGGAACCGGACAAGAGGGTTTAATGATCTGTTTGTGATGATCTGTGTAGTGATCTGTATAGAGAATAGGTTCCGCGACTTCGCGTTTAAGGTTCCGTGATTCTGCGGGATGGGTTCCGCGATTCTGCGGGATGGGTTCCGCGACTTCACGTTTCCCATTCCGCGATTCTGCGGAATCCGATGGCACGGGCGTTGCAGGGAAAAGAGCGTCAATAAGCGCTTCTCCCCTGATGCGATAATGGGTCTTTTTAGTACCGTTAACCTGCTTTTGCGATTTCTCAACAATACCTGGTAGCCAGCGCGTACAAATCTTATTGACCAAGCGCTGGATCTGGTCTTCGCTGACACCCCGAATCTCCGTAGCCAGTTCGGAATGTTCTTTGTAAAACCAGCCATTATCTAGAGCCGATTTACCTGACCAGAAGACAAGTTGATTCAATACAGCCCCCAAAGCATGTGCCTGTTGATCTCCAGCAAAAAAATCCAGATATGGGACAGGGATCGTGATACTGTTTCGTTGCCCTGATAATGACTGGACAATATCAAATATCTGTCTCATGGCTGCCCTCTACTTCCCTGAATTTTCGTTGAAACTGATCGAGTGGGCTAAAACACTCGTGCGGATAGCCTTCCCTGAGGTAAATGACACGATTCGTCTCACGTTCCCAGCGTATGACTCTGACGGGCTTACCATAGTGGTCTCTGAACTTTCGGTTAACTTCGCGCATAACGCTTTTACCCTCCGGTTAAAGACCCCCACAATCGCCGTTGCCCGGCTGTGGTTACATGAAACCCATTTACCGCATACCATGCGTTCATACCGAAACAGCGCAGCACCCGTCACAGGACGCATACGTAGTTGCGGTAACCTGAGATTTACGATTAAATTGCTCATGCGGATTATTTCTCCATACACGTTGATTTATCTGCCACGACGCCCGGAGCTGCACACTCGCGGGCGTCACTTTTTTCTGGCTGACAAAAGACACGGAAAAGTAACGTTAAATGCTCCTGCCATTTCGCCATGACCTGGTAACTGTTCTCCTCAATCTGTTCGCGTTCGGCCTGGTCAATAACACCGTCCGCAGTGGCTTTGCGTAGATACTGCGAGTGTTTTCCTATCCACTCGATCGACTCCATCAGGCGCTGGTTAATATCGGCGTTGTCAACTTCCTCGATATCGGCCAGTGGCACGAATACCCCGTTCGAATGGCGTGCTATCGCATTGGCAATGTGGTTTGATCCACCAGCACGCTGCAGGACCATTGCCCAGCCGATTGGGAAGATCTGATCACCATCCGAGCGAAGGCGGTTAAATAACGCATTTTCTGTAACGCCCAGCCATTCAGCGGCCTCTTCATAACCACCATCTAAATCGGTGATCGTCTTTTTGATCGCAGCCACCAGCCATGCCGGTTGCTTATCGACTTTCCACTCAGGTTCTATACCCACGGCTTACCCCTTATCTCTGTGGTTATTTCAGGTAAAACCACATGTTATTGTTTGGAATAGATATCCGGCCGAAGGTCATACTTGGTGATCTGGCCTGATGTGATGTTTTCCAACTTTTTGGCCAGATTAAATCCGGCCTTTTTGTAACCGTTAAAAACTAAACGCAGATAACCGGGTGTAGAGCCAACGCTTGCCGCTAACGTGCTTTGTTGCTCTTTGGTCAATGAATCCCAGAACTCTTTCATAAGTGTACCTCCTGTGTACATATTACACGAAAGAAATGAACCTTCAAGGTACTTGTACCTTTGAGGTACACGCGGTTAAATTTAAATATGAAAACAATCCAGGAAATCAGGCGGTTAAACGCCAGAAAATTGAGAGATGGTGTTGGTGGAAATATCTACTTCGCCAACATGATTGATCGCGAGCCTACTCAAACCAGCCGGTTTATGGGTGATGGCGCAACTAAGAACATCGGTGATGCTATGGCCCGGCACATCGAAAAGTGTTTTGACTTGCCTATGGGCTGGTTAGATCAGGAACATCAAACCACTAATGTTGCTAAAACACCGGATGTTTCAGATACGAATAGAAATATTGTTATGGTTCCGGTTATATCCTGGGTACAGGCAGGAGCATGGACCGAAGTTGGCTATGCTGAGGTGGACTTGAATAGTACAGAAAACTATCCATGCCCTGTACCATGTGGGCCAATGACTTATATTCTTCGCGTTATTGGCGACTCAATGATCGATGAATACCGACCTGGCGATATGATTTTTGTGGATCCAGAAGTACCAGCAGTTCACGGTGACGATGTTATTGCGTTAATGCATGATTCTGGAGAGACTACTTTCAAACGCCTGATTGAGGATGCGGGACAACGTTACTTAAAAGCTCTGAACTCAAACTGGCCAGAGCCATACATCAAAATCAATGGCAATTGCTCGATTATCGGCACCGTCATTTTTTCAGGAAAACCAAGAAGATAATTGATAAGAGCTTCACTAGCATAACTCAACCTGCTCCGGCAGGTTTTTTTATACTTGACAATGTACCCCAACGGTACATAATGTACCTAAAAGAAACAGCGAACAGGCAGGACACCCACGAAGTAGCCGCCGGTGGCGTATGAATAACCGGATGATTCGCTGAAAGGTAACGTAGAAAGAGGTCACGCATGGCTAGCAAAGGCATTGAAAACTTGATTAAAGATGCACTGGAAAACGGTTGTCACGTTGTCCGTAAAGCGCACCGTTTTGAAGTAAGCAAGAAAGGTAAAAAGTCAATCACATTAGTTATTTGTGAAGATGGAACCGCTTACCGCGGAGACGTGGATCTGACGATAGCCAACGCTATTCGTACTCAAAAAGAAATGCGCGCAATCCTTGGTTTGCCAGCGAAGCACATTTAATGAACACAGATGTCTTCGGGAGGGGTAACAGAGAAGCGGACTGATTAACCGCAACTCGAAGTCGGATTCCTACAACTGGTGGCGATACCCAAGCCAGGAATACCAAACCAGTAGGAGTGTTAAGGATAAGAGCTAATCACTCCCTTAGCACCCCGCCCGAAGATATCTGGAGAACATGGCGAAAGCCGACAGCGTTGAAGGCGATTTTCTCGGTTTGCGCGCTAAACAATAGCGGGGGTGAAATCGGGGCGGAGAAGCAGAATCCGCGATGTCGGGACTTGATACTTCCGGCCAGACCAATAAGCCGAATGATCGCGTAACGGTCCTTTGCATCTGCCCCGGCGAGGTGGCGCCGCCGGACCGGGGTAGATGAATCGTACACAACTTGAAAGCGCATTCCATCTTCCATCGGTCGTGGGGATCGGTTTGTAACTGAAGGAGTGCGCTTCCAGTTGTGAACGGCAATATTCGCAACCGCTGTATGGCACATGCAGCGTTAGCCGCCAGAGAGTTACCTTTATCCATGCGCTCTCAGGAATTCCGGAAGAATGTGCAAGCTAAGTGTTTCAGGCACGACGTGCGCCCCACCAGCGCGGCGAAAAGGTGTGACGCCCGGGAAGAGTCCGGGACACAACAGATGAGAGCATTGGCGGTGAACGGGCAAACACACAAGCCGTAAGCCGATCCGAACGCAATAGCTAATCGTATCAGTGCTCTCCTCGTTGTGACGTGTACAAGCGTACTGCAGCGCCGGTCGACGCAAAGACCCGGAAATCGACTGAGCAACAGAAGCTAGTTGCCAATACCAAAACAGAGCGGCGGGAAGTAAGCAGATTAGCGACCTGGTATCACAACCCCATCACGTAGCCAGCGTGGTAACCCATAGTACCTGTAACGAAAGCTGTGTGAAGTTTTGGCGGTGCCAGTTTCCCTTTGTTTCTGGTACCGCCCTTTTTACACAAGACACAAGAGCATCACCGGGCGACGGGCTCATAACCCAATCCACCCGGGCGGCCGTCAACCGCAGATGCTCTTCTGTGTTGTGTATGGAGAAACCGTCGGCGGTGGCAGCCGCCCTAACAAAGAGGTAGTGCTATGAGCAATGATCGCATGACCAATGTTCCAGATTTCCTGGGCGAACTGGATGCTGGCGTGTTCATCAACAAGATCGCCGGGGCGCTCAATACCGCCGCACTGGGCGTTTTGAACAATGGCAGCAAAGGCAAAGTAGTACTGACTTTCGACATCGATCGCATGGGCAATTCGATCGAAGAAAAGCGAGTCATGATCAAACACAAACTGCAGTACATCACCCCCACCCCGCGCGGGAAAGTTTCTGAAGAAGACACGACAGAAACGCCGATGTTTGTTAACCGCGGCGGCAAGCTGACCATCCTGCAGGAAGACCAGGGCAACCTGTTTACTCTGAGCGGGGATCCGGATGCAAAGCTGCGAGCGGCTCAGTAGGCCGCGATTAACGAGCTTTTAGATTAACTGTATTCATCTTTAAGGAAATTTTATGTCCCAGCAATTAGACAGCAGCGCAATTAAACAAATTAAAGACCTGGTGCTTTCTGGCTACCACCTGAACGACATTCACAGTCTGGCCTGCCCGACAACCATTCTGCCGGAAGGTACTGCCGTCGCTAGCCTTGAGCGTTTCGCACTGGAGCGTTACCGCTTCCGCGGTGCCATGGACACAACCAGCATTGACGATTTCGTTCGCTATTCCGTTGGTTATGCCCAGGAAGACGAAAAAGCCCGTTGCTTCATCGATGCCGACAACATGCTGGCGTGCTCTATCTTCAACATCGGTACTCTGGATAATCCTGGCCACGCTGATAACGTCGCCTCGATCAAGCTGAAGAAAACAGCCCCATTCCGCGCGCTGCTGTCGATCAACGGCGATCACCTTAACCAGAAGCAAATCGCCGAATGGCTGGAAGACTGGAGTGATTACCTTTTGGCATTCGATGCTGATGGCGGCTCTATGAGTATTGCCAATGCTGCTCAAGCTGTTCGCCGCGTTACCATCCAGAAAACCAACGCTGCCGATCATGAAGATGGTGATTTCCGCGGCAAGAAAACACTGATGGAAAGTATCGAAGCCAGCAGTAAAGACGTGATGCCGGCGGCATTCGAGTTCAAATGCGTTCCCTATGAAGGGCTCGGTGAACGCCGTTTTAGCCTTCGCAATAGCCTGCTGAAAAGTAGCGACCCGGTATTCGTCCTGCGTATCGTCCAGTTGGAAGCCCAGGAAGAAGCGATCGCCAATGAGTTCCGCGACCTGTTGATCGGTAAGTTCGACGGTAAGCCCGTGGAAACCTTTATCGGTAATTTTAAAGCCTAATTACTCAGCCTTAAATCTCCGCTGATGCGGGGATTTATTGAAGCGTAATCCTTTTATTTATCGCCTTCTGGCGAGGGATTTCTACACCCAAATAACAGCGCTGTGCAGGCGTAACGTATGGAGAAAATAATGAGCTTTATTCAAACCCTTTCAGGCAAATACTTTAATTATCTCGATATCCAGCAAGATGCGATCGAGATAGAAGATATTGCAACCGCCCTCTCGCATATCTGCCGATTTGCCGGCCACCTGCCAGAGTTCTACAGCGTTGGACAGCACAGCGTTTTATCCAGCCTGCTCGTACCGCAGGAGTTCGCACTTGAGGCACTTCTCCACGATGCTGCCGAGGCTTACCTGCAGGATATTCCGGCTCCGCTTAAGCACCTCTTACCTGACTATCGCGCAATGGAGATTCGGGTTGATGCTGCAATACGTCAGAAATTCGGCCTGCCTGATGAGCAGCACCCGACCGTTAAATATGCCGACCTGGTGATGTTGGCCAGCGAACGTCGTGACTTTGAGATCGACGACGGCACTGTCTGGCCCATGCTCGAAGGCATTATTCCGACGGATCAATTCGTTATTAATCCGGTTCGCCCAGGCCAGGCCTACGGGATGTTCATGAACCGCTTCCACCAGCTGATGGAGCGGCGCTAATGGCACATATGAAAGTTAAAGAACTGGTCGCTACAGCTTACGCTGCGGCATCCGATCTTCCACCGGAAAAAGCAGAGTTAATGCGCAATATCGCTTCACGGCTGGATGTAACGTTCATCGCCCTTACCGAAGCAATGGACCAAAACACTGCGCAGGCTGCAGTGTTAGCAGGCCTCAATGGGGTGAAAAACCATGGCTAAAAACTCGATCGAGGTGTACGGCGCCAGTGGCAAGACGAACGTTTTAACGTTTGAACCTGAAAACCTGCATCTGATTACCGACAAAACTCACCCGCTCTACGATGAGCGGGTCCATCTGCCGATCGACGAAGGGATGGTACTGAACATCAAGGAGCTGGGTGTACTGGAGCCGATTATCGTCTGGAAAGACCCAGAATCAGGGCTCACCTGCGTAGTTGTAGGCCGCCAGCGTGTTAAGCATACCCTGGAGGCAAATAAGCTTCTTTTGAACGAGGGCAAAGCCCCACTGCTTGTTCCCGGCGTCGTTAAGCGCGGATCAGCAAATCAGATGGCTAAATACATGGTCAGCGAAAACGAAATTCGCCGACCTGATACACCGCTTGGTCGGGCTAAAAAAATGTCAGACGCACTCGACCGCGGGCTCGATGAGGACGACATTGCAGTGTTGTTTGGCTGCAGCGTTCAGACCGTTCGAGCAACGCTCTCCCTCCTCGAGGCTACCCAGGCCGTCCGGGAAGCTGTAGAGGCTGGCACAATTACCGTTACCCAAGCGCGCCAACTGGCATCGCTTAAACCCGAAGAGCAACGGGAGAAGGTCAAGCAGATCGAGACAGCGACCGCCGGCACCACGGGCCATGAAAAAGCCCGGCGACAGCGCCAGGTTCTTGGTGAAGCAAAGCCGCGTATCAAATCACGCAAGGAAATTACAAAAGCACTCGAAGATGCCAGTGGCGAATATGCCGAGGCTCTGCGCTGGGTGCTTGGGGAGGCGGTATGAATATTGATCCTGAGAATTACAGCAAATACACCCTTCGTCGGTTCGCCGCCATTTTGGATGTGATCTGCTGGGTGCTGATTGCCGTAGTAACCGTTGGTATCTGCATGTTTATTGAATGGTGGACAGCATGAACATCTCAACAGTAAACGAACTAATTCAGTCGCTGGAGAGCGCAGGCGAGCTGTCGATCAGAGAGCAGAAGTTCCTGAAGCTGGCGAAAGCGTTTAAGCAGCTGGCTGCGGAGAATGTGGCGCTGAAGAGTGCCATCACAGACCACAGTCAGTCGGTTCACTTCTGTGAGGTTTGCGGAATGGATGACCCATGCAGAACTGACGATGTTTGTTATGTGCTTAGTGAAACCCCCGCCACAGATCGCATCGTAGCCGGGATTAAGGCTGATGCCATTGATGACGCTGCGGTAGAACTCGACCGTGTCGATACAGTGGCAAGTACCAGAGTAATCGGGTTCAAACTCCGTGAGTTTTCCCAGCAGCTCCGCGAGGGGGCCAAATGATCACCGGGACTACGAATTACGATGTTGTTCCTGATGTTCTCTGCACCTTGTGCGGCGGTTATTACAAAGCCGACGATCCGGAAAGTCACGAATGCGATGAAGAAGCTCTTGACGAAATTGCGTGTGATATCTGCGGTTTCAAAAGCACAGACCCTGACGGTGCTCACTACTGCTGCGAGGATAACTCCGATGACTGATATCACCGAACTGGCGCTACTCGTCAGTAAAGCGAAAGCGTCTGTATTTACCCTGGAATATATCTCGCAGTTTGAGCCTGCTGATATCGACTCCGATGACGTTGATTTGCGGTTTGAGGTAGATGGCCGAGATACCGGCACCAACGTTTCTATCGTCGATGAGTGCGGGCAAGCTGCAAAGGTTATTGGCACGCTGGTAGAGGCGCTGGAGAAGGCGCAGGGGATGGAAGCCTACTGGAAAACTCAATGCCGTGGGATAACGGACCATTGCGAGGAGTTGCAGGCGCGCATCGCAGAGCTGGAGTCCCGCACCGTGAAGCTGCCAGCTGAAAGATTTTGCCCTGCGGAGTACGCCGGTAGTCAACTATGGTCAGAAACTGAAGTTTGGAATAAGGCGATCACTGCATGTGCTGACGCACTTCGCGCCGCTGGCATCAAGGTGGAGGCTGAGTGATGAAAATGGGTGAACACATGGAGCCGGTTATCGAGCTCCTGGAAGAACTGAACGGCAACAACACTGACGCAAAACTAAAGCTGCTCGCCCTGGTTATCTCGGAATACATGCTAAATGCAGATGTTACTGGCTTTGAGGTCACCGCAGGGAAGATGAAAGTTGCCGTAGATATAAGCGTGGAGGAATAGCCCATGACCAAATCAACCATAACCAGAGAGCACCTGCAGGAAATGCTGGAGTGGTGCGAGGTCTTCCGCCACCACCCGCGCCTAGATGACATTGCCGAGGCTATACGCATGGCGCTGGCCGCAATCGACAGCGAGCCTTACTGGTGGGCTATCGAAAACCGTCACGGTGATGCGCGATTCGCTGAAGGCGAACACACAGAAAACAATATCTTGGATGAAGTTCACGAATTGAATGAGAAGGACGATAACGGCGAATATTTTGATGATGATGCTCCCTACAAGGCTGTTCCGGTTTATCGCAGTCCTGTAGTGGCTGCGCATGAGCAAGAGCCGGTGGCGTGGACATGGCACTATCGTGAGAAATGGCATGTCACCAATGACGAGGAGCGCGCAAGAGATTTAGCGTGGGATGGCGTCAAGGTTGAGCCGCTCTACCGCCACGCGCAGCCAGCGCCGGAACGTGACCAGGTACGCCGAGAGCACGCCGAGTGGTCACAGGCTACCTTCGGCAATGTCGGCCCGGTTGGCCCGCTGAAGCACCTCAGCAAAGAAGCACTGGAAGCCGCTGAACAGCCTGGCGACCTGTCGGAATGGGCTGATATGCAGTTCCTGCTGTGGGATGCCCAGCGCCGGGCTGGTATTACAGACGAGCAAATCACCCAAGCGATGATCGAAAAGCTGGCTGTGAACAAACAACGCGAATGGCCGGAGCCGAAAGACGGAGAGCCACGGTTGCATATCAAAGCGCAGCCAGCGCCGGAAAGAGCACACAAATGGAGCTATGGGCTAGTCCATCCTGAAAACTGCCAGTGCATAGAATGTCGGTCAGCCAGAATCAACGGAGTAACGCCATGAAAGACCATGAAATCCGCGAGCTGGTCAATCAGCTGCGAGACGTCGCTATCAAATATCACGGTACTGGTCAGTTACGCGAACAGATTGCTCGCACTGTCCGCGTCGCAATCCTCCAGGCTCAGTCCAATGATGACGGCGAACCAACCGACGATGAGCGCATTATGGCTATCGAGGGCATTCACAACTGTGAACAGTGCGGCGATGAAGGTTGGGTTGTCGGTGAAATGGGTATCACTCGCTGCGCGTGTGGTCAGGTTGGCAACTCTCCGGCGCAGCATGCCGATCGCCCAGTAGCCTGGCATCATACAGCTAAATGCAAAGATGAAAATCACAGCACCTGCTGTTTTTCTTATTCCCCTACCCATGATTTTGGGCCGTGGTATGAGAAGCCACAGAGTCAGCCGCACTATCTCCCTGAGAGGCTAGATTATGATAGAGCTTTGCATTTTCTTTCCACTGAGCCACGGAAATTAACCGAAGAAACGCTCACAGCTGGCATCACACCGATAATTCCGGATGGTTACGTGATGGTGCCGATGAGGTTAACTGCTGAGAACGGCGCGAAGGGGGGGCTATCCGGTGAGTTTTCAGAAACCAAGTTCGTAAACTGCCCGGAATGCTTTGGTGATGATGAATGTGAAACATGTGACGGTAGCGGGAAAATTGAAATAACAGTGCCTGTCACCTGGACGACTATCAAAGCTATTTGGGTTAAAGGTGTCGAGCATTTTGCAGTCACAGCGCAGGAGAATGATTAACGTGAACCATTTAATGATCGACCTGGAAACTATGGGTAATAAACCCAATGCCCCTGTAGTCTCCATCGGTGCGGTATTTTTTGAGCCATCAACTGGTGATCTCGGCAAAGAATTTTATCGCGTTGTCAGCCTGAAAAGTTCGATGGATGGTGGTGCCGTACCTGACCCTGAAACCATTATATGGTGGATGCAGCAAAACGAAGAGGCTAGAAAGGCTATTTGCGATAAGGAAAACAGCATAGCACTCTGGTTTATGCTGTGTGAATTCAGCCACTCATTTATTCGCAATAACGCCGACCCCAAAAAGATTCAGGTATGGGGCAATGGTGCGACGTTTGACAATGTCATCATGCGAGCAAGCTATGACCGTGAGGATATTCCCTGCCCTTGGCATTTCTCCAATGATCGCGATGTGAGAACCATCGTCGAATTAGGCCGGGCCATAGGTATCAACCCTCGCCGCGACATCCCGTTTGAAGGTGATAGGCATAACGCTCTAGCTGATGCCAAACACCAAGCTAAATACGTGTCCGCAATCTGGCAACAACTTTTACTTAAACATTGTTGAGGTAAATATGAATACTATGTTTTTGTTAATGGCTGAATATGGTTCTGCAACTGTCCAATTAAGTCAGGTTTGCGAGAAATATTTTGGTTTGAAACCTTCTACTGCAGAGAAACGAGCTGCTATGGGAGACCTTCCGATCCCCACTTTCCGTGTCGCTGAAAGCCAAAAAGCGCCACGCATGATCCACATCCAAGACCTGGCTAATCATATCGACGAGCAGTTGAAGAAAGGTCGAGACCTTCTTGAGCAGATGAAAACCGCCAACCACTGACAAAACTTACCCTTGCCGATTGCTGCATTTATCGCAGCATTCGGTGTTATTTTTCCCAACATCAGTCCCCCAATAGCACCCCACGATTACCTAAGAATATGTTTTTTATATTTATTCCTATCATGTTTAACTGGAGCAACATGGGGAAATTTATGGCCGTCGGCTTGACGGATCTG
>OJTK01000121.1_pt1 | contig 23091 bp, 25 predicted proteins | sample 1599701 | NCBI WGS metagenome assembly OJTK01 (sample SAMN04436884, study PRJEB24849) | human gut metagenome | biome: human gut; feature: NICU; material: stool | host: Homo sapiens | place: USA: Saint Louis, MO | collected 2012-03-05
TGCGTATTCCCGCTAGCTGGAAGGTAAAACGCTCCACCCCATTCTTTACCAAACACTGATTCACATAATTCGTCAAGTTCTAAGAAATCATGCGTACTAAGCTGCAGAATTAATTGCATGACAATCACCTCTTTATTTTTTTAATAGACTATCGAAAAGTGGATTAGGATCATTAAATGTATCTCTGAACAACTCGTTATCTTCATAAGTGAATCTTCGTCTTGGTTTTGATCCCTTATCATTTTCACGGATTTCACTATCAATAATCACTGTTTCATGATTTGAATCAAATTTTTTCGCTGACTTTCTTTCTTCAACGATATTGATTTTTTGTGTTTTTTCTTTCATTTCTCCACTATCTTTTTGAACGTTTTCCCGAACATCTACTGTTTTGAACCCTTGACTACTTGTAGAACTTTGTACATTTTCTCGGACATCTACTGTTTTTGGTTGACTTGTACTGCTACTTTGCAGATTTTCTCGAACATCAATTGTCTTAGTACCTTGACCATTTGAAGAACTTTGTAAATTCTCTCTTACATCAACATTCCGTCCGACATGACCATTCAATGAACCTTGAATATTTTCTCGGACATCTACTGATCGGCCACCTTGACTACTTGTAGAATTTTGTAGATTTTCTTTGACCAATTTTTCTAATCCGGTATTTGAATTTTTAGCTTCATGGATTCTTTCTTTGGTCAACGCTTCTTTTTCGTCCATATTAGCGCCTGTACGCCCTTCTACACGTTTCCTTAACATTTTCCTCACGATTCATTGCTTCAGGCGTGTATTTCGCTTCCTGTCGCTTCTGATTAATTAATTCTTCAGCAGACTTAGCTTGACCGTGCATAGCATTTTTACGTTCTTCAATATCTTGTTGGACTTTTTGCTGAATTGCACTTACAGGATTATTATTCGATTCAGCATTATTTTTCATTGCTTCACGCATACGTTCAGAACTAGACATAATTCTATCGGCATTTTCAACCTTAGCACCATCTTTTCTATCCGAAAGACGTGTTGGCATGGAATCAGCATATTTTCCAGTTTCATCTTCTTTATTTTTAGCTAACATAGGTTTGCTATTTTTATTAATAGCGGACACTGTACCATCATCTAAACCTTCTTTGAACTTATTCTTGGTATCATTAGCTATATCACGCATACTTTTAAATGGTTTTGTTGCTCTTTCACTAGCCATTGTAGCTCCATATGAAGCTAAACCTGATAATCCACGTTCATGGGCATATCCCAAAGCTCTTCCAGTTTTGCCAGCTTTTTTTGATAGAGTTTCGCCGAAATTCTTTTCTGGTTTTCGATCTTCTCCTTCTCCGCTGTCTGATCCATTTCCATTTCCGCTTCCTTTGGCACGATTAAATCCATTTGATCCTTTTCTAAATAGCATTGCGCCCATTCCAAAAGCAGAAGCAAGTTGCCCATAGCCTTCTTTGAGTCCAATATCAACACCAAAGTATCTCATGACTGTTCCACTGCCTTTGATTAAAACAAAAACGGCACAGATATAAGCAATTGTTTTTATAAAAATATTTGTTGAGATACCTTGTCCTGAGTTCAGAAAATTGATAAACATAGCAAACATGGATAGTCCAAATCCTTGAAAGCCTACTGTTAAATAGCACTGTAGAATATCTGATAGAACAACTTTTGAACGCTGTCCTGTTTCAATATCTGTTGCAAAAACAAGAACACCTAACACGCGTTTAAATGCAAGTTCTAGTATTGCTGTAATAATGACAAACGCGCTAAACACGTATACGATTGCCAACGCTGTCAACCCAATCGAAATCCCCCAAAGATTTGCTTGATAGCGATAATAGCCTGATTTCAAGCTATCAGAAAATGTTGATAAAAAGTTATCAGAAAACTTTGTGGCAACAAATTCATTATTAGAATTTTCAACTAATTCATAGCGAAGATTATCCGCAGCTGGATTTTCTTTTTCCAATTTATCAATCACTTTATCCGTCAACACTTGTGTGAGATCCGTCTGTTGAAAATTTTTTCGTGTTAATTTATTCCGATCCTCCGTTTTATCAATGCTTGAGTACTGATCTGTTTTATTAATATATGCCAAATCTGTTACTCCTTGTTTTATCAATGACCAAGCGACTCCGTCATCTGAATTTGTAATCGTAGTAGCATCATTGTAAAATATTTTGGAAAATTGAATACCGCTAGAAATCATCGTTGGCATTAAAAGAATTAATGCTACAGACATCACTATATTCATTGCAACAGATTTTAAATCTATTGTTCCTTTTCCAGTAATCATCTTGTAGCCAACAAACATCAATGAAAGGATCATTAATCCAACGACAATTGTATTCATGACTGATTGATAAACGTTATTTAGCCCTATACTTTCAATAAAATTGAACAAATCTAGCACATCTGGAATCATATTTTGAATCGAATCAGTCACAGTAAACATACCTTTTACCACAGCCCATCCAAGCCAAAACCCAAACTGACTAAGGAAATCTCCATTGTATTTTTTCAGGTAAGGTCTATAAAGAGAATTATTCAAAAACTCTGTTTGACTTTTTGTGTCATCAAACCAATTGAAAATGCTAGCTTCAACAATATTACTTGTAAAAACAACGCTAATCATTAAAACAAGTACACTGAGTGCTAACCAGTTTATTTTTCTACTAACGATTTTTTCTTTAATTGCTTTCATAGTTTTTCCCCTTCAGCCCATTTTCTAAGACTCTCAGAGAGCTGCTGAGCCATTTTTTGATTAATTATGACATGAGTTACACAGTTGTCATTTTCAGCTCTTAAATCGAGAACTACTGTGTTGAAGCAGATACTCTCGATTAGTTCGAGAGTATCAGTGTTTTGATCAAGACACCAAATCTGATCTATTAGACGATTTTTAATCATGTTTTTTCTCCTTCTAACCAATTATGCATAGGGATTTTAGGTAACTCTTTAATTCCGAATGCTTTATTGAATTGATCTGTAGTCTCTATATTTTCTAAAAGCTGATTTTTATATCTAATTTGAAGTCCATTTAGAAAAAATTTTGCGTAATCGAATAGTCCTTCGTCTGTTTTCGCTTGAAAAACACATGCTTTATGTTGTGTTATAATGCATTGAGTGTTAAGATACTGAGTATTTTCATATAAAAATTCAATGATTTTTCTGATATCATCTATATATACATTAGCGTTTTTCAAATAGTGATACACTTGTAATAATTTTCGACCATCGTCATTATTTTCTTCATAAAGAACACTAACCTTGGTGTTAGGATGATTTAGTGGACACATTTTGGGAGAGGACTATAATAACCTCGAACGAAAGGAAGTTCGCTAAATGAAAAAGTACAGTCAAGAAAGAAAAGACATGATCCTTCAACTCGTCGCAACTGGTAAGCCGGTTGCCGAAATTTCCCGTGAATATGGCATTGCAGAACAAACGATTTACAAATGGAAGAAAAGCAACACGCCCGTTACTGGCAGTTCGCTGACTCCCGCTCAGATTAAACAGATGGAAAAAGAAATGACGCGTCTGCGACAGGAGAACGAAATCTTAAAAAAAGCAATGGCTATATTCACGAAGTAAACTTATACAGTAAAATCCTCTTCATTGAAAACGAGAGCAACGAGTATCCGACGCGCATGCTTTTGCGAGTAATGGAAGTAGCTCCAAGCACGTATTATAAGGAACTCAAACACACACCAAGTCAGCGTGAACTTGAAAATGAACGCATCGATAAAGCCATCTTATCGATTTACACAGACAGCAAGAAACGTTATGGTGCCTGGAAAATTCATCATCAGCTGATAGAGCAAGGCTTTGATTTGTCGATCAAACGGGTGCAAAAACGGATGCGTCTCCTTGGCATCCATTCGATCACCGTAAAAAAATATCATCCAACCAAGGCTTCTAAAGAGCGCGTTGAAGAACGGACAAATCTCTTAAACCAAGATTTCTCCACAACCAGCATCAATCAAAAATGGGCCGCTGATATCACATATATCTCGACTGCAAAAGACGGCTGGACCTACCTGGCTTCTGTGATCGATCTTTATTCGAAAAAGATCATCGGCTACACTTACGCCAAGCAGATGACCACTGAAATCGTGATGAATGCGCTAGAATCAGCAATCCAAAATCAACAACCGACAGACGGACTGATCATCCAAACCGATCTTGGTTCGCAGTATACTAGCTCCGATTTTGAGGAAGCATTGCGCACGAACAAGATAACGCACTCTTATAGTCGCAAAGGTACGCCTTACGACAATTCCTGTATCGAATCGTTTCACGCGGCATTAAAGAAAGAAGAAGTCTATCAAACGACCTATCATTCTTATGAAGAAGCCAAACTCGAACTGTTTCAATATATTGAAGGATGGTACAACCGCAAGCGAATTCATGGAGCAATTGGCTATCTGACACCACAACAGGCAGAAGACCAAGCTCGGCAGCACGCGCAATAGCTACTCACATTTTTTGAACGAATCCACGAGAATCTCTTTTCATGGTTTCAGAGAATGGTCAAACGGTTTTAGTTTGACGATTGTCTGAAATCATGAAACAACTCGAGAGTGGATTGGTTGCAAAAAAACTCTCAAAAAATGAGTCCACTTTATTGACACAGATCCAGACCATAATTTTTTTCGTATAAAACCAGTACGAACACGCTCGGCAAAGGGAATATATGAAATGAAAGTCAATATTGATAAAAAAAATTATCGTATAGCATTTTCTTTTAAAAAAAATCATGTATTCATTTTTTATATTAGTCCAAATGTACAAAAAATAGTATTTGATAAAGAAGTGAATAAAAAAATAAAATAGACGAGGATAGGAGGATAGATTGAGTGATACTTGAATCTATCCTCCCATTTTTTTCTTTTTACGTTATTACATGTTATTTGTCATTACCAAAAAGACCCTCTTATCTTCTAGTATCCTTTATGTAAGAAACAGCATCCATTTCTTTTACTTGAACAAATCCTACTGATTCATAAAATTTTTTTGTTTTCTCAGTATCATCTGTCAATAATTCGATTTGGACTGGTCCATAACTGGTGATCTTCTCCAAAGCTTCATTCAAAAGCGCTTTGCCTATTCCTTGGCGCTGAGACCTCGGATGAATGAGGATATCTTGAATAAATGCGATCGTCGCAAAAACAGTGATCCAACGAACGACTCCGATAATCTTCTCTTCTCCATTACGCTTTACCAGAGATTCAGATTGTTCAAATGCTCTAGCTAAGTGGATAGCAGTGATATAATCGATCCCTTTCTCAAGTTCTCGAGCCGGATTATTTTCCGGCCATGCGGACAAATTGCCTAGGTCTGGATATACTTGTAGAAAAGGGGAATGAATCTGTTCTTTGATTTCTAAAAATTTTGAAATGGAGTTCATTAATGGATCATCCATGATTTCCACGGAAAGAATGATGCCATATTTAGAAGCTTCCTTTACGCTTTCTTTTATTCCTTCGATAAAGTCTTCTCTGGAATTCATTGATTTCTCTTCATAATAAACATCGTATCCAGCTATTTGGATTACTTTGACGCTTAGATTATGCGCCAAATGGATTGCTTTTTTCATTAGTTGTTTCGCTGCTTTTTTCTTTTCTGGATCAGCAGAACCAAACGGAAATCGCCGATGCGCACTTAAACAAATCGAATGGATACGTACACCAGAGCTAAACATCTCTTCTCTCAGCTCAGCTATCTTTTCTTCAGACCAATCTAATCGTGCTAACCGCTCATCCGTCTCATCAATCGACATCTCGATAAAATCGAAGTCCATTTCTTTTACAAGGGAAAAACGTTCTTTCCATGAAATATCTTTGGGTAATGCTTTTTCATAAATCCCGATTTGAGCCATTTCCTTACCCCCAGATACGAATGATCTCATCTTTGAAACATTGTGCAGCCTTCATTGGATCTTCTGCTGCTGTAATCCCCCGACCCGCGATAAAGGTATACACATCGATTCCTTCAAACAATTGTAATGTGTTTGGATTTAATCCACCAGTTACAGAAACATTGAAGCCTAGTTCAATCAGTTTGCTGACCTTCGACAAATCTTTTTCACCCCAAGCTTCACCAGATAAGAGTGCATCACGGCTTTGGTGGTAGATTACCTGTCGGATTCCGATGTTATACCAATCCTTGGCTTGCTCAAAAGTCCAATTGCCATAGAGTTCTACTTGTAATTCGCCTATCTCTTTTTGTGCTGCCTTCATCGTTGGCATTGTTGCACAGCAAATGACTGTCATCCAATCTGCTCCTGCATTAGCCACATTTCTTGCTACTGTTCCTCCAGCATCTGCACATTTCGTATCAGCGACCAGTTTTTTGTCTGGAAATATACTGTGAATACAGCGAATCGCTTTTTGTCCTTCCTGTAAGCAAAGGATCGTTCCCACTTCAATAATATCTACTACATCACCGACTTTCATAACATCGCCTAATGCATGTTCTAAGTCATTGTGATCTAACGCAATTTGTAGATTCGGCCTGCTCATCTTGGTTCCTTCTTTCACTTGTTTTTTTGATACCATGTTGTTTCAGCAAATTTTTCACTGATTTCTTTGGCGGACATCACATTTTTGATACCGATAACTGTAACGCCTTTTTTCTCTGCCTGAGTAAACATATTCAAAAAATTGACTGGTGTAAAAACGACATCATATTGACTGGCTGAGCTTTTTCCCTCTGAAATAGCACAATGATGAATCTTGGTAATTGGTATATTTAGTTCTTTCATTGCTTTTTCTACACTTCTCATCATCATCAAGCTGGTTCCTGATCCATTTGCACACGATACTAAAATTCTCATCCTAATCCCTCCATTATGAGTGTTGTCTAATCAGATTTCTTTTATGCTTTCTGCTTTTCTGCATATTTTTCATAATCTTCTACAATCAAGAAATACCCTTCAGGATTTTTCCGATATTGTAACTGCGGAATAGCCAATAGACCAATGACGACTACGGCGATTCCAGCATAACCTAGGACTTTCATGACTACTGTAAATAATGGCCAAGCTGTCGCCCAATCGAACATCCCGATATAACCACCGTATGTTGACATCCCGATCCATGTAGCGAATAATGCTGAACCACCTACTTGTATGATTCCAGAAAGAAACGGGAATAGACAGGCAGCTTTGAATCCACCTCGGTTATTGGCATAAACTGCTATAAAAGCATTATCAAAGAACAATGGAATGAAACCGGCTATGACGATCGTTGGTGATTTCAATAAAATCAGTAAACCAATCATCAAAAACTGGCCCAAAGCACCAAACAAAAATCCAATCGTTACCGCATTTGGCGAACCAAAGCCAAAAGTAGCGGCTACATCAATTCCTGGAACAGCTCCTGGTAAAATCGTGTTTGAGATTCCTTGAAAGGATTGAGTTAGTTCATCGACGAAAGTCCGAACACCTAATTGCAAGATTGCCAGATATACCGCAAAATTCAAGGAAGTCGTCATAATGTAGAATAAGAAACTCTGCCCCTCTTGCATGAATTGCGCTTGAATCAAATAATCTTTGCCTAGTACAATCAGAATGATCCCAAAGAAAAATAGCATGAGCAACGAAGTAGCAACCATATTCTCATTAAATATCGATAGGAATCCTGGTAATTTGATATCTTCGATTTTCTTGTCTTGCTTGATCGATCGATTTTTCTTTTCATCCCGCTTTTTCATCCATTCAGCTAGCTTAGCAAAAATAAAGATTCCGAACATTTGCTGATGTGCCACCGCAAATCCGGCACCTTCTGTCAATTCCTGCGTGATCCCTACTGTTAAGTTAGAAGCTACTGCCCAATAACACCCTAAAATCAATCCCATAAATATCAATACTTGTATCCTGCCTAGATCAGGAAAGCAAAACAGTAAAATCCAAAAAGCGGTAGCTGCTTGCTGGACCTGAACATTTCCGGTCGTGAAAACGGATCGCAGTTTCGTATATCTCTGAAAACGGACTAATAAAATATTTAAAACAAACGCAATCAGTAATAGAATCATCACATCTCCAAAGGTACGGCCAAATGTCTCCATTAATCCAGCATCCACAGCATTTTGTCCAAAATAAGGATCTGTAACCATGGCATCCAAATTAAACCGTTCTTTCAGTCCAACCAAGATTGGTCGAAAATTGTTGACCAAACCACCAGAGCCAACAGTCAAAATAAAGTAGCCAACCGTTGCCTTTAAGAATCCAGCGATGCATTCATGAAGTGGGCGTTTCAGCAAAATATAGCCTAATAACACGATAAAACCAATCAGGTACGCTGGCTGTGTCAAGATATTTGTTGCAAAATACGTCCAAATGCTTAACAAAAATTCCCCCATCTTTTTTCTCCTCTATCAATTAATTATATTCCGCCATCACAACTTGGTAATCATCGATGGAGTTCGTAGAGATGAGACGCTCAACCAATCCATCTGTCATTAATAATTCGGATAATTTTTGGATATTTTCTAGGTGTTCTTCTGGATTTTTTGCTGCGAGTGTAAAAAACAAACTGGCCGTTTTCTCCTCATTCTCCCCTTCACTTTCAAAACGGACTGGCTGCTTCAACTTGGTAAATGAAATAGCCGTTCCAAAAACTCCCTCACTTTTTTCTGAAGAATGCGGCATGGCTACTTGAGGTGCAATCACAATATAAGGTCCATATTTTTCTACACAATGAATGATTTCTTCAACATACGTTTGATCAATGATGTTCTTATCAATCAATACACGACAGCTTTCGGCGATAGCTTCACGCCAATCCGTGATTTCTTTATCTGGGTAATGGATCAATTGATGGTCAAAAAAGTATTTCAGCAAGAAACTTCCCTTCTTTCTTATAAAAACGACGGAAACGGTGTATCATTTTCAATCGAGAAGACATCTTCAAATCCGCGATAAAAATTAAACTCAAGATCATCTTTGTTTGTCGGATAGATGAATTTCCCGCCTACTTGCCAGATATAAGGTTTAAACCCATACTGTAAGCGATCCTTCTTGAATTTCCAAATTTCAGTAATCTCTTTAGGATCAGCCATAAAATTAGACCAAATATCGTAGTGGACAGGAATCACTACTTTTGCATTCAATGACTCCGCCATGCGCAGCATATCAACAGAAGTAACTTTGTCTGTTATCCCTCGTGGGTTTTCACCGTAGGCTCCTAAGCAGACATCGATTTTGTGGTCGTTGCCATGTTTGGCAAATAAATTGGAATAATGTGAATCTCCTGCGTGATAAAGAGTACCTCCTGATGTTTCGAATAAATAATTTACTGCTATTTGATCCATCTCCTGAGGCATTTTTCCTTTCAATACTTCTTCCGGATCTCCACAAGTAACCAACGCTGTCCGATCAAACGCTTCTAAAGCTACTACATTGATATCTTTGATTTTGACCGCATCACCTGGTTTCACGATAATCGTTTTTTCTTCAGGGATCCCCCATTTTTGCCACGTGCGAACCACTTCTTTTGGTCCAATGAATATTGCTTCAGGACAATTTTGATGAACGGCTGCAGCTGTGTGGATATCTAGATGATCGGAATGGATGTGTGTGACGATTAAAGCGTCTACATTTTTTATTTCAAAAGGATCGATTACGAAAGGCTGAGTCCGTAAGTTAGGCTGCATCTTTTGAACACCGCTCATACGCATCATCTGATGCCCTTTTTTCATCATGCCATTTCCATGACTGCGTTTTCCCGTTCCACACCATAGATCACATAAGATATTCGTTCCTTCATGACTTTTCAGCCAAATGCCCGTACAGCCTAGCCACCACATAGCAAAAGTTCCAGGTTCCACTACCTCTGATTCGATTTCCTCGTTCAAATACGTACCCCATTCTGGAAATGTTTCTAATATCCACTTTTCTTTTGTCACTTCATTCACCGTTTTGCTCATTTGCTTGCTCCCCCCATATCATTCTTACGACTTACAAGTAAATCTTAATGCGTAACCGCATGCATGAAAACCCTTTTATATGACTGTTTGTCTTTTATATGATTTTCTTTTAAAGATTAATGATCGTTTCAGTATAATAAAGACAGATATGAATATTTAAATGAACAACTAATCAAATAAATCCATGGATCAAGATGACCTTCAGGAGGCAACAGTCATGAAAAACTCACTTGTCAATATTGAAAAACGGCAAAAAGATATTTTGGAACTACTTCAGCAAACCGAACAATTGTCAACTTTTGAATTAGCTGAATCTCTGGATGTATCTATTAGTACGATACGCAGAGATTTAAATTTATTAGAAGAAAAAAACGAGATCATCCGCAATTACGGTTATTGTTCTTATAATTACAAAAACCAGACTGATTTTGATCAATCTGGTCCTGAAAGGATTAAACAAGCGATTGCCAGAGAAGCTAGTAAATACATTAGCGATTATGATACATTGTTTATTAATTCTAGTTCGACTGCATTGAAAACACTGGATTTTCTTCAATCTAACCATTTGACCGTCGTTACAAACAACGTAAAAATCAACTATTCTCCTCACAAAGATAATTGCAGTTATATTTTAACTGGCGGAGAGATGCGCTTTCCAAAAGAAGCGTTGGTGGGCGATATCGCATTAAATTCAATTTCTTCGATCAATGCAGACATTTGTATCATTGGTTGCAGCGGGATTGATGTCGCACATGGGGTCACAACGAAAATATTGAATGAATCAACAATCAACGAAATGATGATCAACCAGACAATCAAATGTAAGATTCTAGTTGCTGATCATCGAAAAATCGGACTGACATCAAAGTTCAAGATTGCTGATATTTCAGTCTTTGATTATTTGATCACTGATAAATTTTGCTCTGAAAAAGTATTAGACGAGATCAAGAATACGGGGACAAAAATCATCCAAGTAGATTCATTTTAAGAACTATGATGTAAATATGCTTGTTTAGGTAGTTAAGATTATCGAAAAACTGGTTAAAACACCATTTTTTACAGTTATAACTTCTAATAAAAAACACACTACGTTCAAATTAATAAATGAACGTAGCGTGTTCTCTTGTTTTTCACAAGACTAGCTTATCTCACTGCTAAAAAGATAAATTTTCTCCGTTGCTCGCAATCACTTTTTGAAACCAGTAGAAAGAGTCCTTTTTGCTCCGGTTCAATGTGCCATTGCCGTTATCATCTTTATCCACATAGATGAACCCATAGCGTTTTTTCATTTCCCCGGTTCCAGCTGACACTAGATCAATGAATCCCCAAGGTGTATATCCCATCAATTCGATACCATCATAAACAATTGCTTCTTTCATGGCCTCTATATGCTGACGTAAATAGGCAATCCGGTATTCGTCATGGATCTTTCCGTCTTTAGAAGGGACATCGACAGCACCGTAGCCATTTTCTACAATGAACAGTGGCAGTTCATATCGATCATTGAACCAATTCATGGCATAACGTAACCCATCTGGATCGATTTGCCAGCCCCATTCAGAGGATTCAACATACGGATTGTTTACGAGATCATGTGCTTCATCATAATCATATGATGGACCTTTTCCATGATCTTTGACTGCGAAAGACATATAATAACTAAAACCGATATAATCAACTGTTCCTTTTTCTAACTGCGCTTCGTCCTCTGACGTAATATCCAAATCAAAGTGTTTACGGTCCAAATACGATTTTATATAGCTTGGATAAGCCCCTTTGCAATGAACATCCGTAAACCAATAACGACGTTGCATAGCTACTGTTGCTGCCAAGATATCTGAGGGACGGCAAGAATAAGGATAGATTGGTACCATCGCAATCATACAGCCAATCTCAAAAGAAGGATTAATCGCGTGTCCGATTTCGACAGCTTTTGCACTTGCCACTAGTTCATAATGAGCTGCCTGATACATAATTTTTTCTCGCTCTTCTCCTTCAGTGAATTTCAATCCAGAATTAGTAAAGGGAGCAATATCTTCTTGATAATTCGTTTGATTATTGATTTCATTGAAAATCATCCAATATTTTACTTTATCTTTATAACGAGAAAAACAAACTTCAGCAAACCGCACAAAAAAATCAATCATCTTGCGATTGCGCCAACCACCATATTGCTTGACTAAATGATAAGGCATTTCAAAATGCGATAATGTGATCACAGGTTCGATTCCATACTTTAAACATTCATCAAATAATTGATCATAAAACTTCAATCCTGCTTCATTTGGTTCCAATTCATCTCCATTTGGAAAAATACGCGTCCATGCAATCGATGTACGGAAACATTTCAAACCTAGCTCAGCAAATAATTTTATATCTTCTTTATATCGTACATAAAAATCAATGGCTTGATGATTTGGATAATTTTCTTCTTCTACGATACCATCTGTCATTCTCCGAGGTACATGATTAGATCCTGCAGTCATCACATCTGCTACGCTCATTCCCTTTCCGTCAGCTTGCCAGCCACCTTCAATCTGATGGGCAGCCACTGCTCCTCCCCATAAAAACTCTTTTTTCAATATACTCATATTCCTACCTCTTCATCTTCTGTTTGAAGAACTACATGTCCTTTTGTTTCGTCTGCTAAGTCTTTTTCGATTTGGTCCATACTTTCACCTTGTTCTTGTAAATAATTCAACGCATCAACTTTACGTACAAATGGCAGATAAATGAAGAAACCAATGATTAACACCACTGCTTGCAGAACAGCAGCTCTCCACCCTCCAACTAAAAATCCAGAAATGATTGGCGGGGTTGTCCATGGTACTTGTACTGCCGTAAATAAAGGAACAAGTCCAGTGTATAACGAAAAATAGGTGATCATACCAGAAATCATTGGTGTCAAGATAAAGGGCAAAGCCATCAAGGGGTTCATTACAACAGGTGTAGCAAATAAAATAGGTTCATTGATGTTGAAAAATGCAGGCAATAAAGCTAGCCGTCCTAATTGTTTGAATTGAGCCGAGCGAGCAAATGTAACCATGAACATCACCATGCCGATCGTCATACCAGCACCTGTTATAGTCATGAATTGGTCTAAAAATTGTTGTGTTACAATATGACCCCCATTAGCTACTGTCAACTCTTTTCCAGAATTCAAAATCGTTGTATTTTGTAGAGAATTTGCTTGCAAAATCGGTCCCATGATCCCTCCAACTAAAGTAGAGCCGTGTACACCAAAGAACCATAAGAAAGGTACCAAGAAGCCTAACATCATCGCACCTCCAAAAGTATCTGTTACTCCTTGCATCGGTGCTTGGATTATTGTATAAATAGCTTCTACAACAGTCGTGTTGAAAACTTTATCAAAAATAGCATAAATGATAAGAGATACAACGGTGATTACAGCCGCTGGAATCAAAGCTGTAAAGGAGTTAGCTACATTGGTGGGAACTTGTTCTGGTAATTTGATACGGATATCTCGTTTCAAGAACCAAGAATAAGTCCACCCTACAAATAATCCAACTAGAATTGCACTGATCATTCCTTGACCACCAGTCCAAGTTTTGTCGATAACGTTAGTTACAATGGCTTTTGTCTCAGCATTCGTTGCACTTGAATGCTGAGTTAATAAAAATACTACTAATGCAATCATCCCAGCGGGCAAGCCTTCGAACCCTTCTTCTTTTACATAGGAATTAGCAATACCCATTACAGCAAAAATCGACATGATAGCAAATGAAGCACCGAATGCTTCGTTGAAATAGACAGCCAAGCCGCTATCAGCGACCCATTCAGAAATGGTTGGTATCGGAAAATTCGCTAAAAGCAAAAAAACAGAACCTACGATTGTAAAAGGCATCGTGTAAAGCATCCCGTTACGAAGTGCAGTGATTGCTTTCGTGTTTACAAATTTTAATATAGGCGGTAATAATTTTTCATTGATAAAGTTATTCATAAATGATCCTCCTTCATATTTTTTGAAGCGCTGGCCAGCCACTTTTTGTATCCGTTTACAAATACATTTTAAGCGATTTGAACCTTCTAAGGAATACTTTCAGAACGTATAAAAACATGTACCAAGGAAAAAAACAACTTTACTGAAACGATAAGAAATCGTGCAGTTTGATATGTATAAACTGCACGATTTCTTATAATAGATTCCAAAAAATCCTTATTTCAGATTTATCGCATTTTCTTTCTGATAAGCTTGATGCGCTAAAATTTCCAAAAGCGCGATTACTGGTACTTGGGTAGTTAAGTTAATCGCATTATCTGTCGGGTCTGGTCCAGAGACATCCGGCATGTAATAAGAAATATTGCAGTCTGATAGTTGAGCAATCGTTGAATGCTGATCATTCGTGATACTTAAGATCTTTGCACCGTATCGCTTGAAGTTTTCGATTTGTTTAATAACTTCCCCTGTCTCTCCAGAAACGGATAATACAATCACTAATGTTTTCTCTAATCCACGTGTCGGTACAGGAATAAATGGATCAGTAATCGAGTAGGCATTAAACTGTAAATTAGAAAAATAACGTGCACCATAAGTTCCCAATGTTCCGCTAGTCCCAATTCCAGTAAAAATCAAATGATCATGTAATGAAATGAGTTCAATTGCAGGATCTAAAACAACGTGATAACTTTCATTATTCACTTTTTTCAAAAAAGCATCGACATGCACATTTGCTTCATAAAATGACTCAAATGTTTGACGATTTTTCGTTAGTTTTTCTTTTAGAGAAAACTTGAATTCTGAATAGCCTGAAAAACCTAATTTACTTAAACAACGTAATATCGTAGATGTTGATACATGACAATGATTTGAAAATTCGCGAATGGTCCACTCAACTACTTGACTCATATTTTCTAAAATAAATGTATAAACAATCAACTCCAATTCATTTAATTCTTTCACTTTTTCTGAATCAAACATAAATTTCCAACTCCTAGCAGCACAATTTTAAACGAATAACATTCTGAATGATCGCCCATTTTTATTTATAAAGAGTCCCTAGCTTCTCTACTATTTTCTCCACATCCAAAGTTCCATATTCTTCCTTAGATATCACGAAAACAGGTATTTCAGGGAACTGACTTTCTATTTTATCTTTTGCGTATCCAAGTAAAGGAGTGAGCAATAAGATGTCTGCTCTCTTTGCTTCTTTGTCTATTTGGCTAGAATCATAGACTTTGACTGACACATTTTTTTGCGCTTTTTGAAAGAAATGTGTCAATTTTCTTTCTAAACGTTGCGTTTGCAAAAGTCCATCAGAAGAAATCAAACTGAATATCATATCGAAAAGAAAGATTTTCTTTGGACTTTGTTCAGCAATCTTGGGCTTGTTACGATTCATTGGTTACCTTCTTCTCTTTTGTCTTTAGATCATCCCAGTATTTTAACTAACTTTTATTATATATACATTTTCATGAAAGCGCTGTATAATAAGTTAGATTATTATCTAAACTCAACAGAGCTATTTGTTTACGAGTGTTATTTTTGTTAGATATTGAAAGGAGTACCGTCCATGTTAAGCAATAGTTTGATTGCTTTACTAGAAAAGAAGCGTTCCTCGTTAAGTAAAATCGAAAATGAAATATTGGATTATATATTCCTCCATTTGTCCGATATTGGAACAAAAACGATTTATGAAGTATCTGATGATTTATTTGTCTCAACTGCTACTATCTCCCGAACGACTAAACATTTAGGCTATCAAGGTTTTAAAGAGTTGAAATACGCCATCGATCAATCCATCCATGTAGAGGAACAGGAAGGAAATAGCCGAAGCTTTCAAACAATCACGAACCAGATCACTTCAAATGTTACAGAAACGTTCCATCAAATGAGCGAAGAAAAGGCCAAACAAATGATGACATTGATCCATCAATCGAATACTATTGAAGTTTTTGGATTAGGAGGAAGCTTCCCTATTTGTACAGATTTTGCTCGAAAACTGACTTTTTTAGGAAAAAAAGCATTTGCTCGTTCAGATTGGGATGAACAAGAAGCAGCTGTAAGTAATTTAAATCAGGAAGACTTAGCTATTTTCGTCAGTTTCACAGGAGAAACAAAAGGTATCCTCTCCTATGCCCAGATTGCTCAAAGACAACAAGTCCCTATCATCAGCATTATTTCAACCAAGGGAAGTAACTTGGAAAAATTATCGACGATTTCCTTATATGCAAAGGGAACGACTCGCTATCACCACAGTGTCGATTTAAGTTCAAGAATTTCTGTCATTTGTTTATTTGATACAGTACTCTTGATGTATGCAGACCAAATGAAAAACAATTAGCTATAATTTGTTGCTATTTCTAGTGAAACAGCTTACTCAATCATGTATGAGGATACAGAATATCTGTCTCCTCTTTTTTATTTCCTTTAGTTAGCTATAATAAACCTATAAATGAAAACGCAATCATTTTTTTAAGATCTTAAAACTACTAAGAGATGGAGGAAGAAAAATGGATACAAAGAAAAAGAAATCGACCTTTTGGGAGTTCTTTCAAGGGTTGGGAAAGACTTTTATGTTGCCGGTTGCTTTGTTGGCTTTCATGGGTATTCTTTTAGGGTTAGGTAGTTCATTTTCCAGTGAATCAATGATTCAGACTTTACCGTTTTTAGGATATCCAGCAGTCAAAGCAGTGTTCCAATTCATGTCTGCTATTGGCGGTTTTGCCTTTACCTACTTGCCAGTCATGTTTGCCATGGCCATTCCATTAGGATTAGTTCGTAAGGAAAAAGGTGTGGCCGCTTTTTCTGGATTCGTCGGTTACACTGTCATGAATTTAGCCATCAACTTTTACTTAGTCCTGACAAATCGTTTAGTTGATGCCGACCACTTGCGAGAAGCTGGACAAGGAATGGTTTTTGGTATCCAGACGATCGAAATGGGTGTTCTTGGAGGGATCATTGCTGGAATCATCGTTTATAAGTTGCATAACAGGTTTTATACTGTTCAGTTACCAGATAGTTTCGCCTTCTTCTCAGGGGCTCGTTTTGTACCGATTATCACTTCTCTAGTTTTAGGGTTTGTTGGTTTGATCATCCCCTTGATTTGGCCTTTATTCGCTATGGTCATTATGGCTATCGGCCAGCTAATCCAACGTTCAGGAATATTTGGTCCCTTCTTATTCGGCTCAGGGGAACGACTGCTTCTTCCATTCGGGCTTCATCATATTCTAGTTTCGATGATACGCTTTACTGAAGCTGGTGGTTCGGCGATCATTGATGGGAAAGAAGTATTTGGTGCACTGAATATCTTTTATGCAGAATTGCAAAACAATTTGCCTATTTCGCCAAGTGCAACTGCCTTTTTATCACAGGGAAAAATGCCTACATTTATTTTTGGACTGCCTGCAGCAGCATTAGCTATGTATCGTACCGCAGCACCACAAAATCGACATAAAATCAAAGGATTGTTGATTTCAGGTGTGATTGCGACAGCTGTGACCGGAATCACAGAACCAATCGAATTTTTATTTTTATTCATTAGTCCGCTATTATGGCTCTTCCATGTCGTCATGACTGGTCTAGGTTTTATGGTCATGGCATTATTAGGTGTAGTAATCGGGAATACAGATGGTGGAATCTTAGATTTTGTGATTTTTGGTCTACTTCAAGGTAATGACACAAAATGGTGGTGGGTATTAATAATCGGTGCTTTGTGGTTCGGTATTTACTATATTGTCTTCAAAACAGTAATCATAAAATTGGATTTAAAAACACCTGGGCGTGACAAGACAGTGGATGAAACAGAATATACCGATCAAGAAGTGAACTTTCATAAAACAGGCGGATACGATGCAAAAGGAATTTTAGCAGCACTTGGTGGTCAAGAAAACATCCAATCTTTAGATAATTGTATTACACGTTTACGTTTAGTTTTAGCAGATGCAGATATCGTAGATGATGAAAAGTTAAAACAACTAGGAGCATTAGGTGTGGTCCATCTCGATCATCAAAACGTCCAAGTGATTATCGGAACAAAAGTCACAACTGTTCGCAATCAGCTTGATACGATTTTAGGATAAAAAGATAGAAGGTGAATTTTGTGACATTTGATACCGCTATAAATAGAAAAGGAACGTACTGTACACAGTGGGACTACGTTGAAGACCGATTTGGAGAAGCTGATTTACTCCCTTTTACGATTTCTGATACAGATTTTATGGTCCCAAAAGAAGTACTCAAAACTTTGAAAGAAAGGATGAACCATCCAGTATTTGGCTATACCCGCTGGAATCATCATGAATTAAAAGAAGCAATTAAACAGTGGTATCAATCCCGTTTTGACACACTACTGGAAGAAGAATGGATCATGTACACTCCAACAGTTATCTATGCAGTATCTACCCTTATTCAAATGCTTACTAAAAAAGGGGAAGGAGTGGTTTTACAAACGCCAGCTTATGATGCTTTTTTTAAAGTCATCCAAGACAATGACCGACTTCTAGTCGAGAATCCTTTGATCTATGAAGAAAATCAGTACCGGATCGATTTTACGGATTTAGAAGAGAAATTAGCCAGGCCAGAAAACAAAGTACTACTTCTCTGCTCTCCCCACAATCCAACCGGAAGAGTATGCAAACAATGGGAATTAGAAAAAATCGTGGCATTGTGCCGTCAGTATTCTATATTTTTATTATCTGATGAGATACACATGGACATTTTAGGACTAGGACAAAGGCATATACCTATCACACGCTTCAATTATGAACAAGTGGCGATTGTCACCAGCGGTACAAAAACATTTAACTTCCCTGGATTGACATTTGCCTATGCGTTGATACCGAATCTTGGGTTACGTGAGCATTTTCAAAGAAAGTTAAAAAATGCGGATGGGTTATCTTCTACCAATATTTTCGGTATGTTAGCGACAATGAGTGCCTATCGGTATTGCAGTCATTGGGTAGATGAACTGAATCATTATCTTGAAAGCAATCAGCGGTATGTAAAAACATTTATCCAGGAAAAACTGCCAGATGTAAAAGTCGTCGATCTTGAAGCAACCTATTTGATGTGGCTGGATGTATCCAAAGCTGTATCAGATATTCCTCTTTTAAGAGAGAAGCTGATTTCTGTAGGCAAAGTGGCGATTATGGATGGATCGATTTACGGCGGAAACGGTCATCAATTTTTACGATTGAATATCGGCTGTCCGAAATCGAAATTAGTAGATGGACTAGATCGTATGTTGAAAAGTTTTGAAGCGGCGGCTGCAATCGAAATTAAGCCATAATAAAAGAGATGTGACAAAAGTTTTTGTCACATCTCTTTTTTTTTCGAATCAACGGTGTTCTTAAAGTTATACACTTTTGTCATGACCTCTTTATTTAAGGTCGTTTTCGATCACTTTCACCGCGTGATCATTCCCGTTGAAACATGCTACTTTTTTGGCATCCATATATCTTTCTAAATAATCGTCTTCTCCTAGTTGCTTATGGCAAAAAGCAATTTCATAAAGCAAGTATTCCAATGAATGGGTCGATTTATGTTTCTTATTGTATTCGATCCCCTTCTCGCACAACTGGATTGCTTTTTCATAGTTCTCGATTTTGCTGTAATAGGTAGCGATATTATAATATACGGCACAGACCATCAGATTATCAAAATCAGTATCATTCAAGATTTTAAGCGTACGTTCCACATACACTTTTGCAAAGTCTAATTCTCCTTTTGACAAATAGATCATGGCCACATTTGCAGCTGCTTGTAAATGATGGATATCTGTTTCGGTCGTTTGTTCCAACACTTGATTGAAATAAAACAATGCTGCATCTTCTTTTTTTGCATAAAGATGATCAAGCAGTCCTTGATAAAACAAGATTTGGTTTAAAAGATCAGAATTGCTTACTTTTTTCTGATCAATCGTTTGTAAAATTTCATAAGATTCTTTGTACTTCGATACAGCATTCAACGATTGAATCTCACTTAATTTTTTTCTGATCTTGTCTTCTTCTGTTTCCACTAATATATCGGAGATCTCGACATTCAACTTTTTGCAAAGCGCACTTAGGATGTTGATACCTGGTGACATATTTTTGTTTTCGATATTGCTGACAGTTGCCTGTTCGCAAATACCTTCTGCTAATTGTACTTGTGTTAACCCCTTTTTCTTTCGGTATTCTTTCAGTAATGCTCCATCTACTTTTATCAAAACAATTTCCTTCCCTTTAAAAAATTATTTCTCCTTTATATCATACACAAAAAAAGTTCTAAACAACCATAATTGTTTAGAACAGAATAAAAATTTTAATTTTTATCACCAATTATTTCTTGATAAAAAATCAACTGTCTACCTGCAGATCAATCTCCTGAAGTATTTTCTCTATCATTTCTTGTTGACTTAATTCGGCAGTCAGTATCTTCTCATTAGGCAATCCAAGTATATCATGCTCCAACCACCAATCCGCCATTTGTTCTGCACCAAATTCTTTTGACATCTTTCTCTGGCTGTGACGTCTCAGCGTTTCTTCAAAAGAAAGATCGTAATAATAAGCAAATACATTTCCTTGAAAGCTCTCATACAGGTCCATAAGCATCGCTTTGTAGATTTTTGCGCTCATGATCCCCTCAACAAGGACTAAATCAAATCTGTCTTTTCCAAATTCTGCCAACTGACGGATCAAATCTGGTGTAGGATTTCCTATTTTATCTTTGACATTCAACATTCCTCTTCTCACTTCATCTTGAGAGATTCGCATCACCTCCCCCATAGGAAAATGATTTTGAATAGCTTTAGCTGTCGTTGTTTTCCCACTTGCTGAATTTCCTCTTAATATGACTAGCTTCCCCATGACACTGCATCTCCTTGTATACCGATAATCATTCATCCAACATCATTAAACCTTCTGTTGATTGAAAATAAAAAGAGAATCTGTTTGTATAAAATCATTCTGATCTGTAGTAAGCATATGGAATGAGATCCGTAATTTTGATTTTTTTAGCCCCCTCTTCTGTTGAGACAATGATCTCACAATCAGGTGCATACTCCAATATAAACTGTCGGCAATTCCCACATGGAGAATAGATCATGTCAGAATGATCTCCACCCACAGCTACGATACACTCAAAATCACGTTCACCACGACTGATTGCTGTCCCTAACGCAATGATTTCTGCACATGCCCTATGATTCGAATAAACATTCACACCAGTATACACATTACCGTTTGTGCAACGTACTGCAGCTCCTACTGTATGATTGAAAGACACCAAATCAATATTTGATTTAATGACTTCGGTTGCAGCATCCACTAATTCTAAATCCATTGTTGATAAATCGCTCATTTTTATCTCCTTCTTTCTGCCAAATCGGTTAAAGCAATCATAATCTTTATATAAAAAAACATCAATGGCAGAACGGAAAGAAAAGAAACGACTCAGTTAGTATGGAGTATAGTCTATTGTTCTTGATACAACGGTAAAAAAGCAAGCTTGCATTTACAAGCCTGCTTTTTGGAACATTTAAAGCTTCGATGTGACAAACCACCTATGCTGCTCGATCATAAAATTGATAGCAAAAATTCCACAAAGTATATATGTACCCCATGATAATAAAACATTCATCTGCGGTAAAATGATCTTTGGAAGAATCACAATCAAAAATGATGCCAGAGCCCAAACCCAACGATTGATGTGAACGTGACGCATAGCCAGCATATTCAACATAAGTTGGCTTATCGTTAATAAAAAGATAAAAACAAAAAATAAAATCAGCCAATACATTGTTTTCCACCTCTGAAATCAGACTTAAGCAGTTTGTATTTCGTTATCTCCACTATTATTTTGTTCATCTGACAACATCTTTTTATCATAAGCTTTTACAAATGGATAATAGATGATAAATGCTATCAGTGTGTTGATCACGATCAAAACAACCACACGCCAGTCATTTCCTGCTGAGAGATAGCCGCCGATTGGTGCTGGTAATGTCCATGTTGGCAACACAGTAAATCCATTGACCATTTCTAATTTAACTGCAAAATAGCTGACAATAGTCAAAACTAAAGGAACTAAGTTGAATGGAATGAACATATAAGGATTCAACATCATAGGAGCTCCAAAAATCATCGGCTCATTGATATTGAAGATACCAGGAATAATGGAAAAGCGACCAACTTCTTTTAAGAATTTTGATTTACAAAAGAATAAAAACAAAACTGATACCACAATCGTGGCTCCTGCACCGCCAATCGTAACTGTCCATTGATAAAACTGTTCAGGAGCAATATAAGGCAATTTGGTAGCAGCTGTACCATCTGCTAACGCCTTCGCATTCTCATCCAACATAATCAGCCACATTGGACGAACGACAGCCCCTACGATACTCATGCCATGGATCCCAAATGACCACAACAAATGGATCAAAAACATCGGTAATAAAACACCAAGCAGATTATTCCCTAAAATATTGGTTAAAGGCTCGAATAACGATAACAAGGCAGCGTTTACATCAAAGCCCGCGACGCTTCGAATCAACCAAGTCGTTGTTAAAATCACTGCACCAGGAATCAATGCCTCAAAACTACGGGCAACAGCAGGTGGTACTTGTTCTGGCATTTTGATAGTAATATTACGCTTTTTAAAGAAACGATACACTTCCACTGCAAAAATCATGGATAGGATCCCGGCAAACATCCCAGATGCTCCTAAAGAGCTCATCGGTAAGACCCAGCCAAGAGGTGCCTCTTCAGGTGTTAAAACGTTTACAGGAACTTGTAACATAAAGAACGTCCCTAGTGATAATATACCACCTGTCACACTATCCAACCCATATGATTTAGCTAGATCCGAACCCATAACAAAAGTTGCGTAAATAGCCATTAATCCCATCGTAATCCTGAAAGGTAAAACGATCGTTGCCGAATAAGGGGCAATAAATTCATTCCACCAAGGAAACGGTAAATTGATGAAAACCATAAAAAATGTACCAATCAAAATCAATGACAGTGTTGAAACAACCCCATTACGAATTGCCAATAAATGTCGCTGTGTACCAATTTTTGCCATTGGTGGGACAAGTTTTTCCTCAACCCATTTCATCAGCTTTTCCACTAAAACCACTCCTTTTCAATAAAATAGAAACCATTCACTGCATGATGAAGCAAAGAATGTTCATAATTAATTATATAATTATGAAATTTTATTTC
>OJTK01000167.1_pt1 | contig 13607 bp, 10 predicted proteins | sample 1599701 | NCBI WGS metagenome assembly OJTK01 (sample SAMN04436884, study PRJEB24849) | human gut metagenome | biome: human gut; feature: NICU; material: stool | host: Homo sapiens | place: USA: Saint Louis, MO | collected 2012-03-05
AGTACTCCCGCCACTACCGCAAGCAGCTAGTGCTACTACTGTAAGCAGTGTTGCAAATCCTAAAACCGTTTTTTTCATATCCTATATCCCCCTTTTCTTTCTATCCGGAACGAATATTCCTTCTTGTAAATGCAGATGATCCTCCTTCGTTTTATATGTGGTGAATATTCTCCCATTTATTAAGTACGTAAATATTTGAAAAAATTTTTTTGATTTGTTTTTTTATTCTCTCCTTATCCTTTTGATATTTTTCATGCAAAAAAATAGCCAAGGTATTTGATGTAACACCTCGACTGTCTCTCTTTTTATTTGTCTACTACTAGTAATTCGTCTAATTGAAAATCGATTTCATAGATTCTTTCTACATTTCTCAAAAGTTCATGATTCATTTTATGATATTTCGTTGCACCAAGTTGCTGACAAATCTGCAACGCTTGGTTTACTTTTTGTCTTCCTTTTTCATTTCCTTTGATCATCTCCCAGATTCCAGTGAGTAGGGAATACTGATTTCGCTCAAAGAACATATCTTCTTCTAAAAAGACTGCTTCAAGTTTTGAGATATATTTCCAAATTAGTCCGCGTTGTTGCTGCTGGATAAAATGGATAATCGCGTTTGCCAGCATCCGAAAGCTCTCATTCTTTCGATCCTTGCTGTTTTGATAAGCGGAAATACTGACTAATGCTTTATCTAACACTAAATCGATAAAGAATGGATCAAAAGCATACATACAATGATTGAATAACACCAACTCATAATTCGTCCATGTCTGTGCATAAATCAGATACTGATAAACTTCTGAATCAGCAACAGCAATTGGCTCATCTACTATACGAGCAATCAGTAATTTGCATAAACTAGCTAGATGTCTCTCCTTTTGAGTGATGTCTCCTTTTTCTTCGCACAGGCTGATCAAATGTTGCAATTCTTCTTTATCTTGATTCATAAATGCTAAAACCATTTCTTTCATCATCCGGTCCATGTTTGCCACTTCCGGCGGATAATCGAATATCCTCAGTTCATCATAACCAAGATTGAGTTTTTGTAAAAAATATGAAAATTTGCTAACTGTCGTGTCTGCTTGATTTTTTACAAACCGTTCGTAAACGGATCGGCTGACTTCCTTTCCGCATAATTCTGCTACGGAGATACCTTTTTGCTTTCGAACAAATTCGATGATCTCCCATACTTCCATTTTGCCAACTCCTTTATAAATATGGCTCTCCTTCAGTTGAAAACAATCGCAACATGATTTTGTATGAAATAACATATACCAATCCATCAGATCTTCATTTTTCATTTCTAAAAATCATTTTTTCGTAAGACGTTCCTTATTTTTCATGATATCATCGCTGTTAAAACCAATTGTTCATTTACCAGTATTTTAAAAAAAACTTAATCATAATAGTTGTTTTATAATTTTGCAATCCATTAGAGGATAAAGAATAAGCGGTAAAGCAATACATATAATACGTTATTTTATTTTTGCTATATGAAAAATACTCATTTTTATTTTTTCTAGTAGAATTTTATCTTCTAAGTATGCCCCTCGTATGAACTATTTACCATTGACAAACGTTAAATAAAAATTTAGAATATTCACAAGTTTGACGACAATTATGAAAATTTATGTCGTGCTAAAGGAGTTTTGTTATTGGATGAAAAGTTAGATATAAAAACTGCGATCAAAGACACGTTACCTACCGTTTTTGGTTATATCGGTATTGGACTTGCATTTGGTATCGTTGGGAAAGCTGCCGGGTTTCATCCGCTGGTCGTCACGTTGATGTCCCTGCTGATTTATGCTGGTTCCGCTCAATTTATCACGGTCAGCATGCTTGCTAGCCACAGTCCGTTGCTTTCCATCGTTCTCTCGACCTTTCTAGTCAATTCCCGAATGATTTTGATGAGTATGACGATCGCCCCTTATTTCAAGAAAAATCGGTTGATTCAAAATCTGCTCATTGGCACATTGCTGACAGATGAAAGTTTCGCTCTGGGAATGAATAAATTGAACTATACGGGACAAAAGTTAAACTTTCGTTGGATGAATACAGCTAATTGGATTTCTTATTTGACGTGGGTGGGTTCTTCTCTTGTTGGCGCACTTTTAGGTAATTTTATTACTGATCCGAAAAAGTTTGGTTTGGATTTCGCCATCGTCGCTATGTTTATCGGCTTACTTTATCTTCAAGTCATTTCTGATAGAAACACCTCTAAACGATTACAGTTGATCCTGATTGGTCTCACTTTGATTCTGGTATATGTCGGACTGATTTTTATCCCAAGCAACTTAGTGATCGTAGTTGTGACACTTATCGGGTGCGGATTGGGGGTGTGGATCAAACATGCCTTCTTTTGAGTTTACATTGCTGACTATTTTAGGTTGTACTCTAGCGACTTGGCTTTCTAGGGTTCTACCGTTTGTCTTACTGAAAAAATTCGACTTACCGCAACCGTTGCTTGAGTATTTAAGTTTTGTTCCAATCGTCATTATGTCTGCTTTATGGTTCAGCAGTCTATTTACCCAAAATATCGGACATCTGCCACAGATCAATCTCGAAAATGCTTTGGCTTCAGTTCCTACGCTTTTAGCTGCTATTCTTTCAAAAAGCTTATTGGTGATCGTCTTGATAGGTATTCTTTCCCTTTCATTGATTCGCTTATTATAAATAAAAAACAAGAGCTTATGGCAAATTACTGTCATGCGCTCTTGTTTTTTATTTATAATAAGAAGAAAATCGGCGTATTCCTACTTATCCGTTGAACGGACCACTAACAACGACTTTTCCTAACATATGTCCTGTTTCTACGTCTTTGGTTGCTTGTTTCAAGTTCTTCGCATTGATCCCATCTGAATAGACCTTGCTCAATGTACTGCGGATAATCCCTTCGTTTGCTAAAGCAGCAATGTGCGCTAAAGCTTCTCCTTGCGTTTCGATTTCATAGTTATAGTCTGTTTTAGCGAACATATACTCCCAGTCGAAACTGATAGATTGGTTTTTCCAAACACCTATGTCTAACGGCTCTTTTATCCCTACGATCGTTCCCACATGTCCAAATGGTCGGACAAGGTGCTTGATTTGATCAAAATAGCGGGTAATATCGAATAATACAGCGACATACTCTACTTGATCGATTCCTAATTCACGAAAACTTTTACTTAAGTCTTGATGATAATCGATTGGATAGTCTACGCCTGTTTTTTTCAGCCATTCAAAATTCTTCGGACTTGCAGTCGCATAGACTTCTAGACCAGCCCAATGCGCTAGTTGATTCAAAATCGAACCGACGCCCCCAGCTCCGTTGATCACTAAGATTTTTTTCCCGCGGTTGGCATTTTCTTCTGGAATCAGACCAAATTTTTCAAATAACAATTCATAAGCGGTCAATGAAGTCAATGGCAACGCTGCGGCTTCTTCATCTGACAGATTTTTCGGTGCAAGAGCGGCAATACGTTCGTCAACCAGTTGGTATTCTTGATTGCTTCCTGCTCTTGTTGTTGTACCTGCATAAAACACGCGATCGCCGACAGAAAATTTTTGCACTTCATCGCCTACAGCAACGACTTTCCCGACCCCATCAAACCCTAAGATACGCAAAGCATTTCTTATCCCATTATCTTGGCGAAGTTTCGTATCGACAGGATTGACAGATACTGCGTTGACTTTTACCAGAAGATCCTGTGGAGTGGGTACAGGTACCTGTTCTTTTTCATCCATAAAGCTTTTTGGATCATCGATCGGCAGCCCTTCATAAAAACCGACTACCTTCATTAATTCCTTTTCTGACATACGAATTCCTCCTTAGCTTCATCAAGTTGGAGCATCCATACAGTGTTCATTTCAATATATATAGTATGTTATTTGTTCCACCTTTTTTATCCATCATAATTATTCTCTTACTTAAAGTAAACTATTTGTACTTTTTTGGTTAAAAAAGAGGCTGCGACAAGACTTTTGTCACAACCTCTTATAAACGGTGTTCTCCTACCAACTCTTCGGTCACAAGTTACAATATTCATAAAATATGAGGAGCTATTTTTTGAAATTGCTCCTTGTAACTCAGAGTTAAACGGCAGGCTCACAACCTCTGATTCGCGGTGTTCAAGCAAGAAATCATCGTTCACTGAAAAGTGTTGGATGTTCTTTTTCAAAGGTGTCTAAAATCTCTCGTACTTCATCGGTAGATTTCGTATTCATCAACTGAACACGCAAGTCATTTGCTCCTGGAAATCCTTTGATATAGATTTTAAAGAAACGATGCAGTCCTGTGATCGAACGCGGGATGATTTCTGAATAATGATCTTGCAGATCTAGTTGCAGACGAAGTAGGCCAATCAGTTCTTTTTCTGTATGTTCCCTCGGTTCTTTTTCAAATGCATAAGGATTCTTGAAAATCCCCCGGCCAATCATGATGCCATCTACGCCATATTTTTCAGCCAATTCTTCTCCTGTCCGGCGATCGGGGATATCTCCATTGATCGTGATTAGTGTTTGCGGAGCGATTTGGTCACGTAAAGCAATGATTTTAGGAATGACTTCCCAATGTGCATCTACTTTACTCATCTCTTTACGCGTACGCAAATGGACAGAAAGATTGGCTATATCTTGATGAAGTAGGTGACTGATCCATTCTTCCATCTCAGACATTTCCGTATAACCGATACGCGTCTTGACGCTGACAGGCAAACCACCAGTTTTAGCCGCTTCAATCAATTGTGCCGCTACTTCTGGACGAAGGATCAAGCCACTGCCTTTTCCACGTTCTGCTACATTAGGAACTGGGCAGCCCATGTTGATATCGATTCCTTGGAAGCCCATTTCTGCCATAGCAATGCTCATTTCTCTAAAAAATTCTGGCTTGTCTCCCCAGATATGGGCAACCATCGGCTGTTCATCTTCTGTAAAGGTCAATCTTCCTCGTACACTGTCTTTTCCATCTGGATGACAGAAACTGTCTGAGTTTGTAAACTCAGTAAAGAAGACATCCGGTGCTGCTGCATGCTTTACGACATGGCGAAATACAACATCTGTTACATCTTCCATTGGTGCTAAAACAAAAAAAGGCTTTGGCAGCTCTTTCCAAAAATTAGTAGTCATTTATTTGTTACTCTCCATTCTATCAAGCAGTGAAGTCGCAATCTTTCTCAAAAACATTGTCATTATACTAGGAAACAAAAAAAGAAGCAAAGTGAACAGCTTAAAAGATGTTTCTGATTGAACAAAAAAGACTGTGACAAAAATCTTATCACAGTCCATTTTCCGGAATAAATGGTGTTCTCCTGCCAACTCCTCGGTATTCGCTCAACAAACGACAAAATATGAGGAACTATTTTCCCGTTTGTTTCTCTAATACTCAGGTCAAAACGCTGATTTCACAACCTCTTTTCTAACTTCTCAATCCTCTTCCTTTATTGATCAGATACCAAGTAACAGCGTACAAAACAACGATGAATAACACAAGTACGATCATCGATGTTGCTACTGGCACATCGATCGTTCCAAGGAATCCGTAACGGAAACCGGAGATCATATAAACGATCGGATTGACTTTCGAAACAGCTTGCCAAAAGGGCGGTAACATCGAGATGGCATAGAAAACGCCACCTAGATAAGTTAACGGCTGCAAGACAAATGTAGGCACGATCGATACATCATCATAAGACTGAGCAAAAATCCCGTTGAGCAGACCTGCTAACGAAAACAAGATTGCCGTCATCAATAATGTAATGATGACCATGAACCATGAATACACATGAAGTGGTACAAAGAACAAGGAAATGATCGTTACGAGAGAGCCGACGAGAATACTACGACCCACTCCGCCAATCACAAAGCCCCAAATGATCACATGGGTAGGAACAGGTGCTACCAAGATTTCTTCGATGTTTTTCTGGAATTTTTGAGAGAAGAAGGACGAAGAAACGTTGGCATACGAACTAGTGATAGCAGACATCATAATCAAACCAGGCACGATGAATTCCATATATGAAAAACCACCCATGTCACCGATCCGACCACCGATCATTTTTCCGAAAATAACAAAGTACAAGGATGTCGTGATCACTGGCGGAACCAGTGTTTGGACCCAGATACGCAAATAGCGGTTCGTTTCCTTGATAGCTAAACTTTTTAATGCAGTAAAATAAAGATTAAACATTTTTCTCCTCCGTATGATCATTTTCTTCTGTGATTTTCAAGAACAGTTCTTCTAAACGATTCGACTTATTCCTCATAGAAAGAACTTTGATTCCTTGTCTTGTCAGCTGATCGAAGATTCCGTTCACCCCTTGATTTCGTTCAACTTCGACAGCGATTGTCTGTTCATCTTCAAATGTACAAGCGTATCCTTCAATCACAGGTTTGGTCTCATATGGCGCTAAATCAAAGATAAATGTTTCAAATTGCAATTTGGATAGAAGCTCTTTCATACTAGTATTCTCGATCAGTTCACCTGATTGGATGATCCCGATGTTACGACAAAGCATTTCAGCTTCTTCTAAATAATGCGTTGTTAAAATGATCGTTGTACCATGTTCGTTCAATTCTCGGAGAAACTCCCACATCTCGCGTCTCAATTCAATATCGACTCCTGCTGTTGGTTCATCCAAGATCAGCAAACGTGGTTCATGCATCAATGCCCTAGCAATCATCAGTCTTCGCTTCATTCCCCCGGAAAGCATACGTGCACGGACATTTCTCTTTTCCCAAAGATTGGACTGCTTCAAATATTTTTCGCTGCGTTTCATCGCTTCTTTGCGAGAGACACCGTAGTAACCTGCTTGATTCACGACGATTTGCTGGACCGTTTCAAAGGGATTGAAATTGAACTCTTGCGGGACTAATCCAATCTGTTGCTTTGCTCGGACTAGATCCGTATCCAGATCATAACCGAAGACCTTCACTTTTCCAGATGTTTTATTAACTAAAGAAGTAATGATTCCGATCGTTGTAGACTTTCCAGCTCCATTTGGTCCTAATAGCGCATAGAAATCTCCTTCTTTCACGGAGAGATCGATTCCTCGCAATGCTTCGACCCCACTTCCATAAACCTTTTTCAAATTATTTATTTCAAGCGCATTTGCCATTTATTTCCTATCTCCTTATAGACATGATTCTTTATTGTATCATGGAATACAGCAGATGAAAAAACAACTTGGTTCCAGCGAAAAATCAGGTTGCTGGGCTCAGGAAAATCTCCTAATAAAAGACATCAATCGGACGAAGTCAGACAACCTTTTCAGAAAAAACAAATCGAAGATAAAGGATTACTATTCATATGTGCAACAAAAGGAGCGTGAGACAAAAGTAAAGAACACTTTTGTCTCACGCTCTAAACACGTATAAACGGCGGAAGCAAAAGCCAAGATTTTTGATCCAATAAATACTTTCGATCACTTCGCCTATCCCAATACATGCCACTGCCGCTTTTCATCAAATGACGCAGCTTCCGTTTTTGCGGTTTCTACTAAAGTCTCTGGGTAATCCAAAACTTTCAGCAAGGCAATCGCATTTCGGGTCCTTGAAGGTCCTTCTTTTAATTTGAAATCAAAACTGATTCCTTTTCCTTCTGTTACTTGTTCTTCAAAGTGGACATTCTCACAATAATTCTTTAAAATCTCTGTCAATTCGATATCATGTGTGGCGACAAATGCTAAAGATGGATACTCCGCAAGCCACCGAACGACTGAAGCGGAAGAAGCAATCCGTTCGATCGTATTTGTTCCTTTTAAAATCTCATCTACGAAGCAGTAGCAGCGTTCTTTGGAAGCCACTTGGTCCAACAAACGTTTGATCGATTTGATTTCTGAAACAAAATAACTGTCGCCTTCAAATAAATCATCTTCGATTGCCATGGAAGTCAACACATGTCCAGGTTGCAGGGTAAACTGTTCTGCAATCGCTGTTTGGATCGTCTGTGCTAGAATACAGCTGATAGCTATACTTTTGACATACGTAGATTTTCCTGATGCATTGGAACCCGTGACTAATGTATTCTTCTGCCAGTTGACTGGATTCACTACCGCTTCTTTTAATAATGGATGATAGATATCTTTCGCTGTCACACCGCCCTCAGTAAATTCCGGACGGCAAGTGATGGGCATATAAGTACGGTAATTCAATACTGCGGCGGCTACTTCCAGTTCTCCCAGCAGTTCCCACAGCTTGATAGCTTCAGTTGAATGCTTTTCTAATTTAGTGAGAACGAAATGATAGGAGATAAATGGCAGCATGAACATGATGTTGACATATTCAAAAATCAACTCTGCTTCACTCCCGCTCTTCATACGAAATGAAAAACCTAATTTAGGGATGTCTCTTAATGGTTTAGTTTGCTGCTTCAGCTCTTCTTGAAGTGGTGTCGGCAGTTTTGCTAACTGATTGGCGGCTGAAATCGTTGAAACCAAATAACTCATGCTATTCAGCTCTGTTTCTAGTGTTTGTTTCTTCACTAGATAATAGACCGTATTGAATACTAACCCACCGATTGCCAAATAGATTCCTAGTACTTGACCTAAAAGAAGCAAACCTACACCCACCAGCGGAAGCAAGCCAAGAAAAATAAATAAACCTACGCGTCCAATCTTTTTACTTTTTCCATCCGCTAGATATTGTTTTGCAAAATTATGATCTTTTTTTCCTAAACGAGCGAATTGATATTGGATTTTTTCTCTCAGTTGAGGATTTTCCTGATAAAAAGCAATCAGTTTTTCTAACTGCTGATCTTCGCCAAAATCAAAGCTGCGTAAACGTTGATACAACGCTTCTGAACCTACACTAGAATAGGTACTGTTGATCCCTTCGAATACTTCGAACATATCCAGGTCATACCAAGTAAGATCGTCGATTTCGCTATCCCATGAACGGAACTTCTTCTCCGTGAGCCATGCTTCCTTCAAGCTTTCTTCTTTATCAAATCTCGGTTGATAAGGAATTTTTCCCCATTTGCTACGAACTGTTTCCTTTAATTTCAAACGTGAAAAAATTTCTAAAGCAACTAATAAAATAACAGCCGCAATAATAATTGAAATGATAAATTCTCTTTGACCCATATCCCTCTCCGTTCCTTTATTTGTTAGCTTTAGTATAGCACTGTTGCGCTATTTGAAAAGGGGGTAAAAAAACACCTTTCAAAATAAAAGGTGTTTTTTTCTTGTATATTACATATTTATCTCTCATTTATCAAAATTGACAAATAATCATAGGGAGGAATTGTTGTTAATTCTTGTTTATTCTCCAGTGCATTGACAACTGTCCCAAGGGAAAGGATAGCCTCAGGTACTATTTTTTCTTGTTCTGTTGGATTAGCTAAGCGAAGAACAAATCCTTGTTCATGAAAATAAGAAGGATAAATCGATGATACAATTAAGTCTTCAGGTAATTCAATCAATGAAAATTTACGAGGAACATCAAGTTCGTTTTGTAATGGCCAAATCTTGTTATCTAACCTGTGAATAAATACATTCAGTTTCTGCTTTTGATAAGAAATAGATTGTTCTAACCGTTTTTCTGCCTGTTTTGCCACTTTGAACTCATTAAATCTTCCTTCTTCTACATTAAATCCAAAAGTGACTTTATACTCACCTATTTCTTGAGCTAGCGGTGTTTCCATCATGACATGCCCTTCATTTGTCGTATCTCCTGAAGCTCGCCCAGGTCGCCAAGCAAGATTAGGTTTTCCAAGTTCCCCTGTTGTTGAAAATAAGGTTATGATCAATTGATTTTCTATACGTTCATACTCTTTTAAACCATCTGCATAAAAAGTAAAATAATGATCATTTTCTGCCACAGAGACACTCTTATCGAATATTTCTAAATTAACAGGTTTCTCTACCATAGTTTCTGACCAATCCGGAGGAATGACATCAGGGGTATTTTCAATAAATCCGTTTTGAATTTGTGCAATTGATTTTTCAGATTTATCTAAAACATTAATTGCTAAGCGCATACGATGCGAGTAAACAGTATTATGAATTTTGAGTGTGCCTTCAACGATTTGACTTTCTCCCAGACTGAACGATATTTCATAAGATATTTCTTCCATTTCGGGTTTTTCAGATAAACGATCTTTTAAATTTTTAGGAAGTTGAGCTTTTCCGTAAACAACTAATGTTTCTTGTAAAGAATCTTTATATACTTTAGCTGTTTCAAATTTTAGAGATAGTTCTGTATCTCCTTCTAATGGTGAATAATCATACGTATCGCCATCATTTGCTGAATCGATCAAATGAACGAAATCAAGATATTGTCTATCTCCAACTATCAAATTCAAGTGCCCATCCTTAAAAGAAAGTTTATATTTATTGTTACTTATCTCAGTTTTGTCTATCTCGATTGCTGTTTCTAATTTTTCATTATTTTTCTCAAATTCAACAACAGTGTATCCTAGCGCTGGCACATTTACATTTATTTTTATGTCAAGTTCATAATAAGCTGGTTCATCAAAATATTCGAAACCTGTAGCAATCATCCGATAAGCATTTTTCCGTTCTGGAAAATAAACTTCTTTTTCAATGATATTATAGGGACTGCCTTTGAAATGTATTTTCTTTGAATCAGCTACTACATGCACGATTTTCGATCCACTATAATTCTCAGTCGTTGTGTTGAAAACAAGGACTTCATTCGATTTTAGCTTTAATGCATCAGCCATCCGTTTTACAATAAGGTTTTCGATTCCGTCGGCTATCTCATTAGCTTCTTTGATCCGATGGAAAATATCTTCCGCAACATTATCTGAAACACAGCCACCAATACTATCATGAGCCTGGTTTTGCAAAATCTTTTTCCATAACCGACGAAGTAGGCCTTTACTGATATGGATACCATTTCTTTCTGCAATCAGCATGAGTGGCTCAACTCGTTTTAAAATTTTTTGTTCCAATTTAAAATTTTCTATTTTCATTTTTGTTCTTACTGAGCCAATCGAACGATGAACACGAGAGTAAACCGGCTGACGAAGTTCACCTTTATATTCAGGTAATTCTTTTTTATTTTTGATAACTTCTACATAAGAAGGATAGTCTGAAATAATATTGTGGAATTTACTGTATTTATTCAACTTCTCTACGACTTGATCAAAATTTAAAATCATTGACTTTTGATCTACACCCGAAGGTACTAAAATATCTTTGTTTTTTCCTTGCATATGAAGCATTTCAACTGCTTCATCCAACTTTTCTTTTGCAAATTCAGGAATATCTTTAATTGCGTCTAAGGTCATCATTCCAGTCATATAACCAAATGGAAAATTCATGGCATAAACAAATTTATCTCCTAATCCGTTCCAGATAAAGTAAGGAGATGGAACCATCGTTTCAAAGTTTAATCCTCGCCAACACATGAAATTATCGATTTCTACTTGATGCAAAAGTGTAGGCAAATTCGCATTGAACCCAAACGTGTCAGGCAAATACCCTACCATCATTGGATCTCCATATTTAAGGATCGTATCACTGATCCCAATCATTAAGTTTCTTAAAATTGATTCAGCATCCACTAATAAGGCATCTGTTTGTGCATACCACGGTCCCACGAATAGTTGTCCTGTTTTCATCAGTCGTTGGATAACCTTAAGCTTTTGCGGATTGATCTCCAAATACTCATCGACGATTGAAGTTTGTCCATCTAAACAAAAGTTTACTTTAGGGTTCCTTTCCAATTCATCTAGAACTTCAGTAAAGACCTGATCAGACAATACGATGGCATCTTCATTTGTAAAATACCATTCTCTGTCCCAGTGCGTGTGTTGAATTATATGTGCATTGACCATGTCAGATTCCCCTACTTTCCTTCTTCTACTGAATTTACTTGTTGTTCTTTTTTATACTTGATGGATTTTAGTGCATTGACCATTAACGCTGTAACCACTCCTCCAATAACAATTGATACTAAATATAAAGGTATATTCGTAACAAAAGGAATCGCCATAAAGGTTGAAAGCATTGTTTCTTGTGTAACACCAAAAAATCCATTTAGACCACATGCTACTGCAGTGCCCACCACGATGCTCGGTATTACTCGTAAAGGATCTTTCACGGCAAACGGGATCGTCCCTTCAGTAATCCCCACAAGGCCCATAATCATAGCTGTCTTTGCATTATCTCGTTCTGATTCATCATAGAGTTTTTTGTTTAAAATTGTTGCTAAAAACATTCCAAATGGCGGAATAGCAATTCCTAACAACATGGCTGTACTAGGTCCAAAGCTTCCGCTTGAAAAAGAAGCAACCCCAAAAGCATATGCAATTTTATTGATAGGTCCTCCCATATCAAACGCCATCATTCCTCCTAAAATAGCCGACATCAAAGCAGCATTTGCTCCTGACATGCCTTCTAGCCAATTAGTCAGTCCTGTTGTCATTGCTTGAATAGGCGTAGCTAGTACATACCATAATATGATTCCAACAACTAATGTAGTAACAAAAGGAATCAGCATAATTGATTTTAGACTAATAACTTGCATCGGTACTTTTACTTTTTTCAATGCATTAGCTAAATAGCCACAAGCTAATCCAGCAACCATTCCTCCAATAAATCCCATACCAAGATTTTGACACATCATCCCAGTGATAAAAGCTGGTGCTAGACCGGGACGGTCAGCAATTGAATATGCGATATAGGCTGAAATCATCGGTACGATAAACTGTAATCCCGTCTGACCAATCATTCGCAGGACTCCCCAGAATGTATCCGTCTGGTCCCAAACACCTGTGCCACCAAAAATGACTGCAATAGAAGTTAGTAACCCTGCTGCTACGACAAGCGGGATCATATAGGAAACCCCACTTTGGAAATGATTTAAAATTTCTCTTCCTTGTTTCTTGAATTCCATTAGTAACTCCCCCACGATACATTTTTTATTTGTTAATTAATGCAATTGCTTCATCAATCGTCTCTTCACCATCTTTTACTACCTCTGAGGTTCCTACTATTAAAATCGGTTTACCATCAAAGCGACCTCGTTCTGAAACATTTGTATCTACTGCAAATATGACAACATCTGCCTCGGAAACATCCGAAATTGAAAGTTTGTTTTCTATCCCCATAGCCCCCTGTGTTTCTACTTTAATATCTAACCCTTTCTTCTTCGCAAACTTTTCTAAATTAGCTTTTGCCATATAAGTATGGGCAATCCCTGCAATACATGCTGTTACTGCTACTATTTTTGTCATATGAAATTCCTCCTTTTAAAATGATAGAGCTTTTACCAATTCTTTTTTATTTCTCGAATCTTTTATTCTTTTAACAAACTCGTCATCCATCAATCTTCCAGATAATTCTGCTAAAATACGTAAATGATTAGTACCTTTATCAGTGTCTTTTATTGCTAACAAAAAGACGAGATCAACTGGTTGATCATCTAATGCGCCCCATTCAACAGACCGCTTTAACTTGGCTACAGCCACTGTTGATTCAATTACTGCTAGGCTTTTGCCATGAGGAATGGCGATATTTTTCCCAATTCCTGTGGTCATATGGTTTTCTCTGTCAAATACGTCTTTTTGAAATTGTTTGTGGTCAGACACAAACCCATTAGTCTCTAACAATTTCGATAATTTTTCGACTACACTTTTTTTATCAGATGCATTTAAATCTATCACTATA
>OJTK01000176.1_pt1 | contig 12938 bp, 19 predicted proteins | sample 1599701 | NCBI WGS metagenome assembly OJTK01 (sample SAMN04436884, study PRJEB24849) | human gut metagenome | biome: human gut; feature: NICU; material: stool | host: Homo sapiens | place: USA: Saint Louis, MO | collected 2012-03-05
ACAAAAAAGTATTTTAGTGGACTGATTGGGGGCTTTAGTGCGAAGGCCGGACTCAAATCTTAATGTAAGGTTATGATATAAAATATATAATTTATAAATAACAAGTAATATGACCCTTTTGTGCCCCCAACCATTTTCGACCATATCGAATTTAGCAGTTTGATATTACTAGCTAATTATGTTTAGCGCTCTATTCGGTTTGGATCCGGGTTTCGGATCCAAACCGCAACTCAAACGCCATAAAAAAGTTTTTTTGCATTTAACTGTTCACCTTTTAATTTTTACCTTTATTTTCAGATAGATACAGAGTGAACATACGATGAAGGGTGAACAATGAATTGTTCACCCCATGGTGTTGGTCAGATATAAAAAGACCGACTGTTGCCGGTCTGAGATAGGTTGAATCGCTGTAGGTTTGTTACATTTAGGCAACCAGTCGTCGTAGCTTTATTCTTTCCGCTGCAGGTTTTTCCGAAATGCCTGTTTTGTAATCAGCTTTTCATAATTCATCCCGCACTCAACAGGGATCATGATTAGCAGTTAATGTATTAAAATGATGATAAATCCTATTATGATAGTCACTATCATACACATATTTATAAACATATTACAAAACTAGACTGCGATGAAGTTACAGATCGTTTCAATATGATGTTGCATTGACAATTGTTTAATCTGACCTAATCCAGGGTAATGTCTTCGCACATGCAACAATTTGAACCCTCTTAGGCCTGATGTATTATCAAAAAAATTGGGAAAGTTTTGATCGTGCAATACAAGTTTTTCTAAAGCTTGCTGGAATTTACCTGATGGATTCGAGGGAGTTCCATCATCTACAGAAGAAAAATGTCTGACTGACATAGCATCAAATTCATTACTATCTAGATAGCTCACATGAATAGTCACTACGTATGCAGGACCACCAGACTCAGCGTAATCTGAACCCGCGATATTAAAATCACCAAAACCAATTACTGAATTATGAACTCCGGAATACCTTACATGCAAGTCCGAAAAATATGAATTAGAAGGATAGTCAGCGTTCCTTTTTTTCTTTTTAAAGGGATCATCCATTAATACTATATTGGATAACTGCTGTAAAACAGTATTAGGAGAACCTTCAGGTATAATGTTAATAGAAAAAAATTTTAAACGAGAAACTAGCTCTTTGGTTACTCCACTCTCAACATAGGATGCTTTCTGACCATTTATAATACCATTCAATCTATCAAAATCTTGAATATCATCGATGTATTTAATACACGGTATGAATGATATTCCTTTAATATTATATAGATTGTTAATAAAATTATTTGTATTACCTTTTAATTCACCTATTTCAGAGTTAACAATTATAATTGGTATAATTTTGTTTTTATTCAACAACTTAACTGCAACTTCGAGCTGCTTGAGATTTTTTCGTACGGGTTCAATTACCGGTTTAAAAAGATCGTTAGGAACAATAGTTGATAACTCTTTTAATGCTATCAACTCGTACTGCTTACCTCTCAGTAAAGGGAAGTACATATATCATCCTTTTCAATATAGCTTGATAGTATTTTGGTCAGCGATCTCTGACGAGTCTGAGTAATACTATAGCTAATTGCCGATGATTTTAGTGATCTAGGTAGCGTATTAATGAAGCTAATATCATTAGCCCTATGTTTTTTCAGAGAGTTACGAAAGTGTTTTCTTAAGGTATAAGAATCTGTGTTCTCAAATATTTCTAAGCAGAAAGAATATACATCCATGTTTGGGAGGTTAATTTTACCCCCTGACATTTCCTCTGCCATAAATTTATATTCTGCAATCCTCATTGAACCAATCATTAATTTTGGATTAATTTCAGAGTTGATGGCTAACGCAGGTTTAATTTCTTCCAGCTTATTTTTATCTGTGAGTTCAATGATACCAACAGCTTCTGGAACGATTAGTTTTATTTTTTCGATGTGAGTTTTTGCTGCTACAACATAAACTTTATCGAATAAGCTTATATATGAATCTAATTGTTCTGGCAATCTCTTTAGATTATCTAACTCCGTTTTTATTTCATAGCAAGTTGACAATCCATTTAATATTACACAATCAGCTTTATTTGTTCCAACTCGAAATTCAGAAAGCATTACAGCTTCATTTTTCTTATGTTTTTTCAAAAATACTTCATTTGCTATAATATTTTTGAAAAAATATTCTGATTTATATTCATGTGATAATTTCTTAAATGCTATATCGAATATTTCGGATACTTTAACAGGGAAAAATTTAGGAGTTAAAACATTACCTATTAACTCATGGAGTAAGGAAAAATCGCCATCTGCAACAGCATTAATAGCCTGACTTGTAAATAGCTGTCCAATACTTTTATTATTGCTCATTTCGACACCAATCTCATTTACGCACCTTTAGCCAAAAACCAATAGTATTAGACACAAATAGTAGCGTGATTTCCTTGATTCTCTCAACATTATTAAAGAATTTACGATGTTAAGGGATGGACTTACCACTAAATGCATATTAAACACAATAATATCAATGAGATAATATTAAATCAACCGAGAAAGAGTGAGCAGTACATTGTTCAGCTTTCGGCAATGGCCATATAAGGAAAAGACCGGCTGTTGCCGGTCTGAGTTAGGTTATGTTGCTGCGGGTCGCGTTCCTCCGGTGCAATCTGCTCCGGGAAGTGGATAATCACCCGGCGACGCGACACACCGCCGCTGCGGTCGGTGAAGCGCATGGGGTTATTGTTCACGGCCAGAATCACCGCCGAAATATGTGTTGAGTAGGGGTTCTGGTATTTCGGGTCAACCGAGACCGCATCGCCGCCGGTGATGGACTTAAGCCCTGCGCCGTCACCGCTCCATTTTTCCTGGTCTGGCAGACGGATAAGCGAGAAGCCAATCAGGGAGGCACGCTTGCGTGGGTCTTCCAGTGTGTCGATATCGGCTGACGTGGCGTTATCTTCCCCGGCGAGCAGGGTCGCGATTTCGGCCAGAATACTTTTGCCGCTCCCGCCGGGACCGGTGACTTCGAGAAAGAGCTGCCAGTCGTAGCGGTTCGCCAGCACCATAAACAGCGCAGCCAGGATCACATCGCATTTTTGGGGATTTTTACCGGCCGCACGGTCGAGCCAGCGCCAGAAGTTCGGCGCGTGAGTCTCCAGCGTTCCCCCCCACCGGCGGGGTAAAATCCACGTCGCACAGCGTGCGCAGCCAGTGCGATTTACAGTGCGGGCTGAACAGGCCACTTTGGGTATCAAGTACCCCGTGGCGAAAGCCAATCAGACGGCGTGCCGGTGTATCCTGCTGCGGAATAATCAGTTTCAGAGTCTCCACCACCGAGGCAATTTTCCCGGATGAGAACGGGGCGCGTAAGCGCTGGAATAAATCAGCCACATTCCGTGAAAAAGTGGCGGCAGGGATATTTTTCCAGATGCCGTTTTCATAGCGGGACAGGAGGTGGCCGTTCGCATCCACCGCCAGCACTTCGCCGTAATGCTCATGCACCCGCAAAGCCTTGTCGCTGGTGCTCATGGCGGTAAATTCTGCCTCGCTCATGGTATCGAACGGACTTTGCGCCGGTGGCCGGATGGCGCCATAAATGGCTTTGCGCTGGCTTCCTCGCCGTACTGTATAAACGCATCATTCCAGTCACCGAACACCGGCGGCAGGGCAACCATGCCCTCACAGGCATCTGCGGCCGCAGCGCTTTACTCTGGCCGTCGCCGTTAAGGTCACGGTCGGCGCATCTTGCCAATGCCAGCCGAATGGATGAAACCACGGCGGCCATCTGCCAGGTAAAAGCACAAAAAACGAACTGGAGCAGGAAAACGGCAATGATTCCGGTGCATGGCGTACTGCCTTTCGTGCCGGAGGTGCAGTCATTACTGACGAGCTGAAACAACGCCATCTGGCGCGCGTGGCGCGTCGGGAACTGGCGCAGGAATGTGATCATATGGCTGAGGTGTTGTCTTTTGAGCTGGACGGCCTTAAGGGAGCCTGCGACCGGACGGCCAGAGCATATCGTCAGGCACATCACAGCGTCCTCAGCCAGTACGCAGAGCATGAGCTAAATACTGCCCTGCGTGAAACTTGTAGCGCGCTGGTCAGGGCAATGAAACTCAATATACCTGCACTAAATCCACCCCATGAAGTGTGGTTGACATAGCTAGGTGAACATAGCGAGTCAGACAAACAGCATTAATTAAATTGAATTCTTATTTATAATATTTTTATTCAAATGCTGTACCGATCACACATGATAAACCATCAATATCGGATATTACTTGAGTAACTATCAAGGAGAGTATATGCGCGATAAATTCATTGATGCGATCCACAGTTGTTCTAAAATCCAATTAACTTTTTACTCAAAAGAAGATAATGCGATAATCACGAGATTAACCGCTCCAATGGACTTCGGGCCTAGCCGTAGAGCACATGATAAAAGTGATAGGTTTCATTTTTGGGATTACGAAAGTGACAAGAAAAATCATGTTCTCAGTTTGCAACCTGAAGCCATAAAATCTCTAGTAGTAACAGATCAAAACTTCCACCCGCAGGAGTTTGTGAACTGGACACCTAACTGGTTTATCGCTAGAGACTGGGGCCAATACTCGTAATCACATAAGGCTACAAACGTAGCCTTTAAATTTGATTTTCAATAAAATTCACAGTTTCCCCTCATAAAATCAAAGCACACTCCAGAAAACCTAGATTTAATAGAACCAAATGAAACACATAACAATTTGATTATAAAGGGTTTTATTATCTTCTTGGATGCGATGATAAATGCTATACTGTTTTTATATACAGATATCAATGCAGATAAGGAGGATTATATGTTAAATAAGCTTGCCAAATATCTTCTTACTGCTAGCTCAGTAGCTCCCGTATTTTTCACCTTAGCTTTCCTGTCCTATATATCAAAGCACTACAAATTCATGATTGCTTACCTATCTCTAGGTGTAACTATTCTTTTATTGTGTGTTTTGATCGTCAAGTATGCAATAAACCATAACTCTGTCACTAATAAAAAACTAACAAATGCCTCTCCTGCCGATAAGGAAATAACAAATTACTTTTTAACTTATCTGTTTCCCTTGATTAGCGGGCCAGAAGCTTTCATGGACGTCAGGATTGCGTCATTTTTTGCTTTGAGTTTGTTTTTTTACATCAGTTTTTCAGGCTCTTACAGCTTCAACCCATTGCTGTCCTTTTGGGGATATAAATATTATGAAGCTGAAGATGATACAGGCGTAAGCTTTGTTGTATTATCAAAAAAACCATTGCTAAAGGCATCAGGAAATCGTATTAATTTGATTAAGCTTACTGATTACACATACATAGCAATATAGGAACAAACATGGAATTATTTGCAATAACAGATAATACCGTTGGCACTCGAATTGTTAAAATTGTTACTGACAGACCAACGCAAAATGTAATAACTCAGTTATTCAATGAACAAAAAACATTTTTTGAAGATCGCTATACTGAAGGAGTAGAGTTTTCAGGTGGATATATCACAAGCGGTGATGAGTTCTTTGTAATTCCTGATTTTGATGATGTTATAGCTGTATTGGATGCAATTAATAATCCCACAGCAATTCCCGAATGGGAACCAGAAGATATCTCTGTATTCAATATTATCGCTCTTTTTTCAGGTTATCCTGAAGAGAATGAAAAACCTGCAATCGCCTTGATTCAAAGCTTCGATAAAAGACAAGTCATTGATAATAGAAGAACAATTTTTCACAAACCTTTTCAAGCAGGTAATACCTTCTGTCAGTCTGCTGAGCATGGCATCGTCATTGATAATAAACTAACAGCCATTCTAACAGGTACAGAATTGAAATTTAAAAGTTTCCATATGCTGCGTAGGATATTCGATGTGGATGCATATTTCCGAGAAGCCACAAATGAAGAGTTAACAACTTTTTCTTCCCATGAAAAATTTTCAGTTGCTCAGGGATTTGATTTAACGACTATTGCTGATTCAGTCATTAGAAAGAAAGTTTCCTTGATTAACAAATCAAGAATACTTGAGGACTACTCTGTCACTGAGTTAAGGATTTCAGCAGCTGAAATTGGTGTCGTTTTAGATACTGAAAATGCTGGCGAATTTGAGAAAATAAAAATGCCACAAATAAGGAAAGACGTTAAAAGATTATTGCACTTCCTAGATGAAGACTATTTCACCTCACATATAACAAGAACGCTGTATCGAGCAAACTCTAAACGTCGAGAAGATGTATAATTTTTTGTTAAGTGGAGGCTAGAAGACCTCCACTTAAATTAGAAAACAACCACCTTATTTAATTATTATATTTTTTACCGTAATCATATGGTGTAATCATTTTGACTCTACTCTCTTCCAAGTAGTTAGCCCACCATTGCACCATCAGCCTACGCTCATCCAAGTGTTCAGAAGTATGGATATATGCTGCCCGCACTTTATTTCGTTCTGAATGGCTCAATTGTCGCTCTATCGCGTCATCACTCCACAACCCTGACTCCCCCATTGCGCCACGTGCCATCGTTCTAAATCCATGCCCGCATGTAAGCACACCCGTTTTAGTTCCACGCACTTTTGAGATTTCCGGGGTTTCAGCCATCAGTCGGTACTCTTCCGGTGTCAGGTTATTCAGGGATTCGTGGGGGCGCTCGCCGTTATATTCAGCCAGCCAGCGCTCTGTAATTTCCCGTGCTTCATTCAGTGTTCTGAACAGATAAAAATCCAGTATTTCTGTTCTGTATGTCCGGTTGAACCGTTCGATAAAGGCATTCTGCGTTGGCTTGCCGGGCCTGATAAACTCCAGCATCACACCATGCTCTTCTGCCCATTGTGCCAGCGTCAGCGAGACCAGTTCCGGACCGTTATCCATCCGCATCTTTAGCGGATATCCGCGGTTTGCCACGATCCTGTCCAGCACTCTCACGACCCGCTGCGCCGGGATATTCAGGTCAATTTCGATCGCCAGTGCTTCGCGGTTAAAATCATCCACCACGTTGAAGGTCCGGAAGCGTCTGCCGCACACCAGCGCATCGTGCATAAAATCGATGGACCAGCTCTGGTTCATCGCCTCTGGCGTCGCCAGCGGAGCCGGATTACGCACTGGCAGGCGCTGTTTTCCCTTACGGCGAAAATTCAGTTTTAGCAGGCAGTAAATCCGGTGAACGCGCTTATGGTTCCAGCTTTTGCCCTGCCTGCGCAGCACCTGAAAAAGCTTTTTAAATCCGTATCGCGGATAGCGTTCAGCCGCCACGGTCAGCGCCATAATGACTGGCTCATCACGTTGCGTATCCGGCTGATAACGAAATACCGTCCTGCTCAGCGACAATATCCTGCATGCCTGGCGTAAGCTCATGGCAAACTGCGCGGTCAGATAGCTGACCAGCTCACGCTTTATCGCTGGTTTTAAAGCTTTTTTTCAATAACGTCTTTCAATGCGCGGCACTCGAGACTCAGGTCCGCAAACATCTGTTTCAACCGGCGGTTTTCATCTTCGAGGTCCTTCATCTTTTTGATATCAGAGGCTTCCATACCGCCGAACTTCGCTTTCCAGTTGTAGTACGAGGCCTCAGAAATCCCGGCTTCACGGCACACATCTTTGACGGTGCGTCCGGCTTCGACGGACTTCAGAACGGCAATGATCTGGTGTTCGGTGAATCGGGCTTTGCGCATGGCGATCTCGTCCAGGAACATAATCAGTATGCAGGAAGATCTCTAAATGTGAATGGTCCGCTTTACCGGGATGCTTACAGAAGGGCTGAGGCAGTTTACATTGTGGGATGAGGTCAAGACTTGGGCCGGAGGCTTGGGGAATATCGCCTGGGACTGGCGTCTTGTTGGTGGAATTGCAGCAGGTAGAAGGTAAAATGCAGCGAGGGCGACGTATCAACTTTAGACGCTGTCAGACGCCACCGGATTGTGGGAAAACGTATCAAAACGAGTCGTTAGCCCCGAAAAATCCTTATGCAAAAACAAGGCTGTTTTATGCATGAGTTATGCAATCGATTTATGCGAATTCCCACACGTAAACCCTCGTAAACAGCCCTTCCAGGCCGATTGCATAGTGAGTGCTGATCGCGTGGTGCGGGTAAACGTACATTATGTTAAATATAACCTAAATCTAACAAATTTAACATCTGAGCGAGAGCTTTATAACTGTACGATATTTGAGCAAGATCGGCGTAAAAACTGAGGGGGCTATCAGCCCCGCCTAACAGTGCTCTGAGTGCGACAGGATATTTCCCGGCGCACGGGCAAGCAATGTTGATTACAAAATCTTTAAATAACATTCAAATTTAACCCAGTAATTTAGGTTTTTTCTTCAATAAAGCTCTTGCCCAAGGTTGTAAACTAAAAGGAAACGTCCTGTAATGCAATCCAATATTTGAGGTTCGATAAACAATACCTTTAGACTTTAAGGAACCTATTACCCCATCACTTATATCTTTAGATATTGTAGAGGTATCTTTATCAATGAACTCTCTGAGATAATCCTTCTCATCATGAGTTAAAGTAGTCAGTAAACCAATGCGCTCCCTTTTAAGTTGAAAATCAGAAGCACTGACTTTCAAGAAGGAAAAAATACGGCTTGATAACATTGCTAATACTAAAAGAAATGCAGGCCCAAGCCATATTCGATAATTAATTCGAAACTCAGAAATACCAAGTAAACCAGCCCAATTAAAAGGCATAAATATAATAAATGCCAATAAAAGAGCCACAGAAAAAAACAAACCCGAAGGTATTTTTTTATAAGCATCAACTAAGTCAGAAAAATTAGGCATAACTTACCCCTGATTTTTGTCTCTTCCTTCAATCCCTTTTAAAGCATTAGTTGGCATACTTTGAAACATGGCTTCTATTTCTTTAGGTCTGGTGATTTGGTCATCCACAATAATATTTAGCAATTTGAAAAGGCTATGCGCCATCTGAGGATCGTCATCAAAGCTGATTTCTCCAGGATGAACAGCCTGATTACCCATTATTCTACAAATATCAGCAGCTTTTTGCACCAGTGGAGGCAATCCTTTAGCGACGAGCGATTTAATGTCTTCATTGATATTTTTGCCTGGCTCGCCTAAATGAACCATTAACTTCTGCAAGCAAAGCCGAAGAAGTGCAGCAGCCCCTTTCGGTGATAGGTTTACAATGCTCCGCGCTTCCATATAGTCATTCTTGCAATCTTCTGGCATATCAGAATTGGGCATTTCAACGTTAGCGGAAGTAGGTATTATCATCGTTTCCATGTACCAGTAGCTTTTTTCCTGACAATGTTCACAAGACGCAGTGTACATAGGAACTGCTTTATCTTGATATGCATAATACAACTGTTCCCATTTTTGCTGTGCGAAAGCAGCGCAATTTGGGCAATTAAATGCTTGTTTTTTAAACTCAGGAGCTTGAAACGGTATTGCCATCGTGACCTACCATTATTCTTGGTGTTCATAATTATAAGGTTACAGATCGGTTATAGATTGTGCAACTACCAGATTAAGACGATGGCAGACATTTAGCTCCGTGATGGGGACATCCATCAATCCTGCGCGGCATGAAAATCGTACATTTTACGTCATATAAAATAGTGATTATGGCGCAATCAGGTTAATCTTTGCACTACCCGTTTAACTGTTTGTAGTGGAATTTTTATCCGTTCGGAGATCTCCTTCGGCGTTGCTCGTTTACGCTCGTAAAGGTCGATAATCTGATCCAAGACTTCCGCGTCATAGATTGTTGGTCTTCCCGGAACGCTGCCACGGTTGATAACGTGCAACAACAATCCAGTATCAGCACAATGGACGGTCTGCCTTATCTCGCATTTGTGTGGAACGTTGCGAAAGATGACCACACAGTAGGCCATAGGAGCACGGTTTTTCAACCTCTTCTGCTTTGTCCCTGGTGCAGCCTTGAACCGCACATTGCGAGACAGAAAGCGGATTTCGTGAGTATTCGGATTCATTAGAATGAGCCTAAGCCACCATTTGGCCTGTGTTCTCACCAGGATCAGGAAGCAGGTCACCACCGCTTTGTGAGCATGTTCAATGAATGATGGGATCAGGCTGTATGGTGGGTTGCACCAGATAGAAGACTCAGCATACCAATCTTGCTTTAATGCGTCTTCTACCTCAGTCCAGAATCTGAGGCATAATGCATTATCAGCGTTTGCCGCTGCATCCAGAGTGAAGCTGAATTCTTTATTCAAACCACGGAACAACGACCACGGAGATTCCCAGTTATCATTACCTCCACGATCTTTACCTATGGAAAGATGCAGTATATTAGCTTCGCTCTATCACAGCATATTCATGGGATGGTAAATAAAATCATCATCCAGCCTATTCAAAACACACTGCGCTGTTATTTCCCCAAACTGCATCAAATCCTCAGGATGACTATTCCTCATCCCCACAGGCAATAAATCACGCAAATAACGATGAAGATAGGATGATGTTTTCATTGCAATGCTAAATGTCGGAACAATGTTTTCCGCATTCATGTATTGTGGTTCGAAATGTGCAATCGCCTTATTTCTAAACTCTCTCATTTCTTTATTGTATTCTTCATAAGATAGAGTATCTATACCAACATTGTTTAAAAGTTTAGACATAAATGCTTCATGATCATTAATTATCTTCTTCCAATGGTTATCTTCATTATACGTACCGAAAACCTGACACCATCTCACTGCAGCATCACCAAGCAAGGCATTGCATATATTTCTGAACGGTGAGTAGATATAAGGATCTTTATCTAATATATTTAGATAATTTGCCATTGCAAAAAACGTATGAATATCCCGTGAGAATATCTCCAAGCACATTAATGCATTTTCTATCTTTAATAATTTTTCATTATCTAAAATCATAGAGACCTATATTAAAATGAAAGTCAGTCAAGCGCTGAGGGGGAATTTTATCAAGGCCGTATTGCTATGCACATATAATGGGTGTTTTGGCTCACCCGTGGCATTCAAGGCCAAGCACTTAGTATTTTCTGGTAACATTTTGCCAACAGCTACAGACCTACCTAAATATCGTCCTTCATTGCCCCAAGCGGCAATCACTACTCCAGCGTTGGAAATGATCTCAACAAGATATCTGTCATTATCGGTCCCGATGGGATCATCAGCCTTCAACATTTCGAAACGGTCTGTATGTACATAAGCGAACAAATTTGCCATGTAAACACCTCCATATCCCCAGCTTTTGGCAAACGATATACAGCGGGTCAAAGTCCGGTCATCTTGTTCAGCATCTGCGTATGATGGATTTAAACCGATGAACAGTACATAAGGCTTGGTCGGTTCCCATACACGAGACAAAGAATAGCGATACCTCCCACAGGGTGAAAATATAGCATCTCGAATCATTTCATTGGCTCCGTTAACAGTTGATGATCAATACGTGTTGCACACGGTCTGCCAGCCGATCTTGTTGCAATATGTCGTTTTCGGCGCAGCATTCTGCATAGCTTGCATTGTCTGACTGTACGCTTGTTGCTGTTGCGCTGCTAACTGCTGCTGCTGGTACGCCGTTTGTTCCTGCTGCTGTCGCTGAGCAATGCTCACACTGTAGCGATCACATATTGACTTATCCACTGGTGTGGACTGCATAGCCTCTGAGGTTTTGGAAAAATAAGTCTGGTAAAGAGCTGGATCATAAGCCCAGCTATTCAAATCGCTAGCATCGAAATTTTTAGCAGAGGCTGCTGTTTGGAAATCCATGAAACCCAGCGAGACACACTTATCAGCCAGAGCTTCGCGGACTGCAAGTTTCTGATAGACATCCAAAGGCATTTGTTGCTTCTGCACTGCACACCCGACCAATACCAAGCCTAAAGACAAAACTGCTGCTTTTTTTATCATTATGGTGACCATATTAGGAATTATCTTGAACAATGTAAGAATCTGTTATCCTGAAATAAAAGTAAACAAGCATGAGCAAATTTCAGTCAGGCAAAGTAGATAGGTTAGCTATCTTGATAAAGGCATTAACCTGTCGGCCCCATCGGATGTCTTGATGGCAAGCATAGGGCCGAATTGGCCTCATTGTTAGTACCTATAATCAGATAAATTTCCTAACCCCCGAAACCATTTTCAACTCAGCCTCTTCTGCCTTCTTCCGTTCAAGCCATGCTTTGCCCTCTGGTGTCGTCAGAAACTTACGAGCGTGAATTTTACAGTTGTTGCGTTTGGTTGCTGCTGCATTTTTCACCATGATTACCTCCAGATCGGCCCTCACACTGGGGCCATAAGGGCTGGCTACAGAAAATCGCAGTGACAAATCCAGATGCAAAAATACCCTACCAAATGGTGCCGAAGGCAATAGGTGACCATTACGTGCCGTGTTGGGCACATAACGAAAGGCGGAGCAGCGACATCCGCAGATAGATTTTGTCCCTTCACAGAGATGATGACGCCTTGTCATGGCTTCTTATCAGGTAGCCTTTGTGATCCGGTGGCTGAAACCGTGGCAGAGCCGGACTCTTTCCCGATCCGGTTAGTCTTCCCAACATTACGCCTGTTTATTCGCTGCAACGTCATCTCGACGTGTTGCATCATGGAGCGCCGCACGAAGCGCGAGCCGCATTGACAAGGGTTATGGGAAAAGGATTAGAGACGCTGGCGGCGTCTTTCGGCTTCAAAGGAAAAGCGCAACGGATATACCAGCGACAAAAATTAAGCCGTCAGTGCTGAACGTTCACGTTTTGTACAGGGTTGAGCCTGGAAACTACCTGCCGCTGCGTGATAACATCCCAAAAGCCACTACCAAACACAGCGGCAATCGTTGGTGACATTATTCAAGCAAAAAACACAGGCAAGAAAGGCAGAGTTATTTAATTAACTCTTTGTTTTCAAGGGGTTTTTCTTGATTGGTGCCGAAGGCCGGACTCGAACCGGCACGTATTTCTACGGTTGATTTTGAATC
>OJTK01000179.1_pt1 | contig 12802 bp, 9 predicted proteins | sample 1599701 | NCBI WGS metagenome assembly OJTK01 (sample SAMN04436884, study PRJEB24849) | human gut metagenome | biome: human gut; feature: NICU; material: stool | host: Homo sapiens | place: USA: Saint Louis, MO | collected 2012-03-05
TTATCAGTTACGTGAACGATTATGCGTCCAAAACAAACGATTATTTGACATAACTGCTGTCTTCCATGAGAATACACGAAGGAAACACCAATAATATAAAAAACATTTTTTAAATTGATTTTTTCTATTACGCCTTGTATTCTTTTGTTTTTTCAAGAATAATTAAATGTGTAAGCGAATACGAATGAACGGAGGTGCAAAAGACCCCCTTGTCGATCAGCCGCACGTGTTCTTGAAAGGAGAAAACATGAAAAAACTCACTCATTTGTTTTTTGTTGTGTTGACACTTCTGCCATTTGCTGCCACGCCTGTCCAAACGCACGCCCAAGAAACGTATACGATTAAAGCAGAACAACATGCGACGACCGAAGTTGTTCCTGAACTCCCGTCTATCTCTCGTATCCCTGTCACTACCCAAGAACCAGATCCGCACAATGCAGCATTGGTTCCTTTAACCGGTGGCGTCAGTTTCTCCTCTTTTCTCTCTCCTTTTTCTGCTGTTGGTGCTACATTAAGTTCTGCATTGGTTTCCCTCCCTGCTTCTGCTGCAGTAGTTTCTGCTATCCTAGGAGCAGGACTTGGTTATAGTTTTTACCAATTAGGTTCCTCCTTAGGCGTCGCCACTGCAGACTTACTCAAAACGAATGCGAGCTTGTATGAATTATCTTCCAATAATCCTGCCCTGCAACAAGAATTGGCCACTTTTGCCACTTCGGGGATCGATTCTACTACTAGTACCTATAATTTCTCGCAAGGTCTGCAAAAAAGATACGCGCAAGACGTGACCAGTCATGCATTGATGCGGGAATATTTGACAGGAACAACGGATCATGGTGCTTATCGCTTTTCGATCAATGACCATCCGGCATTCCGTAAACTGATCTCTTATGGTTCTCTTTCTACTGAAACGGCTCGAACTGGCGTAATCGGACGTGATGCCTCGGTAGCTGATCGAATGTTCATCGAAGATCAATTCTTCTTACTGGAAATGGTTCGTGTCATGGAAACTCGAGTCGGCAGTGATACAACATTACTGACGATCTCCGGTCACAATTATGGCCATCGGGGTAGCAACGGTTCCTTCGTCCATGAAGTCGAATTAAGTGTCCCGATGTCTGTCTTGATGAGCCAGATCGCGACTCAAGAAGACTTTCTGGAATACATCCAGCAAAACACCACTTTTGAATTTGGGGTGATCGAAACACCCTCAAGAGAAGTCGCTGTCCAGACGGCTCAGCAAATGGCGCAAGCCTATCATACACGCACTGCCGATATACAAAAGAACTTAGCGGAAGTCTTGGCACCGACTGAAAACGGATTGAGCTTCGATCCTTCTGGTATAATCGCTACCTTATACGGACAAACGGTTGTCCTTGATGCAACAGGAAAGTTCGTGTACGCTGACACTCGCGTAGCCGTTCCAGAATACCAGTGGGGGGCGATCGATTTTGCTTACAGTGAAGCAGCCATCCCAATAGATGACTCGATCACGATCGATGGGCGAAGAGGTGTATTAGATGAAGAAACTGGAGACATCGTAGAAGATGGTACAGGTAAAACATTAGTCGAAGGCGCAATGGGCGCGGCATGGAATGTGTTGAGTCTAGCTCGCGTCCTTGAAGCAATCAAAAACTTCAAAGGGGATGACGATGATGACGATGAATTCGAATGGTATTCCCCTCTTGATTTGTACTATGACGAATGGTATGCAGACGGCGGGAAAGGGCATACGATGGAACGGCATGTGGGACAGACTGCGGATGCCCTACAAGCCCGATTAAAAGAAATAACCTATTCCGCTGCCTTCCATACTACGGAACAAGCTTTGATATTTATCAACTGCGCGATCTATACTGCCAATAAAAAATACTTAGAGGGTACGATCAAGTTACCTCTAGGTGATTGTTCTTTACAAGATGGTAATCGTGTAATCTATCGATCGTATAAATCGATTGCTCTTGGAAAGACATTAGTGTGGGGATTTTATAGATTAAACCTTGACAACTATATTCAATACGACTCGATCTATTACGCTAAAGTAGTTATTCAAAGAATGCCCAACATCGTATGGAAAAAACGAAAGTATTATATCCTAACCGCTTATCCTGACTTACGAAGAACTGTAAAAGAGGAGCCGCCAAGGGCGGCTCCTTCCTTTTCTAAAATTTTTGTTTATTTTTAAATCATCACTAAACTAGCATCAAAAACAGTGAATCGCTTTCTCTTTTCGTCATACACTGACCACACATAAGCACCATCCCAATAACGACCATTATTATAATAATTCGTAAATTCATTGTTCCAAAGGTAAATATGCAGATGATCTTTATCTGGGAAAAGACGATCATTCAACTGGTTAAATTCTTCTTCCGTTCCTGCCGCTCCTTGAGGCGCATTAAGAAAAGAAGTCCGATAGATACCATCCTCAGCCCATAATGCTTTAGGGGTGACTCTTTTCGCCTTCATCATTTCTTTATTCACATAAATAGGATAATCTTTCATCTTGTCAAAAAATCGGATATCCGTATAGTTGATTTTTTCTTCTCTGAATTCATAAAATTTTTGTGCGTATGTTTTTTTAGAAACCATCGTTCCTTTTTCAATAGAATCACCGATTCGCCATAACCAGCAAGCTTGTAGTCTACTTGAGCAATTAAGAAATTCTAAAACTGCCTCCTGATGACTATTTAGCCCGTCATATTCTTCTTCCTTGAAAAAAGCATAAGTGAATGGGATTCGATTACGTTCCAAATAAAAATCAATACTTTCTTTTTCTAATAGTTCCATCTTCTCTCTCCTTTTTCCAGTTCATCACTATATGCAAAAAATCAAATCATCACTAACCTAGCATCGAAAACAGTAAACCGCTTTCTCTTTTCGTCATACACTGACCACACATAAGCGCCATCCCAATAACGACCTTCATTATAATAATTCGTAAATTCATTGTTCCAAAGGTAAATATGCAGATGATCTTTATCTGGGAAAAGACGATCATTCAACTGGTTAAATTCTTCCTCCGTTCCCTCTGCTCCTTGAGTTGCTTCAAGAAAAGAAGTCCGATAGATACCATCGTCCGCCCAGAATGATTCAGGCGTGATTCTTTTCGCCTTCATCATTTCTTTATTCACATAAATAGGGTACTCTTTCATCTTGTCAAAAAATCGGATATCCGTATAGTTGATTTTTTCTTCTCTGAATTCGTAAAGTTTTTGTGCATATATTTTTTTAGAAACTATAAGCCCTTCTTTGATTCCCCATGACCACCCAGCACACAATCTGCTTGAGTAATTGAGAAATTCTAAAACTGCCTCCTGATGACTATTTAGCCCGTCATACTCTTCTTCCTTGAAAAAAGCATACCGTAACACGGTCCAAGCACGCTCCAAATAAAAATCAATACTTTCTTTTTCTAATAATTCCATCTTTTCTCTCCTTTTGTTCTTCTAACGGCACTCCTGATACACTAACAAATCTACCCCTTTCATCTGCCACGTCAATACATGTTTCTCTCGAATTTTATCTATCCATTTTTATTTTATCGCAACTATCAAAGCTTCTATTCCTATTATTTCTTTTTAAAGAAAAGATAGTTTTTCAATCGTATAAATCGCTAGTTTCGCAAAAAAGGCTGTGACAAAAATAGTCACAACCTTTTGATCTTTTCTTCAATTTTTCACATGTCGGCGATTCAATAAAAAACCGCCTATTATTGTAAAGACAGGAGCAAGGATCGAGAAAAAAGCGAATGGCAAGTAATGCAACGCGCTAACTTTCATCGTCCCCATAATGAATGTGCCGCTAACTCCCCACGGTACAAGAGAATTGACGGTTGCTCCTGAATCTGCTAGCGTCCGTGTCAAATAGTTTTTTGATAAGCCAACCTCATCAAAGGAGCGTTTGAATGTTTCTCCCGGAAGAATGATGGACAAGTACTGCTCTCCAACGATCAGATTGACTCCGATACAACTCAAGGCAGTAAACCCGACTAAACGAGAAGGTCGGTCCATCTTTTCTTTTAATTCTTGCACGATGGTCTCAACAATCAAATATTTGATCAATAAACCACCTAATGCCAATGCCAGTAAAATCAAACTGGCTGAGCCCAACATACTCATGATCCCGCCTCGAGAAAGCAGTTCATCTAGCTTGGGATCAGGTGTATGCGCGACATAACCATTCATCAAGATGTCTGCTGCTTTTCCAATCGTCAAACTTTTCTCATGGATAAAGGAAAGAACGAGGGCGGCTGTCGATCCTGCTAATAATGTAGGGATAGCTGGGATTTTTTTGATTGCCCCGCCAAATAAAATAACTAACGGAATCAATGTCCAAGGAGAGATCCAAAAGCTTGCTTTCATATTTTGGATCATTTCATTGATACTGGCTAGGTCGGCTGAATGACTGTTATGTCCTAATATCGTATAAAAAAGCAACGAAAGGACGAATGCCGGAAAATCCGTATAACGCATGCCAGCGATATGTTCGAATAGATTGACTCCGCCGATACCAGCCGCCAAGTTCGTCGTATCCGATAGAGGCGAGCAGTTATTCCCTAAAAATGCACCAGAAACGACCGCACCTGTAGTCATTGCATCGTTGAATCCAAGCAAATGACCGATTCCCAAAAAAGCAATCCCAATCGTCGAAATCGTCGTAAATGAACTGCCGACTGTCACTCCGACAATTGCACAAACAAGAAATGCTGTCGGTAAAAAGAAACGTACAGAGACAAGCTTAAATCCATAAACCATGATCGTAGGGATGGTTCCAGATAGAATCCAAGAGGCAACCAAGACGCCAATCAAAAGAAAAATCAGGATCGGAATGATCCCCGGGGTGATTCCTTTGATGATTCCGTCATGGATCTCATCCCATGAAAACTTTTTAAATCTGCCATAAAACAACAAACACATGAAAGCTGCAAGGATCGGGATATGTGGCGAGAGTTGGAATCCGATGATCAGTACTCCTAGGAGTGCCAACAACACGATCAATACAGCGATACTTTCTTTTAAAGAAATATTTTTATTCATCGTCGATCTCCTATTTCAAATGAAAAGGCCCTGCCATGAAAAAACTATTCACTTGGCAGGACCTCCTACTAAATCAGCGACAGATCGTCGGCTGAAAGACTTATTTTTTTATTTTTCTTCTAAACTTTTTTCTACCTCAATCCCCCAAGAATCTTTCTTGAAGTGATTGATAATCAATGGAATAACGAACATGACCACTGTGATAGCTGCTACTAATAATGCATCACTCAATGTCGCTGTACCTAATGTAGCAAATACGACAACGATGATAGAGAAGATCAGCATGCAGCTGACTACCCAAGCTAAGCCGTTTCCGTTTTTACCAATTCGGTAAGGACGTTCGAATTCTGGATGTTTCTTACGCATTTTAAGCAATGAAACAGCAATCAAAATGTACACGATACAATAAATAACAGTTGTAGCATTTGTAAGTGTCAAGAATACAGCACTTACGTCATCCATTACACCATAAAGTAAAGCAAATAATGAAATAACGATTGATTGTGTTAGAACGACATTTCTAGATACGCCGTATTTGTTTTCTTTATGGAATCCGAATTTTGGTGGTAGGAATCCTTCACGAGCTACTTGGATGATTGTTTTTGATGGTCCAGTAACCCAAGCTGATAATTGTAAAAGCACACCAATAAATACCATGAAGCTGAAGATATTTCCGATCACTTCTGGTAAGCCTAGGATTTGGCAATCAATCAAGATTGGCTGCGTGATATTTGCTAATTCCATTTTTCCATCTGGTACGACATTGGCAACAAGCATCGCATTGATGACATTCAATAAAACTAATCCGATCAAAGCGATAAATACGCCTTTTGTATAATTTTTTGTTGCGTCTTTCAAACGAGGCATGTAAACAGAACTCATTTCGATCCCAACAAAAATAAATGTGATACCAGCTAAGTATTTCAATGAATCAATATGTTCCAAGTCAGGGAAAGCTTTTGACCATGAAAAGTCACCTAGATAGCCGTTTGAGACTAGTCCGACTTTGAAGGCTGCCAAAACACCTAAAACGAACATGATGACTACTGGGATATATACCCCTAGCCATACACCGATGTTCCCGCCGACTTTTGCCATATCGAATTTCAAGTTCAAGATCGTGATGATCCAGTAGATAACTAAAATACAACCTAAAACGAACCAATGATTATTGCCAAGTTCTACATTACCAAATGTGTTTCCTAACAATGGTCCTAAAGTAGAAGCGACCATTACCATACCTGGGAACATTTGCACCCATAATAGCCATGCAACGACAAATCCCCATTTGCTGCCCAGTGCTGTTTTTACCCATAACTGAGGACCGCCTTCTTGAGGAAGCATCGTTGAAAGCTCACCGGAAACCATTGATATCGGACCGGCAAAAAACAAAACTGCAAAAATTGAATAAAAAATCAATGTCCAACCGACTGCGGCTAACGTAGGAATACTCCGAACCGTTGCACACAGTGCCATTGTCAGACCGATAAAGGTCCCAAGACCCATTTTACTTACTTCAGATTTACTCACCGTTGACACTCTCCTTGATTTTTTGGATAAAATAACGGTGTCTTTGAAGTAGTTTCAGCAATAAACGAAACAATTCAGCGAATATTTGAGGGGATTCTTTGAGTCTATTGCTTGAAGGAGTTCTTCAAAGACAACCTCAAAACAAAGGGATCGAAGAGCTTAGGTCACCCCTTGCTCTTCAGATCCAAACATGCGTCAGAAACAGTTAGCATTCAAGCTGTTTTCTAACATGATTACTTTGCTTATTTTGCTTCGCTTGCCAATAATTGGTCTGCGTAGATTTTTTCCAATTTTTCTTGAAGAGCTGCTTTGATTTTTTCAGCATATTCTTCAAAGTGTTCTTCTTTGTTCATGTATGGTGTCATTACGCTGGCACGCAATACAGTTACTTTTCCGGCACGGTTCCATTCTTCATCTGAGAATCCTAGTTGGTTCACGAATTGCAATGGGCTGTTGCCATAGTCTGGGATAGCAAAGTCAGTATGTGAAGTTAAGAATTCATTACCGTAAATGCTTCCTTTCACGTATGAAGAATAATCGTATACGTCATGGTTCAATTTATTCATCGCAACTAAATCGTCGTTGCCTTTTTCTTTGAATACGTAGTCTACCATGTTGAAATCTGGATAAGTTAATGGATGAACTTCGATTTCTTTGTCACCTACTTTGAATGACAAGTCATTCAAGAAGTTGTAGAAACGATGTGCCCCTTCGATTGATGCACCCATCAATTTACCGTATCCTGTGACATTCAAAGGTAAGACATGATGTGCTGCCCAAACGCTGGCTGCTGTTGCCCCTGCTTTTGAACCTTCCAAGATATACGCTCCAAGTAATGCTGGGATATCTGCACCTTTTTCAAATACATATGTTGCGAAGTAAGAGATAACGTCTCTCATGCGGATATCTTTGATGACGATACCACCGGCAGAATATGGAACATAGCCCATTTTATGCGGGTCGATCGTTACAGATTCTGCTTCTTCGATTGCTTTATATGCACTGTGTACTTCTTCTAAGATATAATCTTTGTTTTCTGTAAAGACATTGTATTTGTAATGAACGTCTTTTAAATCTTCGAATGGAATGAAGTTGTTGTCTTCGTCTAAGAAAATCGCACGGCCATATCCGCCATAAGCAGCATCTACATGCAAGTAGAAGTAAATACCGTCTTTTTCTAATACGCGACGCAATGCAACGATTTTATCGATACCGTCGATTGCTCCTTCTTCTGTTGATCCTACAACACCGACTACACCTAAGATTGGTGTTTTTTCAGCTGCTAGACCACGAACGATTTTTTCAAGTTCGTTGATGTCCATGCGGTAGTTATGGTCAACTGGCACTGGAATTACTTGGTCTAAACCAATACCGATGATGTCGGCAGCTTTTAGCCATGAATAGTGTTTTGTTTGTGGAACCAACCATTTCCCTAATTTTTCTAAATGTTTTCCGCTACGTGCTGAGTGAGCTTTGATTTCGTCGATTTTTTCTGGAACACTGTCTAACAAGTTCATGATTTCTTCTGTTGACAAGTTCATCAATTCCCAATCGCTTTTTCCAGCAACTAGTTCAGGTGTCACTTCTTTCATAGCAAGTGGCAATGATTTGATGTTGCGGGCATACCAAAGTCCTTCTAAGTTTGCTAAAGAACCATCAGCAACGATGTGTCCCCAGCCATCTTTATAGCTCATTAATTTTGCAAATTCCATGCCTACTTCTTCTTCCATTTGGCTTGTTGCAGGAGAAGATTCGTAAGCAACGTTATTACCATTCCATAGCATAGCAAAATTATACGCTAGTAAAGATGGCATCAATGTTTCAGAGTTCATATGACCCCAGTAGCGTCCGGCATTATGCCAAGGAACGGAATGGGTACGCATCCGCGCTGAAATTTCTGATAGAACATCTTTTGTTTTATTCACAGTGTGTTCAAAACTAGCACTGCTTTTTTCTTCTGGCGTAATGATAGGCATGTCTTGAGGCATGTAGTTTTGACGCCAGCCTAAATGTTCGTCCACCAATTCATTCAACAAAGCTTTATAGATTTGGCCGTTCTCAGCTTTGTCCCCAATGAATAGGGCATTTAGGTTTAGATCTTTCGACAATGATTCACTCATAGTGAAACCCTCCTAAAAAAATATTTAAATTTTGTCGAGCCCTACATTACACCTGTTCTCCTATTCTGTAAACTAAGCTTTCGACCGTTTTTTAATCGTATTTTAATATGTATCAATTATTCGAATTGTTCATACTTTTGAAATAATTAAAAAAAACGAGGGAATTTACAAAATTAAACTCCCTCGCAAAGATTGTATTAACGACAACCAGCGTTCTATTTTAGGATGGGTTTCAAAATTGGAATGTTGTAATAGTATTCCCCTTTTTCAAGGCAAAAACTTACTAAATTCTAATCAATTACTTTGGCCAAAAAGTAATTTTTCTTACCTTTTCGAATAACCACAAACTTACCATCGAATTCATCGGATGGATTTATGACAAAATTTAAATCGGTAACGCGGTCACCGTTAATACTTATAGCTCCGTTTGAAACATCTTCCCGTGCCTGACGTTTAGATGGTTCAATTTTTGTGGAAACAAGTAGCTCCACGATATTTTCAGGTGTGCTTGAAATTTCAACGTTCGGCATTTTACCGAATCCTTGCGCGATTTCTTCCGCATTTAGTTCTTTAATATTTCCAGAGAACAATGCTTGTGTTATTTTTTGCGCTTCTTTCAAGTCTTCTTCACTATGCACAAATCTTGTAACTTCTTCTGCCAAACGGCGTTGTGCTTCACGTTTCTCAGGTTCTGTCTCTACTTTTTTCGCTAATTCTTCAATTTCTTCTTGAGATAAGAACGTAAAGAATTTCAAGTATTTCACTACATCACGATCATCTTGATTCAACCAGAATTGGTAGAATTCAAATGGTGAAGTTTTCTTAGGATCAAGCCAAACGGCACCGCCTGCGGTTTTTCCGAATTTCGTTCCGTCCGCTTTCAACATCAATGGAATCGTTAAACCGAACGCTTCTGCTTCTGGTCCTTCTAATTTTCGGATCAGGTCTAAACCAGCAGTGATATTTCCCCATTGGTCTGCTCCACCGATTTGTAGTTGTACATCGTATGTTTTATGCAGATGTAAAAAGTCGATGGATTGCAGGATTTGGTAAGTGAATTCTGTGAATGAGATCCCTACTTCCAAACGGCTGGCAACGATATCTTTTGCTAACATCGTGTTGATGTTGAAGTTTTTACCGTAGTCTCTCAAAAATTCAAGTAAAGAGATTTTTGACAACCAGTCGTAGTTGTTCACAAATGTGATATTTGCGTCTTTACCAAACAATTTTCTCATTTGATTGGAAAGTGCATCCACGTTATGTTGCACTTGTTCCATCGTTTGCAACACACGTTCTGTTTTACGGCCGCTTGGGTCGCCGATCGTTCCTGTTCCGCCGCCAATCAGAATATATGGATGATGGCCTGCCAATTGGAATCTTTTCATCATCATAAATGGGATCAAATGTCCGATATGCATCGAATCACCAGTTGGATCAACGCCGCAATAAAGTGAAATGCTCTTTTCTTCAACGAGCTCGCGAAGTCTTTCTTCGTTTGTTTGCTGATTAATGGCGTCGCGCCAAGTTAATTCATCAATAATATTCATTTTACTGACCTCCGTGTAGTTTTTTATGAAAGCAGGAACCTGCTAGCATGCGTCATTAAGTATTTCTTCGGGATGGAAAATAAAAAAAGTCCCTTGGCATATAGCCAAGGGACGAAATCTCGCGGTACCACCCAATTTGTATGTCTAGATATCCAACATACCTCTCGAACATTTAACGCTGTCGCGTGGCAATCACTGCCAGAGACTCCTGAAATGTAATTCGCTTTAAAGCATGTACTGGTTTGCAGCAACCACCAGCTTTCTGAAACATTGGCTTTAACAACTACTTCGTTTCGATCTTCGTCTTGTTATTATTAATATGTGTCTATCATAGAGCGCAACTTTTTCTTTGTCAACAGAAAAAGGATATTTTTTTTAAATTCCTCATTTTTTCTTTTTTGAATCCGCTCTAATCCCGAACATTTTATTTTTAATATTGTTAAAAGAAACTATTTTTTCTGTATTTTTTCTGCAATTTATCGAGAAGTCACTTTACTTTTCCTCTTATTCTTTCTTCGTTACAATGAGCAATGGGACGAGTAAAAAAATGAAAAAGCAAGGGACGAGGTATATGGAAAAAAAGCAAAAAATTATTTTAGGAGCTACTTCTGCTTTAACTGTCGTTATTTTAATTTTAAGTCTGTTTTTTGTCATCCGAGCATACACAAAAAAAGAACCGATCATTCCTGAAAAAAAAATAACAGAAAAGACAAAAGAGCCAATGGATGATAAGCAACAGCTAGTTACTCAAGCAAAAAATCTGGCACAAAGCTATGATTATGACCAAGCGATTGCTTTATTGGAGAAAAACAGTAAAAACGGATCTGCGGAAACACAGCAGCTTCTTCAAACACTGAAAAAGGAGAAAGAACAACTGATTGACTGGTCTGATCCTACTCAGATCTCTCACGTCTTTTTTCACAGCTTGATCGTGGACCCGCAAAAAGCCTTCCACTCTCAACAGTCGCAAGGATATAAAGACTATATGGTAACTGTTGAAGAGTTCAACCGTTCGATCGAACAACTCTATCAAAATGATTTTGTTTTAGTCAATTTGAATGATTTGATCCAAAAAGACGAACAAGGAAACCTTTCCTTTAACGGGCTTGCGCTACCTGAAGGAAAAAAACCATTAGTTCTTTCGCAAGATGATGTCAGCTATTATGAATATATGGATAATTCCGGTTTTCCTAGCCGATTAGTCGTATCAAATAACAATGAAATCAAAAATGTTTATAAAGAGAATGATAAGGAAGAAATTGGGGACTTTGACATGGTTCCTCTGATCGATGCTTTTGTCAAGAAACATCCTGATTTTTCTTATCGAGGCGCAAAAGGCACCTTGGCCCTGACAGGTTACAACGGTGTTTTAGGTTATCGAACATCCAAGTCTCAATACGGAGATAACGAGAAAACAAAAAAAGAGATCGAAGAAGCTAAAAAAGTAGCTGATCAGTTGAAGAAAGATGGCTGGAGCTTTGCTTCCCATACCTGGGGACACTTGAATATGACTCAAGCTTCATTAGAGGATGTCAAAAAAGACAATGAATTATGGCAGCAAGAAGTTGCACCTATCCTAGGAAAAACAAATATCCTGATTTATCCATTTGGTGCAGATATTAGCGACTGGCAGCCTTATTCAGCAGAAAATCAAAAATTTGCTTACTTAAAGAGTCAAGGTTTCGATATTTTCTGCAATGTAGATGCTTCTACTCCCGCTTGGGGACAATTAGGTGCGGATTTCTATCGAAATGCTCGAATCAATATCGATGGCATTCGGTTCCAATCAGATTTAGACGGACAAAACCCTATTCTTGATCCATTCATCAACGTTCATGATGTCTATGACAAAGAAGCACGAGAATCCGCTTGATTTTACGTCATTTATAAACCAAAAAAGCCGAACTGACATTTTATCGTCAGTTTCGGCTTTTTTTATGCTTTATTTCTTCTTCGGCGCGATTCCCTTGATCAGGACTTCTGTCCATTCTGCTGTATATGGAAGCAGTTTTGCGTATATCTCTGGCTTAGAAATTCCTTCTACCATTGCTTGAAAATAGAGGATCAAGAACTCATCAGAATATTTCAAATCCACTTTTCCCTCTTTACGCCCTCGATGGAAAAGATCAAGCATGATACTGAAACTTTCTTGCGTATACGCATCCATCGCGTCAGAAAATTCTTTTTTTTCTTTTTTTGTATAGCATGTCATTAAATCGATATAAAATTGTTTGTTCACTCGATTGAGATAGCGGATTTTATTTTCACTCATGGCAATCAACGTTTCTTCAAATGGAAGATTTTCCGCAATCAACGCTTTCGCTTCTTGCCCTAAATCATTCATAAATGTGAAAAATACTTCATAAATCAGCCCTTCCTTGCTGCCAAAATATTTAAAAATCGTCGCTTTACTTACCTGAGCGCTCTCAGCTACCTTATCCATCGTCACTCCAGCGGTTCCTATGTCTGTGTTCATCAAGTCAAAAGCTGCTTGTAAAATCTCTTTCTTTTTCTCTTGTGCTCTCTTTTCAAAACCGTTCATTGGTAGAGCCTCCCGTAATTTTAAACT
>OJTK01000191.1_pt1 | contig 11405 bp, 10 predicted proteins | sample 1599701 | NCBI WGS metagenome assembly OJTK01 (sample SAMN04436884, study PRJEB24849) | human gut metagenome | biome: human gut; feature: NICU; material: stool | host: Homo sapiens | place: USA: Saint Louis, MO | collected 2012-03-05
CACCCGCGGCCAGGTCCTGATCGACGGCGTCGATATCGCTAAAATCTCTGACGCCGAGCTCCGCGAGGTGCGCAGAAAAAAGATTGCGATGGTTTTTCAATCCTTTGCGCTTATGCCGCATATGACCGTGCTCGACAACGCCGGTTTCGGCATGGAGCTGGCCGGCGTGCCGACTCAGGAACGCCAGGAAAAAGCGCTGGAGGCGCTGCGTCAGGTCGGCCTGGAAAATTATGCTCATGCGTACCCGGACGAACTCTCCGGCGGCATGCGCCAGCGCGTTGGTCTCGCCCGCGCGCTGGCGATTAACCCCGATATTCTGTTAATGGATGAAGCCTTCTCAGCGCTCGACCCATTAATTCGTACCGAAATGCAGGATGAGCTCACTAAATTACAGGCCCGGCATCAGCGTACCGTGGTATTTATTTCCCACGATCTCGATGAAGCCATGCGGATTGGCGATCGTATTGCCATTATGCAAAATGGTGAAGTGGTTCAGGTCGGCACGCCGGATGAAATACTCAATAATCCGGCCAATGATTATGTCCGAACCTTCTTCCGCGGCGTCGATATTAGCCAGGTGTTCAGCGCTAAAGATATTGCCCGCCGCAGCCCGGTGGGGCTGATTCGTAAAACGCCTGGTTTCGGCCCGCGCTCCGCGCTGAAATTATTGCAGGATGAAGACCGCGAATATGGCTACGTCATTGAACGCGGGAATAAGTTTGTTGGCATTATCTCCATTGATTCTCTGAAAGCCGCGCTGAGCGAAGGCCAGGGAATCGATGCGGCGTTAATCGACTCCCCGCAGGCGGTGGATGCGCAAACGCCGCTCAGCGAGCTGCTCTCTCACGTCGGCCATGCACCGTGTGCGGTGCCGGTTATCGATGAAGGGCAACAGTACGTCGGCATCATTTCCAAACGCATGCTGCTGCAGGCTTTAGATCGCGAGGGGGCAAACAATGGCTGATCAATCTAACCCGTGGGACACCGCGCCGGCGGCGGATAGCGCAGCGCAATCCGCCGATGCCTGGGGCACCTCTACGCCAGCGCCGACCAACGGCGGCGGCGCCGACTGGCTGAGCAGCGCGCCCGCGCCGCAGCCGGAACACTTCAATATTATGGACCCGTTCCATAACACGCTGATCCCGCTCGATAGCTGGGTCACGCACGGCATCGACTGGGTGGTGATGCATTTCCGTCCGCTATTCCAGGGAATACGCGTACCGGTGGATTACATCCTGAGCGCCTTCCAGCAGCTGCTGCTGGGCATGCCGGCGCCGGTGGCGATTATTATTTTCTCGCTGATTGCCTGGCAGATTTCCAGCGTCGGCATGGGCGCGGCGACGCTGATTTCGCTGATCGCCATCGGCGCTATCGGCGCCTGGTCGCAGGCGATGGTAACCCTGGCGCTGGTGCTGACCGCACTGCTGTTTTGTATGCTGATCGGCCTGCCGCTTGGGATATGGCTGGCGCGCAGCCCGCGGGCGGCGAAAATCATCCGTCCGCTGCTCGACGCGATGCAGACCACGCCGGCGTTTGTCTACCTGGTGCCCATCGTGATGCTGTTCGGTATCGGCAACGTTCCGGGCGTGGTGGTCACCATTATCTTCGCCCTGCCGCCGATTGTCCGCCTGACCATTCTGGGGATTAACCAGGTGCCGGCGGATCTGATTGAAGCATCGCGCTCCTTCGGCGCCAGCCCGCGTCAGCTGCTGTTTAAGGTTCAGCTACCGCTGGCCATGCCGACTATTATGGCCGGGGTCAACCAGACGCTGATGCTGGCCCTGTCGATGGTGGTCATCGCCTCGATGATTGCCGTTGGCGGTCTCGGCCAGATGGTACTGCGCGGCATCGGTCGCCTTGATATGGGCCTGGCCACCGTTGGCGGCGTCGGGATTGTTATCCTCGCCATTATTCTTGACCGTCTGACTCAGGCCGTAGGACGGGACTCGCGCAGTCGCGGCAACCGCCGCTGGTATGCAACCGGCCCACTGGGGCTGATAACTCGCCCTTTCTGTAAATAAGAGCCCATCCCCCCGGCAATCGGGGGGATAGACTCCCCTTCTGATAAGTAAAAGGAACAACGATGCGACATACAGCGATCCTTGCCACAGCGTTAACCGCCCTCATTTCCACCACCGCCTTCGCGGCGGATCTGCCTGGCAAAGGCATTACCGTTAAGCCGATTCAGAGCACCATTTCGGAAGAGACCTTCCAGACCCTGCTGGTCAGCCGCGCGCTGGAGAAGCTCGGTTATACCGTCGATAAGCCGAGCGAAGTGGATTACAACGTCGGCTATACCTCGCTCGCCTCCGGCGACGCCACCTTTACCGCCGTCAACTGGCAGCCGCTGCACGACGATATGTACGCTGCCGCCGGCGGCGATAAAAAGTTCTACCGCCAAGGCGTATTTGTGAACGGCGCGGCGCAGGGCTACCTGATTGATAAGAAAACCGCCGAGCAGTACCACATCAAATCTATCGACCAGCTAAAAGATCCGAAAATCGCCAAACTGTTCGACACCAACGGCGACGGCAAAGCCGACCTGACCGGCTGTACGCCTGGCTGGGGCTGTGAAGCGGTAATTAACCATCAGCTTGATGCCTATGGTCTGAATAACACCGTCACCCACAATCAGGGGAACTATGCCGCCATGATGGCCGACACCATTGCCCGCTATAAAGAGGGCAAGCCGGTTATCTACTACACCTGGACGCCTTACTGGGTCAGCGATGTGCTGAAACCGGGTAAAGACGTCGTCTGGCTGCAGGTACCGTTCTCCTCCCTGCCGGGCGTGCAAAAAAATATCGACACGAAGCTCTCTAATGGCGCCAACTACGGCTTCCCGGTCAGCACCATGCATATCGTCGCCAACAAAGCCTGGGCCGAGAAAAACCCGGCGGCGGCGAAGCTGTTTAGCATCATGAAGCTGCCGATTGCCGATATCAACGCCGAGAATGCCATGATGCACGAGGGGCATGGTTCGGAAGCGGATATTCAGGGCCACGTCGACGGCTGGATCAAAGCCCACCAGCAGCAGTTTGACGGCTGGGTGAACAAAGCGCTGGCCGCGCAGAAATAATCTCCCGCTTTTATCGCGTTTCCCCGGAAAGGCTCCCGCCTTTCCGGGCCATCAGAACGTACAGACTCCACCTTCGCTATCATCGCCCCGCCTTTCCCGCCCGATGGGTTTATATGCAAAAAATGTGCATAACTTTAACCATCAGCCTCTTAGCGGCTGTTAAGCCGCACGGCTCTCTGCTAAGGTAAATCTACCTGTTTAATCATGTGATTTTCACGTGAGTGATTAATAAGCAATTCCTATGGAAAATTCTGACGCATTGACGCATACCCCTCCCGCCGCTGAGGCCACGCTGGCTGAAGGCCTGAAAGACAGCCTGCCTATCGTCATTAGCTATATTCCCGTGGCCTTCGCCTTCGGCCTCAACGCCACGAAGCTCGGCTTCACTCCCCTGGAAAGCCTGTTCTTCTCCTGCATTATTTACGCGGGCGCCAGCCAGTTCGTGATCGTCGCGATGCTGGCGGCGGGAAGCTCGCTGTGGGTCGCCGCGCTCACCGTCATGGCGATGGACGTTCGTCACGTTCTCTACGGCCCTTCCCTGCGCAGCCGCATCCCGCGCGCGCTGAGCAACAAAAAAACCGCGATCTGGGCGTTCGGCCTGACTGATGAGGTGTTTGCCGCCGCCACCGCTAAACTGGTACGCGACGGTCGGCGCTGGAGCGAAAGCTGGATGATCGGTATCGCTTTTCTGTCCTGGGCGTCGTGGGTCTTCGGCACGCTGATCGGCGCGTATTCAGGCAGCGGCCTGCTGACCGACTTTCCGGCGGTGGAGGCGGCGCTGGGCTTTATGCTTCCCGCGCTGTTTATGAGTTTTTTACTGGCTTCTTTCCAGCGCAAGCAGTCGATTAGCGTGACCGCCGCGCTGGCAGGGGCGCTGGGGGGAATGATTCTGTTTTCCATACCCGCCGCCATCCTGGCCGGGATTGTCTGCGGCTGCCTGACCGCTCTGGTACAGGCCAGCCTACAGGGGATGCCCGATGAACAGTGATGTCCTGACGATCGGCGTTGTGGTCGGCTGCGTAAACTATCTGTTTCGCTATCTGCCGTTGCGCCTGCGCGCCGGCAACGCGCGTCCGACGCGTCGCGGTCCGATCGGCGTGCTGCTCGATACCATCGGCATCGCCTCTATTTGCGCGCTGCTGATGGTCTCCAGCGTGCCGGAAATTCTCCACGACGCCCGCCGCCTGCTGCCTACACTGGCTGGCTTCGCCGTGCTGGGCCTGGCCTTCTGGAAAACGCGCAGCATTATTTTGCCTACACTTCTAAGCGCCCTAACCTACGGTGTTGTCTGGAAAATCGGCCTATGGCTATAAGCCTAAAGTATCAATTTTTGTCAATAATTCATTTGATTTATTTGTCACAATAGTTATTATATCGACTGTAATTAATGAGGTCATAACCAAAATGGATAGTTCGTTTACTCCCATTGAGCAAATGCTCAAGTTCCGCGCCAGCCGTCACGAAGACTTTCCTTTTCAGGAAATTCTGCTCACCCGCCTTTGCATGCATATGCAGGGAAAGCTGCTGGAAAACCGTAACAAGATGCTGAAAGCGCAAGGGATTAACGAGACATTGTTTATGGCGCTGATCACGCTTGAGTCTCAGGAAAACCACAGCATTCAGCCTTCTGAGCTGAGCTGCGCGCTGGGCTCTTCCCGTACCAACGCCACGCGCATTGCCGACGAGCTGGAAAAACGCGGCTGGATTGAGCGCCGCGAAAGCGATAACGATCGTCGCTGCCTGCATTTACAGCTCACCGAAAAGGGGCATCAGTTCCTGCGCGAAGTGTTACCGCCGCAGCACAACTGCCTGCATCAGCTCTGGTCTTCTTTAAGCACCAGCGAAAAAGATCAGCTCGAGCACATCACCCGTAAACTGCTTGGTCGCCTCGACCAAATGGAAGAGGATGGCGTGCTTGCGGAGTCTCTGCGCTAAGCGCGGAACCAACCGCTCAACGCTTTTTCTGGATTGACAAGGAAACGAACAGGCCAGCAGATCTTCTGCTGGCCTTTCTGATAAACAGGTCGGCTCAGCCGATGTGAAATAATAAGATCGTGGAGAATAACATGAGCGCAAATGCGGAGAGCCAAACCCCGCAGCAACCGGGCAGCAAAAAAGGGAAGCGTAAAGGCGCCCTGCTGCTGCTGACCTTGCTCTTTATTATTGTTGCCGTGGCATACGGGATTTATTGGTTTTTAGTACTGCGTCACTTCGAAGAGACCGATGACGCGTACGTGGCAGGGAATCAGGTGCAAATTATGGCGCAGGTGTCCGGCAGCGTGACGAAAGTCTGGGCCGACAACACCGACTACGTGCAAAAAGGCGATCCGCTGGTCACCCTCGACCAGACCGATGCCCAGCAGGCGTTTGAAAAAGCGCAAACCCAGCTGGCCGCCAGCGTGCGTCAAACGCGCCAGCAGATGATCAACAGCAAGCAGCTGCAGGCCAGCATTGAGGTTAAAAAAACCGCGCTTTCCCAGGCGCAGACCGACCTTAACCGCCGTATTCCGCTGGGGGCCGCCAACCTGATTGGCCGCGAAGAGCTGCAGCACGCCCGCGACACGGTTGCCAGCGCCCAGGCCGAACTGGACGTGGCGATTCAGCAGTACAACGCCAACCAGGCAATCGTGCTGGGTACGAAGCTGGAACAGCAGCCTGCGGTGCTGCAGGCGGCCACCGAAGTGCGTAACGCCTGGCTGGCCCTGCAGCGGACAAAAATCGTCAGCCCGATTAGCGGCTACGTATCGCGTCGCTCCGTACAGCCCGGCGCGCAAATCAGCAGCACCACGCCGCTGATGGCCGTCGTTCCGGCGACCAACCTGTGGATTGACGCCAACTTTAAAGAAACGCAGCTGGCGCATATGCGTATCGGTCAGCCGGCCACCGTGATCAGCGATATTTACGGCGACGATGTGAAATACACCGGTAAAGTGGTCGGCCTCGATATGGGTACCGGTAGCGCCTTCTCGCTGCTGCCCGCGCAGAACGCCACCGGCAACTGGATCAAAGTGGTTCAGCGCCTGCCGGTACGTATTGAGCTGGATGAAAAACAGCTGGCGGAGCACCCGCTGCGCATCGGCCTGTCGACCCTCGTTGAGGTGAACACCACCGACCGCGGCGGCGAGATGCTGGCAAGCCAGGTGCGTAGCTCCCCGGTTTACGAAAGTAATGCCCGCGAAATCGGCCTTGAGCCGGTCAATAAGCTGATAAACGACATCATCCAGGCCAACGCCGGATAATTCGGGGTGAGCGTAATGCAACAGCAAAAACCGCTGGAAGGCGCGCAGCTGGTCATTATGACCATTGCGCTGTCGCTCGCGACCTTTATGCAGGTGCTGGACTCTACCATCGCCAACGTGGCCATCCCCACCATCGCCGGTAACCTTGGCTCATCGTTGAGCCAGGGGACCTGGGTTATCACCTCGTTTGGGGTGGCGAACGCTATCTCCATTCCGATTACCGGTTGGCTGGCAAAGCGCGTAGGTGAAGTGAAGCTGTTCCTCTGGTCGACGGTGGCGTTCGCCATCGCCTCCTGGGCCTGCGGCATGTCAAACAGCCTGACGATGCTGATTTTCTTCCGCGTGATTCAGGGGATCGTCGCCGGTCCGCTGATCCCGCTGTCGCAAAGTCTGCTGCTCAGCAACTATCCGCCCGCCAAGCGCTCTATCGCGCTGGCGCTGTGGTCAATGACGGTGATCGTCGCGCCGATTTGCGGCCCTATCCTCGGCGGCTATATCAGCGACAACTACCACTGGGGCTGGATCTTCTTTATCAACGTGCCGATTGGCATCGCCGTGGTGGTGATGACGCTGCAAACCCTGCGCAACCGCGAAACACGCACCGAGCAGCGGCGGATTGACGGTGTCGGCCTGGCGCTGCTGATCATTGGTATCGGCAGCCTGCAGGTGATGCTCGACCGGGGTAAAGAGCTGGACTGGTTCGCCTCGAACGAGATTATCATCCTGACCATTGTCGCGGTGGTGGCGATAAGCTTCCTTATCGTCTGGGAGCTAACCGACGACAACCCGATAGTCGACCTGTCGCTCTTTAAGTCGCGAAACTTCACCATTGGCTGCCTGTGTATCAGCCTCGCCTATATGCTCTACTTCGGCGCTATCGTGCTATTGCCGCAGCTATTGCAGGAGGTATACGGCTATACCGCCACCTGGGCCGGTCTGGCCTCGGCGCCGGTCGGGGTGATCCCGGTTATCCTGTCGCCGATTATCGGCCGCTTCGCGCATAAGCTGGATATGCGTCGGCTGGTCACCTTCAGCTTTATCATGTACGCGGTCTGTTTCTACTGGCGCGCGTGGACCTTCGAACCGGGTATGGACTTCGGCGCCTCGGCGTGGCCGCAGTTTATCCAGGGCTTCGCGGTGGCCTGCTTCTTTATGCCGCTGACGACCATTACGCTGTCCGGCCTGCCGCCGGAAAGGCTGGCGGCGGCATCGAGCCTGTCGAACTTTACGCGTACCCTGGCGGGCTCCATCGGCACCTCGATTACCACCACCATGTGGACGAACCGCGAGGCGCTGCACCATGCTCAGCTTACCGAGTCGGTGACGCCGTATAATCCCAACGCCCAGCAGATGTACGACCAGCTGCAGGGATTAGGGATGACGCAGCAGCAGGCGTCCGGCTGGATCGCGCAGCAGATAACCAACCAGGGGCTGATTATCTCCGCCAACGAAATTTTCTGGTTCTCGGCGGCGATATTTATCCTTCTGCTCGGGCTGGTGTGGTTTGCCAGACCGCCGTTCAGCGCCGGCGGCGGCGGTGGCGGCGCGCACTAAGGTTTGACCTGAAGGGATCTGCGGATCCCTTTTTTTATGGCCGCCGCGCAGGTTGTCCAGTTTGCGCTAGTTTATGTCCAGTTCGCTGGAGATGCCTTTTCGCCTTGTCATGCACGATAAAGACTCGCTTAGAAGGAGAAAATCATGCTGACTCAACCTGGTGAAAAATACCGTCCCTATCCGCCGATTGCCCTGCCCGACCGCCGCTGGCCGGAGCAGCAAATTACCCGCGCCCCGCGCTGGCTCTCCACCGACCTGCGCGACGGCAACCAGGCGCTGGCCGAGCCGATGGACAGCGCGCGCAAACTGCAGTTCTGGGACTTGCTGCTAGAGTGCGGATTTAAAGAGATCGAGGTGGCCTTTCCTTCGGCTTCGCAAACCGATTTCAACTTTGTGCGTCAACTTATTGAAGAACGGCGCATCCCGCAGGACGTGACGATTCAGGTGCTGACCCAGGCGCGGGAAGATTTAATCCTCAGGACCTTCGAATCGCTGCGCGACGCCCACCGCGCCACCGTTCACCTCTATAACGCCACCGCTCCGCTGTTCCGCGAGCGGGTTTTTGGAATGAATAAAGCGCAGGTCGTCGAGCTGGCGACCCGCGCCACCCGCCTTATCCGCCAGCAGTGCGAACAGCAGCCGCAGACCCGTTGGCAATACGAGTACTCCCCGGAAACTTTTTGTTTTACCGAGCCGGATTTCGCGCTGGAGATCTGCGAAGCGGTGGCGGAAATCTGGCAGCCCTGCGCCGAACGGCCGATGATTATCAACCTGCCCGCGACGGTGGAAGTGAACACGCCTAACGTTTATGCCGATCAAATTGAGTATTTTTGTCGTCACTTCTCGCGCCGTGCCGATGTGTGCATCAGCGTCCATCCGCATAACGACCGGGGAACCGGCGTCGCCAGCGCGGAGCTGGCGGTGATGGCCGGCGCCGACCGCGTCGAAGGCTGCCTGTTCGGCAACGGCGAGCGCACCGGTAACGTCTGTCTGGTGACGCTGGCGATGAATCTCTACAGCCAGGGCGTCGATCCCCGGCTCAGCTTCTCTGAGATGAATCGGGTGGTCGAAATCGTCGAAAGCTGCAACCAGATCCCGGTTCATCCGCGCCACCCGTGGGCGGGAAGCCTGGCCTATACCGCCTTTTCCGGCTCGCATCAGGATGCGATCAAAAAAGGGTTCGATGCCCGCCGGCCCGGCGATCGCTGGGAAATGCCCTACCTGCCTATCGACCCGCAGGATATCGGCTGTAGCTACGAGGCGGTGATCCGCGTTAACAGCCAGTCCGGCAAAAGCGGCAGCGCGTGGCTGATTGAGCAGAATCATGGCCTGAAGCTGCCGCGCGCGCTGCAGCAGGATTTTAGCCTGCACGTCCAGCGCGAAACCGATACGCATGGTAAGGAGATGACCCACAACGCGCTGTGGCAGCTGTTTCGCGCGCGCTACGGGCTGGTCTCCCAGCCGCCGCTGGCGCTGCTGGATTACCAAAGCGATAGCCAGCAGGACGGCCAGCTTTCTCTGCAGGCCTCCCTGCGCATCGCCGGCGAAACGCGACGTCTGCAGAGCCGCGGCAACGGCCTTCTGTCCGCCGCCGCCAGCGGGCTGAGCGGCCTGTTAAAGCAAAACTTCGTGATTAAGGATTATCACGAGCATACCCTCGGCGAACGTAGCGACAGCCGTTCAGTCGCCTATATTCGCTGCGTCTTCCCGAATGGCGACAGCCGCTGGGGGGTGGGAATTGATAACGACGTGGCGCGCGCCTCGCTGCAGGCGCTGTGCAATGCGGTGAGCGCAGGCCATTACTCCGGCGAACGGAAGTAGTCGCTGGGGGCGACGCCTGTTACCCGGCGAAACATGGCGCTAAAAGCGCTGTGGCTACCGTAGCCGAGATCCAGCGCCACCCGCAGTACCGACTGCCCCTGCGCCAGGCGAACCAGCGCTTCCATCAGCTTCGCCCGGCGCACCCATTCACTCCAGGTGAGCGTGGTCTGCTGCTGAAAATGACGATTCAGCGTGCGCTCGCTCATGCTGCTCTCTTTCGCCGCCACGGCGCTGCTCCACGAGTCGCCGGGCGCTTCTCTTACCTTCTGGCATAAACGGCGCAGCGCTTCGCTTTGCGGCTCCGGCAGGCCAAACGGCAGCACCGCCATGCCGCGAATTTCATCGAGGATCAGTTCGTAAATGCGTTCATCGCGGCTGCCCGGCGCGTAGGATTCCGCCAGCGTCAGCGACGCGACGATCAGTTCACGCAGCAGCGGAGTCACCTGCACTATCTGGCAGGCAGCGGGAAGATCGGCGCGCGCGAGAGGATCGATAAACAGGGTTCGCGCAGCCGCAGCGCCGGTAACCCGTAGGGTATGCGGGGTACCGGCGGGCAGCCAGACGCCTCGCCCCGGCGGCACGACCCAGTAGCCATGCGCAGTTTCCACCCGCACCACGCCGCTGAGAATATGCAGCAGCTGGGCGCAATCGTGCTGATGCCAGGGTTCGCTATCGCCATGGGCGTAATCATGGGCAAAAGGCACCAGCGAACGGTGTTGAAAATTGAAGGTTAAAGTCGTCGACATCGCCGCGGCGTCAGGGAATAGCGGCCCGACGGGGTTCGCCGGGCCGTGGCAGAAGCACTAGATGTGCAGTTCTTGCAGTTTTTCTTTCGGCAGCGCCAGCTCATCGTTGCTATTGACGCGGACATCGCGCTCGATGATATGGCGAGCGATTTCCTGAGCTTCTTCCAGCGAGTGCATGGTGTAGGTTCCGCACTGGTAAACGTTCAGCTCCGGGATCTGGTTCTGATCTTTCACCTTCAGCACGTCGGCCATCGCCGCTTTCCAGGCATCCGCGACGCGCTGCTCGTCCGGCGTACCGATCAGGCTCATATAGAACCCGGTGCGGCAGCCCATCGGAGAGATGTCGATAATTTCCACACCATTGCCGTTCAGGTGATCGCGCATGAAGCCGGCAAACAGGTGCTCAAGGGTATGAATGCCTCTTTCCGGCATCACTTCCTGGTTTGGCACGCAGAATCGCAGATCGAAAACGGTGATTTCATCGCCGTGAGGCGTGTTCATTTTCTTCGCGACACGCACCGCAGGCGCTTCCATTCGGGTATGGTCGACTGTGAAACTATCTAACAACGGCATTCTTCACCTCCGATAGTGATTTTTTTAAAAATAAAATGAACTCTTTTTGAGGCAGCGAGTCTGAGTATATGAAAGACGCGCATTTATTATCATCATCATCCCTGAATCAGAGATGAAAGTTTGGCCACAGTGATGTGGCCGTTTTCTTTTTTACGGCCCGGAAAGCTACGCGTGCCTTGCCAGCAGCGCTTCAAACGGCTCGCTATCCGCCGCTTCCACCTTCTTCTGACGCTGTAGCGATGCTTCACGCTCGGCAACAAAATCCGCCTCGCTTAAAATTTCCAGCGGCTCTTCGCGCAGCATCGTCCGATAGCGATCGGCCAGTTCTCTGCCGGTACCGCCAATCCCCTCTTCAAGCATAGAACGCAGAATGCGCGCCGAGAAGGTTAATTC
>OJTK01000200.1_pt1 | contig 10127 bp, 7 predicted proteins | sample 1599701 | NCBI WGS metagenome assembly OJTK01 (sample SAMN04436884, study PRJEB24849) | human gut metagenome | biome: human gut; feature: NICU; material: stool | host: Homo sapiens | place: USA: Saint Louis, MO | collected 2012-03-05
ATAGTTATTTAAAAAAAGATTAAAACTTAATAATAGATTTATCATTGAGATGTTGTTAAACTTCCTCTGACTTAAGTTGAAAACAAAATCTGCACAAAAAGATATCTTTTTGATTAAAAAATGATAGCTAAGGGGTGTTGTAATCTTTTCTTTTTTATAACGATCAAAAATTTGGGGATGAACGATAGAAGGGTGACAGGAGGAAAAAATGAAAAAGGATTATAAAAAAAGTATGAACCAGAAGGCACGGGCAAAAAGTAGATCGAAAAAAATCTTGCTTGCCGGTACATCCATTGCAGCTGGTGTGATGTTAGGGATCACACCAATCTCAATGGCTACGCCATTATTTACTATTGGTTCTCAACAAGTACATGCAGATGTAATCAGTGGGCAACTGTTTAACAATTTAAGTACAACGAATACTAGTGGGACTACAGCTGCTGCCCCATTTCTTCTTCAGGGGGCGAGTCGGGATGTTGATTTTGTTATATCAGCGAATAGTGGTATTGATGTTAGCGTGATTAATGGAACGCGTCGTGCTGTCTTAGCTATTCCAGAAGAAATGCAAGGATTGGTCACTCCGAATGGAACTGGTACTTTCTACACAGATATTTTGCTTCCAGTAAATAGTTTAGCACCTCTATTAAATATTGTAGATGGAGCGGTGACTACTTTGGTAGGAGCAGTAGAAGATTTGATTAATTTGAATCCTTTAGCTACAGTGAACCTTTCGGAAGTTTATGAACAACTTGCTTTATTGAATAATCTAAGTACACTGACTTCTGCTGAAGTAGAATTGCAGCTTCAAATGCAAGGGGATGAATACATCTACGGAGAGCTAGACGGTGCCTTGGAAACCGTGATACGAGAAAATTTAAGTAATATATTGAACGGAATCAATAATGCAGTTCAAGCAATCGAGGCAACTTCAATTGGAGGGCTTCTTGGAGATGCAGCGGCCGGAACAATCAATACTGCTTTAGCAGTTACAGTCAAGCCAGCGTTCAATCTTACGTTTAATACCGCTTTGGCATTGGTGAATGTCGGTTCTTCTTTCCTTGGTAATCTTGCTGATGCAAGTATTTTGGGTGAAACGACTGTTACTATACCGACAACGATCCAAGATCCTACTTATGCAGACTTAACAAATGCAGGTGTCGACATGACTGTTCCTTATGAAGCAGGATTTATCGGTACCATTCTTAAATCAGACATTCTATCGATCTCTATTGCTTCGAATGTTGATGGCTATTCTCCAGTGTTTTATGCAGCTGAAGAAGTCACTGCTCCTTATAACGTAGAAGTTACAGGTAATTCTACTGATGGTTATGAGGTGACTGGGATGGCAGATCCCAATGCCACAGTTCGTATTTATGATGACGAAGGAAATATGATTGCAGAGGGACAAGCAGATGAAAATGGTAATTTTGCTATTCCAGTCTCGGCAGAAGATGTTGTGCCCTTAGAACAGATCCAATTGATTGCTTATGATGAAAATGGTGTAGCAAGTGCGCCAACAGCAGCAATTATTCCAGATGATGATGAAGGAGATGCTGACGCGGATGCTGATGCTGATGCCGACGCGGATGCCGATGCCGACGCGGATGCCGATGCTGACGCTGATGCGGATGCTGATGCTGACGCGGATGCCGATGCTGACGCGGATGCCGACGCGGATGCCGATGCTGACGCTGATGCGGATGCTGATGCTGACGCCGACGCGGATGCCGATGCCGATGCCGACGCTGACGCTGACGCGGATGCCGACGCTGACGCAGATGCCGATGCCGATGCCGATGCTGATGCGGATGCGGACGCGGATGCGGACGCCGATGCTGATGCCGACGCGGATGCTGACGCGGATGCCGATGCCGATGCCGATGCCGATGCTGACGCGGATGCTGATGCGGACGCTGATGCTGATGCCGATGCGGATGCCGATGCCGATGCCGATGCTGATGCTGACGCGGATGCCGATGCCGATGCCGATGCTGATGCGGACGCTGATGCGGATGCCGATGCTGACGCAGATGCCGATGCTGACGCGGATGCTGACGCGGATGCGGATGCTGACGCTGACGCTGACGCGGATGCTGATGCGGATGCTGACGCGGATGCGGATGCTGACGCGGATGCAGATGCAGATGCTGACGCGGATGCCGATGCTGACGCCGACGCTGACGCCGATGCTGATGCTGACGCCGATGCTGACGCTGATGTTAATCATCCAATGGGAGACATACATTCTCATGATCGAGATCCAGGCCAGATGCCAATAAGACATGGTCATTCAAATACACCAAAACCAAGTACTACAGGTGGTTCTACACCGAAATCCTTGCCAAAAACTGCTGAGACACTTCATAGTTCACTTTCTTGGTTAGGAGCAGCTCTGTCTACACTATCTGGTTTAGGAATTTGGAAAATCAAAAAAAAATAAAAAAACAGATAACAATGAATAATTAAGAAAGAAGCCGTTGCGGCAAGCAGTTCCGTATCTATGATTTTTTGATAAAAACGGATGTTCAGATTTTGTTTGCCGCAACTTCTTTTTAATATGAGGTGATTGAGTGCTAGTTAAGACAAAAGAAAGCTATTTGCCAGCAATCAAAGAAATGATAGAAACAATTGAAACAAATGTATCAAAACAATTGTTGATCGTCTCTACAGGAGATTTTACGAATAGAGGAAAGATCTTTGAATTCTACGGCAGTAATTTTGATATGATTTGGCGGAATTTTTTGACAGCTTACCATGTCAATAAGCTGGATCAGACGACTTATTTAAGAATTGATATTGCTATTGAAGAAGAAAAAACCAACTATGAACAGTTTATACAGCGCTTAAAAAAAATCAGAAGAAATAATTACATTGATTTCAATGTGAGAATCGATGGGTTGAGAAAAAGAAGTTTTTTAAAAGAAGAACTGGTAGCAAATGCGATCATCAAACCTAGTAAAACACATAAAGTTGGGAAGAATCTTCCTGATTTAAGAATCGACGCTCAAAATTACCGCAGTTATGTGAAACGCAAGTATGGTCGTGAAGAGACAGATCTCAGCTACTTGGAGCGTTCTGCGTTCTATTATTTTAAAACAAAATCTTTTTATTTTGAAGACGGTCATATTTATCCTTTGAAAGATTACGGTAATGGAAATTACTTACGGGAAGTTTCATATGAAAATTTATCAGAAATAACAGATTTAGTGATCGAAAAAGGAAGTATGTATCTACAAAACCAGCTAACTGCTACAGGGAAATTTATTTACGGATATTATCCTTGTTATAATCAACTGCTTAAAGGTTACAATTCCGTGAGACACTTTTCGTCTTTATATGCGTTAGCCGAAGCAGCAGAATACTTTTCAGATGAAAAAATGCTCTTAGATGTTGAAAAAGGTTTATCTTGGGGGATTGAAAATCTGACTTCGGAGACTGACGGTTATTTTTTAATCAAGGATTATTTAAACACAGAGATTGAATATAAGCTAGGAGCACAGGCTACAGCAATCTTAGCTTTTTCAAAATACATCCAACAAACAGGTGATGAACAATACGTTCCAATCCTAAATCGTCTGATAGAAACTGTTTCCGCTAAATTTTTAACAAATGAGCATCGAACGATTCATGTACTTAATGCACAACTAGAAACGAAAGAAAAATTTCGGATCATTTATTATGATGGTGAAATTTTATTCTCTTTGCTTCGAGCATATGAGATTTTAGGCAATAAAGAAGTTTTTGCTATATGTCAAGGTTTGATGGACCAGTTCGTAGCGAACGACTATCAAAAGTATCATGATCATTGGTTAAGTTATGCGACCAATGAAATGCTGAAACATAGCCAGACAGAAGAATATTATCGCTTCGGTATAAAAAATGCGTTAGATAATATCGACTTTATTGATAAAAGAGATACTGCTTATCCTACGATGCTGGAATTGCTTGTCGCTGCTTCAAAAATGATGAGAAAATTGGAGTTCAGCACGTGGAGAAAAACGATTTTTGCTGAAGAAACTGACTTCTATAAGGTAAAAGAAAGAATAAATACAGTAATGAAAAAAAGGGTGAGACATGAGATTACTACTGGGGTCATGTTCCCTGAATTTGCTCAATTCTTCAAAGAACCAGAAACAATAAAATATGGCTTTTTTGCACGTCATGATCGTTTTCGTATGAGGATTGATGATGCAGAGCACTTTTTATCAGGATTGATTAACTATCGAATGTATGATCAAAAGAAGGAGTGAGAAGAATGGTTGGATTCATTCGCTTTGCTGCATTAGCTGCATTTGGTGTTTTCTATTTAGGTCTTAAAATACGTCGGAAAAATGATCATAAAAATAATCTGAAAGAATCAGATTTAAGTCAATATAAGAAAAATGAAGATGGGTTGTATCCTTGGGAAGTGGATCAAGATGATTCTCCGAAAAGGATCGAACCGAATGCCTCCAGATATGTAAACCAAGCAAGGCCAAGAAGAGGCAGGTGGTAAACCATATAGAAAAAACAAGAAAAACAGGAGGAGAGTTATGACTTCTATACATTCATTATTAGTTGATATGGATGGCCATTATTTAAAGAAATATGGAGATTTAGATAGAAATATCCAAGATGTTGAATATTTCTCAGGCCACTTAAAACGAAACATGGATTATTCTGATACGATGTTTGTTTGTGTTTCGCCAGAAAGAAGGAGTTACGTCAATCGAAAGGTCGTGAGATGGCGAGATGGAAATGAACAAATCATCGGAAAAGAAAATTGGTTTGGTGTGATCGTTACTGAAAAACCAATCATGGATCCGTCAGTGACGACACCACAGTTCATCGTAGAAGACAGTTGGAAATTTTTATTGGAATTATCCGCGAAATTGCGGTCCTGTTTTGTAAATCCGGTTGTTGCGATTACCGGGTCAGCAGGGAAGACTTCTACGCGAATGATGATCACTCATTTGCTTCAAGAAGAGAAAGTTTTGGAAAACAGGGGAAACCACAACGTTCGGTTTGCTGTTCCTTTATACATGAGTAAATTACTTTCTAATCCTGATGTCTTGAATCTTGAAGTTTCTGTCAATGCTTTGAATTCATATGATACAGGGTCGATGTCTAATTTGATACAACCAGATATTGCTATTGTGACTTCAATTGGAGAAGCACATCTTAGTTCTTTAAAAAATACAAAAGGAGTAGCAGTGCATAAAGCAAAAATTTTCGAAGGCCTGAAACAAGATGGAATCGCCATCATCAATGGAGATATAGGAAAAGAAGAATTTTCAATTTTAGTAAGCGCTGCTGAGAAAAGAACCAGCAAAATAGTGGTCTATTCATTACATGATGCTTCAAGAGCTGTTTTTGTGAAACAAATCTCACAAAAAAGAGAATATTGCGAAGTCCTAGTTTCTTTTTTCGGAGAAGATATTTTATTGAAACTTGCAGTTTCTTCAGAAGGGATGATCGCTAATTCATTGGCTGCGTTGATTGTAGCAAAAGAACTGAAAAAAGAGATCTCTCCATATATAAAAAAATTTGAGACATTCAAACCACTACCTAAGATATTGGAACGTACGATTTATACATCAGAAACAGGGACAGACTTCACCTTTATTGATGATACGCATAACGCTTCATTGCCTTCCATGAAAAATGCAATCAATTACTTTGATGGGATACAACCATTTTATAAAGGAAATAAAGTCTTGATACTTGGACAAATCGCTGATTTAGGCGATTCAACAAAGCAAATCCACCGCTTTGTACAAGAGGAGTTAAACCAATCGGCTGCCACGCATATTTATGGTTATGGGGAACATTTTAAATTGCTTTTTGAAGAAGGACAGAAAATAGATGATCGGCTTCAATGGTTCGATTCACTTCAGGAATTATGCAATGATCTGGAAACAAAACTAATAGAAGACAGTTTAGTTTTAGCAAAAGGATCAGTTACTGGAAGTGATTTTCATGAAATCGGCAAATATGTGCGTCAGATCGGAAACAAGCATAATATGAAAAGTCAGACTTTATAGAAGGTATTAGGGAAACGCCATGTTAGTCTGAACAGAGTAGAGAGGAATCGTTAAAATGACGGGAAAGGAGTGTGGCAGGTCGATGTCACACTCCTATTTTTGTGAAATACCTGGTTGTTCAATTTTTCTAGCAAAAAATGCATAAAAAAAGATAAAACGGTTGTAAACTGCGTATATTCGGGCTTTCGAACTTTTTCGTGGTGTGGTATGATAGTTAAGAATTTTGAGAAAATTTTTAAAAGAACGGTTATTATACAAGAATTATTTTTTAAAGTTTTCTTATGATTAAAAAGTGAATTTGCTGATTGAACAGTTGTATGAGACAATATTTTAGAAAATGTGAGACAGAGGTGTACTATGAAGCGATGGCAAAAAGTTCTATTAACCTTATTAGGTATACTCGTTTTGCTGATAGCCGGATTATCAGCATACGGTATCAGATTTATGGGAGAAGCGAGCCAAACAGTAAACAAAATATCTAAAAACTCTAATCGAATATCTTCCAAACGTTCTGAGAAAGTAAGTATTGATGACAAAGAACCGTTTTCGGTTTTGCTATTAGGTTTAGATACCGGTGGATTAGGAAGAACAGAACAAGGGCGTTCTGATACGATGATGGTAGTAACCGTTAATCCGAAACAAAAAAAATCAACGATTATCAGTTTGGACCGAGATATTTATACGAATATCGTAGGGTATGGAACGGTAGATAAATTAAATCATGCCTATGCATTTGGCGGCGTCGAAATGGCCATGGATTCAATTGAACAACTGCTTGATATTCCTATTGATCATTATGTAACCATCAATTTGGACGGTATGGAAGATTTGATCAATGCGGTCGGCGGCATCAAAGTGAATAATAAAATCGACTTTACGTTGGATGGTGTCCATGTACCAGTAGGTGAACAAACATTGGATGGAGAAAAAGGATTAGCCTATTCCCGAATGCGACACGAAGATCCAGAAGGAGATATCGGGCGACAACGTCGTCAGCGGGAAGTAGTGACGAAAATCGTCAATAAAGTTTTAAGTTTAGATGGCGTAAGCAATTATAGAAAAATTTTAAAAGCAGTCGAAAACAATGTGACAACGGACTTGAATTGGGATGACATGCTTGATGTAGCAACGAATTACACGGCAGCATTCGAAACGATCAAACAAGACCAGTTGCAAGGTGAAGGTCAAATGATCAATGAAGTCTACTATCAGATTTTAGGACAAAACGATCTTCTTTCGATTCAAAATGAACTGAAGAAACAATTAAATATCAAAACAAGTGACACATTACCTAATTTGAAAAATGAGAATGCTTCAATGATGTTCTTTGATGATTCGGAAGATGCCGATTCGACAACCGGTGATGGATCGAATAGTGAAGGATACACTGATTATTCTTCCTATTCAGAAAACACCTATGATCAGTACCAAGATCCGAATACCTATTATCAGCAAACAGAAGATACAAGTCAGTACTATACACCAAGTCAAGATACTCAAAGTTATGATCCTTATGCTGGACAGGAACAAAATGGTTATGGTTATGACCAGAATAATGAGTATGGAACAACAAGTGGGTACTAGAAAAAAATAGTTTGGTTAATAAAGAGTGCCACCTAAATTAGACAAAACAATCTAACTTAGGTGGCACTCTTTCTATGTGTTAAATATACTTTTTAATAAGTTTTCAGTTTTTAGCACTTAGTTTAAAAAATAAATCGAATAATTCAGTAAAGTTGCGAATAGTACCCATAAATAATAAGGAATCATGAGCCACATGACTAGGCGATGATGTAGCCATAATTGATACATAAGCACTGACAAGAAAATAACCAAAAGTGTAATATCGATTGCTGCAACGAAGATATTTCTTAAATTAAAAAATAGAGCAGTCCATATGAAATTAAAAATGAACTGAATCACAAAAAGACCTACAAGGTTGTTTCGCTGTTTTTTGTTGTTGTGATTAAGCAACAAATAAAGAGAAATACCCATCAAAATATACAATAAGGTCCACATTGGTCCAAATATCCAACTAGGTGGTGCAAATGGCGGAAGTTGTAAAGAATAGTAATATTCTCCAGGATTTCCGCTAAGCAATCCTGATAAAAAGCCTAATATGACAATTCCTATAACACAAACCCAAAAACGAATATCTTTTATCATCTTCATTCTATTAACTCCTTTCTATAATAATATTTTACATGAAGAATCACAGCAATACCTGTATTTAGTTTGTGAAGTAAGAATAATGGAGAAATATTGTTATTTAAAAAAGTTAAAAATTTGTTTATATGAATCATGAATTTGAAAAAGATCGTATTAAATAATTCTCATGTTTTTTACAATTCGTTATTTTCTTATTAACTTCTGTTACAATCTATATTGTAATCGATTACATAAAAGCTTGGCTGAAGTAAAAAATTATACATAGGAAGGTTGATAAATATGAAAAGAGGTTTACTCAAAGTACTTACTGGGGCGGCACTCATCACGATGCTTTTTTCTCCTGCATTGCTGATTCAAGTACAAGAATCATCTGCAATCGAACAAACAGTAGTGACTAATCCCGATTTTGGAGTAGGACAAGGAATTGAGTGGCCAAAACAAGTAGTTGCTCCTTATGTGGATATAACTGCTTATTCTTCTGATGAAGAACTATCTAATAATGGGGCATTGAACTTAGCAGCTGTTGCTCAACAAACAGGACAGAAATTTTTTAAATTAGGTTTTTTACAGGCGAGAGGTATTAGAAATGGTCGAATTGATTGGGCTTGGGGTGGTTTTAATGGTCTAAGTGAGATTGATAATGACGAATGGCAGTATGAAGGAATCAAAAAATCTATCCGGGAATTACGTCAAAATGGCGGAGATGTAGCTGTTTCGTTTGGCGGACTGAATTCAGGAGCATTTTGGGAGGTCACTCAAAATCAAGCACTTTTATATGATGCCTATATGGAAGTTATCCAAGGCTATGGATTGACACGTGTAGACTATGATGTCGAAGCCGCTGCGATGGGATATGAAGAGAATTTGGCAAATGCAAAAGCGGTAAAGAAAGTTCAAGAAGCAACTGGTGTAGAAGTAACGTTGACCTTGCCAGTCATGGATACTGGCCTGATTTCGACCGGATTAGCAGTGTTACAAGCTTATCTGGAGGCAGGAGTGGATTTGACAAATATCAATCTAATGACGATGTGTTACGGAAGCAGTGTACCAGATTATGCCCAAGGGTCGCTTGATGCTGTGGATAATACAATGGTGCAGTTAAAAGAGTATTATCAAAGATTTATGGGAACGACTTTGACGACAGAACAAGCATATGCTAAATTAGGAACCACTCCATCAATCGGATTTGAAAGCGAAGCTCATCCATACTTTACAGCAACGATGTTCAATCGAGTTGTTCAGCATGCAAAAGAACGAAATATTGGGATGGTTTCCTACTGGTCAATGAATCGGGATTCAAAGGTCGATGGAGGACAAGGACAAGTCAATAATCGGTATGAATTTTTAAATGTGGCACAACGTTTTACAGGTGACACACCTCTTCCAGAAGACAAAGAAAAACCAACTATTCCAGAAAATTTTAAAGCAGAATTGGTGACCTCTAGGCGTGCTGCGCTAAGTTGGTCGCCTGCGACAGATAATGATTTTATTGAAAAGTATAACCTTCGATTGATTGGAAACGAAGAAGTAGTTGAAAGAAGCACAATAGATACCCGGTATACTTTTGAGAATTTAAAAGAGAATACAACTTATACAGTGGAACTTACAGCAGAAGACCGTTCTGGTAATATTTCGGACAAAACAACATTGACGTTTACAACATTAGCGGACAATGAAAGTGAATATCCAGTATGGGATCCTGAAAAAGTTTATATGGCTGGCGATCGTGTTGTATACGAAGGCATCATCTATGAAGCTAAGTACTGGACTCAAAACAATAATCCAAGTGAATCTGGAGAATGGGGACCTTGGAGACAGATTTCTTGATTCATAGGTATATATGAAAAATAAATAAAAAATGTAAACAGGAGTTTTATTTAGCTCCTGTTTCTTTTTATTTTAATATAAAATTATAAAAGCATAATGTTTGCGCTA
>OJTK01000221.1_pt1 | contig 8033 bp, 6 predicted proteins | sample 1599701 | NCBI WGS metagenome assembly OJTK01 (sample SAMN04436884, study PRJEB24849) | human gut metagenome | biome: human gut; feature: NICU; material: stool | host: Homo sapiens | place: USA: Saint Louis, MO | collected 2012-03-05
CCCGGAGGCGGCGCTTGACGCGCCTTGTCCGGGCTACGGGTCCGCAGATGGCTGTGAACCCGTGCTTCAGGAAGCAAAAACTTACAGCGTGATGGTCAACGCATTGCCCTGCGCGGTCACCACCACGCCCAGCTCACTGCCAGCCTGAGCGCCGCCCTGCACGCCCGCTACCTGCTGGATATTGCGCAGGCATAGCGTCCAGCCGCTGGCCTTGCCTTCGCCGCTGACGGTGATGGCGTTGCCCTGGCGTTTCGCCTTCAGCGTAAAGACCACCGACCCGTCCGCGGCCGGCACCTGGCAGACGGCTTCGCGACCATCGTCGAGGTTGAACAGCTGGAAGGCGGTACCTTCGTTCCACGCGTAGTCCGGCTTCTGGTCGTTGTTGCCCAGCGCCAGCAGAGTGTTATCGCGCACGTACACCGGCAGGCTCAGCACGTCGTGATTCTGCTTATGCCAGCGGCTGCCCTGGGCTTCGTCGTTGCGCCACAGATGGGTCCAGCGGCCTTCCGGCAGCCAGAACTGCACATCGCCCGCTTCGCTAAACACCGGCGCCACCAGCACTGAATCCCCCAGCATGTACTGCCGATCCAGATAGTCGCAGGCCGGGTCGTGCGGGAACTCCAGCATCATCGAACGCAGCATCGGCGTACCGAACTCATTGGCCAGCGCCGCCTGACGGTACAGATAAGGCATCATGCGGCATTTCAGCTGCGTGAAGTGACGCACCACGTCGCAGGACTCGTCATCGTAAGCCCACGGCACGCGATAGGATTTGCTGCCGTGCAGACGGCTGTGGCTCGACAGCAGGCCGAAGGCGCACCAGCGCTTGTAGACGTGGGCGGGCGCGGTGTTTTCGAAGCCGCCGATATCGTGGCTCCAGAACCCAAAGCCGGACATGCCGATCGACAGGCCGCCGCGCAGGCTTTCCGCCATTGATTCATAGTTGGCGTAGCAGTCGCCGCCCCAGTGTACCGGGAACTGCTGCGCGCCCACCGAGGCGGAGCGGGCGAACAGCACCGCTTCTTTCTCGCCGACGGTCTCTTTCAGCACGTTCCACACCAGCTCGTTATAGATGAAGGCGTAGTGGTTGTGCATTTTTTGCGGATCGGAACCATCAAACCACTGCACATCGGTCGGGATACGCTCGCCGAAGTCGGTCTTGAAGCAGTCAACGCCCATCGCCACCAGGCCTTTCAGCTTGTCGGCATACCACTGGCAGGCTTGCGGATTAGTGAAGTCATAAATCGCCAGGCCCGGCTGCCATTTATCCCACTGCCACAGCGAACCGTCCGGACGTTTCAGCAGATAGCCTTTCTCCTGCAGCTCTTTAAACACCGGCGAGCGCTGGCCAATATACGGGTTAATCCACACGCAGACCTTCAGCCCTTTCTCTTTCAGCCGTTTAATCATGCCTTCCGGGTCCGGGAAGGTCAGCGGATCCCACTCGAAATCGCACCACTGGAAGGCTTTCATCCAGAAGCAGTCGAAGTGGAACACGTGCAGCGGCAGATTACGCTCCGCCATACCGTCGATAAAGCGGTTAACCGTCGCTTCGTCGTAGTTGGTGGTAAACGAAGTGGTCAGCCACAGGCCGAAAGACCAGGCTGGCGGCAGCGCCGGACGCCCGGTAAACCGGGTATAGCGGTTCAGCACCTCTTTCGGGGTCGGGCCGTCGATCACGAAGTACTCCAGGTGCTCGCCTTCGACGCTGAACTGCACCTTAGAGACTTTCTCGGAGCCGATTTCGAAAGAAACGCGCTCAGGATGGTTAACCAGCACGCCGTAGCCACGGTTAGTCAGATAGAACGGGATATTTTTGTATGACTGTTCGGTGCTGGTGCCGCCATCTTCGTTCCAGGTGTCGACCGTCTGACCGTTGCGCACCAGCGCGGTAAAGCGCTCGCCGAGGCCGTAAACGGTGTCGCCGACGCCGAGATCCAGGCGCTCGAACATATAGTTGCGGTTGGTTTTCGTATCCTGCACGTAGCCGTCGTTTTTCAGCTGGCTACCGGTAATCCGCACGCCGTCGCGCAGGAAATCCAGCGACCAGAAGTCGCCTTTCGTGACGCGTGCGGTCAAATTGCCGCTCTTCAGCTCGGCAAATTCAGCGCCGTTGTGAATTTCCACCTTCACATCTTTTACAACGTTCAGCGGGTAATGCGGGCCGTTGTTCAGCGCGCCCTGGAAGTGCTCCATGCGTACGCCGATCACCCCTTCCTGCGGTGAGAAGAAGCGCACGGTAAATAGCGGAACGTCCAGTTGGGCGGCGCGTTCGCGAACTTCGCGCGACGCCACATAGACGACCATCTCGTTACCTTGCTGCTCAACCTCATAGACCTGCACGGGCTGGATCAGATTGAGCCCTGGTTGAATAAGCCAGTTTCCATCACTGATTTTCATGAATAGCTTCCTCTTAGTTTTGCAATTCTTTGCCGTTCGGCGCTGCAATGAATTCCTGCTCGTTGCGACGCGCCCCCTGAGCCAGCTCCGCCATCATTTTTTTCAGGAACGGGGTTTTCAGGGTGTAGTAGCGTTTAGCGATAACCGCGCTCAGCAGATAGCAGACCGCCGGAGCGAGGGTGAACAATGAGATGATGATGGTGATAGTGGCGCTGTTCTGGGTTTTGGCCGCGGCATCGTAACCGCCGCCCGCCAGCATCCAGCCAATCAGCGCGCCGCCCAGCGCAAGGCCCAGCTTGAGCACAAACAGGGTGCCCGCAAAGCTGATGCCGGTCAGGCGTTTACCGTTGCACCATTCGCCGTAGTCGACGGTGTCGGACATCATCACCCACTGAATCGGCGTCACCAGCTGGTGCAGCACGCCAATCACGAAGATAAAGGCGAACATGGTGATTTCGGCGTCCATCGGCACGAAGAACATCGCCACGCTCAACGCCGCCAGCAGGGCGTTGGTCCACCAGAAGACGCTAACTTTGCATTTCCAGTCGGTGAGCGGCTTCGCCAGCGCCGAGCCAATCAGGTTGCCGACGCAGTAGGTGGTGAGAAAGGCGGTGAACAGGCCAGCGGATCCCATGATCCAGGTGGTGTAATACATCATCGCGCCGCCGCGAACACAGACCGCGAGGATGTTGAGGATGGTCAGCAGACCAACGACACGCCACTGATCGTTGCGCCAGATATCGCGCAGGTCTTCCCGCATCGAGGTAGAGCTCGGCGGCGCTTCGACGCGCTCTTTGGTGGTGAAGAAGCAAAACGCCAGCATCAGGAAAGCGATCACCGAGAGCACCGCGATGCCGCCCTGAAAGCCAAAGGCTTTGTCTTCGCCGCCGATAAAGTTCACCAGCGGCATCATCAGCACGGTGGAGAGCATGCCGCCCGCCGTCGCCAGCACAAAGCGCCAGGACTGCAGGGAGATGCGCTGCGTTGGGTTGTCGGTGATAACCCCGCCCAGCGCGCAGTACGGAATGTTAACGACGGTGTAGAGCAGGGTCAGCAGCGTGTAGGTGACCGCGGCGTAAATCAGCTTGCCGTTATGGCTCAGGTCCGGCGAACTGTAGGCCAGTACGCAGACGAGGCCGAACGGAATCGCGCCGAACAGGATCCACGGGCGGAATTTCCCCCAGCGGCTGCGGGTACGGTCGGCCAGCAGCCCCATGCAGGGGTCGGATATCGCATCCAGCGCGCGGGCCAGCAGGAACATGGTGCCGACATAGCCGGCAGGAATACCAAAGATATCGGTATAGAAAAACATCATATACAACATGACGTTATCAAAAATGATGTGGCTCGCGGCATCGCCCATGCCGTAGCCAATCTTCTCTTTGACGGACAATATATGATCTTTCATCGCACACTCTTCTCTCAGCGCTACCGCGGGTTGGTACCGGTTACATGCTTTGTAAACCATCCGCGCAGTAAGATGAATTGCGATATCTCATAATCAAATTACGTTTCTTGTTTTATGTGATCCCGGTAGCCTGAAAGAGTGTTTAAAAGTGTAAGCCACGGATTTTGCAAGGAATTGTTTAAGAAGGTTCTGTAAAGTCCAGTTTTAACAGTAAAAAAGTGCGTTTGGGTATGTGGTTAATGCAGGAAAGTAGCTATAATGCGCCCCGCCTCCATGTAGCAATCGAGGCGCGGAAGATCGTCATCTCCGGTGAGGTGGCTGGACTTCAAATCCAGTTGGGGCCGCCAGCGGTCCCGGGCAGGTTCAACTCCTGTGATCTTCCGCCAGTTCAATCATCTTTATCCATATGAACTTATCCAGAAAATCAGCCTTTCGGTTCAATGCCTTTCGCTTTTAGCGCGCTTCTCGCCAGTTCTTTAAACCAGCTCGCGAGACTCACTCCCTCTTCCGCTGCCACAGCATCCAGCTGTTCCTTTAATGCCGGATCAATGCGCATTTTAAACTGCGGAGACTGACCGCCGCCCTTTGGTTTTTTTTCGCGCGCTATGATTGACATGAGGCCACCTATCCAACTAATCTTAACTTATAGGAGGCCACCTAAAAGCCTCTTGTACAGACAACGCTCCGATGTGCGGGAACCAAGCCGGAGGGTCTAACCACACCAACTATCAAGGAGTTGATTATAGCTGATTTGCATTCTACCCCAGGCTTTGCCGTTTCCGGAATAGAGCATCAACAACACGCTTCATCTCGTCTGGCGCCCGGACATGTTCGCCTTCAGGGTAGCCGCTCCCAAATGACGCCGGGTTAATCGTCCGTCTAATGAAATTTATGCTCTTCTGACATACTATGCGAACCAAAGCAGGTTAACCCGGAGGCTATATGGCAAATGAACACTTAACGTCGTCCCCCATAGGCGAGTTCGTTATGTTTGCCAGCGGTGATGGGAAAGTACGTGTTGAATGCCGCTTTGAAAGCGATACACTTTGGCTCTCGCAGGCAATGATCTGCGAACTCTATGGTAAAGCGAAAGCCACCATCAGCGAGCATATAAAGCATATATTTGAAGAAGGCGAACTTGAGGAAAATTCAGTTGTTCGGTTTTACCGAACAACTGCCAGTGATGGAAAAAATTATCAGGTTCAACTCTTTAGTTTGCCTCTGATACTTGCCGTTGGCTATCGCGTTCGCTCCCCTCGCGGCACTCAGTTCCGCCAGTGGGCAACCCAGACGCTCCAGCAATACCTGATCAAAGGTTTTGTGATGGACGATGAGCGGTTAAAAAATCCGCCTGTTGTTCATCGGCTGTACCCGACTATTTCGATGAGATGCTGGAGCGCATCCGAGATATTCGCGCCAGCGAACGCCGTGTTTATTTGCGCGTACGAGAGGTATTTACCTGCTGTGCTCGCCTTTCTGCCGGCCGGCGCCTTGCCCGGCCTACATTATCTTTGGGTCTGTGTAATACCCACAGAGCTGCGCTGCATGGCGTTTAGTTATACAATCCCAGCTTCTGTGATAGTTCACTCAGCTCACGCATCGCCTCCAGGCTTTTTTGTTTCCGCTGTTCCGCAGCCACCTTCTCCCGCACCAGCTCCGCCACCCTCTCCGGCTCCTCAGACGAAACTACCCGGCAATCGTCTAATGCACAATATTCCCTAAAGCGCTGGCGGAACTTCATCTCTTCTTTTTCTCTGACCAGACCAAAGCCGCGCATCAGCTGGCGCGCGACCACGATGCGCGTAGCGATATCGATATCCTCTGAAGGCAATAGCAGGATGGAATACCCGGACTGCCGCACAAGCTGCCGATTCCCCGCGACAATCTCCGGGCAGACATCGGTGGCAAGAAATCCCGAGGAGAGCACCACCACTCGTTTTTCATGCGGATTCTCCGCCAGCAGGCGAGAGCATAGCGCGGCGTTATCACGCACATAGCGCTCGTATCCATTGCGCTGAATATATTGGCGAATATTTAAAAGCTGCTCGCAAAATTCGCTATCGAGATCGATAAACCGGTAGTTCATCGCCTGCGCCAGCAGCGCTCCAACCGTGCTTTTTCCCACCCCGCCGGGGCCAATCAGAAATAGCGTATTCATCTTTACTCCTCGCGTCCGTGTGAAAGCATTATGTCAGCAGAATACGCCAAATAATGCCGCGATCGCGGCCGTTTTTTTGTTCACTCCCATCTCCCCAGCCAATCATTTCCATCCAATGTTTGCGTTATTCCCTTCACCTTTAAATCCTTACACTAACGGGATAACGTGGCTTAGAAAGGAGACCAATAATGCTCCCCAAACTCGAACACAGCTTCTCTATCACCATTCAGGTCGACAAACCGGTCATCGTCTCCCGCAGCCCGCAGAGCGGGAAACGTCAGCTGATCCCTATCCTCAGCGGAATCGTACGCGGTGAGCTCAACGGCCACGTCTTACCCGGCGGCGTCGACAGCCAGATCATCGAGCCTGACGGCACCTGCCGCCTCTCCGCGCGCTATGCATTACACGTGGAAGAAGGCACGGTATACATCGAAAACAACGGCATTCGCCGCCTACCCGAAGAGTACAAAGAACTTCTTTTCGGCGACGATATGCGATTTTTTAGCGATATTACGCCGGAATCTATCTATTTTCGCACCGTACCGACTTTTGAAGTGGATACGCCGGCGCTGCGCTGGCTCACCACCTCGCTGTTTATCTGTTCCGGCGGCCGCACGCAGGACGGCGTGATGCTCGATTTTTATCGCGTCCGCTGATTTTCACTTTTTCAATATAACTGTTATCGCCGTCGGGCCATGTTTCCCCCGCCTGCCGCGGTCTATCCTCAATACATTCAAACGATGAACCTCATTCAAAACCGGAGAGTGTATGAAAGCGATCGCCATTACTCGCGCAGCGACCGAAGGCAGCAATATTCCTTTTTTAACCGACATCGAGCTGCCGCAGCCGGTTGCCGAGGGGCATGACCTGCTGGTTGAAGTGAAGGCCATTTCCGTCAACCCGGTGGATACCAAAGTCCGCGCCGGGTTTAACGCCGATACCCCACGCGTGCTGGGCTGGGACGCGGTCGGCGTGGTGAAAGCCGTCGGCAGCGCGGTGACGCTGTTCGCCGCAGGAGATGAAGTGTGGTACGCCGGCGCGCTGGGCCGCCCGGGCAGCAACAGCGAGTTTCAGTTAGTGGACGAACGCATCGTCGCCCGCAAACCGCGTTCGCTGGATAACGCCTCCGCCGCCGCGCTACCGCTCACCGCCATCACCGCCTGGGAGCTGCTGTTCCACCGCCTTGGCGTAGAGGAAGGCGGCAACGCGGGCGACACGCTGCTGATCGTCGGCGCGGCGGGCGGCGTCGGTTCGATACTGACCCAGCTCGCCAGCAAGCTGACCGGCATGACGGTCATTGGCACCGCCTCGCGTGCGGAAAGCCAGAAATGGGTACGGGAAGCGGGGGCGCATCATGTTATCGATCACAGCAAACCGCTCGCCGACGAGCTGGCGCGGATTGGTGTTAAAACGGTGACCCATGTCGCCAGCCTGACCAATACCGACCAGCACTATCCGCAGCTGATCGCCGCTCTCGCACCGCAGGGCAAGCTGGCGCTTATTGACGACCCGGAAACCCTCGACGTCGTGCCGCTGAAGGCAAAAAGCATCTCCCTGCACTGGGAATTTATGTTTACCCGCTCGATGTTCGCAACGCCGGATATGATCGCCCAGCATCAGCTGCTGACCCGCGTGGCGGCGCTGATTGACGACAACACCATTAAGACCACCCTCGGCGAGCACTACGGCGCCATCACTGCCGCCAACCTGCAAAAAGCGCACGCGCAGCTGGAAACCGGGCGTTCGGTGGGCAAAATCGTGCTGGAGGGCTTTTAAGATGAGCAACGAAGCGATCTCGATTATCGCAGTGCTGAAGGCAAAGCCGGGCCAGCAAGATGCGCTGCGGCAAGCCCTGCAGGCGCTGCTGCTGCCGACGCGTCAGGAGCCGGGCAACCTCGATTACGCCCTGTTTCAGCTGCGCGACGCGCCGGATACGTTCTATATGCGCGAATCCTGGCGCAATCAGGAAGCGCTGGACGCGCATGTCGCCCTGCCGCACTTCCAGAATTTTATCGCGCAGATGAATAACCTGCTTGCCGAACCGCTGCGGCTGGATTACCTGACGCC
>OJTK01000225.1_pt1 | contig 7442 bp, 7 predicted proteins | sample 1599701 | NCBI WGS metagenome assembly OJTK01 (sample SAMN04436884, study PRJEB24849) | human gut metagenome | biome: human gut; feature: NICU; material: stool | host: Homo sapiens | place: USA: Saint Louis, MO | collected 2012-03-05
CCGGTCATTATCTACGAACCGGTTATGCAGGAAGATGAGTTCTTCAATTCCCGCGTAGTTCGCGATTTCGACGCATTCAAACAAGAAGCTGACGTGATTGTCTCAAACCGAATGGCTGAAGAGCTGTCGGATGTTGCTGACAAAGTGTATACCCGCGATTTGTTCGGCAGTGACTAAATACCCCCTCTGGCCGGGAGATAAGCTGTCGGCCAGAATTTTCCCCTCTCCTGAATTCTTCAGCTATTCGCCTGGCAAATCGTCTTACTCCTCTTACCCGCTCAACCCCCCTAAAAAACGTGACCTCGCTTAGATTCTTCAATCGATCATCTTGTCCCAACCATTGAGGTCGGATATGTTTAATTCACCTTGTGAAGAGCTACCGTCACTGTGATGTAGACGCTGGAGATAAGCGCCGGAAGGTAAAACAGAGCCTGCTTGCAGGCTTTTGTTGTTTCTGGAACCCTGGTTTTCAGGAGAGCTGCCTTGCGGCGAGTTAAGGTTCTGATTGAAATTGACACGGGTGAGGGGGCGGGAGCTTTCAAGGGAAGGGCGCAGACATAGCAAGCACAAGTCATTTACGGTCATCAGGATATAATATTAACGCTAAGGCTTTAGTACCCGATTAGCATAACTTTTTAGTTTGACGTGGCAACCAATGCCAGCTGAAAAGACAATACGCATCCCCACCGCTGGCAGTGTTTTATTCTTATATTATTATTTCCTATGCCTGTATTATAATTATATTAAGTTTTCTTTTCACCACTTTCGTTTGTTAAAAGTCAGCTTGGCCTTTTTCTGATCTTTAATATAAGAAATCAGAAAATAAACTGAAACAATCAACAGGATGGCAGCAACTGCTAAGAAAATTATGTTTGCCATAATGCGTACCAGAATGAAAGGAATGTTATAAATCCATTTGCCTGCGAACTAAGAACACTGCAAAAGCATGCCTTTGCCTGCTTAACATATCCTGAATTTAAGAAAATTCCTATATGGTGTTTGTGGTTTTTTTTGAGGAAAGTGGAAAACCCTTTTTCGCGACCAGTAGTTTGAACAATAGCGCTGTAGCTGACTTTAGTGCCAGTTCGATTAGCTGGTGATTGTTTCCTTCGTACGAGAATGCTCTTCAGTGATTGTATTGAAAGTGGCTTATATCAGAGTTTGTTGATGATTTTGTTTGGTTTATGTTAATTCTGTGTTTCGTTATTGTGTGGTGCGCGGGCTTTGCGCTGAGATAGGTATTAACAGAGTGTTTTTACGAGCATCTGAATGGATAAGATTGCCGAATGACAATTCTCGATATAAAAAAGCCGCAGTCGTATCCCACTGCGGCTAAATACCCTGCGCCATGCTGGGTTGATTAGACCTTATAGTACGCCTTATACCAGTCAACGAAGTTCTTCACTCCCTGCCTGACCGTCGTCTGCGGTCTGAAACCCACCGCATCGTACAGCGGCTTGGTATCTGCGCTGGTTTCCAGTACATCGCCCGGCTGTATTGGCATCATATTTTTCTCCGCAACCATCCCCATAGCTTCCTCAAGCGCGGTGATGTAATCCATCAGTTCAACCGGTGAGCTATTACCGATGTTATACACCCGGTATGGCGCAGAGCTATCTGCCGGTGATCCTGTCTCAACGGTCCATTCGGGATTGGGCTGCGGGATAATATCCTGCATCCGAACAATCGCCTCAACGATATCGTCAATGTAAGTGAAGTCGCGCTTCATCTTGCCATAGTTGTAGACATCAATAGGCTTTCCTTCCAGCATGGCTTTTGTGAACTTGAACAGCGCCATATCCGGACGGCCCCATGGGCCATAGACGGTAAAGAATCTGAGTCCAGTGGTCGGAATACGATAAAGGTGAGAGTAGGTATGCGCCATCAGCTCGTTTGCCTTCTTGGTGGCGGCATACAGCGAAACCGGATGATCAACCGAATCATCGGTAGAGAACGGCATTTTACGGTTCAGGCCATAGACCGAACTGGAGGAGGCATAAAGCAAATGCTCTACATTATTGTGTCTGCAGCCTTCAAGAATGTTCAGATAACCAATCAGGTTAGCGTCGGCATAAGCGAACGGGTTTTCCAGGGAGTAGCGAACGCCAGCCTGAGCGGCAAGATGGATCACCCGGTTAAATTTCTCATTAGCAAAAAGTCGGGCAATACCTTCACGATCCGCCAGATCGATTTTGTGAAAACTGAACAGGGGAGACTGCAGTAAATCCAGACGGGCCTGCTTAAGATTGACGTCATAGTAGTCGTTCATGTTGTCGAGACCGACAACCTCATGACCCGCCTCCAGAAGGCGCTTGCAGGTATGAAAGCCGATGAATCCTGCGGCTCCAGTTACTAAAAATTTCATATTCATCCTCTGGGGTGACTGTATCCCGCTATATATTCGTCGATTTTACACTGGCTTGCCGTGTGGATCACCTGCTTTACCGTTGCTGATTATGTTCACGCATTAGATGGCTAAGCGATGTCGCCCATATCAGAGCTTTTGCATTGGCATTCTGAGGTGGAGATGAGATTCATTATCGATGCTTGATGATTAGCAAGATAACAATTGCGTGAGGTCTTGTCATAATCTCGCGTTTTCGACTCGTTAGGTCCTCGAAAGTTAACGTAGATAAAAATTGATTTTATGTATGAATTTACAATTCTTTCACATTGATAGTGGTGTGTCTTTTTTTATGGTTTAAAATCAAGTGGTTAGTTTTTTTGTTGTATTTGCTTTACATAATGTTTATGACCTGAATCATTTGCAATATGAATTGATTGGCAACGTATTTTCATTTTTATTCCCATGGACCAGCGCTATAATGCGGCAACTCATTTGCATGACCATTGTGTTGTCAGTTTAATCAGCTATCCTGTGCGCAGCGTTAAATATGACACCAGACTGATTGTTGGTGTCATTTCAATCAATATTGCGTACGGTTTACGCCGGTTCACAGAAGATGGATAGGGCGATAACCGAGAAGAGTCTCGTCAGGAGTTCAAAAAATGGGCTTGCTAAACGTGCTAATTGAGAAATTCCTGATGGATGGGGGTTAAGCAAACAGCGAGAGTGTGGGCCTGCTTGAATCTTTTTAAATTTCAAGTGAGCAGCACCCAGCGTCACGGGCAGTAATCTTACCCGATAGCCGCTGCGAGAGCCGTTTGACGTAAGAACAGGGTGTGTCAGTTTACTGCTGTCGTAAAAGCAGTCGCTAGAGATGTTTACAGATAGGGTTGTTGAATCATTACGCAGTTTGGTTGCGATAGCCAAGGGCGGTAGCGTGATTGAAAGCTATCATGTAATACTATGGGGGAGGAGTATCTGACTGAAAAATAACAGTTTTTACTTTACGTCCAGAAACGGCGTCTTAACTGGCGATCTTCATGTCAGCCTCTCACTTGTCTCCGTTTAGCCTGGATGAGCTACCATGGTCGGCTGCTGCCAATGAATTAAAGCGTACAGAAAAATTGGGAAATCTTGCTTTAACCTATGCACTTAAGTTTTCACGTTGTATGTCCAAAGCCACGGCGTCTATCGGCAGTGTATCAGTCAGGGCGTTAGAGCTATCGCAGTTGATTTAGTCAGTCAGCGACAACTCGCAATTCTAAAGTGCATAACCCAATGCTTAAAATTTCGTAGAATAATTTATGAGTATAAAAATGAAGTATAATCTAGGGTATTTATTTGACCTGCTTGTTGTTATCACCAATAAAGATCTAAAAGTACGCTATAAAAGTAGTGTATTTGGTTATTTATGGTCAATTGCCAACCCCCTACTTTTTGCGATGATCTACTATTTTATCTTTAAATTGATCATGCGAGTCCAGATTCCAAATTATACCCTTTTCTTAATAACGGGTCTCTTCCCCTGGCAGTGGTTTGCAAGCTCTGCGACGAATTCGCTTTTCTCATTTATTGCTAATGCGCAAATTATCAAAAAAACCGTATTTCCGCGTTCGGTTATTCCACTTAGTAATGTGATGATGGAAGGATTGCACTTCTTATGCACTATTCCTGTCATTGTCGCTTTTCTTTTTGTGTACGGTATGCGTCCTTCGCTTTCATGGCTTTGGGGCATACCGCTCATTGCTATCGGACAGGTGATTTTTACCTTTGGCATATCAATTATTTTTTCTACTTTGAATCTTTTCTTCAGAGACTTAGAAAGATTTGTGACTCTCGGTATTATGCTGATGTTTTACTGCACTCCCATTTTATACGCATCGGATATGATTCCAGCAAAATATAGCTGGGTTATCGACTATAACCCTCTGGCGAGTATGATTTTAAGCTGGCGTAATTTATTTATGGATGGCGTTTTAAACTACGAGCATATCTCAGTGTTATATTTGACTGGTATTGTGCTGACAGTTATCGGATTAAGTATTTTTAATAAATTAAAATATCGATTTGCAGAGATCTTGTGATGGAACCAGTAATTGATTTTAATAATGTGACAAAAGAATATCCGCTTTACCATCATATTGGCTCAGGTATTAAAGATTTAATATTTCATCCTAAAAGAGCCTTTCAATTACTGAAGGGCCGTAAATATCTTGCTATTCAGGATGTCTCTTTTACGGTAGGTAAAGGAGAGGCTGTTGCGCTCATTGGGCGAAACGGCGCAGGCAAAAGCACTTCTTTGGGGCTGGTTGCCGGTGTTATCAAGCCAACGAAAGGGTCGGTCACAACTCGTGGGCGAGTGGCCTCAATGCTTGAGCTAGGTGGTGGTTTTCATCCAGAATTGACTGGCCGTGAGAATATTTATCTTAATGCCACCCTTCTTGGGCTACGGCGTAAAGAGGTTCAACAGCGAATGGATCGCATCATTGAATTTTCCGAATTAGGGGAGTTTATTGATGAGCCGATCCGCGTCTATTCTAGCGGTATGCTAGCGAAGCTTGGCTTCTCGGTTATTAGTCAAGTTGAGCCTGATATTCTGATTATTGATGAAGTGCTGGCCGTCGGCGATATTTCATTTCAGGCCAAATGTATTAAGACGATTAAAGAGTTCAAAAATCGTGGTGTGACAATACTGTTCGTTAGTCACAACATGAGTGATGTGGAAAAAATATGCGATCGGGTTGTCTGGATCGAAAATCACCGTCTCCGGGAAATCGGTTCTGCTGAAAGAATCATCGAACTTTATAAACAAGCAATGGCCTAAATCTGGTAATTAAATGAATAGTATTAAGATCTATACCTGTCATCATAAGCCGAGCGCATTCCTTAATGCATCGATTATAAAACCATTGCATGTAGGTAAAGCTAACTCCTATAATGATATCGGCTGTATTGGCGATGATACAGGAGATAATATTTCGTTTAAAAACCCCTTTTACTGTGAGTTAACCGCACATTATTGGGTTTGGAAAAATGAATCTCTTTCTGATTATGTCGGCTTTATGCATTATCGCCGACATCTGAATTTTTCTTCAGAACAGAGCTTTCCCGAAGATAATTGGGGCGTAGTTAATTCACCCGTTATTGATGCAGATTATGAAAAGCAGTTTGGTTTAACCGACACGGCAATCCAGGATTGTATTTCAGGGTTTGACCTGCTGTTACCGAAGAAGTGGTCAGTGACCTCTGCTGGAAGTAAAAATAACCTCGATCATTATGAGAAAGGGGAGTTTTTACATATTAAGGACTATCTGGCTGCCCTGGAGATTGTCGAAGAGCTTTATCCGGATTATAAAACGGCTATTCAGCAGTTTAATAATGCAACTGATGGCTATTACACGAATATGTTTGTGATGCACAAAGATATGTTCGTAGACTATTCTGAGTGGCTTTTCGCGATTTTGACTCATCTTGAAAGTCGCATCTCGATGAATAATTATAACGCTCAGGAAAAGCGTGTTATCGGCCATATCGCAGAGCGCCTGTTTAATATTTACATTATAAAACAGCAGCAAGATCGTGCCCTGAAAGTTAAGGAACTACAGCGCACTTTCGTGACGAATGAGACCTTCAACGGCAAGCTGATGCCGGTCTTTCCTCACGCTGCGCCAATCGTCATCAGTTTTGATGATAACTACGCCATCAGCGGCGGGGCTTTAATCAACTCTATCGTTCGCCATTCTGATAAAAACACCCATTACGATATTGTTGTGCTGGAAAACAAGGTTAGCAATCTTAACAAGCAGCGCTTAACCAGGCTGGTTTCGGCCCATACAAACTTTTCACTTCGATTTTTTGATGTGAATGCCTTCACTGAATTGGATGGCGTACATACCCGTGCGCACTTTAGTGCATCAACCTATGCTCGCTTGTTTATTCCGCAGCTTTTCCGTGAATATGAGAAGGTCATTTTTATCGATTCCGATACTGTGGTGAAGGCCGATCTGGCGACTTTGCTTAATGTCGAACTCGGCACAAACCTTGTTGCCGCCGTTAAAGATATCGTCATGGAAGGCTTCGTCAAGTTTGGCGCGATGTCGGAGTCAGCTGATGGCGTGATGCCCGCCGGCGAGTATCTGCAAAAAACGCTTAAAATGACCAATCCTGATGAGTATTTCCAGGCGGGGATTATCATTTTCAACGTTGCGCAAATGGTGCAGGAAGATACCTTCTCCGAGCTGATTAAAACCCTGAAAGAGAAAAAGTACTGGTTCCTTGACCAGGACATCATGAACAAAGTTTTCTACGGCCGGGTTGAATTTTTACCGCTGGAGTGGAATGTCTATCATGGTAATGGCAATACCGATGACTTTTTCCCCAATCTGCAGTTCGCAACATATATGCGCTTTTTAGAAGCCAGAATGAACCCGAATATGATTCACTATGCCGGGGAGAATAAACCGTGGAATACGGACAAGGTTGACTTTTATGACGATTTCCTGGAAAACGTCATCAACACGCCATGGGAAAAAGAGGCCTATTTCCGTCAGCTATCTTTGATTAATTCATCAAATCCTGCGCATAATGCAGGGCAAACGCCTGTTCTGCTTCAGACCAGGATCAAAAAAGCGTTGATGCCTTTCCTTAATAAATATGCTCCTGTCGGTTCACCGAGGCGAAATACGATAACAAAATACTATTATAAAGTTAGACGCTCAATTCTTGGTTAAGGCTGCTGGAGTAATATTATGAACAGTAAAAATATTTTAATTGTCGGCGCTGGTTTTTCTGGTGCGGTTATCGCCCGCCAGCTTGCTGAACAAGGCCATCGTATCAGAATTATCGACCAGCGGGACCACATTGGCGGTAACTCCTACGACGCGCGCGATCCGCAAACGGACGTTATGGTCCACGTCTATGGTCCGCATATCTTTCATACCGATAATGAAACAGTGTGGAACTATGTGACTCAGCACGCTGAGATGATGCCGTATGTGAACCGCGTCAAAGCAACCGTTAACGGACAAGTGTTCTCTCTGCCGATCAACCTGCATACCATTAACCAGTTTTTTGCCAAAACCTGTTCGCCAGATGA
>OJTK01000227.1_pt1 | contig 7014 bp, 9 predicted proteins | sample 1599701 | NCBI WGS metagenome assembly OJTK01 (sample SAMN04436884, study PRJEB24849) | human gut metagenome | biome: human gut; feature: NICU; material: stool | host: Homo sapiens | place: USA: Saint Louis, MO | collected 2012-03-05
ATAGCACCACGCCGGCTGACGTGAATCCTGATACTTTAATCTCCATCACCTTCGAATTAATGCCCTAAACGATAAATAGCGAGTTCCGGCCGGATTTACGCATCCGCAAAGTCATTGCCCGTATACGAAATGTTTGCAGTCACGCGCCTGGGACGGATATTGCTTCTGTAACAATCGCCTGGCGGGCAGATTATTACCCAGCGCGCATTTAACCGGTCGCTTCCAACTGCAGTAAATCCATCAGATATATGAGGTTTGAGTCAAAGGCGTTAGGGTAGGCACCGAAGCTCTGTTTGGTTCGTTGTTTGGTCAGAAGTCGGTAGTAGCGGAACTGCCAGAGCTTACTGCCGCTGGACTTGATTAGTAGAGTAACTCCGTCACCATCATACTGCTGCTAATCATCATATTTAGGTTTGGCGGCTTTGGTTTCCGTATCGGTTAACGGCTTGGTTTTCTTGCCATGGGGAGTCTCCATGCGTTTAGGCCCAACGAAAACAATAGAGCTTTGCGTTGGGCCTATCAATGGGCCTAAAAGGTTCAGATTAAATTAGTTTGCTTGAGATTTTGCGGGACAAATTGAGGGCACAAAAAAGCCCGCAGGGCTTGCGCCGTGCGGGCTCTTAGGACTTCATCGGATGACTCTGGTAATCACCGATGGAGAATTTTGGGCTGGCGGAGTCTGAATTGGTTGTGTAATTCATTGAATTAATTTGAATAACTGCTAGTTCAACTTTTCTTAGGTGCCTATTTGGGTGCCTAAAAGTTTTTTCTCCCTTTGATGAGAAAGAAGACGAGATAGGGACTGTGCGTGGTGATATCTAGTTGAGTCGTCACACTGAAAAACAGATTTGACCTGGTAACCATTTCTTGCGCAGCAAACGCGCCGCGCATATACGGTTTGGGCTTACCTTTTATCAAACGCTTAGACTACTATTCGCCTGCGAAATTTTTTGGATAAAAGCCATCATCACCAATGCAGCATCGAAAAATGCTTAATTAAAAATGCTCACGCCTGCATCCCCTTACCCCGTGCCAGGTTAATTCTTTCAACGCATTCCTTAAACGCTTTAAGTTGCTCCGTAGAGAGTTCAGATTCATCAATTTTGACCAGAAGAGCGTTGAGAGAGCGTTCAATATCATTTTTAATTAACCGTAAGCAGATAACCTTAACCCAACGTGGAGAGAGCTTACTGAGGCCAATTGCTCTTGTGATTTGTAATTTCATGCGATGCCTCTCAACCGCCAGTGTGCCGGTTTTCAACCTCGGTTATAACACGCAATGGACAGGACTTCTGTTATTCCTTCGCCTAAAATTTAGCATGAAGCGCTTAGCTTGGGTGCAACCAGGATTTCATTAAACATCAAAATTAGTTTTGCATCATGACGCGCAAGCGCCACGTCATAACCAGAGTTACTAGTTCACCTCAAGGTAGTTTTTCATATTCTGACACAGGATGGGATATCTCCTTTGTGCCATAGTGGATGTTATTAATCTCATGCAGTATGGATTCACGAAAAATATACGTTAAATTTTGTCCTGATTGACACGGGATGAAAGCTCCTGATAGCTCTCTTTTCTCTCGCTGTAACGATCTGCAAGATAACCAGTTTGTCCCTTAAGCAGCACCGTGATTTTAAACAGCTCCTCGGCTACATCGACGATACGGTCATACCATGACGAAGGTTTCATTCGGCCGTTTTCGTCGAACTCTTGCCATGCCTTAGCAATGGAGGACTGGTTGGGGATAGTGAACATCCGCATCCATCGGCCCAGAATGCGCATTTGGTTCACCGCATTAAAGGACTGCGAACCACCGCAGACCTGCATCACTGCAAGTGTCTTGCCCTGCGAAGGACGAACCGCGCCTTCACTTAAGGGTATCCAGTCTATTTGCGCCTTCATCACCGCGCTCATCGTCCCATGCCGCTCAGGGGAACTCCACACCATCCCGTCACACCATCTGACCAGGCCGCGTAGTTCGGTGACCTTAGGGTGCGTGTCTGGCGCATCATCAGGCAGGGGTAAACCAGAGGGGTTAAAGAATTCCACCTCCGCGCCCATTGCAGTCAGAAGACGACCGGCTTCCTCCGCGGCAAAGCGGCTGTAGGAGCGCTCTCTTACTGAGCCATACAGGATAAGAATCCGTGGTGGCGCTTGCAGGTTCATACGTTCAGCGATGTGTTGATCAAAGAATTCAATATTAAGGGCAGGAAATTGTTCCATTTTTCTCCTCCGGAGAGAGTAGATGATTTCAAATTTAACACATATGATTTATCATATATATATTCTAAAGGGAACGGAGTGAAAAATGCTACAACCTGTTCAGCTTTTCAAAATCCTGTCGGATGAAACTCGGCTCGCCATCGTCATGATTCTCCGGGAGTCAGGAGAACTGTGCGTTTGTGATATCTGCGCAGCCATTTCCGAATCACAGCCCAAAGTCTCGCGACATATGGCTATCCTTCGTGAGGCCGGGCTGGTTCTGGACCGTCGTGAAGGCAAATGGATCCACTATCGTCTGTCACCCCACATACCGGCATGGGCAACTGAGACAATCACGACGTCCTGGCAGTGTATGCGGGAGGATTTGTGTAAATGGCTGGATAAATCAGCCTGCACCTCCTGCTGAGAAAAGAAAACAAATTCACATAATCATATATAACGGAGTCTGAGATGCTTTTGGCGGGGAGTATATTTTTACTGACGTTGATACTGGTGATCTGGCAACCCGGAGGCCTGAGTATTGGCTGGAGTGCGAGTATCGGGGCTGTGCTGGCGCTGGTAACTGGAGTCATCCATATCGCTGATATTCCCGTTGTCTGGAATATCGTCTGGAACGCGACAGCGGCATTTATTGCGGTCATCATCATCAGCCTGCTGCTCGATGAGTCCGGCTTCTTTGAATGGGCCGCACTGCACGTCTCCCGCTGGGGTAACGGACGTGGCCGCCTTTTGTTTAGCTGGATAGTCTTGCTTGGGGCTGCTGTTGCTACACTGTTTGCCAATGACGGAGCCGCACTGATCCTGACGCCGATCGTAATTGCGATGCTGCTCGCACTGGGATTCAGTCAGGGCACGACACTGGCCTTTGTCATGGCCGCAGGATTTATTGCAGATACGGCCAGCCTGCCGCTCATTGTTTCTAACCTGGTGAATATCGTCTCGGCGGACTTTTTCGGTCTGGGCTTTACGCAGTATGCCTCCGTGATGATCCCCGTAGATGTGGCCGCGATTACGGCCACGCTGGTCATGCTGCATCTCTTCTTCCGCAGGGATATTCCGGTGACGTATGACGTTTCGCTGCTGAAGACGCCTGCCAGTGTGATAAAGGATCCGGCAACGTTCAGGGCGGGCTGGATTGTCCTGTTTTTGCTGCTTGTCGGTTTCTTTGTTCTGGAACCTCTTGGGATCCCGATAAGTGCGATAGCCGCTACTGGCGCAGCAGTACTGTTCATAGTGGCGAAAAGAGGTCACGCCATCAACACAGGAAAAGTCCTGCGCGATGCACCATGGCAGATAGTTATTTTTTCACTGGGCATGTACCTGGTGGTCTATGGCCTGCGCAATGCAGGGCTCACGGAGTCTCTGTCTGACGTGCTAAACCTGCTGGCAGAAAAGGGGTTATGGGCAGCAACGTTCGGCACCGGCTTCCTGACCGCGTTCCTGTCGTCGGTAATGAATAACATGCCGACGGTGCTGATTGGTGCGCTGTCGATTGACGGAAGTACGGCGACAGGCGTCGTCAAAGAGGCAATGATTTATGCCAACGTGATTGGCTGCGATTTAGGCCCGAAAATCACTCCGATTGGCAGTCTGGCAACCCTGCTGTGGCTACATGTGCTGGCACAGAAAAACATGACCATCACCTGGGGATATTACTTCCGCACCGGCATAATCATGACCCTGCCCGTGCTTTTCGTCACTCTGGCCGTGCTGGCGTGGCGGCTCTCTGTCACCTTGTAGCGAGATATTGATATGAGCAATATTACCATCTATCACAACCCGGCCTGTGGCACCTCACGTAACACGCTGGAGATGATCCGCAACAGCGGCAACGAACCGACAATAATTTATTATCTCGATACTCCCCCGACCCGTGATGAGCTTATTAAACTTATTTCAGATATGGGGATTACAGTGCGCGCCTTGCTGCGTAAAAACGCTGAACCTTATGAACGCCTGGGTCTTGATGAAGAGAAATTTAGTGATGAGCAGTTGATTGATTTCATGCTTCAAGATCCAATCCTGATTAATCGGCCGGTAGTCGTTACGCCGCTCGGTACTCGTCTTTGCCGCCCTTCGGAAATAGTGCTGGATATTCTTCCGGAAGGTCAGAAAGGAGCGTTTACCAAAGAGGATGGCGAGAAGGTCATTGACGAAACGGGAAAGCGGGTTAGGTAATCTGTCCACTTCAAGATATCGGACGCCTGTTTAATCTACGAGGGCGTCCGCTTGCCGTTCACTAAAGACCTCCAGCCTACTAACCCCGTCCGCATTATGCTATGAGAGGAAATACTGTGGTGTTGGCTGCATTACAACTGCGTAATGTCACCATTAATACCTTCTTTACCCAGTTTATAGCGCAACATAATCTCTTCATGAAACACCTTGTTGAAGCCGGTTACGAACCAGATGCTTCTCGACGATCCTCTAAGGATGGTTGTGGGCTATCCGTAAAAAGAGCCGGGTATGCCCGGCTCTTTTTTAGCTGATTTCGAAATCTTTTAATTCCCCACCTTCAGCAATCAGATTTGAGATCCGCTTCGGCATTCGCCCCTGACCTGACCATGTTTTTGACTCTCCAGTTTCGTCAGTATATCGATACTTCGCGGGGCGGGGGGAGCGCGTCCTTTTAGCCTTACCCGGAGAGCCAATAGCAGCTAAAAGTTCGGAGGGGTCGATACCCTCATCAAGCATCATCTGACGAAGTGTTTCCAGTTTATCGCGGCGCTGACTTTCATTTGCAAGACGTAATGTCTCTTCTTCTCGTCGTTCTATAAGAATAATTTTAAACTTTTCCAGAACATCTTCCAGTACATCTAATGACATTTCACGAGTCTGAGAACGTAAGGTACGGATATTGTTTAACTGTGTAAGAGCATCTGACATAAAGAGACCTTTTAAAGTTTTTTCGTTGTTCAGCAAATACCAATGTCGACGGTTGCTCATCAACCCGATTTTTCTTACTGAGCATTTTAATCCGATTGGTACATATTGTTATTAACGAGGTTTAGACTACTTATATAAATCTCTTATCGCAAGACAAAATTAAGAAGAATGTGCAAGAACTAAATTACAACTCCTACGAAATGTCCATGCATTTTTGAAGGTACTTAAAACTATGATGCCAGGAGTTATCCGGAGAGCCTTTTTATACCCTCATAACTTATTGCTTCAGTCACACCTGATGAGATTTAAAATGAGGAGAGGCAGCGCCGCCACTTAGCAAGGTTTTTCACAAATGGCAAGATGGCACGCAGGGGGGAGACACCTGCATTTTGTCAGAGGGTAGCGAATTACTCTCTCTTTATAGAGGCGTTTCTAAAAAAGTGTAATGTAAAAAAAAGCCTGCTGTTAGCAGGCCATAAATGCTTTTAACTCATTTTTTGTTCGATTCTGATAAATAGGGTAAGCATGCAATTAAACGTGGAGCAGAGAGCATGACAAAAATTCTATAAATATTTCCTGGCCGCATCAAGTATCTCCTGTGACGTTAACTCCCTGTCAGTAGCCACGTAAACAATACCATGATCGCCAGTTAAGGAAGGAAAACCTGCAGACATAATCCGAAGATGTGTTTCTTCACCGTTTGGATATTCCTGCCTGATAGAGGATATACCTTCCAGAACGGTCATGACTTTACAGGATTCAGCATTAAAGAAAACAAGGACTTTAATCATATTCTATTACCCTGTTCTCTCGTGGGTGTTAACTGGCAGATGCCATTAAGGTCAAAGCCATTACGTGGTGCTTTCGGAGATAGCCTCGCTCATTACGCACTTCTTATTTAACAAGCAGTTAGTATGTTCTTTTAAAATTTTTATGCAGTAGTCCTGCATTTCATTACATCGGTCAGCGCACTCATAATTGTGAAAAATATGCTGATCAGATATTAAGAATAAACGATTTTCACTGATTTTAGTTATGGGGCTGTCTACTCAGGAATAATCCTTCATCGTTATCGCAGAACCACAATAATTTATTTATCGCAGAGTATTACGTTTGTAGCAGCAGGGCCTTTTTCACCATTATGTATCGCGAACTCAACTTTCTGACCTTCAAATAAGGTGTTAAAACCATCGCCGTTGAGGGCAGAAAAATGAACAAAGATATCTTTTCTGCCATCAAGAGGAGAGAGGAAACCAAACCCTTTGCCTTCGCTGAACCATTTTACCAGACCTTTAATTCTTAAGGTCATACTAACCCCCGTTATACATAATAGTATTGAATAGTAAACGTATAGTATTAAAGGTACGGGCTCAAAAAGAGGTGATATCAGCGATAGCGCCTGCTAATGAGGACTGCCCGGAAAATGCTTAACGTTCGTTTGTATATCGAACTGATGGAATTCATTAAGGCACAGGGAATCGATATAAGCAAATTATCTTTTAGCCGTCCAGAGGTCCTGCAGGGAAAATAAAAGTGGCTGAATACCACTTTCAACGTATAGTCTTTACGTGTTTTCAATAAGAAATTGACTTCTCTTATAAAATGGCAGGAATTGTCAAAAGTTATGACATTCTTAGTGTTAAATGTCTCATCATCCCTTCTGATAGCCGAAAAGACGATCTGCTTCACATTTCAGCCGTTAACTCCCGCAAATCAGAATGATTCATCCCAGGAAGTCGCATTGAATTTTGTCGGATAAACGGTCTCAGGGGGCCAATGGCTGCCAACATCTACCTTTTCTGAATTTCAGTGCTTCAAAATAAATAGATTAAAACTTAACCATATGTGATACGGTGAAGCTCATTCATTGAAAGGTTAATGGTTATGTCTGTTATCAATTACGC
>OJTK01000234.1_pt1 | contig 6347 bp, 5 predicted proteins | sample 1599701 | NCBI WGS metagenome assembly OJTK01 (sample SAMN04436884, study PRJEB24849) | human gut metagenome | biome: human gut; feature: NICU; material: stool | host: Homo sapiens | place: USA: Saint Louis, MO | collected 2012-03-05
TATAAAACAATAAGATATGGTTAGTGTGTTCCCCGCGCCAGCGGGGATAAACCGCCCGTCCTGCGGTACCTATCATCCGCCTATGGGTGTTCCCCGCGCCAGCGGGGATAAACCGTCAGTAGTGCGATAGCGCCACGCTACCGGCTCGTGTTCCCCGCGCCAGCGGGGATAAACCTGATAGCTCCAATATTCTCTGTCTGCGCGGCAAGCGTGTTCCCCGCGCCAGCGGGGATAAACCGGCCGCAATGGACAGTGAGCCGGTGGCAGAGATGTGTTCCCCGCGCCAGCGGGGATAAACCGTAACAGCCGGAGATTTTATACAGTCCACTTTCGTGTTCCCCGCGCCAGCGGGGATAAACCGGTTCCTGCCGTCTGTAGGCAGCGCTAAACTCTGTGTTCCCCGCGCCAGCGGGGATAAACCGTTACCTTTGTCGCTTTTACAGAGGCAATGGACGTGTTCCCCGCGCCAGCGGGGATAAACCGGGATGCCTGCCGCGCCGCCATGCTGCAGGAACGTGTTCCCCGCGCCAGCGGGGATAAACCGGACGCCGAACCAGAGGAGGATGAGCCAGAGGAGTGTTCCCCGCGCCAGCGGGGATAAACCGTACAACATGCTGGCGCAGCGGCATACCATCAGGTGTTCCCCGCGCCAGCGGGGATAAACCGCAACCTGTGTGCGCATAGCCTTGATCGCTTTCGTGTTCCCCGCGCCAGCGGGGATAAACCGCGTAACGCAAATTCAGGCAGATTATTTAACCCGTGTTCCCCGCGCAGCGGGGATAAACCGATTGATCGCGCTTTCTCGCGCATCTCAGAAGAGTGTTCCCCGCGCCAACGGGGATAAACCGGGGCGGCCGGTAGTCGTCCTTTCCAATAATGAGTGTTCCCCGCGCTAGCGGGGATAAACCGAACAGCCCACAAAACTTTTTGCATGGGGCCGCGTGTTCCCCGCGCTAGCGGGGATAAACCACAGTCAATGTTTCCCGAACATGGTTCTAAAGAGTGTTCCCCCGCAGCTGGCCGCCGCGGGGGCTGATTTACGGCGTCACGATATTGAACCAGAACTCAAATTTATCCATATAGCCCAGCATCTCATCCAGCTTCGCGCCATCGCCGGTCACTTTCACTTCACCCTTATCCTGCGCCTGTTTTAGCGTTTCCTCTTTCAGGATGATTTTGTTCAGCGTGGCGCGATCCAACGCAATGGTAGCATCCGCGTCCTTGGCTTCGGCATCGGCGGTGTGGTTGAGCACGCCGTTTTCCAGCTCCAGCTTATATTTACCGCCATCGTTACCCAGGTCGATATTGAACACCGCTTTGGCGGTTCCGGCTTTCTCACCATTAATATGCACCGCAAGGTAATCGAAGAACATTTCCGGGGTCATCGCCCGTACGGTATCCGGGCTGGCGGTGTTCGGCGTCGGGCCTTTCACTACGCCGTTGCGTAGCTCCTGAGCGCCGGTCAGGTAGAAATTACGCCACGGTCCTGATTCCGCCTGATAGCCCAGCTGCTCCAGGGCATCGGCTTCCAGATTGCGCGCCTCCAGATTACCAGGATCGGCGAAGACAATTTTACTCACGACCTGCGCTACCCAGCGATAGTTGCCCTGGTTGTAGTCCTCTTTGGCTTTCTTGAGGATAGCGTCGGCGCCGCCCATATAATCAACGAATTTCTTCGCCGCTTCTTCCGGCGGCAGTTCATCCAGCGTAGCCGGGTTGCCGTCGAACCAGCCGAGGTAGAGGACGTAAGTCGCTTTTACGTCATGGCTGACGGAACCGTAGTAGCCGCGGTTGGCCCAGGTGTTGGCCAGGCTGTCCGGCAGCTTGAATTTGGCGGCGATCTCATCGCGGGTCAGGCCCTCGTTGGCCATGCGCAGGGTCTGGTCATTGATGTATCGATACAGATCGCGCTGGCTCTTCAGCAGGTTAACCACGTTCTCATTGCCCCAGGTCGGCCAGTGGTGCTGGGCCATAATGATTTCGGCCTTGTCCCCCCAGCGTACGATGGCGGCGTTGATATATTTCGACCACGGCAGCGGTTCACGAATTTTCGCCCCGCGCAGCGAGTAGGTGTTATGCAGGGTGTGGGTGACGTCTTCTGCGGATTCAATCAGCTTCTTCTCTTCGATATACCACAGCATTTCCGACGGTGCTTCTGAGCCCGGCGCCAGCATAAAATCGTAGGTCAGCCCGTCGATGGTCTCTTTCTGGCCATCTTTCTCGATGATATTGGTGGGAGCAATCAACGTGACGGTGCCGGCGGAGGTCGTGGTGCCGAGGCCTGCGCCAACCTGGCCGGTGGCATCCGGTTTCAGCAGGTTGCCGTACATATAGCTGGCGCGGCGGCTCATTACGTTCCCGGCCATAATGTTTTCAGCAACGGCGGCTTCCATAAAACCGGAAGGCGCGTAGATTTTGACTTTACCGGATTTCACATCGGCTTCATCGACCACGCCGCGAACGCCGCCGTAATGATCGACGTGGCTGTGGGTGTAGATCACCGCAACGACCGGCTTATTGCCGCGATTTTTGTAATACAGATCCATTCCGACCTTTGCGGTCTCCGCCGATACCAGCGGATCGACAACGGTGATGCCTTCTTTGCCTTCGATAATGGTCATGTTGGAGAGATCGAGGTTGCGGATCTGGTAAACGCCTTCGGTCACTTCAAACAGGCCGCTAATATTGATCAACTGGGATTGACGCCAGAGGCTGGGGTTGACCGTATCCGGCGCCTTTTCACCCTCTTTAACAAAGTTGTACTGCTGCGGGTTCCAGATAACGTTGCCCTGTTCGCCTTTAATCACCTCCGTAGGGAGCGCGGCGATAAAGCCTTTATGCGCGTTGGTAAAGTCGGTGTTATCGGAGAAGGGAAGCTGTTTGTACAGCGCGTCGTTTGCCTGTTTGGTTGCCGCGGCGGCTGCTTTGGGAGACGTTTCCGCCCAACTGGTCATGGGGAGGGTCGAAATGATTCCTGCCAGAGCCAGACTTTTCATAATCGGTGTTAATTTCATCGGAATCCTCATGGGTTTACGCTGATTCACTCGTTAATTTCGATATGACGCCGGGTTACATCCTGTAACGCCTTCTCAACTATAAACACGTATCTGAAAAAGTGTTTATTTTGTTAATTATTTGATTGCTTATTGTTAAATTCAGATCGGCGTGCGCTCCTCTAACCGCGCCAGGCCAGCTTGCGTTGTCCCGCGACTTACCGTAACCTGCCCGCTGAGAACGTTTTTATCTCTCAATGACTCGGGGTGCCCTTCTTTGTGAAGGCTGAGAAAAACCCGTACCACCTGATCTGGATAATGCCAGCGTAGGGAAGTCAGAGACCGCAGGGTCGTCGCTTCTTCATCGCCTGGCGGGAGCAAACGATGTCTGACCTGCTGAACCCCGCGCATATCGCCCATCTGCGGCACCTTTTTCACCGTCATTCCCCTCTTGTGCACTGCATGACGAACGACGTGGTGCAGACCTTTACCGCCAACGTCCTGTTAGCGATTGGCGCATCCCCGGCGATGGTTATCGACCCGGACGAAGCCAGCCAGTTTGCCGCTATTGCCGATGCGCTGCTGATTAATGTCGGTACGCTGACCGTCGAACGCGCGGCGGCGATGCGTGCGGCGGCGCATAGCGCAACGCAGGCGGGCAAGCCCTGGGCGCTGGACCCGGTGGCGGTCGGCGCGCTGACCTTACGGACAGAATTTTGCCGGGAGCTGCTGGCGCTGCAGCCTGCCGCTGTTCGCGGTAATGCCTCGGAAATTATGGCCCTGGCCGGAATGAGCGGCGGCGGGCGCGGTGTCGATACCACCGATACCGCCGCCGCAGCGCTGCCCGCGGCGCAGGCGCTGGCCCGCCAGTTGAATACCGTGGTCGCGGTCACCGGCGAGGTCGATTACATCACCGATGGCCAGCGCACGCGCGCGGTCACCGGCGGCGATCCGCTAATGACCCGGGTAGTCGGCACCGGCTGCGCGCTATCGGCGGTGGTTGCCGCCGCTGCGGCGATGCCCGGCGATCGGCTGGAGAACGTGGCCGCGGCCTGCGGTCTGATGAAGCTGGCGGGTGGAAAAGCGGCGCGGCAAGGCGGCCCCGGCAGCTTTACTCCCGCCTTTCTCGATGCGCTCTACGCGGGAGGTGACCTGTGAAACGAATTAACGCGTTAACCATCGCCGGCACCGACCCGAGCGGCGGCGCTGGGATCCAGGCGGATCTCAAAACCTTCTCGGCGCTGGGCGCTTACGGCTGCTCGGTCATCACCGCGCTGGTGGCGCAAAACACCCGCGGCGTCCAGTCGGTGTACCGTATAGAGCCTGATTTTGTCGCCGCGCAGCTCGATTCGGTCTTCAGCGATGTGCGCATCGATACCACCAAAATCGGGATGCTGGCGGAAACCGATATCGTCGAGGCGGTGGCGGAACGGCTGGCGCGCTACCGGATAACCAACGTGGTGCTGGATACCGTCATGCTGGCAAAAAGCGGCGATCCGCTGCTCTCAGCCTCGGCGGTGGAGACGCTGCGCCAGCGCCTGCTGCCGCAGGTGTCGCTGATCACCCCGAACCTGCCGGAGGCGGCGGCGCTGCTGGATGCGCCACATGCCCGAACGGAAAAGGAGATGCTGGAGCAGGGCAGAGCGCTGCTGGGAATGGGCTGCGGAGCGGTATTAATGAAGGGCGGCCATCTTGATGATGCGGAAAGCCCTGACTGGCTCTTTACCCCCGACGGGGAGCAGCGCTTTACCGCGCCGAGAGTCCAGACCAAAAACACCCACGGTACCGGCTGTACGCTGTCGGCGGCGCTGGCGGCGCTGCGTCCGCGTTACGATGATTGGGGGCGAACCGTGGAGGAAGCCAAGGGCTGGCTCTCTGCGGCGCTGGCGCAGGCCGATTCGCTGGAAGTGGGGCACGGCATCGGTCCGGTCCACCATTTCCACGCCTGGTGGTAACCGGCAAGACAACGTGTCAGCAGACTATGCTGAAAAAATAGGCTCCCGGCTGGAAAATATGCTGAGTCGGTACCAGGCTTAACCTGCCCAAAATAATTGGGTTGGGAAAACGCATGCCGGTTTCGACCGGCACTTACGGGAGATAGCTATGACTGATATTACGCAGTTGCTTGGCAAAGATGCCGACACGCTTTTACAGCACCGCTGTATGACGATTCCAGCCGACCAGCTCTATTTACCGGGGGCGGATTATGTCGATCGGGTGATGGTGGATAACAATCGTCCGCCGGCGGTGCTGCGTAATATGCAAACCCTGTATAACACCGGCCGCCTGGCGGGAACCGGATATCTGTCGATCCTGCCGGTCGACCAGGGCGTAGAGCATTCTGCTGGCGCCTCTTTTGCCGCCAACCCGCTGTACTTTGATCCAAAAAATATCGTCGAACTGGCCATTGAGGCCGGTTGTAACTGCGTGGCCTCCACCTATGGCGTGCTGGCCTCGGTGTCGCGCCGCTATGCGCACCGCATCCCCTTCCTGGTCAAACTGAACCATAACGAGACGCTGAGCTACCCGACCGAATACGATCAGACGCTGTACGCCAGCGTTGAGCAGGCATTCAATATGGGCGCCGTGGCGGTCGGGGCGACGATCTATTTCGGTTCCGAGCAGTCTCGTCGGCAAATCGAAGAAATCTCCGCTGCGTTTGAACGCGCGCACGAGCTGGGCCTGGTGACCGTGCTGTGGGCCTATCTGCGTAATTCGGCATTTAAGAAAGATGGCGTCGACTACCATGTTTCCGCTGACTTAACCGGCCAGGCCAACCACCTGGCGGCGACCATCGGCGCGGATATCGTGAAGCAGAAAATGGCGGAAAATAACGGCGGCTATAAAGCGGTGAACTTTGGCTATACCGATGACCGGGTTTACAGCAAGCTCACCAGCGATAATCCGATCGATCTGGTGCGTTACCAACTGGCGAACTGCTATATGGGCCGCGCCGGGCTGATTAACTCCGGCGGCGCGGCGGGTGGCGAAACCGATCTCTCCGACGCGGTGCGCACGGCGGTTATCAATAAGCGCGCGGGCGGCATGGGGCTGATCCTGGGACGTAAGGCGTTTAAAAAATCGATGGCCGACGGCGTGAAGCTGATCAATGCCGTGCAGGATGTCTATCTGGACGGCAAAGTCACTATCGCTTAAGCACTCGCGTCGTCTGCCTTCCCCGGCGGCGCTGCGCTTGGCCGGGCTACCGGTTCACCGCCGTCTGAGGATCGGAGCCCGGACAGGCGCGTCAGCGCCGCCTCCGGGAAGCTATGCAGAGCAGGGTGACCGGTTCACCGCCCTCTGCGGGCCGGTAGCCCGGACAGGCGCGTCAAGCGCCGCCTCCGGGATCCCGCT
>OJTK01000237.1_pt1 | contig 6094 bp, 11 predicted proteins | sample 1599701 | NCBI WGS metagenome assembly OJTK01 (sample SAMN04436884, study PRJEB24849) | human gut metagenome | biome: human gut; feature: NICU; material: stool | host: Homo sapiens | place: USA: Saint Louis, MO | collected 2012-03-05
GGGGCTGGCTCTCTCGTGGTGTTCACCGTGCCATAAACGAACGGTACTCGATAAGGGAACGGTTAACTGACATACCATGATGATGCGCCTAACGGCGCTTGCTATAGTGTCCCATCACGGCGCTTTATGGCTTGTATTGTCCAAAATCTGCGCTACGCTACCTTTGATTACACACAGCAATGGACATAAAAACATGCAAAACGAACACTTTAAAGCCAGTACTCAATATAACGACTACAAAGGCACTGTTGCAGCGGACAGGGCTGATCAAGACAGCTTTAGTGACTTCCTGAGAGCTAAAGGGATTCTGAAAGATGATGAAATAGTTAAAGGCATTTCTTTCTTCAGAACTGGGAATCTCTTTGATGTAGAGGCATATATAATGGAACAAACTGGCGAGTTAAGAAGAGAAAATGTAAAAATAACTTTGGAAGACTTTTTCAATACATTCAAGCGCTTTTCAATCAAACTCTCTCGTAATGGAGAATTTGATGATCAAGAAACTGAGTTCAAAGAGTAAGGAATCATCATGAGCATTTACTTTAATGAGCACGGTAGCGCGATTGGATACCAGGTAGAAGGACGCTGGACAATCAAGGGCGATTATTTGCAAATCGAACATGGCCCCAACATCCCAGGTGGCTTGTACAAAATTAACGATAATAAGGTGAAATTCCCACTCGACTACAAAGAGGTTGAGGGAGTGATCGATACTGAGAAACTTACTTTTACTGTGTGTGGTACCGTATATAAAATGATTAAACCATCTGAACCGTTTGCCATATCTGTACGTTTTCCTACCTAAACGTCTTCACACTCGGGCAGCGGTACCCAGTGAGGAAAATAAAAAACAAATCCGTGGGATGTATAGCTTTAAGGGGGCGGGATGCCCCCTTATTGAATTTCGATTCTTAACCTACATTGCGGTAAGAATCATTCACACCGTTACGATACCCTTCAGCAAAAGCAGCCTGTGGGCTTTTATGACGCACAGTTCCTGCCTGACTATCAGGAAGGGCCGCCAAATCAACCCAAGGTTGACCTGTACGAGCCAGGCCTGCTCGATACCCCTGATCGTAAGCGCAGCCACAACATTTGTGGCGGCCCTCACCACCTTGATCGTGAGGTAAGCTGATGAAAATAGAGTTATAACGGTGTGCTTGTTTGCAAATTGGCATGTATTTGTCCTTTATCAACATTAACTTCAGGGTTTACATGACCAACCAAGCCAGGCACAATCAAACTATCAGGAATGATGACGAGGCTAACAATTGTTATGAGTCTGCAAACTCATGGCGGTCATGCTTCAGAGACCGGGTTTGTGAAAATGGACCCGGTTTTTTTATGCCTGCAATTTAGGCAATGACACTACATGTAGTGGCATGGTCATGACTACCTACTACATAAGCTATATTTTATTAAGGAATCTTTTGAGTACAAGGGTTGATTTTGACGTTAAATTGAGGTTGCGGAAGGGTAATAACCCGCAAGTCCACGTCGCATAAGGCCTGGAGAAGATTTCAACAAGATTGAAAAAAATATGTAAATTTGATCGAATGCTGATTTCTTCATCGGTTGTACTAATTAAGCGGCTTCATGCCGCGCAATCACCATAAGCGCAGGGGCTGACCTCAGTCCTGTTTGGCTGAGGTATGCAACATATAGTTAACAATTGGCTCGCATTATATGTGAGGAACCTAGATCACCATCTGATATGTAAGATTAACCTCATCTTGAGTTATATCGAGATATGTCATAGTAACTGCTGGGCTGCTATGGTTGAGCATCCGAGAGATGACCTCGAGAGGAGTTCCAGCCTTCAGCAGAGCACGAGCACGAGTTTTTCTGGCTGAGTGGGTAGCAACACTGATTCCCTGCTCTACAATCCCCTGAGACGCTTCCTTTATGGCTTGAGCTACAAATACACGTGACACTGGTTTAGGCTCCTGGCCCTTAACACGGTTACTCTTGGACTGGAAGACAAAGACGTCATCTGGATTCTGTTTCTGGCGACGTTTAAGTAGCTTTAGCGCCTCAGTGTTCAAAACCAATTCACGCTGTTTGCCCGTCTTCCCCTCCTTGAGTCTTAGAAACTTCCCTTGTACGTCATCGTACCTAACCGACAACAGGTCACTGATACGCAACGCAAGTTGTAGATTTAGCTTCCAGGCATCAGCAGCAACCTCGCTGCGCTGACGCAATACAGCCTCGATTTGTTTAGCCTGTTCTGGGGTAACTGCTGATGTTTTCGCCATGATTACCACCCTCTAATTTAGATTACATAATGAAGATTATGATTGATCATTTTTAGATCATTTTCAAGTGGTTAGTTTGAAAGTTAGATTGCTTTTACTTTAAGTGAATTTCACTCCAACTTTTATCCTGCCCATGTAAAAACGGGGGACGGGGTTACTCTCTAACTGGCTAAAAATATCAGAGACATTTATGGACAATTAAGTACTAATTAACCCCCATTTAACTCGATTAAAACTGTTCGTTTTTTGCTCTACATACGAAGTGCTTAACACCGTCATATAACATTTAATAATCACGCTAATAATTTCAAAATATCCTGATACCGTTTGAATACTAATTGCATAAGCACTGCATACAACATGCATATAACAGGTCAACTGCCTGTTTGATAACTGTCATAATATATAACTTATTGATTTTAATCTATTTAATCCAAATAAACTTAGATTACTGTTTGCTAAATTGTAATCTAACCACTCTGATCACCACTTAATATTTCCCTCATTCCACGCAACATCATCAACATCGCGTCATGATATTTCCCGCCAAAATCAGCATTAAATAATAATCATTATCATCTAAAATGCTGATCATTTATACAGGGAAAAATTTATTCAAAAATTGATATTTTTATAATTGCTACATTATAACAATGAGAGAAGAGATAATGTTGTTTAGCAACTTTAACCGTTAACTAAAATGTGGTCTGTTTGGTTTACAATTTAAAGTGAAAATTAACTTTGATTCTACTTTCATCTACTAATCTGCAAGAGGTAAGATTGACAATATCACTTCGAGTACAAGGATTTTCAGATGGTGGACCCAACCTCTTTAGCTGCAATCTCTGGCACGCTTGACCTTGTGAACAAATCGGTTGATTTAGTTCGTAACCTCCGTAAAAAAGGAGATGAGGAGCTAACATCTGCTGAGATGCGTAATACGCTGATTGATTTACTCGATGACCTGGTGGAGGTTAAAAGCGAATTTGTGACTTTGAAAGCTGTTTTATTGAGTAAAGAAGAAGAGATCCAAAAGCTTAAAGCTCAATTGGATGGTAAAACAAAACTAAAATTTGATGGTAAGATTTACTGGCTTGAGGGCGATGAAACACCATATTGCAGTAAATGCTACGAGAAAGATTCATTAGCATTTCACCTAAGTTTTGCTAAAGCTTATCCTGCTTGGGGGGAGCGTGCACATTGGTATTGCATGAATTGCAACGCAACATTTCATGATTCTTAATGAATTGTACATACACTAGATTTAGGGCGCATTATGGAAAAAATAATAGTTCACTTTAAATATAAAGGCGAGTCTCAAGAAATTACTTTCGAGGCTGAGAAATGGACATATGGCTGTGTTTTAACTCAAATGGCAAAGAAATTTGATATAGATGCAGATTATTCGAGAAGCTCTATTGTTGCTAAAGCCTTACTAAAAACAAATGATTTCGATAATGAATTTAGCATCAGTTCCAATATAGATGTTCCTGCTGAAAGACTTCATACACTTTATCTAAATAGATTTGCACGCAGTTAATAACAAAGCATTATCACAAAGGGTATTAGATTTTTATTACCCTGTGCCATAGGGAGCTATTCCCTATGGTGTACCTAACAGGGTGTATTAACACTGATACAGGTACCTGTATCACCATCGATACAGGGGGTGTATTAACAGTAATACAGGGGGTGTATTAACGCTGATACACAATAATAATAATTATAATATTAACAATAAGAATATTTATAAGATCATATCTTTTTATCTTTAGTTATAGTTAATAAGTTAGGAACTTCCCGCTATCGCGTGGATAGTATTAGTCCCCGAAAGATGATTTCTGGCTGATATCGCGGGGACTATAACTTGTGTCTTCACTTCATTACATTTCATTCGTGATGCAGACACAGGTGTAAGTACATACTTCATTAGCTTGATGATAAACCTATCAAACTAATGAACTACATACTAACACTCATTAACCCATATCTAATAGTAAACTATTATCTATGTGATTCGTGTTAACCCTGTGTAACAGGCTATCATCGTTTCACTACGTTCAACTTGATACCCTTTAACACTCATTAACTAGTCAGTGATAACAAGAAAAAATTTGTTATCCCTTCCTAGATTCGTGGTAAACCTCCCGCAGGGAGAAGATCAGATCACAAATTCCAAAACTCAGAATTCATAGAGTGATCTATAATATACATTTAATAAATCATAAAAGTAATAAATTATCTTCTATTAAATAATATATAACTAAGATCATAAGTTAGTATTGTATTCCCGCTAGGGGATAAATAGTGAGATGCAAGGTTTTAGTTCCCGCGATAGCAATCTGCATCTCAAATTTACACTACAACATAGAACAGCTTACTGATATCAAATACAGACCCTGTATAAAAGCTCTCTAAGCGATTTAAAGGATAAAAACGATAAATGGTATACCTAATATGAGAAAACCTCTTAGAATGCGATACAGGGCGTTTTAGACTGGGTTATTAGTTTACTGGTCAATGTGGTTGACATCAGGACAGGTAATTTGATAATATTCGATTTGTAAGAATCCATCTTAAAAATGTATTGACATCTAACGTTAGTTCGTGTAATATAAAGATATAGGAAAGCAAAAACCTAAAAAGCAAAGCACTTTGAGCCATTCTCTGGCTGCAAGGTGTATTTTTATTATGTCTAAAGGAGGATCATTGAAATATTTTACAGTAGAGCAAGTTTTTGAAGCGCTGAAAACTGGCAACGCCACACTATATCAGATTCGACAAAACCAATATGTTGCAGCATCACGCGGCTATGCTGAACGCGAGGCACTTTTTAAAACCGCGCTTGAGATTTTCGACCAATGGAAAAAGGAGAATAAAAAATGATGAATATTCGATTCGAACCAGAGCTATACCAACAGCTATTAGCAGAGGCCAAACGAACCGGTACGAGTATTCCGGCGCTTGTCTGCCAGCTTCTAAAAACCATCCTAAACAATGAGGAACTAAATGAACAAAAAAGAACCACCATTTCTGGCAATTGATTACCGTATTCTTGCATTAGATGTTAAAACAGACATCAACGGAAAAACCATCGATAGCAGCATTATTCTCAAAATCAAACTGGTCTATTGTTACCTCCTGGGCCTCTCCAAAACTTGCAGTGAGGTTTATCCAGAGCAAGCAAAAATGGGTAAAACGTTAGGGATCGGTTCTCGGCAGGTTGTTGGGAGATTAATTTCGTTACTTGAGTCTCTGGGATGGATTTCAAAAACATCCAGAACTGGAACATCCAATCTATACAAGGTGAAAACCGTCGAGCAAATTTTAGAAGATATTCCGAGCGAGGCAAAAGAAGAACAGGCAACACCTACGATACAGCACTCTGTTGTATCAGATGATGATGGTGATATCCCATCGTTTTCAAAATAAGAGGAGGAACATTGAGTAAAAAGAAAACTTTTGAAGTAAGCATTAACAACCTACCAGCAGCATTAAAACGTTTAGATTTACCAGCCGAACAAGTAAAGGTTATCGAAGATTATAAAAAGCAATTTCCATTCTTGATTGAGGATGAAGAAAATGTTCTTGTAAGCTTAGATCAACTTTGGGAAGCACTGGATACACCGTATTATACGCCACCTGCAACGGCGTCCGAAAATCCGGACGGCGATAAATCAACGGGGGCCGAGAGTTCGGGTACCGTTAAATAATAATCATAGGGGGAATATTGGCATTAGCGAGAAACACTGTATTTGAGGAATCGATTTCAATCGGATTTAACTGTAAATAGACCCGTTTTAGTTCCATGCACTTTTTGAGATCCCGGCCTTGTGATG
>OJTK01000240.1_pt1 | contig 5918 bp, 7 predicted proteins | sample 1599701 | NCBI WGS metagenome assembly OJTK01 (sample SAMN04436884, study PRJEB24849) | human gut metagenome | biome: human gut; feature: NICU; material: stool | host: Homo sapiens | place: USA: Saint Louis, MO | collected 2012-03-05
AATGATGTCAGCACAAAGCGTTATTGTCGTCTCAGCACAATTCACACGCGTCGAATACATAGAGGTCTGGCACTATCCGGATGGCCGAAAAGAACTCAGGCTTAACGGATATCTTTAGTCATGGTCATTTCCCTAGTAAGCGTCTCTATTTGCTCACCTATCTGCCGGGTACGATGCCGAAGCACATCGATAAGCTCCTGTTCGGGGAAACTTCACGTAATAACGTGCAACGTGGCTCAAATGAAAATACGAACAGATTGCTCAGACAGTATTTTCCAAAAGGAACAGACTTATCGGTTCGCAGCCAGCAAAGACTTAACAGTGTTGCCAGACAGCTCAACGAAAGGCCGAGAAAAACGCTAGACTATGAATCACCCGCAGAACGGTTCAATAAGTGTGTTGCGTCCATCACTTGAACTCACAGCGAAAAGCTGACGCTGGTGTTCTTTGAATAAATCCGCCTTCTGTGCTTGTGTACTAATCTAGGGAAGAAAAATATTGCGTCGGTGATTTACCCAGCGCTTTTCTGAACATCGTAATAAACGCACTGACCGAATCATATCCCAGCGTACCGGCTACGCGCTGCACGGGCTGACCTTCAGACAGATGGCTTAGTGCAATCATTAAATGCAGCTGCTGACGCCAGCGACCAAAGCTCATTCCTGTCGCCTCTTTTATCAGCCTGGCCAGAGATCGTTCGCTGATGGCCAGATGAGCAGCCCAATCCTTTAACGTTCGCCGGTCATCTGGCTCATTAAAAAGTGCCTCAGCCATAATCCGGATTTTAGGATGATCTGATACAGGAAGATGGAGTGCTTCAACCGGCACATCCGGAATATGCTCCAGCAGCACTGCTGCAAGCCTGGCGGTTTTACTGTCAGGAGAATAAGCATGTTCCTGCTCTGCAAGATACAGAATAAGCTCGCGAACCAGAGATGTAATCGCTATGGTACAGCAGATTTTCGGCATCGCTGCCTTGCCGGGCTCGATGAATAAAAAGCACGTGTCTGCATTCTTCGTGATCCGGCAACGGTGGGGGATTTCTCCCGGAACCCAGACGGCATGTCCCGGTGGAACAAGCCACAACGCATCCTCAACCTCACAGCGCACTGCACCGCGCAAAGAGAGAATAAGTTGCCCCTTGCGATGAGCGTGCGGACTCTGCCCGGCATACTCACCTGACGATGATACATGCAGGGCGATAGCGGCCTGACTGAAATCATCGGCATTAAACTCTTCCGGCGAGGTCACAGATTTTTTATTAACTGGCATGATTTAGCTATATGTTGTCAGGTTATCTATATTCTGTAACTCATACGTCCTTTAAAGTCTTTCTTTTTTCAGAGAAAGCAAAACTTATGTCCCACACTACGAACAAGTGGTCTTCAATCATACTTGTGACCGGCATCCTTTTTATCGCCATTAATCTGCGTGTTCCTTTTACCGCTATCGCACCCGTTTTAGAGTCCATTCGCCATGCTTTTGGGCTAAGTATCACAGCCGTTGGGTTGCTTAACTCGCTGCCTTTACTGGCCTTTGCCGCCTTTTCTCCACTGAGCGCATCGATTTCCCGCAAGTACGGCCTCGAACGCACCCTTTTTGGTGCCCTGGTCGTGATTTCAGCGGGGATTCTGCTTCGCTCAACAGACAGCGTCTGGACGCTTTATGGCGGAACAGTGTTAATTGGTATCGGGATTGCCTTGGGCAATGTCCTGCTGCCTGGCCTGATCAAACGTGACTTTTCCGGAAACGTGGCTTCCGTGACGGGAGCGTATTCCATCACCATGGGCGCGGCGGGTGCTATTGGTTCAGCCATTGTCATTCCTCTGACGCAGACCTGGGGCTGGAACATCGCGTTAGCCATGTTGGTTATTGCACCGCTCCTTGCGTTGCTTTTATGGTTGCCCCAGTTGAAGAAAAAGCATCAGCTGCCTGCAGCGGGTAAGAAAAAAGCGCCGACCGTCGCGGTCTGGCGCTCGCCTCTGGCCTGGCAGGTCACCCTGTTTATGGGCCTGAATGCGATGCCGTTTTATGTTGCGGTTGGCTGGCTGCCAGCTATTCTGACGGACAGCGGGCTCTCTTCATCTCAGGCTGGTGAGGTACATGGCATCCTTCAGCTGACCACCGCCATTCCCGGCCTGATTCTGGCCGCCACGCTGCGTCGTCTTAACGATCAGAAATTTGCTGCTGCTGGCGTCAGTCTGTTAACTGCGGTGTCCTTTATCGGCATTCTGTATTTGCCGAATCTGGCCATGCTGTGGGCGGCGCTTCTCGGCTTCGGCTCGGGCGCCAGCATGATGCTGGGTCTGACCTTCATCGGGCTGCGTACGAAAAACGCCGGTGATGCTGCCGCTCTGTCAGGCATGGCACAGAGTGTCGGTTATCTGATGGCGGCAATGGGTCCACTGTTGCTGGGTAAAGTACAGGAGCTGTCCGGAGGCTGGACGGTGCCGTTACTGATGACCGCAGCAATCGGGGTTGCAGGTGCCTGCACCGGAATGGCTGCCGGACGAAACGCTCACCTGGAACCTGCACAGCAGCCGGGCTGAAATTGCTGACACAGCAGGGGAGCGATCGGTTTTGTGTTACGAATGCTCTTAACTGTCGTTCTGAATAACTTTACTGCTATAGGGACCGTCTTTAATCCCAAAAAGCGGGCTTTACGCTGATGCGACGCTTAAGGCGAGGGTAACCTTCAGCGACCGCCCCGGAACTCGGGTCGGTCGCTGGCTTTAAATGTAATGACAAGCAAATCTTCAGGCCTACCTGGCAACGATGTATCGCTTTTCATCACTCATAAAGGCCTTTTCTGCAGCGGGTGAAAGAATGGCACCGAAATTCATGTGTGCCCGCAACTTCCATGTCGAAGGAACGTTCCATTCCTTGCGAACATCGTCATCAACCAGGGGGTTGTAATGTTGCAGGTTAGCACCAACTCCCTTTTCTGCCAGCGCCAGCCAGACAGCATACTGTGCAATACCGGTACTGTGCTCAGACCACACCGGGAAATTGTCAGCATAAGCAGCAAACTGTTCCTGGAGTGATTTAATAACATCCTGATCTTCGAAAAACAAGACTGAACCCGCAGCTGCTGCAAAACCATCAATCTTGTCGGAGGTACCTGAAAAATTTTCAGCAGGCACGATTTTACGTAATTGTTCGCGCGTGAGTTCCCAGAAACGTATATGCTGCTCTCCCAGCAAAATCAGGATTCGTGAGCTTTGCGAGTTGAAAGCCGAAGGTGCCTGCTTGACGGCCTCTTTAATTGTACTGATGAGTTCTCCTTCAGGAATACGAATATCTTTTCCCAAAGCATAAATAGTACGGCGATTATTTGCTAGGTTTAGAAAATTGCTGGTCATGATATAGCCCTGTGGTTAGTAGAATGTATATGCGGGTTTGCCTTTCAGTTAATATGAAAGGCAAACCATGCAGAACCTGTAAAGTGACTAACTGGTAACCTGTTCATTATCAGAAATAACTACGAGCACGTTACTTGTCCATTTCAGGAAGTGATATCCATACCGCAACAAAATAGATTGATTCTACACTCGTAAGAAACAGTCTGCTTTTTTACTCTGAATACGCCTCAGATGAAATGGAGATTTTTATTTCATCACTCACATAAGGTACATATTTGTCGATTTTAAAGTCTGATCTCTTAATCACACCGGTGGCATTGAAACCTACCGCATTTTTCTTCTCCATACCCTGGAACCCAGATTTATTAAGCATTGCATGCAAGATAATAGGTTTAGTTATCGATTTAATTGTTAAATTACCATATACATCATACTGATTGCCGTTCATTGTAATCTGCGTACTTTTGAAGTGTGCAACAGGATAATGAGTCGTGTCGAAATAATCAGCCTCACCAAACTCTTTATTCAGTGCTGAAACTCCGGTGTCGATACTGGTTGTTGGAATGTTGATATCAACTAATGATACAACCTTTGTTTTCGGATCGAACTTAACAACACCGTCAACCTGATGGATAGATGCGGTCGGATTTGAGAAACCTAAATGATTCCAGCTGATAACCACTGAGGTATGCGACTCATCAAGTTTATAGTTTACAGTTTTAGCCTGTACAGAACAAACAAATAACAGAGATGATAACAATGAAACAGAAATAATACGATTTTTCATAAAAACCTGAGTTAAATAACCTGATGGATGTGGAAGTATATCTTTATTTTGACAACCCGATTTGCTTCATAAACTCAGCATTGTCCCAGAATAGGTATTCCTCATCCATTTGCCCATCTTTATTCCAGTGACCAATAGTTGCCATAGGTAAGTTGTATGACTTACCTGTAGGATCGATTTTGGTACCGTCAGCGAGTATCATTGGCTTAGTAAATGTGCCTTTAATAGCACCGATTACAGCTGTCCACTTAGCATCACTCGTTCCGAATCTCACGGGGTGCTCTTCGATCCTGTTGTCAGGTGCGAAGGTCCACATGAACTCAAGTTCTTTAATATGTGCAGGAATACCGACTGTTGTATGGCCATCTGGATAATGAACCAAAATGTTCGCAGCATGACTTTTATGCAAGTTTTCCCAATCCTGCTTCGAATACACTTTGAAATCCAGTTCATCAAAAGTGGCTAGATTTTTAGACAGTTCTTTTGGAATGTTGAGTTGCTGAGGCGCTTTCTCACCCGCTTTTGTTCCAATCCATGGAGATGATTCCTGAGCGGAGAATGCATTGAATGAAGTAATTAAGAAAAACGCTATCAATGATTTATTCGTAAGTAATTTCATAAGAATCCTGACTTTATCATAAAATAATAGTTGATTAGAAATTTGGCCTTTGAGAGTGTCATAAAGCCAACACTGGAAATTGCATCACCAGTCACCAGCATCATTTGGTATCTGCAAAATCTCTTGCTTCTGGATTTATAGTAGATTTAGACTAACATATCATCAAGTACCCACCTCAAGGTAAGTATGGAAAAATTTAACGACTGTTTTACCCTGGACAACAAAGAACCCGGTAATGTTTTGCGGGAGGCATGTCCTGCCCGTGAAGTTCTCGAGGTTCTAATCAGCAAATGGACACTCCTCATCATTCATGCCCTTTCTGACGGTGCATCAAGGCCGGGTGATTTGCGAAGAAAAATTCAGGGTATATCAGAAAAGGTGCTGTCACAGAATCTTAAGGAACTTGAAAGCAGACATCTTGTTACGCGCACTGTCTTTCGTGAAGTACCGCCCAAAGTCGAATATGCACTCACGGAACTGGGAACGTCCCTCTGGCAGGCAGCGAATGAACTCAACCGGTGGGTAGAACAAAACTGTCACTTTCTGATTAAAGACACGGATCCTTCCCTGTGACATGCCATTGTTCATTGATGAGTGCTATGTGCTAGCAGGAGCATATAAGAATGCAGGGTGCGGGCGCCTAAAAGCGGCTTCCCCTGCTGGCTCAGAGGCGACATCGCGTGCTGGCCATGAGGGAACAGGAAGGCATTTTAACAACCAGCCCCTGCATTTTACTGTATCAGTACAAGCAGTACTCGCGTATTAGTCTTTGCCCGGACCATGGTCAAACCGGGTTCCTTTGCCGATGGCATAAAACTGCCCCCCGGCGACATAATGTATGGTTCGTAATTCGTCAGGTGCTTCATCAAATATCCAGTGTCCATTGCGAAAAACCCGATCGTCACTCCACGCACCGGCAATTTCTCCCATAAACAGATTATGTTCCAGTCATACGCCGCGTTGGGTATTACCTTACATACAAGCCAGCCAGCACAGCCCTCTACCAGCGGGATATCGAACTCTTTCAGGTAGAAAGTCGGTATTTTATGATTCTTGTCAGGCCTGTCACGGTAGCTGTGCTCACCTGCGTACAAAACGGTTTCCATCTGACTGACTACGGGGATCTGTACGGCAAACAGACCACTTTCTT
>OJTK01000241.1_pt1 | contig 5891 bp, 4 predicted proteins | sample 1599701 | NCBI WGS metagenome assembly OJTK01 (sample SAMN04436884, study PRJEB24849) | human gut metagenome | biome: human gut; feature: NICU; material: stool | host: Homo sapiens | place: USA: Saint Louis, MO | collected 2012-03-05
GCCGCTGGCGCCAGATATACCGATAATGAGTCGCTTCACGATGATTGCCCCTTTCACACGATGGCGCAGACTTTGCCGGATTATGCCTGCGGACGCAACCGCAATGAACTCTCACGAACCACTAACCGCACCGGCAACAACAGGTTTCTGTCACCCTCATCGCTGAGTAAAAGACGGAACGCATCGCGGCCAAGCTCACGCTTATCAATGGCCACCGTGGTTAACGGCGGCCAGGCCCAGGCAGCAGCTTCAATATCATCGAAACCGACGATCGCAATCTCATCCGGCACCTTGATGCCCTTCCGCGCGCAGACTCGCATCGCCACCAGCGCCGCCATATCGTTATAAGCAAAGATAGCATCCGGCGGCTGCGGTAGCGCCAGCAGTTTCTCCATGCCCTCCACCAACGGCTGTTCTATCTCCTTAACCGGCGGGATCTCGACTCTATAATCCTCGCCCAGAGAAATGCCGGCATCAAACAGCGCCTGCTGATAGCCTTCAGTACGCTGGCGAATACTGTAATGGCGCTGGGAATGGCCAAGTAACGCAATGCGCTTTCTTCCCTGTTCTAGCAGGTGGCGGGTGGCGATAAATCCGCCGTGATAGTTGTCAGGATTGGCGCAGGGAAAATCCGCCGCCCACAAATCAACCAGGGCAACGGGGAGCGCCGTTTTTTTCAATTCCGTCAGTATCTCTGCTTCAAGATAACCCGCGCAGATCAGCGCGTCAGGCTGATGGAGATTAATCAACTCGCCAACTGAATCTCCCGGACCAATGGGCTGGAAGCTCATGGCAATTTCATTTTCTCTACAAGCGTCAGCAACGCCAAGCATGACGGTCGAATAGAACGGCAGAGCGCTGGCAATATTGTGTTCCCTGTGCATTAAAAACAGCAGCCGCTTGATGCGACCGTTGCGCAAGCGGCTAAAATCATAGCCTTCGGCTTCCGCTATCGACAGGATCCGCTGGCGGGTCTCCTCGCTAAGCCCCGGCTGCCCTTTTAGCGCTCTTGATACTGCGGCAATCGACACGCCGCAGGCCGCCGCAATATCTTTAATTCTGGTCTTTTTTACCATTCCGTTCGTTTTCACCTGTTTTACGGGGTTTACGCTGATTATCCCTGCAGCGCCTGCTCTCCAGCCCATGCTGCGCCGCGTACGCCGCTGCTGTCGCCATGCTTTGCCGGCAGAACCGGCGTCACGCAGCGTCCTCCGAAGACGTACTTTGCCATCTCAGCCGACAAATCGCTATACAGCTCATCGACGCCCGACAGCCCCCCACCTATCACTATCACATCCGGATCGAGCGTATTCACGACGTTTGCGAAGGCGCGCGCCAGCTGATTACGGAATTGCCGCCACAGCGCCAGCGCTTGAGGGTGTCCTTCACGCATCTTCAACACCAGTTCTTCAGCGGTTCCGCGTCCTTCATTATGTAAGCGAAACTGTCGGGCCAGCCCGCTGCCAGAGATAAACGATTCTACGCAGTTATGCTGACCGCAATAGCACAAGTGCGCAGGCCCATCGTGTTCTGGAGAATAGTGCGGCAAAGGATTATGCCCCCATTCACCGCTGCAGGCATTCGGCCCGGTCAGCAAACGCTGATGCACCACCACACCGCCGCCGCATCCGGTACCAAGTATCGCCCCAAACACCACTTCATGACCGGCGCCGCAGCCATCTATCGCTTCCGACAGCGCGAAACAGTTAGCATCGTTTGCGACAGCCAACGGCTGGGAAAAATAGTCGCTCAGGATATCATGCAGCGGATGCCCATTGACCACCTGAATATTTGAATTTTTTACTAAACATGTAGCGGTGTCAATCGCGCCGGGCAAACCGAATCCCAGGCTTAGCTTTTCGCCTGCCCAATCCTGCGCGGCCTGGACTTCCCCAATGATACCCTGTAAGAACTGCTCAATACTGGCTTTCGGTGTCGCAATGCGCTGCTGCCGGACCAGTTTTCCCTTGTCATCCAGCACGACAGTCTCAACTTTGGTCCCACCGATATCCATTCCTAGATGCATTTAATTCGACCTTTTCTCGTAAAAATGATGCTCAGCTTAGCGAATAACGCAAAAAATCCCGGCATCCCTCACGGATAAATGTGATCAAGATCGGCATTAAAAATAATTTATAGTAAAAATTAAGATCAAAATCACAAGCGAGAAAGTCAAAAATGTACGAAAAGAGAAGATTAGATCTATGCTCGGCAGCGTATTAAGTTTACTAAAAAAAACAGATCGTAATGACCTGTGTATCCTCACACTCTGCTAAGCAAATAAGGATTGGTTATGGCTACAGTCGATAATCTGGACACGAATGTGCAGATGGTTGATGCGGGCGAAACGCTCTCCACCCGCGAAAAAATAGGCTATGGGCTGGGAGATGCCGGTGGACACTGCATCTCTGACTTAATCAGCGGCTTCCTGCTTTTTTTCTACACCGATGTGTTCGGCCTCAGCCCGGCCATCGTCGGGGCAATGTTCTTTACCCTGAGAATTTTTGATGCGGTATCAGACCCGGTTATGGGCGTTATTGCTGACAGAACCCGCAGCCGCTGGGGCCGCTTTCGCCCATGGCAGCTCTGGACTGCCGTGCCGCTTGCGGTTATCGGCATCCTGACGTTTACCGTGCCAGACATGAGCCCAAACATGAAAATTGCCTGGGCGTTCGGGACCTATTTTTTGCTCTCTATTGGCTATACCGCCAATAACGTCCCCTACTGCGCCCTGATAAACGCCATGACCAACCGTCACGATCAGGTAATGTCCTGCCAGTCCTGGCGCTTTGTCTTAAGCGGTATCGCCGGCTTCCTGGTCTCCGTCGGGCTGCCATGGATGGTCGAGCTTTTTGGCCAGGGGAATCTGGCTAAAGGCTACCAGTACGGCGTGGCCGTGCTGTGCGCCGTTGGTATGATCATGTTTTTACTTTGCTTTTTCTGGGTCAAAGAGCGGGTTCCGCTGTCGCTGGCCGGGAAATTCACGCTGCGCCAGCATCTGCAAGGTCTGCGTAAGAACGACCAATTACTGCTGATGCTGGTGATGTCCTTCCTGCTGGTGAATATTCTGTGCATTCGCGGCGGCGGCTACATGTACTTTATCTCCTACGCGCTGCAGGGCAGCGCCGGCTTTATGTCGCTGTTTTTTGCCATCGTCACCGTGGCCGCAATTATTGGCGCGGTGATCGTCAACCCGCTTTCCCGGCGCGTCGACATGGTTACGCTGTACTTCCGCACCAACCTGGTGCTGGTTATTTTCGGCCTGGCGATGTGGTTCCTGCCGACCGGCCCGCAGCATCAGACGCTATGGCTGGTCTGTATCCTGATCAACAACGTTGTGCTTGGTTTCACCCTGCCGCTGCACTTCTCGATTATGGCCTTCGCCGATGATTACGGTGAATGGAAGAATGGCGTGCGTTCCTCCGGTATGAACTTCGCCTTTAACCTCTTTTTTATCAAGCTCTCCTGGGCCTCATCCGGCGGCATTATCAGCCTGTTGCTGATCCTGGTCGCGTACCGTCCAGGCCTGGAAAATCAAACTGCCGTATCTGTTCAGGGCATCACCCTGCTGCAAAGCGTAATACCGGCAATTTTCCATCTGGTGCTGGCTCTGTGCCTGCTGAAGTGCCGACTGAACGGCCCAATGATGAAACGTATCTCCACCGATCTTAACCAAAGACATAGCCAAATTTCCTGAGGTAAACATGATGCAGTCCGATGTAATTGAAGCCGATCTGAACCGAATTACCGTTACCGATCCTTTCCTGGGAGAGTATCAGCGTTTGATTCGTGATGTCGTCATTCCTTATCAGTGGGAAGCGCTGAACGACAATATTCCCGATGCGGAGCCTAGCCACGCGCTGGCCAACTACCGCATTGCCGCGGGACAAGAGGATGGCCAATTTTACGGAATGGTTTTTCAGGATAGCGACGTCACCAAATGGCTTGAGGCGGTCGCCTGGTCGTTAAGCCAAAAACCTGACGCGGCGCTCGAACAAACCGCTGACGAAGTGATCGAACTACTGGCGCAAGCGCAGTGTGAAGACGGCTATCTCAATACCTGGTATACCGTCAAAGAACCGGGTCAGCGCTGGACTAACCTGGCGGAGTGCCACGAACTGTACTGTGCCGGGCATCTTTTTGAAGCAGCTGTCGCTTTTTATCGCGCCACCGGCAAACGTCGTCTGTTGGAAATCTCCTGCCGCTTTGCCGACCACATTGATACCGTCTTCGGACCTAACCCCGGACAGCTTCGCGGCTATCCGGGACATCCGGAAATCGAACTAGCGTTGATGCGCCTGTATGAAGTCACCCGGGAACCTCGCTATCAGGCGCTGGCCTGCTTCTTCGTCGAAGAGCGAGGGAAGCAGCCCTACTATTACGATATCGAGTTCGAAAAACGCGGCGGTACCCGGCACTGGATCGGTTGGGGCGACGCCTGGCCGGGAATGATCAAAGACAAAACTTACACCCATGCGCACAAACCGCTCGCTGAACAGAACGAAGCGGTCGGCCACGCCGTACGTTCGGTCTATCTGATGACCGGCCTGGCGCATATCGCCCGTATGACCAATGACGAAGAGAAACGTCAGACCTGCCTGCGGATCTGGACCAACATGGTACAGCGTCGGATGTATATCACCGGAGGAATCGGCTCTCAGGGGATCGGCGAAGCTTTTACTAGCGACTACGATCTGCCCAACGATACCGCCTACGGCGAAAGCTGCGCTTCGATTGGCCTGATGATGTTCGCCCGTCGGATGCTGGAAATGGAATGCGATGCGCACTATGCAGACGTGATGGAACGCGCTTTTTACAATACGGTACTCGGCGGGATGGCGCTGGATGGTAAACACTTCTTTTATGTTAACCCGCTGGAAACCTATCCGAAAAGCATTCCGCATAACCATATTTACGATCATATCAAACCGGTTCGCCAGCGCTGGTTTGGCTGCGCCTGCTGCCCGCCAAATATCGCCCGCACGTTGGTGGCTATCGGGCACTACCTGTTCACGCCGCGCCGGGACGCGCTGTTTATTAATTTCTACGCCGGAAGCGAAGCGCAGTTCACCATTAATGACCAGCCGCTGGCGCTAAAAATCAGCGGTAACTATCCATGGGATGAGGAGGTCATCATCACTTTCAGCCACCCGCAGGCCGTTCAGCATACGCTGGCGCTGCGCCTGCCGGAGTGGTGTGAAGCGCCGCAGGTGCTCATCAACGGCGAAGGCGCGCAGGGCGAACAGCTGAAAGGCTATCTGCATATTACGCGCCAATGGCAGCAGGGGGACGTCATTACGCTGCGCCTGCCGATGACCATCCGCCGGGTCTACGCCAACCCGCTGGTGCGCCATAACGCCGGTAAAGTCGCCATTCAGCGCGGACCGCTGGTTTACTGTCTGGAAGAGGTTGATAACGGCGCCGAACTGCACAACCTGTCGCTGCCGAAAGCGAGTCAGATACGCGAGATTCAAGGGACTGGGGTGCTAAAAGGAAAAATAGTGCTGCAGGCGGAGGGGCTTCGGGTACTGACCGCCCAACAGGATAAACCGCTCTACAGCTTCGACCATCGCCAGACGGCGGTAGAGAAACAGACCTTAACCTTTATTCCATGGTTTAGCTGGGCCAATCGTGGCGAAGGCGAAATGCGAATTTGGATCAACGAAGCCTGACCTCTATAAACAAAAAGCCCGCAGTCTCCGGACCGCGGGCTTCTGGTGAATCAAGGCATTACCCTTCGTTATGCATCTCCAGGTTTTCCACTTCGTTCTGCAGCTGAACCGCTTTTGCGTCGTCGTTGCGCAGAGAGTCAAGGAAATCCAGATAGGTCTGATCAACATCTTTGGTGACGTAGATACCGTTGAACACCGAGCATTCGAACTGCTGAATAT
>OJTK01000245.1_pt1 | contig 5505 bp, 3 predicted proteins | sample 1599701 | NCBI WGS metagenome assembly OJTK01 (sample SAMN04436884, study PRJEB24849) | human gut metagenome | biome: human gut; feature: NICU; material: stool | host: Homo sapiens | place: USA: Saint Louis, MO | collected 2012-03-05
CATACGAGATCGGTCTCGGCATTCCTGCTGAACCGCTCTTCCGATCTGTAATCATCGAACAGGAACATACGCTGCTTTCCAGTTCCCCCCTGCGGTGTCAGAAATCAGTCCGCCGGAGTATATAACCCGCCCCGTGATGGTGTATGTATCCGGTGCACTGGTCACATCCAGAGTCGTTCTGTTAGCCGCGGCAATATCGGTCTGCGCCCTTAAAGCGTGCACGTTGCCGGGCAGGGAAAACAGTTGCGTGGTTTTTGAGATGGTTGCTGCCGGAGTGGTAACACGCATCCGAACGTAAACAAAGCCGTCCTGTGTAGCAACACCTGTCATGACGCCGGTGCTGGACAAGCCGGGCGAAGTATAGGTGGCAAGTGGCGCCACAAATTTCATCTCACTGTCGAGCTGGATGATATAAGCCAGTACCTGGCCCGAAGTGCCGGAGCCGATTTGGCCGTGATACTGAGTAACCTCTCCGGACTTCACAGGAAGATAAGCCGCTTTCCATGATGTGCCTGCATTATCCACGACTGAGCCATCCGCTGACATGACACGCCCGATAATGTAATTTGTAGTTGAGGCATTCGTGACATCTGTCGTCACTCGATTAGCCGAGGTCAGACTGGATTCAGTTTTAATACCGAATACGTCAGCGCCCGGTGTGAACCGCTCTCTGCTCTGATAAATTGCCGCTTCCGGCGTGGTCATCCGTACACGAAAGTAAGCGAAACCGTCCTGGGTTGCCACGCCCGATAAGACACCTGTCTTTTGGACTCCTTCCGACAAATAAGTCGCCAGGTTCCCCACCACATTAAGGCTGGCGTCGAGCTGAATTATGTACGCCATCAGCTCGCCGGGTGTGGCGCTACCAATCTCACCATGATATTCGAGAACATCCCCTTTTTTTACCGGAACGTAAGCGGCACGCCATGACTCTCCGGCCGCATCTGTGCGGGTACCATCGGCATAAATCACCCGCCCGATCACCCATGCAGTACTTTGAGATGAAGTAATATCGACAAGCGGTTTATTCGCCAGCACGTTCTGATAACTGGCATAGCTCGCCACACCACCACTGACGTCAATATCGGATTCAACCAGAACCGTTTTTTTGCGCTGCGTCAGAGTGAAATCTGCTGTATCCCTCACCCGGACGTAAATATACCCGTCCTGAGTCGCAACTGCTGACAGCGTGGCTTTATCCGTTACGTTACCGGTTGATGTCCACTCAGCCAGAGATGCCACGAATGCTTTGTTGGCGTCCAGCAGGATAAGATACGCCATCTGTTCGCCGGCAATGTTAGAGCCCACTGTTCCGCTATAGGTGACGCTCTCGCCCGCCCTGACTTTCAGATACCAGGCATTCCATGTAGGACTCGATGCAGTAGAGCCATCAGCATATATCACCAGTCCGGCAACAATTTCCGCATCGCTTTTAGCATCCCCTGTTATGTAGCCCGTTTTCAGAGCGCTCATCGACGGCATAGCTCTGCCGGTAGCTGCCAGTGTGCCACCGTTATTAATGTACTCATCCGCCAGTGTGCCGCCATCAGGGCTGCGTACATAGGTTGTTGAGCCATCCGGGATGTTTGCAATATCAGCCTGAGCCGCTTCAAGCGTCATGTACTGGCGACTAAGTGGGATCAGGTTCTGCCTGACCTCATCATTTCTCGCCATGAATCCGCGCCAGGTATCCAGATCAACGCCCGCTCGATCAGGCACGGTGAGAGCGTCCGAATTAACCAGGTTATCCAGGCGCTCAGCGTTATCGAGCAGAACCGCCGGAGAAGCACTCCCCAGAGGAGGATTAAAGGCCATGTTTTTGCTCCAAAAAAGGCGTTCGCGCAAATGAGGGTTTGAGCGAAAAGAGTTAATAAGGGGGTTTTTATGGGGTATTACGCGACGTCGCCGGGGTATGTGGCGTCGTCGTACTGGTAGAAAATTTCTTTATATTCAGGTGCAGTAATCTGACAGTTGCTGTCACCTGATGGGGCAACCTCCTGGACTATCCCATGCCGCGCCCCCTTTTCACTGTCGCAGAACAATAACTTCGGCAGATCAATATCTGGGTCGTCCATAATCCAGTCGTCGGGATGCAGGTCGTCGTTGTACGGCACCGTGAGCGTGAAATCATCCACCCGCTGCGGCGTAAGCATTCGCGATGATGGACGACCGTTCTGAAACTGTATCCAGCAGCGGGGATTCGCGTAGCTCCAGTCCAGTGGCTCCGTAACGTGCAGCGTAATTTCCTGGAAGTCGTAAATCATCGCGTCAATCAGGCAACTTTGGGTTTTCCCGGTTGGAATGTCGTCGGACAAAATGATGTGATCACCGAAGTCATGACACCATCCCAGCATTGAAGTCGTAGCCGTATACGTTCGGCGTTGGTGGAGATATTTCATTAACCGACGCATCCCGATACGCCAGGCGCGATCTGCAGTCATGGCAACATCAATGGTGTATGCCTCCGTTTTGCGCGGAAAAGGATTTTCCGGCGTCCGGCACTGTACGGTTTCCTCCGCCCAGGTCACAGGGTTGATATATTTCACATCCACGCCATCAAAATCATCCTCCGACGGGACCCTGAATGACGTCTGCATTTCCTCCACGGTATCCTGAGGAGTAATGATCCCTGTCCAACTTTTGACGCCCTCTCTCCCGACAGAAAGCAACCCGTCAGATAGCAGAAAATACCCCATGCCAGCCTCGGCTATTTTGTCGAAAATATCCTTTGCTGACGTGCTGTCACTGCTTGCCTGGTGATCAAAATATTCTCCCCTTGGGGTCCAGTAGGTAGCCTCCAGCGTACTGAGCGCCGCAATGTCGATCTGGTCGTCGCGATATCCCAGACTGCGGGCAAGATGCAGGAACGCACCGCTGATTGTCCTGTCACCACCGCCATCATAGTTTCGCGTGGCGACAACACTCACACGCTTGTCTGACTGCGCCGCCAGCTGGCCGCCGGTTTCAACCGTGATCCCTATTGTTGATATCCCTGCGTAGGAGGTTGGACGGGAAAGCAAACGACCTCTGAGCGCCTGCCAGAACATGCTGTCTCTCGCGTTATTGCTCCCCTGCTCGTTACGGCGGCGGCATCGAACCTCCACCAGCCCAGGAGAGGACAGATCAAAACGCTCTGTAAAACCGAGGCCATTAACGTTTTTAAGCGCGTAAACCCCTGGCTTACTCGTCCACCCTGATCCGGAACCATATACGCGGTACTGAATTTCATACTCAACATGGCGAACCCGCTTATTCCCGTTGTTCTGGAATCCGCAAATTCCATTTGGGAAAGCAAAGTTGACCTCGAAGGCGTCCACAACTTCATTTTGCGGGGAGGCCAGAAAGGGGCCGAGCCATGTTTCATTATCGTTAATACCAGACGCGGCAAAATCCACGACGGTACGGGTGAGGAAACCTGCCCAGGTATTATCAACGACACCATTAACCACCCTCTGTACGGTTGCAGACGCACCGTCAGTCGATGCTATCTGGTATTCGTTGCCACGGTGAGCCAAGGAAATCCGCTGCGTGCCGTCCGGCAGGCCAGAAAATGCGGTACCGGAATCGTATGACAGCCTGACACTGGCTGAGACCGCCGGGCTTCCGCCACTGGATGCTGTACCGGCAGTGAACACAGGGCTGTCGCCAAAAACTGACGCGGGCAGGAATGATGACGTAATGGAACCGCCACGCCACGGGCTGGAGATTTCCACGATACGAATCACGCCGCCGTCATCCTGAGCAATCAACCCCGACCCGGTGAGCCCGCTGTTAATCGCCGCCAGCAAACCGGACATTGTGCCGTAGTCAGCAACCAGGGACAGGGTATAGGTGACGCCCAGCCAGGTCAGAGCAAACGTCAGGCTGGTTGTCGTAAAATCATACGTGGCTGGCGACGCACTGGCGCGCAATGCTGCAGTCGATCCACCCGTTCCCGGAACGGCGTCCTGGTGAGGGGTATACGTGGCAATCTGCAGATCATAATCGGTACCGCTAAATGTCAGCGTTACAGGCATACCATTATATGGCGCCACTTCTGCCACTGCGTCACCTGTCAGGACGTTAAAACCATCCTCAATCGATACCTGATAATTCACCGGCGCTTTCAGAGTGACAATTGCACCCTCAATCCAGCCAAGAGGCAGCTTGTTCTCATCTTCATCATCATCGTTGTCATCATCGACATCGAGACCTGAAAACGAAACAGATGCACCGCTAACAGTCATGGCATCAGCAACGATATCACTGGCTTCAGGAGCAGTCTGAGCCATATCGAGGCCGCTCCCACTTGACGTTCCCCCGACTTCCGTTGAGTTGAACCAGATCTCACTGCGACGGTCCCCCGCCACGTTATCGCCCGGACCATAGCTGGTATAAGAAAAGCCACCGCCTAACGGCAGAGCAGGAGTTTCACCCACCCGAAAATCACCGCCGGTATAAGAGAAACGTCCATAACCGAGGCACACAAACATTTCGACCGTCATCCGGGTCGGATCATTGGGGTCAAAGCGAGTGACCGGCTGCACCAGGTAATCCGGATAAATTCTGTTTCTTCCGAATACCTCACGAACAGGATCGCCAAGCTTAGCTGTATTCGCTTTTGCCGGGTTCAGGTCCAGTGATGCTGAATTGCCTGACGAAAACCCGCCCAGCTCTGGTTTCGGGGCGAAAAACAGCGCATAGGCCGTAGAGGCAATAGATACGGCAACCGATACCCACACGGCGATTTCAAGGCCGGTTCCATACGGGATCGGGTAAATCCGCACATCGCTGTCTGGCCGCAGCAAACATAGTGGCCATTCCGCAGGTGGAACAGCCCGGCCGTCCAGTTCGACCGCAACAGGATGCTTTCTGTCCTTCGAGTAGCTCGGGACATTCCTGGCCATCCAATCATGCAGGGTCATCGCGCCATGTTCGTGCGTCTCCAGGGGTTCACCCGGCAACCGGGACGGAAAAAACTTTATCGTCATTGCCAGAACTCCACGCGGTTAAACCTTCGTATGAATCGCGCCAGTGGCAGAAACGTAACCCCCGAGCCTGGATTACATTCCGCGACCTGCAGCTGGTTATCGAGCATGACAACGATCCCGACATGCGTAACCGTTGAGCCGGAATAGCAGGCCACGCCAGTACCTTCGCAGGGCTCGCAGCGTTGCAGGGAAAGCATCAACTTTCTCGCCTCCCGGTCGAGGCCTCCCCCGTCTTTAGTCACACCTGCAAAATCCGGCCATTCAGGTAGCCCCAGGTCGCTGCGTATTTCATTCACAATGCCGAAGCAGTCGAGTAGCGGGTAGGCTCTACCGCCCTTCTGCCATTTAACAGAACGGTATTTATCAGGATTAAACATATTTGCCTCAGGTTAGTAACGTAAGCCCGGATGCTCTGCGAGGTTGTAACGTTTACGGGGCCAGGCTGTTTTGAGGATATTCATATAGCCCGCCGTGACCTGCACTGCTGTCGGGGTCCAGGAGCCGGATTTGATATCGAGCGTATACGGTGATGATG
>OJTK01000261.1_pt1 | contig 4384 bp, 5 predicted proteins | sample 1599701 | NCBI WGS metagenome assembly OJTK01 (sample SAMN04436884, study PRJEB24849) | human gut metagenome | biome: human gut; feature: NICU; material: stool | host: Homo sapiens | place: USA: Saint Louis, MO | collected 2012-03-05
CCGGGCAGTCTACGTGCGCGTAGTGGCGAGTCGGGGTGTCATATTCAACGTGAGACGTGTTGATGGTGATACCACGAGCTTTTTCTTCCGGCGCGTTATCGATCTGATCGAATGCGCGAGCAGAACCACCGTAGGTTTTAGCCAGAACGGTAGTGATTGCAGCGGTCAGCGTTGTTTTACCATGGTCAACGTGGCCGATAGTACCGACGTTAACGTGCGGTTTTGTACGTTCAAACTTTTCTTTAGACATCGATTGTCCCTCTAAGACACGGATAAATCGGTGATATCACCACATCAACCGGGCAACATGCCCGACTTGTTGAATGCAATAAACTAGAGAGAAACAGGGGAGGAGAGATAAAGAAGTGGTGCTGATACCCAGAGTCGAACTGGGGACCTCACCCTTACCAAGGGTGCGCTCTACCAACTGAGCCATATCAGCACGTTTGGAGCGGGCAGCGGGAATCGAACCCGCATCATCAGCTTGGAAGGCTGAGGTAATAGCCATTATACGATGCCCGCATCCTGAAACTCGGCTACCCAGTTCTTTCTATAACAAAAAAAAGAGAAGCGTCTCTTTTTCTGTTTGAGCTGACCAGTTTAACCAATCAACTCTGGCTCCGCAAAGCGTTGCCGAAAGATGGTGGTGGGGGAAGGATTCGAACCTTCGAAGTCGATGACGGCAGATTTACAGTCTGCTCCCTTTGGCCGCTCGGGAACCCCACCAGGCACTTGATGGTGCCGACTACCGGAATCGAACTGGTGACCTACTGATTACAAGTCAGTTGCTCTACCTACTGAGCTAAGTCGGCATCAAGTAGCGCGCATTCTAGGGAGACCTGCGAGTTCATGCAACTAAAAAATTGCAGAAAATGTTCTATTGCTCACATTTTGTGCTCAAACGAGAAAAAACGGTGTAATTTCAAACAGGGCAGGACAAAAATACGCCAACCTTCTTCACAAATACGGTTAACGAGGAGGGCAAAAGGCATATCCAAACCGCGAAAGCGGCATCGATTCCTCATCGCCTCTCCATAAGATGCAATGAAAACTCACTGGCTTCTACCGAGGACTTTATATCCCCTTACCAAACCATTCATCTCTGTGATGCTACCTTTAGAAAGCATCATTCAATGAGTTTTTTTCTTATTATTCCGCGCAATCTGGTGTTACCCTCCTGCCCATTGTCCTGATTAACTAGTGTGAAGCACCCCGCCTTCATGTAATTCGGCGGTTGCAAGAGCATGCTTATGAGCCTAAAAGAGCAAACGTTAATGACACCGTATCTACAATTTAACCGCGACCAATGGGCTGCACTGCGTGATTCCGTTCCGATGACGCTAACAGAAGAAGAAATCACGCGGTTAAAAGGCATCAACGAAGATCTTTCCCTGGAAGAAGTTGCAGAGATTTATTTGCCGCTGTCGCGTTTACTCAATTTCTATATCAGCTCTAATTTGCGCCGGCAGGCTGTACTGGAGCAATTCCTTGGCACCAACGGCCAGCGTATTCCTTATATCATCAGCATTGCGGGTAGCGTGGCGGTCGGGAAGAGCACCACCGCGCGCGTACTACAGGCGTTACTTAGCCGCTGGCCTGAGCATCGACATGTAGAATTGATTACGACAGATGGTTTTCTGCACCCTAACGCAGTATTGAAAGAACGTGGACTGATGAAGAAGAAAGGCTTCCCGCAGTCTTACGATATGCATCGCCTGGTTAAATTCGTCTCCGACCTGAAATCCGGTGTACCTGACGCTACGGCCCCGGTCTATTCACATCTCATTTATGACGTGATTCCAGATGGGGATAAGACGGTCACTCAGCCTGATATATTAATTCTTGAGGGATTAAATGTTTTGCAGAGTGGAATGGATTACCCTCACGATCCGCATCATGTATTTGTTTCCGACTTCGTTGATTTTTCAATTTATGTGGATGCGCCAGAAGAGTTGCTCAAAACCTGGTATATCAATCGTTTTCTGAAATTCCGCGAAGGGGCGTTTACCGACCCGGACTCTTATTTCCATAACTATGCTCAGTTGTCTAAAGACGAAGCTATTAATATTGCCACATCGCTATGGAATGAGATTAATCTTTTGAATTTAAAAGAGAATATTTTACCAACGCGTGAGCGAGCCAGCCTTATCATGACAAAAAGCGCAAACCACTCAGTCAATCAGGTGCGGTTAAGGAAATAAAAAGGGGAGCGCTGGCTCCCCTTTTTCATTCAGCGCCTCGCAATGAGATCTCACCGCCAATCCAGGGTTTTATCACCCCTTCTTGTTCCAGTAATAATGCACCTTGAGCATCAATACCTCGAGAAATACCAAAGATCTCTTTATCGCCAATAATAAGTTTAACCGGACGGTTAATAAAGTTATCGAGCTTTTCCCAGCGGCCCAGATAGGGCGCCAGGCCCTCATTCTCAAAAAGTTTAAAACCTGCCCGCAGCTCTTTAATCAGACAAGCGGCTAACTGATTACGATCGATAGAGATCCCGGCCTCCTGCAGGCTGATCCAGCCCTGATTGACAACATCAGACTCCACGCGGCGCATCATGAGATTAATCCCCGCGCCGCTGACTATCTGTGCCGCATCGCCGGTTTTCCCCGTCAGTTCCACCAGGATCCCGGACAGTTTGCGGTCCTGCAAATAGAGGTCGTTCGGCCATTTCACCCGTACTTTATCCGCCCCCAGGCTCTGCAGCACCTCGGCAATGACGATCCCGATGACCAGACTCAAACCTATAGCCGCAGCAGGCCCCTGCTCCAGTCGCCAGTACATTGAAAGGTAAAGATTAGACCCAAACGGCGAGAACCACTTGCGCCCGCGGCGGCCGCGGCCAGCCTGCTGATACTCAGCCACGCAGGCATCACCAGATTGCAGTTCGCTGAGCCGGTCCAGAAGATACTGGTTCGTGGAATCTATCACAGGTAGTACGGTTACCCGACCATGCTCAATCTGCCTGGCGATCTGCTCTTCGTCCAGTAGCTGGATAGGCTCAGGGAGACTGTAGCCTTTGCCCGGAACGGTGAACACGTCGACTCCCCAATCACGCAACGTTTGAATATGCTTGTTGATCGCTGCCCGGCTCATTCCTAAACGCTCGCCAAGCTGTTCACCTGAGTGAAATTCAGCATCAGCCAGTATCGATATCAGCGTCAAAGGAACGGTGTAGTCTTTCATGCAATAGTCTCCTCGGCATTGACTTCACCCGTTTCGCCAATAAAGCGCACCTCCGGCTGTAGCCAAATATCAAACTTCTCACCAACCTGTTGACGTACGTAGTGAGCCAATTCAACCACATCTTCACTGGTTGCCTGATTATGATTGATTAATACCAATGCCTGCTGGCTATGTACCGCTGCGCCGCCCATGACTTTGCCTTTAAGCTGGCATTGATCGATAAGCCAGCCGGCGGCTAGCTTCATGCTGCCATCAGGCTGAGGATAGTGGGGGATGTTCGGATAGGCAGCCAGCAGTGCTTGAGCCTTGTCTGCGCTAACGACTGGATTCTTAAAGAAGCTCCCTGCATTTCCATTCACTTTGGGATCGGGAAGTTTGGTCATGCGCATATGACATACGGCATCAAACACCTGCCGAGGGGTAACGGTTTGCGGATCAAGCCGGGTTAAATCGCCGTAGGTCAAAACGGGTTGCCACTCTTTTGGTAACATCAAACCAACGGCCACAATCGCGTAGCGATCTTGATATTCATGCTTAAAAATACTGTCCCGGTAGCCAAAACGACATTCCGCGGCGAAAAGGCGCAGTTTCTCACCAGTCGCTAACTCAACGCAATCGACGTACTGGCAAACCTTTTGTAATTCAACGCCGTAAGCACCAATATTTTGAATCGGCGAGGAGCCGGCGCAACCAGGAATCAGGGCAAGATTTTCCAGGCCAGGCATGCCGTTATTCAACGCAAACTGCACTAGCTGATGCCAGTTCTCTCCTGCGCCAACATGCAAATGCCACGCGTCTGGTGTTTCACTCACTTCGATTCCCATAATACGGTTAATAATCACCGTACCGGCATAATCCTTCAGGAACAGAACATTGCTTCCTTCACCAAGGATCAGGATTGGCTGGCGCTGTGCAGCGGCATTTTGCCAGGCATCCAGTAGCTGTTTTTCAGTTTCGGCGCGAATAATCGTTTTGGCAGAACGGTCAATACCGAAGGTATTCCAGGGCTTAAGTGAGTGGCTCATAATGGCTTCCAGATGCAAAATCTGCATTAGTTTACCGTATATAGCGAGGGAAGGCTTGCCTGAATGTCAGGGGGACCAGGAACCATGACGTTACCAAAGTCCAGTCATTCTCAGGCCACAAAAACGCAAAAAGCCCATCCGTCAGGATGGGCTCTTCACTTAATTGATGC
>OJTK01000324.1_pt1 | contig 2309 bp, 3 predicted proteins | sample 1599701 | NCBI WGS metagenome assembly OJTK01 (sample SAMN04436884, study PRJEB24849) | human gut metagenome | biome: human gut; feature: NICU; material: stool | host: Homo sapiens | place: USA: Saint Louis, MO | collected 2012-03-05
AGAAGCATACCATATTTTTGAAAAAAAGTGAGAAAAAAGGCTTATAATTAGGATTTAGAGTAATTAATTAGATGTTTATTTTATAGGACTGATACTATAGATTACAAATAGTATCGTATTTCGCAATCTTAAATTATCTTCTTACTATAAATAAGATAATAAAATTTGTATTTGTCCTTTTTAGGTAACTTATTTTAATCTATATACCTTTCTGGATCAACGAAAGTATACTTTATATAGTCATAACGCCGATGATCGCTCCGTGCGTCTGGCACGTCAGTCACGATATCAAACAAAAAATATACATCTTTCTTCATTCTAGTTTTCGCAGCAGGAATTTTAAAGTAGTTCTTATTAGAATAGCTATCTTCGATTGCTAAAAAGAAAACTTCTGAATCCCATACTTTGTGAAAGTCTTTAATGAATTTGTTCGAAGGATCAAATTTAAACCATAATTGTGTTTTTCCTTCCATTAACATATAAAGTTCACCTCAAAAAGAGTATACGAACAAACGTTCTTGTTGTAAACCCTAAAATAGATTTTCCTGAATATGTATTGACAATATCTAAACGATAATATGCATTTCTTCTTATAAAAAGACCCTAGCAATTAAATTTGGTTGAGGTCTTTTTTCGTTCTTCTATTAATTTTTCTAACTCCTGTTTCAATATACATATAAAAAAGTAAAAATAATAGAAAAACTAGTGATAGCTTTGGTGATAGTGATATTAAAAATCAGAAAAGATAGAAAAAACAAGAGATAGATAAAATGCTGATATTTCGGCGTTTTCTAACGGTATAAAAGAGAAAAAAAGTAATAAATGTATACATGATACAAGAAAAACATGTTCGCACTTCTAGGCAAACCAGGCTTTGAAGACCTTGCCAAAGAATTGAACGAACGCCTGTAAGATAAGGGTTTTTCACTAGATTTAAATAATTAGTGATAGAAACATGCTGACTTTAAAATGAAAGCTGGTACCCATTTAGGTACTTAACACATATCGGCACCATTTATTCGGAAAAAGGGGGCTGTGACAAGAATTTTGTCCCAGCCTCTTGTTTGTATGGGAATCGATTCATTGCCTTGTTCTTTAGTTAAGGACTTGAAGAACAGGAAAGTGACTTCGAAGACCAATTCTATTTTTTTCTAAAATCAGTAAGTAAAAAAGCACTCACTTCGAGTGCTTTTTTGCGATATTTTCTTAGTGTTAAGATAGCCCTAATTTGTCTTTTACAGATGAAGGTACTTTATCGCTAGTGATTACTTTTTTCTCTATAATTCGCTTTTCGCTTGCTTTCAACTGCAAGATTGTTCCTTCGGGATAAGCAGAACCATTAGCAGAGTCGCCAGAAGTAATGACATCAAAATCCAATTGTCTTTTTTCACCGTTTTCAGCGTACGCATCTACGTTATATTTAAACCCTTTTCCAATTACTTCTCCATTATCTGCTTTAATATCAGTTTCTGCAGGCATCGGTGCTTTGATTACTGCATAATAATCTTTTCCAACATAAGTAGACTGATAGTAGTCCCAGCCTTTCCAACCTATAAAAGCAATCAATACGATAACGATTAACCCTAAAATTTTTTTCATGAAAATTCTCCTTTTTTATTTTTATTCTATAGAATATTATACAAATCATAACAAAATATCATCATCGAAACAGCTAACAAAATTGTCATAAAAAGCGACGATAATTGATATTAAAACTATATTTTTGTTTAGGTCAAGAACAAATGACAGATATAATGACCAAATGTATGTAAAAAATATAAAAAGACGTCTGTCGCGGATCACCGTTACAAACGTCTTCTATTGATTTTCCGAGATCTCATCAGTCGCCATTTGGAATGGGTCACTCCCTATCTAGATTCATTTAATGCTCGGACTGCTTGTTCAATTGTAATACCAAACGCAACGTTATTTTCGTTTTGTGCATCAATCGCCATAAAACGGTTAGAAGTTGTATCAAAGGCTACGCGGTATTGCATATTTGTTTTTGTAAACGTCATAAAATTCATCTCCTTTGTAATGTAATTCAGTTCTTGAAAGTTTCCTTTAAACTTTCGAACCTATAACAAGTTTAGCATCGTCCGTTTTTTCATGCAATTAAAAAGCATTTATCACTTTTCTTATTTATTTTTTCTTAAATCAATCAGCTGTTTTCTTTCAAGCCAATAAGTAGCCCAACCATCAACGTTACAAAGACTATTGCTTGGATATAAATCATATACTCACCCCTTGTAAATAATTTAGCAGGATAATGAAAAGAACACACGAACAACATAGGAATATAAACAAAC
>OJTK01000333.1_pt1 | contig 2035 bp, 1 predicted proteins | sample 1599701 | NCBI WGS metagenome assembly OJTK01 (sample SAMN04436884, study PRJEB24849) | human gut metagenome | biome: human gut; feature: NICU; material: stool | host: Homo sapiens | place: USA: Saint Louis, MO | collected 2012-03-05
GGGTATCAGCAAATGATCTTGACGAACTCAAACGTCGTTGTAATGAAGTGAAAGATTTTTATGACGATTTAAGCGTAAAACTGGTACGACCATTTGGGGATATGCTCGGCTTACATGAAGAATTTTTACCTGCCAGCAAGCGTTATATGAATGATTATATTCAATACGTGACCTCTGATTTCCTCGCTGGTTTAGGTTTTGGTGCTACTCAAATGCTGGGGGAAAATGAGGGGATTTATGTTGGCTACAGCTTAGATACTGGACGCAATGTCTATCTGAAACCTGCTCTTGCCAGTCAAGGGGTTAAGGGTTCAGTAACCAATGCGTTAGCGTCGGCTTTTGTTGGTTCGCTGGGTGGTGGTAAATCCTTTGCGAATAACCTTATCGTCTATTATGCGGTGCTTTATGGGGCACAAGCAGTGATTGTAGACCCAAAAGCAGAACGTGGCAGATGGAAAGAAACCTTGCCAGAGATTTCCCATGAAATCAATATCGTCACTCTGACTTCTGATGAGAAAAACAAAGGCTTACTTGACCCTTATGTGATTATGAAAAATCCCAAAGATTCTGAATCACTGGCTATTGATATTCTGACATTCCTTACGGGGATTTCCTCTCGTGATGGGGAACGCTTCCCAATCCTTAGAAAAGCCATTCGTGCAGTAACCAATAGTGAAGTACGAGGGTTGATGAAAGTGATTGAGGAATTACGGGTTGAGAATACGCCACTAAGTACCAGTATAGCCGACCATATCGAAAGTTTTACAGACTATGACTTTGCACATTTATTATTCAGTAATGGTTATGTGGAGCAGTCTATCAGCTTAGAAAAACAACTGAACATTATACAGGTTGCGGACTTGGTACTTCCCGACAAGGAAACTTCCTTTGAGGAATATACCACTATGGAGCTTTTATCCGTTGCTATGCTGATTGTCATTAGTACCTTTGCTTTAGACTTTATCCATACAGACCGAAGCATTTTCAAGATTGTAGATTTAGACGAAGCATGGAGCTTTTTACAGGTAGCACAAGGAAAAACACTATCTATGAAGCTGGTGCGGGCTGGTCGTGCTATGAACGCTGGGGTATATTTCGTGACCCAAAATACAGACGACCTCTTAGATGAAAAACTGAAAAATAACCTCGGCTTAAAATTTGCATTTCGTTCCACTGACCTTAACGAGATTAAAAAGACCTTAGCCTTTTTTGGTGTAGACCCAGAGGACGAAAACAATCAGAAGCGATTGCGTGATTTGGAAAACGGGCAATGCCTTATCAGTGATTTATATGGTCGTGTCGGTGTGATACAGTTCCACCCTGTATTTGAAGAACTGCTCCATGCCTTTGATACCAGACCACCTGTGCGAAAAGAGGTGTAAATGTGAAACCATCAATAGTAAACAGAATAAAATCAAACTGGACGCTGAAACGTCTAGGTAAAGTGGCAATGACAGTGGCTTTCACACTTGTGATTGCCATTTTTCTTTTAGCCATGCTGGGAACGGTGGTTCAAGCTGCGGGCTTGGTAGATGATACGGTCAATGTGGCAAATGAATACAGCCGATACCCACTTGAAAACTATCAACTGGATTTTTATGTGGATAATAGCTGGGGCTGGCTTCCGTGGAACTGGTCGGACGGGATTGGAAAACAGGTCATGTATGGACTATATGCCATTACCAATTTTATTTGGACAATCAGTTTGTATGTTTCCAATGCGACAGGTTACTTAGTACAGGAAGCCTATTCCTTAGACTTCATTTCCGCTACAGCAGATTCCATTGGTAAGAATATGCAGACCAAACGGATTTTCAACAGAGGGTTTCTATGTTGGATTCCTCTTACTCTTGATTTTGGTTCTTGGGGTTTATGTTGCCTATACGGGACTGATAAAGAGAGAAACCACAAAGGCAATTCATGCCATTATGAATTTTGTGCTGGTGTTTATCCTATCGGCTTCCTTTATTGCCTACGCTCCCGACTACATTAAAAAAATCAATGACTTTTCATCAGACATCAGTAATGCCAGTTT
>OJTK01000338.1_pt1 | contig 1951 bp, 3 predicted proteins | sample 1599701 | NCBI WGS metagenome assembly OJTK01 (sample SAMN04436884, study PRJEB24849) | human gut metagenome | biome: human gut; feature: NICU; material: stool | host: Homo sapiens | place: USA: Saint Louis, MO | collected 2012-03-05
ATCGCGGACGCGATGTGATGAAAGTGATGCTGCCGCTGGTGAAAGAGCTGGCGAAGGCGGAGAAGAAGCCCACCTCAAAATAGACTAACGATAAAATCTGGCAACAAGGACTGTCGCCATGATGCGTTTTCGCTTTTTAATACCGTTGTTTCTACTACTGGCTGCCAGCGCGCGGTCCATCGCCGACAACCAGGTTTATATCTGGCAGCGCGTCTGGCACGACGGGTTGGATTTGGGCTCAGAACCCAGCATCGGTAAAACGTCTGTATAAGCGCTATGTTAAAAACGGCGCCCTGTTCCCATGAGCCAAAAATTTTGGCAAGTATTGACTGGATCTGGACTTTGCCACACTAAATAATGACGGAAAAAAATAAAGTACAGGATAATAAGAATGGCGGCGCGGGGAACATTCCCTGAATGCGGAGCGCGTATGGGAAAAAACCGGTTAACCCCCGCTGACGCGGGGAACACATTCGCAAACATGTCGAAGCGTCCAGCGGGAGCTGGTTTATCCCCGCTGGCGCGGGGAACTCGTCTGGAAGCTCTTATACCCGCGTCATCCGCGCGGTTTATCCCCGCTGGTGCGGGGAACTCCGGATACCTCATTACTCGGTGATTTATATGACCGGTTTATCCCCGCTGGTGCAGGGAACTCTTATAAAAAAGTGAATTTTTATTATGTCAATTCGGTTTATCCCCGCTGGTGCGGGGAACTCGCAGACCTGAACCGATACCGTGCGATGCGGGACGGTTTATCCCCGCTGGTGCGGGGAACTCGCTCCGGCACCAACGCCCGCATTAATTAATGCCGGTTTATCCCCGCTGGTGCGGGGAACTCATGAAGAAGGTTGGGGCGGTGGGGAAATTGAACGGTTTATCCCCGCTGGTGCGGGGAACTCACCCCCATCGCCGCCGCCAGTTTACCGGAAGACGGTTTATCCCCGCTGGTGCGGGGAACTCTTCACTGGGTCATCTTTCAGGCGCTGGAATTGCGGTTTATCCCCGCTGGTGCGGGGAACTCGCGCACTTTGCCCGTCACAATCAGTTGACTGCCGGTTTATCCCCGCTGGTGCGGGGAACTCTCTGGACTTTGACTGGATGATCACCGATCTGGCACCTATTGATTTATTAATCCAGCGCGCAGGTCGCCTGCAACGTCATATTCGCGATGCGGATGGGCAACGTAAATCTTCGCTCCCTGATGGTCGCCAGCCGCCAGTATTGCATATTCTGGCCCCGGAATGGCAGGAGCCTGCTGAGAACGGTTGGCTGGGTCAAGAGCTAAAAGGAACCGGCTTTTTTTATGCCGATCATGCCTGCCTGTGGCGCACTCAGGCACTACTGCGTCAGTATAGTGAAATTTGCATGCCGGATAATGCCAGAACATTGGTTGATGGCGTCTACGAGCAGAGAATAACTGCGCCAGAAGGGCTGCAAACCCTGTCTGATATCGCTTTCGGCAAAGTGCTTAGCCAGCGTTCGGTTGCAGCACAGAATTTGCTGCGTCACGATCTTGGCTACGATCGGGAAGCCAGCGATTTTTTATGGGATAAAGACAGAGAATTCTCTACCCGCCTGGGTGAAGAGAGTGTCGATATTTACCTGGCCTGGCTGGGGGAAGAAGGGGAATTACATCCCGTCGTTGCTGAAGGCTATTTTCGCTGGGAAATGAGCAGATTATCGGTTCGTATTTCCTGGTGGAGGAAGCAATCAGGTGAGTTTTCACTGCCCGGAGATGAAGTGCTTGAACAATTTCGTAAAAAACAGCATCGCCCAGCGGCACAGGTGGTTCTGGTATCGCCGGAAGGTGAAGCCAGTTATTACCATAAACAGACAGGATTAGGTTGATAATGGTGACGCCAGCATTTACGCAATGCTGGCTCACTTAAGATGGGTTTACCCTTCGTGCAGTCCGCACTCTCTTTTCAGGCCAAAGAAGCGCGTTTCTTCC
>OJTK01000375.1_pt1 | contig 1459 bp, 1 predicted proteins | sample 1599701 | NCBI WGS metagenome assembly OJTK01 (sample SAMN04436884, study PRJEB24849) | human gut metagenome | biome: human gut; feature: NICU; material: stool | host: Homo sapiens | place: USA: Saint Louis, MO | collected 2012-03-05
AGGCGCTGCAAAACTGGCTGCCGTGGCCGCTGCGCCAGAAGCTGGACAGCGAGCTGCCCACGCATTATACGGTGCCGACCGGTAGCCGCATTGCGATTCGCTATCACGATGAAAACCCGCCGGCGCTGGCGGTGCGAATGCAGGAGATGTTTGGCGAGGCGACCACTCCGACTATCGCCCAGGGGCGGGTGCCGCTGGTGCTGGAGCTGCTTTCGCCGGCGCAGCGCCCGCTGCAGATCACCCGTGATTTAGGCGCGTTCTGGCAGGGGAGCTACCGCGAGGTACAAAAAGAGATGAAAGGGCGCTATCCGAAGCACGTCTGGCCCGACGATCCGGCCAATACCGCCCCGACCCGCCGCACCAAAAAGTATTCGTAGCCGGAGAGTTCCCGGGTTGCGGCGGAAACGCCTTACCCGGGCTATCGGACCAGCAGCACCCGTAGCCCTGCTAAGCGCAGCGCGAGCAGGGGATATTTTATACCTGGCCCCACAAAAAGATGCCGCCGCCCGCCAGCGCCAGCCAGGGGCCGAAGGCCAGAGGCTGTTCGAGCGAGCGACGGGTTACCAGGCGCTGCAGCAGCGTCCAGATCAGGCCGCTGGCGGAAGCCAGCAGCAGCGTATGCGGCAGCGCCTGCCAGCCGAGCCACGCGCCGAGCGCCGCCAGCAGCTTGAAATCACCGTAGCCCAGCGCCTCTTTACCGGTCAGCAGACGGAACACCCAGTACACTGACCACAGCGATAGATACCCGGCCATCGCGCCAACGACCGCCTCCGCCAGCGGCGCGAAGAGATCGGTAAGATTGAACAGCAGCCCGGCCCACAGCAGCGGCAGAGTCAGCCTGTCAGGCAGCAGCTGCGTTTGCGCGTCGATGGCGGCGAGGATCAGCAGCAGCGACAATAAAATCAACCCGCCCAGCAGCGGCACGCCCGGCGCCATCAGGTATCCCGCCAGCACAAACAGCGCGCCGGTCGCCAGCTCCATCAGAGGATAGCGAGGCGAGATCGGCTGCCCGCAGCAGCGCGAACGCCCCTTAAGAAACAGGAAGCCCAGTAGCGGAATATTGTCCCACCAGGCGATGGGCTCACGGCACTGCGGACAGAACGACGCGGGAAAACAGAGATTGATTCCCTCTGCCTGCTCCATCATCAGCGGCAGACGGTGGATAACGACGTTAAAAAAGCTGCCGAACGCCAGTCCGGACAGGAATAAAAAGCTGCCCCAGAGAAACGGGTATTGCGCGGCGAACTCGGGTAATAACGCGATGTTTTCGACCATTATTTTTTCTCCTCGGATAGCCACTCTCCTTGCCACCGCCACGGTATACGTCCCTGCTCATCTTTACGGCCGTTTTGCGCGACCAGCAGCGTCAGCAGCGCCGGGGCCGCCTGACGAGGTTGCAGCGTACCGTTAAACGTATAGCGCCCGTCGGGCGTCAGAACGCCCTGTCCGGTGAGGCTAA
>OJTK01000451.1_pt1 | contig 1185 bp, 1 predicted proteins | sample 1599701 | NCBI WGS metagenome assembly OJTK01 (sample SAMN04436884, study PRJEB24849) | human gut metagenome | biome: human gut; feature: NICU; material: stool | host: Homo sapiens | place: USA: Saint Louis, MO | collected 2012-03-05
TTCATCTGGCTTGGATGGGTTATCGTCTGGCTTATTAGGTTTTTTGTCAGGCTTTGGTTTGTTCTGATCTGGTTTTTCATCAGGTCTTTCATTTGGTTTTACAGGTCTTTCATCAGGTTTATTTGGTTTAGGATTTGGCTTGACAGGATTTTCATTAGGCTTTGGCTTGTTGTCATTAGGCTTAACAGGTTTCTGATCAGGCTTTTTATCAGCAGGCGTATTTAAAAGATCCTTTATTTGTTCTATAGTAGTTGATTTAACTAGACCACCTACTACATAAACATGTTTAGCATTTTTGATAAATTCTGAAGTAGACTTACCATCTATAGCATAATCAACTGACTTAGTTAATAGTATCCCTCTATTGTCACTTACAAGGTTGATAGAGGCTAGGGCGTCTGCATAGTTTGAACCAGCAGTTACTACATACTTATCAAATTTCTTGTCCCTGTTTATAGTTTGAGATGTTTCATATCTAGTCTTTCCAGCTAGTCATAGCTACCAGGTCTGTAAGACTTAGCGCCATCGACCAACATTAGACCAAGACCTTCCTTAGCAAGTAGACCTGAAGCTGAAAGAGCATCTGGATAATTTCTGCCATCGGCTACACCAACTTTAGTTAGGCCACTTTCTCTAAGCGTTTCCTTGTTAGTTATATATCTGTTTGAACCTGCTAGTCTTGAAGTAGTTATACCACTGTTTATCAAGAAGTTTTCAACAGACTGGCTTACGATTGACTGGCCACCTACTATATAGGCTCTCTTGATACCGTCAAGCTGACCTTTTAGGTCATTTTTATTCTTTATTAGAATAAGTTTAGCCTTCTTTTTTGCAACTAGGTTGTAAGAAGATAACGCATCTGGAAAAGCATATGCTGATGCTACAACGATTGTATCAGTATTTTTTACTTCTTTGGCTGTTAGTAGTGAAGTTTCTACTCTGTTTTTACCAGCTAGGACCTTTATATTGTCGATTTTTGTATCAGCAAATGACGGAGCTAGGCTTGATAGTATTAATGATAAGGCAAGTGCCTTTGTTACGTGTTTTCTTAGCTTCACAACAATCTTCCTTTCTTATTTTTTTTTTTTGATAATCTTTTGATACCATTATATCATACCGCTGATTTTTTTTGTCAAGTAATTTTTGTAGGCAAACTCAAATATTTCATAAGGCGTTTTTCCCTTG